>Ga0078972_1000068_pt1 | contig 392323 bp, 332 predicted proteins | sample YelNatPaOPGAMG01_FD_67568 | JGI IMG/M metagenome (GOLD analysis project Ga0078972, IMG submission 67568) | Hot spring thermophilic microbial communities from Obsidian Pool, Yellowstone National Park, USA - OP-RAMG-01 (SPADES assembly) (version 2) | ecosystem: Environmental > Aquatic > Thermal... | reverse complement strand
TGACCAATGTACGCCGGATTTACCATTATCTGGAAAGAAAAAGGATAGCAATAAGGCGGATGGAAAGCCGGAGCCAGGAGAGAAACCAGGGGACTGGATCAACCGACTCTTCTTTTTGGTCGTTCGCAAGCTGGCTGCAAGAACGGTTTTCTTCTTTTGTGGCACTTCGAAAACTATGTTTCGACTGTTAAAGTACAGTTATTACAGTGCGATCATTCAATCAAAACCGCTACAAGCGGGTTCTGGATACACGTCCTGCAAATCCATAGCCGGATTTTCTTGCCGGTCATCATGAAAGATTGATCAAGAAAGGAGACATTCCATGAAACGTATTTTCTGGTTTTCCATGCTCCTGATATTATTGCTGTCAGCTTGCAGCTCCAGCAGTTCTGGCGCTGAATGCAAAGAGGGAATATGCGTCAGCATCGAGATCGAAAGTCCGGTTCAAGCCCTGGAACCAGCAAGATTCACGATTTTTGTAAAAACCGAGAAGGATATAAGTAAATTACCGATAGGTTTATCTGTTTTCCCGGGTGTAATCATCTCTGATATCGAAAAAATTCCCGAAAATGCAATACTCATCTATCAAGACAAAACCAAGCTGGATTGGCAACTGAATACGAAAGGAGGTGAGGAATATTCTTTCTCTGGGCATATAATATTATCCAAACCAACAGCATCGTATGGAATTTTTAGTTATTCAGTATTGGCTTACTTCAGTCAACCAACATTTGGTCGAGTTTCAGATTCGATCATAATCTATCTAGATGCTGAAGGCAAGCAGGTAGAAGAAAGCCGAGCGAAAATGGAACTCGAAACCGACTTCCCGGCCCCCACGCCGCCGCCAGACCTAACGATCATTCCAGAAACTCCGTTTCCAACCATCGTGTGGCCAACTAACACCCCATTACCCTCCCCTACACCTTCACCTTCTCCGTCACCCACAGTCACGCGAACCCCTACCCTTCAAGCATATCCATAAACGGTTCCTTGTAATCCTCAATAACTTCCCAAGGGAGCTTTTTCTCCCCTGGGAAGTTTTCGTACTGGCCAATGGGATTTCCGATATATCAACGATTTTGGTGAAATCAAACTGAATTACGCTTTTTGAGAAACCTGGGTGATCCAATAACTACTTTATCTGTAGAAGGGCAGAACAACTCCAAGCTCCAACTTTATGGAGGTAATTATTTTGCGGATGTCCCTAACAATCCTACATGTCCCATCGATATGGATTTATCCTCAAGATCGGAAGGGTGAATCAATCCACCGGCCTAAAGCTGCATCCATACGCTGCTGGCTTTCCAACCATCGTCCAGGATAATCTTTCAACAGTATTCCACCAAATCCCTGGCACTTCGTACCATTTCGCTCCAGCCACATCCTGTGGAATATCTGGATCAGGGGCGGTGCCACGCGCAAGAGTTCCATCCGGGTGGATGCCAACTTCAGTATAAACAATTGCATAGATTGGGCCTAAAGTGGCTAAAGATAACATCATACCCCACCCGCACCGGGAAGGTTCAACCGTTTTTGCGGCATCTATCCGGTCAGCAACGAATTCAAAGTAAGTCATCCCCTTCGGAGCTTCAGGAACTTGCATAGGCTGGTTTCCCTTGTAGGCAACGAATAAAATACTGGAGCAGATCGCCAGGATGACAGCAGTTTTGACAACCCATCCAATCAACTTAAGGATCACTACGATGAATTTCATTTTCTCCTTCATTCTTCTTATCTGTCTGATACTGATCTTCTGGTCGGGCACCTTCTCGTAGGACCCGGTTATAACGAATCTCCTCGCGATACATTCGATCTAAAGCAACCTCAATCACATCGCTTTCACTCCGTCCCATAATGCTTGCCATCGCTTTTAATTGACTCACGCCTTCTGGACTTATTCGAAAAGAACGTACTGGTTTACTGGCAGAATTTGTTTTCGGCATGCTCATTTTCCTTATCGGTTAGATTATTTATAATGTAATACTCTAGTATTTCTTTGTCAAGTAAAAACCCTGCTTTTTCCGGAAATTCATTGAATTTGACCCCCTAGGATAAAGGGTTTCCTCTTGCTATGATTGGAGTTACAACCAAATATCTGTTCGGTCGCTGATAATCATCAGCTGTTCCACATAATCCTTGGAGCGACCATCACGTCTTTCCTGTTTGCACCTTTCTTCAAGTGCATACAAGAATTGAAGACTTGATTGGTCGCTTTTGTTTTATATAACTTTCAAACCCGTTAATCGGAAAAGGAGAAAAAATTGAAAGAAATTCCAGTCTCAAAACGCAATCTGATCATTGCCGTCATCCTGGCAGTTGTCGTTGCTGTCGGTATCCTGGTAATCGAAAACTGGCCACCTCGTACGGAGCAAGGTTCAGCAGCATCAACCAATGAAGATAGTCTGGTTTCTACTGCAGCGGTCAATGCCATCGAGAAGGTCTTCCAGGTGAACTATCAGGAAGGAAAAGAAGCCTGGCTTGAGCGTATTTGCGAGGTAAGCACTCCCTCTGGATGCGAGCTGTTTTCGGCCGGCGCAGATCGTATGTGGGAAAAATACGTGGATGCCAAATCTGTTGTCACAGCTGCCTCTCAGGCAGTAGAAAAAGTAGCAGACAATGGTTTCGAGCAAGTCTGGCAGATGACCATCACGCTATCTTCTCCCTTACCGGGTAGCAATAAAACCCAGGATACAGCATATGTTGTTCTCGCGAAAACAGAAAGTGGTTGGAAGTTTGATCGTTTCCTGATGGAAGAAGAAATCAATGCCATTCTCGCTCGGGGAAAAACTCCCACCACAACTGTAGAAGAAGGAAAGAAGTAGTGAAAAGATTTTTCCTGATCATTGTCGTCTTGACCTTGCTCATTCCATCGGTTGTTTATGCTCAGGGCTTTGATCCCTGGTCAGAGGTTTTTCAGCCGGATGGAAATCTGAATCCTGATTTGATTGACCTGGGAGTTACCACAGATCACCCCGATTGGATGTCAATTGAACTGCCCTTTGGCCAGTCTATTGATCTTGATGCAAATTATCACCGCTATCAAACACCCAGCGGGAATATCGTTGTCCTACCCTCTGCCTCGACGTTATTTTTTATGGCCATGAATCCTCAAGAAAGTGGTTTGACAGGCTCGTATGGGTCACTGGGAAATGGTTACGGCAGCCTGATCTCTTTTCTTGGGCTTGTTGCCGGCGATAATCTGGATTGGAGCAAGGTACAGGCGGAACACCCAGAGTACACCAGCCCAGATCAATTCTGGGGAGCAGTTCTCAATGGTCAACAAGATGTGTGGACCTATTTCTCCGGGTGGGGATTCATCACAACCCTGCTTCAAATGACATGGAATGATGGTGCTCTTCGCTCGTTGTATCTGTTGTATTTGAATGGATCACAAAATTGTGCCGCCATTCCAGGAGGATGCTCAGGGATCGTTACCCCACCTCCTCCTCCAAGGGAGTGTCCTGATCCAACCGTTTCTATGCAACAACCTGTCCTCGTCATTCAGAAAATCGCACCGAACAATCCCCTGGTCGTGGGACAAGATACTGAAAATCGTCGCGGTGCAGATATCCAGGCTAGGGTGACAGTTCCTCCAGTGATTTTCACCTGGTATGAGCCGATTTATGAAGAAAGAGATGTTTGCCGCTCAGCCAATTCCGGAGAAACCGCCAATTGCAATACCGGAGCTGGATCAGCTATCAATGATGGTGTCTCAGATACAGAAATGGTATTCAAGGAATGCCGGACACATGTAGAACATCTACCGGATGCGGTAGCTTCACTGCAAGCTACTGCTGCGCTGGATGCGGCCAGCCAGGATTGGATTACAGGTAGATTAGGTCAAACCCATTATGAAGCTTTCGTTCACCAGGCGAATTTCGCCCTGATTCCCGGAATTGGTTCATGGACAGGAGGATGTGATGGCGGTGGAACCTGTACTGCTACTGGCCAGGCACTCCGTGTTCCATTTGCAGATCCAGGAACCTTCAACTTGCGAAGGGACGTAGTCACCACGGGCACTCACTTCCGCGGAGTTCCAATCACCCAGCCGAGGCGAGTAGGGATTGATGGAACGATGCAAGTATATGTGGCTCTTCCGGCATTGGTGCCATAAAAGGTTAAAGTGCAGATTTTATCGATTGCAGTCGGCGTGCTGCTGACAGTCGTCCTGGGTTTCATGGCCGTTATCTATTTACTACTGGTGATTGGGTTGTGGTGTCCACGAAACGATTATGACAAGTAAGGAGGCATTGGTTCATGACAGATTATTTTGTCGTCTTTGGAGATTATCTCGCTGCTCTGCCTACTTACCTGTTGAACGGTGTTCTCGCAACCGTTTACTGGCTTGGCAAATCTGGAGCCGCTCTGGTAAGTATTCTTTGTGCAGGGTTGATCATCCGTTTCGTGGATCAACGTGTGCAATCCAGAGCAGCTTTCCGACCAGGACGAAGTGGGCGGGAGGCTACTACTCCGGATTTATACACAGCTCAAATCACAACGGCGATTATTCTGGTGCTTTGGGTAATCAGCCAATGGGGGATGGGAGCACCGGTTCCCTGGCTGGGTGCAGCAATGTGGATCGCAGGCACAATCATCCTTTTACTTGTACACATGCAGGAACATACCCTTTTGTGGAATATGAAATCGGGAATTGCGATTTATTCCCTGGCTGTCATCGGAAGCCGGCTCTACCTGGCATACACTGCTCAATTATCAGCAGATCAATGGGCTGCCCTGATCGGTACTTCAGAAAGCGCTGCGGCTGTAATTGCCAATACTCGCGGTAATGTAACCACGATTATTTTATGGGCTTTGTGGTTGGATCGAACGCCAGAACTATCTTAAAGTCAAAGAACATCTCAAGTACCTCGAGGAAGTTCTACAGTTGAACCAGGCCTCCGTTGAACGCTATCGCTTTTATTTGCGTCATCTACTGCTTTGGGCAGATGATCAGAATTTCCGCCAGGTGCAGACGATTCGCCCGACCTTGCCGTCCTATCTGGCTTCATTACCAGGCAAGGAAGGAAAAGGAACCCTTGCTAGCGCCTCCCAAAGGAAGATCATAGACTCAAGCAAACGCTTTTTTCGTTGGGCGAAGGTTACATATCCCCGCGAGATGAACAACCTTCCTATTTCATGGATTGATACTTTACGGAGACCACGCCTCCCACAAACTTCTTCAGAGCACGTTTTTGTTTCTCTGGATGAAATCCAGAAATTAATCACTACCCCTGTTCCGGAAGATAGCCTGGCTCTACTCCGTGATAAAGCAGCTGCTGCCATGCTTTTCTTATCGGGTATGCGTGCCAGTGCTTTTACCACATTGCCGATTGAGGCTGTTGACCTTGAAAACCTGAGACTTCGCCAATGGCCAGAACTGGGTGTTCATACCAAGAATGGAAAGAAGGCGACTACCTTCCTTTTGAACATTCCTGAAGTGCTTGCGCCGGTCCGCCAGTGGGATACTTACGTTCGAAAGGCACTCCCGGGTACAAGTCCCTGGTATGCACCGATTGCACATTCCTGGGGAGATCAGTTTCTTTCCCAGGATGAACCTGGAAAGACGCGATCTCAGGCGCTGCAGAAGCGCCTGGAGTTGCTGTTTTCCATGGCCAACCTTGAATTCAAATCCCCTCACAAATTCCGGCATGGACACGCCGTCTACGGATTACTTCATGCACAGACCATGGCGGATTACAAAGCGGTTTCCATGAATCTGATGCACGAGAGTATCGAGATCACTGACAGTACATACGCTCCCATGTTATCTTCTGATGTTCAAGAGCGAATTGCAGGTCTGTCAGGGAAGGCAATGTCCACACCGGATGATGAGCTTGAGGTCTTCCTTAATAAGCTTGATCGCGAAAGCCAGAAAAAGGCATTGATGTTTATCGCAGGAAAGTTGGCTCAATGAAGACAACTTGGTTACAGACGCATGTTATCGGCTGGACTGGCTTTGCGATGCGCTTGCTCCACATCCACTTCGGCTATCTGGGCATAATGGCGAACCATATCAAGCGATCCATGACCCAGAAGCGATTGGAGGGTAAAAACATCTCCTCCAGAGCGCAGATAGGTGATGGCGAAGGTATGCCTGAATTTATGCGGATAAGCCTTCTTGATTTCTGCCCGGTCTCCCAACCGATTGATCAAGACTCGCAAACTGTCCTTGTTGAAAGCTCGATCCGCATGGCTAATGAAGAGGGGGGCGTCGGGATCGTCCCCATCTTCTCGGCTGGCAAGATAACGCCAGACCGATTTTCGAGCGACTTTGCCCAGGTAAACGGTACGACCTTTGCCACCTTTCGCGCCACCAGCCACTCCGTGGCGAATGGTGACCTTTCCAGTCTTAAGATCGACATCGTTGATGATCAACGAACACAACTCAGTCGCGCGAAGTCCAGTGTCCAGCAACATCAATACAATCGCCTGGTCACGGTTAGCGCTCGGCCGGCGCATCACAAACTTCTTCCTTTCTTCAGTCTGCGATTCTCGCGAGTAAACGCAAGCCTTGAGCAGTTTTTCCACATCCTCTTTTGTAAATGTTTCAACGGGATGTTTTTGAAACTTGGGCGCTGTAATTTCTTTTGCGGGATTGGGAAATTTGAACTCCACCTGCAGCCATCCGAAAAAGGATCGGAATGTTACCCACACATTTCGGATGGATTTGGCGGACAGCGGCTCGGAGCTACCGTTCCAACGTCGCGGTTTATACTCGGTTCGCAACCAGGCCATGTAGCCGGTCAAATCGGAAGATTGAATTTCCGACACCTCTCGGTCTCCAATGTATTTCAACCAATGACCAAGAGTGAACTCATAGGAGGTTATTGTGCGTTGGCTTAATCCCTCTGCTGTTTTGAATTTTAGGAAGCCGTCGATGGCTTTGGCTAAGGAAAGTGAAACTTTGGATTTTGACGTACCCGGCGAACTGCGGTTCATAAGAAATTCCTCCATTTTTGGAAAAATGTCTACCGCTGTGCGCCAGGCTAACGAAAAACCAGAGCCCGACGGGCTCTGGTTCACTCTTAGTAGCGGGGAGTGGATTCGAACCACTGACCTCCGGGTTATGAGCCCGACGAGCTGCCACTGCTCTACCCCGCGCCGTACTTGCTGGCAGATTCTACCACAACCCATTCGTGTGGTCAAGCCAACATTAATTTTTGACCTTGCCTTACCTCATTGTCCAAAAAACAACGCCTGCCACACCTGCCAGTTGCTCACTGGCTGTGGAGTCGGCGCCAATACCGCTGGCGTGGGTGATGTGCTCCCCGGTGGGGAGAGCGGCACGATCGGCACATCACCAGGCTGTATCAGACGGCCCTGTTCGCGCGCCCATTGCTCCACTGCAACATCTGAGGTGGCGTATGCGATTTGCGTCTTCAGCGCCTGTTCCGTAGCCATCAGCTCTCCAATCTGGGTGCCTACGGTTTGTTCTTGCTCGCGTAAACGCAGATAATTGCCCATGCGGTTGTTGAAATCCATCATGAGCAGGACAAGCACCACAACCGCGCCGATAAGCGCTATGCGTTTCTTGTTCAACTTCGGCAATTTCATAACTTTATCTTACCCGATTAATACCTGATGGGCAAGTGGCATTAAAATTGTAACCCCGCTATGCACGGGGTCTGTGTGCCGAAGGTGGGATTTGAACCCACACGAGCGTAAGCTCACTACGCCCTGAACGTAGCGCGTCTGCCAGTTCCGCCACTTCGGCTGCTGTCAAAAAATTTTAATGCAAAATGGCGGATTGTCAACCTTTATCCCAGTGCCAATCGGCGCCAGACCAGCAGATAACCATCGTGCTATAATGACCTTCATCGGAGGATCGACAGGGGCAGGATCCATGGGGAACTTCTTCGAACAAGTCTTCGCGATCCTGACGACATCGCCAGGAAATTTAGTATATCATATGGTGCTGGTCTTTTCTATCGTCGCTGCCTTGCAGCCCTTCGTGGCCAAAGGGCTGGGTGACCATCACCTCTCCTCCCGTCCTTTTACCGGCCTGGTTTTAATGCTTATGGCTCAGATCCTGTTGTTTGCCTTGAGCGCGCTCACCTGGCAGGGCCTGGCAGACACCCATGTTCTCTTTCCCCCGCTGGACCGGGCAATCAACTTTTTCTGCATAATAATCATCATCTGGTTATGGTCTTTCCCCAAACCATCCCGCTTCGCCGATGCAATCATCGTGCTCTTTGGCGCGCTTACGGTGGTTTCCGGCGGCCTTTCGATGGCTGTATGGAGTACGGAGGCTGCCAACGCAAATTTCAACGCATCTTGGGGCGACCTGCTTTGGGAACTTTTCAGTTTGTCGTTCGTCTTAATAGGCAGCGGGCTGCTGATTGTGAGGCGTCCATCGGGTTGGAGTTTCGGCCTGGGCATGCTCCTGCTTTTGGGAGCGGGATACGGCGCTCAATTGCTCGGTCCATTCTCGGATGGTGATTTCTCTGGCCCGGTGCGCTTGGCGCAGATGGCCGCCTTCCCTCTCCTGCTCGCGCTGGCTGCACGATTAACAACCGCCCCGGTAGACGCCGCGGCTGCCGGGAGGATCCATCCAGGAAGCGGATACTCTCAGCGAGCTGCAGCGGATCAGACCGGATATGGTTCCCGGCACACGGGCATCGAGCGCCGGCGCTACAGCGCTGACCCGAAAACGGTGATCGCCCTTCTGGAGCTGGCCCATGAAAACTCGCCCAACCGCATCACCACGACCATGACCCGGGCGATCTCTCAGGCGTTGCTGGCTGATGTGTGCTACTTGATATCAGCACCTGACTCCCATGGTCAGATTACCTTCGTGGGCGGTTACGATTTGATCCGCGAAGAAAGCCTTCCGGGAGCCGGTCTTGATCGTGACCGCATCCCTCAACTGGCGATTGCCATGCAAAAAGGACGCCCGCTGAGGTTGTACGCCAACACCGCTGTCTCTGTCGACCTGCAAGAACTCGAAAGGGTGTTTGGCTTTAACAAATTGGAGAGTCTTCTTGCTGTGCCGTTGATCGCCCCTGGCGGGGAGTCGACGGGTGCAATCCTGCTCCTCTCACCCTATTCAGGGCGCTTGTGGTCAGCCGAGGACCAGATGTACCTGTCCTCCACCAGCGGGTCGCTGGTCAAGATTCTCGCCCATGTGCGGCAGGTGAGCGCCGTCCAGCATGAGTTGGAGCAGATGCGCACCGAGCTCGACCTCGCCCGCAGCCAGATTGAGCAATTGCAAGCCGACCAGGAGAACGTCGTTGCCCGCCTCGAAGACGCTCAACTCGCCAATGTTGCAATAAACGGCGCCTCTGCCGATCTACCGGTTTCCAACGAGAACCTGCCGGAAACTGAGCACCTTGAAAAAGAGCTTCATCAGGCTTTGAGGGAAATTGCCCAATTGAAGAACGCCCTGGCTGAAGCGAATATGAAACTGATCGAGTTGGAAAAGCTCACCCCGATTGGCCAGCCACTCACCAATGAACAGTCGCAGGTGATTGCATCCCTCGCTCAGGAATTACGCCAGCCGATGTCCTCTGTCGCTGGTTATACCGATCTGCTGCTGGGCGAATCGGTGGGAATTCTGGGCGCACTGCAGCGTAAATTCCTCGAGCGGATCAACGCTTCCATTGAGCGGATGCGCAACCTGGTCGACGATCTGGTCCAGGTGGCTTCTTCCGAGCATCGCAAGCTTGAGCTCGTCCCAGAGCCGGTCGATCTGAAAGCGATTATTGACCACGCGCTGGCGTATACCAGCGCTCAGGTGCGCGAGAAAAACCTCGCTTTGCGCCTGGATCTTCCGGATCAGTTCCCGCCGCTGTACGCCGATCGGGACGCTTTGCAGCAAATTGTCATCCATCTGCTGCAAAATGCCGCCGGAGCGACCCCGGCCGATGGCACGGTGCGGCTGAACGTCGCCACCGTGCAGGACAATGGAGAACAATTCGTACTTTTACAAGTGACGGACACAGGCGGGGGTATACCCGAAGAAGATATTCCGCGGGTATTCTCCCGGTTATACCGCGCAGACAACGCCATGATTCAGGGAGTGGGCGATACGGGCGTGGGCCTCTCCATAGCCAAGACCCTCGTCGAAGCACACGGGGGTCGTATCTGGGTGGACACCCGCCTGGGTGAAACCACCACTTTCAGCGTGCTGATCCCGCTCACTTCGGAGCCAAAAAAGCCCGCCGATCAGGTAGCCGCCATGCCATGAGATCCGATCATCAGTCTTTGATCGGCCTGCTCGCAGCCATCCTGTCTGCAACGATCGTACTGGGAGGTTTCTCATTGGCCTTGTCCGAAGACCTGACGGCTGTCGGCCCGCCGACCGCTACCCCTGCGCCGACCGATTCTCTGGCTACCCTGATCGAATTCATGGAAGTTTCACCCACCAGGATGCCCGGCCTCACCCCCAGCGCCACCTTTCCCCCTCCTCCCACCTGCCCTCCGCCGAAAGGCTGGCAGGCCTACTTGATCCGCGTCGGAGATACGTTGGCTTCTCTGTCAGAAACCTACGGCACAACCCCGGACATCTTGGGGAAGGCGAATTGTCTGGTTGGGCAGGGCCTGTTGCCGGGCACGATTCTTTACGTCCCGCCCGTGACGCCAGCGGCTATCCTGCCGACGTTGAGCGCGAGCATCGCTTCCGCAGCCTGCACACCCCCCGAAGGTTGGATCTTGTACCTCGTGAAGTCCCACGATACCCTCTTTGGAATCAGTCAGGCTTATGGTACGACGATCGAGGAGCTGCAAAAGGCCAATTGCCTGCAAGGTTCGACCTTTTTGCGTACGGGGATGAAGATTTTTGTGCCGAACGAGCCCACCCGCACACCCATTGCCGACCATACACCTTCTCCACCGCCAACGACGCCCCCCAGTGTGACGCCCACGCCGGCACCCTTGCTGACATCCCTCAGCAATACGTCCACGCCGACCATCACCGCTACCATCACAATGACTGCGACGCTGGGGATCCCAACCATTCCAACGGATACACTAACGGCTGCATCAATGCTGATTTCGACGCCGTAACTTGAAGAGAAACGATTGGTGACTCGAATGAGAAAATCGAATATTTATAGAATAGTTCTACTTTTACTTGCTTTGGTGTTGCTGACCACAGCCTGCAGCCTGCCGGCCGCCGGAGGGAAACCGCAGGCAGTGTCCCAGCTCATCCTCACGCCAGATCCGAATGCTTCACCGACCCCGACCCCCTTCCAGCCAGTCCCTGGCCCAGATGCGTCCTTCACACCCGCTGAAAACGCGGGCGATGCACCTTCGCAGGCGGCAGCCACACCCACCGAAGTCCCGTTGATCGACCGCCTGCCAAGACCAGACGGCCAGGTGAACATCCTCATTCTGGGCTCCGACTTTAGACCGGATATGGGCTTCCGTACGGACACGATCGTTCTGGTCTCGCTTAATCCCAAAAAGGGCACCGCCAGTATGGTCTCTTTCCCGCGCGACCTGTGGGTCACCATACCGGGATGGATGGAGCAGCGTATCAACACCGCCCAAGCGCACGGTGGTTTCGCACTCACCCAGGCTACTTTCGAACTCAATTTCGGCGTTCACGTGGATCATTACATCATGACGAATTTCAACGGGTTCGTCAATATCATCAACTCATTGGGGGGTATCACTGTAAATGCCAGCCGACAGCTCAGCGATCGCTGCGATTTGCCCCAGGCGGTCAATCATTATTGCACCGTCGGGCCGGGTCCGGTGGAGATGAACGGTCAAACGGCTTTATGGTATGTGCGCTCACGCTATTCCTCCAGCGATTTTGACCGTACTCGCCGCGCCCAAGAAGTGTTGCTGGGCATCTTTACCAAGTTGATGAGCCTGAACGGCATCCAGCAGGCTCCCCAACTGTACAACGAATTCCGTAGCAGTGTGGAGACGGATATGTCTCTCAGCGACATGCTGCCGCTGGTGCCTCTGGCGAGCAAGATGATCCAGAACCCGAATATGGTCAACCGCTATGAAATCGGTCCTGACCTGGTCACCCCGTTTGTCACCGCTCAGGGCGCAGATGTACTGCTGCCGCACACCGAAGCAATCTGGGAGATCATCAAGAAAGCCTGCTACGATCAATGAAACAGACGCGCACAGTATTTCACGGCCGGGCAAATTTACCCCGGCCGTTTTTTTTCGTGATTGACAATCCACCGGTTTTTCGTTAAACTACAGGCATAATAAGACTATGCGCAAAATATCCCGGGGAGAGCCTATGCCACCTGATCATTCCAATTTTTCCACGGCCCACATCACCGCCAGCACCACCATCGTACCGGCGGTTAATGCCTGGAGCTTTTACCTTGAGGACCAAGGCCGCTCCCCCTATACCATCAAAGCCTTCATCGCCGACCTGCTGCTGTTGGCCTCTTACCTCCCTCCCGATCGCACTCTCGGCAATATAACCACCCAGGATCTCAACCATTTCATAAAATGGTTGGAAGGCGGTCGCGGGGTGCCTTGCAGCCCAAAGAGCCTGGCGCGCCGCATCACCTCCTTAAAGTCTTTTTTTCGCTGGCTTCACCAGGGCGGCGTCTTACTGGTAGATCCGGCCGAAAAAGTGCTGCAACAGTCAGCCATCAGCCCGCTGCCAGAGGTGCTGTCTCAAACCGAAATCCAGGCTGTCTATGAGGCGGCGCAAAAACATCGGCATGCCTCAAAACCTGACGCTCGACCCTACGCGCTGTTCACGCTCCTGCTCACCACCGGCATCAAGAAGGGTGAATGCCTGGCCCTCACTCCCAACCACCTGGACCTTGAGGCGCCCGGCGGCCCTCTGCTTTTCGTGCGCTACGCCTCTCCGCGCAACCGGTACAAGGAGCGCAAGATAGCGCTGGATGAGGACTGGGTTGAGGCCTATCATGAATACGCCGGCCAGTACGATCTAAGTGAAAGACTGTTCCCCTGGTCGCCCCGTCGCCTTGAGTATTTGCTCGAAGATCTGGGCGAAGAAGCCGGCCTGACCAAGCATCTTTCTTTCGATATGTGCCGCTGGACGTGCGCCCTCACCAACTGGCTGGATGGCGTCGAGCCGGATCACATCCGCCAGAAATTGGGCGTTTCTAAGATCCAATGGCGTGAAATCAGCATGAAATTGCGCCAGCTCGCCGGCAGCGAGTCAAAATCCGCTCTGGCTTGAAAAACTGCTCTGATCTGTTTGGCGATGCTCGTGTTTCCCTTCAATACCCTTTAATAAGCCTCAGATGGTACACTTCGCGTGTATCTTCGGTCAACCGCCAGGGATGTGCCAGGCGGTAACCGGCGACCCAAACGATTTCGTCGTTTGAGCACACCAGCGGCCAGGAGTCCCGAGCGCGCCGTGGAAGCTTGACATTGATGAAGAAATCCGAAAGTTTGAGCGAGTGGCCGTCCATCCCCAAAGGCCGGAACCGTTCCCCCGGTCGCCGGCTGCGCACGATGAAGGGCAGACGCACCCGGCTGCCATCCACCCAGGCCTGATGGAGATCGTCGCCAAATGTCGCTTTGCCCGGCGAGACCCGATCGAGCCGAACCAGCTCGCAGGTGATCTGCCACCCGTTTAGCAGAGCGACCGGCCTGTTCGGCCTCAATTCCAATTCACCCCCTTTGGGCACTTGCGGCCAGCTCGGATTAAGCACATCGATCTCCCCGGCCGTCAGATACAACTTCCCCCCCTCCATTGTGAGGCGTAGGCCAGCCGCAAGTTCCGCGCGGCCGCTGGCAGGAGGATGCCTCACGAAGCCAATGGCCTGTTCCACCGTTGTATAGTCCACTTCTCCCGATGCAGCGCGCAGGCTGGCCATCGCGCGTCGCCAGATCCAGCGCAGCACTCCTTCAGGTGCGCCAGCAAGCACCCCCTGATCGAAGGCCAGATAATCCCGCCCCTTCTCAACCACCGCTTTCTCCCACACACTCGAAACCGCAGACTGCACAATCTCGTAATCATCCGCCAGGGTCTGCGCCATCCGCCAGATGGCCTGGCGGAAGCGTGGATTATACTGTTCCAGATATGGGATTACCTCGTGCCGAATACGGTTGCGGCGGTAGGCGGTGTCGAAATTGGTAAGATCTTGTACCGGCTGCAGGTTGCGCTCGGCGCAGTATTTCTCTGTCTCTTCACGCCAGACGCCCAGCAGTGGCCTGACCAGAGGAATATCCGCATCCATTTCGAATAATATGGTGCGGTAAGCCATCCCTTTCAGCCCAGCCAAACCGGCTCCCCGCAATATATGCATCAGCACGGTCTCGACCTGATCGTCAGCCGTATGCCCGACCGCCACCGCTTGAGCCTCTGACTTCCGTGCTTGGGAAAAGAGGAACTGGTAACGCATCAACCGGGCAGCTTCCTCGATTGAAAGCGACCTTTCACGCGCATAAGCCTGCACGTCCCCCTCGCCAAGGACAAATGGCACGCCGCGCGAAGCGCATACCGCCTCAACCACACGCGCGTCAGCGGATGCTTCCGGACGCAAGCGATGGTTGTAATGCGCTACGATCAGCGAGTAGCCCAACCGTTGAAGGACATCCAGCAGGCAGAGACTGTCGGGTCCGCCCGAAATACCTGCTAGGATGACCTGATTCTTAGTGAGCTGGCAGCGGTTTTCGATTATCTCAGCCAAAAGCGTGAGATCCATAAAAAAATTATAGCATGGCGACTTAGCTTGCTTACATCGCACCTTTATGCTAGACTGGCTTTACACACTACCTCGCCAATTTGTCAATATGCGCATCCAACTGTCCTGATCCCGCGCCCACTCCACTCAGGGGTTGGCGAATAACATGAGTGAATTGATGACGAGGGGACGATGGCCGAAAAGATTTTAATCGTGGACGACGATTTGGAAACCTTGCGCCTGGTGGGACTGATGCTGCAGGGTCAGGGTTATAAGATCGTCGCTGCCAGCAACGGCGCCCAGGCAATCACCCTCGCCCGCTCTGAAAATCCCGACCTGATCCTGTTGGACGTAATGATGGCGGACATGGACGGCTTTGAAGTGGCCCGCCGGTTGCGCGCCGATCCAGCCGTATTCGATGTGCCCATCCTGATGTTCACCGCAAAGGCGGAGATGGATGACAAGATTGTCGGCTATGAAGCGGGCGCCGATGATTATCTGACCAAGCCGGTCCATCCGGTGGAACTGCTTTCGCACGTCAAAACACTGATTGCCCGCACCAAGAAAGTTTTCCCCGAAGCCACCCCTCACGAGGAGCACGGTCAGATCATTGCCGTGCTGGCTGCGCGTGGTGGTCTGGGGACATCGACACTGGCCCTCAACCTGGGGGTGAGTCTCGCTCAGCGCATTGGTCTGGATGTGATCCTGGCTGAATTCCGTCCGGGCAGAGGATCATGGGCCTACGAACTGAACAGCCGCTCCACCGGCCTGCTCAAGCTCTTGAATCTCGAGATCAACCTGATCACCTCGGAAAGCGTGCAAGCTGAGCTGATTCGCCATTCCAGCGGAGTGCGCCTGCTATTGGCCTCATCCCAGCCGGATGAGGCCAGCCTGGCGGCGGATGGCGCCCATCTCGCCGCCATCCTCGACCGCTTGGGTATCCTGGCGCAGGTCGTGCTGGTGGATGTTGGCAACAGCTCGCTCGCAGAGCTTACCCGCATTTTGGCTTTGTGCAGCCAGGCGATTGTGGTCGTCGACCCCAATCCGGTGACGATTTCCATGACCCGCGACCTCTTGGACGGCCTGCGCATGCAAGGCTTCGGCCAGGCTAAAGCCCTGAGCCTCGCCATGGTTCAGCGATTCCGCTTTGCCACCCGGGCTTCATTGGCCGAGATCGAGGAACAGCTCAAACTTCCGCTCGCCCAGGTGATTTCCCCCTTCCCAGAGCTGGCTTACCAGGCTAATCAGAGCGGTGCCCCTTTACTAATGGTTCAGCCGCAAGGCTTGGCAGCTCAGCAATTCGGCGCGCTGGCTCAGCGTATTGCCCAGCTCATCCCACCAATTTAAACGCGGCCATGCAAAAAACAAGAGCGGCCGCACTGCGCGCTGCCGATTTATTACGCTCGTCGCGCTATGCAGTGGCCCTCACCGGCGCCGGAATATCCACACCCTCAGGCATTCCCGATTTCCGCTCGCCTGGCAGCGGCCTGTGGGAGCGCTTCGATCCCATGGAAGTCGCCTCGCTCAGCGCATTCCGCCGGAATCCGAGACGTTTCTTCGCCTGGGCAAGGCCATTGGCTTCAAGCATCCAGGCCGCCCGCCCAAATTCAGCCCATCTTGCTTTGGTGCGTCTGGAAAAATGCGGTTTGCTGAAGGCCGTTATCACCCAGAACATCGATGGTCTGCACCGCCGGGCCGGTTCGAAGACGGTGCTCGAGGTACACGGTTCCCTAGACACCCTAACCTGCACCCGCTGCGGCCGTCAAATGGATGCCGCGCCCTGCCTGAACGATTTTCTCAACAGCGGCGTCATACCCCGCTGCCCAGCCTGCGGCGCAGTTGCCAAACCCGATATCGTCTTGTTCGGAGAGATGCTGCCTCTGGAGGTCTGGCAGCGTGCGATGGGCCACATCCAGAATTGCGATCTTGTGCTGGTGGCTGGTACATCACTGGAAGTCGCCCCCGTCTCCGATCTGCCGCTTCTGGCCATCGATCATGGCGCTCACTTGCTTATCTTCAACCGCGAGCCCTCCGGCCTGGATGCCCGCGCGGATGTGATCCTGCGCGGCGACCTGGTCGAGACGCTGCCTCTGGTCGCCGATCTGACATTCGGGGACCGAACTTAAGGGCGCAGCAGCACCTTCAGCGCCCCACGCTGCATTGCGTGCTCGATGGCCTGCAATCCTTCCTTCAGGCCGTATTCGCCTGAGATTAACGGTAATGGGTTCACCATTCCGCGTTCCAGCAGTCTGAGCGCTGGCTCGAATGGACCGCAGCGCGATCCTATCAGACGGATTTCGTCCACCACCATGGATGAGAAATTGACCGTCAGATCCCCCTTATAGGTGCTCTTCATCACCAGCGTCCCCGCCGGACGGACTGCCCGGCGTGCCAGGGCGAAGCCATCCGGGTTGCCGGTCGCTTCTACCACTCCATCGAAGTCCTGGCTGGAGACGTCTTGTTCGCCTATTGGATGGATGCCAAGTTGCGACAGGATGGCGCGCTGATTGGGATGCCGCGCCACCACACGCAGTTCGCAGCCGGTCAGTGCCAGCACCTGGGCTACCAGTAAACCCAGCCGTCCCGCGCCGATCACCAGCCAGCGCTCGTCGGGGCGAATATGAACCTGCTCGAGAATCTCCAGGGCCGCCGCCAGAGGCTCCGTGAAGACTGCTTTTTCATCCGGCAAGCCTTCCGGTACCCGGTGGAGGTTCTTCACCGGCAGCGCCAGATACTCGGAAAACGCTCCATCGTGATTGAGGATGCCCAGCACCGTGCGTCGTTCGCAATGGTGGAGGCGGCCGGCGCGGCAAGCCCTGCATTCCCCACAGGTCACGTTGATCTCCCCCACCACCCGCGCCCCCATCCAATCCGGACTGTCCGGCGCAGAGGACACCTCGCCTACGAATTCATGGCCAGGCACTCCGGTAAAAGGATAATAACCGCGACCCATCTCCAGATCGGTGGCGCAGATTCCTGCCAGACGCACCTTCACCAGAGCCTCGCCTGTACCGGGTTGTGGGACTGGCAGGTCGTCGCGGAACGAAAAAACCTGGTTTTCCAGCCAGAGAGCACGCATAACGGCCATAAACGCCTCCAATGCTTCCGCGCGAATCTTGCTCGGCCTTACCTCGGCCCCCGCCGACCAAACTGCCTCTCCAACAGGTCGACCGAGAGATGGATCATGGTCGGACGGCCATGTGGACAGGTGCGCGGCGAACGGCAGCGTTCCAGATCCGCTACCAGGGCGAGCTGCTCCGCCGCGGAGAGCGTCTGCCCCGCCTTGACCGCCGCCCGCTTGCACACCCGCGCAATGATGCGCGCCTCCACTTCGGATTGCAGCGGTGTCTCATCTTCCTCGAATTCCTCGACCACCACGCGTACGGCCGAGGCCGGGTCGCTGCCTGACAACAGGGCGGGGATGGCGCGCACAAGAAAGGTGCCCGGGCCAAATTCTTCTATCCGGAATCCAAGCTTCGACAGTAAGGGAATTTGAGCTTCAAGAAGCTGGGCAGCCTGCGGCGGCAGCCGCACGACCGCCGGATCGAGCAGCGCTTGTGAAGATATCGCGCTGTTGCGCTGATCCATGAACCGTTCGAACAGCACCCGTTCATGAGCGGCGTGCTGGTCGATCAGATACAGGCCATCCGGACCTTCGGCTACAAGGTAGGCGGCGCCAACCTGGCCGATCACGCGCAGCAACGGCAGTCGGCTGCCCGGCAGCGCCTGCTGCCCGACCGGCGTAGCTTGCTCCCCAACTGGCGAGGCCAACCCTTCCTGTTCCGCTCCTGTTTCTTCCGGTTCATCGCCCGTCCCGCGAGTGCGCGCATCCGCAGACGTCCCCCAGGTGGTATCGGCAGCCGTTGGACCACTGTCCGAATTCCAAAAGGACGGATGAGCCACGACAGGCACCGGAGAATAGGCCAGCAGGGCACGCCGCACACCACGCTGCACCGCCGCGAATACCCGGTCGGGTTCGCGAAACCGAACCTCGGCTTTGGCCGGGTGCACGTTGACGTCCACCTGCTCGGGCGGAAGGTCCACAAACAGTACGGCCAGGGGATAACGACCTACCATCAGCAAAGTGTGGTACGCTTTGAGCAGCGCGGCGGCCAGAGACATGTCCTGTACCCAGCGCCCGTTAATGAAAAACGTAATCTCCCTGCGGTTCGAGCGCGTCAGCGTCACCGGGCTGATGAATCCACTCAACTCGATCTCCTCGTCGCCAGCGATGACTTCCAGCATCTGACGCGCTACGTCCAATCCGTAAAGGGCAGCCAGCGCCTCGCGCCGGTCGCCGTTGCCGCTGGTGTGCAGCCTTAGCCGGCCTTCGTGAATCAATGAAAAGCGCACATTCGGGTAAGCCAGTGCGTAGCGAGTGACCAGCGCATCGATTGCCTGGCGCTCAGTCACGTCTTGTTTGAGGAATTTGAGCCGCGCAGGGACATTATAAAAAAGCTCTTCCACCCGCACCGTCGTGCCGATCGGCGCTCCTACCCTCTCCCTCTCAACGATCTCACCCCCTTCCACGCCCAGACGCAACCCGGCCTCCTGATCAACGGGACGGGTGGTGAGCGTCAGTCGAGAAACGGATGCGATGGAAGCCAGCGCCTCTCCACGAAAGCCCAGTGTGGTGATATGGAACAGGTCCTCGGCGTTATTCAGTTTGCTGGTGGCATGACGAGCCACTGCCAGAGAGGCCTCATTCTCTGGGATACCCGCACCGTCGTCGGCCACTTCAATCAGCCGCCGCCCTGCTCCGTTGACCACAATGGAAACCGTGCGCGCACCCGCGTCAAGGGCATTTTCAACCAATTCCTTGACAACGGATGCAGGCCGCTCCACCACTTCACCGGCGGCAATTTGTGAAGCGACCTCTTCGGGCAGAACGTGAATTGGCATCAGGGCTCCTCCGCGCTGATTATACCTTACGGGGCTGTGCCTTTTCATGTATACTGACAGCGTGACATTATCCGTCTTCCTCATTGACCTGGACGACACCTTGTATCCAGCCGCCAGCGGCCTGTGGCCGGCTATTCGCGAGCGTATCTGTAAATACATGCTCGAGCGCCTTGGCCTGCCCAAGGATCAGGTTCACGATCTGCGTCGGCGCCTTTACATGGAATACGGCACTACCTTGCGCGGCTTACAGGCAACGATGCAGGTGGACGTTGACGACTATCTGGCCTATGTCCACGACCTGCCCATCGAGGATTACCTTTCTCCCGATCCAGAGCTGCGCCGCACCTTAATGGCCTACCCACAGCGCAAATATATCTTTACCAACGCCGACCGCGCTCACGCGCGGCGGGTGATGGCACGATTGGGCGTTGAGGACTGTTTCGAAGGAGTGATCGACGTCCACGACCTGGAGCCGTACTGCAAACCGATGCGCGAAGCATTTGCCATCGCCTTCCAGCGCGCTGGAGAAGCCGATCCGACCCGCTGCCTGCTGGCGGATGATACGCCTCACAACCTGGCTGCAGCGCGCGACTTGGGCATGTTCGTCGTGCAGGTGGGCGACCAGCCAACCAACCCGGATTCGTTTCCACGCATCGCCCGCCTGGCAGATCTTCCTCGCGTCCTTCCCCCCTAAAGGATAGGACGGTGCATGAACCTTACCCACGAACAAACCCTCATCGTAACCGCCTGCTTGATCGGGGTAATTTTCCTTGCCGTGAATCTGGGCCTGTGGGGTATTTACCGCAGCCGCTCGTCGTCGGCGCCGCGCAAGGCTCCGCCTTCTCAACCGCCGCGGCGTAGCTGGCGCAACCCCTGGCAGGACGAAGACGAGGGCCTGGCCGAGCTCTCCCGGCGCGTATCGGCCTTGGACCGTCCTATCGACGACGCCGGGGAATCAGGCAACCCGGCACCCCCTTCCCCACCGGCTGAAGGCAATTGATTTTCCGGTTGTGTAACGAAATTTCCCCCCACCTCTAAACTTACTTTTGATAATCTATAAACGATAAACAATATTTCTTCCAGGCAGGTATCGGCAACCGCGCTCGTACTGCTTATAATTAATCCACATTCGTGTGGAGGGGTTAGAGATGTCCGCAAAAAGGGTGCTTTATGTGGCTTTCATTATTGTAGTAGCCGGTGCATCTGCGCTGGCGGGGGCCTTCGCAGGCGGGCTGGCTGTGTATTCCACCTTTCAGTCCAGGCCCACGCCGACCTTAGCGCCAGCGCCGAAACCAGCTTCCACTCCGGCGGCAGAACAGGTCATTCGGGTCTACACGGCCGACATCAATACCGCTGTCACCGATGCAGTGGCTAAAGTCGGGCCGTCAGTGGTCACAGTGGTGAGCACGATAAAAGGCCAGTTGGGGTTTTTTGGCCTCACCCCCGACCAGCAGGTCAGCGGCAGCGGCGTGATTATCTCCGACCAGGGCTACATCCTGACCAATAACCACGTTGTCGAGGGCGCCGATCAGGTGGACATCATCCTCGCCAATGGTCAGCAGCTCCCCGCCAAGATCATCGGCACTGACCGCTTTTCCGATTTGGCCGTGCTGAAGACCGAAGGGAAAATGCCCGCTGTGGCCGAGCTGGGCAACTCTGATGCGCTCAAACCCGGAGAAACGGTCATTGCCATCGGCTCACCGCTCGGTGATTTTAAAAACACCGTCACTTTGGGGGTCGTCAGCGCCACCGGCCGTAGCATCGACACCGGCAATGGTTACCAGATGGAAGGCCTTATCCAGACCGATGCCGCCATCAACCATGGCAATTCCGGCGGACCGCTGGTCAATCTCTTAGGCCAGGTGATCGGCATTAATACCTTGATCATTCGCAGCGCCGGCCTGAGCGGTGACGTAGCCGAGGGTCTCGGATTTGCCATTCCCTCCAACACCGCCAGGGCTGTTGCTGAGCAATTGATCGAACACGGCTACGTTTCTCGCCCATACCTGGGTATCCGCTGGCAATGGATCACCCCGGATATCGCCAATGCTTATGGCCTGCCCGTACAGTGGGGTGTTTACATTTCACAGGTCATCCCCGGAAGCCCTGCCGATGTGGCCGGATTGCAGCGCGGCGATATCATCACCCAGATCGGTGACATCAAGCTGGATAATAACCACCCATATATGAATGCGTTGTTCACTTACTCCCCGAACCAGACCGTGGAACTTACCGTGGTAAGAGGGCAACATGTCCTGACCATTAAGGTGACCCTGGGCGAGTCCGCCACCAGCGGTTGACAGTAGCCCCGTACGAGTTGCTCCAGCAATTTCCCCATGAGGCGATGGACGGGCGGATAACAAAGGAGAAAGAGCAAAACAAATTGTCTAACAATCCAAGCGCCAGCATTAAGTGGTATAATCTCCATCCGCGAAAACTTGGTTTGTGGAGAATCGCGCTATGGAAAACAGCGTTATATTGGAACAAGATCGCGTGAGCGAAGTGAAACCAAAGATGCATTTTACCGGTACGGTGACCAAGACCACTCTGGCAGGAGCTATTTTGGATATCGGCCAGGAAAAACCGGGTTTCCTTCACATCTCACAACTGGCGCCCACGAACGACAATCAGCCCGTCAAGCGTGTGGAGGATGTAGTCCAGGTAGGACAAACGGTCGACGTATGGGTGAAGCGCGTCCGCGAGGATCACATTGAACTGACAATGATCAAGCCGCTCGATCTGGAGTGGCGGGATATCAAGAAAGGGATGACCGTTCACGGCAAGGTAGTGCGCCTGGAAAAATTCGGCGCTTTTGTCGATATTGGCGCCGAGCGTCCGGGTTTGATCCACATCAGCGAGCTGGCCCATGGTTACGTCCATACTCCTTCCGAAATCGTAAAAGAAGGGGATGAGGTCGAAGCATTGGTGCTGGATGTTAACCGCCGCAAAAAGCAGATCAAACTGAGCCTGAAAGCACTAGCGCCCGAACCGGTCAAAGTTGAGACCCCGGTTCGCAGCGGAGAAACTGCCGGCAAAGAGAAACCTGCTCGTCGGCGGAAGGGTCGCAGCAAAGAAGTCGGATCACGCCTTTCACTGGAAGCATCCGCGGAAGAGCATGCCGAGCCAGATCCAACCGCCATGGAAATTGCTTTGCGTGAAGCGATGGAGAAGGCCAAGGCTCGCAAGAGAGAATCCGTTGAAAAGAGCAAAAAGAATAAGAGCATCTCCAAGGAGCAGGAGGAATTGCTGAGCCGCACCCTCGAACACAAAGCCAGAACCTCCTGATCGTTCGAGAGGATCAATAAACCCGGAAAAAGAGATCAGCCGGGTTTTTCATTTATTTTTGGGCATGGCAATTGTATCGGCCCAGCGACTATGGTAAACTTGGTGCAGTGACACATTAAGGATATGCAAACCCGAAGGTATCCATTTATTCCACAAGGATACGCTCCCGAAACCAGGTGGGGAGGCGCCGGCCAACGGCCCTCCCCACTTCTTTATGGCATCATTTCTATATTTGCTTCGAAATATCGGATTAGAGAAGTTTGATTCGCTTGAATTCATTTTAGGATGAGGAGGTAATCGTGACCACCAAATATTTATTCGTTACCGGTGGTGTGGTAAGCTCGGTTGGCAAAGGGGTCACCGCCGCCGCCATTGGCCGGCTGCTCAAAGAGCGCGGCTTCAAGGTGGCCGTCCAAAAGCTCGACCCCTATATCAACGTCGACCCTGGTACGATGAGCCCGTATCAGCACGGAGAGGTGTTCGTGCTGGATGACGGCGCCGAAACTGATCTGGATCTTGGTCATTACGAACGCTTCATCGATGTGCGCCTGAACCGCGCCTGCAATGTCACCACCGGCCAGGTTTACGCCGAGGTGATCAGCAAAGAGCGCCGCGGTGATTTCCTGGGCGGCACCATTCAGGTGATTCCCCATATTACCAACGAGATCAAGCGGCGCATCTCCGCTGTTCCTAAAGCTACCGGCGCCGAGCTGATCCTGGTCGAGGTCGGCGGCACCGTGGGAGACATCGAATCACAACCATTCCTCGAAGCTATCCGCCAGCTTCGCTTCGATTTGGGCCGTGAAAATACCCTCCACATCCACGTCACATGGCTGCCGTACATCGGCGCAACCGGCGAGCTAAAAACCAAGCCGACTCAGCATTCGGTGCGCGAACTGCGTTCCATCGGCATATCTCCAGATATGATCGTGGCGCGCTCTGATTACCCCGTCGACGACAGCCTGCGCGATAAGATCGCCTTATTCTGTGATGTCGAAAAGCGCGCCGTCGTCGCATTGGAAACCACCCAGGTGTTGTACGAAGTGCCGCTGCTGCTCGAAGAAGCGGGCGTCGGGGACTTTATTTTGCAACGCCTGAATCTGGAACCACGCCAAAAGCCCGACTGGAGCGAATGGCGCCGCCTGGTAGCAGAAGTACGTCGCCCCAAACCCACCATTAACGTCGCCCTGGTCGGCAAGTACGTCGAGCTGCATGACGCTTACATGAGCGTGCGCGAGGCTATTAAACACGCCGCCCTCCGCTTGGGCGTGGAAGTAAACCTGCATTGGGTCCATTCGGCCGAGCTCGAGAAGGGTAAGGGTTGGGAAATCGTTAAATCGGTGGACGGCATCATCGTACCAGGGGGTTTTGGCAGCCGAGGCATAGAGGGTAAGATCCAGGCAGCACGCTACGCGCGTGAGCACAAAGTGCCTTATCTGGGTCTGTGCCTGGGGATGCAGTTAATGGTGGTTGAGTTCGGACGTCATGTGTTTAAGGACGAGGAAGTCAACTCGACCGAATTTGACCGCTCAACCCGCTATCCGGTTATCGATCTGATGGATGAACAACGCGGTGTAACCGACATGGGCGGAACGATGCGCCTGGGCCTCTACCCTTGCCAGCTCCAACCAGGCACGATCGCCGCCCGCGCCTACGGCCAGACATTGGTAGAAGAACGTCATCGTCATCGTTTCGAGTTCAATAATGCTTACCGTGAAGTGTTCGAAAAACATGGTATGCGTTATTCCGGTCTTTCTCCGGATCACAGGCTGGTAGAAATCGCCGAGCTGGCGGATCATCCCTTCATGCTGGGCACCCAGTTCCATCCGGAATTCCTCTCCCGCCCCAACCGACCTCACCCCCTTTTCGTGGCCTTCCTCCAGGCGGTCATCGAACGCGCGGGAATCCAGACACAGGAAGCCGAAATGCCTGCGCAAAACACCCAGGAGTTGTGAAATTAATCTCAAATAGGATTATACTTGCTGCAGGTTTTCATTCACACTGGACGTAACAGAATCGTGATTTAAAGCCAAAACGCCCGGTTTGCGGGCGACGGAACAGCTTTTCTTTATATCCTTCCTTTCGAGAGGTGAAGCATGGACACAACAATCGAATCCATCAGTGGGCAAGAAATCCTCGATTCGCGCGGCAATCCCACTATCGAGGTAGAAGTCATCTTGGCCGATGGCACCTGGGGGCGGGCAGCCGTGCCTTCCGGGGCATCAACCGGCATCCACGAAGCATTGGAATTACGCGATGGGGACAAATCTCGCTATAACGGCAAAGGCGTGCTCACCGCTGTGGAAAACGTCAACGGCCCAATCGCCGACGCCCTGGTGGGTTGGGATGCCACCGAGCAGAAAGCCATTGACAAGACCTTGCTTGAGCTGGATGGCACACCGAACAAATCCAAGCTGGGCGCGAACGCCATCCTTGGAACCAGCCTGGCGGTGGCCAAAGCGGCCGCGAACGGCCTGGGATTGCCGCTCTACCGCTACCTGGGGGGCGTGTACGCCCACATTCTGCCTGTGCCGATGATGAATATCCTCAACGGCGGCGTCCATACCGGCTGGCAATCCACCGATGCCCAGGAGTTCATGATTATGCCGTTGGGAGCGCCCACCTTCGCCGAAGGATTGCGCTGGAGCGCTGAAATCTACCAGGCCCTCAAGACAGTCCTCAAAGGCCGCGGCTACACCACTCTGATCGGTGATGAGGGCGGCTACGCTCCTGCTCTGAAAACGAACGTAGAAGCCATAGAGGTCATCCTGGAAGCCATTCAAAAGGCCGGCTATAAGCCGGGTGATCAGGTTGCCATCGCCATTGACCCCGCTGCTTCTGAGTTGTACGACGAGGGCACTGGAAAATATAACCTGCGCAAGGAGGGCAAACAACTTACCGGCGAGGAAATGGTCGCCTTCTGGAAGGATTGGGTTGAGAAATTCCCTATCGTATCGATCGAGGATGGTCTGGCTCAGGACGACTGGGATAGCTGGAAGTTGATGGTGAAAGAACTGGGCGACAAGATCCAAATCGTGGGTGATGATTTACTGGTCACCAATCCGGAACGCGTTCGTCGGGCGATTAAGGAAAAAGCTGCGAATGCCCTCCTGGTCAAGCTGAATCAGATCGGCACATTGACCGAGACGATCGAGGCTGTTGAGATATGCCAGCGGGCTGGCTGGCGTGCGGTTACCTCACATCGCTCCGGCGAGACCGAGGACACCACCATCGCCGACCTGGCTGTAGCGCTAAACATGGGCCAGATTAAAACCGGCGCGCCTGCCCGTTCCGACCGGGTGGCCAAATATAACCAACTCCTGCGCATCGAAACCGAGCTGGGCGAAACCGCCAAATATGCCGGTTGGGACGCCTTGCGGCGTTGAGTAAATGGGTCTCTGTTCAGGCTGGCAGGGCCGCATTCCCTGCCAGCCTATTATGATCATCATTTCTATCGAGCCGACCTACTGCGTTATATTTCAAAAACCTATTTCCTAACCTTTTCATAATCCGATTGACTATCACCGGTTTACGTGCTATTATATATTCAGGCATGCGGAAGGATTAACTTCATTATTTATAGAATCGGGGGATATGAAGTAACAAGTTTGATAACTGCTACGTTTAATATGTGTGAGCGGCGATGACCCGAAAGCTTGAAGTGGTCGCTTCACCCTGAGGGGTGAGAGCTTTCGGCCAGCCAATAGCGAAACCGGCTCGCAAGCCGGTTTTATTTCGCATTTACCTTTGTTTAGGCATTGCGGTCGAAGGAAAGGGTGTAGACCGGGAAACTGCAGGGGACGAGAGAGCTCGAATCTCGGATTAAAATCGCGGAAGTATATCTGGGGGAAAGGGGTGGCCGTGCAAAGACGAACGATGATGACCCCAGAATGAATAGAAGTCACACATAAATAACACATAGATCGCTCTACTTCGCGGCCTCATCGCTTAAATAAACGGTTGGTGTATTGGATTGATTGAAGCAACAGGTTGCAATACCTGCACCGCCAAGGCCTGAGGAAGGCCTTACATTGCCATGACTAAGCCGGTCAAGTTACCGGTAGAAACGGGTGGGAAAACGATGGTAATGGTGGCTCTTATCCATAAACTTTTGGAATTTGTGGCGGGTCGGGTTATCCCCCACAACGCATATCGTAATCGTTCACCCTTTTCACTCATTCATCAAACCAAGCAGTTCATCAGCGATATTGGCATAAAACCAGCCAAATCATGTGATCCGTCACCCTGGGAGGCCATCACCCTGCCATCATCCCAGTGAGGTAGCTGAGATCGTAACTTCTAAAGATAGGGTTCCCAAAAACGGCTCCTTTTCCAACCAGATTACCGGTACCGCGGATGGAGCCGGGTCAAAGTTCAGGAACAACGACATTCCTATCATGAATGTCGAATCGGCGGAGCACGCCTGAAACCAATCCCCAAGGAAGATGCCTCCCATGTCCGATGAAAATGAAATAGAGCTTAGCTGGATATTTTCCACCATCCGTCGCAGATCGAGGATCATCGCAGGCTTCGTCCTCGTAACGGTGATTCTCGCCTTTCTGGCCACTCTGGTGATGGCGCCCGTGTATAAATCTACCGTGACGCTGCTCATCCAACCGGCCAAAGATTCACAAACGAGTGAATATACCTCCATCATCACCGGCGAACAACTTGCTCTGACATACAGCCAGCTTTTGGAGAGTGGGCCGGTGTTAGAAGCCGTCATCTCGAAACTGGGTTTAAAGGACTCCCCAGATCAACTGGCCGATAAGATAACCGCAGCGCCAATCAAAGACACCCAGTTGATCCGATTGACGGTAACCGGTTCATCGCCAGTTCAAACCGCTTCCCTGGCCAATGCGTTGGCCGAGGAGTTAATTGCTCATATTCAAAAACTTCAAGCCGAACGATACAACGCCTCCATGGCCGAGCTCGAAAACAGAATGAACAATATATCGGCTTCCATCGATGAACTAACCGTCAAAATCAACACGCTGAACACAAATAAAGTCACATACGATGTCGAGCAGGGGCGGCTGCAAAGACAGTTGGACGCTCAACAAACCAATTATCGCTCCCTGCAGGATAACTATCAGCAACTACAGCTTACCGTATCCCAGATTACGGATAAAGTAAAAATCGTTGAAGCCGCTCATATTTCAAATACCTCGGACCAGGGGCTGAACACAGCCACATTGATGCTCCTCGTCGATCCATCCCTGGTCATTGGAACGGGGTCTTCGAGCTCACTTTCGGCCAGCGAACGACTGATGCTCATATATGGTCCGATGTTAAAAAGTCAGCCGGTGCTCGATGCCGCCATTCGCAAGCTGGGGCTTTCTGAGACAGTGGATCAACTTGCCAGGCAAATTACCATCGAATCGGTGGCAGGAACACAGTTGTTACAGCTCAGCGTTGTCGATAAGGATACCTCAAGAGCCACCCTGATCGCTGACACGGTGGCGGGCATATTTATCGAGCAGGTGCAGTCTCTCCTGGCGCAGCCCTATAACGATCAGCTCCAAAACCTGCAAAAACAGATCGAGGATTTGACTGCCCAGATGTCGCAGACACAGGAAGATATAAGGAAAGCAAGCGTCTCCGCTGCCCTTGCTCAGGCTGAGCTGACCCAACAGGAGAACCTCCTGGCTGATTATAAAAATGATTACCGCGCTTTGCAGGGGGAAAGCGACCAGTTGCGGCTGACATTATCCAACGCAGCCGATTCGGTCGTGGTGTCCTCGCCGGCTCAGATACCGTCAAAACCCGAGAGGCATCGATTGACCTACATTGCGATTGCGGCGCTTGTAGGGTTAGTCACCGGCGCCGGCGCTGCATTAATTGTGGAAAGACTGGGGAATAAAATCTGGACAAAGGAAGATGTGGTTGAAGCAACAGGCCTGCATATTCTTGGAAGTGTCAGCTCATTACCCGAAGGGGAGCCGGAACTGGTCTATAACCCGTTATCGGCATCCTTGTTCGCCGAAGATTTCCGTAAGCTGAGCGCTTCTCTGCGCTTATCCCAACGCGAGGCGCCTTTAGGCATGCTTTTGATTACCAGCCCATCATCCCAAGAGGGTAAAACGATTGTTGCCGCTAACCTTGCGGTTGCGCTGGCCAAAGCTGGATTACGCGCCTTACTGGTGGATGCCGATCTCCATCTTCCCAGAGTGCATCAATTATTTGGGCTTGACCAAGATGGTGGCCTGACCGATTATCTAAAAACAGGAAGTTGGGAGGAGCTCATTAAATCCACCCAGACGGACCAGTTAAAAGTCTTGACCAGCGGGCAGGTACCCGAGAATCTTGCGGATGCATTCAGCGCACCCAACCTCGACGGTTTAATGATAGACCTTAAAAACCATTTTGACGTTGTGATTGTCGATTGTCCGCCTGTGCTGGCTGTGGCAGACACGGCCATCCTGGCGTCTCTGGCCGACAATGTGCTCCTGGTCCTTCGGTCAGGTCAGGCAAGCAGTCAATCGGCCAGAGAGGCTGTCAATGCCTTGAATCAGGCAAAGGCTCATCTGATGGGCGTAATTTTGAACGACGTGAAGCCGCATAGAGATGGATACTATTACCATTATTATGTGAACGAAGGGGATGGAAAAGCGAAAACTTTGTATCGTCACAGCAAGAATTCGTTATTAATCATCCTCAACTATGTAAAGAAGCAGATCCAATACCAGATAGAGAATCAACCCAGAGTTCGCATGAAAAAACGGCTGGAAAAATACGTCAAGGATAAAGAGTGAAAGTCAAATCCACCGAGATCCTTGAATCCTCTCTTTCCAGCCAAACTCTTCCACGAACACGCCGCATGAAACGCAACTGTACCGTTCGATCGTTTATCCTCATGATCGTCCTCGCTCTGGTCGTGATTGCGGCTGTAGTTTGGCTGAACAAAGAAGCCATTCTGATGGCCGTAGGTGATTTTTTAATCGTGCAGGATAAGCTCGAACCGGCGGATGTGATCCATGTGATCAGCGGCGAGGAATATCGCACCGAGTACGGGATTCAGTTGTACCAGCAGGGTTACGGAAAAGAGTTGTTTTTCACCGGCGGATGGTGTCAGCAACATCAATATTACCACGGGCAACATAGCAAAGAACTGGCCATTGAGCTGGGCGTCCCATCCTCGGCAATCGCCACGGATGATACCGAGATCCATAGCACATATGAGGAAGCCGAGAGACTCAAAGCATTTATTATAGAGAGCCCAATGCCCATTCGATCGGTGATCATCGTCAGCGATCCTTACCATATGTGGCGGGCAAGGTGGACCTACCGTAAAGTCTTGGGCAGCGGGGTAAAGTTAATTATGGCCCCCGTGCCATTTGAAGACACCTTTTATCAACGTCGCTGGTGGACCGATTGGGAAACCAGCAACATGGTAAGGGACGAGTACGAAAAAATCATTTACTATTTTGCCAGGTATCAAATCGGCTGGGGGCCGCTGCAAAACTGGTTGGCCACCTTCGATACCCAATAGGCTCTTCCCGATCAGAATTTATTCCGAACTCCGCACAAACAATGAAATTTCGATCCATATCTGGCCTGTTTGGTTTGGCGATTGTATTCTCCGTATTGGCGGTCATCTTCGGCATCACGCTGAAGGGCGATCAGGCCAGCGATATGTGGCGCAAGGCAAGCGCAGACAGCGCACATCAAGATAAGGTCGCCCCGGTTGCGGCCAATGCTGGAGCGCGCGAATTGGATACCCACTTGGATATCAGCAACAAGGGTGAGATCGAACCGTGCAGCCCGCCTGAATCCTGTAAGACCCCGACCACAGATCAAACCGCATTATCTTCTTCCAATTCAAATGGGCTGGAACCGGCATCCGGTCTTTTGCCGGCCGGAACTCAATCGATCACCCTCCATCTCACTACCGCAGAGCCGGCAAACTGCCGCTGGAGCGAAGGAACCGATGCCCCTTTCGAATTCATGCCAAACGATTTCCAGATCGGACAGGGCACGTTAAATCACAGCACCGAAGTCGCCGGGTTTCATGATTTAGACGAGCGATGGTTTTTTGTTCGCTGCCAGAACTCAGCCGACCAGCGCGAATCCAATCCCGAAGGATGGCGCACTCATCTGCGCGTTCTTGGACCCTGGCATGACGGCTTTCCACGCCTGGCTTACCTGTGGGGTACGCAGAAGGGTGTACCCAATATACAATTCTTTGCCGGGTATGATCTATTTCTGCCCTATCACCTCGACAATCCACTCGAGCAAACGAAAGCCATACGAGCTGTCAACCCTTATGCCAAAATACTTTTGACGTTGAATGCCACCCATGGATGGCCAGACATAGACCCGTTGACCACGCGTTGGTGGAACAGCCAGCCGGGAGATCCAGGCTATAACTGCTTGTTACGTGACAGCCATGGCAAGATATTGCTGGTGAAGTACTGGGGGCATCCGATGTTCAACATGGTTATCCCCTACTGTCGCGCGCTACTGGTCCAAAAGAATATCGAGGAATTCCGCTCCCAATCCGCCAGCCAGTTGGATAGCTACGCTTACGACGGCATCTTCTGGGATCTCCTCCATGGGACGATCTCCTGGCTGAACGACGATATCGACAGCGACCTCGATGGTCAACCGGATGACCCGAAAACACTCGATGCCGCATACCAGGCGGGCGTGGAAGATTTTCTCTCCCAGATACGGGCGAGCTTACCGCATGCCATCTTGATGGGAAATGAAGCCTCGCCGGACTACGCCCGGTGGATCAATGGTCGCCTGATCGAATGGGAACTTTCGTCTGTCTTAGATGGCAACAGCAACATCACCTGGGATGAAGTAATCGGAGAATATCGGGATTGGTCTGCCCGCGGGCAAGAACCCCGGATCACATTCATTCAGACGAAACCCGAGCCCATTTATGACGAAAAATTCCCTTTCCATTATACGGGTCAAATGCCGCCTGCTATGCAGGCCGAAGCAGCCGCCAGCTTCCAGCGAATGCGCTTTGGATTGACCAGCGCATTGATGGGCGACGGTCTTTTTTCATTTGACCTCCGTTCAGAGGATAGCCAGGTATGGTGGTACGACGAATTTGGAGCTCCGGTTGGCAGCCAGTCGTCCACATTACCTCCCCATGGTTATCTGGGCCAACCCATCGGGGATCCTCGCCTTCTCATCGATTCATTGGACACGCCCGATGAGGTGACCAACGGGGGCTTTGAAGAAAGGCTGCGGGCCTGGCGCTGGTGGATAGAAAGCGAATCCGGTGCGACAGCCAACGTATCCATAGACCGTTCTGGGAGTAAGACCGGCGACTACGCCGCTCACATTGTGGTGAGCAAGCCAGCCTGGCCGTGGTCCGTGCTCGTCTATCAGCCTCACATCAGCACTGTGGCTGGCCAAAGCTATACATTATCCTTCTGGGCTCGCAGCGACAAACCCCTTAGCATTTATGCGAAGATCGTCAAGCAGGCGCCGCCGGGCACCGATTACGGCTTTAACGTTCGAGCAGATATAACCACAGACTGGCAGCACTTTCATCTGGTGGGTTACCCCACTGTCACCGCCGATGACGGCGTGCTTCAGTTTCAGGTTGGCGGGAGCGCGGGGGAATTATGGCTGGATGATATTCAGTTTCAGCCGGGTGCTTTGGGCGTTTGGGCGCGGCCGTTCGAAAACGGCCTGGCCGTGGTGAACACCACCAGAGATGTACAAACGGCACCTCTCCCGGGCGCTTATTGCAAACTGAAAGGTGATCAGGCGCCTCTATTTCAAACCCGGGTCGACGATGATGAAGCGGTGGGTTCTGCGGGCTGGAAAGAACAAAAAGCCAACGACGACCAGTTTGGCAAGACCGTGAGAGTGGCCTCTGCTGGCAGCAAAGCGAAGATCACCTATACGCCTAACCTTGCTTACGCTGGCTCGTATGAGGTGTTGGCTTGGGTTGATCCAGATGAAAAACAGAGCAGCGCCGTGACCGTCACCATTTACCATGCTCAGGGGGCTTCAGTTGTGCTCCTCGACGAGGCGACGGGTGAGGTAGGCTGGCGCAGCCTGGGTACATACCAATTCAACGCCGGCAAGGATGGGCATGTAACTCTTACGGCCACAGGCCAGGGAATGGTGGTTGCGGATGCTTTCAAATGGGTGTCTGCAGCACGATACAACGATGGCAGCCTGGTGAATCAGATTACCCTCCAGCCCCAGGACGGAATTGTTCTGCTGAAAAAGTGTTATGCGGGCAACTAGCCATTCAAACCAGAAACCTGTTTATTCACGACAACTCCAATATTCTTGGATGAACGCCGAATGAGTGCAAGAAGTTATCGATTATCGCATTTGGCTCCAGAAAAAGGGCAATCATATGAAAATTCTTTTGTAAATCTGCCCTATCGAAAGATGGTCTGGCGATGGGAGCAGGAGGTCTTGACACAACTTATAAAGAAACTCTTTGATGCATCATCAGAAATCAGATATTTAGATTTTGCTTGTGGGACAGGACGAATTCTATCTCTGCTGGAATCATACGCAGCCGAATCGTACGGCGTGGACATATCCGAATCGATGCTGGAAGTGGCGAGAAAAAAGTGCCGTCATGCGACATTGGTTCATGTGGATCTGACGACGACAAAGATGTTTCCTAACCAGTCGTTTGATCTAATAACCGCTTTTCGTTTCTTTCTGAATGCCGAGCAAGAGTTGAGAGAAAGCGCGCTGAAAGAAATAAGATATTTAATAAAACCCTCCGGATATTTTATTTTTAATATTCATATGAATGAGGGCAGTCTGCTTGTAAAGTTAATCAGATTGTATCAATGGATCAAACACATTGATAATGACTTGTTCCATACTTTAAGCATCTCGCAAGCGTCCGAGTTGCTCGATAAGCATGGATTTTCTATCGCCGAAGTGTATCACTTTGGCGTACTGCCCATTTACGATGAGCGAAATAAACGCTTGATCGGTTTGATCAATTCAACAGAAAGGATATTTTCGAAAATATCCTTACTGACGCCATTCTCTCGGTATGTGATTTTTGTTTGTCGCCCCAGTCAAATAACCCGTGTCGGCTGATGGAAAAGGGAACACAAAAATAATCGAGATCATTGGGCCTGCAGGAGCGGGGAAGAGCACACTGGCGCTTCTGTTGGCTAAAAACCCTGATGTCTCGCTCGTTGATCAGAGCCCGAACACTCGCCGAATGGCCGATATTCCCTTCTTTATTATCCATATATTAAAACTTATTCCTACCTTATTTTATTTCTATATTCATCATAAGGGACGTTGGCTCACAAAACGCGAGATCGCCGAAATGGCCATTCTGACAGGATGGCCCGATTTGATCAAAAGGCAGGCCCATCGTAATGGCCGCATAACCCTCCTGGATGAAGGGCCAATTTTTATCATGGCTTTCTTAATGGTTTACGGCCCAGATTTGATTCGTTGTGAAATGGCCCGGAAATGGTGGCGGAAAATTTATAAGGAATGGGCGAAATCATTGGACGAAGTGATCTGGCTGGACGCCTCCAATACGAATTTGGTGGCAAGGATTCGTTCGCGGGAAAAACCGCATGGCGTAAAGATCAAATCAGATCAGGAATCGTTCCAATATTTAGACTCGTTCCGCAAAACGTACAAGGAAATTCTTCATTCACTTATTGCCTTTGCTCCAGAAATCAGCGTGCGCCAATTTGATACCTCACAGGTTTCGATGTCTCAAATCACCCGAAGAATAGCCGCGGAATTATCGATAACCCGATCAAATTAATCATCCGAACAGATAAATAAAGACATGACCCATGAAGACGATCCGTGTTCATAGTTACATCTCCAGGCTGTTTTATGACGAAGGCCTCACAAAAAAGGCTTACCTGAATGCTCTCACTTCAGCCCTGGATTATGTTTCGCAGCTATTGGTCGCTTTCCTGATTACACCTTGGGTCGTTAGAGGATTAGGAGATTATTTCTATGGGGTTTGGCAAATACTGAACCGCATGGTGGGTTACCTTTCACCTGCCAGCGGCAAGCCGACCCTGGCTCTCATGTGGACGCTCGCGAACCAGCAATCTTCCGCAGACTATGAGAAGAAGCGCCGCTATGTCGGCAGCACGCTCGCCGTTTGGGCGCTGTTCTTGCCCCTCATGATCACTGCGGGCGGGGTATTATCCTGGTTCGCGCCAAAATTGTTGAACGCACCGGTTGAATCCTACTGGCCGGTGCGCATAACGGCCGCTTTGCTTGTGGCTACATTGGCCTCCCTCACATTATCGGATCTTCCTCAGTCCGTGCTGCGCGGCGAAAATATGGGCTACAAGCGTATGGGGGTATTGGCCGCACTGACTTTCTTCGGCGGGGGCCTCACCTGGTTGGTTCTCCAATTGGGTTTCGGCATCATCGGCGTGGCAGCAGTTGCGCTGATCACCAAACTTCTGGGCGGATTAATCTACCTTTTCGTTGCCCGCAACCATACACCCTGGTTCGGGGTGATCTGGCCTGCCAAAAACGAAATGTTCCAATTCTTAAGGCTGAGCGGCTGGTTTCTCGGCTGGGACGTGGTGATGAACTTGATGGTGGTAAGCGATGTTGTAGTATTGGGACTTTTGAATTCGGTCGAGTCGGTCACTACTTATACGTTGACCAAATATGCGCCGGAAACGCTGATCAGTTTTGTGGCCATCGTCGTCATGGGCATCATACCCGGGCTGGGTGGAATTATTGGCGTAGGAGATCATAAAAAGGCTGTTCAGGTTCGTGGTGAAATTATGGCCCTCACCTGGGTCATCTTGACTACCTTGGGCACCTCGATATTGCTGTGGAATCGAACCTTCCTAAGTCTCTGGGTTGGTTCGCAGCGTTTTGCGGGTGCCTTACCCGACTTGTTAATTGTCTTGGTTGTTACTCAGTTCGTCTTAATCAGAAACGACGCCAGCATCATCGATCTCACCCTTCGTATTCAGCATAAAGTGATCCTCGGCGGGGTTTCAGTCGTCATCGCGTTGGCGGCATCAGGCATCCTGGTCGGAGTATTCAAACTCGGGATTATCGGCGTGTCCGCCGGGCTGCTGATCGGCCGATCCATTCTTTCGATTTCTTATCCGATCTTGGTCGGCCGTCATCTTTACTTCAAGTTTACTAATCAGCTCAAATCCATCATCCGACCCGCCTTGGTCATGGGAATTTTTTACCTGTTAGCCTATTTTGTGGATCAATCCATTTCTTTGTCCTGGACACCCGGCATACATGGATGGATCGCTTTTTTCCTTTCCGCCTCTTCGACAGCAATCGTGATTCTGTTGCTTTCTTTCTTCTTGGGCTTGACCGCCCCTCAGCGACGGAAAATCCTCGAAAGGTTGCGGATGGTCATCGTGAATGCCCAGGATTGAGTGGGGGGCAATTTGCCATCGAGAGAGCGACTGTCGATCATTCATTTCCATGATGAGACCTCTATATAAAGGGACGCGCTGTGCAATTGTTGTGTATCGGCGATGTGGCTTTTGGAAGCCATAACCCAATCATGCCGGTTTGGGATGCACCCCCTGGCATGACGCCTGGTGAAAAGGAGAGGATTCTCTTCAACTGGGAGCTGCCTATCGGCACCGTAATCAATCCCATCCCTCGTTCTAGCGGTCCGCGGATCATCGCCCACCCCGATTCGCCGCGCATCATTCGTAATTGGGCGCCAGGTTTTGCGGCCTTGGCCACGAACCACATCCTGGACGCCGGTAAGGAAGGGCTTGCTAACACGCTGCACACGCTTCAACAGGAAGGATTTACCACATTGGGGGCCGGCCTTTCCTCTCAAGAAATCAAAAGGCCTCTCATTTGGGCAACCGCCGAAGGAAAACTGGCTGTTGTAAATTGGGTTTTCCCCGAAGCCCACCCGGATTGGATGTCCATCCCAGGCCCAAATTGCTGGCCGGGCATTGAAGAAGCGAAAAACGTCATCCGCGATCTGCGCACACAGGCCGATTGGGTGATCGTCCTGGCTCACTGGAGCGACGAGCTTTTCCCCTACCCCCGCCCTGAAGATCGGGAGATCGCTTATGAACTGGCAATGGCCGGAGCCGACATGCTGATCGGCCACCATCCACACGTCGTGCGCGGGATGGAATTAATCGCTGCCTGCCCGGTGTTTTACAGCCTGGGTAATTTCTATTTTTCCAACGTTGCGGACAGCACCGGCGCGTGGATCGTAAAACAAGCCCCCAGAAATCGCGAAGCGCTGGCAATTTGGATACGATTTACACGGGGAATGCCGCCGGAATACCAGCCTCGCTCATTCTGGCAGAAGAAAGACTGTACTGTTGCGGATCCATTGCATCGGGCCGTCCGCAGGATGGAGTACACCAGCCGACCACTGCAGCATTTCAAAGGTAAGGAGTATGAAGAATGGTATTCGGCCAAACGCGCTCAGTTTGACCGTATTTGGGGCAGGTGGCATTTCGGTGTGCGTCGGTTGGGTTTGTTTGGGCTGATGCAGCGCTTTGCTCGCGGTCTCGGTTCGGGCATGTTTACATCTCACTGAGTCATAGCGGCTGCAGGCAACAAAGCCGCTCTGTGCAGCGATAAAGGGGAATAATGTCCACGATTAATTCGATCAAATACCGCCGCATTCTTAATTCCCACGTTCAGTTCACCAATGAATTCATCATCGAGTTGGACGATGGGTCTATCGGTGCGGGTGGATCGCCTCAGGGCGAGACAATCAGCATTTATGAAGATAAAAAAGTGTCGATCGATCCACAAACGATTATTCGCAAGATAGAAGCAGACAACATCCTTCATTGCCCAATCGATCAGGAGCAATTAGACGCCTACCTTCAGCGAAATATCCCCGTTTTCGGAAGGAACAACGCCTTCGGCCTTTCTCTTGCTTTCTATAATGCAACCCGGACGAAAAATTCTTTGTTTGAGGTCTTTGGCAAACCCGAAACCAAATTAACGGCTCCTCGATTGTGCTGCAATATTCTCAATGGCGGCTGGCACGCATATACAAATCCGGTTCTGAGCGATTTCTCGGAATTTATCCTCGTATCGAAGAGCAATAACATAGAAAATGTGATCGAGAACCACAATGAAATCCAGCGCCTGGTTAAAGAGAAACTATTAAACAATGAAAAAACCATCATTTCCGGTAATCCGGTGCATCGCTTCCATACCGCTGATAATCGTGAATGCATTGAGTTCTTGCTGAACATTCGGGATGGGCTCGGCCTGGCAAATCAATTTGATTTGATGATCGACGCCTCTGGGGGCGATCTTTTGACAGACGGGAACTATCGTTTTTCCATAACTGATGGTTCAGTCCTGTCCAGCGAGGAATTCGTAGAGTACTGGATGGATTTGATCCGCCAATACAAACTGGCATTCCTCGAAGATCCGTTCCATGAGAAAGATTATGAAGCCTGGCATACCTTAACCTCCCTGCAGGAGAAGACCTGTTCCATAATCGGCGATAATTTTTATTCTTCGGACGCAGGCAGGATTGTGGAAGGGGCCGCGAAGAATTACACCCACGGGGTGGTAATCAAACCGAACCAATCAGGAACGATCACCGCAGTGCGGCGGGCAATCGAAGCCGCCCAGCGCAATGGCCAGATCGTCATCACCTCACATCGTTCCATCAGCACCGAATCGACCTTTCTCTCTGTATTAACCTGTATGTATGGCGTGGAATACATAAAAATCGGTCCCCTCGTGACGGATTATTCCTCGGTTGTCCGGCTTAACGAAATCATCAGACTAACGGAGGCTTGATCATGACCGTGGAAACCACGATCCATACGCTCCGGCATGCCTATACACAATACAACGCAGAAAAACGGTATGCAGGTACGATTGATGTCCCTCTGAATGAGGCCGGGCGGCGAGATGCAAGCGCGGCTGCCGTGAAGCTCGCCGACAAATCGTTTGATGTCGTGATCACCTCAAAGATGAAACGTGCCATCGAAACCGCCCAGATTCTGGTCGGCAACAACACAAAAATCGTTCAAAGCAAACTGTGCAACGAACGGAGATTTGGGATCATGGAAGGACTGACTTGGGAAGAGGTGCAAAATCTCGACCCGCCTATTCTCTTGATTCAGGTCGGAAATGATCTGCACACCGTCAATCCAAAGGGAGGTGAACCGTTTGAAGACTTATGGGAACGGGCAAAAAAATTCCGCCGCTACATTTTTAAAAATTACCGTGGCCTCAACGTCCTGGTAATATCTCACGGCGTATTCTTGCAAATGTTCCATGGCGTGCTCAGAGGCCTGAGTTGCATTGAGTCGCTGGCGACATACCCGGCAAACCTTGAGCTGTACATCTTCCGTTTCCTGGATGACCGTTTGGTGGAAGAAAAGGTGATCAAACTTAACGGCGCCGAAGGGATGAGGTGGTAGGCCAAAGTCGGTGACGGTTGTGAACTCCCCTGGTTATTCGACGGATTGGGTTAAGTATTTCCAAGGTGAATTTTCCATGTTAGAAAAAATCAAAGATTTGAAGGCTGTCAAGAAAATACGGAAGACTCCCCTGTATTCTCGCATGCGGCAGTATTTTCCAATGCCGGTCGTTGGCTTCGTTGACGACAGCGACCGAATCGATGATGCCGAGATTGTAACGATCGATTGGCCCCGGCAGGTGAAAAAACCCAGGGTTGGGATTGTCCAGGATTACGGGGAGTACCCCAGGTGGACGAAATATCGCCGTTTCCTGGACAATAATGCATTTCAAAATGATGTCTTTTCAATCCACGCCCACGACTGGATCGAAAAAGCCAAAGAATATGACGTTTTCGTCGGAGTCCCTTCCAGTAATTTGTTCCACTTACAAGAAATACGGAGGAAATATTTCGTACTTGAGACGTACCTTGGGAAATTCTGCTATCCATCGTTCAAGCACATAATGCTGTATGAAGATAAGACCCTGGAAGCATATATATCCAAAATTACAGGCATCCCTTTCGTCAACACGTATATTTCCTACGATAAGGATGACGCGCTTCGCCTGATCGAAAAACTGAGCTATCCCTTCGTCTCAAAAATCGATCCAACCTCTGGCTCGGTCGGGGTTCAATTGGTGCGGTCTCCGAAACAAGCCCGGCATATTGTCGAACAAGCTTTCTCAAATAACGGCAGAAAAACGCATGTGGTTTATTTCCGCCAGAAAAACTACGTCTATTTTCAGGATTATGTTCCCAATGATGGTTATGACATTCGCGCGATTATCATTGGAGATTGGGTATTTGGCTACTACCGCAAAGTGTTGGAAGGAGATTTTCGGGCTTCGGGCATGAATCTCGTGGAGAAAAGGGCGCTGCCCGATGGAGCCATTAAACTGGCGCGAAATATCAATCAAATTGTCCAGAGCCCTCAGTTAGTCGTCGACATGGTTCGTGGTTTAGACGGTCTATTTTATATTATCGAATTTTCACCAATATGCCAGATGGAGTTGCCCGAAGAATTACATGTCAACGGTATTCCGGGCGTCTACATTTTCGATGATGATCATACTTACCATTTTGAAGAAGGGCGATACTGGTTGCACGAATTGGCTCTGAAAGAATTTTTCTTGAAGGATTATTTATCCAGGCTTTCGTACAGCGGTTGACTGGACAAATCGCGGTGGGCGAATGCTAAAAAGCTGCTTGGACATATTTGGACGAAATCCCTGCGTTCTCTTGGACGGAGGATTATTTCCTTTGCGTTACCGATTAATTTGGCAGCGGTAAAGAGCCGGTGTTTTTCTATGAGCGATGAGCGTATTTTGACACCCAATCGGTCTGATTGGGGTATCTTATATAAATTCTATGTGCACCTTCTGAATTTATTGGGTGAAGCGAGAGTCCATACCGAGATTGATGGCGTCAACCGGACTCTGAATCCATCTTCCACGTCGAAAAAACAATCTGGATCAAATGTTCGGGCGATTAAGCTCATACTCCGGCTGTTCATTAAGCTTTTTGTGGAGCTCTATCGGAAAGTCTTTTATCTAAACACGTGGTTTATCCTCTATGACCAGTGTGCAGATGGACCAGTTACATTCCATTCGTTCCGGAAAATAATTCCGCCCAAGGACCGATTCTGGGCGGACCCGCACGTAATTTCAGTCAACGACCATCATTATGTTTTCATTGAGGAATTCCTGTATAAGTCGAAAAAGGGGCATATTGCAGTGCTGGAGATCGATCCACACGGTAATTACTCCCCCCCGGTGCAGGTGTTGGAGACAGATGATCATTTATCCTACCCGTTCGTTTTCGAATGGGAGGGCCAATATTATCTGGTGCCCGAATCCGCAGAAAATAATCGGATTGACCTTTACAAGTGTGTGGAATTTCCACACCAATGGAAATTCCTTCAATCCTTGATGGAAAATGTCTGTGCGGTAGATACTACGCTGTTCAATTACTTGGGGAAATGGTGGCTTTTCACCGGTATTGCCGAAAACAAAGCCAGACTGCCTTACGTCAGACTGCACCTGTTTTATTCGGACGATTTGTTCACCCGGGTTTGGACGCCTCACCCTCAAAACCCGATCGTGTCCGACGTCGCCAGGGCGAGACCGGCCGGAAGCCTCTATATAAAAAACGGGAAGATCTATCGCCCTTCTCAGGATTGTTCGAAAATGTATGGTTACGGTCTTTACATCAATGAAGTGCTGGTTCTTTCCGAAACCGAATACCTTGAAAGAGAAGCGGCTTCGTTCAGGCCGGACTGGGATCAACAAATAAAGGGCATCCACACCTTTTCCAGGAGTGGAACATTGACGGTAATCGATGCATTTACAAGAAGGCGAAGATTATTTTGATGTCATTGAGAAACATGTGATATGAGCGCAGATCAATCTGGTGTGGGCTCAAACAATCTCGCCAGGCCGAGAGAACCTTGGCGGGTGTGGCTCGGCTTGCTGGCCGGGCTGGTTGGCTTAGGCGTGGTTCTCGCGGGCCTGCTCTACCCGTCCCCATTTTCGCCCCTGTTAGTCGCCGCGGCCTACCTCGCGGTCCTGCTCCTGGCCTTCTGGTTTCGCAGACCGGCCTGGGCTCTATATAGCGCCATATTCATCGTATTCCTGCCCCTGGGTTTCCTTCCCCCAGATATCCAGTCGCTTTTAAATCGCGCCGTTACGATCATTGCCCTGGGGGTTTGGCTTTTTGACGTCATCTTGAGGAGGGGTCGGATAACGATTACCAGTACGCTGTACTTCATGCTTGGTTTTATCCTGTGGTGCCTGATTTCACTGCTCTGGAGTTCCGATTTAAGCGCCGGAATGACAATTCTCCAGGTGTATGGCCTGAGAACGATATTGTTCCTATGGCTGATACCCAATGAAATCCAAACCGAAAAACGTCTTAACAGTCTAATGAGTGTGCTCATCGCAGATGGATTGGTATTGATGTGTGTGAGCTACTACGAAATCCTCACTACCGGATACGCCCCCGGATCACGTCTAAAAGTGCTTGATGTGAATGAAAACTGGTTGGGGATTCTGTCAATTTTGACGATGACCGGGGTGTTGTGGCAGGCTGTGCGCCCTTCGGGGCGCCATAAAACGTTGAAAAAACTGACAGCTCTCGCCTTTGTTTGTTTGACGATTGGTCTGGTGGCCATGAGCGGTTCAAGAGGCAGCGCCCTCTCCTTGGCCATCACCCTGGCGGCTTTTGGGCTTTGGAAGCCCACCCGTCTGTGGGGATTATCAGGCTTGCTGGTCGTGGCATTAGCAGCCTTATTTACGCCATCCTTGCTGGCAACGACCCTGGATCGATTCTTTTCCCCTTCTGCTTCTGGGGAAACTTTTCTGGGTGGGCGCGAAGTCTTGTGGGGAGCGGCATGGCAGCTCATTCGTGATCACCCTTTGTTTGGCGTTGGCATTGGCAATGCTCCCATCGCCATCATCGCCTATCTCAAACCATTTATGAGTGTTTGGGGATATGACAGCATTGCCCTCCATAACCCGGTCTTAACCATCTGGTGTGAAACTGGTTTTCCCGGCCTGTTGCTGTATCTGGGGGTCCTGCTTAGCGCCGTCTGGTCGTTCTTCAGACAATATACAGCCGTCCGCAAATCGGGCAGCGGCAATCTGTTGCCTTTCTACGCTCTGGTCTCTTCATTGTTTCTGGGATATATGGCTTCGTGGATTAAAGGCGGTGGGATGGAATCCGATTTTTCTTATTTTATGCTGCTCGCCTTGCTCTTGATCCCCGCTGCCCTCAAGAAGACCAACCTTGCGAATGGTTTGATCACCCAAACGCAAAGTCCAACCCCGGTCCTGGATGCGGGAACCGGGTGATCACCAAATCCGAAGTACCCTCGGGTCAACTCGTCTCAGCAAACGGTAATAAGCTTGAGAAGGATGCATCCAGGTCCGTATAAACCTGAGAAACTGGCGGTATTCCTTCCTGGCCTGTACGCAGGCGGCGCCGAGCGAACCATGCTCAAATTAGCGGGAGGGTTGGCCGCCCGCGGCCACGAAGTAGATCTGGTGCTGGCGCGGGCAGTGGGGCCGCATCTTCCCGAAGTGCCGGCCGCGGTCCGCCTGGTAGACCTGCACGCTCCTAGAGTCTTGTTCAGCCTGCCAGCTTTGGTCCGGTATATCCAGCGTGAGCGGCCAGCCATTTTGCTTTCTGCATTAACCACCAATATCATCGCAATCTGGGCCAGGCGCCTCGTCCGCTGGCCAATCCGGGTTGTCGTGAGCGAACGAAATACGCTGACAAGCGAAACCAGGCATTATGCCTCGGACCTCCGCCTGCGCATGATGCCGAAATTAATCCACCGCTTCTATCCCTGGGCTGATTCCATCGTGGCCGTCTCAAACGGTGTTGCTGAGGATTTGAGCCGGGCAGCCGGCATCCCGCGGGATCATATTCATGTGATTTATAACCCTGTGATCACTCCCGAACTGGATCGGCAAATTCACGCACCGTTGGATCATCCTTGGTTCAAACCGGATGCTCCACCGGTTATTTTGGCAGCCGGGCGTCTCACCGCTCAAAAGGATTATCCGACCCTGATCGAAGCGTTCGCGCGGGTCCACCAGAAGCGCCCGGCCAGGTTGATGATACTGGGCGAAGGCGAAGAAAGAGTCGCTCTGGAAGATATGGTAAAGCGGCACCATTTAGAAGGAAAAATCAGCCTCCCTGGATTTATCGCCAATCCTTATCCATTCATGGCGAAAGCGGCGGTTTTCGTCCTTTCCTCTAAATGGGAAGGCCTGCCAGGAGTGTTGATCGAAGCATTATATTGCGGCGCGCCCCTCATTGCGACCGATTGTCCGAGCGGACCAGGCGAAATTCTCGCCGGCGGTAAATATGGCCGGTTGGTCCCGGTTGGAGACCCCAACGGTCTGGCGTCCGCCATATTGTCCGTGCTCGAAGACAGGCCTCCCAGGCCACCCCAAGAAAGCTGGCAGCGCTTCGAATTGGAACATGTGCTGGATCAATATTCCGCCGTACTTTTTAATCACAGTTGAGCAGCATCGGCGAACTATTAAACGTTTCACCCCCTCGCGCGCGAGATCATGACGCATAGTCTGACAGCAGATCACCCTCGCATCCGGGTGCTCCTTTCCGGACATTTACCGCCGCCTTTTGGGGGCATTGCCACGTTCTGCCAATCCTTGATGAATTCCTCTCTGTCCGAAAAGGTTGAGTTGAGTTTCGTCCAAACCAGCTCCCAAAAACGCTCCCTCTCGAAGAGCGGACGGGCGACGATCGCGAACATTCGGTCGGCGGGCAAAGATTGCCTGCGATTTCTGCAAGCTGTAAGGAACCACCGCCCACAGATCACCCACATCACCACCGCCTATGGTCTGTCGTTCCTCAAGAATAGCATTTGCGTCGTTATCGCGCGGTTTTTGGGCAGCCGGGTGTTATTGCATCCGCATTGCAGCGCCCATATCCTCTATTACGAGCGGCCGGGATGGTGGCGCTGGTATTTTCGCCAGATCCTTCGCCTTACCGACGGCGTTGTGGCGCTTTCGAAGGAATGGGCGCAATTGCATGATATGATCCCAACTCTTCAAGTCTATTATCTCCCCAATGCGATTGACCTGAAGAAATACCAAGAGATTGCCGAAAACCGCCGGGTAGGAAATGCAGACAAAGGCGTCTGCCGGATCCTTTATTTGGGCTATATGGGAAAAGCCAAAGGCAGCCTGGATTTAATCGAGGCTGCTGGTGGCATTGTTTCCACTGACCTGAAGGCAGTCTTTGACCTGGTGGGTGACGAACTGACCCCTGGCGAAGGAGAACAACTCCAACAGCTCATTCGCGCTGGTCAATTGAACCACTTTGTTACAGTTTATCCTCCCGCCTTCGGCGCGGATAAACTGGATTTCCTTCGGAAGGCAGACATCTTCGTTTACCCATCTTACTACGAAGGGACGCCAATGGCGATTCTCGAAGCCATGGCCAGTGGATTACCCATCGTCGCCACCAACGTTGGGGGAATACCAGAGATTGTCCGTGACGGCTGCAATGGCTTTCTGGTTTCACCTGGGGACATCGCCGCACTCAAACTTAAGCTGACGACTTTGATCCAAAACAGTGAGCTGCGCGCCGCCATGGGTCGCCAGAGCCGGAAGATCGTTGAGGAAGAATTTGATCTGGAATCCTATGTAGAACGCCTGGTTGCCCTGTACCGGTCCATTGCAGCTCCGCGGGGTCAGGGTCTAGATACGCCTCAATCACAGGTCGCGTAACAAAACCGACCCAGTTGAGGATAGATTTTTTCCTTAATATGGGGCGCCGGAAAAGTTGCTCAATGATTAATCAAATCCTGGACACTCCCTGGAAATTTTGGAATGAAATCGGTTGCTGGCTGACTTACCCGTTGGTTCGTTGGATCTTCGCTATCCATGGCATCCCATGGGGGAAAGGCTGGCGCTTCTATGGAGTGCCCATTGTTCAAAAACACCGGCGAAGCGAAATGCGTTTCGGATCCAGCCTTCAAATTCGCTCATCCCTCAGGTCCAATCCGCTTGGGCCAAATCATGCCACCATTCTGTCAACCTGGACAGAAGGAGCAAAGCTGCTCGTCGGCTCACATTTCGCCATGACGGGAGGCGCTCTATGCGCCGCGGAAAGGATCACCATCGGTAATAACGTGACGATAGGAGCCAATACAACGGTCGTTGACACCGACTTCCACCCATTGAACCCTGTCCTGCGTAGATCGCTTTCTGCGCAGGCCAATACTGCCCCCGTCGTTATCGAAGATGACGTTTTCATCGGCATGAATTGCCTGATCCTCAAAGGTGTAACCATCGGGCAGGGCAGCGTCGTCGGAGCCGGCAGTGTGGTCGCCAGGGATGTGCCGCCAAAAGTCATCGTGGCGGGGAATCCTGCTGCGATTTTGCGCGAGCTCTGACGCGGTGACATCACCAATGCGTAATTTGAATAGTTTTGCACAGGCGCACCAGCATCAACACAGCCGCGAAATCCTCCTGACACGAATGAACCTGTCGTTATCAGAAAAAGAATGCCTCCTTTGAAAATCCTGGTTATTACCCCACACTATGCTCCCGACCATGGGCCAAGTGCGCCCATATTCACTGCCCTCTGCGAAGACCTTCACGGCCTTGGGTATGACGTCACTGTCATTACCACTTTTCCCCATTATGATAGCAGTGTCCGGGCCAACCATCACGCAAAAGGATTGATTCAAGAAGAGCATCTCAACGGCGTGCGCATCTTACGCACATACGTTTACACCGTACCGAAGGGAGCGCTCTGGGGTCGGCTGTTATACCACGCCTCGGTCAATCTTTTCTCTACGTGGGCGTCCTTCCGCATCCGTAAACCCGACATCGTCTTGGCTGACGCTCCAATGCTATGGAGCGGATTGCCTTTATTGGTGAAAGCCGTATTTCCCAAGGTGCCATTCATTTATATCGTCTACGACATCTATCCCGATGTGCTGACTCGCCTCGGCATTTTAAAAAATCCACCCCTGATTCGCCTGATCGAACGTGTTGAAAAATATTTCTACGACCATTCCTCCTGGGTATCGGTGCTTTCCGAGGGATTCAAGGAGAATTTGGTCAGCAAGGGGGTCCCGGAAAATAAAATCGCCGTCATTCCGATTTGCGTGGATGTGGAATTTATCCGCCCACTGCCGTGCGAGAATGACCTTAAGAGCAAATGGGGGCTTTCCAATAAGTTCGTCGTCTTATACGCAGGCAACATCGGACTTTCCCAGGGCCTCGAGACCGTGCTTCATGCAGCGAATTTATTGTCCCTTTATCCCGATATCGTTTTCGTTCTGGTTGGCGAAGGCGCGACGAAACCGGCTCTGCAAGCGAAGGCAGAGGAACTCGGCCTCAATAACGTTAAATTCTTTCCCTTCCAGTCCCGGGAAGATGTACCCCTTGTCTACTCCCTTGCGGACATCTGCCTGATAGCGCTCAAACGCAACATAATCGTCGAGTCGGTGCCTTCTAAGACCTTCACCATCATGGCCAGTGCCCGCCCCATTGTGGCCACGGTGGACAGGAATACCGAAGTTGGCTCCCTGCTGGAAAAGGCCGAATGCGGTCTGTGCGTGGAGCCAGAGAACCCCGGTGCTTTAGCGTCTGCAATCGTGCAGCTTTACAAGGACGATGCTCTTCGCAGGGATATGGGTGCGCGCGGTAGAGAATATGTCGTTGCCCACTATCCGAGACAGTTTGCAGCGAAACAATATCACACATTAATTCAAGGCCTTGTAGCAGGTGGAGAAGAATGATTCCGCGATACGCACCCTCGTATACGTACTCCGATGTCTTTCGCAGCCTGGGAAAGAGTATTCACAACCGGGCCAATGACGATCTGAAAACCCATCTAAAGGCTCTTTATAAAGTAAATCATGTCTTCGTTCTGAGCAGTGCAAAAGCAGCACTCTATGCACTGTTGAAGGCTTATAACCGCCCAGGCAAGGTGTTGATGCCAGCCTACAACAGCCGGGTCGTACCCGAAGTTGTCCATTTCGCCGGTTATTCGCCGGCCTTTGTCGACATCGATTACCAGACATTGAACATGAGCCATGAAATGCTGGATGCAGCCCTGGGCACTGGCGTCACGGCAGTGGTGATCGTTCACCTTTTTGGCATCCCCTGCAACGTGGAAGACATCGAGCGTATCCGCCATCGCAAGGATATATTGATCATCGAAGATGCTGCTCCGGCGCTAGGCGCCGAGTATGATGGCCGACTCGTTGGCAGCTTTGGCGACGCGGCAATTGTCAGCTTTCAAGCAACGAAAGTAATTTCTGGCGAGACAGGCGGCATCCTTCTTGTCAACGATGATGAGCTGGCTCAAAAAGTTGAGCATGTGCTCCAAGCAGCCGATCCGCCCGGAAGCAATTGGCTGATTTTCGCTAAGGCCATCGCCAGGAAAACCGCATTTCACCCTTGGCTGTATCCAACCATCAAAATTGGCTATCGATCCCTGCACAAGGAGCAATTGTTCGAAGTCGTCGAACCCCGCACCACCATACCGCCCAAATTTCTGAGACTTTGTTCAAAGTACTCATCTACGCTCATCTCGGTGCAGTTAGACCGTTTGGATTGGCATCTCCAGCGGAGAAGATATCTCGCTCAAACTTACCGGGAAAGTCTGTCAGATTGTGTCCCGGTTAGACTGCCTCAAATCCCCTCGCAATGCGCCCCTGCCTGGATCCAATTTCCGATCCTGGTCGAGGACAAAGAGTCATTCTACTGGTATATGCAGGGGTTGGGTGTTGATTTAAACTGGACCTTTCGCTATTCGTGCGCGGATAGCTACCGGTTGAACGGCTTTCCCAATGCTCAAAAAGCAGCCAAGACACTCCTTGGCTTGCCCACCTATCCTTCTCTTACCGACAAGAACGCCCGGTATATTTGTGATGCCATCAAAAAATACTGCGCAACCAGGATCTGACCTGCTTTATTGTCAATTGCCCTGCCTGCCCGCGATCTCGGATGGTTACGCCAGACGGCCGTCGGGATCTCTGGCCACAGAAATTCGTTTATTTATCCGAAGAAGATTGAACGTAAAACAGGTGCGCGCATTCAAAAACCTGTCAAACCGCCTCATGGATCGGATCCTGGCTTTCTTTGAGACCAAAGGCCAATCGAAATCTTCCACCGCCTTGCAGTCGAGCTACAGATTAAATAGCGGGGATGAGGTAAGAGTTCGTTCTAAAGAAGAAATTATGGCCACGCTCAATCACTGGGGGCAGTTAAAAGGCTGTACGTTTATACCAGAAATGTCGATTTATTGTGGGACGAAACAACGCGTTTTGAAGAGACTGGAACGCTTCGTAGATGAACGCGATTATCAGGTGAAAACCGCTCACGGCATCGTCCTTCTCGAGGGTGTTTACTGCCAGGGGACTTCTGATTACGGACGATGTGATCGAACCTGCTTTTATTTCTGGAGAGAAGAGTGGCTGGAAAAGCTGGATGATCAGGCCAGCTTGCCGGGGTGAACAGGATACGCCCTACTCGCTTGGCCTGGGCTCGTAGAAAGGGATTGGAGAGCTATCAGCCGGTTGGTGAAAGCAAAGCAAATCATGAGGGGGATGGAATGAATGCGGATATTTTCGCGGAGTGGCTGCGTAATCAAGGCTATCGCGTCGTCCGTACGCAAAGCAGCTACTGGTATGAAGCCAGCGCACATGTATACCAGGCGTTTCCATATCATTGGACGATCGAGCCGAAAGAAGGAGAGTTGCTGGATTTGCTGCGCAAGGAACGGGCAGTGGCCTTGCGCTTTTCAGCCCCAATCGAATATTCAATCGGTCGGATCAGCTATCACGCGATCTTCGACCAGCCGACCTACGATCTCGAAACCTTGGACCGGCGTTCACGCCAAAATGTGCGCACCGGGCTTGAGAATTGCCGTGTAGAGCCGGCACCGTTCAAGCTTCTGGCCGAGGAGGGTTGGGAACTCGAAGTCGACACCGCTGCACGCCAGGGGCGGCGTGTGCGAATGAGCAAAGACGCCTGGAGAAGGAGGTATCTCGCGGCCGGCAGCCTGCCCGGATTCGAAGCCTGGGGGAGCTACGTGAACAACAAGCTGGTTGCTGCCTTGCTCACCTTCAGTTATGACGATTGCTGCGAGTTGATTTCCCAGCAGTGCCATCGGGATTATTTGAATGCGCGCGTCAACAATGCCCTGACATTCGTGGTCACCCGGGTCATGATGGGACGGCCAGGGATTCGCTCGGTCTTTTATGCTCTTCAGTCATTGGATGCTCCTCCCAGTGTGGACGAATACAAGTTTCGCATGGGATATCGCGCCAAGCCCGTGCGCCAAAGGGTGGTTTTCCATCCCATGGCTGCACCCCTGGCCAATTCATTGACGCATCAAGTCATTGCCGCGCTCCTTCGAAGAGACAAGAGTAATCCTTTCCTCGCCAAGGCAGAAGGAATGCTTCGGTTTTACCTCGAGGGTATGCGGCCGCTGGAAGAGCAGCAATGGCCTGATTGTCTGACACCATTAAAAGAGACGGCGCTGCATAGCGTCGCATTTCCGGTAGACGAGATGGTCTCAAACCAAGATTAATATTTATTGGAGGGGGATATGGCGCGCTTAGACGGTTGCCAGATTCCGTGTTTGCCTCGCATCGCTGAAGGATATGCACAGCGAGTTGATTTCCCAGCAGTGCCATCGGGATTATTTGAATGCGCGCGTCAACAATGCCCTGACATTCGTGGTCACCCGGGTCATGATGGGACGGCCAGGGATTCGCTCGGTCTTTTATGCCCTTCAGTCATTGGATGCTCCTCCCAGCGTGGACGAATACAAGTTTCGCATGGGATATCGCGCCAAGCCCGTGCGCCAAAGGGTGGTTTTCCATCCCATGGCTGCACCCCTGGCCAACTCATTGACGCATCAAGTCATTGCCGCTCTCCTTCAAAGAGACAAGAGCAATCCTTTCCTCGCCAAGGCAGAAGGAATGCTTCGGTTTTACCTCGAGGGTATGCGGCCGCTGGAAGAGCAGCAATGGCCTGATTGTCTGACGCCATTAAAAGAGACGGCGCTGCATAGCATCGCATTTCCGGTAGACGAGGTGGTCTCAAACCAAGATTAATATTTATTGGAGGGGGATATGGCGCGCTTAGACGGTTGTCAGATTCCGTGTTTGCCTCGCATCGCTGAAGGATATGCACCTGTTGACCATCAACCCTTGGTGCAGCGCCTCAAACGGGCGCTAGCAAGACCATGGAATGATCAGGTGAAGAAGAGACTGAAAAGATGGTTTAGCCTGCTCACGAGTAGGCGTTCCCAATGGTTGAAGAGGAACTCAATCACCCCGTCCGTATCGATGGGCTCTCCAGCTCAAGGTTTAAAACCGGGCGAATGGGTAAGGGTGAAAACCCGCCAGCAAATCCGGGCCACCCTCGATCCATTCAAGGAGCTGAAAGGCTGCGCCTTCCTGGAAGAAATGTGGCAGTACTGCGGCACCCCTCAGCGCGTACTTCAACGTGTGGAGAGATTCCTGGATGAACGAGATTATAAGGTGAAAAGAACCAGCGGCATCGTTCTACTCGCTGATGTGATTTGCCATGGAACGCCGGTCTTCGGCCGCTGTGATCGTGGCTGCCACCTCTTTTGGCGAGAAGAGTGGCTTGAAAAATTAAATTCGAATCCCTTGGGTTCAGACATGGACGAGGAAATAACGCCATGAATGCTCAGATTCCTTTTCCTTCTCCCATGCCTCGTTCCGGATGGTGGATGATGCGCTTCAGTAATGCGCTCAAGCGGGGTTGTGACATCGTGGCCAGCCTGGCGGCATTGATCCTCCTGGCTCCCCTTTTCGGATTCATCGCCCTGGCCATCCGCAGAGACTCTCCTGGACCAGTCATCTACCGCGGAAAGCGGATCGGATTACACGGCAAAACCTTTCATATTCTCAAATTTCGCACCATGTACGAGACCCCGGAGAGTTATCAGGGCCCCGGCGTGACAGCTCATGATGACCCGCGCATCACGCCCCTCGGCAGATGGCTGCGTGATACCAAGTTGAACGAGTTGCCGCAATTTTGGAACGTCCTGATCGGGGATATGAGCTTGGTCGGGCCAAGGCCGGAAATTCCCGAAATCGCCATGACCTGGCCCCCAGACGTTCGGGAGGAGATCCTCTCCGTCCGCCCCGGGATCACCAGCCCGGCGTCGGTCCTCTATCGCAATGAGGAGCGCCTGCTTTTTTCCAACAATGTGCTGCACAAATACATGCACGATCTCGTGCCGGATAAATTGCGCCTGGATCAGTTGTACGTCCGCTACCGCTCTTTCTGGCTGGACATCGATGTCTTGCTGTGGACCCTGCTGGTCTTTCTTCCCAAAATCAGATCGTACAACCCGCCCGAACAACTGCTCTTCGTCGGTCCATTCAGACGATTGATCCGACGCCATGTGAGCTGGTTCGTCGTGGATTTGATCGTCACATTTATCGCTATCGGTATAACCGGCCTGATCTGGCGGGTGAATGCCCCTCTCAATATCGGCTGGCCGCTTTCCATTGCTCTGGCTGCCGGTTTCGCTTTTTTGTTCAGCGCAACCGGTGCCATCCTGGGAATGAACCATATCTCCTGGTCGCAGGCTAATGCCTCAGACGTATTCGACCTTTTGCCCGCCTGGGCGCTGGCGGCGGCCGTCGCTTTTTTCCTCAACCGGATTTTCCACCTCTTCCCCTCTACCATGGTCGTGACTGCCTCCATGCTGGCACTGTGCGGCTACGTTTTCATCCGCTACCGCAGCCGGCTGATCACGGGCCTGTTGAGCCGCTTCATGCAGTCCCGCGGTGCAGCCATGGCAGGTCGCGAAAGGGTGTTGATCGTCGGCGGTGGGGCCACAGCGCAGTACATCGCCTGGCTGTTGGAGAACATGAAAAACAGCTCCAAATATTGGGTGGTGGGCTTCGTTCATGATGACTTTTTGGCTCAGGGAATGCGCATCTATGGCGCGAAGGTCGTCGGCACTTTCGAAGATATTCCGAATTTGATCCGAAAATACGACGTTGGCCTGCTTCTGATAGCCAATCACCGTCTAAGTCTCAAAGAGTATCAATACATAGCCAGAGTGTGTGATGCTGCCCCGGTGAGACTCGCCGTGGTACCCGATATTCTCGCCACTCTAAACGGCCTGGGCAAGGAACTCGCAGGGGATGGCAAGAAACCTTCCGAGCCCAATGGCAGTGAGCGGCCCTGCGATCGGTGCCTGGCCGGCTATGCGCCTTTGAAAATGCAAGCCAAGTTGGATGAACTGCGCGGAGCCATGCAGGCGGGCGACCTCGAAACCGTGCAATCCTGCGTTGAATCGCTGCGCGAAAATAACCACACAGGGGAGAAAAAATAGATTGCCTCATTTTTGGAAGAATTTACACGTTCTCGTGACCGGCGCCGGCGGATTTATCGGCAGCCATCTGGTAGAAAAATTGGTGGCCGAAGGCGCCGATGTACGTGCTTTCGTCCGCTATAACTCGCGTGGAGCGCTCGGGTCCCTGCGTTTGCTGCCGCCCGATGTCCTCTCCCGCGTGGAGATCTTCGCCGGCGACCTTCGCGATGCTCAGGCAGTAAATAAAGCCGTCAGCGGCTGCCAATATGTGTTTCATTTGGGCGCTCAAATTTCGATCCCTTATTCATATCGCCACCCGGCTGAGGTTGCCGAGACGAATTTCCTGGGCACCTTGAATGTGTTGATTGCCTGCCGCGATCTGGAAGTCGAAAGGCTGATCCACACATCTTCCAGTGAGGTCTACGGCACAGCCCTGTATGTGCCGATCACAGAATCCCACCCCCTTCAAGGGCAATCGCCTTACTCCGCCAGCAAGATTGCCGCAGATAAACTTGCAGAGAGTTTCTTCTGTGCCTATGGCGTGCCGGTCGTTACCATTCGACCGTTCAACACCTATGGCCCACGCCAGACGGCCCGTGCAGTCATCCCCGCCATCATCTCCCAGGCAATCACCCTCGACGAGGTGCGTTTAGGCAACTTGGAGACCACCAGAGACTTCACCTATGTCGATGATACCGTTGAGGGCTTCATCAAAGCGGCAGAAGCTCCGGAGGTGTGCGGTAAGACCTTCAACCTCGGTTCCGGCCAGGAAATCAAGATCGGTGAGCTGGCAGAGTTGATTATTCAGAAGGTCGGTCGTCCGGTCAAAATAGTAATTGACGATCAACGGATCAGACCCGTCAGCTCTGAGGTATTGCGGCTGCTTTCCGACTACAGTTTTGCCAGAAAGCTGCTGGGTTGGCAGCCGAGGACTACCCTTGACCAAGGATTGGACTTGACCATACCCTGGATAAGGGATCACCTGAATTTCTATCAGGTCGGTGCGTATGAATTCTAGCAAGGGGGGAAGGATGCCATGAAGGCGGTAATTTTAGCAGGGGGCAAAGGCACGCGCCTGGCTCCTTACACAAAAATCTTGCCAAAACCGCTCATGCCTATCGGCGATATGCCTATCCTCGAGGTGATCCTCAGGCAATTGAAGGCGGCCGGCATCCACGAGGTAGTCTTAACAGTCGGCCACCTCTCCGAATTGCTGCGCGCATTTTTCCAGAATGGCGAGCGGTTGGGGATGAGCATCACCTACAGCTTTGAAGAAACACCCTTGGGGACAGCCGGTCCTTTGGCTTTTGTAGATGGCCTGGATGACACCTTCCTGGTATCGAACGGCGACGTACTAACCACCTTGAATTATCGTGAGATGATCTCTTTCCACCATGAGCAGAAGGCCGCCGCCACGATCGCCGTTCATCACCGCCAGGTGCACATCGACCTGGGCGTGATCCAATGGAACGGCGGAGTTCAAATCGGCGGTTACATCGAAAAACCAACGTACGAGTACTGTGTGAGCATGGGCATTTATATATTCGAGCCTCGAGTGCTCACTCATATCAAGCGCGGTGAATATCTGGATTTTCCCGACCTGGTCAAGAAGTTGATTGCGGCGAAAGAGAAAGTGGTCGGGTACCACTTTGACGGCTACTGGCAGGATTTGGGACGTCCAGACGATTATGAAATCGCCGCGAATGATTTTGATCAAATGCGCTCCCAATTTCTCCCCCAGGAGTAAACTCATGAGCTGGAATATTCCCCTTTCAGATATCGATTTTGGTCCCGAAGAGGCCTCCGCCGTTCAAGATGTGCTCCAGAGCCGCTGGTTGACCATGGGTGCGGTGACTCAGGAACTGGAGGCGGAATTTTCAGCCTACCTGGGGGTAAAACATGCTATCGCAGTGACCAATGGCACCGCTGCACTTCATCTGGCCTGCCTGGCAGTCGGCCTGGGGCTTGGGGATGAGGCCATCGTCCCCTCGCTAACCTTTGTGGCTACCGCCAATGCGGTGCGCTATACTGGCGCTGTGCCGGTGTTCGCCGACATCACCAGCCAGGACGATTTAACCCTGTCACCCGAATCGATCGAGACCCTGCTCACCCGCTGGACGCGCGCAATCGTGGTGATGCACTATGGCGGCTATGCTTGCGATATGCCCCGTATTCTCTCGATCGCCAGGAAACACAACCTGGCCGTGATCGAGGACGCCGCCCATGCTGCTGGAGCGTCTTTGCAAACCCGGATGCTGGGCGCCTGGAGCGATGTGGGGTGCTTCAGTTTCTTTTCCAATAAGAATCTAACCACTGGCGAAGGGGGCATGCTCGTCACCAATGACGACGAAATCGCCCAAAAACTGCGCTTGTTGCGTTCACATGGCATGACTACCTTGACCTGGGATCGCCATAAGGGCCATGCCTGGAGCTACGATGTCATCGACTTGGGCTACAACTATCGCATCGATGAGATTCGCGCGGCGCTGGGCCGCGTTCAATTGGCCAAGCTGGAACGGAACAATGAGCGCCGCAGGCATCTCACTCGACTGTATCGCGAGACGCTGGAGGAGCTTGCCCCTGAAATTGGCGTGCCGTTCAAAGATCACCCTGGCATCACCTCGGCCCACCTCATGCCCATCCTCTTGCCACCAGGCATCAATCGGAACCAGTTCATGGAAAAGATGAAGTCTCACGGCATCCAAACCAGCATCCACTATCCCCCCATACATCAATTCTCCTGTTATCACACCAATGGCATCGATGTCGGCGAATCGCTGCGTGTAACCGAGGAGGTGGCCGCTCACGAGGTGACCCTCCCGTTATATCCCACCTTAAGGGAAGATGATGTCACCAATATTGTGCAGGCAGTTCAAAAATCCCTGCGAGATTTGAGTTGACCCTCCCCCTCATAGACCAATGAGTGCAGTTATGGCCTGAGGGCAAAACCCCTTTTCCGATCCTATGGCAAAGAAAAACCGCGGCCTGATTTAGCCGCGGTTTTTTAATGGTCGCCCTTTCAACTTTCGGCTCAAAATCATGAACATCGATGACCTGCTTTGGAGCATCGCCGGGTGATCAAAGAATGGTTCCGCGCGGATGCTCGTTCAGGATCGTTCTCACCCTCTCCCAGATCTGATCGAACATGGCTTCGCTCAGCCTGCCGGTCTGGGTGTTCTGCTGGCTGGGATGGTATGAACACACCAGTGTCGGCATACCCTCCCCTAAGGGATACACCGCTCCGTGCATGAATTCCAGGCGCGGAATCGCATGCCCTTGCTGGCGGTAAACCGCGATGACGTCATCGAACGCAATCCTGCCCAGAACCACCACTACTTTCACCTTCCCCAGTAACTCGAGTTCCTCGAGCAGATAAGGACGGCAATTGAGTATCTCATCCCGCGTGGGTTTGTTGTCTGGCGGGGCGCAACGACACACGGCCGCAATATACAGGTCATGCAGCTCTAATCCGTCATCCCGATCGTGAGCGGTCGGCTGATTGGCAAAACCGGCTTTGTACAGCGCGCGAAACAGGAAATTTCCCGAGGAATCGCCGGTAAACATGCGTCCGGTGCGGTTGGCGCCGTGCGCTCCGGGTGCCAGCCCAACGATCAGAACCCGGCCGTGATGATCGCCGAACCCTGGAACCGGCCTGGCCCAATAGCGCCAATCCATGTAAGCCCGCTTCTTTTTGCGCCCGATCTCCTCGCGGTAGGCCACCAATCGCGGACATTTCCGGCAGGCGATGATTCTTTCATCGAGATCTATCCAGCGTTGTTCGATTGGATCGATGGACATGGACTCCTCTGGGCGCGTTGGAATATTATAATCTTCCTCTTTCGTAAAGAAACCCCGCCTTGAGCGGGGTTTTCTCTATCGTATTCTGCGGTGTTTGTGGGTCGCTTATCGTCCGGGTAATGCGCCATCTGTTCAAACCCGGTTTTTGCATCGTCCTATTCAACGAACCGGTATTTGATTAATGTCCACAAGGCCACGAAAGCATCTTTGGCGCGGATTTTCTTCCCTTCGGAAAAATCGCGCGGGTTGAACGTGATCGGAACTTCGAATATGTGCACATGGCGTTTGAGTACTTTGGCGGTAAATTCCGGCTCGAAATCGAAGCGGCGAGAGTGCAGCGGCATATTCTCGACCACCCACCGGCGGAAAACTTTATATCCGGTTTCCATGTCACTCAGGATGTTGTTGTACAACAGGTTGGTGATGAAGGTCAGAATGCGGTTGGCCACCATGTTCCAGAAGAGGATCGGCCGCCGGGCGCCCCCCAAAAAACGCGACCCGTAGACCACATCGGCGATTCCCTCCTCGATCGGTTTTAACAAGGCGGGGTAATCCCGCGGGTCGTACTCGAGGTCCGCATCCTGTATCAGCATGACATCGCCTTTTGATTGCTGGATGCCAGTGCGCACCGCTGCGCCCTTACCCAAATTGCGGTCATGCAGATAGACGCGCACCTGCTCACGTCCATCTTCCTCGGCCAGGATTTCTCGCGTACCGTCCGTCGAACCATCGTCAACCACGACGATCTCTGAAGCCAGTCCCGTCGCTTTGACGCGGCGGATGATTTCTCGGATGGTTTTCACTTCATTATAAACGGGGATGATGACCGAGAGCTCCATCGGGGTGATTATAGCGAGCGGTCCTCAGATTGGCAAGCGGATTGCACCTGCATTCCCTGTGCCTTTCAGCTTACAGTTTCGAAAAGGACCCGGTTTTGGCAGACAATCGCCAACTGCATGCTATAATGTGAAACAGTGGCTTGCTGGGCACGTTATATGATTTGGAATGTTTTTATGGGAGGTCATCCATGTGCTCCATGCCCGTAAAGTCGGCCAGCGGCGCAGTTAATCCTACACCTGCTTCATCGGCTCCAGCTTTCGTACCTCCGCCTATCGAGCGGATCGAAGACACCGGCCTTTCACCCCTTTGGCTCCAGGATTTGGCGCTAAAAATTTTCTATTTCCAGGGCTTTATGACCGGCTTCAAGGTAGCGGAGGAGATGGCCCTGCCATTCGCCGGGGTCGTAGATCAAATCCTCGAGACCCTCAAACGCGAGAAGCTGGTGGAAGTAAAATCCTCGCAGATGGGATTGGGCGAGGGCGCCTACCAGTACGCAATCACCGGGGCGGGCATTTCCCGCGCCCGCGAGGCGCTGGAACGCAGCCAGTACGCCGGCCCTGCCCCCGTACCTCTGCAGGCGTACAATGATGCGATCCGCCGACAGAGCCGTGGGCGCATGCAGGTGACCAGCCGAAATATGCGCCAGGTGCTCTCCCAACTGGTCCTCGCCGAGCGAACTTTTAACCGCATCGGTCCGGCGGTTAATTCGGGCACCTCGATATTTCTATATGGCCCCCCGGGAAATGGCAAGACCAGCGTTGCCCGCGCCATCGGCAACCTGATCCTGACCCAGACAATGTATATTCCCTACGCGCTCTACATCGACGGTCAAGTGGTCAAGCTGTACGATTCGGTCAATCACCAGCTCGCCTGGGAGGAAGACATTGCCACCAATGGTACAGCGACGATGCGCACCGGCTTGCGGCGAGACCCGCGCTGGGTGCGCATCCGCCGCCCGTTCATCGATGTTGGCGGCGAACTCACTTTGGCCGGCCTTGATCTGGTGTTCGACGATGTGCTTAAATTTTATGAGGCCCCCTACCAGGTGAAAGCCAATGGCGGCATCTTCCTGATCGATGACTTCGGACGCCAGCAGGTGCGCCCACGCGACCTGCTCAACCGTTGGATCGTCCCCCTGGAAAGCCGCTTTGACTACCTGACCCTGCATACCGGCCGTAAGGTCGAGGTGCCTTTCGATGTGCTGGTGGTCTTCTCCACCAATCTGCCCCCTAAGGATCTGGTGGATGAGGCTTTCCTGCGCCGTCTGCGCCATAAGATCGAAATTGGCGATCCGAATTACGAAGAATATCGCGAGATCTTCAAGCGCGTTTCTGCCCAAAAGGGCGTGGCCTATTCCGATCAAGGCCTGGCATATCTCCTGCAGGAATGGTACATCAAGCGCAACCGCAAACTGCGCGCCTCCCATCCGCGGGATTTGTGTGATCAGATCAACGACATTGCTGCATATATGGGCGAAACGCCAGCCATGACCCCCGAGCTGATCGACCGCGCAGCCGAATCCTATTTTGTTGAATTATAATCATGGCATAGCAGGACGTTGAGCGAGCGCCTGCCTACACGAAGCGTCCGCTCTTAATAGCCCACGGCAGTCAATCACGCCACGCACACGAACACGCCGGCAGTCTTCATCTTTCCTGTGAGAATGGCGCATTGACCCTCGAGGAGGATATGTGCCTGTCCGCTGACGGGCAAGTGCGGGTGATGCACAGCCCGAGCGTGGATCGGACAGGCAAAAAGTCCATGTTTGGTTGGCGAACCCCGGAGCTGCAGGAATGATATCGGCCGATCTGCAGGCTGCTTTCCAACGTTTGAAAGGCCACATCGAACACACCCCATTGACCTTCGATGAGAAGAAACAACTCTACCTGAAATGGGAGAATCGTCAGGTGACCGGCTCTTTCAAGGTGCGCGGCGCATTAAACAAAATCCTTAGCCTGAAAGCCGAAGAGCGCATGCGTACCCTGGTGGCGGCTTCGGCGGGTAATCACGGCCAGGCTGTGGCGCTTGCCGCTCGCAAGGTGCGCGGCCGGGCAACAGTTTTCATGCCCGCCACTGCCGTCCCGTCCAAGGTGGCGGGTACGCAGGCACTCGGCGCAACGGTTAAATTAGTGCCCGGCGGCTATGCCGCCGCCGAAAAAGCCGGCCTGGAATTTGCCCGCAAAGAAGCCGGCGTGTGGATATCGCCCTATAACGATGAGCAGGTGATCGCCGGTCAGGGTACGCTCGGCCTGGAGATTCTTGCGGACCTCGCCGGGCAACGCACGGGCGTTTGGGTGGTTCCCGCGGGAGGGGGCGGCCTGGCTTCCGGCGTCGGCCTGGCTTTGGAAAATCTTCCCCAACGGCCGAAGCTCATAGCCGTCCAGGCGGAATCGTCCCCCTTCCTTCATGCTCTCTACCATCGCGGTACTCAGGAGGGTGTTCTGGACAAACCCACCCTGGCCGATGGTCTGGCCGGGGCGTTGGAAGATGACTCACTTACCGCCGAATTGGTGCGCCGTTACGCCGATGATGTGGTTTTGGTAAGCGAGGAAGAGATCGCCCAGGCCATGGCCTTCGCCTGGTTCCGCTACGGCGAGCGCATCGAAGGCTCGGCGGCGGCAGCCCTGGCTGCTCTCCTCTACAGGGGAATCCGTGAACGGCCCGCCGTGGTGATCATTACCGGGGGAAATGTGGAACCATCCGTCCATACCCGGGTGTGCGACGAGTATCGCCATTTGTATGCGCAAGGGGCGTCGGTATGAAAAAACTGCCGCGCCTGCTCAGCCTCGTTGCACTCCTGGCTGTGGTTCTTGCCAGCCAGGCGCCACAACCCCTGGTGCTGGCCCAAACCCCTACACCCGACCCTTCGCTGGCCCACGCCCAATCCCTTTTGAAGGAAATGTCCCCCGAGGAGCGCGTCGGCCAGCTCTTTCTGGTCACCTTTAAAGGCACCGACATCAGCGCTTCATCTCAGATATACGACCTCATCGTGAACCACTACATCGGGGGCGTTGTGCTTTCTGCCAAGAATGATAACTTCGCTGGCGGGCAGCAGCTCATCAATCAGACCTACCAGCTCATCTCGCAATTACAAACCGACAAATGGCAGGCTTCGCAAGAAACGCGCCCTAACCTGAGCGGTACGCAGCCAACCCCTCCGGTTTATGTGCCGCTCTTCATCGGCATCTCACAGGATGGGGACGGCTATCCCAATGATCAAATCCTCTCTGGTTTGTCGCCCCTCCCAGACGAAATGGCCCTGGGAGCGACCTGGAATCCCAAACTGGCCGAAGGAGTTGGCTCGGTCTTGGGCCAGGAGCTGCAGGCTCTCGGCTTCAATCTTCTGCTCGGTCCATCCCTGGATGTGACGGATTCTTTTCAGCAGGAGGGCAGCGATTATCTGGGTACGAACACCTTCGGCGGTGATCCATATTGGGTGGGCTTGTTTGGTCAGTCCTATATCGCGGGCCTGCACGAGGGATCGAATGGGCGCATGGCCGTGATCGCTGACCACTTCCCCGGGCTGGGCAGTTCCGACCGCCCCCCCGAGGATGAGGTTGCCACGGTTCGCAAACCGCTCCAGCAGCTCACCCAGATCGATCTGGCGCCATTCTTTGCTGTCACCGGTAAAGCCCCCGACGCCAATTCGACCACCGACGCTTTGCTGGTCTCCCCCATCCGCGTGCAGGGTCTACAGGGCAACATCCGCGACGCCACCAAGCCGATCAGTTTCGACGCGAATGCGCTCTCGATCTTGATGGGTCTGCCGGATATTTCGTCCTGGCGCGAAAAAGGCGGCGTGATGGTCAGCGACGATCTGGGCAGCCGTGCGATCCGGCGGTATTACGATCCCCTGGGAGTCACCTTTGATTCGCGTCAGGTGGCCTTGAATGCCTTCTTAGCCGGCAATGACATCCTCTATGCGGACAATTTTCAAGCCAGCGGTGATGCGGATACCTACACCAGCATCGTGCGCACCCTGGATTATTTCACCCAAAAATATCGCGATGATTCGGCATTCGCTCAGCGGGTGGATGCCTCAGTGGTGCGCATCCTGGCATTGAAGCTGCGCATGTACAAGACGTTCTCGCTGCCGGTGGTCATACCCAGCGATACCGGCCTGGGGAGCGTGGGCACATCGCAGGTGTCCTTCGATATCGCCCGTAATGCCGCCACCCTGATCAGCCCCGATCCTGCCGATCTCGATGCGGTCCTGCCTAACCCGCCTGGCGCGCTGGATCGAATCGTCTTCATTACCGATGTGATGCCAGGGCGCCAATGCAGCACCTGCACCGAGCAGGTCACTCTGCCGGTGGATGCTTTGCAAAGCACGGTCATGCGCCTTTACGGTCCTCAGGCTGGCGGGAAGGTTTTTCAGAACCGTTTGAGCTCTTATTCCTTCACCGATCTGGATGGCATGCTGAACGGCGCTCAGGGGCTGCCTCCCCTGGAGAACGATTTGCGTACGGCGAACTGGGTGGTTTTTGCCATGCTCAACATTACCCAGGATCGTCCCGATTCCCAGGCCATCCGGCGCCTGCTCTCCGAACGTCCTGACCTGCTGCGCAACAAACACGTCATCGTTTTTTCTTTCAATGCGCCCTATTACCTCGACGCCACCGACATTTCGAAAATCACCGCCTACTATGCCCTTTACAGCAAAATCCCCGCTTTCGTTGAGGTAGCCGCGCGCGTACTCTTTCAGGAGCTGCCCCCAAAGGGCGCCCTGCCGGTCTCCGTGCCGGCCATCGGTTATGATCTCTATACCGCCACTTCGCCGGACCCTGATCAGGTAATCCCGCTCTATCTGGACATCCCCGAAGCGACTCCCACTCCTCAGGTGACCAACACACCCGGCACTCCCGCCCCCACCAAGGTGCCCACATTCAAAGTGGGAGATACCATCCCGCTGCGCACCGGGGTGATTCAGGACCACAACGGCCACCCGGTTCCCGATGGCACCGTGGCGCATTTCATCATCACCCGTGGCGGTGAGAGCGGCGCCACACAACAGATACAGGCGACCACCATCCAGGGAGTTGCGCGTACGACTTTCCGCATCGATGGACCGGGATTACTGGAGATCCGCGTGGAGAGCGACCCGGCTAAATCCTCGGATATCCTCCGTCTCGACATTACCGGTTCGACTAGCGCCGCCATCACCCTCATCGCTCCCTCCCCCATTCCCACCGAAACGGCGCTGCCAACCGCAACGCCCAGCCCAACCCCGACGCCCACTCAGCCGGCCATACCGCCTCACTCGGCCTATCCCCTCTTCGGTGAATGGATCATCGCCATGATCGTAATCCTTGGCGGTGCAGCTACCGCCTACAGTGCAGGAAACTGGTGGTTCTCGCTCCAGTGGGGAGTAAGGTGGGGGTTGTGCGCCAGTCTGGGCGGACTGCTGGCTTACCTGTACCTCGCCATCGGACTGCCTGGCGGGGGCCAATGGCTGCGCTCGACCGGCACGGCGGGCATCATCGCCGCCACACTCTTCGGCGTGTTGCTGGGCCTTGGCGGCGGACTGGTCTGGCGCTCCTTCCTCCTGCGCAATAACAAAGCCAAAATCTAAAATCCTGTACCCAAAGCTTCGAAAAAGAAATTACGGTCCTCGATTGCCCTGCCGAAGGCGCCTCACAAAATCAGCATCGCGTCGCCGAATGAATAAAAGCGGTACCCTTCGCGTTTGGCTATCTCATAGGCGGCCAGGATGCGCTCGCGCCCGGCAAAGGCCGAAACCAGCATCAGCAGCGTTGAGCGCGGCAGGTGAAAATTGGTGATCATGGCATCCACCGCACGAAATTGGTATCCGGGCAGGATGAATAGATGGGTAGGACCGCTGAAAGCACCCACCCGTTCCCCTTCACGTGCGAGGTGGGCGGCGGTCTCCAATGTTCGCACGCTGGTCGTGCCTACCGCCACGATCCTCCCGCCCCTTTTATAAGCTTCATTGATGGTGCGCGCAGTTTCTTCGTTTATCTCGCACCATTCCGTGTGGATTTTATGCTCGCGGGGGTCCTCTTCATTCACCGGCGCGAAGGTGTCCAATCCAACATGCAGGGTCAGGTGGGCAAAGCCGATTCCAAACGCGCGCAATTTTTCCATCAGATCGGTAGTAAAGTGCAGGCCGGCCGTCGGCGCGGCAGCCGAGCCTGGTTGCGTGGCGTAGATGGTCTGGTAGCGCTCTGGGTCTTTTAGCGGCGTGTGAATGTACGGCGGCAAGGGGGTGTGGCCGATACGTTCCAGGAAAGGCTCGACCGGTTCAGAAAAGCGCACCAGCCGACGCGCGCCTTCCATCACAGCCAACACGAACGCGCTCGGGCCTCCTTCGATCTCCATACGCCGACCGGCCAGCAGACCCTTGCCCCCCACCAGTGCCTCCCAGGTCAGTTCATCTTCCCGTCGCAAGAGCAGCAGCTCGACGCGCCCGCCGCCCGGCACTTTCCGAGCGTAGATACGCGCCGGGATGACCCGCGTCTGGTTCACCACCAACAAATCACCCGGGCGTAGGTAGCGCTCCAGATTCCAGAAGGTATCGTGGTGAACGGCGCCGCTCACACGCTCCAGCACCATCAGCCGCGAGGCATGGCGCGGCTCGACGGGCGTCTGGGCGATCCGCTCAGGGGGAAGATCGTAATCGAAATCCGCTGTTCTCAACTTCTCTTAGTGGGGACATCGAGGTTCGTCACAGCAGCTTAAGCTGGTTGCCATCCTCGTACGGAAGTCCCAGGTGCTCATAGGCCATCTGGGTGGCCACTCGTCCCTGCGGGGTGCGTTCCAGGAAGCCGAGCTGCATCAGGTATGGTTCCACCACTTCCATGATCGTATCCGCTTCCTCGCTGATCGCTGCCGAGATGGTGTTCAGACCCACCGGCCCGCCGTTGAACTTCTCTATGATCGTGCTCAACACCCGCCGGTCCACCTCGTCCAGCCCCATCCCATCCACATTGAGGAGCGCCAGCGCCTCGGTGGCTACTGCGGCCGTGATTCTCCCGTCCGCCCGCACCTGGGCGTAATCGCGCACGCGGCGCAGCAGACGCAGGGCCACACGCGGTGTACCGCGTGCCCGTCGGGCAATCTCCTCCACCCCGCTGGGGTCGGCGAGGATTCCCATCAATCGTGAAGCCCGTATGACCACCTGTTTCATCGCTTCCAGATCGTAGTAATCCACCCTGTAAACCGCCCCAAAGCGTGCCCGCAACGGAGATGAGACGAGCGCCAGCCGCGTGGTTGCTCCAATCAGTGTAAAGCGCGGCAGCTTCAGGCGAATCGAGCGCGCCGAAGGTCCTTTTCCCACGATGATGTCCAAAGCGTAATCTTCCATGGCCGGGTAAAGGATTTCTTCGATAGCCCGTCCGAGGCGGTGGATTTCGTCGATAAACAGGATATCCCCCGCGCCTAAATTGGTGAGAATCGAAGCCAGATCGCCCGGATGCTCAATCGCCGGCCCAGCGGTTATTTTGATGTTCACCTTCATTTCATTGGCCAGCACATGCGCCATGGTGGTCTTTCCCAGTCCCGGCGGCCCATAGAACAGCACATGTTCAAGCGCCTCGCCTCGTTTGCGCGCCGCCTGGATGAGAATGGCCAGATTCTCCTTAATCTGTTCCTGGCCGATCAATTCAGCTAGACTACGCGGACGTAATGCCAGGTCAAGATTGTCTTCCGGCCTGGCATTGGGTTGAATCAGACGATCGGATCCTTCGCTCATCGCACAAATTATACCTTGAAAGAAAAAGGCTTTGGTCGGCGCAATCCGCCGATTTACCGCTATAATGGGTTGAATAATTGATCTGGAGAGCGATGCCATGGAGAACGTGTTTCCTTCCACTCACCCGCTGGTCGCCCACAAACTGGCACGCCTGCGCAGCGTGAAGACTGAGCCAAAGAAGTTCCGCGAACTCGTGCGCGAATTGGGCGCGTTACTGGCCTATGAGGCCACCACCGACCTGCGCACCGTTCCTGTTCAGGTGGAGACGCCGCTGGGTATTGCGCCTGGCAAAGAGCTGCAGGATAAGATTGGCCTGGTGCCGATCCTGAGGGCGGGATTAGGCATGGTCGAAGGCATGTGGGAGCTGATACCTTCAGCGGAAGTCTGGCATATCGGTTTGTACCGTGACGAGCGCACGCTTAAACCCGTTGAGTACTACAATAAGCTGCCCATCGAGCCAACCGTTTCGGTTTGCCTCATCCTTGACCCGATGCTGGCAACCGGCGGTTCCGCTACGGCAACCGTGGATATCCTCAAGCGCTGGGGCGTTAAACGGATCAAATTCGTTGGCCTCATCGCCGCGCCAGAAGGCATCCACCGTCTCCATTCCAATCACCCGGATGTGCCCATCCATATCGCCGCGATCGACGATCACCTCAACGAACACGGCTACATCGTCCCAGGATTGGGCGACGCGGGCGACCGTCAGTTCGGCACCGGTTGAGCGATCGTCCATTTATCCCTGGCCTAACACATTAAATCCGCCATATGGAGGACTAGCATGAAATTACCAGCTAACCATTCGTTGGCCATCGCCTTCGTCGCTGCGATGGCCCTGGCCGCCTGCACTTCACCCGCCGCCACAACCCCCGCACCGACTTCCCCACCCACGATTCAACCCACAGAAACCCAAGCAGCTACTCCAACGCTGTCTGCAACAGCCACCAGTCCTGCACCTACAGCCAGCGGGCCTTCACTGGCCGGATGCATCCTCGGCACCTGGCAGGTCAGCGATTTCAATTCTTACATGAACTCCGTTTTACCGCAGGAGGCTCTTCAGAACGGGGAGATTTCTATGAAGGATACCTCCGGCGCGCTGACCTATGCGTTTGACTCGTCTGGCAAAGTGGATGTGAACGCCCAACAGTTCAAGGTGACTGCCGAGATCACCGTCAGCTCGGTGTCGCTCCCATTGGATATTGTGATCGACGGTGCCGGCACCGCGGATTATAAGCTGAACGATGCGGGTACCATACAGTTTTCAAACTTGAACGGCGGGAACATCAGCTTCAAGGTCTCCATCAGTGGCACGTCGGTTACCAGCTCCGGCCAGAACCTTCTGACTTTGGGCGGTGCGGACACGACTTCGGTCGAGATGGCTTACGAATGTTCCGGCAACACCCTCAAGCTGACTCCTCCCGTTAAAAAGACAGGCGTCCAGCCGGTGGTATTCACCCGCATCGGAAGTTAGTCTCAGCCTCAAGAGAATACTCTCTATCCAGGGTATAATGTCATCCAGGCAGGGGGCGCACATTGATGCGCCCCTTGCTGCTTCTGCTTTCCTTGGCCTGTCCACAACAAGAAATGCCATGGAAATCAAAGGAACGATAAGGAGAACAGGATTACGCGATGAATTTGAAACGCAACTTATCGGTCATCGGCTTGGCGCTGCTCTTCGTGCCGCTCGTCGCGCTGGCCTGTAGCCTGCCATTCGCGAGCGCGCCATCGCCGACTGAAACCCCCACCGCCGTTCCCTTACCCACCGCAATGAACCAGGCGGCGGCTCCCTCAGACACCGCCTGCCTGATCGGCGCCTGGGACGTAGGCGACCTTGGTCCATATTTGAAGGCCGCTATCCCGCCCGATGCCTTGCAAGGGGGCCAGTTGGAACCCAAAGGATATAGCGGCAGTCTGATTTATCATTTCGCCCCAGATGGTAAGGTGACCGCCGTAGCGGACCAATACCAACTGAATGCCCAGGTTAAATTGGCCATCCTCTCGCTGCCGCTCAAAGTCACCATAAACGGTACAACCAGCGCCAGCTACACGGCCGATCCCCAGAATGAAACGCTTAGCCTGTTCAACCCCGACGTGAGTCAACTCACCGCATCGGTCACTCTGGCTGGCAACGAGGTGGTCAAGCCCGATCAAATCCTGCCCTATGTTTGGTTTGGCTCGAGCGCCACCACCGCGGTGGTGCTGGGCTACACCTGCGATGCTTCCACCCTCAGCACTTTCATCATTGACACAACCGGCAACCGTACCCCGCTGTTCGCTTTGAAGCGAGTTGCTCAATGAAACTCCCCTTAGCCGACATCGACTTTCATCAGGGCTGACAGCAGTCGATGCGCCGCCCAAAACGGGAATACCAGTAACAAGTGTACTGCCAGACTGATTCCAAATACTGCCGCCAGCCCGCGCATCCCCCGGTTGACGATCGGGCCAAGGTTGGTCGCCATCCACGGCCCGGCCCCCGCCAGCAATCCCAATCCGGCCAGCAGAAGCACACCCGCTAGCACTGGAAGCCAGGCGCGCCGATCCGAGGGGGAAGGGAGCATCGTGCTGCTCACCACAAAGATCAAATAAAACCACAGCCAGAAATCGGGCTTCTCCGGCAGCGCCAAAAAACCACGTAAAAACTCCACCCAGCGGCCCTGCACCAGCTCATCGCCTAACGGTTGCAGGCCGATGATGCGCACGGCGATGACGGCTATTACCACAGCTCCGCTGATCAACGGCGCCGCTCCTACCAGCGTATCGCGCACAGGATCGGCCGGTGCAGTTTCAACATAGCCCAACCGCAAACGCCCACCTGGCATCGGCCTGGGTATGAGTGAAAAGCGCCCCGTCCTCACCCCCAGTAGCCTGGCCGCCAGGAAATGGCTGGCTTCATGGAGCAACACACCCGGGAAAAACAAAATCGAGAAAAGGCCCACCGCCACGGCTGGCCGACGGGTGAGAATGATCAACACCGCCTGAATTTCGCGATGTAACCAGCGTTGGAATAACAAGAGTGGCCCCAGCAGGAGCAGGAGCCACCCAAAACCGTCTAAACCGTGCAGGCTCATTTCGCCGCGCTCTCGACGATCTTGACGAATTCACCCGCCTTCAGACTGGCCCCGCCTACCAGCGCACCGTCAATTTCAGGCTGCTCGAAAAATTCGGCTGCGTTCGCCCCGGTCACACTGCCGCCGTAAAGCACCCGCATGTTCTGTGCCACGCTCATGCCGAACAGAGTACTCAATTCGGTGCGAATCACGTCGCGAATCACGAGATTGGCTCCCTCGGCGGTGGCCGCCCTTCCAGTGCCTATAGCCCACACCGGTTCATAGGCGATGACCAGGCGCGCGGCGTCCTGTCCCATCACGCCTTTCAGCCCTTCACGCACCTGCCTTCCGACCACTTCGGCCGTGCGGCCGGCTTCGTTTTCCGCCAGCGTCTCACCCACACAGACGATAGGGGTTAAACCCGCGTCTAACGCCGCCTTAACCTTATAATTGACGGTCTCGTCCGTTTCTCCAAAGTAGGTGCGGCGCTCTGAGTGCCCAACGATCACATATTTGCAGAACTCCGCAACCATCGCCGGGGAGATTTCGCCCGTGTATGCTCCGGAGGCAGCCCAATGCATGTTTTGTGCGCCCAACCCGATCTGTGTGCCCACCAACATGGCGGAGACGGGCATCAGACAGGTAGCCGGTGGACACAATACCCGTTCCACGCTTGCCACAGCTTGCAGGCCGGGCAGCATCTCGCTCACCAGCAACCGCGCCTGCTCGACGGTCTTATTCATTTTCCAGTTACCCGCGACGAATGGCTTCCGCATGGCTTACCTCACTAGGAGAAATTTCACATCAACGATTTGAACTTATGAAACACGACCCCCGCCAGAAACCCTGGAACGGAATCGGGAAACGCGCTCCCCTCCATCCAATTAGCAAATCGATCGGCCTGCCTATCCGCTCAGTCTTTATCCTGCAATGCTGCCACGCCGGGCAGGGTCAGCCCCTCCAGCATTTCCAATGAAGCGCCGCCACCGGTCGAAATATGCGTGATCTTGTCGGCCAACCCGGACTGCTGGATGGCGGCCACCGAATCGCCTCCACCGATGATGCTGATGGCGCCGCTTTCCGCGACCGCTTTCGCGATGCCGATCGTGCCTGCCGCAAATGGCGGAAATTCGAACACGCCCATCGGTCCGTTCCACACCACCATTGCCGCGCCTTTCAGCGCTTTGGCGTACGTCGCTACAGTCTCTGGTCCGATATCCAGGATGCGCCAGCCATCCGGAACCGGACCGGTCGGGATGACTTTCATCTGAGCATCGGCCGCAAACTTGTCGGCAATCACCACGTCGACCGGCAGGCGAATGCGCGTGCCTCCCTGGGCGATCAATTCGCGGGCTGTATCCAGCACCTCATCTTCAACCAGCGAATCACCTACCGGATATCCCTGCGCCTTGAAGAAGGTGTTTGCCATTCCCCCGCCAATCAGGATGTGGTCCGCCTTGACCAGCAGGTTGCGGATTACGCCGATCTTATCGGAGATCTTCGCCCCGCCCAGGATGGCTACGAACGGGCGTTTGGGGTCAGTCACAGCCTGGCCAAGGTATGTGATCTCTTTTTCCATCAGAAAGCCGGCCACAGCGGGCAGAAAATGCGCCACCCCTTCCGTTGAAGCATGCGCGCGGTGAGCCGAACCGAAGGCGTCGTTCACGTACAGATCGGCCAGGCTGGCGAGCTGGCGTGACATCCCTTCGTCGTTTTTCTCCTCTTCGGGGTGGAAGCGGGTATTTTCCAGTAAAAGCACCTGCCCCGCTTTAAGGGCCTTCGCCGAGGCTTCGGCCGCCGGCCCGATGCAGTCCTCGGAAAACTCGACCGGTTGATGGAGCAGCTTGCTAAGGTGCGTTGCCACCGGGCGTAGGGAGAACTTCGGGTCAGGACCACCCTTCGGCCGCCCCAGGTGCGAGCAAAGAATCACAGCCGCCCCATTCTGAAGCAGGTATTGGATGGTTGGCAGGGCCGCACGGATGCGCGTGTCGTCGCCCACCTCTCCATCTTTGATCGGCACATTGAAGTCCACCCGCACCAATACGCGTTTCCCCCTCACATCAACGTCCCGAACGGTCTTCTTATTGAACATACAATCCTCCCATAGATGGCTCCCAGAATGATGCGTAATGGCGGGCATCACCTCCCCGGCGCCATTACGCATCCTTGATGATCCTCTTACACGTGCGGCTTACAGCGATTTGGCAATCAACGCTGCCAGATCAGCGGTGCGGCAGGAGTAACCCCATTCGTTATCGTACCAGGCCACCACTTTGACCATCGTGCCCTGAGTAACCATTGTGGAAAGTCCATCCACGATGGAAGAGCGTGTGTCGCCCTTGAAATCCATTGAAACCAGCGGCTCGGTGGTGAAACCGAGAATTCCCTTCATCGGCCCTTCCGCCGCCGCCTTGAAGGCCGCATTGACCTCTTCCACGCTGGTCGTTTTCTCCACGTCTGCAACGAAATCGACGATAGAGACGGTTGGCGTCGGAACACGCAGTGAAAATCCGTCGAATCGCCCTTTCAAGTCAGGGATGACCAGGGCCAATGCTTTGGCGGCGCCGGTTGTGGTCGGGATGATGTTGAGCGCCGCCGCGCGCGCCCGGCGCAGATCTTTGTGAGCCAGATCCAGAATGCGCTGATCATTGGTGTAAGAGTGCACCGTCGTCATCAGCCCGCGCTGGATGTGGAAAGCATCATGGATGACCTTCGCAGCCGGCGCCAGGCAGTTGGTCGTGCAGGACGCGTTGGAGATCACATGGTGCTTGGCGGGATCGTACATATTCTCGTTCACGCCCAACACGATGGTGATGTCCTCGTTCTTGGCCGGTGCCGAGATGATCACCTTTTTGGCGCCGCCCTTATCAATGTGGACGCGCGCCCCCGGTTTCCCCTTGGCCGGGTCGCCCAGGGCGTCGGTGAACACACCGGTCGATTCGATCACGATCGAAACACCCAGATCCGCCCACGGCAGGTTGCCTGGATCTTTTTCGGCGAATACCCGCACCGGCTTGCCGTCGATCACCAGGCTATTCTCGGATACTTCGACGCTGCCCGGATAGATTCCGTAATTCGAATCGTATTTAAACAGATGGGCGTTGGTCTTGGCGTCGAACAGATCGTTAATCGCAACGACCTCCAGATCTTTATGGAAATCCAGGATGGCCTTGAGAACCTGCCGCCCTACGCGGCCAAAGCCATTAATCCCAACACGTATAGACATGACAACCTCCTGTAAGACATAGAAATATGGCATGATTGTATCATGCCTTGTGTTCTGATTGTGTTAATTTTTACAATCAACCGGTTTCTTTGCCGGATAACGGGCCTGTGCGTTCGTAATACAGGTCCATCACCACACTGGCCAGTTTGGCCGCGTCATGACGCCAGGGATGTTCTCTCTCGATCAGATCCGCCTGGTACACGGCGTACTCCTGGTCCAGGTCTTCCTCGGTGTATACCCAATCAATCTTATCGGGCAGTGCCGATTGAAAATCCTTGTTGCTGATCACCAGATCGAACAACCTCCCGCCAACGTGCCGCTCGATAGTGCGTACATGATCCCCACAGGTGTATCCATCCGTTTCACCGGCCTGTGTGGCCACATTGCAGACGTAGAATTTGAGCGCCCGGCTCGCCCGCAAGGCTTCTGCCAGGTCCGGGACGAGCAGGTTGGGCAGCAGGCTGGTGTACAGGCTGCCAGGTCCGACCAATATCAGGTCGGCCGCTAAAATCGCCTGGATGGCGGGTGGGAAAGCGGCCGGATTTCCAGGCTCCAGCCAGACCCGCCGCACCTGCCCAGCCATCTTTGGGATCAGGCTCTCACCCTTCACCCTTACCTCTGTGGCGATCTCCGGGAGCTGAACCTCGGCAACAAGACGGACATCGTGGAGCGTGGCAGGCAGCACACGGCCCCTCACTGCAAGCACCCGTCCCGACTCGGCCACCGCTTCCTCGAAGCTGCCGGTGATGTCAGCCAAGGCGGTGATCAGCAGGTTGCCCAGCGAATGGCCGTTCAGCCCGGCGCCCGAGCCGAACCGATACTGGAACAATTGCGTCAGCAGCGCCTCGTCGTCGGACAAGGCCGCCAGGCAGTTGCGAATATCGCCCGGCGGCAGAATGCCCACGTTACGACGCAGCTCACCCGATGAACCGCCGTCGTCCGTCACCGTTACAATCGCCGTCAGATTGTGGGTATAAGCTTTCAAACCGCGCAGCAGGGTAGACAGGCCTGTCCCGCCCCCGATCGTAACGATGCGCGGACCGCGTTCCTTGCGTCGGTAGGCAGTTACTGTATCGATAATCGCGCTGCCCGGCCGCACGAAGGGGCTCAACAGAGAACGGTTCAGCGCCCAGGTACCAAACAAGATCAGGCCCACGCCTAGTCCGCCAAAGATCAACGCACGCAGCGGACGCGTAAGGAAACGCAACGACAACACCGACAGCAATGGCAACCACCATGTTTCCGGCGCTGACCGGTAAATGTCCAGAATCAGGATCGCGAACCCGACCCCGATCAGGGTCGTTCCGGCCAGAATGGGAATGATCCACCGCTTGACCCCCAATCCGGGTGCCAGCCAGCGAATTTCCGGGCGCAACCGATCCCACAGGCGCCTGTACCAATGACCGTGGTGAGATTTCATATAATTTGATCATAGCAGTGAATCAAACGAACGTCAACGATAAATCAGATGAACCATGCTATAATTTCGATCTATGAGCCGATATATCGCAGTGGATATAGGTGGAACGCACTTGCGGGCGGCTCTTTTTCCCGAGCAAGGCACCCAGCCGGTGCGAATTAAACGCATCCTGACCCGTGGGCAGGGCACCCCCATCGATCGCCTGATCAATTTGATCGCTTCTATATGGCCTGAGGAGGGTGAAGTAAAAGCCATTGGCATGACCGCACCCGGCCCGTTGAATCCCAAAACCGGCGTCCTTTATCGCGCACCCAACATCCCTGGTTGGGTGGACCTCCCGCTGCGACAGGAAATCGAGAACCGTTTTCACGTTCCTGTGTCCCTCGGCAACGACGGCAATCTGGCCGCCCTGGGTGAATGGCGCTTTGGCGCGGGGCGCGGTCATCACAACCTCATTTACATGACTATCAGTACCGGCATCGGCGGTGGCGTCATATGTGAGGACAGGCTGCTCCAGGGCCATTCCGGCTTGGCCGCCGAACTTGGCCATGTGACCGTCCTCCCCGGCGGTCCAGTTTGTGGCTGCGGCAAGCGCGGCCACCTGGAGGCCGTCGCTTCTGGCACTGCCATTGCTCGCTTCGTCCAGGAAGAGCTCAGCCGGGGAACACGCTCCAGCTTGAAGTTGGATCCTCCACCTACTGCACAGGACATCGCAGAAGCAGCCAGAGGCGGCGACCCATTGGCGACGGCCGCCTTCCAGCGCGCTGGAGAGTTCATCGGCCAGGCGCTGGCCGACTTCCTGCATATTTTCAATCCCTCGCTCATCATCCTCGGCGGGGGTGTATCTCTCAGCGGCGACTTGTTGATCAAACCGGCGGATGCAGCCATGCGGCGAAGTGTGATCGCCCCTGAATACCTGAATGATTTATCCATTACCACCGCCGCGTTGGGGGACGACGCCGGCCTCCTCGGAGCGCTGGCGCTCGTTCGATTGTTATGATTATTCGTTTACAGAAGGAGAGTATGAGCATCGAACATCCCCTTTTCACTCGAAACCAGATCCAACCAATGCTGGACAAACCAAAGAGAAAAGGGGATGTTGCTTTCTTCCGTCCAACAATTGGAAACGACCCGGTCGGATGCTGATCGGTTCACTGGCAAGCGGTCATCACTGTTTTGCTGTGGGTCGTATCCTGTTTCACTCAAATCTTATTTGTTTTAGGAGGTTCCATATGGAAACGCTAACGTTACCAGGGCCTTTAGCCCGCGAGATTGTCGAACAAGACCATGCCTTCATTTCCCCTTCATACCCGCGTGGTTATCCCTTCGTAATGGACCATGGACGCGGAACCGAGGTCTGGGACGTGGACGGCAATCGTTTCCTTGATTTTGCTGCCGGCATCGCCGTGGTGTCCACCGGCCACAGCCATCCCCAAGTCGTAAAAGCCATTCAAGAACAAGCTGAAAAATTCATCCACATTTCGTCCGACTTTTACCACCCCAAATGGGTAGCGCTGGGGGAATATCTCGATCGTATTGCCCCATTCGATGAGCACGCTCTTTCCTTTATGACAAATTCCGGGACAGAAAGCGTCGAAGCGGCCATCAAGCTTGCACGGTATCATACTGGCCGCACGAACTTCATCGCTTTCTTAGGCGGTTTCCATGGGCGCACCATGGGTGCAGTATCCTTTACCGCCAGCAAACCATCGTACCATAAAGGCTTTTTCCCGCTCATGAACGGCGTGTTCCATGTCCCGTTTCCCGATCCTTACCGTCCCGTCCTGCGTTCACTGCCCGGTGAGGATTACGGGGAGACCGTGGTAAGATATATTGAGGAAGAAATATTTGGTAAGATGGTCTCGCCTGAGGAAGTCGCTGGCGTCCTGGTTGAACCGATCCAGGGCGAGGGCGGCTATATCGTACCTGCGCCGGGCTTTTTCCCTGCTCTGCGTAAGCTGTGCGACAGGCATGGTATCCTGCTGATTGCCGACGAAGTCCAATCGGGCATCGGCCGCACCGGAAAATGGTGGGCCATCCAGCACTTCGGCGTCGAGCCGGATATCGTCGCCTCTGCCAAGGGCATCGCTTCAGGTATGCCCCTCGGCGCGATGATATCGCGCAAGAGCGTCACTACCTGGGACAAAGGCGCCCATGGCAACACCTTCGGTGGCAACCCAATCTCCTGCGCGGCAGCGCTGGCCACATTGGAGCTGATTGAAAAGCAATACATGCGCAACGCCGCCGAGGTGGGCGAATATGCCCTCGACGCACTGCACGAGATCAAGATGCGCCATCCAAGCGTCGGTGATGTCCGTGGCATCGGGCTCATGATCGGCATCGAGTTCGTCCGCAGTCGTGAGAGCAAAATTCCGGATGTGAAGATACGCGATCGAATCGTCGATCTGGCATTCAGCCGCGGTCTTCTGACCCTCGGTTGCGGCCGGAGCGTGGTGCGCATTTCGCCGCCGCTCAGCATCTCGCGTCAGGAGATGGACGAGGGCTTGGCCATCCTGGAAGAGGCCATCACCCGCGCTGAAAGAGAAGCATAGGAAAGCTCATGCTGCCCGACTTTCGCGTCCGCCAGCGCGACTACCTGCTCGAAATCGCCCGCGCGCTTACTCAGGAGCTGGACCTGAATAAGCTGCTCGAGCGCATTTTGGAAATCTCCATCGAGATGCTGGCGGGCCAGGCCGGGTTGATTGCCCTGCGCGAGGAGCGGGGAGGGTGGCGTCTGTCCGCCTCCAGCGGCATCTCGCCGGCCTTGTTGCGCTACGTCGAACAGCTCCTCGCCAAATTCGTCAGCCGTGAAGAAGACCCGGCCGCGTTCGAGCTGCGTGAAATCAATCGTTTGCTCAACGAGATGGCTTTCACTGCCACCCTGGGCATGATGAACGCCGTGGGCTTGCCCCTCTCCGTCCATAATCGCGTTATCGGCGCCATCTTTATCTTCCGCAACTATCCGGATGTTTTTTCATCCAACGACCGCACCTTACTGAGCAGCTTTGCCAACCAGGCTGCCATCGCGGTGCAAAATGCCCAACTTTATACCCAATTGCGCAATGAAAAGCAGCGCCTGGATGCGCTGTTGGATACCGCTGCCGACGGCATCCTCATCCTCGCTCCTGACCACCGCATCGAGCGTGCCAACGCCGCTTTCACCCGCATGTACGGGTTGCCGGTAGACCGGATTCAGGATCGCCGTCATGAAGAGATCGTACGTTGGGCCAGCACGCCACAGGGATTGACCCTGGAGAAGGCTGAGGCGGGTGGATGGCCGCTCACTCCCCATGCCCAGCTTTACGTCGAGGGTGATCTCCTTCGGCCGGATAAACCCCCTTTGCCGGTCGGCATTCTCTACGCGCCCCTGCTCTCGCCCGAGGGCGTGCTGCTCAACGTGATCGCCACCGTTCGGGACATCACCCGCTTTCGCGAAGCCGATGAGCTCAAAACCACCTTCATCTCCATCATCAGCCACGAGCTTAAAACCCCGGTGGCGTTGATCAAAGGCTATGTGAGCACACTGCGGCGCGATGATGCCACCTGGGACCGTGCCGTGGTCGAGGACAGTTTGAAAGTCATCGAGGAAGAGGCCGACCGCTTGACGGCGCTGATCGAAAACTTGCTGGACGCTTCCCGCCTCCAGGCGGGAGGCCTCTCCCTGAAACGGTCTGACGTCAACCTTCCTGAGGTCGCCCTGCGTCTGGCCGAGCGCTTTTCCACCCAGACCAGTGTGCATACCATCAAGGTAGATTTCCCCAGGGATTTTCCCATCATCCTGGCCGACGAGGATCGCCTCCGGCAGGTGCTCTCCAATCTGATCTCGAACGCCATCAAATACGCTCCCGGCGGTGAGATCCGCATCGGCGGGCAGGTGAGGCCCGAACAGGTGATCGTTTGCGTCAGCGACCAGGGGCCGGGCATCGCCGCTGAGGACATTCCCCATATCTTTGACCGCTTCTACCGCTCACCCGAGGCCGTGCGCAACACCAAAGGCGCCGGTTTGGGCCTGTATCTGGCCAGGGCCATCGTCGAAGCGCACGGCGGCCGCATCTGGGTGGATCCAATGCCCCATCAGGGCACACGCATCTGCTTCTCCCTCCCCCGTTCTTATTAAATTTTGCTCCCCACCTTTAAGACGTTTGGCAGGATTTTTCACGCGCACATGGTATAATTCGTCGTTCGAGCGTTCAATAGAAAGAGTGGAATTATGCCCCAAACACGCGCCAATTGCCCTCGATGCCATCAGCCGCTGGTGGTAGAAGTCGATCAGCTCTTTGATCAGAACACGGATCCAACTGCCAAGCAGCGGCTCCTTTCAGGCAACTTCAACATCATTCAGTGCCCAAATTGTGGCTATCAAGGCGCACTGGCCACCCCAATCGTCTACCACGATCCTGAGAAAGAGCTTTTGCTGACTTATTTTCCTCCTGAGCTGGGCATGCCCGTAAACGAACAGGAGCGTCTCATCGGCCCGCTGATCAACCAGGTCGTCAACAGGCTTCCGCCGGAGAAACGTAAGGGCTATTTGCTCCGCCCTCAGAGCATGCTGACCATGCAGACCCTGATTGAGCGCATCCTGGAGGCGGATGGCATCACCCGCGAAATGATCCAGGCCCAGCAGCAGCGCCTCAACCTTCTCCAGCGCCTGCTGAGCGCTCCCAAAGATTCCCGTCCGGAGATCGTCAAAAACGAGGAAGCGCTGCTGGATGAGGCCTTCTTCAGCCTGTTGAGCCGCCTGGCCGAAACCGCTCTGCTCACCGGCGATCAGAAATCCGCCCAGGCTTTGGGTGAACTTCAGGAGCAGATCCTACCCCTTACCGAGACAGGCCGACGCTTGCAGAGCCAGGCCAGGGAAGCTGAAGCGGCCGTCCACGAACTGGAAGAAGCCGGCAAACAAGGGCTGACGCGCGAAAAGCTGCTCGATTTGATGATCGCCGCCCCTACCGATGCGCGGCTCTCGGCCCTGGTCAGCCTCACCCGCAACGGCCTGGATTACACCTTCTTCCAAATCCTGGCAGACCGGATTGACCGGGCGCAGGGCAGTGAAAAACAACGTCTGATCGACTTGCGCGAAAAACTGCTGCAAATGACGGAAGCGATCGACAAGCAGGTCAAAGCCCGCATGCAGGAAGCACGCAAGCTTCTCGAGGCGATCCTTTCCGCTCCGGATGTGCAGGAAGCCGCCCGCCAGAATTTAGGCCGCGTCGACGAACTGTTCATCACCGTCATCGAAGAGGAGCTCAAAGCCGCCCGCCAGAAAGCCGACCTGGAGCGCAGCAGCAAGCTTCAAAGCATCATGGATGTGATCGAGAAGGCCAGCGCGCCGCCGCCCGAATACGAATTGATCCAGCAACTCCTCGATGAACCCGATGACAATGCCCGTCGCAAGCTCCTCGAGCAGCGCAAAGACATGCTCACCCCTGAATTTCTTTCCCTGCTGACCAATCTGGCCGCCCAGATGGATGGCCAGGACCCTGAGCTGGCCAAGCAGCTTCAGGCAGTCAACCGTCTGGCCTTGCGCGTCTCTATGGAGATGAACCTCAATAAATAAAGCCTGTCGAAGGATATGGATGATGAAAGGGCGCACGGTTGTGCGCCCTTTTTCCTTCGACCGGCTCCTGGTCGCTTGATCCTTGCAGAGCAACCAAAACCTGCTGGTCAGCCCGGAGGGTTGTCTAATCGCAACCCATGCCCACGCACGGTCACCACGTATTCGTGAGTGGGATCCATCGCTGCCAGTCGTTCGCGCAGCCGCCGCACCAGAGCGTCCACCGCCTGGTCAGAGACGCCTGCCGATTCTTCATCCCCCCACACCGCCGAGATCAACTCACGGCGGGTTACGACTTTCCCCGGTTGTTCGTAGAGGGCCTGCAGCAGGGCAAATTGCGGCGCAGAGAGCGGCGGCACCATCTCCTGCTGACCCACCCACACTCTGCGCGATCGGCTCTCGAGATGAAGGCGCCCAACCGCTTGCCCACGGCCCAGCTCGAGCGGCAGGGTGGCATCCGATGAAAGGAAGACGAAGTGCTGCGCCAGCGCCACCTGAATCAGATCACCATCTTGCAGCACGACCGGATCTTCTACCCGCTGGCCATTGCAGTGCGTACCGTTCTTGCTGCCCATATCCTCCAGGATGATCCCCTCAGGCGCCGGCATCAGCCGGGCGTGATAGCGAGATACTTGGCGGTCAGGGATCACGACATCGCAGGACGCATCCCGACCGATCATCAGGGTCTGCTTAATGAGCCAGCGCTCACCATTTAGCGGGCCGGCCTGTGCAACAAGGATGGGAAACTCGCTAGAATTGTGCTCCATCCTTACCGTCCTCCTCGCATATGTCCATATTGAGGGGAAACAGCCTAGAGCGGCTGTCTGGTATAATATAGCAGAGAATCGCTTTTTTGTGCAGTGAGGTCTTTCGAGGGCCGGTGAGAAGCGGCCTGACGCCGATAAAAAGGATATCCTCACTGGCTTTTATCTTCCATCCGATCGGTACTGTACCATGCCCGTCCCGCTCAAAGCTGGGGAAATATTGCGTGGCCGGTACAAGATACGCCGGATCATCGGCCAGGGGGGAATGGGCAGCATCTACCTGGCCGAGGATTTGCGCCTTGAAGGCCGGTTGTGCGCCCTCAAAGAAGTTGAGCACGATCGCACCCTTCCCGCCGATTTGATCCGTGAAGCTCGTGAACAATTTCAGCGTGAGGCGGTCGTTTTGGCGCGCCTCGATCATCCCAACCTCCCCAAAGTTTCGGATTTCTTCTCGATTGGCGGCCGGGATTACCTTGTGATGGATTACGTGCCGGGTAAAGATCTGCGCACAATGATGATGGAAGCGCGCCAATCTGGAACCTTCCTGGCCGAGGCTGATGTGCTCAATTGGGCCATCCAGTTGAGCGATGCCCTCGAATACCTTCACAGTCAGGATCCCCCTATTCTTCACCGCGACATCAAACCCTCCAACCTGAAACTGACCCCCGCCGGTCTGGTAAAACTGGTGGATTTCGGTCTGGTCAAGCTGCTCGCACCCGGCGAGGTGACCATCACCATATTGCAGGGACAGGGCACCGCTCTCTACACCCCCCTGGAGCAGTATGGCGGTGATAGCGGCCACACCAATGTGAGGACGGATATCTATGCGTTCGGCGCCACCCTCTACCACTTGCTGACCAACCAGCCCCCCACCGATGCCCGCGAGCGTTTCTTGCGCCCCGAGAGCCTCATCCCCTTGCGTCAGATCAACCCGGCCGTCAGCCCGCGCGTCGAACGCGCTATCCTGTGGGCGATGAGCCTGCATCCCTCCGACCGGCCTGAGTCGGTGCGTGAGTTCCGCGAGGCTCTGATTGGAGACTACAATCCTCCCACACGACCGGCCTCACGACCGCCCTCCTTTACCGATTTTCTGCGCCGCCCAACCGAGAAGACCCTGTTGTGGATCTCCCTCGGATTGGCCTTTATCTCCTTGATTGCCACCCTGATGCATTGAGCGCCAATCGGCGCTGAGCCGTTCTGAAGGCCGATCATGGCAGCCCGGCCGACCCAGTTTCGGCGGTCCTGGTCTATCCATAATGGATGGAGGTCAGGGTGTGCATATAATAAACGATCCCGCTGGCCAGGTGAGGCAAATAAGCCAGCAGAGCCATCACGCCGGGCAACGATTTTACCCGCCACGCCGGTGTATACCGCGTATAGATAAATCTAAAGCTGGCAGCAAATAGAACGAAAAGAGTAATTTGTGCGCTCCAGCGGAAATTGCCATCCAGCATTCGATTGCCGCTCTCTGCGAACAGATATACCTGTGCGATTCCGGCCAGAAAGCTGATCCAGGCCAGTTGCATCTCGTGGTCCTTCGCCATCGGTTTGATTGTGAACAAAAAGACTACCAGGGGGAAGAGTATGGAGAGCAAGAATTTTGGCAGCAGGTAATCCGAATAGGCGCTTTCAACCGCCAATGGCGCAAACATGAAGCCGCCTTGATTGGCGTCAGGCAGCAAGAAGGTGACATATGCTTGCAGCGCCAGGATGACGATTGCAGGTATCAAGAAGCCAAATATTCCCAATTTCCAGTCAAGAGGCCATTTTTGCCAGTAAGCGACGACCATCATCGCCATGATGGCCGGACACAGACTGAGAATGTAATTCTGCTTCGTCAACGCGGACAGCAGGACCAGCAACCCAGAGGCAAAGACCATCCAGGTTGGGTTCGAACTTCGCGCGAATATCCTGGTAGCCAGGATGAAGACCAGCAGCGCAAACGGCTTCAGGAGTTGTATGGTCGGATTGTGGTAATTGGCCAGGTCGATGTATCCGAAATAATATCGTCCATCCAGTGGTGCCAGGGCCAAAACAGGCGCCGCTAACGGGATGGTCAGTGCAATGAAGACCCGCAACAGTTCTTTCCGTTGACCTGTCATTCCCTGCAGCCAAAAATACAAAATCACCGCGGTAAACACGTTGCTGAGCACCATCAACAGGACCATGCCGACCCATAAATCAAGCTTCCCGCGGGTGAGCCAAAACACGCCGCCCAAAATGACCTGCACCATGGGGTGAGCGAGCGTATACGTTGGCGGCTTCTCATGTTTCAGTATCTGTAGAGTGAATTCAATATGGGAACCGTAATCATTTTCCGTAGGCGTCATGATGCGGTGCCAGAAGATCGGCAGGCTGAAAGCGCTGACCAGAAGCACCAGCACGCCCACAGACAGCCAGTTTTGTCCATTGATGAATCCGCGAAGTCTCATGGAGATGGGTGAAGCCGTTTGAATCGCTGGAAGCACTTTGATTTCAGACCGCAGTGCACCGACCCCGTCTCTGGGTTAAATTTCACTTCGGCTGGGTCGAATGTCCTTAATTCGCAGCTGGAACCCACGCCGGTCGAGGTAATCATTGCGCTCGAACGTGTACATCACGTCGATGCGCGCCGGCAGATCACCCAACCGATCACCCATGCGGAAAGCGATCCCATCGTAGGTGATCCAGTCATCCGAGAGGCTTAATTTGAGGTGTTTGCCGTCCTTCCCAACCGCCCGCGCCTGGATCACTTTTAACCCGCGCGAAACAAATACCGCATCCGGATTGCCGTAGCCGGTCGGCTGGAGCTTGTCGAGTTCTTCCAGCATGATGGGTTTCAGATCCCGTAAGGAAATCTCCAGGTCAGCGGTTAGCACGGGTCGTAAATCACGTTGCCCGATCCGCTCGCGGGCGATGGCTTCCAGCCGCTCTGCCAGGACGGCCAGATTCTCATTGCGCACAGTGAAGCCCGCCGCAGCCGCGTGACCGCCGTGCCTTTCCAGAAGGTCTGCGCACTGATCCAGCGCCTCGGTGATGTGGAATTCAGGTATCGACCGGCAGGAAGCGCGGGTAAATTCATCGCCCAAAGCGCCGACCACTGAAGGCCTGTAATAGGCTTCGCTCAACCGCGAAGCGGCCAGCCCCACAACGCCCGGATTGAAGCCGGGATCCACGGCGAAAAGCAGAATGGCGTCCTCGCGCCCTTTCAGCGCCAGTTGCTCGGCGCGTGCCTGGGTATCGTTGGTCAATTGCTGGCGCTCGGCGTTCTGCCTTTCCAGGCGCTGGGCAAGCTCGCCAGCGCGATTCACATCGGAGGTCGTCAGGAGATGGTAGGCGGCCAACGCCGACTCCAGCCGCCCGGCCGCGTTGAGCCGCGGCCCCAGGATGAAGCCGATGTCGGTTGCGGTAGTGCTGCTGACCGCCAGCCCCGCCGCCCCCGCAAGGGAGATCAAACCCTGCCGGCGGGGCCGGCGGATGCGGTTCAACCCTGCCCGCACCAGCGTCCGATTCTCTCCCACCAATGGCGCCAGATCGGCTACCGTGCCAAGTGCCACCAGGTCCAGCCAGTCTTCAGCCTGGGCGCCTGCCGCCGGTCTGCGCGATAGCAGCGCCTGGGCGATCTTGTACGCCAATCCAACCCCGGCCAGGTTCTTATCCGGATAATGGTCGCCCGGTTGCTTTGGACAGATCACCGCCAGCGCTTCTGGAAGCTCTGAAGCCGGGTGATGATGATCGCTGATCGCCAGGTCCATACCGATCTCCCGGGCGTGCCTGGCTTCAGCCAGTGAGCGGATGCCGCAATCCACTGTGATCACCAGCTTAACGCCCGCCTCGTGCAGCGCGTCCAAAGCGTCGTTGTTCAACCCATAGCCTTCGTCGAAGCGGTTGGGGATGTTCTCGCGAGCGCGCCCACCCAATGCGGTTAAGACCTCCACCAGCAGCACCGTGGCAGTGACGCCGTCCACGTCGTAGTCGCCGTATACGGCGATCTCCTCACCCCGCTCGATGGCGCGCTCGATTCGCTCCACCAGCGCTTCCATCCCGGTGATCAAAAAGGGGTCCGTCTGTGCGGGTGCTGCGGCATTCAGATAAGCTTCGGCGCTGCGCCGGTCGAAATAGCCGCGGTTGAAGAGGATCTGGCGCAGGTAAGGCGGATAGGCAGCCAGTTCCTGATCGGCTTCAAGGCTGATGCGCGGCTGAATTTGCCAATCCTTGCGTGTGACCGGCTCCATAATTTAATTCCTCCGGTCTGGCAGGCTGCTGTGGGATTGTTCATACGGCAATTGAGCACCTCGCGGGAAGTCTCCCCCTGGCTCCGTCGTTCCAAGGCGGGGGTGAAAGATATTCGCTATTCTGATTTGCCCGCTGTAGTATAAATCCCCTCGCTCCACTGTGCAAGCAACTCCACGCGGGCGGGGTATAATAATACGACACTGCGGAGAATGTAAACCGGTTCATAAAACAGATCCTTTCAGACATGGCGGTTTCGGTTTTACTTTGTTTCATGACCCGCAGCGGCCGGTAGATCATCCGGCACACTTCAGACGGACAGCAGGTCTTATCCTGTATGCAGCCATTTTCCTTTGAAGTCGTCGCCCGCCAGGGAGCGGCGCGCGCCGGGATCTTCCATACCCCTCACGGCGACCTGCTGACACCTGTATTTGCGCCCGTCGGCACTCAAGCAACCGTTAAAGCCCTTACCCCCGCCCAGCTTATCGAACTGGACGCCACCCTCGTTCTGGCCAATACATATCATCTCTATCTACGCCCAGGCGATGATCTGATCGCCGAGATGGGCGGCCTGCATCGCTTCATGGCCTGGGAGCGCCCGATTCTGACCGATTCGGGCGGCTACCAGGTCTTCTCGCTGGCCAGGATGCGCCAGGTGGACGCCGATGGCGTAACCTTCAAAAGCCACGTGGACGGCTCCTTGCATCGCTTCACTCCTGAAAAATCGATCCAGGTTCAGGAAAATCTTGGCGCGGATATCATTATGGCTTTCGACGAGTGCGCCCCGCCTTATGACCGCGCCTACAACGAAGCGGCCGTAGAGCGGACACACGCCTGGGCTAAACGCTGCCTGGCGGCCCAGACCCGCTCCGATCAGGCTCTCTTCGGCATCGTCCAGGGCGGTGCCTTCGCCGACCTGCGCCGCTATTCCGCCGAGTTTATCACCGCGCTCGATTTCCCCGGCTATGCCATCGGCGGCCTCTCTGTCGGCGAGACCAAGCGCGACATGTACGCCATGCTTGCTCTGGTTAACCAGATCCTGCCCGAGGATAAGCCGCGTTACCTGATGGGCGTCGGCACTCCACAGGACCTGGTCACAAGCGTCATGCTCGGCGTGGATATGTTCGACTGCGTCCTCCCCACCCGCTTGGCCCGTCACCAGGCGGCACTGACCCGCTATGGACGCTTGAATGTCATGAATGCATCCCTGGCCCGCGACCCTCGCCCCCTGGACGATGGCTGCACCTGCTATACGTGCCGTCATTTCAGCCGCGCCTATCTGCGCCATCTGGTGATGGCCAAAGAGATGCTGGCCTCCACTTTATTGTCGATCCATAACCTTCATGTACTGTTCGAACTGACGCGCGACATCCGCCAGGCGATCATCAACGGTGAACTCGACCGTCTGGCGGCCACCTTACCGACTAGTTGGGAGATTGAAACATGAGTTTTTTCCAGTCCATCGTCCTGGGTGTCATCCAGGGTTTGACCGAGTTTTTACCCATCTCCAGCTCGGCCCACCTGGTCATCGCACCCTACCTCTTCGGGTGGAAAATTCCAGCCGATGAAGCTTTCGTTTTCGACGTCTTGGTTCAGGTCGGCACGCTGGTTGCCGTCATCGTTTATTTCTGGAAGGATCTGGTGGCCATTATCGGCGCGGTGCTGTCGGGACTTGCCCGAGGCAAACCCTTCGCCACACCGAACGCGCGCCTGGGATGGAACATCGTACTGGCCACCATTCCCGCCGGAGTGATCGGCTTCCTGTTACAAAAAGACGTCGAAGCGGCCTTCAACAGTGTGAGGGTCACCGCTATCCTGCTGCTCGTCACCGCCGCCCTGCTGACAATCGGTGAACTGGTCGGACGTCGCAGCCGCACCATTGCCTCTATCGATTGGAAAGATTCATTGTGGATCGGGTTCAGCCAGGCCATCTCCATCTTTCCCGGCATCTCCCGTTCCGGTTCGACCATGACCGGCGGCATGACCCGCCACCTGGATCGCCCGTCGGCTGCTCGTTTCGCTTTTCTGATGGCCGTCCCGGTTATGCTTGCCGCCGGCTTGCTGGCCGGCCTCGACCTGCGCAAGATCACCGGCTGGACTTCGTTCCTGCCGGTCATATTGGCCGGCTTCGCCACGGCCGCCGTGGTGGGTTACTTCGCCATCCGCTGGCTGCTGCGTTATCTGACCAGAAACTCTTTTTATGTTTTCGCCATCTATACCGCTTTGCTGGGGGCTGTCGTTTTGATCCTCTCATATGTTTGAGAGTAAATCAGGCACGCTCCTGCTGGCCGCCTTCGCCCTGGCCTCTATTTTGACTGGCTGCCTGCCTGCTAATGCGCCTCCGCCGCCAACGCCTCTGGTGATGCGCCTGCAGATCACACCGGCGCTATCCGGGTGGTCTGGCCGCGTGCATGAATGCGCCTTGCAGAATCCATCCATTGGCCTTGCCGTGGACGAGCGTCCGGCCAGCGCTCTTGACTTGCAGCAAGCCGATGCCATCATGCGTCTGGGCCCCCTGCCGCAGCCAGCCGCTTACCCCCTGGTGCTTGGCTGGGAAGAAGTGGTTTTAATCGCCAACCTCGCCTCCCCGCGCGATGTGCTGGGCGCCGATGAACTGCGCAGCGTCTTCAACGGCAAGACGGTCTATTGGTCCACGGCTGCCGCACAACCAGGCGCGGCGCCCACGTCGAGCGCCGCGCTCCCCATTCACCCCTGGACTTATCCCGCCGGCGATGACCTGCGCGCCGCTTTCGAGGCCGCGTTGTGGTCCGGCCAACCGCCTGCCGCTCGCATCTCCGAAGCCCCCGGGCCGGCTGCCATGCTTCAGGCAGTGGCGGAGGATCCCGCCGCCATCGGTTATGTTCCAAAAAGCTTGCTCAATAACACCGTCCGCGAACTGACCGTGAAAGGAGCGCTCCCCGGCAATCTGCAGCAACCCGTTCTGGTTCTGGTCTCCACTGAACCGCAAGGGGCCTTGAGGGCCTTCCTCGTCTGTTTGCAAAATTCCCCGGGCTGACCTTATGCCACCTTCGCCCCGCATTCTCCGCAAAACTTGGCATTTGGCTGCAGCTTGGCTCCACACTGGGTGCAGTGTTCGGATGACTTGAGCTTGGCCCCGCAGTTTGGGCAGAATTTGGCGTTGGTCGCCAGCGGCTCGCCGCACTCCGGGCACGAGGCGCGGATGTTTTCACGCCAGTTTTCCGTGGCCAGCTTCTTGTCCTCCTCGGCCATCGCTGCGTGCGCCCAGATTTCCTGCACCGATTGTGAAGATTGAGCCGCCGCCATTTCGACCCCCAGGTCAGGCGCGCAATTCTTGCATAGACCTTTTTTATTGTTCCAGCACTTGGTTTTGCACACCCAGGTGGAGCAGCGCGGGCATTGGATAAATTCCGGGCGAATCTCAGCGATAGCCCCTTTAAAAGCATCATCTCGCGCCTTCTGCCACGCTGCCGAGCGCACATGCCCGCCCAGGTTGGCTGCCTGCCCGAAAATGCCGCCGAACAGGCCGCTGGCTGCATCCAGGGCGTTGGCCACCGTGCCTGTCGCCCAGGTCTGGAAGCGTGTGCGGTAGCCTGTGCCACAGCGCTCGCAATTGAATTCGAATTGGAAGCCGGTGTCCGTGCTCAAGTCTTTGTAGTTGCTGGTGAACTCGATCTTCTCGACCATATATGCTTCCTCTCTCTATATAAAGATCAATTCCCCGTTTTCGTCTTACTGAAAGGTTGCAACCGGTATGCCCCGCGTTCGCTTCCCCCTGCTCCTTTCCCCACCCATTGGGCCGGCTACTTGATTATATGCGATACCTCCATCAAAGCAAGTTCGTACACTTCATAAATAACGCCTTCATGTCATATCCAATCCGTATCTCGGCCAGGCCACAAGACCTCCGAGGTCTCCTCGCTTCACGGGTTAAATCCATTCTGTTTTCCGCCCTTCTCCTCTCCTTGAGTGGACTTCGGAGGTCTTCATCCAACCCCCCATGCTTCCGAAGTCAAATGTTAACCGACCTCCGAAGTCTCGTCGCTTCACGGGTTACATCCATTCTGTTTTCCACCCCCCTCCCCTCTTCGAATAGACTTCGGAGGTCTGTCTCCCTTTTCCCTCCCCCATTCTCCGCAGTCCCCCGCACCTTTTGTTATAATCACCCCCATGCTTATTGTTAGTCCGCGTTCACCTTCGGAGGTGCCATGACCGTCCAGATTACCCTGCGCGATAAGAAATACGAGGTCGAGCCCGGCCTGACCGTGCGCAAAGCCATTCAAAAACTCGGCCTGACCCCCGAATCCTACCTGGCCGTGCGCCAGGGTGAGATGATCACCGAAGATACCATCCTCAAAGATGGCGACCAGATCAAGCTGGTCGCGGTGATATCGGGAGGCGAGCGATGAAATGCCGCAAATGCGAGCGCACCGCCGCCATCAACATGCGCCAGCATCATCTGGCGCTCTGCAAGGACCATTATCTGGAGTGGTTCGTCGAACAGACCGAACGCTTCATCCTTAAGTATCGCATGTTTACCCGCGAAGAGCGCATCCTGGTGGCCGTCTCGGGTGGCAAGGATTCCCTCTCCCTGTGGGATGTCCTTTGGCGTCTTGGGTACTCCGCCGATGGCCTCTACATCGGCCTGGGCATCGACGGCGGCGTGAGCTATTCAAGCGAATCGCAAAAGTGCGTCGAGAATTTCGCCGCTGAACGCGGTTTGCACTACACCGTGGTCGATCTCGCCTCCGAATACGGCGGCAGCATCATCGAGATCGCCAACCGCAGCCACCGTGGACGCGGCAAACCGTGCTCGGTGTGCGGCCTATCCAAGCGTCACATCATGAACCGCGTGGCCCGGGATGGCGGTTATGACGTCCTCGCCACCGGCCACAACCTGGACGACGAAGCCGCCACTCTGTTTGGCAACACCCTCACATGGTCCGTCTCCCAGCTCGCCCGCCAGGGACCGGTCCTGCCCGCTTCGCCAGGCATGGCCCGCAAGGTCAAACCCTTCTGCCGCTTCTACGAGCGCGAAACCGCCGCCTACGCCCTCCTGCGCGGCATCGCATATATTTATGACGAATGCCCCTTCGCAGTGGGCAGCAAATCGATTTACTACAAAGAATTGCTCAACCGCCTGGAGGAAGATCGCCCTGGCGCCAAGCTGGCCTTCTACCTGGGCTTCCTTCAGGCGCGCGAGGAGGGTTTCATCCCGACCCACGATACCGCTATTGAAGGTTCTTTGCACCCCTGCGAAAACTGCGGCCAACCGACCACCGCCCCCGGCCTGTGCGCCTTCTGCCGTACCATCGCCCGCGCCCAGCTCATATCAAATTGAGTTGCAACCCTAGCGGCCTTTCATCCACGCAGGCGAGGATCGACCCTGGCCCGATCCTCGCCTGCGGGATTGTAAATTGCCTTTTCCGAGAATTGGGATCGGAAAGCCTACCGTAAGCAGAAGGAAAGGGCTCGGGGTGGACAAGGCAATTTCTACGCCACTTCCAGATACCGCTGCAATTCCCAATCCGTGACCCGCGTGCGGTATTCATCCCACTCGGCTTCCTTCGCCCGCACGAAACTCTCGTACAGAGCAGGTCCGATCGCGTCTTTAATCACCGCGTCCTTGTCCAGCTCAACCATCGCCTCGAGCAGCGAGCCCGGCAGTTGCTCGATATTCAGCCGCTTGCGATCCTCCGCACTCAACTCGTACACATTGATGTCATTAACCGGCTTCGGACAGGCCAATCCGCGGTCAATACCATCCAGCGCTGCCGCCAGCATGGCGGTGAAGGCCAGATACGGATTTGCCGAAGGATCCGGACAGCGAAGCTCGGCACGCGTGGCCTTTTCCTGGCCCGGCAGGTAGCGCGGGATGCGTATCAACGCCGAGCGATTGTACTGCGCCCAGCCTACGTACACCGGCGCCTCGTAGCCCGGCACCAGGCGCTTATACGAGTTTACCGAAGGCGCAACGATGGCCGAGAGCGCCCTCGCATGGGCGAGCTGCCCGGCCACGAAACCATAAGCGATGGGTGAGAGCTTCAGCGCATCCTGGGCATCGTAGAATAAATTCTCGCCGCGCTCGTTGAACAATGACTGGTGACAGTGCATCCCCGATCCGTTGATCCCAAAGATCGGCTTTGGCATGAATGACGCGACCAGTCCATGCTGGGCCGCGATGGCTTTGACCGTATACTTGAGCGTCAGCACATTGTCGGCTGTCTTCAATGCATCGGCGAAGCGAAAGTCGATCTCATGCTGGCCCAGCGCCACCTCGTGATGCCCAACTTCCACTTCCAGCCCCATGCTGTTCAGCGCGTCCATCAACTCGGTGCGCACCCGTACAGCTTCGTCGGCTGGCGAAAAATCGAAATAACCGCCCACGTCATGCGGCACCGGATGGATCATCTCTGGACCGTTGCGCTTGAAAAGGAAAAATTCTGGCTCTGGGCCGACGTTGAATCTCCAGCCGCGCTCGCGCAGGCGGGCCAGGATGCGCTTCAGCGCTCCACGCGGGTCCCCGGGAAAAGGAGTACCGTCCGGCTGCAGAATGTCGCAAAACACCCGCGCCCGGCGCAGCTCTGGCGGCGACCAGGGCAGCACTGCGTAAGTGTCCGGGTCGGGTTTCAGGTGCATATCCGATTCCTGGATGCGGGCGAAGCCCTCCACCGATGAGCCGTCGAACCAGATGCCTTCGTCCAGGGCGGTCTCAAACTGCTCCACCGGAGCATCGACGCTTTTCACGGCGCCCACTACGTCGGTGAACTGCAGGGAAACAAAGCGCACCCCATCCTCTTTTATCCGCTCTAGCAGTTCTCTCTTGTCCATATTGACCTCCTTCGGCTTGGATTAAATAAATATGGGCATGCTCGGGCATGCCCACAAAGAAAACACAACAGAGTTGACGGCTGCCCTTCCTGTTCATTTCTTTGGCGGTCTTGCGTCCGCCCGCCACTGCGGAGCCTTGTCCCACCCGTTGCCTGGTGGTTTTCGGCTCACGCTTTTCCGGAAGGGAGAAAGGAGCCCGTGGCCAGGCTCCGGAGGCATCCGCTGATCGATCGATTTTCTCCCGCTAACGGGATTAGCGCCCTCCTCGCGGAGGGGAACCTCCACCTCGTCATCTCGCCTGCTGGCGAGATTCAGCCGCTATTTCTCCACCTATTCAATTGAAACCGGCGCGGTCACCTGCCGGGAAACCTTGCAGCGAATATAGCACGGGATGAATCGAAAGTCAAGATGAAATTTTTTAATTTTAAAATCAAACCATCGGCACATGTCTGGCACCCAAATTGCATCTGCATCTTTTATTAACCCGCCTGGTACCTTAGAAAAAAAGGCCCCGCCGTGCCGTGTGCAGCGCAGTTTTGAACCTGCTTTCGCAGGTTGGGTTCCTACCCGCAGGCTTTGCCTTGGCCGAAGCCTATCGCATCACCTTTGTGAGATGGGAACCCTTTTTAAGAGTGTTGGCTCAAAACCGGTCGTGCGGCATCACGAGCACAGCAGGGTATCTACCTTATACCACGAAATGATTTTCTTGTGTAGAGAGTCTCGCGCTTTGTGAGGTGTCATGCCGCTCATTTACCTGATCACCGCTGATGATAGCCTTTCTCGTTCCCTGGCGGCTTCCCTGCCTGCCAGCTTCCAATGGCTGCGTTTCCGTTCGGTCGAGGAGCTCCCGCTTCACCCCACCGAATACCGCCCTGATCTGGTAATCTTTGACCCCAGGGCCGATCCCTCACCCGCCGAGGCTTTCATTAAGCTTCGTCGTTCAGGCCGTGCAGACGGTGCCCCAGTCCTCGCCATCCTGCAGAACCCAGACGACCGCGAAGCCTTGCTGGCTGCCGGTATTGCGGATTACCTGCTCCTGCCCTGGGTGCCGCAGGAGGCCGCCGCGCGCATCGGGCGTTGCCTTACCGCCGCGCTGGCACCCCCCAACCAAATACCATCCTCCCTGCCCGAATTGAGAGACCCTCCTCGCGACAAAGAACGCCGCCGTGAAATCGAACGCATGGCCATCATCGGCCGTCTAACCAGTGGCCTGGTTCACGAAGTAAACAACGCCCTCCAGACCATGCGCGGATCTCTCACTCTGGCTGTTGAAAGTCTGCCCGACGCCCCGGATGTGCGCCCCTATCTTCAAATGTGCATGGACGAAACCGAGCGCATCATCAATCTGACAGCCCGCATGCGTGCCCTGTACCGGCCATCTACCGACCACCCCGGGCGGGTGAATCCGCGCCAGCTCGTCGAAGATGCCTTGCTCCTTGTCCATAAAGAGCTAACGCGCAGCCGCATCCGCCCGGTCACAGTTTCCCTGCAGAACCCGCCGGATATTCTTGTCCCGGCGCACGAGCTCACCATGGCCATTCTGGGCGTCATTTTTGCCATGATTGACGCGCTGGCTCCCAGCCAGGGCTGCGACTTGCGCATCCACATCGATCAGGCCGACGGCCAGGTAGCGATTGATTTCTCCGCTGATTTGCCCGCCGGCAACCGGGATGGGCAGCCGGATGCCTATCTCGACCTGAGGCTCAGCGAGGCCATCCTGCACTCCCTTTCAGGCGCAGTAAATTACCACTTACAGACTGACCAGTTGCAGGTCGGAATCCGCCTGCCGCCAGCCCCTGCCCAGGCTTCCGCATAAAGGATTTTGCTATGAGTGCCTACAGAATCTTGATTGTTGACGATGAGCCGGGCATCCGCTTCATACTGGAGCGAACCCTCAGTCGTGAAGGATATATCCTGGATAATGCCGCCAGCGGCCGGGAAGCGCTCGATAAACTGGAACAGGACAGATATGACTTGATGCTTCTGGATCTGCGTCTGGGGGATATGGACGGCCTGCAGGTTCTGCGCTCTATCCGTGAGCGCGACCCTGAACTGGTCGTTCTCATCCTCACGGGCTATGGCACGATGGAATCCTCGGTCGAAGCGCTCCGCCTGGGAGCCTTTGATTACCTCTTCAAACCTGCGCCGCCCGATATGATCCGCGAGCGAGTGCGTGAAGGTCTGGCCCAACGCGAGAAATCCAATCAACGCCAGGCTCTCCTGGCTCAAATCGAGACTTTGCGTCAGGCTATCAGCGAGCTCGAAGCGGCCAGCGAACAGCAGACACCGCCCAAGAACGATGCCCGTTTCCTGCGCAGCGGCAAACTGGTCATCGACCGCTTCCACCGCATCGCCACCCTCGACGGCAATCTTCTCGATTTGACCACCACCGAATACGAACTGCTGCTAAGCCTGGCCAGCGCCTCGCCTGCGCCCGTATCCCCGCGCCAGCTCCTCAAAACCGCCATGGGTTACGACGCCGAGGACATCGAAGCGCGCGAAATCGTCAAATGGCACATCCATCACCTTCGCCGCAAGATAGAGCCGGATTCTGCCAATCCGCGTTACATCAAGAATATACGCTACAAAGGCTACATGTGGAGTGGAGAGTGATCTCTCCGAAAAGATGGTAACCCAAAATCTGCCCGGACAACCGGCTTCGAGCCCCCTCGAAGCGAGTCATCTGGAAGAGGAGGCGGTGCGCGATCTGGAGTTCCTTTCGCGCACGGCTTCCCGTTTCGTTCAGCTCTCCGAGGAGCAGGACATCTACCGTGTAATCGGCGAGGAACTGCTCCAGCTCACGCCAGGGGCCATCGTAACCGTCTCCTCATACGAAAAAGCCACCCAGAGCATGCGCCTGCATCACATCCTGGGGATCGAGTCTTTCCCTGAGAAGTTGTCGAAAATATTCGGTGGCCACCCGGTAGGGATGACATTTAAAGCCACACCCGAGGCAGTCCAGGCCTTGACGAGCGACAGGCTCCACCGCGTTCCTGATGGCCTGTACGACCTGCTTTTTGGCCTGATTTCCCGCCCGGTCGCCCGCCGCATCGAGAGTATGTTCGACATCCGGGCCATATATGCCATGGGATTTTCATGGCAGGGCGAACTGTTCGGCGACGCGATCATTCTCCTCCACTCAAATGACCGGCTTGCCCGCACTCCTACCATCGAAGCATTTATCCACCAGGCGTCCATGGCCCTCAGCCGCCGGCTGGCCGAGCAAAGCCTTTCCACGGATGAAGAACGTCTGCGCTGGCTATCAGAGAACACCTTTGACCTTGTCTTCCGGTACTGGTCGTATCCATCTCCGAAATTTGCTTATCTCTCCTCCGCCGTCGAACCCCTCACCGGTTACTCCGCCATGGAGTTCATGGCTGAGCCTGCTTTGCTGTCCCATTTGGTGCATCCGCAAGATCGGACGATCATGGAGCGAGTCTTGCATTCGCCACAACCGAAAGCTGAGCCAGCGCTCATGCGCTGGAAGCGTAAAGATGGCCGCATGATCTGGGTAGAGCAGCGTTCTTACCCCATCTACGATAAAAATGACCGGGTGGTGGGCATCGACGCCGTCGTGCGCGACGTCACAGCCGAAAAGCTGCGCATGCGCGAGATGGAAACCATCAACGCCGTGTCATCGGCCCTCCGCATCGCCAAGAATCGTACTGAGATCATCTCCATCCTGTTAAACCAGCTTGCCAGGCTATTTTCCGCAGAAGGCGCGCTCCTTGCTCTGATCGAAAAAGCCACCCGGGATATCATTGTCGCCGGAGCAGCCGGAAATTGGGAATCGCTCGCCAACACAAGCCTCCCCGACAGCCCGCCTGGCTGGCGCAAACCGTATCGCTCCCTCAAGGCCGAGAGCGATCCCTTCTCGCCTCCCGGTGATGCACCTCTAAGCCCGGCCTACCTGGCCAGCCTGCCGCTGATCGTCGACGATCGAACAATTGGCTTGCTGGCTTTACGCCGCAACGACGAATTCACAGACGAGGATGTGCGCCTTCTCACCATCGTCGCTGACATCGCCGCTCACGCCATTCAACGCGTAATACTCCATGAAGAGACTCTCCAGCGGCTTCAGCGTCTGGCTTCCCTGCGCAGCGTCTACCTGGCCATTAACTCCTCGCTCGAACTGCCTGTCGTATTAGATGTCTTCTTAAAACAGGTCACCACCCAATCCGGTTTTCACGCCGCCGCCGTTCTGCTTTACAGTCCCGACACCCAGGTCTTGGAGTATCATGCCTGGCGCGGACTGAACCTGCACAGTTCTGCGGGCGCGCCAATCAGTGTAAATTCTGGATTGGCCTGGCAGGCGGTAATGGAACGACGCACCATCGTTCTACCGGATCTGCGCAAGGTGCTCATAGATTGGTGGTCGAACCCGCTGCTGCCCGGCGAACAATTTCGTGCCTACATGGCAGTGCCGCTTATCGCCAAGGGCGAGGTCAAAGGCGCCCTGGAGATTTTCCACCGCGAGCCCCTAAAGAACGACCCCGAAAGCCGTGAATACATCGAGACGTTGGCCAATATGGTGGCGCTGGCGCTGGAGAACACCCGGCTGTTTCGCAAAGTACAGGACCAGATGGCCGCCCTTGCCCGCACCCAGGACCGGATGGTGGAACGCGAAAAGATCGCTGCTTTGGGCGAGCTGGTAGCGGGTGTGGCTCACGAGCTGAACAACCCAATTACGGCGATCATCGGCTTCGCTCAACTCCTGCGTATGAATGCTGCCAACGACCTCATGCGCCAGGATCTCGACAAGATCATTGCCCAGGCCCAGCAGGCCGCCCGCATTGTGCGCGGCCTGCTCGATTTCGCCCGCCAGCGCCCACCCGAACACGAGCCGGTTCAAATTAACGAGCTGATCCTGAACACCCTGGATCTGCTCTCCTACGAGCTGCGCGCCAATAACATCACCTGGGAGCTCAGTCTGGCGCCAGAAGTACCGCTCACCCTGGCTGACCCAAACCAGATGCAGCAGGTATTGGTCAACCTGATCAATAACGCCTGGCAATCCATCTCGGCGGCAAACGGCAAAGGCCATATCCAGGTTACTTCTGAGGTCGGACCATCCATTTACAATGGCTCCGGGGAGAACGGCGAGAAGGTGATCCGGATAACCGTTACAGACGATGGCCCCGGGATTCCCACAGAGGCTTTTTCCCGCCTGTTTAACCCCTTCTTCACCACCAAACCTCCCGGAAAAGGCACAGGCCTTGGTCTGCCAATTTGTTACGGCATCATCAGCGAACATGGTGGGCATATCTGGGCCGATCGCAACGTGAAATCAGGCGCCCGCTTTGTGGTTGAGCTTCCCATCGTATCGGCAGTTCATCAACCTGTACACTCGCCATCCCCGGAGCGGGCACAGCCTCGAGCAGAAGAGGCTTCTATCCTCCTCATCGAGGACGAGCAAAACCTGGCCGAGATCCTCGTGCGCTCCCTTCAACATGCCGGCTACCATGTAGATCCTGCTCCGGATGGAGAGATCGGCCTTTCCCTCCTCCGCCAACACACCTACGATCTGATCATTTGTGATATTCACCTGGCGGGTATCAGCGGTTTCGATTTCTACCAGCGTGCCACCGCTCTAGACCCCAGCCTCTCTAAGCGCATCATTTTCACCACCGGGGACATCCTGGCTGCGGAAACCTACCGCTTCATCGAAGAGACCGGCTGCCCATATTTGTCCAAGCCATTCGAGCTCTCAGACCTGGTTGAGCTGGCGCGTGAGACGATAAGAAAAAACCGCCCGATATAGATACTTCACGGGTGGAAAGTTGGCTGAGTGCGAACCTCAATCGCCATGGCTCGCCTGCGCACCGTCTCCACTGGCTTTCATCTCCTCGCGCAACGCGGCCTCGATGTCGATCATTCGAGCGTCCCCGTGGTAATTCGTCTCCTTCACCACGGTGACCTTTTGCAGCACGCGCATCACTGCCTCGATGCGGTTCAGGCTGGTCTGACAATCGCGCAGGATGACCTCTTTCGAATAGCGGTCATCTTTGTCGCCAGAGATGGTTTCTCGGAGAATGGCCAGGCCGCCGTCGAGCACCATCAGGTTATTGTTGATGTAATGCGCCAGGGTGACTACCGTCTGGCGAACAGCCTCGGATGCCGCCAGATTGCGCGTCAGCTCCTCTTTCTCCCTGGATAAGCGTACCTCAGCCAGCGCCCGGTCTACCGCCTTCTCCACTTCTTCCACCGTGAAGGGCTTGACCAGATAATCCCGTACACCCAACCGGAATACTTCCACCGCGATGTGCTCCGAACCATGCAGGGTCATGAAAATGACCGGCGACTGGGTATCTGTCTGTCGCAATGCGACCAGCATTTGCAACCCGGTCATACGCGGCATGTTCATATCCAGCAAGATCAGGTCGGGCTTGTGTTGAATGGCCATCTCCAGGCCGCTTTGACCATCATTGGCTGTCAGCACCCGGTACCCAAGCGGCGTCAAAATATACTGTTTCAAGAATAAAACAATGTCAGGGCTGTCGTCGACCACTAGGATGGTTTCATTCATTGATGCCTCGTTCCAAGATTTCTCACAGGGAGAACTGTGTTTTACCAGTGTGCCGATCGCTGAATGGCCGCGATCGTGCGGTTCATCAATCGCCGATAGGTGCGTTCTTTTTCAGGCACCAGCACAGCCAGAAAGAGGATATGATCCCTGAAACGGAAAGGACGGCATATCAGCCGGCTTCCATCCGGATCGTAAACGATGATTTCATCGGTTTGGCCGGAGGACAGCCGCCCGCTGGCCTGAAAGGCCGTCTTTTGGATCAAGGCGGCTGTATATGCAGTCAGTTCAGGCTTCTGGCTGGGCGCCGTTGCGCCCACGATCGGTGACCCATATTGATCCGTCAACATTGCAATGGGGAAACCCCCTTCTTGATTAAGTTCCCGTAAAATGCGAGTCCATTGTTCCAGGTCTATTCTCCGGTCGTTTTCCATGGTTCACCTCAGGTATCCCCCATCACGTCTTGCACCGATAAGGACCGGCCTTCTGTAACCGCTGTCGACCTTTCCCTTGATGCTATTCGATGGCATTGAGCGCCTTTCGCAGAGCCTCCGCCGTCTGCCGGGCAAAATACCAGATCGTCCCGAGCCGGTCTGTGGAGTCTTCGCGGTCAATGATCAGGACGAGCAATAGGTGCAATCCGATATTGAGGATGAATAGATTTCGTTGGCCTCCTGCAACGAACACAAGATGGGTGGCATCCGCGCTGCTGTTCAAGACCCGGTGCGCTTCGACCGCGTTGGCGACGCTCCCGCGGAGAAAGGCCAGAAATGAGCTGATATGCGACTCGTTCAACTCGCCAGCGCGGGCTACAACACCGCCAGAGCAGTCCCCAAGAAATACGCACCTCGCACTGGTCTCAAGCAGAAGATCATCCAGACAACGATTGATATGTTGATATGTCACTTCGCTGAACGCGGACCCATCCATGACCTCGAACGGGGGAGCATTGAGCGCATCCCGAATGACCTGCCGAAAGGCCGTAATATCCAGGGGTTTATTCAGATACCGGTAAACGCGCAACCGGTGGGCTTCCACCTCGATCTGTGTGCTGCCGTAAGCTGTGATCATGACCACCCGTGTGTCGGGCTGTATTTCTCGTGCCGCGGCAGTCAGCTCAAGGCCATCCATCTCTGGCATCAGGTAATCGGTCACGATCAGATCGAACGGCCCTTTACGAATCTGCTCCAGCGCATCCTTGCCGTTCGTTGCTGTGGTCACCTGATAATCGGTCCCCAGTGCATGAAGACTGCTCTTCAAAATTGTCAGCACAGTCTCCTCGTCGTCAACGATCAGAATGCGTTTTTTGCTCATTGGCCCTCCAGTAATGCCAGCCTTACTATAGCGTGTTTAAAGATAGTTTGCGGTTGGGAAAAGTTTGCATTGGTTAGTCTATTGGGTGGACAATTGCAGCTCGAAAAGCCTGAATGAATAACCCAGGACACGGATGTAAAACCTCGTCTTATCACAGAATTTTTTGAGACGCCCAAAACGAGGGAAAAGGCAAATTTATGGGCCATTCCCGCTTGCTTATTTTCTAATTCTGTGCTATTTTCACATTAAACTGGTCGTTCCCAATTATTACAAAAAATTACAATCTAATTGTAGGAGAGCCTGCTGCGAGTGTTACCATGGCCGTAATCCGCGCATTTATTGCCATCGATATGCCTGCCTCGATCCAACAACAATTAGGTGAAATATCGAGCCGGCTGCAAGCCCTAAACCAAACCAACGCGATCCGCTGGGTGGCAGCCAAAAACATCCACCTTACATTAAAATTTCTCGGCGAGGTTTCTCCTTCTAACCTGGAGATACTGACGAAGATACTGCGCGCCGAAGCCCAGAAACATACCGCCTTTGATCTCAAGGTGGCCGGATTGGGTGCATTTCCCTCGCTGCGCCGGCCGCGGGTGATCTGGGTCGGCATCGAAGCTCCTCCGGCCTTGCTGGCTTTCCAGCGGGGCGTGGAGACCGAAACGGTCCGCCTCGGTTATGCCGCAGAAGAGCGCCCTTTCTCGCCTCATCTGACCCTTGCGCGCGTATCCCATAGCGCATCTCCGCAAGATGTGCGTTTAATTGGCGAATCCCTGTCGGGTGTCACCGTCGGCGATCTCGGCACTGTCCATGTTGATCATGTGGTCCTCTTCCGCTCCGACCTCCGTCCAGGCGGCGCTGTATACACGCCGCTCTATAGCGCCCCGCTGGCCCATGGATGAAACCGGCATCCCAATTTCCGATCAGTCTGTGCTAAAATCTTTACAATCAATCGAGTGATTTTGATTCCTTCCGCCGGAATGAGTTGCCGGCGGACAAGAGGATGGACGGGAATTTTCCCCGCTCCAGGGAGAGTGGCATCTGGACGCTTTGGAACTCGCGCGTTACATCGTCAACATTTTAGAAGAGAAAAAGGGAGAAAACATCCTTTTGCTGGATATCCGCGAAGTCGCTTCTTTTACCGATTATTTTGTCATCTGTTCCGGAACCAGCGACCGCATGCTGGATAGTCTGATGGAAAGCGTGCTTGAGAAAATAAAACAGGAATATTCGCTGCCAATTCGGGTGGAAGGCTTATCCCGAGGCGGCTGGATGGTGGCTGATTTCGGCGACGTGGTCCTGCACCTGTTTTCACCCGATCAGCGCGATTATTATCGCCTGGAAGACTTATGGGAGCGGGGTCGCGTCCTCGTTCGCTTGCAATAAGAATGCTCGAGTCGCCAGGGCTCCTGGCAACCCCTGCCCGCTAAATTTCCCCGATGCCACCGGGAAAGTCATCGTATTTTGATTAATTTATCGGCCACCAAAGCGATGAAGAGCAGCATCAGGTATAGATTTGAGAAGTGGTACATCGTCCAGGCGCTTTTGTTTCCACCCTTCTTTAAAACGCGCCACGCGTGATACACCAACCCCCCTCCCAGCGCCGCCGACGCCACCAGATAGATGCTGCCAGCCAGGTGTAAGACTGGCAAAAGCAAGGTAATGCTGACCAGCTCCAGCGTATAAATGAATATTTGGATGCGGGTGGCCTGCTCGCCGCGCACCACCGGCAACATGGGCACATTGGCGCGCTCGTAATCCTTGCGCCGCACCAACGCCAGCGCCCAAAAGTGGGGCGGCGTCCACATAAAGATAATCGCGAACAGGAACAGGGATGGGAATTGCAAACTGCCCGTCGCGGCTGCCCAACCCACCAGAGGCGGAATGGCCCCCGCTCCGCCGCCGATCACGATGTTCTGCACCGTAATTCGTTTGAGCAGAATGGTGTAAATCACCACATAATAGATCATTCCTGCCAGCGCCAACAACGCGGCCAGTAAATTAACGAAGCTCGCCAGAAGGTAAAATGCCAGGATGCACAACGCCGCTCCCCAGGCCAGGCCTTCGGCCGGCGTCATCCGGCCTGCCACGATGGGCCGCCGGGAGGTGCGTTGCATGTTGCGGTCAATGTCCCGGTCGATGTATTGATTGATCGCCGAAGACCCTCCGGCAGCCAGCGCCCCGCCCAGCATTGTCCACAAAGTCAGCGCCGCTGAAGGCAGCTTCCCACCGCCCAGCACCATGCCCGCGTAGGTTGTAACCAGCAGCAGGAGGACAATCACAGGCTTGGTTAGCAAAATCAGATCCTTGACCCGCTGTCGCCACATGATCGGCTGGCGCGCCTCGGCCCGTTCTTCCTCTTCGTCCCGCCCTGCAAGCCCAACCGAAATGACCAGCATGACCAGCGCCGCCCACACGCCGGCGCTCGTCGCGGCATGCAAACCCACCAGATCAAGGGGATAACCGCGTGAGACCTTCAGCGCTCCGACCATCACCTGCGCCATAAACAGGATCACGCTGGCCGTAGCGGCGGTGAGCGCAAAGCGCTGCCTGCGTTCCACCCACCAGGCTGCCAGCAGCAGAACAAGCATGATCAGGCTGGCGGCAGCGCTGAATAAACGATGGGCCATTTGGATCCATTCCAGCGGCGTAGCCGGCGCGAGCTGTCCGTTGCAGGATAAAAGGCTCAAACAAGCCGTCGCCGCGCCGCTGCTGACCACAAAAACACCGCTCACCATCACCACGAAGGTCGAACCCAGTCCGGCTAAGGTAAGTCGCGCATAGGCCGTCTTGTAAGACAGCCGATCGGCTGCATATCCAGCCGAACGGAAAAATGCGGCCACCGCGGCTGCCAGCAGACAGGCCAGGATCGCCAATGCCACACCCAGATGCAGCGCATTTAACGCCGCCGGCGACCTTTGAAAAACCGTATCGGCCCCAAGCAAAACCTCCACAACCATGAGCGCAACCGCTGCGTAAAGCGGGCGGCTGATCCAGCGGGCGTTATGCCAGCGCAGCCGCGCCCACAACGCCGCGGCGGCCATCTGAAGGCCTGCCAGCACTGTGATTGCCCGGTGAGCATACTGGATTTGCGCATTGAACGTCGCCGGCAGCCCCCACTGACCAAAACAGGTCGGCCAATCCGGGCAGCCCGAGGCCGAGCCGCTGACGCGCACCAGGTTGCCGATCACAATCAACACAAAGGTCGTAACAGCCGAGGAGAGTATCAGATAGCGTATTCTGTCGCCCATGTTCGGCTGGCGTTCAATTGAGGTATTCATGGCGATCTTTCTTGACCTGTTCTTCGACGCGTATCTTTTCCATGCCAGCAGTCAGCTTAACGACACTTTCGCCAGTCGGGTGGCCATCGCTGTGCTCAGTCAATTTCTTTCTAAGCTGCCAGCGCACGAAAAATGGATAACCCAACAACAGAATGGCAGCGAAGGTGAACCATTGGATTGCGTAGCTCAGGTGCGGCCCAGCGGTTAAATCAAGCGACGGCAGGGCGCTGAAAGGCGGGTTGGTCTGCCCGGGCGCCGGCGCCTCCTGGATGTACATCGGCAGCAGCGGTTCACTCACCTGTTGGGCGATCCGCGCAACGTTGACCACGTTCCACTCCTCCAGACCTTTCTGTCCAGGAGCCAGGGTGGGATCAACCGCTCCTCCGAAAAAGGGACGCGTCTGTGGCGCCCTTAACATACCGGAGATAGTAACCGTCCCCGGCTGATCGTACTTGCGCCATGCCTGTGGAGAGCCGGCATCAGCCAGCGGAATCCAACCGCGATCAACTAAAACGGCCTGGTTCGTCCCCTCGATGATTAACGGAGTGAGCAGGTGGACGCCAATCTGGTTGTTCCACGCCTGGTTGCGCAGGGCAACCTGCTGGTCGAAATCGAATGTGCCGGTCACCATCACGTGCCGGTATTCCATGCCTGTCAAATCGGCGATCGCCTTGGTTTGATTCAGATCCAGCGGCGGAGCGTTGAGCTGCGCTTCGACCCGAGCGTTAAACGCACGGCGCTGAGCCAGGCGGTCGAGCTGCCAGAATCCCAGCCGTACCATCACCGCCGCGGCCGCCACTACCAGCAAGGTCGTCAGCACCCAGCGCCGCGTGAGCAGCTTGTCTGCCATAAATCTCTTCCTGAAATTCCGCCAACGCTCATCTTTATCGGGTTCTTCAGCTCCCCTTGAGCAGGTGTCCGATGTCGTCGGCCATATCGGACATGGCTGTCCCGTAGGGGAAGGTCAACCGCAAATTGCCGCGCGGATCGATCACGTAGACCTGCGACGAGTGCTCAAGCAATTCGCCGTTGCCCTGGCTCACCGCCTGAGCCTGGGCGTAGACCCCATAGGCCTTCCAAACCGGCTGCAGTTGTTCTACACTGCCGGTTAATCCAATGAAGCTGGCATCAAACCCGGCCAGATAGCCCTTGAGCTTCTCTGCCGTATCATGCGTCGGATCCACAGTGACGAACACGACTTGCACATCGCTCGACTGTTCGCCGAGGGCCTGACGCGCCTGTTTAAGGGTGGCCAGAGTGGTCGGGCAGATGTCCGCACAATTGGAATACCCAAAGAAGATTAATACGACCTGGCCTTTGTGATCCGATAGCAGGAAAGGTCGGCCGTTCTGGTCGTTGAGGCTGATTTCAGGGGCCTGAAACGGCGGGGTGATGGCCGCTCCATGAAAACTGTAGGACGGCTGAAAGAATTGCCACCCTGCCAGGACCAGTCCCAGGCCCGTAATCAATCCCAATAGACCATAAAGGTAGAATCTGCGCATTGCATCACACCATCCAATCCGCTCAACTTTCCTCAGGCCGCTGGGGATCGGCGTCATCATCGAGCAGCGATGAAAAACTGAGCCAGTCCTCCGCCTCCGAGGCGGTCAGCGAGCGCCGGTCGTAAACCACCACCGCCCCGGTTTGACTCAAAGAGATCAGCATCACCCGCATCGGCCGCTCATCGGCTACAAAGTGATTAAGGAATTCCGCCCGGTTGATTGTAGAATCGTCATAATCCACGATGACCAGATCAGGTTGAAGCTCTTCAAGGGCTTTGAGTGTGCTGGTCATATCGCTGGTCAATCCGACTACAGTGGCTTGCTTCCCCCAACGGTCCCGAAAAAGTCTGCGCAGCCCCTCTCCAAAAAGCGGGTTTGCAGAGGCAATCAGTACCCGCCGGGGATGAGGATTTGCGCCAGTTCCCATGGGTTTCGTTCTCCCGTTCATTCCAGGCAAGGAAGGATTGCTGCCCTAACGAGGAGGGCTTGCTTCCATAACCAAATTGTAGGCGATTTACCGAACCTTCTCACATCTCAGCGGGGTGAAATCATCCTGCGCGGGTGGGTGATTTTACGATCACCCGCCCGTGCGATAGCGCCAAAGAATAAGCCGCATGTCGAGCTGCTTCATGCGGCTTTTCCCATTTTTTAAATTTAGATCGAATCAGTTTGCGCGCGTGAAAATGCCCCGAGATTCTCTCTTCTCAGCCGCATCACTTCTATCGCCTTCTCCCCTGGCGGCGAAAATCTCCTCGGGCGTCCTCGTCACGAGGAGGATCAGCAACAATGCCAGGGGATAAAGGTGCATGAACAAACGATCGATGGAATAGGTCAGATGCCATTCCAGCGGATAAGGTGTGATCAGGTAAATGCCGAAATAGCCTGCCGCGACGAGCGCCAGAATCGCTGCCAGACTAACCGTCTGGCTTTTCGCTGACGGCCGCCATTGCCCCAACGAGAACAGGGCATAAACTGGCAGCAGGATGAATACGCCTCCGCGCCAATCGCCAAATCCGACCAGGGTTCTCCCTACGAATGAAACTATCAACCGATAGCGGTTTGGGTCCGTAATACGGGCAAAAATCGTGGCCGCCGTCTGCGGCGCCAGCAGATCATTGGGGGGAGCCAGGAATATTTTGAACACGATCAGAGTCGCCAGAGGGATGATCAGGCCTGCGGAAAACTGGAGGCCATCGCGAAGCACCTGACGCCATGGCTGCCGCATCGCCGCGATCCCAAACCGAACCGCCAGGACAACCACCATGAAAAGAATGCCTTCATTCTTCGTCCAGGCTGCCAGACCTGCCGTCAGACCGGCCAGGGTAAGCCAGCGGTTTCCATCCCGGTCAGCTGACTGGGCCAGATACAAACATGTGCAGCAGGCCAGAATATAATAGGCGAGAGGAATATCCGCCACTTCCGCCGCTCCCATGCTGATGACCCTGGGGGTAGCCAGCAGGATGAGAGCGCCCAGCATGGCCTGCCCGGTGGAACGCATCTTGCGCAGCCCAAACGCCAAGACCCCCGCCAGCGAGAATGTGAATAACCCCGCCTGCACGATGGGCACGCGCTGGTTTTCCTGACCCAGGTCGAACCAGCCATGGGCCACGTTGAGCGAAACCAGGAGGGGATAATCAGGGTGAAAATACCAGGCAAGCTGGTTCGAAAAGGCCATCGTCCATTGAGCAGGATTGCGGAATATGAAACGCGCGTGCAGATTCCATATCGCATACGCGTCGAAGTCCCCAAATGGGCTGGTAAAGGTGAGAATGTAAAAATTCCTCAATGAGACAATAAGCAGAGCCAGGACCATCACGCCCAGGACCGCTGTTGTCCAGTGCAGTTGAAGGTGAGGTAGACGCAGCAGTTTCTTGAACGAAAACTCAACCCGATTCTTGCGCAGGGCCAACGCCAGGAAACCGGCGGCCAGCGCCAGTTCTGCAATCGTCAGCAGGCGGTCGCCCGGTCCAAATACGGCCAGCCAGAAGAAATAAATACAGGCGCCGATACCTAATCCTGCGCCAATCCCAACGAACACTTTCAGCCAGAAATCTTGGCCCAATCCGCCGGGAATCAGCCAGAGAACGAGCGCCAACCCAAGCAGGAGCTCAGGAGAGAAAGCCAGCACACTCCTGAGGATCATCTGGCAGTTTTTCCTTTGAACAGATAGATGCCGTATCCGTAATAACGCAGCAATTTCAACTGGTAGATGTTTTCAAACTGACCATGATAATCGTCACGGCCATAATTGCCAATCACATAAGGTGCATCCGCTCCCAGCACCAGGATGCGGGGCGCAATCGCGAATTGGGTCAGCGCCATTTCGGCATTGGTGTCGATTGGATCGTAAGGTTCGCCGGGAATATCCCGTTCGGAAAGATAACCAACCTTCTGCGCCCCTTCTGGCAGGTCGCGGATCAGATGCGTCAGCCGCTCCTGCCACACATTCTCCGGGCTATTGAGGATGAAGTCCGGATTCCAGCGTCCGCTGACGGTGCGCCAGTTGGCCGCCGTAGTATACAGAAGAGCCGTAATCAGGCCTAAAAAAGCCAATCTGCTCAGAGCCGTCTTGATGTTCATCTTATTCAGTTTTGGTTGTTCTTCCCACAAAGCTGCAATCCGGCGAGATTTAATGATTTCTCTGGATTAATCCCATCTGAATGGCCTTGCTGACCGCCTCCGTCCGGTTGGCCGCATCCAGTTTCTCCAGGATGTGACGAATGTGCGTCTTGACGGTATTTTCCGATATGAAGAGCTGACTGGAAATCTGTGTGGTCGTCGAGCCATTCGCCAGGCAGTGCAGGACTTCAATTTCCCGCTCGCTCAGCGGACTGCTGCTGCTTAATTGCTGCGTCTGTGAGACCGCCCGCATCACCTGCCGCGTGACCTCTGGCGAGAGAACGGATTTGCCTTCCATGACCAGCAAGATGGAACGGCGCAGCTCGGCTGGCTCGGTATTCTTGAGCAAATACCCATCGGCTCCAGCCAGAATCGCCCCCATCAAATCATCAGAATGTTGGGAGATGGTCAGCATCAGGATCTTGACCGGCATGCGTTCTTTGCGCATGGCCTGAACCGTCTCGATCCCATCCATCACCGGCATATTGATATCGAGCAACACCAGATCGGGGGACGTGCGTGCGACCACATCCAATGCTTCACGCCCATCGGACGCTTCTCCAACCACTTGAAACTCGGGTATCTCGCTGAGGAGGCTGACCAGGCCGCGCCGAAACAGCGAATGATCATCAACCACCACCATTCGAACCCGTCTGTTCATGCTGTGGTTTCCTCCAGAGGGTAAGGTAATCGCAGCCGTACGGTTGTACCGCTGGAGGGTTGACTGATGATCTGGAAATCGGCCCCGATCAGCTCAGAACGCTCGCGCATCCCCCGCAAACCATACTGGGATAGTTCCGGCGTGTCTTCGGGTGAAAAGCCCTGCCCATCGTCGCGCACCTCCAGGATCAGGTCGCGGTTCCACGGGTGAAGCGTGATCCACACCTGCCGGGCGTGAGCGTGTTTGCGAATGTTGTTCAACGCCTCCTGGACGATGCGGATCAACTGGAGTTGAACCTCTACCGCCACCTCAAAGGTCGGCGGCTGCAAATCTAGGTGGACAGATAGGCCTGAATTTTCCATAAATTCCACAGCCGTCTGCTCCAACCAGTGGGTCAAACCATTTTGGGGTGTAATCCTGAGATAATCAATGGTCTGACGCACTTCCAGGTAAGCTTCGGACACCGTGCGGTAATTTGTGTCCATGGCTTCGCGCAGGTGAGCCAGATCTCCGCGTGCCAGGTACCCCTGCATCTGAGCCATCTGCAATTTCATGAACGCCAGCGTTTGCGCCAGCCCATCGTGAATCTCTCGCGCCAGACGCGTTCGTTCATCCATGATGGCTTTATATTCCAGCTCCACCTGCAGGTGTTCGTTCTCAACCAGCAGGGCAGCCTGGTTGGCTACGGTTTGCAGAACGCGCGCCTGGCGGGAATCAAAGGGCAGAGCGCGCTTTCGCCCAACCAGCAAACCCCCGATCGGGATTTGGCCAGGCAGCAAGATGGGCACCGCCAGGATGGCCGGGCGCATACTCCCGCCGGTGACATCTTGCAGCAGCACCACTTCCCCGGTGTGCACTGCCGTTTCCAGCGCGTGCTGGCTGCTGGGGAGCTCGATCAAACCGGCCTCTCCACGTCGCAGGGTGATTTCCGGCTGAAACTTCTCTGCCCCACGTAGGGTTAGCACAGCGCTGTCTGCCTCCAACGCCGCCTGCACGTCCTCCAGCAGATGAGCCAGCATGGGAGTGAGCTCTGTGCGTGATGAGCGCGCAGCTTGCAGTTGACGCAAAGTCATCAACTCATGATGCCGGAGGCGCACCGTCTCCATCGCCAGCGCCATCTGGTTGAGCAGACCTTCCAGAAATGATTGCTCCTCGGAATCAACCTGGATATCTTTGGGCAGATACAGGTTGACCATCCCCAAGATCCGTTCACCATGCTGGATTGGCAGGCAATATATCTCGACCACTTCTGGTCTGAAGGGATTATCCCTCAATGGACAAGAGGAGGTTACCGGTGCGCGCCGCACCTCGCATTCTTTGCACCGCTGTCGCACCGCTTCCGAAGCCAGGTAATTTCCCCACACCTGGCGTTCCTGCTCGGGCACATCACCCCGACATACCGCCGCCAAAGGCTGACCCCACTCATCCAATGGCACGAACGAGCTGCCTCGTGCGCCGGTAATATCAATCAGCGTATCCAAAACCAGGGCGACCAGCCTTTCCTCGTCTTCTATCTCGGCCAGATGGGCAGTCAGACTCAACAAAGCTTCTAACCGCCGCTGGCGATCAGAAAGCTGCGCGTTTAAATCCCGTACTTGCTCCCCTCTCTCACCGACCCACAACAAAGCCTCACCAAGCAGGAGGAACACCAGCGCTGGCATCAAAGCCAGAATGGCTTTTATCCAGGCATTGCCAGGAATGAAAAGGAATGCCACGATTTCGGCAGTGATAAACAGCAGGGCAGCCGCCAAACGCACGATCTTGCGTTTGCCGTCTGCGGTTCTCCCCAACGCAGCCATACGCTGATTTTACCCTAAAACTATCGGAATACTGGCCTGGTTTGTGACTTTACGCACGCCCTGCCCGAGCATAACTCACCGGCGAACGTGGTACGGCACGTCGATGATGACGCGCTGGTAGCCGAAATTCCGCCGCCGGAACAACAGCGCGTTGCGGATCAGCGCCGCCGTCTGGTTGTGCAGCAGACCTTCCCACCAGTGGCGCGGGACATATTCAGGCAATACCACCGCTGCCATGGTGCCGTCGTTATGTTCCTGATCGGTGCGGTCCAGGAACTCGAAAAAGGGCTCGACGATTGATCGATATGGAGAGGGCACCACCGCCAGCGGAATATCCGGTAACCAACAGGTCCACTCCTTGACGATCTTTGGGCCGCTGCCCGGATCCACCTCCACATAAACCGCCGTGACATCCTGCGAGATTGACATGGCGTAGCGTACGGCTTCAATAGTCGAGCGATTCACACCCGAAACAGGCACCACCACGCGCACGGGAGGGGCTGGCCGCAGGGAAGGAGGCAGGCCGCTAAGGGATAGCTGACTGCCCACCGATTGATAATAAGAGCGTATCCGCCAGAAAACGTACATGAAGAGAGGTATAAGCAGGATCGAGATCCAGGCTCCCTCCACGAATTTATTCACCGCGATAACCAGCAGCGCCACACCCGTGGTCGCCGCCCCCAAGCCGTTGACGGCTGACTTCCAGTGCCAGTGCGCGCCTTTCACCCTTAGCCAGTGCACCACCATACCGGATTGGGAGAGGGTGTACGCCAGAAACGCCCCAATGGCGAATAGCGGGATTAACGCGTGAGTATCACCGCGGAACACGACGATCATCAGCGCCGTGGCGCCCGATAGCAGCAGGATGCCGTTGGTGAAGACCAGCCGGTCGCCCAGTTGTGTGAGCTGGCGCGGAAGGAAGCCATCCCCGGCCAGGATCGCCGCCAGGCGCGGAAAGCCGGCAAAGCTCGTATTGGCCGCCACGGCCAGGATGAGAGTCGTCACTGCCTGAATGAAAAAGTACCCCCCGCTGTCCCCCAGCAGCCGGTGTGCCAGCGCCGAGAGGATGGTCTCCTCTGGCGCAGAAACCACACCGAATGCCTGGGTCAGTCCGATGCTGCCGATAAAGAGCAGACCCATCAGTAACGCCATGACCAGCAGCGTCCGCCCTGCGTTTCTGGCCTCCGGAGAGCGGAAATAAGGCACTCCATTGCTGATCGCTTCGATGCCGGTCAGCGCCGTACAACCGGTGGAAAACGTATGCAACAGTAAGAACAAAGTCAGGGGCTGGCTGGGTGCGGGCGGTTGGATCGGCGCAATCCCCGGTCCTTCCACAATCAGGCGCACTGTTCCTGCTCCAAGCATCAGAAGATAGCTTGCCACGAAAAGGTATACCGGCGCAGCCAGCGCCGTCCCCGTTTCCCTTATCCCGCGTAGATTGACCAGGGTGATCAACACCAGCAAACCCAGCGCAATGGTGACCCGGTGAGGCCATAGCATCGGGAATGCGGAGGCAATCGCATCCACGCCCGCCGTCAGACTGACCGCCGCGGTGAGCAGGTAATCGATCAGCAGCGCCGACCCTGCCATCAAACCCGGCAATACCCCCAGATTCTCTCTGGCCACCACATACGAACCGCCCCCGTTCGGATAGGCCGGGATTGTCTGGTAATAGGAGAATGCCACGATTACCAGCAGCGCCACGATGGCCAATCCCACCGGCAGAGCCAGCGCCAGGCCGGCAGCGCCGGCTGCGACCAAACCCAGGTAGATTTCCTGATTGGCGTAGGCAATTGAGGAGAGCGCATCCGGCGAGAACGCCGCCAGCGCCCGCAGGTTGTTGAGCCGTTTCTCGGACAGCTTTTGTGTGGTCAGCGGATGGCCAATTAAGACCGTCTTTAGTTTTATCAGCATAAGCCATCCGGGCTGAATGCGAAACAGCCGGTCATTGAATCCCGTTGGCCTGGTGCGAATAAGGCCGCCGCTGATGCCGACTGGCCCTCAGGCGAATGAATCTTACAGCTCCTTCAAGGCGGCCAATACCTCACGGCTGTGCTCCGCTGGTTTGACGTTCTCGAACACCTTGGCAATTTTCCCGTTGGCATCGATTAAGAACGTTGTGCGAAAGATGCCATTGTATTCGCGCCCCATGGCCTTTTTCTTACCCCATACGCCGTACTGTTCCGCCACTTTGTGCTCGCTGTCCGCCAGCAGGGTGAACGGCAGCCCATATTTCGCTTTGAATTTGGCGTGCGACTTGGACGAATCGGGGCTGACGCCCAGGATCACCACATTCGCGTCCTGGTAGGCGCTGTAATCATCTCGGAAATTGCACGCCTCTGTGGTGCAGCCCGGCGTATCGTCCTTTGGGTAGAAATATAGGATAACTGGTATGCCCCGATAGTCGGAAAGCCGGCGTTGAACGCCGTTTTCGTCCGGCAGAACAAAATCTGGGGCAGGATTTCCTGCTGCAATTGGCATATCGCCCACTCCTTCGTAACAAATTCTTCGGTTCGTATATTTATTCTACCTCAGCCAGAACTTCTCCCATATGGCTGACATCGTAACCAGGCAAAGCGCTTACCGCGCGTCGAAAATCGGCATCCCCAGCCAGATCCAGCAGCGGATGGAGCAATTCGGACCGATAATGCTCGCGAGGGATGACCAGATCATAGCGCTCGTCAAACAATGGAATGAAATCCAGATCAAGCGCCTGAGCGGCTGCCGCGATCCCCAGTCCACAGTCTGCCCGGCCAGAAGCGATCGCGGCCGCCACAGCCAGATGAGTGTACTCTTCTTGATTGTAGCCGGATATCTTCTCCGGCGCCAATCCAAGCCGCGAGAGATGATAATCCAGCAGCACGCGCGTCCCCGCTCCCCGTTGACGATTGACGAAGGTGATGTCGTCTCGTTCCAGATCCTCAAGCCCGCGAATGGATTTGGGGTTGCCCTTCGCCACCATCATTCCCTGCGCCCTCCCCACCCAGGCAACCAGTGTCACCGGTATGCCGGGCAGGTACTGGCGGATATACGACACATTATAGACGCCGGTCTGGGGATCGAGCAGGTGGCATCCCGCCAGATGCGCCTCCCCCCTTCGCAAGGCGACCAAACCGCCCTGACTCCCCGCATTGACCGATGCCAGCCGCCGACCACGTTCGGCCAGATACTGCGCGAGCAGGTCGAGCGTCAGATCGTGCGAGCCGATCATAAAGATGGTGCGCTCCAGCTCGCTGGGCGGCCGGTAGAGCCGTACGGCGACTTCACTGCCCGCCTCCAGCCCCTGGGTGCCTCTGGGTATAATGACCACGCCGTCGGCGCGCACCAACGAAGTGATCACCCCGGCCCCGCGCGGTAATGGAGCCGCCAGCATCCGTTCGCCCACACGACCCACCGCTACGCGCAGCCAATCATCATCGCCAGCAGGAGAGGTCACCTTACGCGTCAGACGCGCGCGCACCTCGGCCGGTTCGCTGGCCGTGCGTCCTTGCCAGCGCGCCATCAGCGGCTCCACGAAGATCTCCCCGGTCAGCGCGGCGGAAACCGGGTAACCCGGCACGCCGATGATCGGCGTTTTTCGCCGTTCCAGCCCCTGGATCATCCCCAGGATGACCGGGTGCCCTGGCCGCACCGCCACGCCGTGCACCAGCAGCTCCCCCAACGCGCCGACCACCCGGGCGGAGAAATCTTCCGCGCCGGCCGATGATCCCGCGTTGAGCAGCACCAAATCGCTCTCGGCGGCCGCCTGCTCCACGCGCGCCCGTATCTGATCGTAATCGTCCGCCGTGATCGGATAACGTTTCGCCTCGCCGCCCCACGCTTCCACCTGCGCTGCCAGAACAATCGAGTTGAATTCGATGATCTCTCCCGGCCTGACCTCATGTCCGATGGGCACCAGCTCCGTGCCGGTCGGCAGGATGGCCACACGTGGTTTCCTCGCCACCCGCAAACTGGCGTGCCCGCAGGCAGCCGCCGCTCCCAGATCCACTGGGCGTAGAATCTGCCCGGCCGGTAAGACAAGCTGCGTGGCGACGATGTCTTCCCCCATCGGGCGCACCGAAGACCATGGCGTCACCGCCGCGCGAATGCGGATGGCCTTCGGCCGGCGCGCGTCCTCGGCGATATCCCCATCCGCTCCCAACGCTTCGACGTTCTCGATCGGAATGACCGCGTCAGCCCATTCGGGCAGCGGGTCGCCGGTATCCACATAAACCGCCTGCGCCCCCGCCTGCAGCGTGACCGGTGCGGTCGGCATGGCGCCGTCCGTTTCGCTAGCACGCACGGCAAAACCATCCATCGCCGCGGCGTGGTAATGGGGAGAAGAAATCCGCGCCCATACCGGCTCCGCCAGGGTGCGGCCCAGTGCTTTCTCGTCCAACGAAATTTCCTCGACCCCCAGCACGCCCCACAGACCGGCTGCCTGTAGGGCAACCTGCCAGCGCCGCCAGGCTTCGGATAGCGGGATATCGTGTAAATAAACGCCCATGCGCATCACCCTCACAGCAAGACGACCTGAGCCGTTTCTCCGGCCGCCAGGCCGTTGGCATCGGCGGGGATCCTCAAGAGACCATCCGCCTGCGCCAGCCGGAAAATCAGGTTGCTTTTGTAATAAACCGGTTCGGCCCGAAAACCATCCACGCCCGCGATCAGTCGCACTGGCACCCAATCCTCGCGGCCGGCTTGAGAGGGCAGGTTGACGGTCAACCGCGCCGACACCTGCGGCTGAATCTCGCGCCGCGTCATCCCAAGCAGGTGCTCGATCACCGGCCGCAGGAACAGCCCGGCGATGACCAGCGCGCTGACCGGATTGCCTGGCAGACCGATGACCGCCTTGCCGTTGCACACCGCCAGGATGGTTGGCTTTCCCGGCCGCACGTTCACCCCGTGCACCAGTACACCCGGCGCCCCGGCCGCATGGATTACCTGGGCGGTCAGGTCGCGTGTGCTGGCCGAAGAACCGGCGGTAATCACCACCGCGTCGCATTCTTTCAGCGCGCCCGCCAGGGCGGATTCCAGGGCCTCGGCCCGGTCGGGGAGGATGCCATAACGGTTGGCCACACCGCCGACTGCCTGGATCAGCGCGCCCAGCGAGTACGAGTTCGCATCGCGCACCTGCCCCGGCCCTGGTTGTTTCTCCGGTGAGACCACCTCGTCTCCGCTGGAGAGGATGCCAATGTGCGGCGGTTTTACTACTGCCACCCGCGTGATCCCCAACGCCATCAGTCCGCCGATCTCGGCCGGCCGCAGCCGCCTGCCGGCCTCGATCACGGTCTGGCCTGCGGACACATCTTCGCCGGTCAGAAGCACGTTTTCACCCACCGCCACAGCGCGCAGCACCTCCACTTCGCCCGGGCGGGCTAATTGAGTGTGTTCGACCATCACCACCGCATCGGCACCTTCGGGGAGCATACCCCCGGTGTGGATCAATGCAGCCTGAGCGGCTTTCAACTCGAAGGGCGGTGGGGCACCCATCGGCACCTCCCCGGCCAGCTCCAGATAGGCCGGCAGGCTGTCCGAAGCGCCGAAAGTATCCTTCGCCCTGACAGCATACCCATCCACCGTGCTTCGATGGAAAGGCGGCAGCGGTTCGGGCGCTACGACCGCCCGGGCTGTAACCCGGTTCAGGGCAGAGGCGCTTTCGATCTCTTCCTCCCGCATGGGAACGGCCGGAAGATTTTCTAACCATATTTTCAGAGCTTCTTGCGGGGGTAGAAGTTGGAGGAATTCGGGCATGACTTACGCCGTCCAGAATGCCACGGTGAGCAGATAAGCAGTGGTTGCCAGTAAGGCCAACGCGGTGACGGTCAGCGCCCTCCAGTTGGGCTTCGCTCCGGCGCCGATGCGCACCATCTGCCAGATCTGGAAAGCTCCGATCGGCAGGGTTAAAAACGCCGGCCAGATTACCCGCCAGGGCATACCCATGATCACCGCGATGCCCAACAGCAGGTAGGCCAGCAGGATGAGCAAATTGTGCAGGAACATCCCATTTTGCCAGCCAATGCGAACCATGAGATTGCGCTTCCCGCTTCTGATATCCGCCGCATAATCTGGCAGCGAGAAAGCCAGCAGCATCGCCAACATCAGCGCGGTCAGCGGGAAAGTGCTCATCGCCACCAGGCGGTGCAGATCGCCGCTCTGCAGGATGAATGCAAACGCCGGCACCAAATTGGACACCAGGATCGCCGTGGTCAACTCGCCGTAGCCCGAGCTCACCAGGCGCACCGGCGGCACGGAATAAAAGAACGAGCCCAGAAACGCGATTGCCAGGATGATCATCGCCGGCGGGCTCAAATACCCATCCCGCAGCAGCAGCACGGTGACCACGGCGCCAACCGTGAGGGTTGTGGCTGCCGCCATCAGCGCCACGTGACGCGCCAACCTGCCTTCCTGCAGCATACCGCTCCCGCCGGTGAAGGGTGTCCGGTTGGGGTTGCTCCGATCCCCAGGCGCGTCAAAGTATTCGTTGAGGTAATGGGCGCTCAGTTGCAGCGTGGTGACGCACGCCTGGCCCAGCAGATATGCTCGCCAGTCCAACCGGACGCCGAGGTAATGGCCGATCCCCACCCCCAGAGCGTAAAACAAAACCCCGCCCAGCAGGAAAAATGGGCGCGAGAGCAGGATGAACTGCCAGATCGGGGACCGCTTGGTGGGAGGATTAGCATCCATAGGTGATAAAAGGGATCAGCCCAACACCTCATGTGCACGCATAGATCCATGTCTTCATAGAATTATAACGACCAACCGGCCATCCAACCAAATTCCGCTCTGATCGAGGGAAAATGTCGGCATTTCATCGCTTTCTGACGCCGTGAACCGGACGGACATCCTTACACCAATTGGTAGCCGCCATCGACCACGATCGTCTGTCCGGTGACGTACTCGTTATCCAGCAGGAACTCCAGCGCCTTGCTTAAATCCGCGCCCGACGCCGGACGCCCGAGCGGCAACCGTTCGATCAGGCGCGACCATTGTGCGTCGCTCACCTCCGGCGAAGGCAGGTACAGCCCCGGCGCAATGGCGTTCACCCGCACCTGAGGGGCGAAAGCGCGCGCTTGCAATCTGGTCAGCGATTCCAGCGCTGCCTTGCTGACGATGTAGGCGGGGTAACCGGTCCACGCCCGATGCGCCCCACTGTCGCTCACATTCACGATCAGTCCACCTTCTGAACCCATCAAGCGCACAGCGAGCTGAGCCAGAAGCATCGGTGCGCGCAGATTGAGCGCCAGCGTCTGGTCCCATTCCGCTGCCGAGATCGTCCTCAAATCGGCCCGTTTCATTACCGCCGCCGAATTGACCAGCACCCTCAATGGATATCCACTATCCGCCACCCGATTCATCATGGCGCTGATCTGCGCCGGATCGGTCAGGTCGGCCTGCAGCGTCACAACCGGAACGCCTGACGCCATCAACGCTGTGCGCGCTTCCTCAGCCTCGCTCTCCGCACGGTTGTAGTGAAGTCCGACGGCGTAGCCCTTTTCGGCCAGCGCTTTTGCCAGCGTCAGACCTAAACGCCGGCTCGCGCCGGTCACCACCGCCAACGGGGAGGAGCCATCATCTTCGCTCATCGGGTCACCTGCGGAAGTAGTTAGAGAGGAAGAACCACAAATTTGCCGGCCTCTCCGCGAGCCGGCGCATCAGGTATGGATACCAGTGCGTGCCGTAAGGAATGTACACCCTCACCGGATAGCCTTCCGCCGCAAGCTGGTCTTGCAATTCCCGGCGGATGCCGTACAGCATCTGGAACTCAAGCGCATCTTTGGGCAGGCCGATCTTATTGGCGTACTCGCGTGCATGTTGGATGCGCATTTCGTCGTGGGTGGCGATCGCCGGTATGGGCGGCGTCCGGCCGTCTGGGCTGATTCGCGGGGCGCCGGCTTCTAAAGCGATGTCCAGAAGGATGTCCGTCAGTTGATCGAAATTTCGATCCACATCGCTCTTGCGCGGAAAGGCGATGTCAGGCGGCTCTTTATAGGCGCCTTTGACCAGCCGCACGCGCGGACGCACCGCCGCCAGGTTGCGCAGGTCGGCCTCGGACCGGTAGAGATAGGATTGCAGCGCAATGCCGATATTTTCGAAACCCCGTTTGCGCATCTCCAGGTACGTTGCAATCGTGCGGTCCACGTAGGGTGAATCCTCTATGTCGATGCGCACGAAATTGTGATACCCCGCCGCCCGCTCGAGGATGCGCTGCAGGTTCTCGCGGCACAGCTCCTCATCCAGCGCAAGCCCGATCTGCGTCAGCTTGATCGAAATTCCCGAACGCACGCCGGACCGCTCGATCTCGTCCAGCAGATGGACCAGATCCTCGCTGGCCTGGCAGGCCTCGTCGCGGTTGCGGGTGTTTTCTCCCAACTGATCCAGCGTTCCGTTGATGCCGCGCGCATTCAGTTCGCGCAGCACGCGGATGGCATCCTCTGTGCGTTCACCGGCAACGAAGCGGGATGCAAGCTGCCAGGCGAAACCCCAATGGGTAATTAATCGTTGCGCCCATCTTGCTTTGGACAACGATATCAAAAAGGATCGCATCATAGGATTGTCAGCCTCTCCAGGGATTGCGAACGCTCGGTGGAAAAATTCTCCCCCGACCTGCAAAATTCTAACACAACTTATCCACAATGTCGTCTTGTAATGAATATCGATGGGCGTGGAATGCCTTTCGCCCGTGATATAATGCTCGGCGGTCGATCAGGGGCAGGCAAATCTCATCCTGCGTCGATCTCGTCTCCGTTTCAGGGAGGTAAGGTAGACCCTGGAAACATGTGAAAAGGGCATGACCCGGAATTCCTGGAGAGAAAAAGTGAAACGCTCCGCGCTCTCGATGCTTACCCTGCTGATTGCGGCCAGCCTGATGTTGGCCGCATGTGGGCGGGATGCCATCCCATCTACCGTCCGCGTGGCCACCGACGCCACGAACCCGCCTTTCGAAATGATCGACGAGCAGACCGGTTCCGTAACCGGCTTCGATGTCGATTTGATGAAAACCATCGCTCAGAAAGCCGGTTTCAACGTCGAATTCGAAAATATAGACTACAACACCCTGCTGGCCAACATGGCCCACTGCCAGTACGATGCCGCCGTCTCCGCAATCACCATCACTCCGGAGATACAACAGAGCATGCATGTCTCTGACCCTTACATCAACGTCGGCCAGATTGTGACTGTGCGCAAAGACAACTCCGACATTATCGGGAAGGACAGCCTCGGCGGGAAGACCGTCGGCGCCGAAATCGGCTCGGTAGGAGCGCTCGAATTACAGAACATCTCGGGCGCGAAAGAGATCGATTACGACACCATTGATCTGGCCTTCCAGGACCTGCTGAATGGCAAAATCGATGCCGTGGTGACCGATTATCCCACCGCGCTTGAAACCGTCGCCAAGCACCCTGCTGCCTTGAAACTCGCCGGCGATGTCTTCACCAACGAGTCATATGGAATCGCCGTGTGCAGCAAGGAGAATACCCTGCTGAAAAAGATTAACGAGACCCTGGCTATCCTCAAATCCGACGGCACCCTCCAGCAGCTCGAGCAAAAGTGGCTGGCTGGCGCCAGTCAATAACCGCCTCTGACACCTATGGCGAGGCCGGCAAGGGCCTGGCCGATAAATATTCAGGTGGGTTCACCGTCAGCAGAATGAACCGTTTCTGAAGGCCGCCCGTCCTTGCCGGCTTCCCACGGAAACGCCCAATTCCACCGCGGAAATCCATCGTCCTCAAGCGCGAATTGGACATTCTGGTACAATAGAATCACTTTCACCCGTAATCCTGAACGGTGGCCTGGTCAATTTCGTTAAATACATTGGGGTGATGATCGCAGCCAGCCCAGCCTGAAAGGACGGCGCCCATGTCCAGGAAGCTCCTCCCGCTGTTGACGGCCTTCGCGTTCGCTTTCTCTTTGATTGGAGCCGCGCAGGCCGGCTTACTGCAGCTCCAAACGAACGGCCTTACCCTCCTCTCCCCAAATCCCTGTCCATCCACCGGTTGCGCACCCGGCCAGCGTCTGGATTTTCGGGTAAGTTATAGCCTGAAACCCAGCGGGGATGATTCTCCCAACACCGCGCTCTGTTTTTATGCCACCAATGGCTGGGCAGAAGGTGGCTCCCTCACTGTAGCTGCAACCTCTCAGAACGGAATCTCCTATACCTCAACCTCTGAGCAAACTTATTGCAGCGCTGCTGACGGTTATAAAGGGATCGGCGCGGTCGTCGCTAAAGTCCCCACCGTTATTTCCTTCGATGAGCTGAATTTCAGCCTGCGCACAGCCCCAACTGGCGCCCCGGCCTCCGGAACGGTATTGGTGCGGGTGATAAGCATCAGCAACGGCACACCTACGCCTCAGCCCCTGGATATCACCGGCCCGACACTGGCAGTGGCGGCTGCGTCCAATAACGTCTTTGTCGGCAACGACGCCGCTGCCTGCGGTTCCAACACCCCCTGCTTCGTCAACAGCGGCAGCGACCTGGCCGGCGGCCTGGGCACCGCCCTCAAAGATGCCGTGGACGCCATCCAGGACAACGCCTCCATCAACATCCTGGGTACCTATGCCATCAAGAGCAACACCGTCGTGGTCGCCCACCCGGTGATAATCCAGGGAGTGGGCAACGCCACCCTGACTGCATCCGCCGCGGGCTGCGACCAACCCTTGCTTAAGTTGACCGCCGCTGCCAGTGTACAAAGCCTTAACGTCAACGGCGGCGGCTGCTCGAACCCTGCCCGTGACCTGATCTGGGTGGACAGCCCCAGCGACGCGCTTATCGAATACACCGACCTGGTCGGCGGCGGGAACGCCGTAACCGTGGCCGACAACACCGGCGGCGCCCTGGTGCGATTTAACGACATCCGCGGCAATCGCGGCCTTGGGCTTTTGCGCCTGCCGGGCAGCCAATCCGGCAACCTGACCGCCATTGCCAATAATGTGTTTGCCAATCAGGCTGGCGTGCAGGCATCTTGCAACGGCCACGGCCGCGTGGATCACAACTTCTGGGGCTTCGGCGTCCAGGTGAACGATGCCGTCTCCAACTGTACGGCCTCCAGCGGCAAGCGTCTGGGCGCGCCCATCCAGCCCCGCGCCAGCCTGCCCGGACTGGACGCCCAATTGGTTCAAGTTACCAGCAATAAAACCGGCGCATTTGACAACAAGATTTCCTTTCAGGCCACGAATGACGCGTCCTTTTCTGTTTATGTGGTCAATCATGGCGCCGGTAGTAATGAGAATATCCCCTTCCTGGGTTTCGGCACCACGCCCATCACCCCCTGCTCTAATTTTTGGGACATCTTTTTGGCAGGGGCTCCTAACACCAACTCGAATTTGGATGTCTTTTTTAAGTATGACCTGAACAGCGCCTGCATCGCCAACGTCGAATCCTCAGCGTATTGCGCCAGCGGCGACCCCACCAAATACCCGTTGTGGTGGTACGACCCATCAGACACCAGTGCGACCAATGGTTGGAATACGACCGGCCAAAAACCCAATGGCACGGGGGCCTTTGGCGCCAGCGGTCAAACCACCGCCTGCCTGACGGATAGCGATGAGATCAAGGTTTCGTTGACCTATGACAACAATCAGCGGCCCAATTTGTCCACCGACCTTGCCTTCGTCCCAATGGTTGTGGGAGTGCCATTCAGTTTAAAAAGCTTCACTGCCGTTGCCTATACGCAGTCGGTGATCGTCCAATGGCAGACCACTTCCGAGGCAAATATCTCCGGCTACTACGTGGTGCGCAGCGATTCCAGCAGCGACGTCTACAGCCGCGCCAGTGATTTTATCAGCGCCAAAGGCAACGCCGATATGGGCGGCTATTACACCTTCTACGACACCAACCTGGGGAACGGCATCAATTATTATTACAAGCTGGAAATCATCGATTCCAACCAACAGACCATCGGCTTCTTCGGGCCGGTCTCGGCTATGACCGCCACCGCCACCCCAACCAACACCCCTACCAACACGCCCACCCCGACCTTCACTCCATCCCCCACTCGCACCATCACTCCCACGCCCACCATCACCAAGACCTGGACGCCTTACCCCACCTCCACGTATTACTACTACAACTATTATTATTACGCTACCAGCACTCCCCGCCCGCGCACAGCCACCCCCTTCACCCCCAGCCCAAATCTGACCCGAACTTCCACCTCGATCGGCGCTCTCATCAACCAGACGCCTTCGCCGACCGGCCTCCTCACCGACTTGGCCGCCATGCAGACCAACGTCGCTGGAACCATTGAACCCTTCACCACTCCCTCGCCGCAGGCGATTGCCTTGCTGCCCTCCCAACTGACCAAGACGGCCGTCGCCTCGCATCCCGCCCCCACCCCCACGCCCTCTCCCGGGCGGGTGGCCTTCTGGATCAGCCTGGCATCCGGCGCTGTCCTGGGACTGCTGGTGCTCTTCCTCAGCGCGTGGTATCTGGTGCGCTACCGCGGTTTCAGCCTCTAATCTCAACGATCAAAGACAGACCATCCATCAGCCGTCATGCGGTCCTGCACCCATGCCGGGATTTCCTTGCTTGCCATAAGCGCATAAATCAGGACGCGCAGCATGTGGCATGATTTTCCCCTAAGAAGAGGACTTTGTCCGCCATTTCTGCACTTTACAGCATGTGATAATTAATTAAGTCATTAAATTCTTTTTTATTATTATATTTTTGACTTTTATCCCCATTTGTGCTATCCTAGCTGATTACATAACTCGAGTGTGGGAAGGTGCCATGCAGCGCGAGCGTGTTTCCGAGAATGTCTACTGGTTCCAGAGCGAGATTTATGCTCAAGTGACCGCCGGCGTGGTGGTCGGTCCACAATGGGCGGTCGTCATCGACACCCTGGCCCTGCCTGAAGAAACCCTCGCCATGCGCGACTTTATCGAAGACGTCCTGTCCGTCCCTGTCCGCTACGTCATTAACACCCACCACCATGCCGACCACTCATGGGGCAACTGCTTCTTCCCCGGTGCCACCATCATCGGTCACACCCTGTGCCGCCAGGCGATGCTCGAGCGCGGACAGGCCGCCCTGGAATCCGCCCGCAAGCAGAATGCTGCCTTCCGCCAGATCAAGATCGTCCCTCCTCATCTAACATTCGATCAGGGTACGCTTTCTTTGCGCGTGGGCAAAAAGAACCTGACCTTGCTCCTCACCCCCGGCCACAGCCGCGATGGAATTTCCGTCCTGGTAGAAGAGGATCGCGTCCTGTTCGCCGGCGACGCTTTCTTGCCGCTTCCTTATCTGGTCGACGGCAACCTCGAAGACCAGATCGCTTCGATAAAAAAAATCGGCAAGATGGGCCTCGAAAACATCATTCAAGGCCATGGAGACATCATCTTACGTGGCGAGATCGACGAGGCGGTCAAGGAGAACCTCGCCTACCTGTCGGCTATACGCAAGGCGGTCCGCACGGCCTTGCGGCGCAAATCCCCCTTGGATTATCTGGCCGATGTGAGCATTGAATCTGTCGGCAAAAGCCGCGTGTACCTCGGCGGTCTGGCCGAGGAACTGCATCGCCGCAATTTGCGCGCCCTTCTGCGCCAGTTCCAGCACGGCGAGGGCGGCCAGGGCGAAGGTGTACCGCAACAGTGACCGCTGCTCATTGGATCAATAAATCGCCCCCGGTTCGTTTTTGATTGCCGGGGGCGCTTTCCATCAAGATTCCTGGTAAAAGAAGCCTTTGCCTTTTTCCTTACCGTTCAGTTTATTCTTGCGCCGCGCCCGCCAGCCATGGAGGCGCTCCGTGCCGTTTAACAGGCGCCGGATATTGGGCCTGAGCGACCACAACAGCAACACCTCGGCGATGACGCCGTACAGTGCATACGCCCATGGACCTGATCCGGTGGCCGCCCGGTATGCGAACACGCCTGTGGCTATCAGGCCAATGCTCATGGTCGCCAGCGATGCGTATCCTGCCCCGAACCAGATGGCGCCCGCCAGCGGCAGGATGAACAGGATACTGGCCGGCCACAATCCAAGCGCGCCTCCTGCCGCCGGCGCTCCACCGGCGCCGCCGCGCAGCTTCAACCGGCCTTTGCTGTTGCGCTCCAGCAGGAAGACCGAATAGTTATGCCCCATGATGGCCGCCAATGGCGCCGCCATGTGCACCCACACGCTGCCGGGAACCAGCCAGCGCGCCAGCCACACCGCGCCGGCCCCTTTGAGCACATCCAGAGCAGCCGTCAATAATCCAGCCCCCAAGCCGGCGGCCCGCGCTGCGTTCGTGCCGCCCGTGCGCCCGCTCGCCACCTGGCGGACGTCCTTGCCGGAGATCATCTTGACGATTAAAAGTCCCGAGGGAAAAGCTCCCAGCAAATACGCCACCCCTAAAGCTAACAACCACTCTATTGTCGCCATGATGTCCTCTGCATCCCTTCCGCGAAGTTAAACCCGGCCACGCCCATAACGTTACGCACCGGTTTGAAGTTGAAGCCCGATCTCTTTCACCCGCTCTGCCTGGATTTCAAACGCCCGCCCACGCCATTCTCCCTGTTCGCGGAACCAGATTACGTACACCACTCCCGGATAGGCGTATTCGGCCAGGTCGGTGGGCGACGGCTCGCCGGGCCCATCCGGATGCGAATGATAGATTCCCACCAGCTCCAGCCCATGGTCCTCGATCCACAACAGCGCGCGCACCTGCTCGCCGGGCTCCATGCGGAACCGCATCGGACTGTGCTCAACGTTGGTCACAGGGATCACCGCTTCCACCTGCCGGCCCTTCCCGGCCAGCAGACCGCAGGCCTCCTCAGGAGCCAGGCGCTTCGCCTCGGCCTCCATCGCCAGCCAATGTTCGCGTTGAAGCTGCAAGCCTTCCGCCATCATCCCAGGATGGCCGCCAATCCCCACAGCACAGCCAGCATGATGGCCGGCTCTGCCGCCAGACCCGCTCCGCGCCGCCCTTCTTCATATGCCCCTGCCAGTGCGGTCAGCGCATAGGACGGTCCAACCAGCGCCAGACCAAACCGCACCGGCGAGATCGGCCAATAGTGCAGTCCAGCGGCGATCTGTCCCACCAGCAAAGCGATCCCGGTAGCCCAGGCATAGGCCCATCTGCCGCCCAGCCGCAAGTAGAGTGTCCGCAGGCTGACAATGCCAATCGTCGGCACCAGAGCGGGCAGCAGCAGGTACAGACGTAAATTGGCCGAGCGCACCGCAATGGCCAGGATCAAATACAGAGCAAACGACAGCGCCGTCAGTCCGGCGGTTGCTGCCGGATGGCGCAGATCCTCTACATCCACCACGATGTACTCGCCCACGAAAACCAGCGCCATCAGCGTCCCGCCCATCGCGAACACGATCCACCACTCGGCGCCGCTGCGCAGGAAATTCAACGGCACTCCGATCATCCAGGCGGTGAGCGCGGGCAGGATCCAATGTGGAAAGCGTGCCTGCCAGCCGGGCGGCGGCTCGTCGCCTTCCTCTCCGCTGAAACGCGGGTGGTCGCGCACCAGCCAATCCATACCCGTCGCCGCCAGCACCGCCACCAGCACCGAGATGATGGTCTGAAAATTGAGGGTGAACGTGAGCAATACCCCGGCCGGACGGATCGTCAGCGTACGATCAGGAAGATCGACGAAGCGCGTCAGTGCGTAAGCCAGCAGGATCGTGGCCAGCAGCACACTCAGACGGTCGCGGTCAGGCAGGTGCCGGTGCACGTCCATATGGGAGCATTGTACCCGTCCCGCTCGCGCCCCGCAAGGTGATGACCTGCGGCCTTCATGGTAAAATAAGGTTCATATGAATGCCAACAACAGCGCTGTCCTCCCTCGCCCGCCTCGCCTGTTCGCTTCTCTCAAGGCGGGCTTTGATACTGTAGCCAGCCATGTAGCCCTGATCTTGTTCCCTGTAGCTCTCGACCTGTTTCTCTGGTTTGGGCCTCGCTGGAGCCTCGGAAACGCTGCCCGCCCAATCATCGACCAGATGCGCGATCTCTCCACATTCACCCCCAGCGACGCCCTTCAGGCACAGAGTTTCAAGGCTGGCCTCGATGCCTGGGCCGCCTTCTTCCACGAGTTTAACCTGGCCACTGCGTTACGCACCTTCCCGGTAGGCATTCCCAGCCTCATGTTTGGCGAATTTGTCAGCCAGATACTGAGCATTTTCCAGGCCTCATCCCCCGGTGCTGCCCAACCCCAGGCGACGCTCCAGAACCCGATTGGCCTCCCGATGACCACGCAGATGCCCAACATGGCCAGCGGTGTCTTGCTATTCCTGGTTTTCGTCCTCGTCGGCCTGGTCTCCGGCGCGCTGTACTTCGCCCTGGTCGCCCGCGCCAGTCTGCGCGATGAAAGCAGCATGACCTTCGGTCAGGTCGGCTGGTTGGCCGGTCAAACACTGCTGCTCGCCATTAGCTGGATCGTCCTGGGGGTGATGATTGCGGTGCCGGTCACGCTCATGATCGTCGTGCTGACGCTGATCAGCCCGGGCATCGCCCAGATTGGGTTGTTCGCTGCCATTTTATTCCTGATATGGATACTGCTTCCGCTGGTTTTCTCCCCTCACGGCATCTTCGTGTACCGGCAGAATGCGCTGATATCCATGCTGACCAGCGCCCGCCTGGTGCGCTTTATCCTTCCAGGCACCGGCATGTTCGTGCTTTCCGTCCTGGTGATCAGCCAGGGGCTGGACGTGCTCTGGTCCGCGCCCCCGCTCACCTCCTGGATGATGCTCATCGGCATCGGCGGGCATGCATTTATCGCTACCGGTTTACTGGCCGCCAGTTTCGTCTATTACCGCGACGCGATGCGCTTCGTGCAGGAATTCCTGCAGCGAACGCTAATGGCCCAAACCCGCACTACATAACCCATTAAACCGATCCTGCCGGACTTTTATGATCGCCTTTATTCGTGGAGGAGTTCGTGGCTGACCTTGCGAGTGTGAGCTCTTATGCTGCCAAAGACATCCAGGTGCTGGAAGGCCTGGAAGCCGTCCGTCGCCGTCCGGGCATGTATGTGGGCGGCACCGATCAGCGCGGGTTGCATCACCTGGTCTACGAGGTGGTCGACAACTCCATCGACGAAGCTCTGGCTGGCGCTTGTGATCGCATCGAGATCATCATCCACCCCGATAGCAGCGTCACCATTAGCGACAATGGGCGCGGCATTCCGGTCGATCTGCACCCTGAAAAGAAGAAATCGGCCCTCGAGGTAGTCATGACCACCTTGCACGCCGGCGGGAAATTCGGCGGCACCAGTTATAAAGTCTCCGGCGGGCTCCACGGCGTGGGCGTCTCGGCCGTGAACGCTCTCTCCGAATGGTGCGAAGTCGAGGTGCGCCGCGAGGGCAAGGTCTATTTTCAACGTTATGAGCGCGGCGTGCCGCTCGAGCCGGTCAAGGCTATCGGTACGGTAAAGCCCGAGGTCACGGGCACGCGCACCACATTTCGTTTCGATCCCACCATCTTCAAAGGCGATTTGGACTACCGCTTCGATACGCTGGTGCAGCGCTTTCGTGAGATGGCTTTCGTCACCCGCGGCGTGACCATCTACTTCCTCGACCAGCGCGCCGACCGCGAGATGACCTTTTATTTCGAGGGCGGCATTACCTCCTTCGTGCGTTACTTGAACCGCAACCGCGAGCTGCTCCACCCCGTTGTGCACATCGAGAAGGAAATTGAGGGCGTCGGCATCGAAGCCGCCATTCAATATACCGACGCCTACGCCGAATCGGTGTACTCCTTCGCCAACACGATCAATACCGTAGACGGCGGCACCCATCTCACCGGCCTGCGGGCAGCCATCACCCGCGTAATCAACGACTACGCCCGCCGGACCGGCTTGCTCAAGGAAACGGACCCGAATTTCACCGGCGACGACACCCGCGAGGGCCTCACGGCCATCGTCAGCATCAAACACCCCGACCCGCAGTTCGAATCGCAAACCAAGGTCAAGCTGATGAACCCGGAGGTGCAGACTTACGTCCAGCAGGTGGTCGGTGAGACCTTTGGGGCATTCCTCGAGGAAAACCCCGCCGCTGCCAAGGCGATCATCTCCAAGTGCCTTACCTCAGCCCGAGCGCGCGACGCCGCCCGCAAGGCCCGCGACCTGGTCATCCGCAAATCCGCCCTGGAGAGCCTGACGCTGCCCGGCAAGCTGGCCGACTGCTCCGAGCGCGATCCGAATAAGACCGAGCTGTATATCGTCGAAGGCGACAGCGCCGGCGGCTCGGCCAAGCAGGGGCGCGATCGGCATTTCCAGGCCATCCTGCCGCTGCGCGGCAAAATCCTCAACACCGAACGCGCCCGGCTGGATAAGATCCTTTCGAACAATGAGGTCAAAGCGCTGATCTCCGCCCTGGGCACCGGCATCGGCGACAATTTCGACCTATCCGGCCTGCGCTACGGCCGTGTGGTGATCATGACCGACGCCGACGTCGACGGCAGCCATATCCGCACCCTTTTGCTCACCTTTTTCTTCCGCTATATGCAGCCCTTAATCGAGGAAGGTCACCTGTTCATCGCCCAGCCGCCGCTCTACCGCATCGCATACAAAGACCGGGTGCGCTATGCTTATAGCGATGCCGAGAAAGACCGCATCCTCAAGGAGCTGGGCGCTAACGCCGAGAAAGCCGTCATCCAGCGCTATAAGGGTTTGGGCGAGATGAACCCTCAGCAGCTCTGGGAGACCACCATGAACCCCGAAAACCGCACCCTCCTCAGCGTGACCATTGAAGACGCTGCCGAGGCGGATCGCACCTTTGATATGCTCATGGGCGAAGCCGTCCCCCCACGCACCCGCTTTATCCAGACCCACGCCCGCGACGTACGCAATCTGGATATTTGATCACACCCCTGCTTCGATTACATACAGCCGCGCTGGACCTCTTTGACGTCCGGTGAGCCACCCTCGCCAGCGCGCCTGACGGCGCCAGCGTTATCATCACACCCCTGCCGCCGCCGATCCGTCTCTTCAGAAACGGGGGAATCGAAAGCGCCCGGCGCATCGCGCCAGATGCTCGCCGCGATCCTTCGGTTTACCCGGGCGGAGGCACGACCCCGATCGTCAGCAGGATATTGGCGTAGATCCTCTGCTCACCTGTGGCGATGACCAGCGCCGTGTCCGGGTCGCGGGCCGCATCATAGAAATCGAAGCGTCCCAGCGTTTTGATCGGTACGTCAGATGGCAGAATGCGCCGGAATTCCTGATGGATGGGGGGTTCCTCACCCGATTCTGGCACCATGACTGCTGCGGATTCCACCGGAATCGCTGCCGCAACCACCCTGAGCACGTCGGTTACGTTCAACATCCCCGGGGCAAGATTCAAATAGACCCGTTTGGCGTGGGGCGCTGCTCGCGTCGAGAACGGGTAATTACCGTCGGCGATCAATACCTTGGCACCGTGACCCGCTCCGCCAAGCGCCGCGAGCATCTCGGGGTGCAGTAACTGGTATTTAAGCATGAGCCTTCCTTTCTTTTATGGGGAACAGGGCATTCATTGCATGGAAAGGATAATCTCTGCAACTTTTGCCATGCACCTGCCGGAGTATAGCATGGCCTTTTGCCAGGAACAAGCGGGCGCGGAATACCGGCTCTACGCTTAAGGAAACCTTAAGGTATTCTTTTGTCTGCGATAAGGATGGATGCCTGATTACTGACTACAGTAGTATGCGAACCGAATCCAACATTGAGCGGGGCAAAGCGCCAGATAAAGAGCGGTAGCTGATCGACCAGGTGTCGAGAACAAGATGGATAAAAAATACTGGCGGGCGTCCGGATGTTTGAATAAAGCAATCAACTTTCTCTTGACCGGCTAAGAGGCCGGTTTTCCTGTTTCCCATTCCCTCAGTCTCCACCCAGCAAACCATAAAGGAGGTGAATTTGCCAGAATAATATCCAAATAACCATGACCTAAACCATCCAATAAACAGTGTTAGGTTATATAGAAGGAGGACCGCCCATGAAACGCATCGTTTCCCTGAGCACATGGCTCGTGCTTGGGGCATTACTGGTTGCAGCCTGTGGTCCAGCCGCCACGACTGTTGCCCCCACCCAGGCCGTCGTACAAACCGAAGCGCCCACCGCTGCCCCTCAGGCTACTGAAACGACCGCCGCCACTTCCGCTCCGGCCGGGCAAACGACCCCAACGACTGCCGCCACTGCTAGTTTAGGCAATTTCAGCGGCATCACCGTGAACATCGTCACCTTCACTGGTCCGCAGATTGCTGAGCCCTTGCAGCGGCATGCGCCTGAATTTGAACAGGCTACTGGCGCCAAGATCAATATCATTACTGTTCCCTTTAGCGACCTGTACAACAAAATCTTGACCGACTTCTCTACCGGCACCAACAGTTATGACGCCATCGTTTATGACCCCCAGTGGATGGGTGATTTCGCTTCGGCCGGATATCTGCTCGACCTGACCGATATGGTCAAGAATGATCCCACCATTCAATGGAACGATATCCTGCCTTACTTCCGAGATTTCTCCGCCAGCTATCAGGGTCATGTGTACGACATCCCATTGGACGGCGATGTTCAGATGGTCTATTACCGCAAAGATTTGCTGGACGCTGCCGGCCTTCAACCGCCGCAGACCTGGGACGACTATATCGCTATCGCCAAGAAGTTTCAGGGGGCAACTTTCCCAGATGGCAAACCGGGCTACGGCTCTTGCATCGCCATGAAGCGCGGCGCGCAGTCGTATTGGATGTTCCTTTCCATATTGGCGCCTTTCCTTCAGACCAAGGGCACTTCACAGGGCGCTTTTTTTGATACCTCAACCATGCAGCCGCTGATCAACAATGACGCCGGCCTCGCTGCGCTGAACATCTACCAGCAACTCTCCAAACTCGGTCCACCCGACCAGTTGAACGAGGACGTTGGCGATTCGCGCGGTCTGTTCACCTCCGGCCGCTGCGCTCTGTCTCTGGATTGGGGTGATGTCGGCGTTCTGGCTGTCGACAAGACCACCTCCAAGATCACCTCCGACCAGGTTGGTGCAGTTATAACCCCTGGAACCAAGCAGGTGTTGGACCGCAGCACCGGTAAGTTGGTAGCCTGCGATGCAACCACGTGCCCGTATGCAACAGATGGTGTCAATCATGCTCCTTTTGCTGCCTACGGCGGTTGGTCCGGCGCAATCAACAAGGCCGCCAAGCCAGAGGTGCAGAAGGCTGCGTTTGCGTTCCTCTCCTATGTGAGCGCTCCGGCGCAGTCCGACGTCGATGTCACCTTGGGCAAAACCGGCTTCAATCCATACCGCCAGTCCCAATTTGATAACCTGGCTCCCTGGCTGGCTGCCGGTTTTTCTGAGAATGGAGCAAAGAACTACCTCGGTGCCATCCAGGCCAGTCTTAGCAGCCCCAATATGGTGCTTGACCTGCGCATCCCCCAAAATGCACGCTATGAGGGAACCGTTCTGGATACTGCCCTGGCCCAATTCCTCGGCGGGGAAATCAACGCCCAAACCTGCGCCAAGCAGATCTCCGATGGCTGGGACCAGTTGACCAACACGATCGGCAAAGACACGGTATTAAAAGTGTACGATGCCTCGTTGAATGTCACTCGGTAGTTTCGAATGACGATCGATGAAAAAACTCAAGGTCCGGTCCAGTCCGGACCGGGCCTTGAGACCTTACCTCAAGAAAAAGTGGAACGGCGCGCGATTCTCACAGGCCGTCTCGAGCATTCCGCTCCGGCTATGTTTGTCATGCCGGCGGTGGTGCTCGTCTTGTTTATCTCCATCCTACCCCTCATTCTTTCCCTTTATCTCTCTCTGGTGCAGCTAACCTTCGTGCCCGGCGGCTTCAAGCTAAATTTCGTGGGCTTGCAGAACTACGCGAACGTCTTGTTCGGTATGTACCATGATGAGACCCTCGGTGCGATCACAAATGTTAACTGGCTGGCCTGGCTCATCTTTGCGCTGGCGGCCGCCTTCGTTTTTTGGCTGCTCGCCCGCTATATCCGCAGCGAAGAGGTGACCGGCGGTGGCTTGGCAGCCAGAATAATCGTTTCCTTAATCGCTCTCGCCGCTATTTGGCTCGTTATTTTCACCATTATCCCGGATGGTCGTCCTGGCGCGCTGACCGTCACTCTACTATACGTTTTTGTTGACATTACCGTTCAGTACGCCCTGGGGTTGTTATTGGCTATCTTGTGCACGCAGCACATCCCTGGACGGCGTTTCTTCCGGGTGGTCTTCCTTATCCCAATGATGATCACCCCCGTGGGTGTGGCTTACCTCTTCCGCATGCTGACCGATACGGTGAAAGGACCTTTCCTCCCCATATGGAATGCGTTGGGACTGGCCAATTTCTCTTGGGTGACCGTTCCCTGGGGTGCGCGGGCAGCAGTCATGATCGGCGATACCTGGCAGTGGACTCCCTTCATGTTTATCGTCCTGGTGGCTGCGCTCGAATCCCAATCAGTCGAACATATTGAAGCCGCCTACGTTGACGGCGCGAATTCATGGCAGGTATTTCGCTACCTGACCCTGCCGGATATCCTGCCCGTCTCCATGACCCTGGTATTGATCCGCATGATCGAAGCTTTCAAAATCGTGGACTTGCCTAACGTGCTCACCAACGGAGGTCCGGGGACTGCTACCGAATCATTAACTCTGCAAGCCTATATTTACTGGCGAAACCTCGACATCGGCAGTTCGGCCGCAGTCGCCTACATCTTGCTCTTCGTGGTTACGTTCGTAGGCCTGAGTTATGTGAACCTGCTCCGTTCACGGGCGGTGAAAGTGCTATGAAAATCCGATCCGCTATGCGGCGTTACCGCTCAATCAATACCCCTTCTACATTAGGGATGATAGGCTCCTATATTGTACTGATCGGCTGGTCGCTGGTCGTATTGTTCCCGCTTTATTGGCTGTTCATCACTTCATTCAAGACCCCTCTCACGGTCAATAGCGGTCCAGCTTACCTGCCCTTCATCGATTTCCAGCCTACATTGGAAAACTGGCATTACATCTTCTTCGATCTGGCTAATGATACTTTTCGCCCTTATCTTAATACCGTGGTCGTCTCACTGACCAGCACTTTCTTCACACTCCTGTTTGGCTCCACAGCCGCCTATGGGCTGACGCGCTTCACCTATAAGCCTCGCCTGGGTACGATCCTGTCCTTTATCGGCTGTATCGCCCTGGCAATCGTCTTGGTCACTCTAGGCACGCCTTGGCAGATAGGTATCGCTGTTGCCCTGGTCGTGTTCGTCCTCTTGTGGCAGACCATTGGCCGGCGTTTTCGCCGATCGCTGGGGAACAACGATATCGCCTTTTGGCTGATTTCGCAGCGCATGCTCCCACCCGTTGCGGTGGTCATACCGATTTATATCCTCTTCCAGCGACTCGGACTGCTCGACACTTGGACAGCGCTGATCATTACCTACACCGCCATCAACCTGCCCATTGTCGTCTGGCTGATGCGGGATTACTTCCAAACAATTCCTCTCGAGTTAGAGGAGAACGCATCCATCGATGGCGCTACACCTTACCGCATATTCTGGTCTATTGTCTTGCCGCTGGCAGTTCCTGGCTTGATTGCCACATTCTTGTTTGTCTTGGTTTTCGCCTGGAATGAATATCTGCTGGCGCTCTTCCTGACCATTGCCAAAGCCCAAACCCTTCCCCTGACGGTAGCCGCCCAGAATGCAACCCGTGGCCCGCAGTGGTGGTATATGTCGGTTTTGATCCTGATCATGATTGTTCCTGTCATCATCATGGCCATTGTTCTCGAGCGTTACATCGCTCGTGGCTTCCTGGTCGGTGCTGTGAAGGGATAATTGATCAAATCCATATTTCCTGGATTGTCAGGAGGTTTTACATGGATACCATTTACCTCGTCGCCAATGGCGATTTACGCCTCTCAGCCAACCAAAGCTGTCAGGAGGCTCAGGCGGCCATGGAGGCCGAACTGATCGAAGCGGTCAAAGCGGAAGGCGCGCAAATTCAGCGCGCCCATCCTTATGATCCGATCAAGAAACACGGCTTTATCGACAGCCAGAAATACGGCATGAAAGTGTTCCACTCCATCCCAAAAGACGCACCCGTCATCGTCGCCGAAGCCGTATGGCAATACAGCCATCACATTCTGCCCGGACTGATGGCTCACCACGGGCCGATCCTCACTGTGGCTAACTGGAGTGGTACCTGGCCTGGTCTGGTCGGCTTGCTCAACCTGAACGCCTCGTTGACCAAAGCTGGCGTACCTTACTCCTCATTGTGGAGCGAAAACTTCAAAGATGACTTCTTTCTCTCCGGGCTGAGAAGCTGGCTAAAAGAAGGCCAGGTGCGTCATAATATTTCTCATGTGCATAAGTTCGAGCCAACCCCATCACAGAACGGCGCGGTCGAGATTGGCGCAAAATTCGCCCAAGAGCTGAGGCAAAACCAGTTCATCTTGGGTGTGTTCGACGAAGGCTGCATGGGCATGTACAATGCCATCATCCCCGACGAGCTTCTTAACCCCCTCGGCGGATTCAAAGAGCGCCTGTCGCAGTCAGCCTTGTATGCCAGGATGCGCACCGTCTCCGATGCAGAAGCGCGCGCGGTATACAAATGGCTTCTTGGACGTGGTATGCGTTTTAATCTCGGCAACGATGCGACCAATGAATTGACCGAGTCCCAGATTTTGGAGCAGTGTAAGATGTATATTGCTGCCCTGCGCATCGCCGATGAGTTCGGCTGCGCCGCCATCGGCATCCAATACCAGCAGGGCTTGAAGGACCTCACCCCGGCATCCGATCTGGTGGAAGGGTTGCTCAATAACGTCGAGCGGCCTCCGGTAACCCGCGAAGGTACCGGCGTTGAGCTGTACGCTGGCGAAGCCTTGCCCCACTTCAACGAAGTCGATGAGTGCGCCGGACTGGACGCCCTAATTACTTATCGGCTTTGGAGACGGCTCGGTTTTTCGCCCGAGACCACCCTTCATGATCTGCGCTGGGGGCGCGAGTATGATCTGCCTCAAGCCAAAGGCTTCGTCTGGGTGCTGGAAATCTCGGGTGCCGTGCCGCCTGCGCACCTGGAAAATGGCTACCGCAGCGCAATCAGTGAGCGCCAGCCAGCCATGTATTTCCCCCTGGGCGGCGGTACCATCAAGGGTATCAGCAAGCCTGGCTGGGTGGTATGGAGTCGCATCTTCATCAAAGGCAATCGCCTCAACTGCGACCTGGGCATTGGCCAGGCGGTCAAACTCCCCGAAGCCGAGATCCAGGAGCTCTGGCGGCTAACCACTCCCCAGTGGCCGATGATGCATCTGCTGCTTCGTGGCATCACCCGCGACCAAATGATGGCGCGCCACCAATCCAACCATATCCAGGTTGTTTATGCCCCAAGTCTGGAGGATGCTCGCCGCGGCCTGTACGCCAAAGCAGCCGCCCTGCGTGAGCTTGGTCTGGATGTCTATCTCTGCGGCGAGGTCTGATTTCGTTAACCGAAGTTTGCCAGAAAAAAAGGAAGATGGTTCTATAACATCGGGGCTGAGGGAGACGGGATTCTCCCGTTCAGGCATAGCGTCTCTGCACGATCCATTGGCCAAATAATCCTCAAAGCTTTGCAAGACTGATCAAACCGGGGTTTCCAGAAGGCCATTTCCCAACCGCCTATAACCGCCAGAATAGCACCAATCCCACCAGCAGCATGACGAAGCTCACTACTGTCAGCAGCCAGCCGATTTTGAAGAAATCCCCAAAAGAATAATTCCCCGGTGCGACCATCAGGATATTCACCGGGTGCGCAATGGGCGTGAGGAAGGATGCCGAGCAGCCGATGGCCGTAGCCACAGCCACCGCCTGTGGACTGACGCCCATGCTGATCGCCGCGCTAATGGTGACCGGGCCGGTCACAAGCGCCGATACCTGGCCGCCGATCACCTGAGTCAGCAGCGCGGTGAGCAGGTAAGCGCCCGCCGCCAGAGCCAATGGTCCAAGCGGTCGGGTAACTTCGATCATGCCATTACCAAGCATTCCTGCCAATCCCGTTTCTACCATCGCCACGCTGACCGCGTACATCCCGGCGATCAAAAAGACCGCCTGCCATTCCACCGCCTGGTAAGCCTCTTCCATGCTCAAAACTCCCGCCAGAACGGCGATCAGCGCGCCGGCCAGCATCGCCAGATAGGTCGGCGCCCCCGCTACGGAAGCGGCGATGGCCGCCGCGATCACCGCAACTGTCAGAGCCGCCTTGGGCCCGTCCACCGGAAGATCCACTGGATTGGGCTCCAGGACAAAGAAATCCGGGCTGCGTCGCAGCCTGCGCAGCTCGGTCGGAGATCCTAAGACCAGCAGTGTGTCTCCGAAAGCCAGAGGAATATCGCCCACATCCGTCCTGAAGCTGCGGTCCGCCCGCTTCAGAGCCGCTGCCGTGAAACCGTAGCGCCGACGAAAGTCCAGCTCTTTGAGCGTCTTGCCCTCCGCGCTGGAATGTGGGGCCAGAACCACCTCGTACACCATCACACCTTGCGGCGTAAGGTATTGGTTGGCCGCGAATCGGCCTCTGGCCATTCCATGTAGGCACATTTGTTCAACCCGTTCTTTGCGCCCGACAACCACAAGGACGTCATCCTCCTGAATCACCTGGTTTACGGAGGGTGCGAAAATCGCCTGCTCCCCCCGCCAGATGGCCGTCACGGTCAGGCCAAACTGCCCGCCGATGCCGCTCTCCGCCAGCGTTTTACCGCTCAGCGGCGACCCGGATAGAACCTGCACCTCCCACAATCTCTCGCCCAACTGATAGTGATCCTCAAGTTCGCTCCCGGTAATATTGCGGATGACCGCCCCGTACCCCGGCTCGCGGTCAGGCAGCAGGCGCGGACCGGCCAGCGCCAGGTAGAGGATGCCGGCCAGCGCGATCAAACCGCCGGTTGGGAAGAAATCCCGAAAACCAACCGCGCTCTGCGGCGGTTGGGCGATCCGGAGTAAATCGCTGACGATGATATTCGCGGTGGTCAGATAAGTGGCCACTCCGCCCAGCAGACTGCCGTAAGCCACCGGTATCAGCAGTTTGCTGGGCTTGATCCCGGTGCGCCGCGAAATTTCAATGGCCGGCGACAACATCAGCGCGCCCGCCGCCAGATTATTCATGAATAGCGAGAAGACCGCCGTAGTGCCTGCCAGTAAAGCGATCATCCGGCTTTCGGAGTTCCCACCAACCCGAATAATGCGATTGGCCACCCAACGCGTCACACCCGACTTGTCCAATGCGCGTGTCAGTATGAACAGACTGATCAGAATGATGACCGTTGGCTGGCTGAAGCCCTCGATGGCCTTGATAGCTTGTGACGGCTGACCGGCCGGCCCAAGGACGCCAAGGCCAAAGAATTGGCCAGCGCCGAGGATGAGCGCAATCGCCAGAGCGGCGATGTCGATGCGCAATTTATCCCACACAGCCAGGAAAATCGGGATGGCCAGCGCCACGATCACGAATATCTGTGCAAACGACATTCCATTCTCCCCGCACGGCATCTATCTATCACTGTCCGACGGCGCCTTGAATGATACACCGGATCAGTGCAGCCTTCAACAAATATTCATTCAACCGCCCTATCAGATACTATAATCTATCCATAACCACAGCCTGACCAATGGAGCGCACTTCATGGGTACTACCTATTTAGACCTCGTATCGAAGGGCAAGAACCGCCGCCTGCGCTACCTCGCGGCTCTGCTGCTGATCTTTTTCTTCTGGTTGATCATCGGCAGCATTCCTCTCACCGTCGTGCAGTTGTTTTTTGCCGTGCGAGGCGAATCCGCGCAGCCCGTCGCGGGGAGCGCGCTCCTTCCGGGGGTGCACCCGCTCGTTTCGTACTTATTGCTAAGCTTCAGTTTCGTGGCGTTTTTCATTGGTATCTGGCTGGCAGTCCGTTGGATCCACCGCCGGCCGCTCATCACCCTGATTGATCCGGCCGGCCGCATGGATTGGGGCCGCGCCCTGCAGGGATTTGCCCTCTGGCTGGGACTGAGCGCTGCGGTCAGCCTGGCCGAGGCGCTGCTGTACCCTGGCCGTTACCTCTTCACCTTCGATCCAGCCCGCTTCCTGCTCTTCCTGCCTTTCGTGCTTGTGCTCACCCCCGTGCAGACCTCAGCGGAGGAGCTGTTTTTCCGCGGTTATCTGATCCAGGCCGGCGGGTTGATCTCACGCAACCCCGCATTTTTGATTTTCCTTTCCGGCTTTCTCTTCGCTTTACCCCACGCTGCCAACCCAGAGGTAGCCAGCAGTTTCGTGCTGGTGATGCTGTATTACTTTGGCTTCGGCGCATTCATGGCCTGGTTGACGCTGCGCGATAACCGCCTTGAGCTGGCCTTAGGCGTACACGCCGCTAACAATCTATTTGCCGCCTCGATCGCCAATTACGTGAACAGTCCGCTCCCCACCCCCTCTATATTTACCAGCCAGTACATCGACCCAGTCTACAATCTGGCGGGCTGGCTGGCTGCGGCGCTCGTATTCATCCTGGTGTTCTTTTTCCGTGAAAGCCGTACGCCTGCCGGCACGGACCAGATCGCCGGCTCATGATCCAAATTCCACCAGCCGCCTCATGAATCTGCATGCCGGCATGGATGAAGGTATAATTCATAGACCCGAGCCCCGCTGCAGGCGGTATTTCAGTTGCGGAAGCCAGTCTGACCCAATTCAACCGTTAAACAATGCCCATTCACTGGTACACCCTCCACAGCCACCCACACAAAGAGGAGATACTCGCCCGCCAGGTCGAGAGTCACGGCATCCAGGTATTTTATCCGCGCCTGCGTGTCCAGCCGGTAAATCCGCGCTCCCGCAAGATTCGACCGTATTTCCCCGGATACATGTTTGTCCACGTGGATATCGAGGCCACCGGTCTTTCATTGTTCCAATGGATGCCTTTTTCAAGCGGACTGGTGACCTTTGGAGGAGAGGCCGCCATCGTCCCCGATGCGCTCATCCATGCCATCCGCCAGCGGGTCGAAGAGATCGCCGCAGCCGGCGGGGAGCTTTTCGCTGAGCTGCACCACGGCGACCCGATCGTCATTCACGACGGTCCTTTCGCTGGCTACGAAGGCATCTTCGATGTGCGCCTGCCAGGCAGCGAGCGCGTGCGCATTTTGCTGAAGATGCTCAGTTCCCGCCACCTGCCGGTTGAGCTGCATGCCGGTCAAATCCAGAAGAAAAAACCGTCCGCCTGAATCTGCCCTCGCGAAGTTCCTGGCAGATAAGACCCTCGCTGATCGAACCAAGACGGACTGCGCCAATCGGCAGGTCGACCGACGCAGTCCCATTTTGGTTCGCTTGCTTTCCTTTCAAAGGGCAGAAGAGGGAAAGTCGCTCGCTCATGCGGCGATGCTCACCTGCGGCAAGTGCTCGCGAATCTTCTGCACTGCTTCTTCGGGATAGTCGTAATCCTCCAACTCCCCGTTCAGGAAAGCCGCATAGGCGCTCATATCGAAGTTTCCGTGTCCGGATAGGTTGAACAGAATCACGCGCTTCTCGCCTTTCTCCTTGGCGTCCAGGGCTTCATCGATCGCCGTGCGGATAGCGTGTGCGGATTCAGGCGCCGGCACGATGCCCTCAGTGCGGGCGAACTGGATCGCTGCCTGGAAGGTGGCCTTCTGATGAACGGCCACCGCCTGGATATAACCCGCGTCATATAAGGCACATAGCGCCGGTGCCATGCCGTGGTAACGCAGCCCGCCGGCGTGGATTGCGGGGGGGATGAAGTCGTGGCCGAGGGTATACATCTTCACAATCGGGGCCATCTGTGCCGTATCGCCGTAATCGAACGCGTAAATCCCTTTGGTAAGCGAAGGGGCGGCCTTGGGCTCCACCGCCACCAGACGCGTCTTGCGCCCTTCTTTCAAATTCTGACGCAGGAATGGGAAAGCGATGCCCGAGAAATTCGAGCCTCCTCCCACGCAGCCGATCACCACATCGGGATACTCGCCAGCCATGTCCATCTGCTTGAGCGCTTCCTCGCCGATGATCGTCTGGTGCAGCAGCACGTGATTGAGCACCGAGCCCAGGCTGTACTTCTTCTTCCCTCCTGAGGTGGCCGCGACTTCAACCGCCTCGGATATGGCAATGCCCAGCGATCCGGGGCTGTTGCCATCCTTCGCCAGGATGGCGCGCCCTGCCTGAGTGCGGTCGGTCGGGCTGGCGAACACCTGCGCGCCGTAAGCCTCCATCAGATAACGCCGGTAGGGCTTCTGCCGGTAGGAGACATTGACCATGTAGACTTCCAGAGCGATGTCAAAGAACGCACAAGCCATGGCCAGCGCCGAACCCCATTGACCCGCGCCTGTCTCGGTAGCCAGGGCTTTCGTGCCTGAAATCTTATTGAAGAAAGCCTGCGCCAGCGCCGTGTTGGATTTATGGCTTCCCGCCGGGGAGACGCCCTCGTACTTGTAGTAGATATGGGCGGGGGTATCCAGAGCTTTTTCCAGCCGCCGCGCGCGGATCAGCGGTGTGGGCCGGTAGAGCTTGTAAGCCTCGAGGACTTCCTTGGGAATCTCGATGTACCTCTCGGTGCTGACTTCCTGCTCAATTAGCGGCATGGGGAAGATGGCCGCCAGGAAATCAGGAGTGACCGGCTCCTTGGTGCCCGGATGGAGCACCGGGGTGGGCGGTACGGGTGAATCGGCCTGCATGTTGTACCAAAATTTCGGCAGGTCAGCTTCACTTAAGAGAAAACGAGTTTGATCAGACATCTCACGCCTCCTTCTGATGATTGAATTGGATTCTTTGAGCGATCGCTTCAACAATATACGCCAAACAGCGGCTGCGGATGAGGGTCGCCCGCATTGAAGCTGGCTTCCCGACCGAGGGACAGACCCATCCGCCGCATCACTTCGTCAATAGTCTCTTCCGCCAGGCTGCGCGCCCGTCCGCTGCCAGCCCGAAGCACGTCCACCAGATCGTCGGGGTGCTGGAGGAGACTGGCACGCCGCTCCCGCAAAGGAGCCAGCGTCTCATTCAACACATTGGCGAGATAGCGCTTGACTTCCACATCACCCACCTGCCCGGCGCGATAGCGCTCCTTCAGGTCGGCCACAACCTGTGGGTTAGGGTCAAAGGCGTCCAGATAGATAAATACTGGATTGCCCTCCACATGACCCGGATCGGTGGGGTGGATGCGGCTTGGATCGGTGTACATGCTCATCACCTTGCGCTCCGTCTCCTCCGGACTGTCTCGCAGCAAAATCGTATTGCCATAGGAAGAATGCATCGTGCGGTTGTCCAGGCCCGGCAGGCGCGCTATTCTGGAGAGCAGCGCCTGCGGCTCGGGGAAAATCCGGCCATAGAGTTGGTTGAAGCGCCGCGCGATCTCCCGGGTCAGCTCCAGATGGGGAAGCTGATCCTCACCCACCGGCACAGTATCGGCCTTGTACAACAGGATGTCGGCCGCTTGAAGCACGGGATAAGACAGCAGGCCCAACGAGGGCTGCAGGCCGAGCTCACGCGCCTGTTCCTTGTACGTCGGTACACGCTCCAGCCGGCCAACGGTGGTCAGCATCCCCAGCAGGGTGGATAACTGCACGTGCTGGGGCAAGGCCGATTGCAGCACCAGGGTCGAGCGCTGCGGGTCGATTCCCGCCGCCAGCCAGTCAGCCACCACTTCGAGCGTGTTTTCCCGCAGCCGGTGGGGGTGCTCGAAATCGGTGGTGAGGGTGTGCAGGTCGGCCACCAGAAAATAGCACTCGTAATCGTCCTGCAATGTCACCCACGTCTGCAGCGTGCCGACGTAGTGGCCCAGATGGCGTGGGCCAGTGGTGCGATGCCCGGTCAGGATTCGTCCTTTCTTACTCATCGAAAACCTCCTAAACAAAAAGCGTCCGTCCCATCATAGGGACGAACGCTTGAAACGTCCGCGGTGCCACCCAGGTTAGGTTGGCATAAAAAAACCCCGGTGATGACACTTCCGGGGGATACAGCCAGCCTCACTCATTTGCGGGTACGGCCCACACGTTCTGGGCTTATACCCTTTGCCATGATAACGGTGGCATCTCCGGCTCAGGCTAATCGGCTAACCGCCTTTCGCCCTGCAACTCCGAGGTCCATTCAACGTCGCCGTGCGCACAGGCTCTCACCTTATCCTGCTCTCTGTGGCGCCGATTCGACGCTTACTCGTCCTCATCCACGTCTTTTGCGGATCAATTTCTGCTGATTATAGTCAAATCAAGACCCCTGTCAAGCCCTTTGGGGCTTTTGTCAGCGCAAAGGCGAAAATCACCATTATTGAAAGAAGTGCTTCTCTTCCACGCTTTGCCAGGTTTCCCCTTGGGGAAGCCTCATGGCCATTGCCAGCAGCGGGTGCACCTTGCGGATTTCCTCCGCCACGCGCAGCGCGACGCGCCGCACCGAAAAGTGCGCGTTGGGTGCCGAACGCAGCGCGCAGAAGTGGTAAGCCTCGCGCAGGTTGAAAGTCAACAATACCCGCCGGTTAAAGCCGTTCGGCACCAAGTAAGATGCCACAGCCGGATCGAACCCGGCCAGGCGCTCATAGGCCGAACGCGCGTTTTCCATGGCGCGCCGGTAAATCTCCCCAAAACCCGCCTCGATCATGCGCCGCGGGACGGCATATCCCAGCTGTGCAGTCAGCGCCTGCGGCGTCTGGGTCATCATGCGATGCCGTTTCACCTCGAAATAACCGCCCTGATCCATCAGCACATCGAAGGTATAAGTCGTATGCTCGAGCTCGCGCAGCGGCACATCGAATTCACCCAGATCGCCCAGCAGGTGCTCAGCCAGGCGGCCGCGTTCCTCTGCGCCGGCTGCCCGCACTGCCTGGAGCGCCTGCGGATAAGGTGCACCCCCAAAGCGGTACAAGGCCGCTGCAAGGACGCGCTCCTCCCCATCCGCATCGTAATGCACCAGCCGGCACCAATCGCCGCCCAGATCCGCTTCGGCAAACAAGGTTTGCGCATCGGCGCTCAACGCTCGCGCGCTTTTCTCCAGGTATGGAACCCGCTCCGCATATTTGACCAGGGTGGGGACTTCTTCCTGCGCAGCGCGCTTGATTTCCGCGCCGATTGCCCGCACCTCTTCCAGTGGGTGAGAGAGCATCTTGCCTATGGCGTGCTCGAGCTGGCGGGCGTTGGCCGTCACGCCAACGTTGGCCAGCGAGGCGGCAGGCAGCAGAAAACGGCATACATCCACGTAAATCGAGCGGATGCGCCGCTCCCAGGCTGCGTCGCTCTCCCCTTCGCGGCGCGGTTCCTGCGCCTGCACCACACGCCGCACCGGCTCCAACGAATCGGCGTAAGCCTGGAATAACGTCCGGCAGGTATCCACGTAGAGCGCACGCAGCGGGTGGCCTTCCAGCTCCTCAGGGACATAATAGCTGTCTGAGTCCCAACGCTGGTAGCGGGTGGATTTCTCGGTGTAAGAGGCCAGCCGAGATGACTCGATCGTCTCGATGGCCAGACGCGAGACATTTTCGATGGCAATATGCAGCACCGCGTGCTCGGCTACCGATGCATGGCCGTATCCGACCACCCACTTTTCGTGGAACTGCGCGCTCTTTTCATCGGTGAGCTCGGCCGCGATTTCTCGGAAAGATTGCGGCGAGCGTGAAGTCTTAGCGAAGGTGACGGCGATCGTTTCCGGGCTTAATTCTTTAGGGCTGAGCAGATAGATCTGGCGGGTTTTCTCCATCCTTCAACACCTTTTTTGCCTGATCCACATCCACAGCCATCTGAGCAATCAGCTCCTCTGCGCTGGGGAAACGCTCTTCAGGCCGCAGAAAACGAACGAACTCCACTCGCAGCATCTGCCCGTAAATGTCCCGCTCGAGTCCGATGACAAAGGCTTCAGCCCGGGGAGGCACCGGCGTATTCTCGAAGGTCGGACGGACACCCACATTTGCGACTGAAGGCCAGCGCACGCCTTCCAGCCAGGACCAGCAGGCGTAGATGCCGGCCGCTGGCAGCAGCCGTTCGGCGGGTGTATCCAGATTGGCGGTCGGAAAACCCAGACCCTTTCCCCGCCCGTCGCCGCGGACAACCAGGCCCTCCAGTGAATACCAGCGCCCCAGCAGCCGCGCAGCCGAACTTACATCGCCCTGTTGCACCAACCGGCGGATCACACTGGAAGAGACAACCTGCCCGCCGACGGTCAGCGGATGAAATACGCGCACCTCATAACCCAGCTCGCGACCCAGCGCACGCAGCGCAGTTTCGTTCCCCTCGCGATTGTGGCCGAGGGCGAAACCCGGGCCGAACCATAGCTGGCGCAATTTGAGCTGATGCGTCAGCCGGATCATGAAGTCGCGCGCGCTCAGCTCGGCCAGTTGGTGATTGAATTCGAGCGTGATCACCCCATCTACGCCCAAACCGGCAATCAGGGCGGCGCGTTCCTCCGGAGTGGTCAAATAGAATGCGCCGCTGCGCCTGCCCAGCACAACGGCCGGGTGAGGGTGGAAGGTGATCACCACCGCCGGATCGCCGGCCGCATGGGCCGCCTCGGCCATAGAGCGGATCAGTGTTTGATGGCCGCGGTGGACGCCATCGAAATTGCCGATGGTCACCCAGGCGTTTTCCAGGTGGACCTGGTCTAACGAACGGTAGTGTCGCATGTGCCAGGCACCTGCTCGTTCACAGGTCGTCAGGTTTGTAAGCCATCAATCAGGAAAAAAACACTTTGCGCGGCTGCCATTCGGCGGTAGCCGGATCGACTTCCAGCAAAGCTACCAGCTCCCCCTGTTCGCTGATGCCTCGCGCCCAGCCCGTTGCGCCCGGCTGAGCGCTGATGCGATGCCCGTGACGGATCGCCTCCACCTGTTCCGTGCTCAGCTCCACTGCAGGCCAGTCGGACAGGGCTTCAGCAGCCGGGATCAGATACTGGTACCAGTTGCCAGCGTCAAAGGCCTCGCGCAGCTTGCGCAAAGGAACCGCGTCCCGCAGGGTGAAGCGGCCGCTCTTGGTGCGGCGCAGGCCGACCAGGTGGGCGCCGCAACCCAGAGCTTCGCCCAGGTCATGAGCAAGGGAACGCACATAGGTGCCTGACGAACAATAGACGTCGATCACCGCCTCGGGTGGAGCCCATTCTAACAGTTCCAGGTTATACACCTGGATTTTACGCGGCTGCAGATCCACCTCTTCTCCATCGCGCGCCAGTTCATAGGCCTTGCGGCCTTTGATCTTGACCGCCGAATAGGGCGGCGGCACCTGTTCGATCTCGCCGATAAACTGCTTGAGCACCTTCTCAAACTGCTCCTCGGTGACGGTCACCGGTGATGAGCTGACCACGCGCCCATCGGCGTCGTACGTGTCCGTGGTGGTTCCCAGGCGTATGATGGCCTGGTAGCGTTTATCTGAAGCAGAGACGTACTCGCTCAGGCGCACTGCCGGCCCGATCAAAACCACCAGCACACCCGACGCGCGGGGATCAAGCGTCCCCGTGTGGCCTGCGCGCCGGATGTTCGTACCCTTGCGTATGATTTGCACCACATCGTGCGAGGTCAATCCCACGGGCTTGTCCACTACCAGTACGCCCGAGATGACGTTCTTAATGTCAATGTTGCTTTGATCCATAGGTAGTCTCTCCCCATGTCGCGGATGTTCGCTATCCCACAGACGATGATCTTGCGACTTATTTTACCTTTCTGGGTTTAGAAACTCATTAATGAGGAGCGGAATTTTCACTCCTCATCGGGTCGCCATTTGCCCCATCCAGCAGCGCCCGGGTGGCGTTTAACACCTCCCGTTGGACGTCCTCCAGCCTGCCGGGGATTTCAGCGCCGGCGGCGGCGGGATGACCACCGCCGCCGAATTTGATCGCGAGCTTCGATACGTCGTAGCCTGGAACGGAACGCCAGCTTACCTTGACCTTATTATCATTCTGCTCGATGAAGATAACGGCGATGTCGTGATCATCGATGGCCGAAAGGACGTTCACCAGGTCGGCATCGTCGTTTCCGGAATAATCCGCTCTCTGGCGGTCATCGAGGGTGAGCGTGGTCCATACCATCCGTCCATCACGCTGCAGGCGAGAAAGCCCCTCGCCCCAATAGCGGGCAGCCTGGAAAGAGCGCCTGGACAAGGCGCGGTTGTACAGCTCGGGCAGATTGGCCCCACGCTCCATCAGAATAGCCGCCAGGCGCAGCGCTTTGGGCGTCATATTCGATGTGCGAAAACCGAGGGTATCGCTCACGATGCCGGTTAACAATGCGCTGGCCACCGCCCGACTGAGCTCAAAGCCCCAACCGGGCAGGTGCTCCGCCAGAATCGCCGAGGTTGCCACTTCTTCGGGCGCGACCAGATTGAGCTTTGCGAAATTCAAATTGGTCACGTGGTGATCGATGTTGATATCGGGCGGCGGCAGGCCTTCCAGAGCGCCGCCAACACGGGTCAAATCAGCGCAGTCGACCAGAGCAATCAGATCGAAGCTGCCCTGCGGTTTACGCAGTACCCGCCTGGCGCCCTCCAGGCCTCGGAAGGACGAAGGCACGCCGTCGGCCAGCACCATCTGCACCTCTTTGCTGGCCTGCTCCAGCGCCAAACCCAGACCCAGCAGCGAGCCCACTGCGTCTCCATCCGGCCGAACGTGGGAGACAACCAGGATGCGCTGCGCCTCTCTTAAAGACCGGCCAATGGCTCTAATCGTGTCTTGCTCACTCATCCGGGCTTGCCGTCCTCCTGAGGATATCGCCCCTCGCGTATCGCCGCCAGCAGCCGTTCGATGCGATCGGCGTTCTCGGGTGTAGGATCCCAATGGAAACGCAGCCGCGGGAATACGCGCAACTCGATTTTGGCCGCCAGCTCGTGGCGCAAAAACCCGCTGGCGTGCTCCAATCCTTCGAGCACCTCGCGCGACCGCTGGATGCCCTCGACCGCCGAGACAAATATATCGGCGTAGGTCAGTTCCCGGTCGACCTTCACATCCGTAATCGAGATGCCTTCCAGGCGAGGATCATTGATCTCGCGGATAAGCATCTCGGACAATTCCTGCCGGATTCGGTCGCTGATCCGTTGCAGCCTTAACTTCGAAGGCATTTTACCCTGCCTCCCGGGGAGCAAGCACACAAATCAGGCCTTCAGTTGGCCAACCTTTTCCACGGAGAAACATTCCAGTACATCCCCAACCATAAAATCGGTGAACCCCTTCACGGCGATGCCGCACTCGAACCCCTGGCGGACTTCGCGCACGTCTTCCTTCTCATGTCGCAACGATGCGATCTCGCCTTCGAAGATCTTTTCTCCATTTCGCAGCACGCGGATGCGGGCATTGCGATGGATCTCACCCTGCGACACTTTGCAGCCCGCTACCTTGCCAACCTTCGAGACGGCAAAGATGGCCAGCACCTCTGCCTTACCGATCATGACCTCCTTGATTTCAGGTGCCAGCATACCTTTTAATGCCTTCTCCACATCTTCGATCAGCCGATAGATGACATCGTATTCGCGGATCGAGACGCCCTCGCTCTCGGCCAGGTGTCGGGCAGCCGTATCCGCCTGAACGTTGAAACCAATGATAATCGCCTTGGAGGCGGCCGCCAGCATCACATCATTCTCGCCGATGTTGCCGGTTTCGGCGTAAAGGATGTTCACCGAGATATCGCCTGTGTTGAGATCTTTGAGCGAGGTAATGATCGGTTCGAGCGAGCCCTGAACGTCGGCCTTGATGATCAGGCGCAATTCCTTGGCCTCGCCCGATTGGACGCGCTCGAACAGGTCCTCCAGGGTGGCTTTTGGAAGGCGCGACACCTTTTGTTCGGCGCGTTTGTGCTCTTCTACCACGATGCGGGCATCTTTCTCGCTTGGGTAGGTCTGGAAGATATCTCCCGCTTGCGGAACATCGTTCAAACCCATCACCATCACCGGAGTTGACGGCCCGGCCTTGCGAAGCTTATGCCCGCGGAAATCGAACATGGCGCGTATTTTGCCATACGCATTACCGGCCACCACCACATCGCCGAGCTCTAAAGTGCCGTTTTGCACCAGCAGGGTCGCCACCACGCCTTTAGCCCGATCGACCTTTGCTTCGATCACCGTCCCGAAAACTTTTCCATCCGGATTGGCGCGAATATCGCTGCTGTCGGCTACCAGCAGGATCGCCTCCAACAGGTCCTCGATGCCTGTCTTCTGCTTAGCCGAGACCGGCACGACGATCGTATTTCCATCCCATTCGTCGGGTACCAGGCCGGCATCAGCAAGCTGATGCTTGACGAAATCGGGATTAGCATCCGGGCGGTCCATCTTGTTTAGGGCGACGACGATGGGCACACGCGCCGCTTTGGCGTGGGCGATCGCCTCGCGCGTCTGCGGCATGACGCCATCATTGGCAGCCACCACCAGCACGACGATGTCCGCGCCCTGCGCGCCGCGTGCGCGCATGGCGGTGAATGCGGCATGGCCTGGTGTATCCAGAAACGTGATCACGCGGCCTTTGTGTTCCACCTGATAGGCGCCGATGTGCTGGGTAATGCCTCCCGTCTCGGCCCCTGCCACGTTGGTATGGCGAATGGCGTCCAAAAGAGTGGTTTTGCCATGATCCACGTGTCCGAGAATGGTGACCACCGGAGGGCGGGGCACCAGTTTTGCCGGGTCTTCATTGGCAATCAGCCGCCGCCAGAGGGGAATCTCGCTTGTATCCTGTTCATGGATTTCTTCGAGGACTTCCAGATTGGCTTCAAAGCCCATCTCCGACGCAACCACGGCGGCGGTATCGAAATCGATCTGCTGGTTAATGTTGGCCATCACCCCATTGGCCATCAGAATCTTGATGACCTGGATGGGGCTGGCCTGAATCCGCTGCGCAAGCTCGCGCACGGTAATGCTCGCCGGTAATTCAATTTTGTTATGCCCATTTTCGCTCATAGGGTACTCCTTCTGTTTTGCTCGCCATCCTGACTTCTCCCGTATCAGGCATCTAAACCGCCCTGTAGCGCCTGGTGGTAAAGATGGCTGGCAGTTATTTCCTGGTCCGCTGAGCAAGGAAAATGGGGTGTTGATTAATTCATCCCAACCGATCCTCGCAGTTCCTCATCTCTGCCGGTGGGTGATGCTTCCCCGGCTCGAGAAGGATCGCCCTCAGGCAGAGTTTTCAGGAACGCCAGCAGGCGCTCACGGTCTTGATCTGTCAGCTCGGTTTTCAATGCCTGCGCCAGCGCGCCTTTCAACCCACGCTCCCAACAGGATTGCAGGTTGTGCAGGTACGCGCCCCTTCCGGCGGCCTTTCCAGTCGGATCGACGAAGACGCCATCCGGTCGCCGCACCACACGGATCAGGCTGCGCTTCGCCTGGACCGTCCGACACCCCACACAGGTGCGCTGCGGCACGTGCTTGACTCGTCGTTCCTTCTTGCCGGCCACCTTACGCTCTCTTGTCAGTGATATCGATCACTCTTCCCACTCTTCCCAACCGGCCGCGCCCCGCTTATGTTTCTTGTGCACCAGCATCATATCCCGTTCGGGATCATATTCCACTTCGGCGCGGCGCTTCTTTCTCTTCTTCTTTCCCTTCTTGCCTTCGCCTTCGTCTTCATCATCGGCGATGGCGACTGGTTTCAGCACTTCGGGCTTCAGGGTGAAGATTTCTTCCAATGAGGTCGGGAACTCCACTTCGGCTTCTTCAGGCGCTTCTTCGGCCGCCTCCGCCGCCTCCGGTGCCGCTTCTGGCAGGGCTTCCTCTGCAGAAACTGCCTCAACCGGTGCCGCCTCCTCAACTTCGGCGATTGCGGCCTCTTCCACAGGCGCCGGTGACTCGGCGGCTTGCGCCACTTCGACCTCAGCGGCTGCTTCTTCAGGTTGTGCTTCGGCCGCGTAGGGCGCGGTCAATGCTTCGATCTCCTGGATCGCCTTCGGACCGATGCCCTGTAGGGCCAATATCGCGTCCGCATTGAGCTTCATCTGCAGCATCAGGTCGCCGACGGTGGTGTAGCCGGCCTCGCTCAAGGCATCGCTGATCCGCGCGGCCAGGCCAAGCTCAGACAGCGGGGTGGCAAAAGCCCGCTCGGCAATCGTGGCCCGCGCGGCTTCACGGCGCGCATCCTCAGCCTTCTTCTCTGCCTGGCGTCGGCTGGCGTAACGCCGTTCTACCCGATCGACGAATTGATTGAGCAGGTCGTATTCCTCGGGCATCAAGGCGCGACCTTCCGCCTTTTTAGCCAGCAAAGCTGCCATCTGCGCGGCGGTTTCCGCTTCCGTCTCCGCCAATGAAGCCAGGGCCGGATCGGTCTGCAGCCTGTGGAGGGCATCCGAAGCAGCTTCGGGCAGGCTCTTGATGTCGATGCGCCAGCCGGTCAGCTTGGCAGCCAGGCGTGCGTTCTGCCCGTCGCGGCCGATAGCCAGACTCAACTGGTCCTCTGGTACGACCACAGTTGCCGTCTTCGTCTTTTCGTTCAGGTACACGCCGCTCACCCTGGCCGGGCTGATGGCTTTGGCAATGTACATGGCCGGATCGGCGTTCCATTCGATGACGTCAATCTTTTCATCGTGCAGCTCGCGCACGATGGCCTGGATGCGCACCCCGCGTATACCCACACAGGCTCCCACCGGATCGATGCCCGGTTGGGTGGCGGCCACAGCCACTTTCGCTCGCTCGCCCGGCTCGCGGGCAATCGAGCGTATCTCCACCACCCCGTGGTAAATCTCCGGCACTTCGTTTTCAAGGAGACGCCGCAGGAAGTTGCGGTGGGCGCGGGAAAGCATAATTTGAGGACCACGAGGTCCATCCTTGACCTCGTAGATCAACGCCCGTACCCGGTCGTGCACCCTGAAGCGCTCGCCCGGAATCATCTCTTTGCGCAACATCACGCCTTCGGCCTTCATATCCAGGCCAATGGTGATTCCCTGAGCGTTTACCGCCTGGACCACGCCGCTGACGATCTCGCCAAGCTGCTTTTCATAATAGGCGAGCTGCGCCTGACGTTCGGCTTCCCGAATGCGTTGCTGGATCACCTGCCGGGCAGTCTGGGCGGCCACACGACCAAAATCGCTCGGCGTCGTTTCCACCACCACCATGCTGCCGATTTCGGCACCAGGAACCACCTTGCGCGCTTCCTCCAGGGATACTTCCGTGCGCGGATCCTGAACACTTTCCACCACTTCTTTCTCCGCGTAGATGCTGACCCGGCCGGTTTCCGGATCGATCTTGGCCTCGATGTGCTGGGCATTCGAAGCATTCACCGCCCGCCGATAGGCCGATACCATCGCGGATTCCAAAGCATGCAGGATCACCTCACGGGGGAGTTGTTTCTCCTCCAGCACTTCATTGAAAGCCAGTGTAAATTCGTTCTTCATCCGTTCTCTTGCTCCACACCTTACTGCCCTGTCTTATACGAAGAAAAGTGGGGAACGCCCACTTTTCGCTGTAGACCATATTGCCACAACTGCGTGCGCATTGGATTTTATCACAAAAGATACCCTGACGCAAGGCATCCGCGTTCGGTAACATGATCATCGGACCTGACAGGGAAATCGTTGTCAAGCTTTCGACTCTATTCTTTCATTTTCCAATTTTAATCGCTATACTTTTAGCAGAGGTTTCGTAATGGCGACGGACCTTTCTTATATTACCAGTGATCAGCCTGCGCCACTGCTGCCGTTGGCGCGCTACCTGCCTCTCCTGCCCGCCGGCCTGGCCGAAAAATGGTTGTCACATAACGTCCCGCCAGGTTCCTGGGTGTTGGACCCCTTCGGAGCCACGCCCCAGCATGCCCTGGAGGCTGCCCGCGCCGGCTATCGCGTCCTGGTGGCCGCCAATAATCCGATCCTGGCCTTCATGGTCGAGATTTTGGCTGAGGGACACACTGCGGATGAATTCCGGGCTGCTCTTGCCGACCTGGCCGCCGCGCGCCGGGGTGATGAACGCCTTGAAATTCACATCCAGGCGCTGTACGCCACCGAATGCAGCAACTGCGGCCGGCGGATCGGCGCCAGGGCTTTCCTGTATTCTCAATCCGCGGCCCCTTACGCCTGCCTGTATCGCTGCCCTTATTGCGGCGACGAGGGAGAACGCAAAGTGTCCGAGGATAATCTGGCCGCCCTGGCTAGGGTCGCCCGCGGGGATGGCCTTCACCGCGCTCGCGCTTTGGAGCGGGTCGCGCCGTTGGACGACCCAAACCGCGCCGACGTGGAAGAAGCCCTGAACTGCTACCTGCCAAGACCCTTGTACACCCTGACGACTTTGATCAACAAACTGGATAGTCTGCCGGTCAACGCCGTCAGGCGCAGGCTGCTCTCCGCGTTATTGATCAGCGCGTGCGACCAGGGTAACACATTATGGCAATACCCGACCGTTCGTGCGCGCCCAAAACAGCTCACCATACCCCACCATTTCCGTGAAAACAACCTGTGGCTGGCGCTGGAGGAAGCCATCCCAGAATGGAGCACCAGCGGGCCGCCCATTCCGTTCAGCCGATGGCCTCAGCAACCTCCCCCGTCCGGCGGAATTTGCCTTTACCAGGGGCGGCTGCGCGAGCTGGCGCCTTCGCTCCCCTCCCTGGGAGTGCGCGCGGCGTTGACGGCGCTGCCCCGCCCCAACCAGGCTTTTTGGACGCTTTCAGCCCTGTGGACCGGCTGGTTGTGGGGGGGAGAGGCGGTTCAACCTATGCGCAGCGTCCTCAGCCGCCGCCGCTACGATTGGAACTGGCACGCCATCGCCCTTGGGAGCGCTTTCAGCAGCCTGGCGGGCGGCGTGCGAACAGGGATACCCGTTTTCGCCGTTCTAACAGAGGTCGAGCAAGCCTTCATCGCCGCGGCCATGATTGGGGCGGCCTCCGCCGGGCTGGAGCTGCAGGGCGCCGCCTACCGCGAGGATCAGGACCAGGCTCAGATTACCTGGATTACCGGCCCGCGGCGCAGCACTCCTCCTGCCCACGGGTTCGAGGCATCGGTCCGGCGCAGCGCCGCGCAGCATCTGGCCAGCCGGGGAGAGCCGGCCAGTTATGCCTGGCTGGCTGCGGCTGTCCTGACAGATGCCGCCAGGGAAGGCGCGCTGACCGCGCGCGAAACCCAGAACCCTGGCGATGTGTTGAGCCAGGTGCAGAATGTGTTGCGCGTCGTTCTCTCTGACCGGGCCGTGTTCACCCGCTTTGGCGGCAGCGAGCATTCCATCGAAGTGGGCATGTGGGCGCTGGCAAAGCCTCCTCCGGTGGAGCTCTCCCTCTCCGATCGCGTCGAGAGAACGGTTGAGCAATACCTTCGCGATCACCCCGCCTGTACCGCCGAAGAGCTGGATCAGGCCGTCTGCCAGGCGTTCCCTGGTCCTAGCACGCCAGACAGGCGACTGGTGCAAATGTGCCTCGAATCATATGGAGAGCCGCTCGAAGAACAGCCCATGCGCTGGCGGTTGCGCAGCGAGGACGAGCCGACCCACCGCGAAGCGGATCTGGCCGAAGTGCGCGCTCTGCTGATAACGCTTGGGGAACGCCTGGGTTTTCAATCCGAGGGCGAATTACCCCTGATCTGGCGTGAAGAAGCGCGGCCGGTGTACGCCTTCTACCCCATCACCTCCGCCAGCGTGGATCGCTGGCTGCTGGCCTACGAGCGGCCTGCCCCTTTCTGCTGCGTGGTGCTGCCGGGCGGTCGGGCGAACCTGCTCAGCCTCAAGCTGCGCCGCAATCCACGCCTGGAGCGCGCCGCGGCTTCCGGCTGGCATTTCATCAAGTTCCGCAATTTACGCCGCATCGCCGATCTGCCGCTGTTGACGCGCGAGAGCTGGATCGAGCAGATTCAGATCGACCCGCCGGAATCTAAAATAACCCAGATGGATATGTTCTAATTCACCGCCAGACGATTGGAAAATACCGCAGCAACTTCTAGCCCTCGCCAACCAGCGATTAAGGGGATGGCCACGGTGTGTCTGTCGGCGTGGCGCTCGGCGTCAGGGTCAGCGTCGGGGTTGGCGTGGGCGTAGGCGTCGGTGAAGGGCTTGGCGTGAGAGTTGGCGTCGGGGTTTGCGTCGGTGTAGAGGTGGGCGTGACGGTCGGCGTGAGCGTAGGCGTGGGCGTCCGCGTGGGCACCATCATCTCCAGGTGGATGCGCTTCTCCGCATAAGTATCCTGCGTGCTGTGCATATACAGGCGCAGCGTCACTTCGCCTTCCGGCATGTCTTTGAGGTCCCAGGTGTACAGCTTATCTGGCTGTTTGACCGGAGAATGATTTTCATCCACCAGCGTCTTCCAATCGTGGGGGTCGTCTCCTTCCCCATATTCCAGTTTCCACCAATCGAAATTAGCTGTTGCGTCGGCCACCCCGTAAACATCCACTGACTGGCTGGTGATGGTCTGCCCATCGCTCAGGCCACTGAAGGCCAGTAACGGTCGCGGGTCGCTCGAATTGCATTCGCGATCTGGCGCGAAGAAGATCGGATCAGAGAAACCATTGTCCTTGGCCCACTTTTGCCCCTGGGGGTTGTCCTTGATCCACTTGCGCGCCCAAGGGTCCTGCACGTTTATGGCGAATTTTTCGTCGGTGAAATCCGCACAGGCGCCCGAAGCCTTCAGCCCTGTCCAGGTATCCACGTTAACTTTCTGCCACAGGTCCTGGGAGGCGGGCAAGGGCGGCTGGTCGGCAGCGAAGTATTCCGTGCGCTGCTCAGGACACCACTGCGACGGCTCCGTCCCCGAGATGGCGCAGATCACCCGCTCCACCACCCCGGCCGGCTTGCTGAAAGGCGTCGGTGTCCCGCCGGTGAGATGCTGAATGGCTGTCTGCATGAATTGAGCCCAGATGGGCGCCGCCCCGGTCAAACCGGTGGTGTCGATCATGGGCGTGTAGTCGGCGTTGCCCACCCAGACCCCTACGGCCAGATCCGGTGTATAACCGAGCGTCCAGTTGTCGCGGAAATCATTGGTCGTTCCGGTCTTGGCTGCTGCCGGAAAGGGTAGATTGATCACCGGATGAGCCCCGAAGGCCGGCGTGCGCGCCTGAGTGTCCGAAAGAATCGAGGTAATTAAGAAAGCATGCTCAGGGCGCACGACCTGGTCTCCCGAGGGCGGGGTGTAGGAATACACCACCTTCCCGGCGTGATCCTCGATCTTCGTGATAGCAACTGGTGGCACGCGTCGGCCATCGTTGGCATAGACCGCGTAGGCGCCGGTGAGCTGCAGGAGAGTAACTTCCCCGCCGCCCAGGGTTAATGAAAGCCCGTATTGGTCGCTCGTCAGTGTGGTGATGCCCAGACGTTTAGCGAAATTGATCAGCCCACCCTGATCCGGGTTGTTGGGATCACCGTAAATGCCAACGAATTGAAGGGTTTTGACCGCTGGAATGTTGTAAGAATTGGCCAGGGCCGTCCGCACGGTCACCGGTCCGTGGAAACGGTTGTCATAATTGGTTGGTTTGTAGGGCGGACGCGGGTCGCTGGGGTTGCCGGATGGGGGGAACTCGGACGGCACGTCCCAGATGAGGGTGGCTGGCGTCCAGCCTTTCTCAAAAGCGGCCACGTAGGTCAACGGCTTGATCGAAGAGCCCGGCTGGCGGGGCACCAGGGCCATATTGATCTGACCGGCAATGGCGTCATTATAAAAATCGGCCGACCCGACCATCGCCAAAATTTCTCCCGTGGCCGGACGGATGGCCACGAGCGCCCCATCGGTGACGTGCTTATCGGCCAGCGTCGCCACCTGCTGTTGAACGATCTGCTGGGCCTGGTCCTCCAGGTACGGATCAAGCGTGGTGGTTACCGTAAAGCCGGAACGGTAAATGGTTTGCGGATCGTACTGCGCTTCCAGTAAAGAGCGAATGTAATTGACCCAATGCGGGTAACGCATAGAGACATTGGCGCTGGTGAAGTTGTAGTTCTCCAGCGCGGTGGCGGCATCCGCGACTGCTTGCGCGTCAACACACACCGGCTGACGCGAGTTACTGACCTCGATGCAGTTGCGCTCCTGGCTGAGCTGCCACATCAGGATCAGCACCTGCTTCTGGCGCCGGAGAGCGGCATCGCGGTTGGTGTAGATATCATAGACCGAGGGGGCCTGCGGCAGTCCGGCCAGAAAAGCCGCCTGCCACAAGGTGAGTTTATCCGCGCTGGTCTTGAAGTACGTCTCGGCGGCTGCCTCCACGCCATAAGCCAGATTGCCGTAGTAATTCTCGTTCATGTATAACTCGAGAATCTGGTCCTTGGTGTAGCGCCGCGTGATCTCCGAGGAGAGTACGATCTCGCGCGCCTTGCGCTGGACCGTACGCTGGTTGCGTTCTTCGGGCGTGAAAAGCAGGTTGCGGGCGAGCTGCTGCGTGATGGTCGATGCGCCGGAAACCACATCGCCGGTGGTGTAATTCTGCCACAATGCGCGAACGATCGCGATCGGGTCGAAGCCGGGATGGCTGTAGAAGTCCTTGTCTTCGGTCGCCAATGTGGCCGCCACCATATAGGGGGAGATTTTGTCCAGAGTGGTGTACGTGCGCCGGCCGGCGTTTGGATCCAGTATCTCGTAAAGCAGGTCGCCGTTGCGATCCAAAATGCGCGTGGTCTCGAACTGCGAGGCGTGCTGCTGCAGATCATCCACGCTGGGCAGCGTGGCGGCGATCGAATAATACTGGTAAATCGCCCACGAGCCCACCGCAACGAGCGCGAGCACGCCAACGAACACCAAGGCGATGATCACCCGCAGCAGGCAACCCGCAGCCGTACGCCATCCGCTTGACCTGGCGCGGATGGGGGTCGTATGCCGCCGCGCCGAAGGCGGTGCCGTCGTAGCCTGGCCTGCCGAAGCTCTGGCAAGCGAGCTAACCGCTGCGCGGGAGACGCGCGTCGCGTACGGGTCAATCTCGTCCACCCGTCTGGGGAGGGGCATGCCGTACTGGTCGATGGCCAGCGGAGGGACAGTAGCCTCGTCGTCGTTGCGCGGCGCCTGCGAACCCTCGACTTGCGGCTCAGACGCGCGCGTCACGTCGAGCGGTCCGGCTCCATTCAGGCGCATGGGCTGCGTTTCTTCTTCCGAGGGGAAAAGTGCCCCGGGAGCGGCGCTCTCCTGGCCGTACCATCCGCCGGTCGCTTCAGGATAACCGGTCGGATGCCGTCCGGTGACAAATTCGCCGGAAAAAGGCCCAGACCCGGCGGCCGGCGGTTGGACCGGTTCTTCTGCCGGCGGCGTCCCTTCTTCAACCGGCGAAGAAGGCTGGTCGAGTGGGACGGCTGTGCTTTCCGGACCAGCGGCGGCTTCATCCACCTCATTCGCCAGGCGAGAGGCTAAGGACTTCTCTTCACCTTGCAATGCGCTTTCAACCGGCGGGATATCATTGGCTTCGCCATCGGGGGACGCAACCACCTCCCCGCCGCCAGCCGCCCCCTTTTCCGCCGCCTCGACCGGAGATTCAGGGGGCAGCGGTTTTTCCGCCGGAATGGCTGCTTCCTCCGGTGTTCGGGCCGGGGTGATTTCAGGTTCATCCTGGCTGGCAGCCAGGCGTCGGAATCGCTGACTGGGTCGCTCAGAGGAAGCGGGGTTGTGATGGCTCATGGAGGCAGGCTGGTTCGTTTTCGGGTCATCCATCGGTTGACAGCGCTGTTAGACAGGCATGGCAACCTGGATTTCATCATTCGTACTCTACGCCGACAGCCCTCATTCTAGCACAAAACCTTTGACCGTTGGGTGCGATGCCCGTAAAATGGGAACATGCGTGATTGGACCCTAAAATCAGGCGATCCGCTTTGCCTCAACCTGTGCGCCGATCAGCGCCTTTGCCAGCCGGATTACGCCAACGACCACATCTGGGAGCTCAGCTTGGGCGGTGGCGATCCTCCAGCCGTGGCGCTCCACACCAGCTTCGGACTCCGCGCGCGGGGAATGCGCATCTTCCCTCGCTTCACCCTTGACCACAAAATGGTCAGCGATCCCGCCGCTTTCGACCGATCGCCAAACGTAGTCCGTTTTTATCCAAACTATCTTCAAATTCAATTCGAACCTTTCTCAGGCATTGACGCGGTTTGCGAGTACTGGGTTCCCGAATCGCACGCGGTCTTAGGCAGGTTGCGTATTACCAATCGAAACGTCGTCCCGCGCGCCTTGCGCATGGAATGGATCGTTCTGCTCGTTCCCTTAGGCGATGGACAAAGAATGTCGGCCGCTCAATTCGAGATCAACCATATCCTGCAAGGCCGCAGCGGCGGACTCGAACCGGTGTTCTTCCTCACCGGTGGGCCATCGCCAGGCGCCGGCCCCTTCCCTTCTCTATACTTAGATGTTGAACTGGCGCCCGGCAGCTCCCGCCAGTTCACCTGGGCGCTGGCTTCTCTCCACGCTGCGGAGGCATCCTTCGAGCACGCTCGCCGTTTAACCGCACGACCCTGGGACGCCGAGCTGGCCCGCATCGAGCTGCTTAATGAGCAGCAGGCTGTAGAGATTAACACCGGTGATCCAGATTGGGATGCGGCCCTGGCTTTCGCTCAAACTCAGGCCTTCAGGCTTTTCATGGGACCCTCTGCGTCGCTGCCTTACCCATCCTTCGTCTCTGCGCGTCAGCCCGATCACGGCTTTTCTCCGCGCGGGGACGGCCGCGATTACGGTCCATTGTGGAACGGCCAAACCGCTCTGGAGAGTTATTATCTGTCCACCCTGATCCTGCCAGGCGGCGCCGACCTGGTCAAAGGCCTGATTCGGAATTTCATCGCCGCCCAGGCTGAGGATGGCGCGCTGGATTGGAAGCCAGGCCTGGCCGGCCAGCGCGGAAGCCTGCCGGCCCAGCCCCTGCTGGCTTCACTGGCGATGCGCTTGTTCTCCGCCTGCGAAGACCTCAACTTCCTGCGCGAAACTTTTCGCCCTCTCTCAGCCAGTTTCGAGCGCTGGTTCGATCCGGATCACGATCGCGATCAGGATGGCGCGCCCGAATGGGACCATCCGCTTCAGTCCGGCTTCGAAGAGAATCCCGCCTTCGACCGCTGGCGTCCCCATGGGCGAGGTCTGGATATCCGTGCCGCCGAAAGCCCCGCATTAACCGCCCTGCTGCTGCGTGAATGCCAGAGCCTGGCGGCCATGGCGCGCCTTATAGGCCATGAAGACGCTCTCACCTCCCTGAATAAGCGCCAGGAGCGGCTCGAACGATCCCTGCGGGAAATGTGGGATGCCCGCCGGGCGGTGTTCCGTTACCGCGACCGCGACACGCACCTCTGCCCGCCTGGCCGCATGCTGTTTCACGGCCGCGGCCCTGGACCTCACGCCATCGGTGCAGAGTTCGATTCGCCCCGCCGTCTGGTGATCCAACTGGCAACTCCCGGCCAGACGGTTCCTCGCGCCAGCCTTAGCCTGCGCGGCAGGCATGGCCGCCGGCGCATCGAGGAAATCATCCCGCCGTCGGATGTCTTCTGGATTCCCGGTCAGGCATGGATTACTACCTCACAGGTATATACACGCCTGGACACGCTGGCGGTAGACGGACTGCCCGCGCACGCAGAGGTCACGGCGAGGACGGCCGCTTTTTCACACGACGATATCACCTGCCTGGCGCCTCTATGGTCAGGGAGGATCGACCCGCGCTGGGCGTCATCCCTGGTGCGCCGATCGATCACTTCCCCGCAGCGCTACGGCCGCCTCTTTGGACTGCCTGCTTGCCCGTCGGGCGGCGCCCGCCATGATCCGGCCTGCTCGGCAGTCCATATGCCGTGGAATCAGATCGTCGGCGAGGGGCTGCTCGCGAACGGCTTCCAGAACGAGGCAGCCGCGTTGGTGACCCGTCTGATGGCGGCGGTTATCCAGACCTTGAAACATGACCGAGCTTTCTATTCTCAGTACAATGCTGACAGCGGCCGGCCTGCGGGCGTGCGCGGCGGCCTGGGAGGACTGGCGCCGATCGGTCTTTTCCTTGAGACCTTGGGCGTGCGCCTGATCTCACCCTGGAAGGTCGCCGTGTGGGGACGGAATCCCTTCCCATGGGATGTGACGGTGAGGTATCGCGGCCTCACGGTGCTTCGCAGCGGGGCCAAGACGCTCATCACCTTCCCGGATGGTCAGCCGGTTTCCCTCGAAAAACCTGAATTTCAGGTAGTTTTCATGGAATAACTCAGGTAAAATATTCCTAGAGGTAAGGGATGAACATATCAAACGAAAAAGAGGATCAAAAAGACCTGCTGCTGCTGGCGGTTGTTCAGGCGCAGGATGCCGACGGAGCGGTTCGCGCCCTCGCTGCGCTGGGGTTGTCAGTCACCACGCTGCCCAGCGTGGGAGGCTTCCTCGGGCGGCGCAACGCCACTCTGTTGATCTGCCTGCCGTCCGCCCGCCAGAAGGATGCCATGGCAGCCCTGCGCAGCACCTGCCGCCAGCGCACCGAATTCATCGCTGTGCCGCTGGAGAGCGCCCCGCTGCCGCTGCCTGCGCCCACACCGGTCACCATTGGCGGCGCCACAGTCTTTGCCCTTGAGCTGGACCATTTCGAGGAGATTTGACTATGAAATTGATCATTGCCATCATTCGGGGTGAGGACCAGGAGGCGGTCTCCCACGCGCTGACCAAGGCCGACTTTCGCGTGACGTACATCGCCTCGACGGGCGGCTTCCTGCGGCGTGGAACATCCACTTTATTGATCGGCCTTCAAGATGAACAGGTTGAAGAAGCCCTCGAGTTGATCCGCGCCAATGTGTCTCCATCGAGCGAGCCGAGCGCGAAAAACGCCACGATCTTCGTGGTCAAAGTGGATCATTACACCCAGCTTTAATGGATAGATCAAATTTCAGCCCACTGGCCTTTTCCAAAGGCCGGCCCTCATTTCTCGAATTCAATCTATAACATTTTCTGGTACATTTCTTGCACAATTATCCCCTCAACACCATCGCGAAACATTTTAACAGTAAATATTCAGGCTTCAAACCGCTTGTCTATCAAAAGGACTGCGGATATAGTACGACTGGATGCTTTATTAATCTTCCGCCGCGCTGAAAAGTCGGCCATAACAAAGAAAAGATGGGAGGAGACATGAACTTCGGTTTGGCATTTTCATTCCCGTTTCAAGATAAAGATTGGTTCAAGAAGCTGGCCATCCCGGCTCTGGTATCACTGATACCCATCGTGGGGCAGCTCTTCATCCTTGGCTGGTCGCTGGAGGTCACCCGCCGGGTCATCCGCCATGATCCCGTGCCCCTGCCGGATATGGATCTGGGGGAAAATTTATCCAAAGGATTTCTTGCCTGGGTGATCGGCCTGATATACGCCATTCCGCTGATTGTGATCATCATTCCTTTCTCGGTCTTGTCAGCCGCCGCCGGGAACGACGTCAATTCAGCCGGCGGATATGTATTCGTTTCTCTTTGTTTCAGTGTATTAGCCTTCCTCTACGGGCTGCTGATGGCCTTCGTTCTACCTGCGGCTTATGGCAATTTCGTCGATAAAAACCAGTTCGGTGCGGCGTTTAATTTCAGCGAAGTATTCGGCCTGTTAAAATCGGCACCTGGCGCTTATCTGATCACCATTGTCGGCGCGTTGCTGGCCGGACTGCTGTCCTCGCTCGGCGTGATCCTTTGCGTGGTTGGGGTATTGTTGACCGCAGTATACGCAATGGCCGTGGCCGGACATCTCTATGGTCAGGCTTATAACGAGGCCACAAAAAGCAGTATCTATACCCCGCCCGCCACGAACCCAACACCGTAGCTCCAATTCGCCGCCGGGCGGCCTATCGAAACAAACGATGGGGCGCGGTTAGCTCGCTGCGCCCCATCGATGGATTCGGCTCAATCCTTCGGCTCTATTCGTGAAACTCTTGCACCTGATACGTTTCCACCTGTAGATGCTTGCGTCGCCAGTAATCGGGCGGGGCGCCCATCTTTTCACACAGATGAGACAGAAATTCCTCTTTTTCTGGCAGTTTCTCCCACACCTGCGGCAGGAAGGTCGCCCGCCGAAATCCGTCCCGGATAACCACACCATCGATGCCCGGCCTTAATCGGGCCAGCAACTCTTCCGGCGTCTGATACTCCAGCGGAGTAGGCAAAGTCAAATAAGAGATTTCGATGCGGATAAACGGAAGCTCGTATTCCTGCACCGGCATGAAGCGATAGTCGTCCAACGCAGCCGCGATCGCGTGCTCGCGCACATCTTCCGCCAGAGGCTGATAGGGTTCCAGCGCGCCGATGCAACCGCGCAGGTTGCCATCCATGGTCAGGGTCACAAATGTCGCTCCGGGTTTCCGCAGGCGTGGAGGTAAGGATTTCAAATCGACCGGCCGAATGGGTTCACCCCGCACAGCCTGCTCCAGCGCTTGGCGCGCAAGTTGCAACAAAATCTTCTGTTCTTCAGGGGTGAGCAGATCAGTGTCCATCGCACAGTTCACGATAAGTGCGATTATAAAAGGTGAGGGGTCGGTGATCCCCTTCAACATATTGGACGGCCATGACGTGGGCGAGGAATAAAGAGGTCGTTTCCACGTCTATAATTTGGAACACTTTACAATCGAAGTGCGCCAGGCCACCCTGAATCAGCGGCGCTCCGGTGACCAGCGTGAAGGTCGGCACGCCCTTGAAGCGGTCGCCGCCATCGGGGATACGCCCGGCGAACCGGTCGGAGAGGTGACGCTGGCTCTCATCCAAAATGGTCACCCCATATATTCCCGACCGGCGTACCAGCTCGTGGGTGCGTGTATCGGCCGCCAGCGAAACCAGCGCAACCGGCGGGAAAACGGATACCGAGGTGAAGGAACTGACCGTCATGCCGTGCTGTACATTATCGAGGACAGTGGTGACAATCACCACGCCGGAAGCCCACTGGCGCATTCCGGTGCGAAAAGCGATGGGGTCGGCCGACATGATCACCTCGTTCAGAAAAAAGCCCGCTGAACAATTTGTTTATACATTCACGCTGAACGGACGTCAAGGGAAATTGCCAGGTTTATCCGACATGAACACTTGCGGCGGGCGTACTATTCGGGTACTATCATGGATATATTATCCATATGGACACTCCTATCTCTGAACAGCAAACACCACCTGTGGAGAGCAGTTCGCCGCCGCCGTCGCAACCCTGGAGCACGTGGCGCGCCCTCTCGACGGTCTTCAGCGTGGCCGTCATCGTTGCCACGCTCTTTACCATCTGGACGCCTTCCGCCCTGTTCAACAACAGCCTGGCCGAAAAGATGGCCGCTGCATTGCGCACAAACCCGAATGCAAACAGCCCGGGAATGTTTCCCACCCCAACCGCCCGACCTCAGCCGCTGATCGGCATCGTCGCCGGGCATTGGGGCAACGATTCAGGCTCCGTCTGCCCTGACGGCCTGACTGAAGCGGAAGTCAACCTGAAGATCGCCACCCTGGTCAAAGAGGATCTGACCAAAGAAGGCTTCGATGTAGATCTGCTGCAGGAATTCGATAAGCGCCTGTACCAGTATCATGCCCTGGCGCTGGTCTCCATTCATAACGATTCCTGCGACTACATCAATGATGAAGCCACCGGTTTCAAGGTTGCTGCCGCACTCGCCAGCAGCACCCAGCCAGAAAAATCGGCTCGTTTGACCGCCTGCCTGATCGACCGCTACCACGCGATTACCGGTTTACGCTTTCACTACAATTCGATCACTCCCGACATGACCAATTACCACGCCTTCAACGAGATCAACAGCGACACGCCCGCCGCCATCATCGAAGCCGGCTTCCTTAATCTGGATCGCCAGTACCTCACCGAACATACGGATAAGGTGGCTGAAGGCATCGCCGCAGGCATCCTCTGCTACGTTCACAACGAGCCCATCCAGGAACCGCTCCCCAGCCAGGCCCCATGAACGCACCCCAAAACCAGGCCATCGTAGCACTGCAAAACGCCAGACTGGCGATGCAACACGGGGATAGGCGCTCGGCGCGCCAGTTGGCCGAGCGCGCCGCCGCACTTGACCCAAACCTGGAGGATGCCTGGCTGTATCTGGCCGCGCTGTCTGAGCCGCAGGCCAGTCTGGCGTATCTGCGCCGCGCTCTCGAAGTCAATCCGCGCAGCCAGCGCGCGCGCAAGGGTATCCACTGGGCAATCCAACGCTTGCGCACAGCCCGGCCGCAGCCTGAACAACGTGCTTTCCGCGGCATGATCGTTTTGCCAGAGGGCGTGATCGCCCGCCGGCGCGCGCCCGTTCTCCCCTGGCTGGCGTTCATTTTGATCATTGCTCTGGGATGGGTGGCCTGGTTAGGGGCTGTTCCCATTGATCTGGCTGCTGCCTTCCAGGCCAACCCGCCGGAAGGCCGGCCGGTCGCCGGCCTGGTCAAACCAACCCTCACCCCCACGCCCACCAGCACGCCCACCCCAACGCCCACCCCCACCAATACGCCGACCCCCACGCCCACCGACACGCCGACACCCACGCCCACCGACACGCCCGTACCGACGCCCCAGCCCTCAGGCCTGACCGCCCCATATCAACCTGCCCCCCTGCCGATGGAACCGGGGGTTCATTGGGTGGACGTCAACCTCACCACCCAATCCGCCTATGCCTACGACGGCACGGATTTGGTGCGCTCCTTCGTGGTCTCGACCGGCACCTGGCTGCATCCGACGGTGACAGGCCAGTACCACATATACGTCAAATACCGCTACGCGCCCATGCGCGGGCCGGGCTATTACCTGCCAAACGTGCCCTATGTGATGTATTTCTACCAGGGTTACGGTCTGCACGGCACCTACTGGCACAACAACTTCGGCCACCCGATGAGTCACGGGTGCATCAACTTCCGCACGGAAGACGCCGCCTGGCTCTACAACTTTGTGGACATAGGCGACCTGGTCAATATCCATTACTGATGGGTGCGCTTCCCCTCTCTTTGGAAGAAATGGTCACCCGCCGCGAATTCCTGAAATTCGGCGGGGTGATCTTGGGCGGGTTGTTACTGCCCCCTCTTTCCTTCCACACCCAGGAACCGGCTGAGCCTCTCGGCCGCGTGCTCGAACCGACGATCCAGATTTACGACCGGCCGTCCCTGTCTGCCAGAGCGGTAAAATCACTCTGGCGCGACCTGGTGGTTCCCATCAGCGAGGTTACCATTGGAGACGGCGTGCCAGCCTACAACCGGGTCTGGTACCGCATCGGCGAGGATGGCTTTGCCCATTCCGGCGCCATTCAGCCGGTGGAGATACGTACCAACCCGGTCCCCTCGGAAATCCCCAACGGGGGGCAATTGGCCGAACTGACCGTGCCCTTCACCGACGCGCGTTGGAAGCCAGCCAAGAGCGAGGCCGTCGCCTACCGCCTGTATTACGGTACCACCCATTGGGTCACCGGGCTGTCGACCAACCAGGAAGGGGAAGCCTGGTATGCCATTCTGGATGACAAGTGGAAATATACCTATTATGCCCCCGCGGTGCACTTTCATCTTATCACCCCGGATGAAGTTTCATCCCTCTCGCCGCAGGTGCCTCTGGAGGCTAAGCGCATCGAGGTTCGGCTCCCAGAACAAATGCTGATCGCTTATGAATGGGACAAACCGGTCTTCATGACGCGCACGGCCACCGGCGCTCGCTTCAGCAGCGGCAATTACGAAACGCCCACCGGCGTGCATCGGATCAATTGGAAACGGCCCTATCGTCACATGGCGGCCGGCGACCGGGCGGCGCCCAACAGCTACGATTTACCCGGCGTACCCTGGGTTTGCTATTTCACGGCGGACGGCATCAGCATTCACGGCACCTACTGGCACAACGATTTCGGCAAACCGCGCAGCCACGGCTGCATTAACCTGTCAATTTCCGCCGCCCGCTGGGTGTATCGGTGGACGCTGCCCAGCGTCCCGTTTTATAATCAATTCGTCTTCGAAAATGATGGCACGCGCGTGGACATCATTGGATGATCGCATCATCGCAGCCTTTCGTAAGGTGCGGAGAGGTTCGCGCGTCGAAAATAGAGAGTAGAGATGACAAAACCGCTTTTTCCAGGCCTGGTCTTTGACGAAAATGACGAGCCGGTTGAATTGGCTTACGTCGGCGGAGAGCCGTTTTATGTGGTCAACGACGCCGGATTCCACCGCCACATCCCATCTCAAGAAGTGGATCGGCAGGTTCTTAACATTCTGCGCGAGCAAATTAAGGGCAACGAGGAGTTGATCGCCGAGCAAACGTCTAAGATGCTCGGCCAGGACGACATCTTTACTCAGGCTATCATCCAGAATCAGCTCAAGCAGATCGAACAGTCCTTTGAAGCCCTGTTTCAGACCGGCATCCCTGAGGAGGGGCTGGCTTACATGGGCATGGTAGGCTTTAAAATCGTCATTAACATGCACGGAGAGGTCATCCGCGTGGATCAGCCGATGGCTCTCGGCGGCGACGAAGGCGGCGGTGAATAAATCCGCGTAGGCGAACTCTCACTACTTCGACCGGATTTTTCTCGATTCTGACGCTAATCTAACGCAAATTCATTATCATTACCTGCTGACGGACATTGGGAGAAGTGCCTATGAATTCATCTAAATTTGTGTTAGACGTATCCGAATCCGATTTCGAATTTGAAGTCATTGCCTTTTCCGAAAAGACGCCGGTGCTGGTGGATTTCTGGGCGACTTGGTGCGTCCCATGCAAAGTCCTCAGTCCGCTCCTCGAACGTCTGGCCGAAGAGGCGCAGGGTGGTTTTCGGCTCGCCCGGGTGAACGTGGACGAGAATCCCGCCCTCGCCCATCGCTACAACGTGCGCGGGATTCCGACCGTGTTGGCCGTCAAAAACGGTCAGGTGGTCTCTCAATTTACCGGCGCTTTACCTGAAGAGCGCGTACGGGAGTTCATCCGCTCCATCGTCCCGACGTCCGCTGATTTATTGTTGGAGAAAGGACGCAGTCTCACCAGCATGCACCAATGGCGCAGCGCCGAGGAGGCCTATCGCTCTTACCTGGAGCTGATGCCTGAGAATGCGACCGCCCTGCTTGGCCTGGCCAAGACCCTGCTGGCCCAGGGTCAGGCGCGAGAAGCCTATCATATTTTGAGGAATTTTCCTGTCAGCCGGGAATACGCCACCGCCGAGGTGTTGCTGCCTCTGGCCAGCGCGATGATGGAGTTGCAAAACCCAGGAGCGGATGAAGATAGCCCGCTCGAAGCGGCATATCGCCACAGTTTGCGGCTGGTGGGGCGCGGCAACCTGCCGGCAGCCCTGGACGGCCTGCTCGACATCCTGCGCCAGGATAAACACTTCCGCAATGGCCAGGTGCGCCAGGTGATTCTCGCCCTCCTTGAGCTGCTCGGTGAGGACGATCCCGCTACACGTGCGTACCGCTCTGAGCTGGCTTCTATCCTGTTCGGATAGTTTACCTTTTCAATATCAGCGTCCCCCACGTTGTGGGATCGTCCAATTGGCGACCACGGTCGTTCGACACCATCTTTTGCTGTTCGCTCACGCCGGGGGTATCATCATCTGAGGCGGAAAAAACAAAACCAAATTGTGCCCCATTCGTCGGTGTGATGGCAAACAGGCTCCACGGAATGGCCGCCTCAACCCGATAGACCCCCGAGCTGCCGATGGCGCCAATCTTGACACCGCTCTGACTCCCGGCTTCCGCTTCGGGATACCACAGATAAGCTTCGGGGGAATTGCCGACCGTCTCGTATCCCGGTGAGATGCCGAGCTGATAATCGTCATCGTCGAGCTCCCGGTTGGTCAGATCACCGGCCAGGTCGCTGTCCAGGAGGATTTCCAGGCTGTCGCCTTTATAGATGTCGGCGCCGTGTGAGACCTGTACGTACCGGTCGTCTTTCACCTTGCCGGCAAGATAGAGATTGTTTAGATCCCAGCCTACGCGGAAGGAGGCTTCAAGATCGGCAGGACCACTCCATTGGCTCGCGCCAAAGACAACGAACGTGGCCGGATAGGCGGTTGTTGACCAATCGCTCCAATCGCCGTCGATCTTGGGCGGTGAACTCAGGTAAGGCGCAACGATGGCCGGGCCGGGACGCGAAGCTGCCAGTGTGGCCGTATTGACCTCCAACGTCGAGGAGGCCAGCGGTGCCGCTGTCATGGTTGGATGACCGCCCGTCAGCGTGGCCGTCAACACCGGCGGCAGGGTGGCTGTGGAAGCCCCAACGGGAACCTGCGCAAACAGCGCCGTCATCGTCCTATTGGGGGTGGGGAACACAAACGGGGTCGGTGTCCGCACCGGCAGACTGCAGGCAACCAGAGCAGCGCTGACTGCCAGGGTAATCGTTGAGAGTCGCTTGACCTTGATTTTCATAACAGCTCCTTCTGCCTGGAAACCGACCTCGCTGACCCCATTATAGCCAGTTTGCATTTCCGTTCAATGCCGTTATAATTTTTCGAGAGCGAGCAAATGGCGATGGAAACCGTTGGATTCGATGCAAAGGATGACACCGTCCTTGAGCAGCTCGAAGTCCTGGTAGTCATCTTCAGTCTGCGAGAGAGCCGGCTCAAGGTGCTCCTGAAGGCTCAGGCAGGCGACCTGTGGGCCCTGCCAGGCCGCCCGGTGCGCCTTTCCTCTTCTCTGGAACAGGCCGCGGCCGAAGAACTCGACTGTCACACTGGCGTGGCCGACGCTTACCTCGAACAGCTTTACACCTATGGCGATCCTGAACGCATCTCCGGGCGGCGGCTGATTTCCGTGGCTTATTTCGCTTTAATCCCTGCAGACGCTCCCTATACGGCCGGCGAGGCGTACGGCGCCCGCTGGTTTGCCGTGGACGATCTGCCTCCCCTGGCCATGGACCACGCTGAGATCATCGCCTACGCGCTGCGCCGCTTGCGTTATAAGCTGGAGTACTCGGCCGTGGGCTTCCAGCTTCTCCCCGAAACATTCACCCTGAGCGAGATCCAGCGTACCTATGAGATGATCCTGGGCGAGAAAATCGACAAGCGCAACTTCCGCCGACGCATCCTCGCAGCCGGCATCATCGAACCGACGCCCGCGCTGCGCACCGGTGAAGGCCGTCCAGCTCGCCTGTACCGCTACCGCCCGGATGCGGTGGCCGAAGTCAAAGCGCGCCGTCTGTTTCCCTGATGATTTCGTTATCCGGGATTGAATCGACCGGCTAAAGCCCAGGCTCACTGCTTCGGAATTAATCTCTAACCCCCACGGCTTGCTAAAAGCGATTACCTTATTAACGGAGTGCCTCGGCCGCTTTGCGAGAGAAATGCGGACAACTTCAGCCTCTCCGCAAAATGCTGATGCTCTCGATGTGGTACGTTTGCGGGAACAGATCGAAAGGCGTCACCTTCTCCAGGTGATAGCCGTGTGCGAGCATCCATCGCAGATCACGCGCCAGCGTGGGCGGCTCACACGAGACGTAGGCAATCGTGCTCGGCCCGCGCGCGAGGATGGCTTCCAGTCCCCTGCGCGCGATCCCGGAGCGCGGGGGGTCTGCTACGACGATGTCAGGTCGAAAATCAAGGACCGGCAGGATGTCCTCCAACGACCCCTGGTAGAGCTCCACATGATCGAACTCATCCAGATTGGCTGCGAAATCCTGGCAGGCGCTCTCTGAAACTTCCACACCGACCAGCCGACCCGCCTGCGCCGCCAAAAAGGCGCTGAACAGGCCCACACCGCAATAAGCGTCCAGGATCGCGGGCGCGCCGTCCAACGGCAGGCTCGCCAGCAGATGCTCGACCATCTTCGCGGCGCCGGCGGTGTTCACCTGAAAGAATGAACCCGGCGAGACGCGAAAGGATCGCCCGAGCAGCTCTATGGTGAGAAAAGGGTCTCCCGCCAAAACGAACGGCCCATCCGGCCCATGATATACGGCCGAAAGAGGGAAATCGACGCTGAACTCGGGCGGTTTTCGTGAACTTCCTTCCAGGATCAGCATCGGCTCTCCTCCTGCTCCTGCCCGCAGGCCAATCTGCGTCAGCTCAGGAACAGCCGCGACCTCGATGAGCGGCCACACTTCGGCAATCGCCTCTTCGAGTACATGGCACTCGAGGATTGGCACCACCTCGTGTGAGCGTGAAGCCTGGAAGCCGAGCTTTCCATCCGGGGTCAGGTGGAATTGAACGTTGTTGCGGTAATGCCAGGGAAGAGGGGAAGGTACCGTCGCCTCGACCGGGGGATGGTCGATTCCACCTACCCGCTCCAGCGTCTCGATCAGCAGTGCGCGTTTCACGGCGAGCTGTTCCGCGTAATCCAGGTGCTGATAGGCGCACCCACCGCAAACGGTGAAGTGCGTGCAGCGTGGGCGGATGCGTTTCGGTGAGGGTTTCAGCACCTCGACCAGTTCGGCGCGGGCATAGTCCCGCTTCTCCTCGACCAGCCGGACGCTGACCCGCTCGCCAGGCAGTCCAAAGGGCACGAAGACCGCTCGCCCATTTGCCAGTCGTCCGACCGCGTCGCCGCCGTAAACCAGCCGTTCGAGCGTCACTTCGGCGAGATGGTGAATTCCGTCCGCCTCGAATTCAGTTGAAATTCTATTCTGTTTTCCCACAACAACCATATCAGCACAAGGTACGCGGTCATAGCCAGGGAGAACAGTAGAAACCCTCCTAATTGGCCATTCCTGAGCGTGACGATCGCCGGTCGGTATAGAAACAAGCCAATGAGAATGACCGGCAAATATCCGGCCGCTTTGGTGCTTCGCCAGTCAGAAAGAGCTAAGCCTGCCGCGCTGATCAACGCCAGGATCGAGAGGCCGATTTGGACCACCGCTGCAACCGGCAAAGATAATATTCCCAATGGAACATAGAGGAAAGCCAGCGGCAGAGGATAGATGTAAACTGGGTTTTCTATCCAGGTCGATCCATAAAGGGTGTGGTTGGTTGCCCACGCTTCCGCATCGTAAGGGTTTTGCCCCTGTAGGAGCATTCTCCCACCCAACCAGAAGGTGAAGAAATCGTTATTGACCTCATAATCTACCGATCGGGCAACCAGCCAGGCAACAAATACGGCTGTCAATACGATCAATATACCCACCCCGAACCGTAAAAAAGGAGGCTTAAACCTTCCTCCTGCGATCCGGGTGATCACCCTGCCTCCCTTGCCCGATGAAATCGACAGGGAATTATTTACCGCAAGAAAAACGACAACACCACCAGAATCACAAAAAACGAGCCGGCCAGCACGCCGATGCGCTTCAAATCGCCTAGCTGATGGCTGTAGTCCGGGTTGAATTCCACTACCCCAATCCCTTTACGCGGCAGAACCGGATTATCGCGGGTGACCACGGAAGGGGCTTCCCTGGTCGGGCGGGATGCCTGGCGTCTCTGTTTCTTCTTGCTCATATCTATAAAGGCTCCTTCTAGAATGGATTATGAATTCGTCTGCAGTTCGGCCGTCACCACGATGCGCTGTTTATCCACCAGGTATGGATAGCATGAGATCAGCGTGACGGTGGCAGACTGCGTGGGCGCCATGACGTCCACCTGAGTTGGCTCAACAATGCGGCTGCTTTTTATCACATAGGTATACGTTCTTTGATTCGTGTAGAGGATCACCAGGTCGCCAGGCTTGAGCCGGTCCAGATCGCGAAAAATCTCGCCAAATACGTCGTTGTGCGCGGAAAGGACCAGATTGCCTTTCTGCCCGGGGTCGGGCGTCCCGACGTGCTGTCCGACTCCTTTCTTTAATTGCTCCCAGCCATCGCCCTGCACGATTGGTGCATCCACCTTGATAGCCGGTATCTGGATTCGGATCGCCTGTTCCGGCCCCGGTGTGGGAATGGGGATGTTGGCCAGGCTCTGCACCAGGGGCAGCAGGTTTCTGGGGATTTCCTCCTCGTTCGGCTGCGTCCCGCCCGGCGAGTTTGGCGGCGTGTGACCGGATGGCAGCACCACCGCCTGGATCAGCGGCGTCGGCGTGAGCGTGGGTTGCTGAAGCGCGGCGGCCACTTCACGGTTCAGATCACGCAGCAGGTTGAAGCCATTGAAAAGTACGAAGATGAGTCCAATGACAGCCACGATCTCGACGATAAACAAGAATCGGTCGAGCGCCCTTCCACCGCGCGGAGCTGCCGGCGCTTCTGCTCCAGTCGCTCCGGTTTCCTGCATCGGCGGATCAGCGCTATTCCCTCCAGCGACCACCGAGGGCGGCACCATCACCAGCCGGCCGGTGCGTCGGTAGTGGTCCAGCCGCGCCTGACGCTCCGCCCGCCGCTTTTCAACCAGCAGGCGGCGTAATTCATCGACCGAGAGGTCCTGTGGAGATGGTTTACGCGCCAATTCGTTTCCCTCGATGTGCGCCCGAGCCGATCACTGCAAAATTATACTCCGTTTCATCGGCGCCCACATTTCCTCATTCCAGCCTTCCTTGCCATTTCACCCGCCTTTATGTATAATCTTCTTCAGCTTGGGCGGTTAGCTCAGTTGGTTAGAGCGTTGCGTTGACATCGCAAAGGTCGTAGGTTCGAGTCCTATACCGCCCACCATCCTCAAACGCGCTGACCGGGACGAGTAACCGTTATCCACCCGCCAGAGAATGGGGCCAAGGGCTGAGAGTCCCACCGGAAGTGAGACGGCGAAAACCACCCGCGAGCGGAAACCTGAACCGGCACAATGACCGCAGTAAGGCGAACGGTTGGCCCCGTTATCGGCCCAAGGAGATGGCCGCCTGAGCGGTCAATCTGGGTGGAACCGCGTGAGTGTGAGCTCTCGCCCCAGTGGGCGAGAGATTTTTTATTTAGCCATGGATCGAAGTCAAAGGAGGTTCGAATGGCTGAGAAGAAACAGGAACGCTACGAAGATTCTCTGCTCTACCGCATCCGCCACTCGGCGGCGCATATCATGGCCCAGGCCGTCCTGGAGATGTTCCCGGACGGGAAGATCGCCATCGGCCCGCCCATTGAGGACGGCTTCTACTACGATTTTGACCTCCCGCGCACCCTCACGCCCGAGGACCTGGAAAAGATCGAAAAACGCATGCGCGAGATCATTTCGGGCAGGCACCCGTTCATCCGCGAGGAAGTCACCGCCGAGCAGGCCCGTGAAATTTTCAAGGATCAACCCTATAAGCTGGAGCTGATCGACGGCCTGGAAAAAGGCGGCTTCGACGAATACGGCAATCCCATCAAGGAGAAGCCGGTCATCTCCATTTACAAGGATGACCAGTTCGTGGACTTGTGCCGCGGTCCGCACGTCCAGGATACCGGCCAGATCCATCCCGATGCGTTCAAGCTGATGAACGTGGCGGGGGCATATTGGCGCGGCGACGAGCACCGCCCCATGCTCCAGCGTATTTACGGCACCGCCTGGGAGACCCCCGAACAGCTCAAGGATTACTTGTGGCGCTTGGAGGAAGCCAAAAAGCGCGACCATCGCAAGTTGGGCCGCGAATTGGGCCTGTTCTATTTTTCCGAAGATGTTGGACCAGGCCTGCCGCTCTTCACCCCAAAAGGTGAAATGCTGCGCCACATCATGGAAACCTATATGCGCGAGACGCAGACCCGCTATGGGTTTCAGCACGTCTGGACCGGGAACGTGGTCAAAGAGGATCTTTATAAACGCTCTGGCCACTACGACAACTACAAGGACGTCATGTTCCCGCCCATGGTGGACGAGAATGTGGCTTTCCGCCTGAAGCCCATGAACTGCCCTAGCCACATGGTGCTCTTCCGCGAGATGGGTCTCCACTCTTACCGCGAGCTGCCCTTGCGCTTTTCCGAGTTCGCCACCCTGCACCGTTACGAGAAGACCGGAGAGCTGACCGGATTGACCCGCGTGCGTGCGCTGACCCAGGATGATTGCCACACATTCATTACCGAGGAACAGATCGGTGAGGAGTTCGCCCACGAACTCAGGTTGATCACCGAGGTCTTGAACCGCTATCACCTGAGAGACTACCGCATCCGCCTCTCCCTGCGCGGCGAGGGCGGTAAATACGTCAAGGACGACGAACGCTGGACCAAGGCCGAAACCGCCTTGCGTGCGGCCATGGATGCGGCCAGCGTGGATTATTACGAAGCCGCAGGAGAAGCCGCCTTTTACGGCCCCAAGGCCGATTTCCTGGCCCGGGATGTGCTCGGCCGGGAGTGGCAGCTATCCACCATCCAGGTGGATTTCATCCAGCCAGCCCGACTCGGTCTCACCTATATCGGCGAGGACGGTCAGGAACACGTGCCGGTGGTGATACACCGCGCCGTGATGGGCTCGACCGAGCGCTTTATGGCTATGATCATCGAACATTTCGCCGGCGCTTTCCCGGTCTGGCTGGCCCCGGTCCAGGCAGTGGTCATCCCCATCGCCGACCGCCACATCGAGTATGCCCGTCAGGTCTCCCGCCAGCTTCAGGATGCCGGCCTGCGCATCGAGGTAGACGAGCGCCCCGAGCGCATGAACGCCAAAATCCGCGACGCTCAGACCCAGAAGGTGCCCTATATGCTGGTGGTGGGCGATAAGGAAATGGAAACTGGCCAGGTCGCCTTGCGCCTGCGCTCCGGCGAAAACCCTGGCCCAATGGCGGTTTCTGCTTTCATCGAGAGGGCCCGCAAAGAGATCGCTGAAGGTGTTTGATTACCTTGAGCCCGGATGTCGGATGGGACTCCTCCAACCTCCGGGCTCAAACCGTGTTTGGCTGCCCGCAACAGGAATTCGATGCGCCAATGTATGCACATCCGCAGCGATCAATTTGTTGACGAATTTTCCCCTCTTATGGTATCATCGGGTACAATTCGGTACGGCTGCGGAAACGCAACCGCAGATTAAATTTGCTCAGAAATAGGAGAAAGCTATCAGCGCCTCAAACTATAGAGTCAACGAAACCATCCGCGTGCCAGAAGTCCGTTTGATCGGACCCAATGGCGAAAATATGGGTGTCGTGCCAATCCAGGAGGCACTCCGCATCGCCCGCGAAGCAGAGCTCGATCTGGTTGAGGTAGCGCCCGGCTCAAGTCCACCCGTCGTACGCGTGATGGATTTCGGTAAGTTCCTCTACGAGCGAACTAAGAAAGAACGCGAGGCGCGCAAGGCGCAAACGAAAATCGAGGTCAAGGAAATCCGTCTGCGGCCGAAGACGAACGAGCATCATCGCTCCTTTAAAACACGCGACGCACGCCGCTGGCTTCAGGAAGGCAACAAAGTAAAAGTGGCCATTCGTTTCCGTGGCCGCGAGATCGATTATCCTGAGCTGGCCCTCGAAGACTTGAAGGAGATCGCCGAAGAACTTTCCGACATCAGCGTCATCGAGCAACCACCCATGATGGAAGGTCGCGTGCTCTTGATGGTGCTTGCGCCGAGCAAAGGCGCGAAAAAGAAGGTCACTGAACCGGCAAGCTGAGGGTTCGTTTGCAGAGTTTTGACCGGCGACCTGCGGCTGCGATGAGCAGACCGCAGCATTTTGTTGAGAGAGGAGGAAGACTGTGCCCCGAAAGCAGAAAGCTGGCAAGTACAAAATAAAGACCCACAAAGCCACGTCAAAGCGCTTTCGCTTGAGCGGGTCGGGGGTGTTATTGCGCACCAAGGGCGGCAAAAGCCACCTGCGCCGGCGCACATCTCCGCGCACCAAGCGCTTATTTATGGAGATGATCCCTGTGAAAGGTGCAGGCATCATCAAGCGCGTCAAGCGACTGGCCCCTTACGTGGCTAAGAAGGATTGATTAGCCGCCTGTAGTTTGATCCTCGGATTGGTGCGGCCGTTGGGTGCGCGCAACGGGTAGGAAGCTACCGGCGCCCAGGGGTTCGCAAAGGAGTGTTTTATGGCTCGTGTTAAAGGTGGTCCCCACGGCCATCTTCGCCACAAGAAAATCTTAAAGCTGACCAAAGGCTTCGCCGGCACACGCCACCGCCTTTTCCGGCGCGCCAACGAAGCCATGCTCAAGTCCCTGTGGTACAGCTATCGCGACCGGCGCGTGCGTAAGCGCGATTTGCGCAAGCTCTGGATTGCGCGCATCAATGCCGCTGCGCGCTCGAACGGCCTGACCTATAGCCGACTGGTCTTCGGCCTCAAGAATGCCGGTATCGCCCTCAACCGCAAGATGCTCGCAGATTTGGCTGTGCGTGATCCACAGGCGTTCTCCGCGGTGGTCGCCAAAGCAAAATTTGGATGATCTGCGCCCTTCGACTTTTCTGACGGGACGGTACCAATCGTCCCGTTTTTTTTGTATTTCCGCGCGTTGCGTGGATAGAATTAAAGGGAAGGGCCATTCATGCGGTCTTCCCTTCGATATAAGAGGCGGGGCATTGACATATTGTCCTGAGCGAATCCGGGTACAATCGTTGCGGTGGAGGTGCCTGTGAACACCACTCTGCATCGTCATACTTTTCCATCCGGCCAACGACTGGAAATCGTTTCCGGAGACATTACCCAGGAACAGGTGGATGCCATCGTGAACGCAGCCAATGAATATCTGCGCCATGGAGGCGGGGTGGCCGGCGTCATCTCGAGGCGCGGAGGCCCGCAAATCCAGGCCGAAAGCGATGAATGGGTGCGCGTCCACGGCCCTGTCAGCCACGCCGAACCGGCTTACACCGGCGCCGGCCGCCTTCCCTGCCGTTATGTCATCCACGCCGTCGGTCCAGTATGGGGCAGCGGCGATGAGGATGCCAAACTCACTGCCGCCGTCCAGGGCTCTCTCCGTTTGGCGGATCGCCTGACGCTGGCTTCCATCGCCCTGCCGGCCATCTCCACCGGCATCTTCGGTTTCCCCAAGGAACGGGCGGCGCAGGTCATCCTGGATGCAATTCGTTCCTATTTTGCGGCCAATCCCGCTTCCGGCTTGAAACAAGTGCGCGTGATCCTCTATGACGGGCCCACTTTGGATGCATTCCAGCGGAAATTCGAGGAAACCTTTTCCTGAACGCCGCTGCTGGTGGCCAGATCATGATCACATCCATTCATAATCCCAAAATCCAGCGCATCCGCGCCCTGCTGGGCCGCTCCCGCGAGCGGCGCCAAGCGGATGCTTTTGTGATCGAGGGAGTGCGCCTGACCGAGGAGCTGCTGGCCTCCGGATGGCAGGCTGAGTTGGCCCTCTACAGCTCCGAACTGAGCCCTCGCGGTCAAGAGCTTGTCCATAGGCTGGCCGCGAACGGCGTCGTCGTCGAGGAAACCACCCGCGAGGTGATCCAGAGTCTCGGCGACACCGAGACGACCCAGGGGCTTCTGGTCGTCTCCCGGGTGCGCGAGCTACCCCTGCCCGCGCCTATGGATTTCGTCCTTGTTTTAGACGCTCTGCGCGATCCCGGCAATCTGGGAACTCTGCTGCGCTCGGCCGCCGCCGCTGGCATCCAGGCCGTGCTGCTCGCACCTGGATGCGTGGATCCATTCTCGCCCAAGGTGGTGCGATCATCAATGGGCGCGATTTTCCGCCTGCCGCTGCGCAGCCTGGGATGGGATGCGATCGGCTCCTTGCTGAAGTCTCCCACACAGGGCAGTCCGTTGAGCGTCTACCTGGCCGAAGCCGCACACGGCTTGCCGTTTTGGGAGGCTGACCTGCGCGAACCGCTCGCCCTCATCATTGGCGCTGAGGCTGCCGGCCCAGGCGCGGAAGCCCGCGCATTGGCTGATCATGTGGTGCATATCCCCATGCCCGGCAGAAGCGAATCCCTGAACGCTGCCATAGCCGGTTCCATTCTTCTCTTCGAAGTTGTTCGCCAACGCAACACAAGCGAGATGCCCTCATGAAGATCCGTTCGATTACCTATTTGATAAATCCCGGCTGGCCGATCGATCAGGCCGCACTCGACCAGGCGGGGCACTTTATCCGCGCCGCGCGCCCAGCTTTCCAGGCCGCCGGCTATGAGGTTCAGACCGCCCGCCTCGCCACGATCCCCTTCCCAGAGCTGCTCGATGCCGCCAACCCGCAGTTGGCCGTCGAGTTTGCGCTGAGGCTGGAGAAAGAAGCCCAGACACAGGGTTTCGATTACATCTCCATCGGCCCGGCCCTGCCTGGATCACGCGACAGCTATGCCTGCATCGCTGCGGTGCTGGCGGCCACGCAAAACGTCTTCGTTTCCGGAATGTTAACCGCCCCGGAGCAGGGCGTTTCGCTGGTTGCAGTGCGGGACTGCGCCGCTGCCATCCACCAGGCGGCGACCATCTCGCCCGATGGTTTCGCCAACCTGCGCTTCGCCGCGCTTGCCAATGTGCCGCCTGGCTCGCCGTTCTTCCCTGCCGCCTACCACCACGGCGATGCACCGGCCTTCGCGCTCGCCACAGAAGCAGCCGATCTGGCAGTGAAAGCATTCCTGGGCGCCGGCTCCCTGGCCCAGGCGCGCCGCGACCTGGTGGCGTCCATCGAATCAAATGCCCGGCGCCTTGAGAAAGCCGCTTCCGACGTGAGCGAACAAACCAGGGTGCGCTTCGCCGGCATCGACTTCAGCCTGGCCCCTTTCCCCGCCGAGGAGCTTTCCATCGGCAAGGCCATGGAGCTTTTAGGCGCTCCCGGCGTCGGCCTGTCCGGATCGCTGGCGGCGGCCGCCTTCCTGGCCGACACGCTGGATCGAGCCCGCTTCACCCGCGCTGGTTTCAGCGGATTGATGCTGCCCGTCATGGAGGACGCGATCCTGGCCGCGCGCTGTGCCCAGGGTCTTTTGTCAATATCCGATCTTCTGCTCTATTCTGCGGTATGCGGCACCGGTCTGGATACCCTGCCCCTGCCTGGGGACGCCAGCGTTGATCAACTGGCGGCCGTGCTGCTCGACCTGGCGGCCCTTTCGACCCGCCTGGGCAAACCGCTTACCGCCCGGCTGATGCCCATTCCTGGAAAAGCCGCCGGTGATCCGGTTCACTTCGAATTCGGCTATTTCGCCGACAGCCGTGTCCTCCCCCTGCCTGCCGCCTCCTTAGAGCGCCTGTTCCACGGCGGCGAACAGGTGACGCTCCAGCCGCATTCGTCCGCTTGAGGCGCGGCGTTGCGTCATGAGATCAATGGGCAAATAGCCTGATCCGTCGAAATTACCTTGGATCGCGCCATCTCGGCCCCGTTCCTATCGAGCGCTGCGACCTGGAAATAGCAGATGGATTTTGGCAGACCCATCAGGCGGGATTGAGTTTCAAAACCGGCCTTTGCCTTGGCATCGATCAGGTTCAGTGAATTCGCGGAATTTCCACCGTATAGCTTGTATGAAGCCACTTCTGTGGCGCCGTTCCAGGAATAGCCAAGTGTAAGCCCGCTTGCATCCGCTCTGTAGGCCAGATCCGGGAGAGTGTCCGGCGATCCATGCCATGGGAACCGAAAAGCGCGGTAGCTCACATAAGGCTGCACAAAAGTCAGCTCGAAAATCGTCTTGGCATCCGGGGTCACTTCACTGATGGTGGCAAACGCGTATCCCGCGCCGGTATAGGGCGCGCCCCAACCCAAAACAGTGTTCCCATCGGCTAACCGCTGAGTATCCCCCATATATGTGGCGAACACGGGCGGGTTGTGGGTAAATTCCCATACATTGGTCGCGGTCTTGTTGGTCTCATCGATCCGGTATTCCATGCCGCGAGAGGGGGCTGTGTCGTGTTCGGCGGCATCCCCGTGGTTATCGAATACGGTGATGTGGCCATCCGCAAGCTGGCGGACGTCGTGCTGGAAAGCGAAGGGCTGCGCATCGCCGATAAACTTGAACATATTCTTCTTGCCGCCCAGCCGCCACAGGATGGCTCCGGTCTGCAGGTCGATTTTGGTGATTTCGCTCAAATTGCGACTGGATAACAACAAATTCCCATCGTTTGTCAGCGCCAGCGAATTGCCGTGCACCGCATCGATCTGTTCGGCGGTCAGGTCAGCGGTCGAATCGAACAAAGAGAAATGATCCCAGCTCCGCCATTCAAAGATCACATTCTTGGAAGGGTCCATCTCCTGAATGACCAGACCGGTAACGGTGGCGTCCTTTTTACCGCCTTTGATGATCTTGCTCATATCCACAGCTTCGGAATCGTAAATCATCAGGAGCGCATTCCCGTTTGGCAGAACCTGGAAATCGTGCAGATCCGCCGCGTATCCCTCACCGGCTGTGTATTTATCCACAATCTGATAGTGTGAATTCATGAGGTAGTATGCGGCATCCTTCTGACTGAAATAGGAAAGGAGGCCGTTGGGCTGTAATTTGAAGTCAAAACCGATTTGATCATTGGCTGCCGATTGATAATACACGATCTCACCGGTTTGATCCAATATCAACAGGTAAGATCCCACCACCGAGCTTGTCCAGTAGAAAGGCGCGACGAAAAAATATCCTTCGCCCGTATCCGCTGGTGATGTCGTTACGCTGTACCGGGGAATATCTTTGGGCAGAGTCAGGTAATCGGGAAAGGCGCTTGCTGGCGGATTGGCGGGTGGAGGGGTTGTAGCCGCGCCTGGCGAGCCGGACGCTTGTTTCACCGCGACCGTGAACGAATACGAAATCGGATCATAACTTGTGTGGATATCCAGCCTCAGGCTGCTGACCGCAACTTTGACCTCTTCCCCAGGCGTGAAAGGCTGGCTGGGCTTGAAAATGACCGTTCTGTGATCATCCGCCAGAATCTTTTGACCTGCATGAAGTCCGCTGTTTGAGCCCTGAACCACAAAATTCAAGGATGCCACATTTTCTTCCGCCAGCACTGGGCCATAGCGGATAATAATGGTCGCGCCGTTGGATACATATTGAGCGTTGGGCACAGGTGAGAGGTATTCGGGGCTTGCCGGAGCACACGCCGGCAGCACCAGCATGCCCAAAAAAGCTGCAACGGATGCCAAAATTAGCAACCCATTTTTCATTGATGACTTCATTACAATTGAAAAGGCGGGGTTTTTCCCCGCCCGATGGCTTCGAAAAAGGGAACGCTTCCCCATCTACTCTTTCCGGTCCTCCATTCGTCTTGCTGGTCCCATCAGGCGGACTACTTCGCCTGCCTGAAGTTGATCAGCACCAGATTCTTAGAACAATCGTCAAACGTGTCGAAGTATACTTTAGCCGAAAGCGGTAGTCCAGCCTGGTCGAGCAATTGCACCCACAGCGTCGAGTTCGAGGCAGCCGGCTTGTCTCCCAGGCTGAACTCATAACCGGCCGGTCCGTATTGAACGGCGGTGCCGGTCAGGCTGAGAAGGTTGACCGGCTCGCCTGCCAGGCTGCCACCCAACTGGATGGTCAGGCCAACGATTGGCGCGCCCTGCATATCAAACGCCTGTCCGCCCACTCCATTCCAGTTGCAGGCCAGATCGGGATGGATGATCGTGCTCGACACGGCCACCGGCGTTCCCCGCAAACTGTACGGCATGGCAGGCAGTGTGGGTGTGATGGTCGGCGTTTCGAGGATGGCCGTAGATTCTGCCGTTGGAGTGGCCTCGACCGGGGCCGGGGTGGAGGTCATGTCCGGCGCTGGAGTACTCGTCGGTGGTGCTTGCTGCGAAACGGTGGGCGTCCAGGTAGGCGGAAAGATGGTTGGGGTGGCAGTGCTCGTGTCCGCTGGGGGTGTCCCTTCCCCGGGCGCCGTTGGCGGCGGAAATAGGTTGAAAGGCACGTATGGGTTGATGAAGATGACCAGGAAAAGACCCACCAGAAACATGGTGGCCAGCAGCACAAGTCCGGTCAGGAAATTCCAGAAAGCGCCCCCACCCCGTGAAGTTGGATGAACGCGCTGGCGCGCCGGTGAAGGTTCCATTTTCCTTGACTCCTGTTCCATTCACTCATTTTGTGCCGCGTGAAGCTGGCTTGGATTTGGGAGCACGAGCTGCGATGATTCCCCATCCCTCATCGCATCAAAACCTCGATCTCGCTCTGTTTCCTCTGCTCCTCCATCCATTTTTGCAGGGCTTGCTTTTGCAGCGCTAGCCTGGCGTCCGGGCTGAGAGGCCTTTGGGGGTCCCGTTCGATCACCTGGATGATGTGATAGCCTAACGGCGTCTGGATCACCTCGCTAAACTGGCCCGGCTGCAGGGAAAACGCAGCCTGTTCAATGGCGCTCTCGGTCAAATATCCTCGCGGGAACCAGCCCAGGTCTCCACCAGACTGAGGATCGACCTGCCTGGCAATCGTTGCAAAATCCGCGCCAGCTTTTAACTGAGCCAGGAGTCTGTCCGCCTGATCCGCATTGTAAACCAGGATCTGCCGGGCGTGGACCTGTTCCATGGTTTCCGGCACCTGGGCGGCGATTTTATCCCGCTGCCAGGCGGCCGCCATGGCCAGCTTCAGTGACCAGCGGAATTCGTCATCCGTGTAGCCAAATTTGCTCTCCCAGGCAGCCAGAGCCTGATTCCCACCCATCTCGGCAGCGAGCTGATCGATCCGCGACTGCAAAGCAGCCTCGCTGATGGTGAAACCCTCCTTACCTGCCGCCTGGGCCAGAAGCACCTGGTCCACTAAATCATCCAGCACAACCTGCTGCTGTTCAGATGAGGCCAGCCCTTTGCCTTCCCCCGCCTGAAAGCGTTGCAGCTCCGCCTGGAACATCGCCAGAGGGATGCCCTCCCCGTTCACCTTTGCCGCCAGCGGCTCGGAAGTTGACGTCGGCAGAAGCGGCGTAGGACTTTGCACCGCTGGTGTGCGAACCTCGGTGGGAGCAGGAGACTGGTGCAATTCGCAGCCGGAAATCATCATGGCGCTCAAGGCAATCGCCACATGGATGAAAATCCGGTCAATAGTCGGTTTCGGGCGCATCAGACCGATTATACTATCGCGACGCAGATCGGGCTTCCGCCAGTTTTCGCCAAAAGAAAACCCCGCAGGCTGTTCTCTGCGGGGTGCTTTCGCCTTCTAACCTCGTCGGTTTAATACTCGGGCGGCGGAGGCGGCGTGGGCTTCTCTTTTTCGGGCACGTCGGTGATCAGCGCCTCGGTGGTCAGGATCATGGCCGCGATGGAAGCGGCATTTTCCAACGCGCCGCGCGTAACCTTGGCGGGGTCGATCACCCCGTCCTTGACCATGTCGACGTACTCCTCGGTGAGCACATTGAAGCCGATGCGCTTGGAATCCCGCGACTTCTGCTGCGCCCGAACGTTCTCGACGACTACCGAGCCGTCCTTGCCGGCGTTTTCAGCGATCTTGCGCATGGGAACTTCCAACGCCTTGCGCACAATATTCACGCCGATTTGCTCGTCATCATACTCCATCTTCATACCGTCCAGAGAGGCCATGGCGTTAAGCAGGGCCACGCCACCCCCGGCCACGATGCCCTCTTCCACGGCTGCGCGGGTCGCGGAGAGCGCATCCTCGACGCGGTGCTTCTTCTCCTTCAGCTCGGTCTCGGTCGCCGCGCCCACGCGGATGATGGCGACGCCACCGGAGAGCTTGGCGAGCCGCTCCTGCAGCTTCTCACGGTCATAATCACTGGTGGTGTTCTCAATCTCGACCCGGATCTGCTCGATGCGGCCTTTAATCTGCGCCGGATCGCCCTTGCCGCCAACGATGGTGGTATCGTCCTTGGTCACCACGACTTTTTCGGCGCGGCCCAGATCAGCGATTGTGGCGCTTTCCAGCTTGCGGCCGGTCTCCTCCGAGATTACCTGCGCGCCGGTAAGGATGGCGATGTCCTGCAGCATGGCCTTGCGGCGGTCGCCGAATCCGGGCGCCTTCACTGCCACTACGTTCAGCATGCCGCGCAGTTTGTTCAGCACCAGGGTCGCCAAAGCCTCGCCATCCACATCCTCGGCAATGATCAACAGATCACGCTTCCCAACCTGCACCAGCTTCTCCAGCAGAGGAACGATGTCAGTGGCCGCCGAGATCTTCTTGTCGTGCACCAGGATGTAGGGCTCGGAGATATTGGTCTCCATGTGCTCGGGATCGGTGATGAAATAGGGCGAGATATAACCGCGGTCGAATTGCATGCCTTCCACGTACTCCGTCTCGAACTCCAGACCGCGGGATTCTTCCACGGTGATCACGCCATCTTTGCCGACTTTATCCATCACCTCGGCGATCAAATCGCCGATCGCCTTGTCCTGAGCGGAAATGGTGGCCACATGGCCGATTTCTTCTTTGGTCGTAATTTCAATCGCCTGTTCCTTGATGCTGTTCGCCACCGCCTTCGCAGCAGCTTCGATGCCGCGCTTCAACAGCATCGGATTGGCGCCGGCAGCCAGGTTTTTCAAACCTTCCGTCACCATGGCATGAGCCAGGACGGTGGAGGTGGTTGTGCCATCGCCTGCGATGTCATTGGTCTTGGTGGCGGCTTCTTTCAAGAGCTGGGCGCCCATGTTCTCGAAGGGATCCTCTAGCTCGATCTCTTTTGCGACCGTGACGCCATCATGCGTGATGGTCGGTGAACCAAATTTGCGATCCAATGCCACGTTGCGGCCTTTGGGGCCCAGGGTCGTGGCCACAGAATTCGAAACGATATCGATGCCGTTCTTCAGCCGGCGTCGTGCCTCCTCAGCGAAGACAATTTGTTTTGCTGCCATATTCGCGCTCCTTCTGATAAGATCTATTTGGACTCGAGAATTGCCAGAATATCGTTTTCGCGCAAGATCAACAACTTCTTGCCATCCACTTTGACTTCAGTGCCGGAATATTTGGCGAACAAAACTGTATCGCCTACGGATACATCCATGGGGATGCGTCTACCTTGATCGTCGCGGTCGCCGGGGCCAACGGAGAGGACCACGCCCTTCTGCGGCTTTTCTTTGGCCGTCTCGGGAAGAACAATTCCCCCTGGGGTGACTTCCTCGGACTCCATAGGTTCCACTACGACGCGGTTGCCGAGGGGTTTTAAGCTTATCGCCATACGGACCTCCTGATCGAGAATTGAGTGTCTTATAAAAAAGGGAGAATTAGCACTCTATCCTTTTGAGTGCTAATACGACCGTATGATAATAGTCTTTTATTCAGGAGTCAAGGGGGTAAAAAGGATTCTTACGTTTTTCTGATATTGGACTTTTCCCTTACTCGGGCGGAGCGCTTAATACCTGGCCCCACATTTTAACCCGCTCTCTCCCATTGCGCTACGACGGCGTCCATGTAACTTTCACCCAGAGCTCGCACCGCCGAGGCGCTGTGTTGTCCTCCCCTGCCTCGATCAGGTCTACCGGCGGCAGCGGCTCGTCAATCCCGCGCCGGGTAGCAATCCTCATCCACCGAACTTTTACGCGGCTACTGCATGGATTGAATTTCCTACTTTCCTGCACAAGCTGGTTTGCCAAAAAATGACGAAATACGAATTGGATCCCCGCTGTGTGCTAGGATCACGAAGATGAGTGCGCCGTCGGAAGAGGTGCCGCTGGCGTTGACGGAGTGGGCGCCGCGCTGCCAGCCGGCGTTGGACTGGCGGAGGCTGGCGAATAATCAGCCGCGCAGATCTTCTCCCCCGCCTGGATCACGCTCATCGTGACCGTATCGCCGGCATATTTTTCCTTGAGCATGGAGAAGATGCGCTCGGCGCGCTGGCACTTGTCGTCGCCGCTCAGATGCAGCCCGGCCAGGATGGATGCATAGCTCAAATAATAATCCTTGGTCGAATCGGACAGGGGCATCCCCTGGATGGCCACCTGCGGATCCGTCTCCGGATTGCAGCCGCGCAGGTCGCAGCTTTCCTGCGCCGAGCACCCATCCAGTGCGCAATGGTAGGCGTCGATCGCCCCCTCATAGTTCTTGGATTTGACCCGCACAATGCCCAGTTGACCGTATACATCCTGGTTGTAGGGGTTGAGCTGGAGGGCCTTGACGACATTTAGATTGGCGGAATAATAATCCCCCGTCTGGCTGTACGTCTTGGCGATGGCGATATACGGAGTGGGATCGTTGATGCCCAATTGCTCATTCAAATCGGCCGCCTGCTGGAAGTATTCCAACGCCTTATCGTACACCTGCAACCGGCGGTATATGACTCCAATCTCGATGTATAAAAATGTGAGATTTGGAGCCGCATCCGAAGCAGCCTTGTAATAATCAATCGCTTCCCGGTAATACCCCTGTGATTCCATCACGTAGCCGTATACCCGATTGACATCCATCAGGGTCTTGTCGCGCTCATATGCCTGCTTGATGGTCGATTCAGCCTGCACCCACTTCTGCTCGTCGACCTGAATCTCCGCATAATACGCTAAAGCCAGCGTATTGTTCTTGTCAAGCTGGATCGCACGCACCGCTTCGGTGTCGGCTTCCGTCAGATACTTCGCCGCCTGATCTTTGGGCACCAGGTCTGAAGACGACAGCCAGTCCAGGACAAAGGCGCGTACACCGGCCACATTGCTGTCGTCTGGGGCAAGTTGTTTGGCCTGGTCGATGTTCTTCAACGCGCTCATACGCAAATCATAAATTTCCTGCGAAGTGGATTTTGTGGCGGAGGTGTAGATCTGAATGCGCGCCAGCTTGGCGAGCAGCTCTGCGTTCATCGGGTCCAGTCTGGCCGCCTCATCGTAGGCGTCGATCGCCTTCTGCAGGTTGCCGGCCAGAAAATGCGCGTCTCCCTCCGCCGCGTAGGACTGTGCAGTGCGGGTGGGCTCGGGAGTGACCAGCGAGAGCGGCTGAACCGTCCGGGTAACCCATACCGACCGCAAAACCCAATATCCCAGAATGATCAACCCCAGCCAGATCATCATCCGGTAGGGGTTCGATGCGGAGCGGGTCTGCCGGAAGATCGGTTTCTTTCCAGATAGATTCATGGCATCAAGAGCTTGAAGCTGGCGGCTTGGGCGTCCCGCGCGACTCCGGTGTGGGCGTATAGGTGCCGATAATGTTCTGCTTGCAGATATCCACTATGGCGTTGGCGTTGTAAGCCACGGTTTCGTCGTCCTTCATTGCCTGCAGCAGCAACTGTGACACCTGAATGGCTTCGCTGCACTGGTTGTTTTTAGCCAGCGCCAGGCCAAAGCTGGAATAATACCCCGCCACCAACACACTGTCCAGCGGCAGCCCTTGCACCGGGGTACCATTAGGCGCATTGCCCCCGCGTACCGCCAGGCGCAGCGCGTTGATCGCATCTTCGTATTTGCCCGTGCGGTAATACATCTGCCCCAGATTGCCCCAGTAGTATGGATTGCCGGGATCAACGTCAACGGCCTGCTGCGCGTATTGGATCGATTTGGCGTAATCTCCCGTGGTGGCATAGGTGCGCGATATGGCCGCGTAGGCTACCGGATCGTCCGGTCGCAGCAGGCTGGCCTGCGTGTATTCGTCGATGGCTTTGTCATATTGCGGATCTTTCAAATAACGGTAACTGTCGCCCAGCGCCATGTGAATATCGGCGATGTGGTTGTTGATCTGCGCCGCCGCTTCGAACTGCTGAATGGCCTCCTCATAATTGCCTGTAACCTGCAGCACGATGCCGCGCGCGCGGTGCGCCTCCAACGAGTTCGCATCCAGGCCGAGAGCGATGTTGGACTCGCTGGCCGCCTTTTCTGGCGCGCCCAGCGCCGCCGTACCGTTCGCAATCTGGTCCGCGATCAGCTCAGCGTAAAAAGCGTGCGCCCAAACATTATTCGGATCCAGGTCAATGGCTTTCTTGATAGACGCCTCGGCTGGCAGGTAATCCTGCTGGAAGGTCAATGCCCAACCTCGCAGCGCCAGCGCATTGGGGTTGTTCGGGTTTAGCAGCAGAGCATTTTCCGCGTCGTCCTGGGCGTCCTTGTACTTGCCGGCATAGATCTCCACACGCGCCAGAGCCACATAAATTGCCGGGTCGTTGGGGTTAGAGCGGATCGCCTCGCGATAAGCGTCGATGGCCGCGCTCAGCTTGCCATCATTAAAGGCCGCTTCGGCGTCGGTGATGTACGATGCCGGGTTGCGTGTTGGGGTGGCAGTGGGAATGAACAGCGGCGGAGTGGCCGGCACGACTACCTGGTTGACGTACACCGCCGCCCCTACCAGCGCGATCAGTATCAGGATTCGCCACGGATGAATGCGCCGGCGCCGTTTGTTCATGCTCCATTTGCTGCCGCGAAGATACATGAGTTAATCCTACCATCCCCATATAGGAGGGTCAAGATGACCGTTGAATCCGGGGCGCTTCCCTCGCGAAGTTTTTGCCCAATGAAGGAGCAGAGCTATCTTGCCAAACCCGCTCCCTGCAGCTAGAATGAAACTGTGCATATCCACGTCTTTACACTGCTTCCCAACGTGTTCGCGCCTTACCTGCAAGAAAGCATCCTGCAGCGCGCAATCGCACGCGGCTTATTGCAGGTGGACATACACGACATCCGCGCCTGGACGAAGGATCGCCACCACATCACCGACGACGCTCCCTACGGCGGCGGTGGCGGAATGATCATGAAGCCCGAGCCGATCTTCGCAGCAGTCGAAGGTGTGCTGGGCTCTCCACCGGACTGTCCGGTGATACTCCTCACGCCGCAAGGCCGCCTTTTCAACCAGCGTCTGGCTCAAGAGCTTGCTGAGCTGCCCAAACTGGCACTCTTGTGCGGCCGCTACGAGGGCGTGGACGAGCGCGTACGCCAGCACCTGGCCACCGATGAGATTTCGATCGGCGATTACGTGCTCACCGGCGGCGAACTGCCCGCCCTGGTTGTGATCGACGCGCTCGCCCGTCTGATCCCTGGCGTGCTGGGCGACCCACAAGGCGCCCAGGATGATTCACACGCCACCGGTCTGCTCGAATACCCCCAATACACCCGCCCGGTGGAGTTCCGCGGTTGGCGCGTCCCTGACGTGCTGCTATCCGGCAATCATGCCGAAATCGCCCGCTGGCGGCGCGAGCAGTCATTGCTGCGCACCTATCAGCGCCGCCCTGACCTGCTCGCATCCGCTCCGCTTTCCCCAGCCGATCGCGCTTTTCTGGCTCGCCTCCTTGCTGGTGAAAAATTTCATGAATAACTGGCGGCTTATCAGCCCTTAAAGCAATGTGACCAATCATACTTGTCTGATATGACAATATCCTGTATACTTTACAAGGGCTGTTCACTACACTCATAAACTGGCTCATTCCCAAAACTTAGCCAATTGAACCAGCCCAATTTTTTTCTACCCTACCCGATTCTCTGTCAGGAGGAGAGAAATATGTCGAAGAAACTGTACGTGCTCTTGGCGGTGCTGTTGACTGCCACCATGATTCTGGCAGCCTGTGCACCCGCCGCCACGACCGTGGCGCCCACGCAACCGCCGCCCCCGACCGAAGTCCCCACCACCCCGCCGCAGCCAACCACGCCCCCCACGGAAGCCCCCACGGTGGCGCCCACCGCTGCCCCGAAGGCTCTAATCTGTCAGGTGACCGACACCGGCGGAATTGACGACAAGTCCTTCAACGCCACCGCCTGGAAGGGCGTCCAGGACGCCATGGACCAGTTGGGTGTGGATGGCAAGTACCTGGTCTCCACCCAGCAAACCGACTATGAGAAGAACATCAACGCCTTCCTCGAGCAGAAATGCGACCTGATCATCACCGTCGGCTTCCTCTTGGGAGATGCCACCGCGGCCGCAGCCAAAGCCAATCCTGACCAGAAGTTCGCCATCGTCGACTTCGCCTACGACCCGACCATCCCCAACGTCCTCGACCTGACCTTCGCAACCGACCAGGCCGCCTTCCTGGCCGGCTACGTCGCTGCCGGCGTAACCAAGACCGGCAAGGTCGGCACCTTCGGCGGCATGCAGATCCCCACCGTGACCATCTTCATGGACGGCTTCGCCATGGGCGTTAAGTATTACAATGAAAAACACAACACCAAAGTCCAGGTGTTGGGCTGGACGCCCGGCGCAACCCCCAATTCAGGCACCGGCCTGTTCACCGGTGACTTCAACAACCAGGATAAGGGCAAGTCCACTGCTCAAAACCTGATGCAGGAAGGCGCGGATATCATCATGCCGGTGGCCGGCCCTGTGGGTCTCGGCGCCGCTGCCGCAGTGAAGGCAGCCGGTAAGGGCTACATCATCGGCGTGGATACCGACTGGACCGTCAGCGCACCTGAATACACCGACATCACTCTGACCTCCGTCGAGAAGAAGATGGACGTGGCGGTCTTCGACGCCATTAAAGCTGTCCTTGACGGCACTTTCAAAGGCGGCAATTATGTCGGAACGCTGGCGAACAAAGGTGTGGATATCTCGCCCTTCCACAGCCTGGATTCCGTCGTTCCGGCTGACCTGAAGACCGAGCTGGATCAGGTCAGGGCTGACATCATCGCCGGCAAGATCAAGACCTCGCCCTGATATCTTCGGCGTGGAGATTTGCCCTTCTCGCAACATGCTATGACCGGATGGGGCTGGTGCTCAAGCCAGCCCCATTCCTGCATATGGTAAAATTTACACCACCTGACCGCGACCCGGAGTCTTTATGGGAACTGTCCTTGAATTACGCAATATTACCAAACGCTTCCCGGGCGTGCTTGCGAACGATCATATCAATTTAACCTTGGAGGAAGGCGAGATCCACGCCCTGTTGGGGGAAAACGGCGCTGGGAAAACCACCCTCATGAATATCCTCTATGGCCTCTACCAACCGGATGAGGGTGAAATTTACGTGCGCGGGAACAAAATCGATGTGCATTCCCCCAATGACGCCATTGCCGCTGGCATCGGCATGGTGCACCAGCACTTCATGCTCGTGCCGGTTTTCACCGTCACAGAAAATGTGATGCTGGGGGAAGAAACCACTTACAAAGGCGGATTCCTGAACCGTAAGATCGCAGCCGAAGCCATCCGCAACATCTCCCAACAGTACGGCCTTGAAGTCGACCCCGATGCCTACGTCAAGGATCTGCCGGTTGGCGTCCAGCAGCGCGTGGAAATCATCAAGCTGCTTTACCGCAAAGCCGACATTCTGATCCTCGACGAACCTACCGCGGTGCTCACCCCCCAGGAAGTGGAAGAGCTCTTCAAAATCCTTCGCTCGCTCACCCAGCAAGGGAAATCGATCATCTTCATCACCCACAAGCTGCGCGAGGTGATGGAAGTGGCGGACCGCATCACCGTTATTCGTCGTGGGGTCGTTGTGGGCACCCTCCGCCCGCAGGAGGCCGACCAGAATAAGCTGGCAACCATGATGGTCGGGCGCGAGGTGCAGCTCGAGGTGGAAAAAACCGAGCCCCACGTGGGTGAAGTAGTGCTGGACGTGCAAAATCTCGTCGTCGCCGACGACCGCCGCCAGATTGCTGTTGACGACGTGAGCTTCCAGGTGCACGCGGGAGAAATTCTGGGCATCGCCGGTGTGCAGGGAAACGGCCAGACCGAGTTGGTCGAAGCCTTGACTGGTCTTCGCCAACCGATTTCTGGGACCATTCGCCTTCTCGGGAAAGATGTCACCCGCGCTTCGCCGCGCACGATTACCGAACTGGGTACCGCCCACATCCCTGAGGATCGTCAGCGGGTCGGTCTGGTGCTTCCTTTTCCGGTCGTCGACAATCTGATCCTCAATACCTACTACCTACCGCCCTTTGCGAAAGGCGCCAGCCTGCAGGAAGAAGTGGCTTTGCATAGCGCCGAAAAATTAATCGGAGAGTTCGATATTCGCACACCCAGCCCATTGGTGGACGTTGGCTCGCTCTCCGGAGGCAACCAGCAGAAGGTAATCGTGGCTCGCGAGCTCTCCCGGCCGATCCGCTTGCTGATCGCCGCGCAACCGACCCGCGGCCTGGATGTTGGCTCGATCGAATACATCCACAAGCAGATCCTTTCCCGCCGGGACGCCGGCGTCGCCGTCCTGCTGGTGTCAACCGAGCTGGACGAGATCATCCAGCTTTCCGACCGCATTGCGGTGATGTACCGCGGCAAGATCGTCGCTATCGTACCTGGCGAACAGGCCACCAAAGAATACCTCGGCTTGTTGATGGCCGGCGTCAGCCCTGAACAGGTCAAACCCACCGCGGTGGTCAAGAAGGTTGAGGTCACGTTCTAAAGCAGGGTGAAACTTGGACAATAACAAGAAGAAAACAACCGTAAAGGAAGCCGGTAAAATCTTCCTGGAGGAGCTGTCTACCCCCTCTCACGGGAAAAGTGCCCGCCGCGGCATCGGCCAAACGCTGCTCATCCCCGTCTTAGCCGTCGTTACCGGTCTGATCATCGGTGCCATTTTCATCATTATCACCACTGAAGAGGTCTACATCGGCTTTGGCCGCTCGTTTGGCGCCGGCGTTTCGGCGGCCTGGAACGCCGTCATCACTGCTTACAGCTCGTTGTTCGCCGGCTCTCTGGGCAATCCCAGCCAGATCATCGCTGCGTTGCGTTCCGGAGACGGCCTGGCCATCCGCAGGGCGTTCAACCCGTTCCTGGAGAGCCTGGTGGCCTCCACCCCGTACATATTCGCCGGCCTGGGCGTTGGCTTGGGTTTTCGCTCGGGCGTGTTCAATATTGGCGCCGAAGGGCAGATCTTCATGGGCGCCATTTTCTCGGCCTTTGTCGGCTACTCCATCACCGGCCTGCCAGCCTTCATACACCTCCCCCTGGCGTTGCTGGCCGGCGCTCTGGGCGGCTTCATTTGGGGCTACATCCCCGGCTGGTTGAAGGCGAAAACGGGCGGACACGAGGTCATCAATACCATCATGATGAACTACATTGCCTTCCGTTTGAGCGATTGGCTGCTCACAGGCCCGATGAAGCGGCCTAATTCCTTCAATCCGGTCAGCCCCACCATCCAGCCTTCTGCTGAATTGCCGCGTTTCTTCGCCGAACCAATCCGCTTTCATCTGGGTTTCTTCATCGCCCTGGGCGTGGCCTACCTGGTCTACTGGTTCCTCTTCAAAACCACCTGGGGCTTCGACCTGCGCACGGTGGGTACCAACCCCAACGCCGCCAAGTACGCCGGGATGAACATCACCATGGCAACCATCCTGGCCATGAGCCTGTCCGGCGCGCTGTGCGGCCTGGCCGGAGCCAACGAGGTTCTGGGCGTCAATCATAATCTGGCCCAGGCGTTCTCATCGGGATACGGCTTCGACAGCATCGCACTGGCTTTACTGGGGAAAAACCACCCGCTTGGCATCGTCCTGGCGGCGTTGCTCTTCGGCACCCTGCGCAACGGCGCCACCCAGATGCAGCTTACTGCCGGAGTGCCCATCGAGATCATCTCAGTGCTGCAGGCCATCATTTTGGGCTTCATCGCCGCTCCGGCCGTCATCCGTACCATTTACCGGCTGCGCGCTCCCGCAGAGGGTGAAGAAAGGTTGTTCGCCCGCGGCTGGGGAGGTGACTGACCATGACTGCGACAACGACGATTCAGCGTCAGGTGGTAGCGGCCTCGCCCACGCGTCAGCGGGTGATGGGTATTGTTTTCATCGTCCTCGGTCTGGCTATATGGGCCTTGTTCGCCCGCGGCAGTGTGCCCGGTCAGGTGGCTTCATATAACCTCAACCTGGGTGTCGGCGTCTCCAAATTCACCTTGCCGGATTGGCTGGTGCCGGTTCAACCCACGCTGTATGTTCTGGCAGTTCTATCCGCCGTGTTGGGCGGCATCCAGCTCGCCAGAGGCTTTGGGCGTTGGACGAATCTGGCCCTCGGCGTGGTGGTGGTCGCATTCATTTTCGCCTTCTTCACCTGGGCGGCCGCGGATAAGTCCATCAGCCTGGCCGGGCTGATCTATAACAGCGTGGCCAATGCCGTGCCGATCACCCTGGGCGCGCTTTCGGGCGTCTTGTGCGAGCGCTCAGGGGTGGTCAACATTGCGATCGAGGGCATGATGCTGACCGGCGCCCTGGTTGGGGCGGTGGTCGGTTCGATCACCAACTCCTGGCTCGGCCTGCTGGCCGCCATCCTGGCAGGTGTGCTGATGGCGCTGCTTCATGCCGTGCTCTCGATCCGCTACAAGGTCAACCAGATCGTCTCCGGAACGGTTATCAACATCTTTGCCAGTGGTCTGACCTCATATCTGTCATCCAAGTTCCTTGAGCGCTACCAGCAGATCAACTTCCCCAAGATCTTCCCTTCCATTCCCATCCCGGGTTTGTCCGACATCCCCTTCATCGGCCCCATTTTTTTCAACAACAACATTTTCGTCTACGCCATGTTCATCTTTATCGTCGTGCTGCAGGTAGCCCTGTTCAAGACCAAATGGGGTCTGCGCGTGCGCGCGGTGGGTGAACATCCCAAGGCGGCCGACACACTCGGCATCGATGTGATCAAGACGCGCTATATGGCCGTGCTGTTGGGGGGAGCCATGGCTGGTTTTGCCGGCGCCTACTTCACGCTCGGCTCTGTCGGACGCTTCGACCGCTTGATGACCGGCGGACGCGGCTTCATCGGCCTGGCGGCCATGATCTTCGGCAACTGGACCCCGGCGGGCTCTTTCGGCGCCGGACTGGTGTTCGGCTTCGCCGATTCCTTGGCTGGCAAGCTGGCCCTGCTGAACGTGGCTATCCCCTCCTACTTCCTCCTCATGGCGCCGTACATCGCCACCATGATCGTCCTGGCTGGCGTGGTCGGCCGCGGTCAGATGCCCGCCGCCGATGGAACGCCTTACGAGAAAGAAGAGCTCTAACCTTCTTCTGGCCTCCTGGCCAGAAACCATTCTCAACCCTCGACCAGGTTCGAACCCTCCCGGAGACCGGTCACCGGGAGGGTTTATTGTGACAGGATAATCCGTGTAGAAAAGCACAATCTTGGCCACGAGTTGGAATACTGAAGAGACCGTTTCGGTATAATAAGTCTGCACCGTCGAGGCCGACCGGGAAACGGATCACCGGCCTTCCGGGAGGAGAATATGTCATCTGTCCAGGTCGAACGCATCGTCAAGGATTTCGGCAGCCTGCGGGCTGTGGACGGGGTCAGCTTCGAAGTCAATCGGGGGGAGATCTTCGGTCTGCTCGGCCCGAACGGCGCCGGCAAGACGACCACCATCCGCATCATCCTGGATATCTTCAAGCCCGACAGTGGGACGGTCGCTGTCCTGGGCGGGCCGATGGATGAGCACAAGAAGAACCGCATCGGCTATCTTCCCGAGGAGCGCGGCCTTTACCAGGATATCCCTCTCGAGCGCTGCCTGGTTTACCTGGCCACCCTCAAAGGCATCCCCACCGCCGAAGCGCGCCGCCGGGTAGACCGTTATCTGCAGCGGTTCGATCTGGCTGCCTACCGCCTGAAAAAGGTCAAAGAGCTCAGCAAGGGTATGCAGCAGAAAGCTCAGCTAATCGCCACCCTGGTGCACGAGCCTGAGTTGTTGATCATCGACGAGCCTTTCGCCGCCCTTGATCCGGTCAACACCCAGATGGTCAAGGATTTGCTGCGCGAACAGCGCGACATAGGCGTCACCATCGTCATGTGCACCCACCAGATGCACCAGGTCGAAGAGCTGTGCGATCGCATCGTGCTGATTAACAAGGGCAGAGCCATGCTGTACGGCGATCTGGAGGAAATCCGCCGCCAATATTCCGGCAGCGATGTGCTGGTGCGGGCCTCTGAGCCGCTCCCCGAGCTGCCCGGCGTGGTCAGCGTGCAGGAACACAACCACGCCCTCAAGCTGACCCTATCGCCGCAGGCCACCCCCCAATCGCTGCTGCGCGAACTCGTCCAGCGCGGGGTGAATCTGGAGCAGTTCGAGATCGCCATGCCCACTCTGGACGAGATCTTCATCCGCGTCGTGCAGGGCCAGGGAGCCGAATAATGAAGAAATTCTGGCTCGTTTTTCGCTACGAGTATCTGCATCATGTGATGCGGCGGCGGTTCCTTTTTGCCCTGTTCAGCATCCCTTTCTTCGTCGCGTTTAGCGCTGGCATCGGCTTCCTTTCCGTCGAGATCAGCTCAGATCGCTCGCCGATCGGCTATGTGGACCACTCCGGCTTTCTGGCCCATCCGGTCCCTCCGCCCCCCACCGACAATCCCTATCGCAGGCCGATCGAGATCCTGGCCTTCTCGGACGAGGCGGCCGCCCGCGCCGCTCTCGACGCCAAGCGTATCCAGGCCTATTACGTCCTTGCGCCAGATTACCTCCAAACCGGCCACGTGCGCCTGGTTTCCTTCAAGGATCCCGATGAAAGCGCCCAGGCCCGCTTTACTGCTTTCCTGCGCGCTAACCTGACCGCCGGCCAGCCGGCGGATATTGTGCAAAGGTTAAGCGAAGGCGCCCGCCTCGAGATCGTCTCCCTGGACGGCTCGCGGAGCATGGGCCAGGATGAGTGGTACAACATCGTCCTGCCCATCCTCACGGGTATCCTTTTTATGATAGCGGTCATGACCAGCGGGGGCTATCTCCTCCAGGCGGTCGTGGAGGAGAAGGAAAACCGCACCATGGAGATCATCGTGACCTCCCTCTCTCCGGGCCAGTTGATGGCCGGCAAGATCGCCGGCAACCTGAGCGTGGGCCTGACGCAGCTATTGGTGTGGGTATTGTTCATCGCCGCAGGCGTTTTTATCAGCCAGAACTCGTTCGGCTGGCTCCCCAATCTCCACCTCAGCCCATATTTTGTTGCCCTGACCATCGCCATCCTGCTGCCCTCCTTCGTCCTGATCGCCGCGCTCATGGCCGCTATCGGCGCCACAGTGACCGAAAGCCGCGAGGCGCAGCAGATCTCCGGCCTGTTCACCCTGCCGGTGTTCGTCCCCCTCTGGCTGATCTACCCGATGATGATCAACCCCAATGGCCCCCTGGCGGTCGGGCTGAGCTTCTTCCCGCTCACCGCGCCGGTCGCCCTTACTCTCCGGGCGGCTTTCACCCAGATCCCCACCTTGCAGCTTGCCGCCAACTTGATCTTGCTGCTGCTGTGCGCCGGAGGGGCCGTCGCCCTGTCTGCGCGCGTCTTCCGCCTGGGCATGCTGCGTTACGGCAAACGCTTGAGCCTGCGCGAGATTTTCGCCCGCGCCGGTTGAGGGAACGCCATGAAAACCCTGCTGGTGCTCAAGAACGAATTCATCTCTACGGTCACGCGCAAGTCGTTCCTCTTCACCCTCTTCCTGCTCCCGCTGGTGTCCTTCATCGTCGTGCTGGTGATCGCCTCCCTTGGCCAGGGCGGCCTGCAGCCCGTGCGCGAGCTGTTTTCCTCTCCCTCCAAACAGGTCGCCGAGGGGTACGTGGACCACAGCGGTCTGATCACCCGCATCCCGCCCGAGATCAAGCCGGGTTCGCTGCTGTCCTTCCCGGACGAAGCCGCTGCACGCCAGGCTTTGCAGGCCGGGCGCATCGGCGCCTATTACGTCGTCGCTGAGGACTTCATGGCCACCGGAAAGGTCGTGTGCGTGCGCCCGGACTTCAATCCGATCGCTGCGTTGAGCCAGGCCCAGCCGTTCCTCTCGCTGCTTCACTACAATTTGCTGGCCGGGAACGACGTCCTCGTGCGGCTTTACGACCAGCCCATCCAGGCCGAGCGAGTCTTCCTGGGTGACCAGCCGCAGCGCGAGCAGGAGAACCCGCTCACTTTCTTCTTGCCCTATATCGTTTCATTCCTGTTCTACATCCTGATCCTGACCTCATCCAGTTTGATGCTCAACAGCGTCACCGCCGAAAAGCAGAACCGCGTACTGGAGATCCTGCTGGTCTCGGTCTCTCCAACCCAGATGCTGGCCGGCAAGATCATCGCCCTGGGAATGGCCGGTCTGCTGCAAACCATGCTCTGGTCGGGATCGGGTTTCCTGCTGCTGCGCCTGAGCGGGCAGGCCTTCAATTTGCCCGCCGCCTTCCAGCTCCCTGCCACAATTCTGGTGTGGGGCCTGGTGTTCTTTCTGCTGGGCTACGCTCTGTACGCCAGCCTGATGGCCGCTATCGGCGCCCTGGTTCCCAACCTGCGCGAGGCCAGCCAGGCCACCATGGTCGTCATCCTGCCGATGGTCGTGCCGATGATGTTCATCAACACCCTCATCCAAAATCCTCTCGGCCCACTGGCAACGGCCATCAGCATTTTCCCGTTCACCGCCCCGGCGGCGATGATGACCCGCCTGGCGGCCGCTAATCTGCCCCTTTGGCAGCCCCTGCTGGCGGCAGGGCTGCTCGCCCTGACCGCTTTGCTGGTGGTACGCGCGGTGGCCGGCATGTTCCGCGCTCAGACGCTGCTCTCCGGCCAGCCTTTCAACCTGAAGCGCTACTTTTCGGCCCTGACCGGCCGCTCCGGCTGAGTCGACCACCCTTGACAATTCCTGCCGCCTGCCGGACAATAACATCTCGCGCGCCTTGACCAGGCACGCGCCTGATTCGCAATCAACTGATGGAGGACCCAGAATGTTCCGTTTGATCCGCTCTGCGGGGATGCTGATAGTTGTCGCCGGTCTCCTGTTGACCGCCTGTAAGAGCACCCCCGCCACCCCTACTCCCGACCCGAACGCGATTGTGACGGCCGCCGCCGCCACCGTCCAGGCCGAGATGACCCGCGTGGCGCAGTTGACCCCTTCGCCGACCAATACACCGCCCGCCACCGATACCCCTCAACCGACCGCTACCCCCGCCACCCCATCCGATACCCCCGTACCGCTGGCCACTGCCACCAGCACAGGCGTCCCCGACCGCGCCCAGTTCATCGGCGAAACCATCCCGGATCACACCAAAATGGCCCCCGGCACCACCTTCACCAAATCATGGACGCTGAAGAATGTGGGCACCACCACCTGGACCACCGCCTACAGTCTGGTGTTTTACAGCGGCACGAGAATGGGCGGGCCGAACGACCTCAACCTGACCAAAACGGTTAAGCCTGGCGAGCAGGTCGACATCGTAATGCAGTTGACCGCCCCCAGCACGACCGGCACCTACCAGGGCAACTACGTCCTGCGCAACGCCGACGGGGTCAATTTCTTCCCCGTCTCCGTGGTCATCGATGTGGTTGAGATGACCTCGACCCCCACCAGTGCGCCTACCGATACGCCTGCCCCAACCCAGACGCCTACGCCCTAGCCCTGCCTGGCAAAGGCCGCAAGGTCCATGACCTTTGAGGGAGCGAACGCACTGACCGATGCCGTCAAAGCCGAGGCAAAGCGCCTTGGCTTTGCCCTGGTCGGGGTGACCACACCTGACCCGCCGCCCCATCTTGCCGTCTTCGCTCGCTGGCTGGAGCAGGGCCACCAGGCGGGCATGACCTACCTCGCCAGCGAGCGTTCGCGTCAGCGACGCGCCGACCCGCGCCGCATCCTGCCCGAGTGCCGCTCCATCCTGCTGCTGGGCGCTCTGTACGCCCCTGCCTCCGCCGAGCCACCCGAGTCCGGGCGCGGCCGCGTGGCTGCCTATGCCTGGGGGGAGGATTATCACCAGGTACTGCTCCCCCGCCTGGAGGCCCTGGCTGCCTTCATCGAATCGAAGATCGAAGAGCCGCTGCTTTGGAAAGCCTACACCGACACCGGCCCGCTTCTGGAGCGCGACCTGGCCCAGCGCGCCGGCCTTGGCTGGATCGGCAAGAACACCTGCCTGATCAACCCGCAGTTTGGCTCCTATTTCTTCCTGGCCGAGCTGCTGCTGAACGTGCAGCTCGCCCCGGACGCGCCCTTCACCTCCGATCGCTGCGGTAGCTGCACGCGCTGCATCGAAGCCTGCCCAACGGCCTGCATCCTGCCCGACCGCACCTTGGACGCCGAGCGCTGCATCTCTTACCTGACCATCGAGAATAAAGGCGCCATTCCGCCCGAATTACGGGAGTCGATCGGCGGCTGGGTCTTCGGCTGCGATGTGTGCCAGATCGTCTGCCCATGGAACGTCCGCTTCGCACCACGCGACCCGGAGGCAATCGACCCGGCCTTCCGCCCCGCTCCCGGCACCCCCCGGCCCGACCTGCGCGCGGAGCTGCATCTGAGCCGCGAGGAATTCAACCATAGGTTCAAGCGCAGCCCCCTGCGCCGAGCGCGTCGTCAAGGCTACCTGCGCAACGTCGCCGTGGCGCTGGGCAACGCTGGCGACCCGGCCGCTGTCCCCGACCTGGGACAGGCGCTGTTAGGCGAGTCCGAGCCGCTGGTGCGCGCCCATGCCGCCTGGGCGTTGGGGCGCATCGGCGGCCGCCAGGCGCATGCTTTGCTGGAGCAGGCCGCCCAGGTGGAGAGCGACCCGCAGGTTCAGGAAGAGATCCAATCCGCGCTGGCGATGGAGCCGAAGCGGTAAGGTGCATCGGCGACGCACCTTTGCTGCTGGCTGTTTGGATTGCTCGATCTATTGCCCGCCTTTCCCTACAACTCACAACCGACCACCGACCGCTGATGCCTTTCTTCAAACCTCCCTCAGGTTGAACGGGTTGAAATCCGTGCCGTAATCGTAATAATCCTCCTGCTCGGCGCGCTTGAGGAAGGCCACCACCGCATAGGTGATGGGCGTGAAGAAGGTTTCCACCCCGCACTTGAAGATGTAATTGGATATGAACACCGATTGTAGCAGGCCAGGCGGCAGCACCCCCAGGAAGGCGATGCTCAGGAAGAGAGCCGTATCAACCGCCTCGCCCACCAGGGTCGAACCGATGGTGCGCGTCCACAGCCAGCGCCCGCGGGTGAGCAGCTTCATCTTGGCCAGCACGAAACTGTTGGAGAACTCGCCCGAGAAATAGGCCACCAGGCTGGCCAGCACAATGCGCGGCGTCTGTCCGAGGATGGCGTGGAAGCTCTCCTGCAGCGTCCAGCCGGGGGCGGGCGGCAGGTGATCCACGATCGAGAATACCAGCGCGGCGATAAACAGCCAGGTGAAGCCCGTCCAGATCACCCGCCGCGAGCGCCGGTAACCGTACACCTCGGTCAGCACATCGCCGAAGATGTACGCCAGCGGAAAGAGCACCGTGCCGCCGTCGAAGGTGAACGGGCCCAGCAGCAGAATCTTGGTCGAGGCCACGTTTGAGATGATCAGCACGCCTACAAAGGCCGCCGTGACCAGGTCGATCCAGCGGTACAGGCGCTGGGGCTGGGCCGGGGCGACCCCTCTCTGGCGGCTCAAGAACGAGGGCAGCTTCATGTCTTTGGGCGATCCTCCTTCATCTTTACGGCAACCAGGCGGGCAGCGCCGCACCCTGGACGACCACCTTCACCTGCCCGCTATCCCGCTGCCACACCAGCACATCCGGCGCGGACTGCGCTCCCTCCAGGCGGAAGCGCTGGAAGAGCAGCGCCTCCCCGGCGGCGTCCCAGCGGTACGCCGAGTAATTGTAAGCCGGGTTAAGCGGGAGAGCGCTCATCATCTTTCCGTCCAGCCCGATCAGGTAGAGCAGACGCTCGGCCTCCGGGTTGCCCGGACGGCAGGCGATGACCCCATCCCGTCCATCGGGCGACCAGGCCGGCAGGGCGCAGTCCACCCGCTCGGCGTCGTCCTGGATGAAGGGCGCCGTCGTGGCGTTCGTTAGATCAGCGCGGTACACGTCCGAATGCGGCTGCTCGCCGATGTACTCGGCGACATTATAAAACAACTCCTGCCCGTCCGGGGACCATGTGACGCCGACTGCGTCGGTCTGGAAGACGTCCTGGTGGCCGCTGCGCAGATCCAGCACGCGGATGGCCCCGGCCGCCGCATCGTAGCTGGCAATGCGCCGCCCGTCCGGCGACCAGCTCGGCTGGCTGCCGCTGATAGCCGCGTCCTGGTAGAGCGGTGCCGTGCGCCCGCTTGCCGCCTCGACCGTCCACACTCGATCGGCGCGCGTCGGCGAGTAGGCGGTCGTCAACGGACCGCGGCTGTAAGCGATGCGTACCCCGTCCGGCGACCAGGCCGGCGAGAAGCACGCCTGCGCCCCACAGTCCACCAGGCGGTGCGGATTCTCGCCCTGGCGGCCCATCAGCCACAGGTCGGCCCCGCCCTGACCGTTTTCGACCACATAAGCGATGCGCTTCCCGTCCGGCGCGGTGGTGAAACCCAACACTTTGCCATCCGTATGACTGAGCTGCACCGCCTGGCCGCCGTCCAGCGGACGCGCCCAGACCTCCATGGCGCCTCCAGGCGGCGCCAGAAAGACCACCCATTGCGGCCGCGCCGGCGGATTGGACTGCCGCGCGGCGAGCCGGCTCAGCCCCAAAATGGCCGCGGCCAGCGCGGCCATGAGTGCCAGGACGGTAAAGTGAAATCGTCTCGCGCTCATCTCAAGGCGCCAGATAGGGCGCTGTTGGCGCCTGGACAGGCACCACCCGCTGCGCGTGGATGAGCGGGAAGGCGCGCCCATCCCATTCCAGCGCATCCATGGTGCCTTCGACGCGCACCCATTCGTCATCCGGGAAGTCCCCCGCCGCCGGCCAGTCCACCGCCGCTGCGTAAGCCAGCGCGCCGCCCAACCCGCCGCCAACCGCGTAGCGCGCCAGCCAGAAGCGTCCCCGCCCCAGGCGCGCATCATGCGCCACGAAACCATTCACCGAGGCCGGCAGGCCGTTCAAATCGGCGGGCAGAGGGGCTTCGGCCATAGCCGCGGCCCAATCCCTGAGATTCCGCTCCTCCGGCGGGAGAGAGCTGGGAGCAGGCAGACCGCTCCTTGCGATAGCCGCCGCGCGGGGGTTCAGCAGACGGCCGCCCAGCGCCGCCGCACCCAATGGGCGCTCGAGCGCCACGGCTGCCAGCAGGATGGGCAGCGCCAGCAGCGCCAGCTTCCACCCCGCCCGGTCGGGGAGCGGTCCTTCTCCCTGCCCGCGGGCGGACAAAGCCGCCTGCGCCAGGGCCAGCAGCCCGAAGCCGGCCAGCAGCTCCAGGGGGATCATCGCCGCTCCCAGATAACTCAATACCGTTCCCTCCCAGATCAGACTGAGGGCAAACAGTCCCAGTGTGGCCAGGATCAGCGCCTGTAGCGTGCGGTACGCGCGCCGCTTCATTTTCCCTGCCTCATCTCGCGCCCAGCGCGGCGAGGCTCACCCCCGCCAGAAGGATCAAACCCAGGAAGAGGATTGCCAGATAAGCCGCATAGCGGAGCCTGAAAACGCGTAGCGCCAGCGGCAGGTTCTGGAGCGCCAGGCTTGTGGACGCCGAATGCAGAACCAGCAGGCCGCCGGCGGGGAATACGCCAGCCAGCCCTCGTATGGCTGCCGCCCCGCCCACAAGGCCGGGCGAGAAGATTGTTCCCCAGACGGCGGCGCCCAGCATTACGGCCAGCGGCGCGTGCCCCGCAGGCGCCAGGGCGGTCTGAGGCACCAGCATCTGCGCCAGGGCGGCCAGACCGCATCCGGCCAGCAGATACACGCCGAAATCGACCAGCTCATCGGCGGCAGCCCGCAGCGCCAATCTGAACCGCCCGCCTCGCCGTACGTCCTCACTATCCGCCTCCGGCTGCGCGGCGCTTTCGACCCCCGCAGCGAGTGTGCTCTCTGCTTGTGGGTGCAGACCAAGAACAGCGGCGCTCAGGGCCGCCGCGGTGAAGACCGTGCCCAGCCAGCTCCAAAAGAGGGTGCCCGCTGCGCCCCCTGCCAGGCCTGAAAGCAGGGTGATGGGGTTGAGCGCCCCGGCTGCCAGCAGGAAAGCGCCCACAGTCGGAACCGGCGCTCCCAGGCGCGCCAGGCGGCGCGCCAGCGGCGCAGCCCCTGCTCCGGCGGCGGGGAAGGACAGCCCCAGCAGCACGCCGGCCAGCGCCGCCGGCAACGGCGCTCGAGGGATAAACCGTCTCAACCACTCCCGGGAAAGATAGAATTCCGTCAGCGCGGAAAAGAAGACGCCCAGGAAAAGGAAAGCCAACCCTTCCAGGTACAGGCTAAGGGCCAGGGTAGCCCAGGCCGCCAGGATCGCGTATCCGCGCGCCAGCGATACGGGGAACACGGCGGCAGCCGCGGCTATCCCCAGAATGGCCAGGCCAAGGACGACCGCCGCCAAACGCTGCGCCGGGCGGGGGCTTTTCTTATCTTGGGCGGTTTCGGGAATCATCGAGTTTGGTCTTCGTCAGGGCTTACGAAGAGGGGATCCCCTGCATCCAAGCGGGATCCCCGGGTCTTCCATCGGCTGATGAAGAGGTCAGGGTAAAGGCGTTACGGTCGACGTGGCCGTGGGGGTAGTGGTAAATGGCAGTGTGGGGGTGAAGAACAGATTAGGCGCCGGCGTGCTAGTGGGTGCTTTGGTGGGCACAGGTGTAGCGATATTGACCGCAATGATCAACGTCTGGCCGACGGTAATGTTGTCGCTCTTCAGCTTGTTCTTGGCGCGGATCGAATCGACCGTGCTGTTGAACCGCGCGGCGATGAGGAACAGGTTGTCGCCGGCCTGCACGACGTAAGTGATGTCGCCGCGAAAATTGGTCGGTATGGCTGTGGCCGTGGGGAGCTGTGTGTCCGGGCCGGGGATATAAATCGTATCCCCAGCCTTGATCGGACAGGGATTCTTGGGGTCGTTGAAATTATTGATCGCCAGCAGCACGAGCAAGTCGACCTTGAATTTCTCCGCCAGGTCGAAGCAGGTATCGCCTTCCTGAACCTGGTACTGGAACGGGCCAGAGGGGGTGAAGGTGGCGGTTGCAGTAGGTGTGTTGGAGGCAGTGGGAGTCAGGGATGCGGTGGGCGTCGATGTGGGCGGGGCCGGAGTGAAGGTGGCCGTGGGTGTAGGCGTCCTGGGGCCAAGGAAGGCAAACGCCGGCCGATTAGGGCCGGTGAGCCAGATCACCAGCACCAGGATGCCCACCACCGCCAGCAGAACAGCCAGCCCGCCGATCAAGAACGGGCCCATTTGCTGGCGTTTGCGGTAGGATCGAATGATATTCTGGGCAGAGGACTTGTTACTCATGATTTTTCCTGGATAGGGATTCTATATCCGCGCATCACAATTCATACGCGGACACGGTCCGCCATTTTCAGTTCGCGGAATACGGTCTAACCGACCCTTATTCTACCTGATGTTTTTGGATTAGGCGAGTCGACCATGGATCAGGCGGAATCTTGCTCATATCAAAGACGACGAATTCTTGTTTGAGTTCCCCCGCCATCTGCCGATGCATCCACCCGCCCATCTGCTGCGAACGCAGTTTCTACCGGTACATGCGGGGCATCCTGCAAAGCGCGCCAGGGTTATTTTTTTCCTATAGCCCTGTCTGGCATACTCAAAGGTAGCGCGGACGGATTCAACGCTTCAGGTCTGGCTTCAAACAGCCTGCTGAATGCTCTCGCGTTCGGCCTGTAGATAGGCTTTCAAGAACTGCCCGGTGAAGGACCTTGGATTGGCGCACACCTCTTCCGGCGTGCCGGTTGCGATGACTTCGCCGCCGCGATCGCCGCCTTCTGGCCCCAGGTCAATGATATAGTCGGCCACCTTGATGATGTCTGGGTTGTGCTCGATGATCAGCACGCTGTTGCCGGCGTCCACCAGACGCTGCAACACCTCGATCAGCTTATGCACATCGGCGGCGTGCAGGCCAACCGAGGGTTCGTCCAGTACATAGAGCGTGCATCCGGTCGCCCGGCGGGAGAGTTCGCGGCTGAGTTTGACTCGTTGCGCCTCCCCGCCCGACAGGGTCGGCGCCGGCTGGCCGATCTTGATGTAGCCAAGACCTACATCTTGCAGAGTCTGCAGCTTATTCATAATAGAGGGAAACGCCGAGAACAGCTCGGTCGCCCGGTCCACGGTGGTCTCCAGCACGTCCGCGATGGAGAGACCCTTGAAGTGCACCTGCAGCGTCTCGCGGTTGAATCGCGCCCCGTGACAAACGTCGCAGGGCACGTACACGTCCGGCAGGAACTGCATCTCGATGCGCAGTTGGCCCTGCCCCTGGCAGGCCTCGCATCGCCCCCCATGCACGTTGAACGAGAAACGCCCGGCTTTATAACCCCGCATCTTGCTTTCGGGCAGTTCGGCGAACAGCTTACGGATCTCGTCGAACAGGCCGGTGTAGGTGCCCGGATTGGAACGCGGCGTGCGCCCGATCGGCGACTGGTCAATGTTGATTACCTTGTCCAGATGCTCCAGGCCTTCGATGCGCTCGTACTCCCCCGGCTGGGTGTGCGCGCCGTTCAGCTCCCGCGCCAACGCCTTGTACAGCACGTCGACGATCAGCGTGGACTTGCCCGAACCCGAGACGCCAGTGATGCACACCAGCTTGCCCAGCGGGATGTCCACGGTCAGATCCTTCAGGTTGTTGGCGCGGGCCTTGACAATGCGCAGATGCTTGCCGTTGCCGGTGCGGCGCCGCTCCGGCACCGGCACTCGCCGGCGTCGCGACAGATATGCGCCAGTGAGCGAATCGGGCGAGGCCAGGATGTTCTCCAACGTGCCCTGCGCTACCACGTAGCCGCCGTTCTCGCCCGCCCCCGGCCCCAGGTCGATGATCCAATCCGCCTCGCGGATGGTTTCGTCGTCGTGCTCGACCACCAGCACGGTATTACCCAGGTCGCGCAGGTTTTTCAGCGTTGCCAGCAGACGACCGTTGTCACGCGGGTGCAGGCCAATCGAGGGTTCATCCAGCACATAGAGCACGCCCATCAGCCGGGAACCGATCTGGGTTGCCAGCCGGATGCGCTGGGCCTCCCCGCCCGACAGGCTGGCAGCCGAGCGATCCAGGGTCAGGTAGTCCAATCCCACGTCCACCAGGAAGCCCAACCGCGCGCTGATCTCCTTCAGGATGCGCTCCGAGATGGTCTGCTGGCGGGGCGTGAGGGGTGTGTCAGCACCCGAAAGACGTTTGACCCATTCCAGCGTTCGAACCACCGGCCAGTGGGTCACCTCAATGATGTTGGCGCCGTCCACGGTGACAGCCAGAGCTTCCGGGCGCAGACGCGCCCCCTTGCAGGCCGGACACGGCCGGTCGGTCATGAATTCACTGATCTTCGAGCGGACGTAATCGGAATTCGTCTCACGGTAGCGCCGTTCCAGGTTGGGGACAATGCCCTCGAAAGAGGTCTGGAAAGTGGACTGGCGGTCGTTGCGTCCGTGAATGTGAATGGTGATTTGCTCGCCATTCGTCCCATATAGGATTTTGTCCAGCTTCTCTTTGGGAATTTCGCGCACCGGCCGGTCCAGATCAATGTGGTAATGGCGCGCCACCGCTTCGACCATCTGCCAGTAATAGCTGATCTGCTCGCGTGGGCCGTTCCATTCCATGGCGGCGATGGCGCCTTCTTCCAGCGAGCGGTCCGGGTCGGGGATGAGCAGATCGGGGTCGATCTCCAGCTTGCTGCCCAGTCCCTGGCATTCAGGACAGGCGCCGTGGGGTGTATTGAAAGAAAAGGTGCGCGGCTCGATTTCCGGCAGGGTCGTGCCGTGCTCAGGGCAGGCCAGGTGCTCAGAAAACTGCAGATCCTTGGGCGGGTCGGTCGAGAGGTTTTGCACAATTACGAAGCCCTCGCCAACCTTTAGAGCCGTCTCGATCGAATCGGTCAGCCGCGAGCGCGCTTGCCGGGCTTCCTCCTCGCTTTCGGGGCGGTTAAGGACGATGCGATCGACGACCGCTTCGATGTTGTGAATCTTGTAACGGTCCAGGCTGATTTCTTCGTCCAGGCTGTGAACCACCCCGTCCACCCGCACGCGCACGAATCCGGATTTGCGAATCTCATCGAAGACCGCCTGGTAGGTGCCTTTGCGCCCGCGCACGATCGGCGCCAGGATCAGCAGACGGCTGCCTTCCGGCAGCGCCTCAACGCGGTCCACGATCTCTTGGGCCGACTGACGCTCCACCACCCGTCCACACACCGGACAGTGCGGTATTCCCACGCGCGCAAAAAGCAGGCGCAGGTAATCGTACACCTCGGTCACCGTTCCGACTGTCGAACGCGGGTTGTGCGAGGTGGCCTTCTGGTCGATGGACACCGCCGGCGAAAGGCCGTCAATGTAATCCACATCGGGCTTGTCCATCTGCCCGAGGAACTGACGCGCATAGGCTGAGAGCGACTCGACATAACGCCGCTGACCCTCGGCGAAGATCGTGTCGAAGGCCAGCGAGGATTTACCCGATCCCGACAGCCCGGTGATCACCACCAGCTTGTCGCGCGGGATGTCAACGCTAATGTTTTTCAGATTATGCTCCCGCGCCCCAACCACGTGAATACTGTTTTGAGCCATACGAACCTTTAGAAGAGGGATTGCCCTCATTATAGCACAATCGTTTCAGGAACATGCGTGCTAATACCTGCTGCAAAGTGCAATATATAATTATACCAAGTCCATCAGGTATTAACTCATAAGATATCTTCTCCCTGGATCTGCCGTCTGGGTTAAAATGTCAGCCATGAAGGATGATCCTCCCCTCGCTCGAACCTCTACTTCCATTCAAACCGCCCTGCTGCGATCAATCCTGCTGGGTTCACTCGCAATTGCCGTCCTAAATTTCCTGCTCCCTATATACTCCAAACAACTTGGCGCTTCGGCCACTGAAATTGGGGGGCTTTTTTCCGTCTTCTTCATGGTCACCATGCTGGCGCGCCCGGTGGTCGGTTGGGGCCTCGATCGGCTTGGCCGCAAGCCATTCCTGGTGGTGGCTCTCCTCGTCTACGCCCTCTCGCTGGCCTTGTTCGCCTTCGCAAACGACCTACCCCTGCTCTACGCCGCCCGCCTGGTGCAGGGCTTGGGCTCCTCACTCCTCTGGATCCCTGCCTACACCATCGCGACCGAATTGAGCGAGACCAGCCGCGGGCGGGCAGTGGGCCTGGTTGACGCGTCTTCGGCTCAAGGTGGCATGATCGGCGCATTGGTCGGCCTGGCTCTGTTCTTCTCCGTCTCCTTAGGTACAGGCTGGAAATTGCTGTTCGCTGCCTATAGTCTGGCTGCCCTGTCCGCCGCTCTGCTTGCTTTCCGTACTATACCCGAGACGCGTCCATCGGCTCAACTCTCCACCGACGGTCAGGTCATTGCTGTTGGACCATTGCTCAGACTCATGTTGATCGTCTTTACCACCGGGGCCTCGACCGCCATGGTCAGCCCGCTCGTGCTGGTTTTCCTGCAAGACCGCTTTACCATGGATCTCCGTTATCTGGCCATGGCCTATATCCCAGCCGGCCTGGCGTATTCCTTTCTCCCGCCCGGTTTTGGCCGTTTGAGCGATCGGTTTGACCGCCCGCGTATGATAGCGGTCGGATTGACCAGCGCAGCCGTCGTTTCCTTGCTGATCCCCATTGCGCCCGGCATCCTCTGGTTAGCGGTCCTCTGGGTGCTCGAGGCGGCCGGCTTCAGCCTGGCTTCTCCCGCCCAGGAGGCCCTGGTGGCCGATCTGACCGGCAGCCAGGTCCGCGGCCAGGGGTATGGTTTTTATACCTTTGCTTCCAGCATGGGCGCCACCTTGGGCCCTTTACTGGGCGGCTGGCTGTATGACGCCGCCGGCCACGCTTTTCCTTTTTACGTCAATGGTTTCATCTTGCTCTTCAGCGCCGCGTGGGTGCTGATCTGGCTGAAAAGGTGACTGGAACCGGTTTTCGCTGGCATGGTTTCATCTGAAAAAAGTGACATATTCAAACTCATCCCCGGCCGGTTCTCCACCCGTTGGGGGGTATCCGCCGCCATGAAAGTGATGCCATTCTCGGCTCCCAGCACGGCGTACATGGTTCGGTCGCCTTCGCTTGCATCCGGCGAGGCGTGGAAATCCTTGAAAGTGCTCATCGTCAGATTGCCGCTCTATTTGACCTGAGCCGGATGTCCCGCGAACCCTTTTATGGCGCGATCTGCACGTACTCGCTGTGCTTCTCCCCCACCAGGCCAACTGCCAGATGGTACACAGCGAACAGCTCCAGCGAGAAAGGCAGATAGCCCAAATAACCGATCAACGGCATTTCGAACACGTGCAGGAAGCTTACCCCAGGCACACTATAGACCCACTTCGGCCAGCCGAAGTAATTCCACATCTCCCAGAAGAACGCGGTGATCCACACGCCAATCCACAGCGCATACACCGGCCGCCAATCACCCTGCTCCAGCCAGCGCGTCAGCGAGCGGTTCCCCAGCCAGATGTTGATTGGTTCAAGGATGAAGAAGACCGACAGCCATAGGAAGGGGTAAAAGTAACGCGGCCAGGCCAGCATCAGCGCCAGCATGATCCAGCCCGCCAGGAAAAAACGCATGGCAGTCCGGCGATCTCCACGGATGACCATCCACGTTTTCGCCTTGCGGATAAAGCCGAATGTGGACGCCAGTTCAGCCGCCTCGAATACGGCCGGTATGACCGTCGAGAAGTTGATACTGGCGAATATGAAAAACGAAAACGGGCTGAGCGTCTCCGTGCCGAGGTAGTGCCAGCTCTGCACCCGCCAGTTGAAAACCTCGAACAACCACCAGGTTGGGATCGACACGATGTATAGCGCAGCGAACCTGCGCCACGAGCGGGTGATCAACGAAGTGCCCTTACGCTGTAGCACCAACGCATCCATCACCAGCGCGTAGCCCACCCATAAGGGCAAGAATGCCCACAAAGTCCGCAAACCGGGCGCCAGCCAGTTGAGCGGCCAGAACACGGCAACCAGCACCAGACCCAGCCATCCGTGCCAGGCCCAGTGGCGGCGGATAGTCCCCATGCGCGTTGATTCAACCAGTAATTCTTGATCCATTTCTTTCCTTAGTCCAATGATGAACAAAGGCGCGCAGCTTGCTACGCCTCTACGCGCCTATCCAGAACCCGTATATTATAAAGGATTATGCCCGTTATTTAGTCACTTCGTACAGCTCGACCAGCACACCCCCTGCCGCTTTGGGATGGACGAAGGCCATCTTCCTCCCTGGCAGCTCCAGCGGCGTCTCGTTGATCAGCCGCACGCCTTTAGCCTTCAGCTCTCCTAACATGTCCTCGATGTCATCCACCTCGAAGCAGATGTGATGCATACCGCCGCCCCGCTCGGCCAGGAATTTGGCTACGCCGCTGTCCTCCGTGGCGGGCTTGACCAGCTCGACTTCGCTCTCCCCAAGAGGCAGGAAGGCTACCACCGACTTCTGGGAGGGCACCTCCTCGATATGATCCACCTCCAGGCCCAGGGCGTCGCGCCAGAATGTCAGCGCGGATTCGATTTCCGCCACCACGATCGCCACGTGATTGATTTTCTTAATCCTGGCCATCCTTCTCCCTCTCGCCGATCTTCGGGCATCTAATTCCACGCCGGCGGCTGGTACTCCCCCCACACGGAGCGCAATACGCCGCATATCTCACCCAGCGTCACGTCACCTTCCACGCAGGCAATGAACAGGGGCATCAGGTTCTCGCTGCCGCGGGCCGCCTTTTCCAGGCGAGTCAGCAGTTCACTGACTCTGGCTTGGTCGCGGCGGGCGCGCAGCTCAGCTAAACGGGCGCGCTGATGCTGTTCGATCTCCGGGTTCACCTTCAACCGTTCCAGCTCCACCTGCTCCTCGACCTGGAATGCGTTCACTCCCACCACCAGCGCTTCGCCGCTCTCGATGGCTTTCTGGTAGGTGTAGGCGGCGTCCTGAATCTCGTTCACCAGGTAACCGTTCTCGATGGCGGCCAGCGCCCCGCCCATCTCATCGATCTTGCATAAATATCCCTGCGCGCGCCGCTCGATCTCATCGGTCAGGTGTTCCACCAGATAGGAACCGGCCAGCGGGTCGATCACATCGGCTACGCCTGTTTCATGGGCGATGATCTGCTGGGTTCTCAGGGCGGTGCGCACCGAGCGCTCGGTCGGCAGCCACAGTGCTTCATCCATGCTGTTCGTGTGCAGCGATTGCGTCCCCCCCATCACCGCCGCCAGCGCCTGGAGCGCCACCCGCACGATGTTGTTCTCAGGCTGCTGGGCGGTCAACGAAGACCCGGAAGTCTGGCTGTGGAAGCGCAGCATCCACGAACGCGGGTCCCGTGCCCCGAAGCGTTCGCGCATGATCCGCGCCCACATGCGCCGCGCCGCGCGGAATTTGGCCACTTCCTCGAAGAAATGATTGTTAGCCGAGAAAAAGAACGAGAGCTGGGACGCAAAGCGGTCCACATCCAGGCCGGCGTCAATAGCCGCCTGAACATAGGCAATCGCGTTCGCCAGGGTAAAGGCGACCTCCTGGACAGCCGTTGATCCGGCTTCGCGGATGTGGTAGCCCGAAATGCTGATCGTGTTCCAACGCGGTATCTCTTGTTCGCAGTATTTGAACACATCCGTGATCAGCCGCATGGAAGGCTCGGGCGGGAAGATATATGTGCCGCGCCCGATGTACTCTTTGAGAATATCGTTCTGAATCGTCCCGCGCAGTTTGTGCACACTGACGCCCTGGTCCTTGCCCACCGCGATGTACATCGCCAGCAAGATGGCCGCCGGAGCATTGATGGTCATGCTGGTCGAGACTTGGTCCAGGGGGATGCCGCGAAACAGGATCTTCATGTCGTCCAGCGAAAAGACCGATACGCCCACCCGTCCCACCTCTCCCTCCGCCATGGGATGGTCGGGATCATATCCCACCTGGGTGGGTAGATCGAAGGCCACTGAAAGGCCGGTCTGTCCTTGCGAAAGCAGATAATGAAAGCGGCGGTTGGATTCTTCCGCGCTGGCAAAGCCAGCATACTGGCGCATCGTCCACAGACGGCCGCGGTACATGCTGGGCTGCACACCGCGCGTGAAAGGAAATTCCCCGGGGAAACCAAGTTGCTGCAGATAATCAATCTCCTCCGGAATCAAAATGGGCGGCAGCGGAATGCCGGATGGCGTTTTGAACTCTGGTTTGCGATCCGGCATCTTTTCCCTTGCCGGGCGTAGGACGGTTTCTTCCCAGCGCTTGTACTCTTCCTCGATGCTCATATAAACCCTTCGTGACAATTTTCGCATGTGAAGTATAGCGCAAAGGCCAGCCGGTTTGCAGTGTTTTTTATATGGTAAACTAGGGAAGCTTGGCACCTTCCCTGAAACAGGACGCGCTATCGATGTCTCCTTTCCTCCAGCTCGCTTTTTCTTTAATCGTCATCTTGCTGGCCGCCAAGGCAGCGGGCTATCTAGCCGCCCGCTTTGGCCAGCCTTCTGTGCTCGGTGAGCTTCTGGTGGGCTTGCTTCTCGGACCCACCCTGCTGGACATCACTCATCTCCAATTTATCACCGATGCCCACCTGGGCGAGGTGATCAATCAATTGGCCGAGTTGGGCGTGCTGTTGCTCATGTTCATCGCCGGCCTCGAGCTGCACCTGAGCGAGATGGCCCGCAGCATGCGCGTCTCCGCTTTGGCTGGCTCGATCGGGGTGATCCTGCCGGTTTTTTTCGGCTGGCTGCTCGGTGAAGGATTCAATATGGGCGCTGACGCAGCCGTCTTTCTCGGCTTGTCCATGGGCGCCACCAGTGTGAGCATCTCTGCACAGACGCTCATGGAACTCGGCGTGCTGCGCAGCCGCGTCGGATTGGGCTTGCTGGGCGCGGCGGTGTTCGACGACATCCTGGTCATCCTGCTGCTTTCAGGCTTCCTGGCCTTAGAATCCGGCCAGCCGGGCCTGGGGCCGATCTTATTGGTCTTTGCCCGTATGCTCGCCTTCCTGATCCTTTCGGCCGCCTTCGGCCTGCTGCTCCTCCCCTGGATCGCCCGCAAGGTCTCCGACCTGGGGATCAGCCAGGGGACGCTCACCCTCGCCCTGGTGATCCTGCTGGTCTTTGCCCTGGGCGCCGAGCTGCTGGGCGGCATGGCTGCCATCACCGGAGCCTTCGTTGCCGGACTGATGTTTGCCCGCACCCCCGAGAAGAGCCAGCTCGAGGCCAGCGTTCCCGCCCTGGCTTATGGCCTGTTCGTGCCGGTTTTTTTCGTCAACATCGGCCTGAACGTGGACCTGCGCGGGCTTGACTTGCGCGACCTCTGGCTGGTCCTGGCGGTTTCGGCCGTGGCCGTGGCGTCCAAATGGGTCGGAGCGGGTCTGGGCGCCAGGTTGGGCGGGATGACCTGGCGCGAAGGGCTCCAGCTCGGCGTCGGAATGGTCTCGCGCGGCGAGGTCGGGCTGATCGTCGCCAGCCTGGGTTTGACCGAAGGCCTGGTCACCACAGCGGAGTTCTCCGCCGTTGTGGGTATGGTTCTGGTGACCACATTGGTGACCCCGCCTTTGTTACGCTGGATGATCCCCAGGGAAAAACATGCACCTGAAATCGCAGTCAGCGCGTCTGAGCCAACCGATGAAAAGGAGGCCGTCTGATGTACATGATCCTGTTTGTGTTGGACGATCCGGGAGTTCTTGAGGACGTCCTCTCTGCCTGGGAAGGGTTGGGTATTCGCGGCATAACGGTGCTGTTGAGCACCGGCCTGGGTCGGATACGCCAGAAGCGCGGTTTGATGGAGGACATGCCACTCTTCCCCAGTTTGCAAGACCTGTACACCCATCGTGAAAAATTAAGCCGTACTCTCTTTACCGTATTGGATGACGATACCCTCATTGACCGTCTCGTTGAAGCTACCGAGCGCATCGTCGGTAAGTTAGACGATCCGAACACCGGCATTCTGATCGTACTGCCGGTAGCGCGCGTATACGGCGGCCAAAAGGTATCAGAACCGGTTGATTGATGGCTGTATGCGTATTCTTACTGTCGACATTGGCACGGGTACACAGGACATTTACCTGTACGATTCACAGCTAGACCTCGAGAACGGCTACAAACTGGTGCTGCCATCCCCCACCATGATGGTACATCGGCGCATCCAGGAAGCCACCCGCCAGCGCCGGCCCATCCTGCTTGAAGGGGTGATGATGGGCGGCGGGCCGAGCGCCTGGGCGGCCGAAAACCACCTGCGCGCCGGTTTTCCCCTCTACGCCACCCCGCCGGCCGCCCGTTCTTTCAATGACGATCTGGACGCGGTGCGCGCCATGGGCGTGCGCATCGTCTCCGAAGACGAAGCTGCCCGCCTTCCAGATGCCGTGGAGCGGGTGAAAATGCAGGATTTCGACTTCACCGCCATTTCGCACGCCTTTGCGGGCTTTGGCGTCTCGCTCAGCAACCTGGCGGCGGTGGCCGTGGCCGTCTTCGACCATGGAGACGCCCCGCCGGATGTGTCCGATCGCAAATTCCGCTTCGACTACCTGGATGAACGCATCCGCGCCGAGAACCGCCTGACCGCCTTCGCCTACCGCGCCGGGGAAGTGCCAGCGATCATGACCCGCCTCCAGGCGGTGGTGTCCACCGCTCGCGGCCTGGATGCGCCCCTTGTGGTGATGGACACCGCCCCGGCAGCCGTGTTGGGCGCCACCTTCGATCCACATGCGGCTGGCGCAGCCCTCATCGCCAACGTGGGCAACTTCCACACCCTCGCTTTCCGCCTTGGACGCGGCGGGATCGAGGGCATTTTCGAACACCACACCGGTATGCTCACTCGCGAAAAGCTCGAGGCTCTGCTCGATGCTCTGGCGGCCGGCACGCTGGCCAACGAAGCCGTCTTCGACGACATGGGCCACGGCGCGCTGGTTTATAATCCGACGCCGCTGGAATCGAAGGGGATGGAAAACGGTGTGATCGTCACCGGTCCCAGGCGCGGACTGCTGTACGGCTCACGCCTGCGCCCCTACTTCGCGGTGCCCTTTGGCGACATGATGATCACCGGTTGCTTCGGCCTGCTGGCCGCCACGGCTGACAAGCTGCCTGAACTGCGCGAGCCAATCCTCGCTTCGCTGGCCGGGCGCTCCCCCGGTCTGCCGCCCTGGGAAGCCGCCAATGTCTGATCGATGTGGAGAAGACCTCATTAACCTCGATGAATGGTCTGTTTGGATTAGAAAGCCGCCAGGGGGCGCCGATCAGGAGAAGCGCCTGGCAGGCGTCGCCGCCCGCTGAAACGCATTGCATCTGTTGACAGCGCGCGGTTGGGGTTCGATTTTTATCTGACCGGATCACCTGGGACTGCCGATTTCCTCGTTGTTGAATGGTTCCACAATCAGATGACCATCCTTATTGAAGACTGTGCGATAAACGTCCTCACCATAGCTGGTCGACAATGGTTCGCCCTCGATAATTTTGAAGGTCCTCGTTCCATCGGCCAGTCTTTCTGCCCGCAGAAAGAGCACAGTCTTTACCCTATGGTGATTAAAACTTTGGGCGAAATCATATAGATGGGTAACATAGAATATCTTCGTGTTATTTTCTATTAACGCCGAAACAACCTGGCGGGCAATCTCTGAGCCCTCCCTTTCATTCGTGGCTGCGAAGGATTCATTGAACAGCACCATATAGTTTGGCGTGATATGGTCGATGATCTCGCTCATTCTTTTTAGCTCTTCATCGAGTTTTCCGCTGCTCATCGTGACGTCTTCTTCTCGTTTGTAATGCGTCGCAAGACCGTCACATACATTGGCGCAAAAAGATTCGGCCGGAACAAACATGCCGCACTGCATCATCAACTGAGCCAGGCCGACGCTGCGCAAGAAAGTGGATTTCCCGCCCTGGTTCGCGCCGGTGATGATCACGAGATTTTTATTCTCGGCATCCAAATCATTGCCCACTACCCTTTGCTCCACGGTAAGACTGAGAGAAATGTCATATAAGCCACGAAATGAATGCCTCCGATCGCCAGCGGCAACTGGCGCGGGAAAACACAGCGGCTCTCCTTTTTGAACGAGCCGTTCGTGCAGATTCAAACAGCCTATGTAAAAAGCCAGTTCGGTCTGCAGCATTTTAAAGAAGCTGAGAATATGTTCCGTCGACTGCGCCAGGGCATTGGCGACATGATTGAGCCCTCTATCCCTTATCTCAGCAAGGGCTTTGGCGCCGTTTTCATCACGATCGGCGATGGTAAAAGAAAACGTGGGCGGTTTCTTGGCAAAGACGCGCTCCACGAATTTCTGTTTCAGTTGGTTGGGTTTACGGAGTATGTAATTCACGCCCTTATTGCCCCTGCCCAATTCGGCGCTGATTAAAACCCCGTTGTGGAATTGGAGCGTCTTTAAGTGGTTTTGGATGAGGGAGAAATATTCATCATCTAGCTCGGATTTGAGCATCGCGAAAAATCTCGTAAAACCTTCAGACATGAATTCGCCAGAATGTTCATCGGCGATGCTCCTTAACTCTTGAAGCATTTTCATGAACATCTCCAGCACCTTTACGGACCTGCTCAAAATATAATCCGGGTAGTTGGTCAGAATACCCCAATATTCCTTCCGCTCCCTTTCGATGGCTTCCACCGCCAGATCATAGATTGCCCTGATGATGGTTGGATTCTTCAGGCAATCCTTGAGAATATCCTGACGATACAGGATCGTATCAATCTGGTTGGACAAACTGGAGAGGATGACCTTCCTGGCGACTTCAAAAAGGAATTTGTCCTTTCCCGCCATCGCCTCGAACAGCGTGTTCAATTCCAGATCTTGGGTCAGATCTTGCTCGTTCCACACCAATTCTTGCTTCAGATCGAAATCTCGATCTCTGTATAAGAGATAAGCCTTCATGCTACCAAACGCTCCTTAATAAGTTCATAGGTGAGCCGGTACTTCTCGGCAATGGACAATGCGTATGCAAGACCATCGGCCGGTTTTCGCACGATCTTAAACGTTCGTACCGTAGGATTTTCAGGGGTGACCGTGCTGGCCATGCTCACCACCTTTTCATCCAACGAGGCCAGTTCATCGATAAAGGTAACCCAGACGCACAGCAAATCCAGTTGGATGATCCTTTCCATGATCTTTTCGCTCAAAAAGATCGCGTCCTTCAGGGTCGTTGAAGTGAAAATTTCATTGATCAAAATGATGCTGTCAGGCGTGGCTTGATCGAGAATCTCATGGATTCTGATCATCTCGTCTTCGAGCTTCCCCCGCAGATTATTGATGCTCTCCTCTTTTTCGAAATGGGTGAACATCCTGTCGAACAGGAAAAGCTGTGCTTCCCTTCCGGGCACTGGGCATCCTAGGCTGGCCAGATAATGCAACTGCCCGAACGTGCGGGCGAAAGTCGTCTTGCCGCCCTGATTCGGGCCAGTAACGACGATGATGCGTTCTTTGCCTTTCAGGTAAAAATCATTGCAAACGATCGGGGATCCCTCAGAATTGAGTTTATAGGCCAGAGCTAAGTCAAAGCCCTCATAATCAAAGACTTCCTTGCTGGTTTTTGTGACGTTGGGATAACAGAACTTCAACCCTTTTCGTTTGAATGTTTCCAAATATTCCAGGTATGCCAGGTAAAATTGAATTTCACGGTCGAACGTACCCACCGTTGGGTCCAGGTAGTCGCTGTTCTCCTTACAGAAGCTGTCAAGATTGTGAAAGACATCCGGATATAACTGGGCGACCAGGTCTAGTATCTGGGCTTCGACGTGGTTCATTTCGGGCCATTCGTGAAATTTAACTCGGTAATCCTTCACCGCGCCCTGTTTGAATTTTTCAAATGTCTCCAAAACTTCTGCGCCGTAGTCGATTTCGGAATCGTATTTACGCACTCTGACGTTGTTGCCTCGTATGAGCAGGCAATATCTGACTCCGGATAAATCGACCTTTACTTTTGTCATTCCATCCACGAGCGATTTGAAGCGGCTCGAAGCGACGTATTCCGTTATGTACTCACGAAAGGCCAATAAACCGCGCGATTTTATGTCTGAGACGGCTAAATTTTGAGCCAGGCCATTGACCGCTTCGCAATAAAGGCCTATTGCATCGACAAACCAGCTTTCTTTTTGATACGTGTAGAAGAGCTTTTCCGCCTGGGCCAGATAGTTGCGCATCAGGCTCATTTTCTGTGCGAAGGCCGTCATCCCCTCGAAGAGTGCTTTGTTCTCGAGATCTTGCATCACCTCCTGCCGGTAGACGATCATGTCAAGATCGTTAACAGGAGTATAGAAGAACGGTTTTAGCTCATATTCATCCCTGCCGGCCGTGATGGCGTCGATGATTTGATCCAGGTTAAGATCAACAAAATAGTCTGGCGCTTCGGCGTTCTCCCGGGTTATGCCGTCGCCGTTTCCAGCGAATAAAATGCTTAGGAAGGCCATCGATCAAACACCTCTGTTTCTGAACGATAAAAGCGAGCCCAATCGAATCTGGTCGCTGCCCCAGCGATCAGGCTGATTTGGTCGCCAGAAATGTTAACGGATCAAACAAAAAGCCCCTACTGTATTGCTCTGTCAGTAGAGGCTATCAGTCGAGCGACGCTTTGGGCGAGCCCCATCGCCACAATATTGAGAATGCGTCAAAATTATACCTTAAAACGTCGGGTTTTGGTGCTGTCAATCGGCTGCCGAACAGCAGGCCTCCATGCGCACCTTGACTCATAGGGGATTTGAATTAGAATCTTACCAGCGATGAGGCTCGCTTGATAATTGACAAAACTGCCGGTTTTGGCTGATAGCCTCTGTCTGCGGTAAAAGCCGCCGGGCAGAGGCTTTTTCTTGAGGAAGGGTTTTGGTTCTCATGGCCGATCACGAAAAAGCGCTCGAGGATGGGCCAGCCGTTTCGCAGAGTTTGTTGTCTGCAGATAAGTTGTCTGCAGATAAGACAGAAAGATGGCTGAACCGCAACGTCTTCGGAATGTCGTTGGCCAGCTTCTTCAGCGACGCCGGGCACGAGGCCGCCACAGCAATCTTGCCCCTGTTTTTAACGGCCATCGGCGCTCCTGCAGCCGCACTGGGCGCGATCGAGGGAGTGGCGGATGCCACTTCTTCGTTCGTCAAACTCTTGTCCGGTTGGATCAGTGACCGTCTGCCGCGGCGCAAGCCAATTGCCATCTCCGGATACATCCTGACCGGAATTACGACGGGGCTATTCGCTCTGGCTAACGCCTGGCCTTTCCTGCTGGTCGTCCGCGCCCTGGGCTGGCTGGGGCGTGGCATCCGCGGCCCGGTGCGCGATGCTATGCTGGTTGAATCGGTTCCAGAAGAGGCCAGGGGTCGCGCCTTCGGTTTCCACAGGGCCGGCGACACGCTGGGTGCCATCACCGGGCCTCTATTTGCCGCGGCGCTGATCAGCCTGCTTAAATCCCAGGAAGCCACCATTCTGACTTACCGGCAGATATTCTGGATCACCATGGTGCCCGGGCTTCTCTCGGCGGCCTCATTCGCCCTGTTTGTCCGGGAAAAGGCCCGGCATACCCACAATGACCAGGGATTCTTTCTCTCGCTGAAGAATCTACCTGCTCGATACAAGCGCTATCTCCTGGCGGTCGGCATCTTCGGCGCAGGGGATTTCGCCCACAGCCTGCTTACTCTGCGCGCGGTGCAGGTGCTCACACCAGTTTACGGTTCATCCCGGGCGGGGGAAATTGCCCTGCTCCTCTATGCTTTGCATAACGTCTTTTACGCCGGAATGTCCTACCCGATCGGCGCCCTGGCTGATCGCATCGGCAAGCGCGGCTTGCTGGCCCTCGGGTATGGCACCGCCGCTTTGATGGCGGTCGGCTGGATTTTCGGAACGCCTTCGATCGCAGTGCTGGCGGTCTTGTTTGCTCTCGGTGGTTCCTTCATTGCCGCCGAAGATACATTGGAAGGCGCTCTCGCGGCCGATCTGATGGCTCAGGAGGCCAGGGGTATGGGCTACGGCATCCTTGCCACGATTAATGGCATCGGCGATTTCGCTTCCAGCCTGATCGTTGGCGTCTTATGGAGCGCCCTCAACCCCATTGCCGGCTTTACCTATTCGGCCGTTCTGTTCGTGGTTGGAGCGCTGATGGTCTTGCGGTTGAAGTGAACAGAAACGGATGCATGCGATGCCGCAGCAAACAGGACTTATGGACGAATTAATGAACCGCTACCAAAAAACCGCCGTCGCAGTGGCGCTATACCGGTTCGAGGAAAACCTCCGTGAAGCCTTGCGCTGGCTGGATGGCGCAGAGGTGGATGGCATCCTATTCCATCGGCGACTCGACTTACCCGAAGGGGAACGGGTGGCGGCCAAAAAATTGATCGCCAAATCACTGGCCGAAATCGAAGCTCTGGCACAGAGCCTGAATCTTGAGAAACAGGAAGAAAATTCTGCCAGAGACCTGATGGCCGTCATGAATATGAGTTGGGAAGAACTTTCGGACAGTCTTTCTTACAAGCTGCGCGGCTTTGGCCCGGTAAATCCGGGTTTATCAGGCCTTTTAGATGCGCCGCTGGAGCATCTGGCTCATTACGCTTACAGGCTGGGCAATATCTTCGCCAGAGGCCGTAAGGCCTTATCCTGATTCATGAAAATGGGAGAGGAAAAAATGGAAACTACAATTAAATCGATCCACGCCCGCGAGATCCTCGATTCGCGCGGAAACCCCACCATCGAAGTTGAAGTTCATTTGGAAAATGGAGCCTTCGGTCGTGCCGCCGTGCCTTCGGGCGCCTCGACAGGCGTTCACGAGGCCCTCGAGCTCCGGGATGGCGATAAAAAGCGCTATGGTGGAAAAGGGGTGCAGAAGGCCATCGCACATATAAAGAATGAAATAGCGCCTGCACTCCTGGGTATGAGCGCTTTTCAACAGGCCGCCGTCGATCAAAAAATGATCGATATGGACGGGACGCCGAATAAAAGCACATTTGGCGCCAACGCTATCCTGGGAGTCAGCTTGGCAGTGGCTCGTGCTGCGGCCGCTTCGGCCGGCCTGCCGCTTTACGCCTATCTCGGCGGCGTTCAGGCAAGAATTCTCCCCGTGCCGATGTTCAACATCCTGAATGGGGGTGTTCATGCTAATTGGCAGGGCACCGATTTCCAGGAATTCATGATCGCTCCCCTTGGAGCGCCCAACTTTCGCGAGGCGCTGCGCTGGGGCTCCGAGACCTATCAGGTTTTGAAGAGTGTCCTGAAGGAAAGAGGATATTCGACCGGCGTTGGGGACGAAGGCGGATTCGCTCCCGCCTTAGAATCCAACGCTCAGGCTGTAGAGCTCATCCTCGAGGCGATCACAAGGGCAGGTTACAAGCCCGGCTCGCAAATTTCCATCGCTATTGATCCGGCTTCCAGCGGGTTTTACGAGGACGGCCTTTATAACCTGCGCACAGAAAAACGGAAAGCTACTTCCACGGAAATGGTGAACCTTTACGCGGAGTGGGTTAATAAATACCCCATCGTCGTGATCGAGGACGGCCTGGCAGAGGACGACTGGGACGGCTGGAAGGTGTTGAATCAGTCCTTAGGATCAAAGGTCGAGCTGGTTGGGGACGACCTGTTTGTCACCAATGTACATCGCATTTCCCAGGGCATCGAAAGAGATGTGGCCAACGCGGTGTTGATCAAATTGAACCAAATCGGCACGTTGACGGAGACCATCGCCGCCGTCGACTTGGCTCGCAAAGCCGGTTGGGGTGCCATGGTTTCGCACCGCTCCGGTGAAACGGTGGACACATTCATCGCCGACCTGACGGTTGCATTGGGCACAGGCCATCTCAAGACAGGTGCGCCCTGCCGCGGCGAGCGGGTTGAAAAATACAACCAGCTCATGCGCATCGAGGAAGAGCTGGGGAGTGCGGCAGTGTATGCAGGGCGCCGCGCTTTTGTCCGCTAGCCTCATCGAGGGAGCCTTGGGCGGCGCGGTTTACACGGCCAACCATATCCGGGCATTCGATGACGGCAGGAATTTTATTAGCGCGGTGATGGTATGATCACATACTATTGTCCGGAATGCTGGCAGGTCATTTCCGAAAAGGACACCCGTTGCCCTCATTGCAATTACGACCTCTCCCGGTTCAACGAACTGACTTTCGAGCAAAAACTCCTGCGATCGCTCGACCATCCCGTCGTCGAAATGCGCATCATCGCCGCCAGGACGTTGGGTGACCTGGGGTATGTCGACGCTTTGCCTTATTTCGAAAAAATGCTCGATCAGGAGAAGGTGGATTATTACCTGCTGCGAGCAGTATTAGAAGCTACGGCAAAGATAAACCACCCGCAGGCTATGCGCATCTTGCAGAGGGCCAAAGAACATCCTTCCAGCCTGATCCGGCGATTGGCGGCCGAGCTTATAGAGAAACGCGCAGGCGAGTTGGCAAGTGATATCGGTGGAGGATGAAATGGATGAAACCATATCTGGCAACGGCGACCAAGTGGTCGCTTTACAGGTGCATGTGACGGCGGAGACCGCTCGCGATCTCCAAAGATTGATTGCCGAGAAAGGGTGGGAGCTCGAAGAAGGACTGCGCATCATCCTTGGAACAGGCATGGGTTACTTGCGCGGTGAACGGGTGCTTCAGGCAGTGGCGATTGGGGATAAAACCGAGGAAGAAATGCGCCAGTTGATGACACGCCTGATTGGAACCGAATCTCGTCTGGCTTCCGCCCTTTTCAGAATGCAAGACCTCGAGCAGTCCAACCAAAATTGGGACCTTTCGTCTGGAGCGATTCAGACAGAAAACGTGGCGCTCAAAGGTGTGGTTGACCGGCAGAAAAAGGAAATCCGCGAGTTGACCGCGAAAATCGAAGAACTGGAGCAAGAAATCCAACAACTGCGCAGCCATCTTGGTGCCGGCCAGGAAGAAGCGGTTGAGACCGTGCCCGAAAAAAAGCGCAGCATCTTCAAGCTTTGGAAATAAGCTGCGGTTTATGTACCGTCTTTAATCCGCTCCTGTAAGGTATGGTTGGCCTGCTCCAGCGCTTGAAGTTGTTGCTGAACGGCGCTGTATTTCATGTCGAGCAGTTTTGCCGCCTGCATATACTGATAAGCGCGGTATTTCATCACCGCATACCGGCCTTCAAGCTGCAGACGCTCCGCCTGTAGCCGGTTGATCTCACCTTCTGGGGCATCGACAGGTAAGTCGTCCCCGCTTCGATTGCGCTCGAATTTCAAAGCCTTTAATCCTGCCGCCAATGTGAAACGCAATCCGTCATCCCAAGACCACCCATTAATCCCGAACTCTTCCTCAAGCGCCTTGTGCATATCGTTGAGTATGTCCATCTCGATATGAACCACGCTCGCATCGGGGAAGAAATCTTTTTCGAAGTCATCCGTCATACCGCTCATCGCGTTCCCTCTTTCTACCTTTGCTAATTCCCGGCTTAAATCTGGGCTACAAAAACAAACTTAAAACTATCTCCTGAAATGCAGGTCATGACCGGGTTTGTGGGACGGCCACGGGGTGATACTTATCCCATAAGCGCAGCCAGTCTTGTACGCTATCGCCAGCCAATACCAATGTGTGGGCAAATGTGAATTCCCCGTTTCCCAGGTGGAAATGCAACTCGGCGAGGTCTTCTCTCATGATCGTTTCGATAGAACGGATGCGCGACCTGGGAATATAGGTAAAAATCCAGCCATACTTGCCAGGCACGTCCGTTTTCTCTTCTTCTTCGATGATCACCTGACGGTCGGTCAGGAAAAGGGCAGTTGCCGGTGAAGCGATTCGCCGCAGGCCCAGCCAATTGCGGATGAAAATCGTCGGCTGATACACATAACCGAGGATGCGTTCTTCGGGCTGCAATCCGTAGTAAGAAACGCCGTTCCTGAATTTCAGCGAGCGCTCTTCCAGCTCGTCAAGCAGAGCACGGGTTCTGTCAGGCTCCACTGCATACAGCGATTCGTTCTCCTGGGTCTGCCGAATCAATCGCGTGAGCCAGGGCCTCAGCAGGTATTCGCCGACTGTGTTGTATTCTACATTGACTTGGACTTGCCCTGTCTCACTCTCCCAGGCGTCCAGTATGTCCAATCTTCCGTAGAGGAGGATCAAACGATGCTGGATCAAGAAGACATTTTTAGCGGAAATGAAAGTGGCCACGGGCGGCTGGTCTGCCCGCACGTGCAACACGCCGCTTGTGGTGAAGATGAGCGCCTGTTCCGGCACCTGGCGATTGGCTCGCTTGCGTTCAATGAAAACGTTTGCTGGAACAACAAACGATGCGAGCGCTTCCTCGTCCGGTGGCAGACTATCCGCTGCAATATCGCGCAACGATTCCGGCAAACCTTCCAAAGTCTGCACAATGAAAGGGTGGGTCAGCATTCCCTTGGATAATTTCGGATAGCTCACGGTCACTCCTCACATGGACGCTGCCAGATAGGGTAAATCCGCCTGATTGGTCGCGATCACTCAGTTGACCTTATCAACCAGGTGTGCTGTTTCATTGATCGATATGACATTCACTCTGTCATCCCCGTTGGCGGAGACAATGCGGTTGATGGCGCAGTTGTTCTGCTGAATGCTCCAAAAATGGTTCAACCCCAGGTTCAACAGGGAGATCAAGATTGCCCGGTTGAGATCCTGATGTCCTACGATCACGATCGTTTCACCTTTATGAAGCTGGACCAGTTTATACAAAGCCGTCATACCGCGTTCCCGCAGCTCTTCCAGGGTTTCACCCCCGGGAATGCGGACCGTATGCGGGGCCCTCTGCCAGAGGAAATACGTCTCATGCCACCGCATCTTTACTTCTTCCACCGTGTGTCCCTGCCACTCGCCATAATCCAGATCGATAAAATCTGGCAAGGTTTTGATCGACAGGCCTGATTGGGCCGCAATAGGCAGGGCTGTTTGAACGGCGCGCGTCAAGGGGCTGGAATAAACCGCGGCTGGCCGCCAAAGCGTGCGGATGAATTTGGCTGTGGCCACAGCCTGCCTCTGGCCATTCAAGTTGAGGGGAACGTCGACGCGTCCCCTGAAACGCTCCACGCGGTTCCATTCCGTCTCTCCATGCCGGACCAAGACGATCGTCGTCATCGTTCACCTCCCGGTTGTTCTCAATATTGCTCATAAATATGCGTAAACAAACTGCCAGGATAGCCGGTAAAGAAAATGAGTGTCTTTTTCCAGGCTATCGCTTCTTCAGGGGTTAATTTTTCGTGGCGATATTCCCAATTCTGTTTGCGCAAATACTCCTTCATCTGCTTCGATTGGTTCTCCAACCGTTTCGCCGCATCCAGGAGGACCTCTTTCGCCGCGGCAGGACAGCTGCCCGCGAGGCGCTCGATACCCGCGCGGAGATGGCTGAGACACAGCCCGTCCGAAGCCAGGTAAGCCTCCCGCACCTCGCTGTCGCCGTTCTGCAGAGTTTCGAATAAATCCGAAAGCGCGTTCAAGCCAGCCTGCTCGCTGCTCACACAAATCGGACATCTGCCCTTGGGCGGCAGCACCCTGGCCTTTCTTTGCGAACGCTTGGCAAGGTTGAGGTTATCGATCAGGCCTCGTGATGCGAAAGGATGCTCTAATTTTCCTGCCAGGGCAGATAACTCTTTGGCTGTTAATCTCCCCAGGTGCTCGTAGATCAGGTTGACGCCGATCAGAGCGCCGCTGTTGGACAGCTCCATCGCCACCAGCAGGCGGGTATGATCCGGGCAAAAGCCATACGCGTCAACGATCGGCTTTCTCGTCCCGGGATCATTCACATTCTCCCATAGAAACGAATCGATGGATTGGGCCGCCGCTCGCCGCTCGAACCGGCAGATAGGACACCCCTCGTCCTGCAAAACTTCAATCAGGTGAGAAACGGTGAGCGCAAATGGCATGGTTTTATCCTTATAATAAAAAACCCCTACTGTTTAATAATCAGTAGAGGCTATCAGTCCTCTTGGACACATTGGCGAGCCCCATCGCCAATCACTTCCCCAAACGGAGATGAAACTGTATTGTCTTGTTGCACCTTATTATAACTTAATTTCGCGGTCAAGGGTAGAAATTAGAAATAAACGCGTTCGCGTTGACGATCAACCCACCTTCTGGTACAATCCCTTTCACCCGGAGCGTGGTACCCTTCGCTCCGGGTGAGTCTGAAACTACCATTCGAAAGGGCTCGACCGATGAAAGTTCTCTTAATCAAAGACGTTTACAAATTGGGCCGCGCCGGCGACGTCAAACGTGTGGCTGACGGTTACGGACGCAATTTCCTCATCCCTCAGCATCTCGCGGTGCTGGCCACGCCCGGTGCGCTCAAACAGGCAGAGCGCATTCGCGCCCAGGCCGCTTCTCGCCGCGCCGCGCTCAATCAGGAGCTGGGCAGCGTGGCCGAGGTCATCTCCGGCCTTACCCTGGATTTTGCCGCTAAAGCCGGCGAAACCGGTAAGCTGTACGGCTCGGTCACCCCGCAGATGATCGCCGAGGCGATCAAAGAGAAGAGCGGCATCGAGGTGGAGCGCCACCAGATCGATACTCAACCCATCCGTTCATTGGGCGAGTTCAAGGTGCGCGTGCGCCTCACCATGGACCTTACCCCTGAACTCACCGTCATCGTACGCCGCGAGGGTGAAGCCGTTAGCCCTCTGGCGCCTCAGCCGGCTGCGAAAACCGCCTCTGCCTCGCTTGAGGCGGAGGCCGGGGAACAGCCTCGCACCGAAGACGAGACGCATCTCGAACCGCAAGCTGAGGTCGAAGACGAGGCCGAATAAACCCACAACTGCCGCCGCGAGCCGCCGGGATTTTCGCCCCTCCTCTCAGCGGATGAACATATACCGGCCAGTCCAGGATCATACCTAGCGCCCGTCCGCCGGCCTGAATGCGCACCGCTTGGGCTCAGGCTGGCTTTTATCCAGGTTTTTCCCTTGCAAGCCGATCTCATGCCAGGCACTCTCGGCCAACGTTTGCAGCAGGCTCGCGAAGCGCGCGGATTGTCCCTCGCCAGGGCGGCCAACGAAACGCACATCCGCGAGGCCTACCTGCGCGCCATCGAGAGCGGCGACCTGGACCTGCTGCCTTCACCTGTCCAGGCCAGGGGTTTTATGCGCTTGTATGCTTCTTATTTGGACCTGAACCTGGATGCCCTCCTGGCCGAACTGACCTCTCCGCCTGAACCGCCGGGTGCAGCGCCAATCACTGTCCTTCCCAGCGGAACGCCCGCAGCGATGACCCCGGAGCAGCCCCCCCGCATCGACAGCGCGACCGCCGAGCTGCCGGCTTCTACCCTTCCTGCCGGGCCGCCTTTCGCAGCGGAGACCGGGACTTCCGCCGGGTGGGGGGAGGAAGCATCTTCGGTCGAAGGCGAAGGGGATGAGGCTGCTCCCGCGCAGCCGGAGTCAAGAGCTGCGCCTGACGAGACCTCCGAGGCGCAGACCTCTCGCGCCATATTTGCTGAAATCGGCCGCCGGCTTCGTGAACAGCGCGAGGTCCTCAGTCTTTCTTTGGCTGATGTAGAGAAGCACACGAAAGTGCGCGGCTTCTACCTGAAGGCCATGGAGACTGGGGACTTCGAATCCCTGCCTTCGATGGTCCAGGCGCGCGGCCTGTTGAACAACTACGCTCATTTCCTCAACCTGGACACCGACGCTGTGCTGCTGCGTTTTGCCGAGGCCCTTCAGCTCCGCCGCATCGAACACCTGCCCTCGCCGGCCCGGCGGCCAACCCAGCCGCGGACGCCCTCGCATCCTAATCTGCGCCGTTTCCTGAGCGTGGACTTGCTGGTCGGCGGCGGGCTGATCGTGCTGTTGCTGGTCTTTGTGATCTGGGGCGCCTCCCAGGTGTTGAGCATGCGCTCCGATCAAGCCGTCCGGGCCACTGCGCCCTCCATCTCCGAAGTGCTGCTGGCCTCCCCTACGGCGAGTCCCACCGCAACGTCAGAGGCCAGCGCCAGGACGGAAGCGCCGCCCGTCTCCGTGGACGTCGGCTCGGCTGCCGATGCAGCCACCGCCGTGGACGCCACTCCCCTGGCGCCAGCCCCGGCGGGCGCCATTCAGATTTCGGTGGTGGCCAGCGAACATGCTTACCTGCGCGTTACCGTCGACAACGCGGTTAAGTTCAATGGGCGCATCCTGGCCGGGACAGCGCTCAGCTTCGCCGGCAACCGGCGCGTCGAGGTGCTGACCGGCAATGGCGCCGCAATCAGGGTAATCTTCAACCAGACCGACCAGGGCACGCTCGGCGCCGAAGGTCAGGTTGTGGACCTCATTTACACCACCGCCGGCGTGCTTACCCCCACCCCTACCGTATCGCCCACCGTGACCCGCACCGTGCCGCCCAGCCTCACGCCGGTACCTTCACGCACCCCCCTCCCAACTCAGACGCGCATGCCCACGCCAACCCTCACGCCCACACCTCAATCTTGATTTACCGGTATCTCCTATGCCCAAAGACACTTTTTACCTGCTATCCCTCGGCTGCGCCAAGAACACGGTCGATTCCGAATCCATGGCCGCCCTCCTCGCTCGGGACGGATTGCGGCGGGTCGACAGCCCCAAAAAAGCCGATGTGCTGATCGTCAACACGTGTGGCTTCATCGGACCTGCGCGGGAGGAATCTTACCGCGAGCTCGACCGCCTGGCGCGCCGGAAACGCGCCGGACAGTTGCTCATTGCCGCCGGCTGTCTGACCGGACGCTACGGGGTTGAAGTGGCCCGCCGCGTTCCCGGCATCGACGGTATCCTCAGCACACGCCGCTGGATGGACATCGTAGAGCTGGTGCGCCGGCTGCGGGTCAAACCCAACCCCGAACCCATTTACCACCTGCCCGACGCTCCAACCATCGGCAGCGACGAGCGCGGCGCGCCGCGCGCGGCGGTGCAGGGCGGCAGCGCATACATCAAGATCGCGGATGGCTGCCGGCGCCCATGCGCCTTCTGTTCCATACCCCTCATCAAAGGCACCGCGGTGAGCCGTCCGGCTGAGGCCATCCTGGCCGAGGCGCGCGCCCTGGAAGCCGCCGGCATACGCGAGATCATCTTGATCGCTCAGGACACGACCGATTACGGCCATGACCTGGGCTTGCAGGATGGACTGGCCTACCTGCTTAAACGGCTGACCGAAGCGACTCCCAATATTCCCTGGCTACGGGTGATGTACGCCTATCCCGGCTATGTCACCGACCGCCTGATCGAGGTCATGGCAAGTGAGCCGCAGGTGCTCCATTACCTGGATATGCCCCTCCAACACGCCCATCCCATGGTTCTGCGGCGCATGCATCGCCCCGCCAACCTGGAATGGGTCTTCCGCACCCTCGAGAAGATGCGCACCGCCATGCCCGACCTGGCCCTGCGGACCACGTTTATTGTCGGCTACCCCGGCGAGACAGAGCAGGAGTTCCAAGCCCTGCTGGATTTCGTCGCCGCCGTCCGCTTCGATCACCTCGGCGTGTTCACATTTTCGTTCGAGCCGGGCACGGCCAGCGAACCGCTCGGCGACCCCATACCCCAGCCCTTGAAAGAGGAACGCAAAGCCCGGGTGATGGAGCTGCAGCAGTCCATTGCCCTGGAAAAGAGCCAGAGCCTGGTGGGCCAAGACCTCAATGTGCTGGTGGAGGGCACCGCCGACGGCCTCTCGGTGGGCCGTTCCTATCGCGACGCCCCCGAGGTGGACGGACTGGTGATCGTCGAGGGGACGGCGCCGGTGGGCGAGATCCTGCCGGTGCGCGTCACCGGCGCGATGACGCATGACCTGGTCGCCCGTCCGCTCATGCCGGCCCCAGCCGGGCGGTGAATCCTTCGTCTCACCTGCCCTTCGCTTTACATACCCCTTAGAGTGTGGAACAATGAAGCAGACGAGTTTCTATTCATAAGCCTGAGGAGGAATCCATGTTGCGCGAGTTCAGGGAATTTGCTCTTCGAGGAAATCTGATCGATCTGGCGATCGGTTTTATCCTCGGCACGGCCTTTGGCGCAATCGTCAAATCCCTGGTCGAAGACGTGCTCATGCCGCCCCTCGGTCTGCTGCTCGGCCGGGTGGACTTCTCCAACCTGTACGTCAACCTGTCCGGCGGCAACTACGCCTCCCTCGCCCAGGCCAAGCAAGCCGGCGCAGCCACTCTCAATTACGGCATATTCATCAACACAATCATCAATTTCGTCATTGTTGCCCTGGTCATGTTCTTGCTGGTGCGCGCAGTCAACCGCTTGCAAAAGCCAGCCCCTGTCCCGGTGGCAGACACCAAAGAGTGTCCCTACTGCTACTCGCTCATCCCGCTCAAAGCCACCCGCTGTCCGCACTGCACTTCACAGCTCGCCTGAGCCAGATTCGAATGAAAAGACGGCGGTTTATTTCACCGCCATCTTTCAAAAGATAAGCCTCGTTATCTATAACTTCGGCAGCACGATGGACTGCTGCCGCTGATACTTGCCTTTTTTATCGGCGTACGACACCTCGCATTGCTCGTCACCTTCAAAGAACAGCACCTGGGCAATGCCCTCGTTGGCATAAATCTTGGCCGGCAACGGAGTGGTGTTCGATATCTCGAGCGTGACGTACCCCTCCCATTCTGGCTCGAAGGGCGTCACGTTCACGATGATGCCGCAGCGCGCATAAGTGCTTTTGCCCACACACACCGTCAGGATGTTGCGCGGGATGCGGAAATATTCAACCGTGCGCGCCAGAGCGAACGAGTTGGGCGGGATGATGCACACCTCCCCCTTGTAATCGATCATCGAGCGCGTATCAAAGTTCTTGGGGTCGACAATTGCCGAATACACGTTGGTGAAAATCTTGAACTCGTCAGCGACACGGATGTCGTAACCGTAAGACGACAGTCCATAGGACACCACGCCGTCCCGCTTCTGCCCCTCCACGAATGGCTCGATCATTCCTTTCTCGCGAGCCATCCGGCGTATCCAGTGGTCAGGTTTCAAGCCCATTGCCGCGCTCCATCCTTCGAGAATAAAAATATAACCTTAAAAATCTCCGCTCTGCCCGAAAAAAGGGGGCCAATCGCTCACGGCAGCGTGATGCTGCCTCGATCCTGCAAAGCCTGGTGCACCGCCTGCTCATAACGCCTGGCCTGCTCCCATAGCTCGTGGATGCGCGCCAGAGCGCTGCGCACATAATCTTCATCGTTCAGGCTGAGGAGGTTCGTTCGCACATTGAGCGCGGCTCCGCTCAGCGCTGCCACCGCCATGGCCGCGCCCGTACCTGCATCGGACAGCGCGTTGGTGTTGCCTTTCTCCGCCACGCGGGCAGCCAGCTCAAGTGCTTCAACCGCCATACTGGCCACCGACAGGGGCACTTCAGCCGCCTGGCGGGTGGCGGCCTGGATGGATTCTTCGCGGGCCGCCTGCTCTTCTGCGCTGCCCTTGGGCAGCTTGAAGGCCTGCATCAGCGTCTCGAACGCCTTCGCATCTTCCTGCACCGCTGCCTGCAACCGTGAGCGCAGCCCTTCTGCCCTTTCGATGATTTCCTGCATCTGAGTCTCAACTTCGGCGTACTTCTTCTTTCCGACGGTCAGGCGCGCCACCATGGCGATCAGCGCAGCCGCCATGGCTCCCGCGTAAGCCGAGGCGCTGCCGCCGCCAGGCGTGGCCGTTCCGGCGGCCAGCTCGTCCAGGAATCTCTCGCCTGGCGCAGCGGCTGGCTCGCGCCGCTCGGCCATCAGACTGTAGAGGCGCTGCTCGAGCACCTGCTCCGGCTGAAAATCGTCGATTTGCAGGTACCACTGAGCTGCCTCGACCAGCGCCGCCTCGGGAATCAACCCCACCACTTCGCTGTGGTGGATGGACACCCCATAGCGCTCCGCCTCGCGGCGCACCATCTCCACCACCCGGTGCATGGGCGTCTGGCGGAAATTGGTCAGGTTCATCGAGACCTGCGCCCTCCCTTCCACCAGCATGCCCAGCGCTTTGACGTAACGCAGTCCGCCGGATGAGTTGCGCACCGCCTTGGCAATCTTTTGCGCGATAGAGACTTCGTCGGTCGTCAGGTAAACGTTATAGGCGATCAGCGGAGCCCGCGCGCCAATCACCGTGGCGCCTGCCCCGCTCAGGCGGCTGGGGCCGAAATCCGGCTTGCGCTCAGGGTTGGTTTCGATCTCCGCCTTCAGCCCCTCGAACTGACCGCGGCGAATGTTCTCCAGGTTCTGGCGCTCCGGACGGGTGGCCGCCTCCTCGTACAGATAAACCGGGATGCCCAGCTCATCAGCCACCCGTTTGCCCAACCGCCGGGCCATCTCCACACACTCCTGCATGGTTATTTCGGCGATCGGCACAAACGGCACCACGTCGGTGGCGCCGATGCGCGGGTGCTCGCCGCGGTGGAAATTCAGGTCGATCAGCTCCGCCGCCTTCTTGATGCCCTGATAAGCGGCCTCCTCGACCGGGCCCGGGGCGCCAACAAAGGTCACCACCGTGCGGTTGTGATCCAGATCGGAATGACGATCCAGCACATGGACGCCCGGAACGGCCTCGATGGCCGCCAGGATTGCCTCGACGACCTCCGGACGGCGCGCTTCAGAAAAATTAGGGATGCATTCGACCAGCGGGTTGGGCATGTTTCCCTCTTCGAGTGAGATAGGGCAATTATATCCAACCTTGACGTCCATGCTACAATTTACGAAAGGAATAATGCCATGTGTGGACGATTTACGCTGATCCTGGACCCCGATGAGCTGCGCGAGGAACTCGAGCTGGGCGAGATGCCTCCCGACCTGACCCCGCGCTACAACATCGCGCCCACCCAGCCGGTGGCAGTGGTGACCGATCCGCTCTCGCGGGATGTGCGCCTCTTCCGCTGGGGCCTGATTCCCTCCTGGGCTAAGGACGCAGCCATCGGCGCGCGTTTGATTAACGCCCGCTCCGAAACGCTCGCCGGGAAGCCTGCTTTTCGCCGCCCGTTCGCTCGCCAACGCTGCCTGATTCTGGCTACCGGTTTTTACGAATGGCAGCGCCGCGACGGCGGCAGCCCCAAGGGCGCCCAGCCATATTACTTCCGTCTGAAGGATGGGAAGCCCTTCGCCTTCGCCGGCTTGTGGGATGTCTGGCGCCCCAGACCCGAGGAAGAAGTGCGTTCCGCTACCATCATCACCTGCCCAGCCAACGAGGTCGTTGCGCCGGTGCACGATCGCATGCCGGCCATCCTCACCGGCGACGCCTTGTGGGCCTGGCTGGACGTCTCGGCCGCCCCATCGCATCTGCAGGAGCTGCTCCGCCCCCTGCCGGCCGATCTTATGGAAGCCTACCCTGTCTCCAGCAAGGTCAACAGCCCCGCCAACGACGACCCCGGGTGTATCCGACCGCTCCAGGCACCAGCGTTGTGAATCAAACCCACATCGGCCTCATCCTGCGAAATCCCCTCCTGCCTTGAGCAAAGCCCTTCTCATCCCCTACCCGAAGGCTTTCCCTGTCGGGTTGGCGGCGCTCATTCGTATATTCGTGTCCTTTTCGTGGACGGATGGCCCCCTCCTCCGCCCTCGATCTGGCACGTTCCTTGGAACCCTGCTCGATGCGCCACCAGCTCCAGGCGCATGAGTTGAACAGGGGAACATAGCTCAGCAAACACCTTGGCGGCGCGATCCCTCAAGCGCCTCTGCCCCTTTTATCTCAACTTCAACTTTGTGAACCGGTCTTGAGCATGTTCCTATGAGATCCGGAACGAAAATCTGGCTGATCGCCGGCGGTGTACTCGCCATCTTCGCGGCGGGCGTCTTCGCCATGTTCTCAAACCCCCCGGGCATGCAAACCGGGCTGCGCGTGCTGGGGTGGGTGCTTGCCGCCGGTCTGGCCGCGCTGGCATTTCACCTGGCTGGCTCAGAACGCCGCTTGCGCGCCCGCATCGACCGCATGGCCGAGGAGGTTCGCCGCATTTCCGCCCGCGTAGACCTTTCCTCCCGGCTGGATGTTTCCGGCGAGAACGAGCTCGCTCACCTGGCTCAGGCCATCGACCGCATACTCACCGCTCTTGAGTTGACCCGGCGCAAACAGCTCGAGAGCGAAGCCCTCTACTATTCCATTGTTGAACAGGCCCGCGATGGCCTGGCAGTCTTGGACGCGGAAAGCCTCCATCTGTTGGAGGCCAATTCTACTCTCCAGAATCTGCTCGGCGTTTTCCCACCGCACATCTACGAACTTACCCTGTTCGAGCTAATCGAGCCCGACGAGCGCCTCGAGGCCGATCTCAAACGCATCGTCGAGAACGGCGGCTCGCTCGCGGCGGAGAGCCGCCTGAAGCGCGCCTTCGGCAGCCAGGTTGATGTCGAGATCAGTCTGAGCGCCATTCAATACGGCGGTAAACAAGCCTTGTTTGCCGTCGTCCGCGATATCAGCGAGCCGAAACAGGCCGCTCGCGAAGTCCAGATGCAACGCGACTTCGCCGTCCAGGTCATGTCGGCCATGGGGCAGGGTCTGGCTGTTACCGATCTGGAAGGCTGCTTCGATTTCGTCAATCCCGCCCTTGCGCGCATGCTCGGCTGCGCCCCCGATGCCTTGCTGGGCCGCACCTTGGCCGACCTGGCCCACCCGGACGAGAGCAGCGCCCTCAGCCTGATCCATTACGCCTGGACCGCCGGCGAGACCGCTTCAGTTGAGATGCGTTTGCTGCGCACGGACGGCAGCGGCCTTTACGCGCTGGTCAGCGCCGCGCCCCGCCGCCGCGAAGGCGAAATTTGCGGCGCCATCCTGGTGATCGGTGACCTGACCGAGCGCCGCAGGGTGGAAGAAAACCTGCGGAAAAGTGAAAGCCGCTACCGCTCCGTTGTGGAGAGCGTCAGCGAGGTGATCTTCCAGACCGGCGTGACCGGGCGCTGGGCTTTCCTGAACCCCGCCTGGACCGCGATCACCGGCTTTCCCATCGAGGAAAGTCTCGGCCTGGAACTTTACGATTTCGTCCACCCGGACGATCAGGAACGCGCCCGCCGCGACTTCTCCTCCCTTTGCGCCAGGGAAGTCAACGCATGGAGCGGCGAACTGCGCTTCCGCACCAGCGCCGCTGGCTACCGCTGGATGGCTGTTTTCGCCCGCTTGCTGGCTGACGCCCATGGCGCACCCCTCGGCGTCGCCGGCACGCTGACTGACATCACCGAACGCCGGCAGGCTGAAGAGGCCCTCCGCAAAGAACAGGAGGCCATCCGTTCCCTCTACGATATTTCCTCTTCGCAGGAGATGGACTTCACCGGCAAGCTGCGCGCCATCCTGGAAATGGGCTGCCGCTACTTCGGATTGGAGACCGGCATCCTCGCCCGTCTAGCAGGAGCAGACCTGACCGTGATCGAGAGTTGCCAGAGCGGAAATGAACCGCCCATAGAGGCCAGCCTGCCCCTGCAGCATAGCTATGCCCGTGAAGCCATTGAGATGGGTGCGGTCGTCGCCATCCATCATGCCGGCCAGAGCGAGTGGGCCGAGCATCCCTGCTACCGCGCCAAAAAGATCGAGGCTTATCTGGGAGTGCCGGTCCTGCTGGGCGGCGACGTCTATGGCACCCTGAGCTTCTCCAGCCTGCATCCCCGCCCGACAGCCTTCAGCGGCGCCGATCGTGAATTTCTGCGCCTGATGGCCCAATGGATCGGCGGCGAGATACAGCGTCAGCAGTACACCGAGCAGCTTCAGATTTACACCCAGGAGATCGCTCGCAAGAACCGGGTTCTATCCGAAGCCCGCGACCAGGCGATCCAGGCCTCTCGCCTTAAGTCCGAATTCCTGGCCAACATGAGCCATGAGATCCGCACACCCATGAACGCGGTCCTTGGCATGATTGAGCTGCTGCGCGACACACCCCTCACTGACCAGCAGCGCGAATATATCAACATCGTGCACGATTCGGCGGAGCTTCTCCTGGCTCTCATTAACGATATCCTCGACTTCTCGAAGATCGAGGCCGGCCGGCTCGAGCTGGAGAGCATCCCCTTCGACCTCGCCAATCTGGTAGAAACCTCTGCCGAGCTGCTCGCCTCCAGGGCCGAAGAGAAGAAGCTGCCCCTGGTGGTCTGGGTGGACCCGCGCCTCCCCGATCTCCTCGTCGGCGACCCGACGCGCTTGCGCCAGGTGCTGGTCAATTTGATCGGCAACGCGGTCAAATTCACCCATGCCGGGCAGGTTGTGGTGCGGGCCGAGGCCGGTGAGCACAGTGGAGATACCCTGCGGGTGCGCTTCGAAGTGCGCGATACCGGCATCGGCATCACGCCCGAGGAACGTTCGCGCCTGTTCAACCCCTTCACCCAGGCCGCGGGCAACACCACCCGTAAATACGGCGGCACCGGCTTGGGGCTGGCCATCGCCAGGCATCTGGTGGAACTGATGGACGGCCGCATCGGGGTGGACAGCGCCGAGAACCAGGGCTCCTTGTTCTGGTTTGAAGTTCCTCTCCTGGGCGCATCGGCCGCCCACCCCGTCGCCCTGCCCGATCTGAGCGCCGTTCGCTGCCTCGTTCTATCCAGCCATGCCTCCACCCGCGAGACCATTGGCGCCTATCTGGAGGCCTGCTCCGCGGTCGTCGAGACCGTCGGGGAGGCAGCCGGCTTCATCCCTCGTCTGATCGACGCGCACAAAGCCCATAAACCTTTCCATGTGGCGGTCATCGACAGCGGCTTTTCAGATTTGAATCCGCTGGCGCTGGCCGGGGAAGTCCGCCGCGACCGCCGCCTGCGCAAGGTCAGCCTGATCCTCCTGCTCGGATTCGACGACCGCGCCCTCGCACAAAACGCGCTGAGCGCAGGCTTCGCCGCCTGCCTGACCCGACCCATCCGCCGGGCGCAACTGCTTTCCGCCGTGGAGAGCCTGTCGTCAGGGAAAACGCCGGCCGTGACTGAGCCGGCTGGCCAGAACGCTGCATGGCCTGCCAAAGAGACGCCGGCTGTGTTCGCCCATTCCTCACCGGAGCAGCCGGTTGTCCTTTTGGCTGAGGACAATCCTGCCAATCAAAAATTGGCCGCGTTGCAGTTGGAGAAGCTGGGTTACACCGTGGATGTGGTTTCCAACGGCCGCCAGGCCATTGAGGCGCTGCTGGAACACCCTGAGCGCTATGGCCTGCTGTTGATTGACTGCCACATGCCCGAGATGGATGGCTTTACCGCAGCGCGCACCATTCGCCAGCTCGAAGCGAGCGGCGAGCAGCGTTTCCCGATTGTGGCCATGACCGCCGACGCTCTGGAAGGCGATCGTGAGGCCTGCCTGGCGGCCGGCATGGATGATTACATCAGCAAGCCGGTCAGTCTGGATGATCTTGCCCGTACCGTCTCGCGTTGGATGGCGTCTCCGCGCCTTGCTGCCCCCCGCCCTGCCCAGGCGGAGACGCCTTCGACCATGGAAAGCCCCCTCGATCCCCAGGTAATTGGCGAAATTCGCTCGCTGCAGAAAGATGGCGCGGAGCCGGATTTCTTCGCGCAGATCGTGCGCGCTTTTTTACGTGAGTCCACTCGCTCGATCGAGGATTTGCGCAGCGCCGTGCAACGGGGAGACGCCTCGGCTGTGCAGCGCATCGCCCACGGACTCAAGGGGTCAAGCGCCAACCTGGGTGCCCGCCGGCTGTCCGGCCTGGCCCTGGAACTGGAGACCATGGGACGGAAAGGGCATCTGGATGGCGCTCCCGCCCGCCTGGCCGCCCTGGAAGCGGAGTATAGCCGCGTCTCCGCGGCGTTGCAGACCGAGATTTCGCTTGACCCCCATCATGAGGAATGATAAAATCCACCCGCTGCCCCCATGGTCTAGTGGACTAGGACACAGCCCTTTCAAGGCTATAACCGCGGTTCGAATCCGCGTGGGGGCACAAAAAGGCTTACAAGTCGCTGCTCGGGCGGCTTTTTTTATTCCCTCAGCCCTTTGATCCCCACAGGGGGGACGCGAGGCCATCACCGCGGTTCGAATCCGCGTGGGGGCACAAAAAGGCTTACAAGTCGCTGCTCGGGCGGCTTTTTTATTCCCTCAGCCCTCAAATGATAGCGCCCTTACGTAAATATCCGCAAATGCCGGATGGGTGGTGAGCTCCACATACCGGGCGTCGCGCACCATCTCGGCCGCCTTCTCGCGCGCCTTCTTCGAAATCAGCAATTGCTTGGCCCCCATCCCGGCCGCGTTGCCCGCCTGGCGGAAACGCTCCGGCGGCAGCGGCGGGAACATGCCCACCCGCAGCGCGCTTTCCAGGTCCAGGTATGTGCCGAATGCCCCCGCGATGATGAAATCCTGTACGTCTTCGTAGCCGATGCCTGCTTCCCGCAGCAGCACCTCGACCCCTGCACGGATGGCTCCCTTAGCGAGCTGGATCTCGTTCACATCCTGGCGGGTGACCACCACATCCCGCCCGTTGCCCGATTCGCTCCCTGTCGCCAGGATGAATTCCCCCTGCCCGTTCTGCCGGCGCAGGCGCGGATGCTCGCCTTTCAACGCTCCGCGCGAATCCACCAGACCCGCTTTGATCAGCTCGGCCACCGCATCCAGGATGCCCGATCCGCAGATGCCCACCGCCGCCGCCCCGCCGATGGTGTAGACCAGCACCTGCTCGCCCTGGATGCGCACCCGCTCGATCGCGCCGGGAGCGGCCCGCATCCCATCGCGAATATGCGCCCCCTCGAAAGCCGGCCCTGAGGCGCACGAACAGCTCCAATGTTCCCCGGCATGGAACAGGCTGATCTCGGTGTTCGTGCCGATGTCCAGCGCCACTGCTGTGCGCCCATCCGCGCCGGCCCTCGTTGCCAGCAGCATGGCGGTGTGATCTGCGCCAACATACCCGGCGATATTGGGCGGCAGATAAACGTGCGCCCCAGCCGCCGCCTCCAGGCCCACTTGCCGGGCGGGGAAATCCAAAGCCCCGCTGGCAGCCGGTACATAAGGCGCCTCGCCAAGTTGCGTCACCGGCAGCCCGGCGAACAGGTGGTGCATGGCCGTGTTGCCCACCACCACGACCTCGACGATTTGCTCGCGCTCGAGCCGGGCCTGAGCGCACAATTCGCCCGCCAGCTGGTTGAGCGTCTCTACCAGCCGGCGTTGCAGTTCGACGCGTCCATCCGCATGGGTGTTAGTGTAGGCAATGCGGCTGACTACATCCTCACCGTAAGCGATTTGTGGATTCATCGCCCCGGCCCTGGCCAGCGTCTCTCCGCTGTCCAGATCCACCAGGTAGGCCGCCAGTTTGGTCGTGCCCACGTCCACCGCCAGGCCGGCCAGACGGCTGTTGACGGGCAGAGCGGCGACCACCTCGCCGTCGCGCAGCGCCAAGACCGCCTTCCAGCCCCAGGCGCGCAGCTTTGCCCCCATCTCGGCCATGAGCGGCAGGCCGAGTCGCACTTCCCGGCAGCCGGCTTCGGCCAGGACGTCACGCACTCGCGCCTCATCGGAGCGCAAATCGTGCAGATTCGGCGCAGGGATGGTGACCTCCACCGGCCTCACGAGCGGATCTAGCTCCAGCGGCCATTCCTGCCCCTCCACCTGAAGACGTTGTGGCGTGGTCAACGATTCGGGAGGAACTTCGATGCGCGCCGGGCTGCGCACCTCTGCCTGGCATGCCAGTCGGAAGCCGGCGGCGATTTCTTCCGCGCTCAGCTCGCTTTCCTCCGACAGACTGAGCGGGGAAAGCCGTCCTTCGACGATCCGCACGCGGCATTCTCCACAGGTCCCGACCCCTCCGCAGATCGAGACCAGCTCGATGCCCGCCGCCCGCGCTGCATCCAGCAGCGTGGTGCCCGCCGGTACGTCTACGCGCCGCCCGATAGGCTGCCAGTCGATGCGCACGCTGGAGGGCATTTCCGTCTGCTTCATCATCTTTGGCCGAATTTCACTGTTCAATCACGCCAGCCCATCGCACCCGCTCCATTCCCGCGCCCTTCAGGCCCTCATACAAGAGCCGGTCCGCTGTCCTCAGGTCGGCCTTCAGCCTTTCACCCAGGGCGGCGTACACGGCTTCATGGGCCGATTTCTGCTCCGGCCTGGCAGACCGGTCGGATGCGGATTGATGCAATTTCCGCTCTTCTTCAGGAAACGAAATGGATAAATCAAAGGCGATTTCGAGGGCGGTTTGAGCTTCTTCTCGATCGAGCTTACCGTCGCAAAGATACCAGCGAAGGACAGAAGTAAATTTAAGTCTATCCGTGGGACTTCCCCCAGGCGATGGTAGATGCGCTCGCGCAAGGCCTTTCTCTTCCGTACCGCTTCCTTTCCGCGCAAGAACTCGTCTTCGTCCTCTAACCGCTCGAGACCCAGGTTGACAGCCTGCCTGGCAACTTCGGCAATGCTTTGCCCACGGTTGCAGGCGAGGCGCGTAAACCGCATCCTCTGCACCTTCTCCGACAACATTTGAACCCTTTACAGCCGCCCGCTCATAAACCACTTTCATACGATTATGGTGCAAAATTACACATGTTCATGATCCAATGGCCATCTCCACAATCTTGACGATTACTTCCACCGCCTTCTCCATCGATTCGACCGGCACGTATTCGTAGCGTCCGTGGAAATTGTGCCCGCCCGTGAACAGATTCGGGCAGGGCAGCCCCATGTACGACAGCTTGGCTCCATCCGTCCCCCCGCGGATCGGCACCACCTTTGGCTCGACGCCGACCGCGCGCATGGCTTTCTCCGCCAGCTCAATGACATGCCAGACCGGCTCGATCTTTTCGCGCATGTTGTAATACTGATCGCGTATCTCGATAGTGATCGTTGACGGTCCATAACGCGCGTTCAGGAACTCCGCCGAGCGCTGCAGCCAGGCTTTCCGCGCCTCGAATTTGGCGCGGTCGTGATCGCGAATGATGTAGTCCATCCGGGCTTGATCCGGCTTGCCCTCAAGCTCCAGGAGGTGATAAAAGCCCTCGTAACCTTCGGTATGCTCCGGACGCTCGGCTGCCGGCAGCAGGGCGTTCAATTCCATCGCCACCAGCAGCGCATTGATCATTTTATTTTTCGCCTCGCCCGGATGCACGTTGCGCCCCTGAATCCGAATCTTGGACCGCGCCGCATTGAAATTCTCGTATTGAAGTTCGCCAATCTCGCCCCCATCCACTGTGTACGCAAAGTCCACGCCAAATTTTGCCACATCGAAATGCTCCGTTCCCCGGTTAACCTCCTCGTCCGGCGTAAAAGCGATCTTAATCGTCCCATGTTGGATTTCAGGATGATCCGCCAGGTACTGCATGGCAGCCATGATCTCGGCCACCCCAGATTTATCGTCCGAGCCCAGCAGCGTGTTGCCATCTGTCGTGATCAGCGTCTGACCCTTGTAGCGCAGCAGCTCAGGAAACTCCCTGGGTGAGAGCACGATGCCCTTTTCCGGGTTCAGCGCGATGTCCCCCCCGTCGTATTTCTCGACCAGGCGTGGGTTGACTCCCGCTCCGCTCATCTCGGTGCTGGTATCCATATGGGCGATGAAACCGATCACGGGCGCCTTTTTCGACGAGTTGGCCGGCAGGGTAGCCGTCACGTAACAATTTTCGTCCAGGCTGACGTCCTTCAATCCAATGGAGCGCAGCTCATCAGCCAGCAGCCGCGCCAGATCGAACTGCTTGGCCGTGCTCGGCGAGCTGGTCGAGGACAAATCCGATTGGGTATCAATCTTCACGTAGCGCAGGAAGCGTTCAACAACATCCGACATAGAGAAACCTCCCATATGACTGCGGGCCAGGTTGACTCGCGGCGAAAGATGAATGACGCCGCTATAGTTTACCCCGCCTCACAGACCTGCGCCAGAGACTCGCACAATCCAGATCGTAACCTTTTCCGGAGATTAACGACTTTAATCAGAAGATTAGAGCCGGATGAGAGTCTGATGGATCCTGTTCCGGCTTGGTCGCCTGTAAACGCATCCATCCACTCATTATCATCACGACGGCGAACCAAAAGATCGCCTCATGAAACGAGGACTTCCCTTTTTTTCCCCGCTGTCCATCGCTTTTTCCGCCCTGATCATCATGGGGCTGGCCGTTGCCGTCTTGCTGACCGGCGGCCGAATGTTCAACCCTGGGCCGGTGAGCGCCAAATCTCGCGCCGGCGTCAGCCTGCAGGGTTTCACCTCCCACGCCGGCTTCGAAAGCCAGTGCAGCCGCTGCCATCAACCGCTGAAGACCATCCAGGCCGAGTTGTGCGTTGCCTGTCACACGGATGTCGGCCAGCAGCTCTCTTCACACAGCGGCTTTCACGGACGTCTGTCCAACGCCGCTCAATGTGCGGACTGCCACGCTGAACATCGCGGCCGAAGCTTCGATCCCACCCGCCAGGCGCTGCTCTCCTTCGACCACGCCCTCACCCGTTTCCCGCTTACCGGCAAACATGCTCAGATTCAATGCGCGGATTGCCACAAAAACGGGGATTTCTCCCAGGCGCCCACTCAATGCGCCGATTGCCATCACGAATCTTTGGTGCACGCGCGCCTGTTCCCCGCCGCCTGTGAGGACTGCCACACCACCCAGGCCTGGACGCCGGCCACCGTCTCAGGAAAACCCTTCGATCATGAAGCTACCGCCTTCAGCCTGGTTCACCACGCGAAGGATTTTGTGGGCAACGGCATGGCCTGCACCGCCTGCCACAATCAACCTGCTGGCCAGTTTGACCCGCAGACCTGTGTGGACTGCCACGCCGCAAAAGACCTTTCGTTCATGACCGCCCATGTTCAACAATTTGGCCCCGAGTGCCTGCAGTGCCACGATGGACGCGACCGCATGCAGGGCTTCGACCACGCCGCGGTCTTCCCCCTCGCTGGCAGGCACGCCCGGCTGGCCTGCGAGAGCTGCCACGCGAATAAGCAATTCGCCAGCACGCCGACCCAGTGCGTGCGTTGCCACGCCGAGCCGGTCATCCACGCCGGCTTCTTCGGCCTTAAGTGCGAATACTGCCACACCGCTCAGGCTTGGCAGCCAGCTCTCTTACGCCTGCACCCCTTCCCACTGGACCACGGCGGGAATGGTCAGGTATCCTGCCAGACCTGCCACACCCAGAAGTACGCCGAGTACACCTGCTACGGCTGCCACGACCACCAGCCGGAGGAAATTCAAGCCAGCCACGCCCGCGCTGGCATCGGCTCTGACCGCCTGCCGGATTGCGCCGCCTGCCACCTCTCCGGCAAAGTCGAAGCCCCCACCCCCTAGGAGGTAAGCCATGCGCCTGTTACTGTGGAAAATCATCGCCGCCTCGATCGCCCTCTCCCTCAGCCTGATCGGCGCCGTGGTGGTGCTCGCTTCAGCAGCGCCCTTCCACCCCGGCCAGGCGCTTTTCCCCATTCAGGTGTCGGTCGAGCAGGGTGTGGTCGTGCTCAACCTGGACCCCACCGATCAGGCCCTCCAGGAGCTCGACATGCTCGACCGACGCATTGCGGACCTGCGCGCCGCCTCCGGTTCGCCCGGCGAGCTGGCTGCTCTGGCCGCCCTGGAGAACGAGCTGGGCCGCACACTTACCCGTCTGACGGACGCACCCCAGCGGGACGCCCCTCTGCTTCTTTCCCCGCTCGCCAGAGAATTGCAGCGCGCCAGCGACGCCATGGCCCTTCTCAGCCTGGCTCCTGAGCGCTCGCCCGCTGAGTTCGCCCTGCTGCGCATGACCCTGGCCCGCCTGGCGGTTGCGGCCGGTCAGCCAGGCCAGGAACTTAAAACACTGGCCCAGGCCGAGATGGGCGCCCAAATTGATCATGCTGCCCCAATCTCTTTGCCCACAGCAGAGCCCGGTGTATTGCTTACCCCTGGCGCTATCGATCCACGCATGGTCTTGTTCCCGCCTGGCAGCCCGGGTGCCGTGCATGCTTTCTTTCCTCTTACAGGTAAACACGAGTTGCTTCCATGCCAGGACTGCCACGCGAACGGCATGTACGCCGGCACACCGAACCAATGTGCCGCCTGCCACGCCAGCGATGAGCCAGCTAACCACTTCAAGGGCGACTGCGCCGCCTGCCACAACACAAGCGCATGGACTCCTGCCCACTTCGACCACGCCGCCGCCGGCGCAACCGATTGTGTCTCTTGCCATTCCAGGGATAAACCTGCCAATCACTTCGCCGGCCAATGCTCCGCCTGCCACACCACCCAGGCCTGGAAACCGGCCAGCTTCAATCACGCCGCCGCCGGCGCAACCGATTGTGTCTCTTGCCATTCCAGGGATAAACCCGCCAATCACTTCGCCGGCCAATGCTCCGCCTGCCACACCACCCAGGCCTGGAAACCGGCCAGCTTCAATCACGCCGCCGCCGGCGCGACTGATTGTGTCTCTTGCCATTCCAGGGATAAACCCGCCAATCACTTCGCCGGCCAGTGCTCCGCCTGCCACACCACCCAGGCCTGGAAACCGGCCAGCTTCAACCACGCCGCCGCCGGCGCGACCGATTGCGCCGCCTGCCACGCTAAAGATAAACCTGCCAACCACTTCGACGGTCAATGCTCGAACTGCCACAACACCAATTCCTGGCAGGGAGCCAGCTTCGACCACACCTTCCCCATCAACCATGGCGGCGCCGGCGGTGTTTGCGCCAAATGCCATCCTTCAGGCACCGCGTCGTGGACATGTTTCACCTGCCATGATCAGGCCAAGCTTACCCAAAAACATTCCGAGGAGGGCATTCTGAACATCGTCGGCAACTGCCTGGCCTGCCACCCCGGCGGTAAAGGTGGCGACGATTGACTGGCAGCCTCCCGAGATGGATAGCGGTGCATCATGACGGCATCATCAAACTGAATAGAAAGGCCTTCATGCTAAAACAGGTATTTCAACGTGAATCCACTCGCCAGCAGGCTTTGGCGTCCGCCTTCGTCCTGCCTGACAGTGCGCGTTGCGTTCAGTGCGGCATGTGTACGTACAGTTGTCCGATCGGCATCGACGTCCGCCGCTACACCCTGCTCGGCATCCCGATTAAGGACAGCCGCTGCCTGACCTGCGGCGAGTGCGTGGTGCGCTGCCCGCGCGGCGTGTTGCGCTTCGAGCGCAGCGACCTGTTCTCCCTGGGCAAGGCCAAAGGCAGGTGAGAATGCGTCGCTACGTCATTATCGGAGGCGGAGCCGCCGGTATGGCCGCCGCAGAGGAAATCCGCCGGCGCGATTCATCGGGGGAGATCACTATGGTTTGCGAGGAGCACGCCCGCTACTACTCGCGACCGGGCCTGGCTTACTATTTGACCGGCGAGCTGCCAGAGAACATGCTCTTCCCGTACTCCAGCAGCGATTTCGACCGCTTAGGCCTCAATTGGATCATCGCCCGCGCACTTCGCCTGGATGCACGTCAGCACCATCTCTATCTGGGAAACAGCCGCACCCTGCCCTACGACCGCCTGTTGATCGCCACCGGCGCCGCCGCTCTCTCCCCTGACCTGCCGGGGATGAATCTGGAAGGCGTCGTCAAGCTGGACAGCCTCCAGGATGCCCGCGCCATTCTCAAACTCGCCCGGCGTGGGCGGACGGCTGTCGTGGTCGGCGGAGGCATCACCGCCCTGGAGATCGTCGAGGGACTGCTGGCGCACGGCGTGCGTACCCATTACCTTATGCGCGGTGATCATTACTGGTCCAGCGTGCTGGACGAAACCGAGTCGTCCCTGATCGAGGAGCGCATGCGCAGCGCAGGCGCTCATCTGCTCACCCGCAGCGAAGTCATCGAAATCATCGGCCGGCGCGGAAAAGTAGCCGGTGTGAGGACACGCTCCGGGGAGTTGATCCCGGCCGACCTGTTCGCCTACGCCATTGGTATCCGCCCCCAGTCCGAGCTGGCCCGGGCTTCCGGCCTCGAGGTCGAGCGTGGCATCCTGGTGGATGACGCTATGCGCACCAGCGCCGCAGACGTGTTCGCCGCCGGCGACGTCGCCCAGGTTTACGACCCTTTGAGCGGCAAATTCCTGCTTGATAGCCTGTGGGGCCCTGCGCGCGCTCAAGGCGGCGTGGCTGGTGCCAACATGGCCGGGGATGCGCTGCGTTACCATAAGCCGCCCGCCTGTAACGTCACCCGTCTCACTGGGGTGATCACCACCCTGATCGGCCTGCTCGCTTCCGGACGCGACAGCGATTTGGCCGGCATCGCCCGCGGCGACAGCGAGGTCTGGCGCCAGCGCCCGGAAGCCATCGTTGCCCGCGCACATTACGAGGTCAACCGCCTGCGGTTGATGATCGGCGAGCGCACTTTGCTGGGCGCCGTAATCATGGGCGACCAGGCCATCTCGCGCCCGATACAGCGCCTGGTCGAGGCGCAAGCCGACATCACCCCCATCCGCGCCCGCCTTCTGGCGCCTGGCGCGCCCCTGGCCCAGATGATCATTGAATATTCAAATAAATGGGAGAAACAGGAGCATGCTGTCCAGCAACCTTGAGCTCCGCCTGGCCTTTCTGGCCATCCTGGCCATCACCGGCCTTTATTTATTCGTCATGGCGGTCACGGGCGCCGTCCCCGCCGCTGGCGAGCTGTACGGTCACGCCATGGGTGTGCTTGGCTTTATCCTGATGCTGATGACCGAGACCCTTTACTCACTGCGCAAGCGCACTCGCCAGGCGCGCTGGGGCAAAATGTCCTCCTGGCTGCAATTCCACATCTTCACCGGCATCGTCGGCCCTTACCTTGTGCTGCTGCATTCCTCCTGGAAGTTTCAGGGCCTCGCCGGTTTATTGATGCTCATGACCGGGGTGGTCGTGTTGAGCGGTTTCGTCGGCCGCTACATATATACCGCCGTCCCACGCACCGCCGATGGCATCGAGCTCGAGGCGGACGAGCTCCAGCGCCAGATCGCCGCCGTCGAAGCGGAATTGGGCGCCTGGCTCCAGTCGCATCCCCAGGCCGCCCGCCTGGGCGCTTCGCTCCTGCGTCCGGCCGCTGCCGCCTCCACGGACGCCCGCGCCATTATCTGGCATAGAGGTGTTGGGGATATCGAGAACCGCCTGCGCTGGCGTCTGGCCCGCCGGGCTTTGAAAGGCGAGCAGCGCGCCATGATCGCATCCCTGGAACGCATCGCCCGCCGCCGTGAAACTTTACGCCGTCAGGTTCATACCCTGGCTGCTGCCCGGCGTATGCTGGCCGTGTGGCATACGGTTCATATCCCCATTGGGCTTGGATTGTTCACCCTCGCCTTCGCGCATATTGCCGCGGCGGTCTATTTCGCCACCCTGCTGAGATGAATCCCCAATGCCTATATCTCCTGCGTTTCCGACGCTCCGCGAGAGATGAGATTCTTTATTCTTCCCCACAACACCCCTCTCCCGGGCGCGAAGAGGAACGCCAGCAGGAAGATACCCGTCGCCACCAGCACCACCGCCGCTCCCGAAGCGATGTTGACGTAATAGCTCAGGTAGAGTCCTGCCACTCCCGAAAATGCGCCAATCCCCGCCGCCACAGCCATCATCGCCGACAGCCGCCGCGTCAGCAAATACGCGGTCGCCCCGGGCGTCACCAGCATGGCCGCCACCAGACCGACGCCAACCGTCTGTAGCGAGACCACGATGGTCAGCGCCAGCAACAACAGCATCAGCGTGCGCAGGGCGTTGACCGGCATGCGCAGCGTGGTCGCCAGCACCGGGTCGAATGAGACGACCAGGAACTCTTTGTAAAACGCCAGGATTGCCGCCAGTACAACCCCCGCCAGGACGGCCGTCAGAATCAGATCACCGCTGCTGACGCCCAGCACATCCCCAAACAGGATGTGACTCAGATCCACTGCATACGAGCGGATGCTGGAGATCAACGCCACGCCTAGCGACAGCGAGGCGGCAAACAGGATGCCAATCGCGGTGTCCTCTTTGATCATACCCTGGCGGGTGAACAGGCTGATTCCTAATGCAACCACCACGGCGGCTACCAGTGCGCCGAGGATCAGATTGCCCTGCAGCAGATACGCCACCGCCACCCCCGGCAGGACGGCGTGCGCCAAGGCATCCCCCAGGAAGGCCATGGAACGCAGCACCACGTAACTGCCGATCACCGCGCACAGCACTCCGACCAGCACCGAAGCAGCCAGGCCGCGCTGCATGAATGCGTAATCTAACGGCGTAATGAGCCAGCTCATGCCTTCGCCCTCCTCGCCACTTCCTCATCGGGTGGGCAACATTGGTCAACCACGATGGTATCCTCCAGTTGCAGAACCTGACCGCCAAAAGCGCGCCGAATATTGGCCGCTTTGAACACCTCGGCGGCGCTGCCGTAGGCGATCACGACGCGGTTCAACAACAGGATGGCTTCGAAACGCTCGGCCGCCATGCTCAGATCATGGGTGGAGACCAGCACGGTCACTTTTTGGCCCTTGAGCTGCTCCAACAATTCCAGGGTTGCCTCTTGAGTGGCAATGTCGACGCCGGTGAAAGGCTCGTCCATCAACAATATGTGCGGCTCCTGGGCCAGCGCCCGCGCCAAAAAGACGCGTTGCTGCTGCCCTCCAGAAAGGTCCCCAATCGGGCGGTTGGCAAACTGGGCAATACCCATCTGCTCCAGGCTGCGCATCACCACCTCGTGATCCAGACGGCTGGGGCGCTGAAAGCGCCTCTGCTTCCCATACCGCCCCATCATCACCACATCTTTCACTGTGACCGGAAAGCGCCAGTCGATCTCCTCGCGCTGCGGTATGTACGCCACGCAGTCCTGCTGGTGGCAGATCTCCCGTCCATGGATCAGGATGCGTCCCTCCCGCACGGGCAGCAGGCCCACCAGCGCCTTGAACAGGGTGGATTTGCCCGCCCCGTTCGGACCAACCACCGCCACCTGCCCGCCGTGCGGCACCTGGAAGCTCACATCCCGCAGCACCGGCGTGCCGTTGTAGGAAACGCTGATGTGATCCACCGTCAGCCTGGCAGGTTCGTCGAATGTCGCATCATCCTGGTTGACCATACGCGTTCTCTCGTTTATTGATCTCATTTCAGCGCGCTCACGATCTGGTTCGTGTCGTATTTCATCATATCGATATACGTTGGCGCCGGCCCATTTGGACCGGTTAGCGTATGCGTGTACAGGTCGCTCACCAATTTGACGCCTGCTTCTTGCGCCACCTGCTCGGCGAGCTGCGTGTTCGCCCCCGTCTCCACGAAAATGGCTTTCACCCCACTGGCCTTGACAGCATCCACTAGTTGCGCTACCTGTTGGGCCGAGGGCGAGGCCAGGCTGCTCACGCTGGGAATGACCGTTCCCACGATCTGAAAGCCGTATCGGTCGGCGAAATAACCGAAATCCTCATGATTGGTGACCAGCTTGCGCTGTTGGGCCGGCACCTGCGCCACCTGATCCGAGATCCAGGCATCCAGCTCCTTCAATTTTTCGATGTAGGTATCGGCGTTGCGCGCGTAATCCTGCGCGCCGGCCGGGTCAGCCTGGCTCAATCCGTCACGGATATTGTCCACATATGTAATCACGTCCAGCGGATCCATCCAGAAGTGTGGGTCGACCTGCCCGCCCTCGTCGATCGGCGGCTCGCCTGGTCTGGACGTACGAGATTTCAGCCCCTGGCTGGCGGTGATCACCAGGCGCTGCCCGCCGGCGTTCGCCAGCACACGCTCCAGCCAGGTTTCCAGCCCGCCGCCGTTGACGATCAGCACGTTGGAATCCGCGATGCGCGCCACATCCCTCGGCGTCGGCTCGAAGGTGTGCGGGTCCACCCCTACGGGGATCAGCGTCCCCACGGTCAGCCGGTCGCCGGCCACATTTTGGGCGATGTCGGCCAGGAAGGATTCGACCGCCAGTACCTTTGGCGGCGTGCCTTGACTCGTCGGGGAGGCGCCCCCTTCCGGCGCGCAGGCCGAGGAAGCCAGCACCAGGATCAGCGCTCCAATAAAGACTGCTTTTGAAGTGCGTCTACTCATTCTTGCCTGGACCTTCTTTTTCATCCCTTACACAGTTTTCACATAAGCCGAAGAGCTGCAGCCAGTGGCCATCGACCCGGTATCCATGCTCGGCGCCGATGCTCGCAAACAGATCACTGAGATCATCGCCGCTGAAGTATTCCGCCCGATTGCATCGGCGGCAGATCAGCAGATGCTGATGCCCGCTGGCGGCCGCTACGTACGAATTGCAGCCGTCCGCCTGATGAACACGCTGCACCAGGCTCAGCTCCTCCAGCTTCTCCAGCGTGCGGTAGACCGTCACCAAACCCAGGGCTGGGTAGCGCTGCCGCGCCTGGATGAAGATCTCCATCGGGTTCAATAGGAAGGCACTGGTGGCCACCGTCTCGACCACTGCGCGCCGCGGGCTGGTGAGGCGGTAACCGCTCTCATGCAGCCGTTCCAGCCAATCATTCGATTGAGATACATCACTTTTTATGGACATAAACTGCGACCTTATTGAAAATGTTTATCATTTTCATTTTAATGGGGTAATATTGATCTGTCAAGGTCGAATCCCCTCATCACACTCATTCGAGAATTTCACGCTCATCTCGCCTTCCCAGGTAACGAGACCCGGTTTGAGATCGCACCTCGCTCCCTCTTTCGACCTGAAAAGGGACAGGCGCGAGGGCTTTTCTCCTCCCTTCATTCCTGAGTTACAATAAACGCCATGCAGAGGCTCACCCACCTCAGCCGTATTTCCCTCATGCTGGCCGTCTTCTTCGCCCTCGACAAGGGCCTTGCCATCCTCCGCCAGATCATCATCGCCCGCATCTTCCGCCTCTCCCCCGAGCTGGACGCTTTCAACGCCGCCAATAACCTGCCCGACCTCCTCTTCGCGCTTATTTCCGGCGGCGCCCTGGCCATCGCCTTCATCCCGGTACTTTCCGAATACCTGACTAAACGCGGCCAGCCAGCCGCCTGGGAATTGTTCTCGCGCATCGCCAATCTGGCCTTCGTGGTCACCGCCGGATTGGCTGTGATCATCGCCGCCTTCGCTCACCCTTTGGTGGGCTGGCAGCTCGGCGTCGCCCCCGGTTTCGGCCCCGACCAGCAACGGCTGGTGGCGGAGCTGATGCGTCTGAACCTGATCGCCACGCTCATTTTCTCTCTCAGCGGACTGGTGATGGCTGGCTTACAGGCCAACCAACACTTCCTGCTGCCTGCCATCGCTCCGTTGCTGTATAACCTTGGGCAAATATTCGGCGCGCTGGTCCTGTCACCCAGGGAGGGGCTTCACCTCGGCGCGCTGACGCTGCCTGGCTTCGGGTTGGGCGTCTACGGCCTGGTCTATGGGGTGATCGCTGGCGCTGCCCTGCACCTGGCCATTCAGATACCCGGGCTGCTGCGCTACCACTTCCGCTGGACCCCCGCCATCGGCCTGCGCAGCGAGGGTGTCCGTCAGGTGCTGCGCCTGCTCGGCCCGCGCCTGCTCACCATGCTTTTCATCCAGCTCATCTTCATCGCCCGCGACAACCTCGCCTCCCGTCTCGAAACCGGAGCGGTCAGCGCGCTTACTTATGGCTGGATGCTGCTGCAGGTCCCCGAAACGCTGATCGGCACGGCCATCGGCACGGCCATGCTTCCCACCCTAGCCGAACAGGTTGCGCGCGGCGAATGGGAGCAGTTTCACCGCACGGTGGAGCGCGCCCTGCAGGTGCTGCTGGCCCTCACCCTCCCAATAGCCGCCGTGCTCAGCCTGGGTCTCGGGCCGCTTATCGAGATCGCCTTCAAATTTGGTCCCCAGGGCAGCGCACTGTTGCTATGGACCACGCGCGCTTTCATGGTTGGTCTGCTTGGCCAGAGTTTCCTCGAGGTAGCCTCGCGTTCGTTTTACGCCCAGCAGGAGGCGCGCCTGCCTTTACTGGCATCCGGCCTCAACCTGGTGGTGTTTGTCTTGCTGGCCGCGCTGGCGCTGCGCATCCTTGGTGCTCCGGGTATCGCTCTGGCGATTTCGATCTCGTTCACCCTCGAGGCGCTGTTCCTGTTGTTCCTGCTTCAACGCCGTCTTCCCGCGCGCCTCTCGGTGGTGGAAAGTCTGGCCCGCACCCTCCTGGCAGCGGCGGCTGGGGGCGGCCTGGTGTTCCTGCTCATGGCGGCCATACCCATGCCGCCCTTGCCGCTCTCCATCGCCGCCATGGCGGTTGGCGGCGTCGCTTTCCTCCCCTTCGTGTGGCGGGAGGTGCGCTTTTTATCTAATTTGTAACGATCAGAATACGGTATAATCGATCCCATGTCCACGTCCAACGTTGAGGAGACGCTGCCTGCACGGGTTAAAGCGGCGCAGCGACAAAAAACCCGCTGGGGATTATGGCTCCTGGCGGGATTCCTGACTTTGGCCGTTTCCTTTGCCCTGGGCGGTTACCTGGGCTACCGTTCGGCGGTAAAAGCCCGCCTGGCCAAGCAGCAGAATGAAATCGTCATGAACGCCACCGTCCAGTTCCAGCTCGCTCTGCAGGACATGGATGCCAAACGCTACGACCGCGCCCAGTCGCGCCTGGAATATGTCGTCCAGCTCGACCCGAATTTCCCCGGCGCGCTGGAGAAGCTGAGCCAGGCCATGCTGGCCGCAAACCTGGCCAAAACCCCCACCGTCGCGCCCACCCCAACCCCCGTTCCCACCCCCGACCTGCGCGGTGTGGAGGCTTTGTTGGCCGATGCACGCCAGAAACTGGCCAACAAAGAATGGGATGCCGCCATCCAGACCCTCGACGCGCTGCGCAAGGAAAATCGCAACTACCAGGTGGTGGCCGTCGATGACATGTATTACCTGGCTCTGCGCAACCGGGGCGTGGATAAGATCCTCAAAGGCGGCGACCTGGAAGGCGGGTTGTACGACCTGGCTGTCGCCGAGCGCTTCGGCCCCATCGATGCCGAGGCCAACAGTTACCGCACCTGGGCGCGTATCTATCTCACTGGGGCCAGCTATTGGGCGGTGGATTGGGAGAAGGTCGTCTACTACTTCAGCCAGGTAGGGCCTGCCCTACCCAACCTGCGCGACGGCTCCGGCATTACCGCCTTCCAGCGCTATCGCGACGCCCTGATCGGTTATGGCGACCAGCTCGCCAAGGCGGGTGATTATTGCAAGGCCAAAGAACAGTACGACAAGGCCCTCCAGCTCGGCGGCGCCCCTCAAAATCTGCAGCCCACCGCCGACTACGCCGGCAACCAGTGTTCAGGCGGCCCACCGCAAGAGCATCAGGCCACTCCAACGCCTGAAACGCAGACGCCTGCAGCGCCTACCCCAACCGAACAGCCCGGCGCCACCCCCACCTCCGAGGCGCCTACCCCGCTGCCCTCCCCAACCAACACCGCCAAGCCCCCCGAACCAACCCAGGTAGCCAGCCCGACCCCTACGCCAGGATGATCTTGACCGAGCGCCAATTCGCCTAGACGCATGGAAAGTACCCCGCCCCTGTGGGTGATCACCCTGTCTTACTGGCTTCACATGCTCGCCACAGTGGCATGGATCGGCGGTCTTGCGGCGGTTGCTTTGCTGATTCTGCCGGCGGCCCAACGCACTCTGGCGAGTGAGCTGTATACCCAATTCCTCAACCGCGTCCAAAAACGACTGGAAAACATCGCCTGGTTCAGCATCAGCCTGCTGGTCGTCACCGGCCTGATCCAGATGACCGCCAACCCCCATTACCAGGGTTTTTTGGTCATAACCAACCGCTGGGCGGTAGCGATCCTGCTCAAGCATCTGGTATTCCTGTTGATGGTTGCCTTGAGCGCCTATCTGACCTGGGTGATCGGCCCGCAGATCGGCCGCGCCACCCTCCTCCAGGCGCACGGGCTGCCAGCCGAAGGCCTGCTTCGCCTCCGTAATCAGCAGCTCTGGCTGCTGCGCGCCGATCTGGGCATCGGTTTTGTCATCCTCGCCCTCACCGCCCTGGCGCGTGCCTCCTGAATTCCCAATTAAAAACATACCCCAACTGCACCCGTGTTAGGCATACATCTTGCACCTTATGCGTCTGTAGACGCGAGGGGCGCGATGGATATCACCAGACTTTTGTCCGACACCTGTTTGCTGGCCATTTACTTCGCTTCCGCCGGCGTGCTGGGCGAGCTGCTTCACCGTGGTATTCACCATCGCGGCTGGTTCTGGCTGGCGCGCATTTTTGCCCTGCTCATCGTCGTCCCGTTGGCGCTCGGCCTGCCATTCCCGCTTCCAATTTGCATCCTCGTCTGGTGCCTCGGCCTGGCTACCGTATTGCTCTTCGGCCTCCGGCCAGCCCGCCTGCCAGCCTGGATAAGCTCACCGGCGTTCCCCTCGGTCTATTTGAGCATCGTGCTGCTGCTGATTTTCCTGTGGAGCGCCAGCACACGCCTCCCCGATCGTCTCATCGCTGTCGGATTGCCCTCAATCGCCGCCGGAGCGGTGCTCCTGCTCAAATCAGTTATATCCAGCAGCACGACCCGCAGGACTGCATAATGGTGGGGGGTTGGGTCAGTTGGGGTGATACGGTTGTGCGCCGCGCCCTGGGAAGTTCCCAGGGCGCGTGCGTTTAAACGCCCATGCTCCGTAAATCTTTATCGAATCTTTACACAGGCTTTAATAGCGCTTTATAGACCTTTGATATGTTAATAATGTACAGAAACGGTAATCTTAGTCGAATTACAAAATTTAAGGAGAAACCTATGAGCTCATTATCTGATGTCTTCAAACAGACCCGCTTCGCCACTCAAATTGAGGAATCGCCCGTCACCCGCACCCTGTTCAACGACGTGCGCCTTTCCTGGCTGTGGCTGATCATCCGCTTGTACGTCGGCTACCAATGGCTCAGCGCCGGCTATGAAAAGCTGATCAGCCCGGCCTGGGTCGGCGCGCAAGCCGGCACCGGCATCGCCGGTTTCGTCAAGGGTGCCCTGGCCAAAACCGGCGGCGCCCACCCTGACGTGACGAGCTGGTATGGCGCCTTCCTTCAGAACGTAGTCCAGCCCAACCCGGTGCTGTGGAGCTACATCATCACTTTCGGCGAGCTGCTGGTGGGCATCGGACTCATCCTGGGCATCTTTACCGGTATCGCCGCCTTCTTCGGTGCCTTCATGAACCTGAACTACCTGCTCGCCGGCACCGTCAGCAGCAACCCATACTTATTCGTGCTGGCCATCTTCCTGGTTCTGGCCTGGCGCACCGCCGGGTGGATCGGCCTGGATCGCTGGGTGTTGACTGCCCTGGGCACCCCCTGGAAGCCCGGCCTGATCTTCAAATCCGAACCCGCCCAATCCTGAGAGAGCCCCTGATCTCTCTTTACCAATACGGGTGAGAAAAGCCGGAGGCCATATGGCCTCCGGCTCATTTTTCATACACCTGTTTCGCCAGGGCGATGGCCCCCAGAACGCCCGCTCGATCCCCGAGCGCCGGCGGCAGAATATATTCGTCAATCCGCTCCAATATCGCCGGACTGCGCACGTAGCCATTCAACAGGTGTTGCGTTTCTTCGCGCACCATCGGGTAAAGCTGGGCATGGTTCATTACCCCCCCGCCGATGATCACCCGCTTCGGTGAAAGCACGCAGATCAGGTTGTTCACCGCCAGCGCGATATAGTGCGCCTCCAGTTCCCAGCCCGGATGGTCGTCCGGCAGAGTTTCGCCCGGCTGCCCCCAGCGACTCTTCATCGCCGGCCCGTTGGCCAAGCCTTCGAAACAGTCGCCATGGTATGGGCAGCTCCCAGGGAAGGGGTCGCGTTCGAAATCATGGGGCAGGCGCATATGCCCCATTTCCGGATGCACCAATCCGTGCATTGGCCTGCCGTTGATGATGCCCCCGCCGCCGATGCCGGTGCCGATTGTTAAATAGATAAAAGGATCATCGCCTTTGGCAGCTCCCCAGGTGTACTCTCCCAGAGCAGCCACATTGACGTCGGTGTCGAAGGCAACCGGTATGTCCAGGGCCGCCTGGAGTGTGCCGACCACGTCGGTGTTGGCCCAACCCGGTTTGGGCGTCGTGGTGATGAATCCGTAGGTGGGCGAACCCGGTTGCAAATCCACCGGCCCGAAGGATGCCACCCCGACCGCGGCAATGGCCGTCTCGCGGCTGTTCTCGCGAAAAAATGCCACTGCCCGCTCGAGCGTCTCCTTCGGATTCGTGGTCGGAAAGCGCGTTTCAGCGCGGATATCCTCCGGCCCACCCGCCACCATGCATACGAATTTCGTGCCGCCAGCTTCGATCCCGCCAAACAAAGCCATAGAATGCCTCTCGATCCTGGGTCTGACCTCCGATTATAACGGAAAAAGCCCGGCGGCAATTGTGGCGAATCAATCTGTATGGGTACAGACGAGCGCTAACCCTTTGTTGCTCCGGCCATCAGCCCGGCAATATAATAGCGTCCCAGGAAGATAAAGATGAGCAGCGGCGGGAGCGACGTGAGCATGGCCCCCGCCATCTGAATGTGCCATAACTGGGCGTAATTGCCCTTTAACCCAGCCAGCACCGGCGTCACCATTTGCGCACTCGGCCCCTGCGTCATCGCCATCGCAATCAAGAATTCATTCCAAATAAAGGTAAAGATTAAGATTCCTGTCGAGAGGATGGCCAGCCGGCCGACTGGCAGCATGATGCTCCAGTAGAAGTTGATCGGACCACAGCCATCCAAGGCAGCCGCCTCTTCCAGCTCGACCGGAAACGTCTGGAAGAAGGTGGCTGTGATCAGCATGGCCATGGGAGCATTTAAGATCAGGTATGCCAGGATAAGCCCTGCCTGTGTGTTGATCAAATGTAGCGTGACCAGCAGGCGCGTCATCGGAAATAACACCACCTGATACGGCAAAAAGGTGGCAATCGTGGTGGCAAAGAAGATCGTCTGGCTGTATTTGAACCGCATCCTCGCCAGAAAAAAGCCCGCCCACGATCCCAGGAACACGGCGATCAGCGTCGCCGGTATCGACACGGTTACACTGTTCACCAGCCCCTGCTTGAGAATCCCAAAGGCCACCACGAAATTCTGCAGCTCGAACCCCTTGGGAGGAAGATAATATTGCGCCCGGCTGATCTCCTCTTGCGTCTTTAGCGAATTGGCCACCATCGTGTACATGGGCAGCAGCCAGGCCAGCGCCGCGATAGTCAGGATGCCTAGCAGGGGAAGCCTGGACAATATTCTCTTCAACTTCATACGCGCATCCTTTTCATCGACCACCAGGAGAATGGCACCACCACGATCACGGCGAGGATCAAAATGACGATACTGATCGCCGCACCAAGGCCGATGAACGCCTGGCGGTAGGTGGCAATGAACATAAAGAAACCCAACACTTCGCTCGATGTGCCCGGCCCACCGAAGGTGATCACCCATACCAGATCGAAGACCTTTAAGCTGAAGATTGTCAGCATGCCGACCGTCACCATGGTTGCCTGCGTCACGTTAGGCACGATCACATGGCGGAAGATCTGCATGGACGAGGCGCCGTCCACCTTGGCCGCATCGAAGATCTCGATCGGGATGTCACGGATGGCCGCCATATACAATGTCATGGCAAAGCCGGTATACTGCCAGATGGCCGCAGCGATGAGACAGTAGGTCGCCTGCTTTGGATCGGCGATCCAGGGTTGGGCCAGGCCGCCCAGGCCAACGTTCTTGAGGATGTTGTTGATTACCCCGGCTTCGGGATCATACATCCACGCCCACAAAGTGCCGGTGACGACGAATGAGAGAGCCAGCGGGTAAAGAAAAACGGGCCGGAAGATTGCCTCGGCCCGCCCGGAAAGACTCAACCCGTACGCCAGGAGCAGGCCAAGCAGAGCCGAGGGTATGATAAAAACCACCATCCAGATCAGATTGTTCTTCAGCGCCCCCCAAAAGCGTTCCATACCGAAAAGTGTCACATAGTTCTGGATGCCATTAAATTTCCACACCGGAGCCATCCCGACCCAATTGTCGAGCGAGACGGCCCCGGTCCATGCGATCATCCCACCCAACAGAGCCACGATCACAACGATTGGGCCCAGGAAAAGGATGGTGTGGTACCAATGGTATCTCATACCGCTCAATCGCTCCTCAAATCAATCCCCTGCCCCCATTCCAAGGAAGGGGGGCAGGGATCAGCGTGTAAATTTCTCGAAATTACTTGGCCCAATACCAGGCGCTCTGCCCAGCCACGTCGTAGGAGGTCATGACCATGCTGGTTTCGCTCAACGCCCGGTTCACGTCAGGGCTGTAAAGGAAGCGTGTCAGGATGTCCTGCCAGTCGCTCAGGAAGTTTTGAGGAGCCAGCGCGCCATGCGCTGAAGCGGGAACGATGCGCAGCTTGGCCCATGCCTCAGAGTCGCGTTGGTGCAATGAATCGGGATAGTTGCTGGCAGGCACCAGCTTACTGGCGGCGATAGAGCCCTTGATAATGGTGAACTCCGCCTGTGTCTTGGGATCGGTCAGGTTCGTCAGCCAGGCTGTGGTCGCGTCCGGATGTTTAACGCCCTTTGGCCGGGTAAAGCAGTCCACAATCATCAGGAAGACTTCTTCCGGCTTTGTTGGAAAGGCTGCAGCTTCCCAATCGGTGCCCTCTTTGAATCCCCCCGCTACAAGCTGACCTGCGGCAAAATCTCCCAGGACGAACATGGCGATGTTTCCCTCGGCCATCGGCCCGGGAATATCGCTCCAGGATTTCGCCCCATGATATGGATAGATATAGGGTATCAACTGCCCGAACTTCTCGAAAGCCGTCTTAATGGTCGCATCTTTGGTGGGATCGATCTGCCCGGTGTAAAATTTTTCGTACAGATCGGGTCCACCCACCGAAAGGAGCACCGTGTCAAACAAGAAAATCGCTGTCCACTTGTCGCGTGTGCCCAGGCCGATCGGCGATACATCGGGCTTCTTTTCCTTGATCGTCTTTGCCACCGCGATCAGCTCGTCCACGTCCGTGGGCGGTTTCAGGCCCAGCTCATTGAACAGAGGCACATTGTAGAAAAGCCAGTTCGCGCGATGGATGCTCACCGGAATGGCCATGTGCTGACCATTGAAGGTCACCATTCGCCCCACCACAGCCGGATAGTTCGTGTCCAGGTTCTGGGCTTTCCAGATATCGTCCACAGGATCGACGAAGTTGCCGTCGACGTACATCTTTAACTCGGAGCCGCTCAGCGTCTGGAAGGTGTCCGGCGGTATTCCCGCCGCCAGCATGCCCTGCATCACCGTCTTGAGCGCGATCCCGCCGCCGCCAGCAACCGGGTTGTCGACGATCTTGATATCGGGGTTGGCCGCGGTGAAATGCTTGAAGATCACGTCCATCGCCTGCTTTTCTCCGCCCGCCGTCCACCAATGGTAGACGGTTATTTCCTTTGCCGCGGCGCCAGCCGTCGGTTGCGTTGGCGGCGTCGGCGGCTGAGCAGGCGCTGGGGTGGCCGAGGGAGCACACGCGCCCAACACTATGACCATGATCAGCACCAGGCTCAATACTTGAAAGATCCGTTTCGTTTGCATTGGTATCTTCTCCTTCCCTCAGAAAATGAATCGAGAAATCAGTTGCACCCAGGGTGCTTGGAGGGCATCATCTCACACTCTCGTAAGCCTCCTTTCTCTCCCTATACCCACAACGAAAACCAACCACGTTGTTAAATTACTGCTGAACGAAAAATCAAAAATGATCCGCAACCAGAAAAATATAAGAGCCCTCGTCTGATCGCTTTAACGACAAGCTACCTTTAAACCCCCACTAATCACTTCGTTTGCAATTTAACAATTAAATGTGATGGCTTGTTCAAGCTTATTATTATATTATCACATTCGAAAACAATTGTCAAGCATGATTGTGCGTTTACGACAATAATAATAAATTCATGATTGACTTCGATCATGTTTAGGAGTATACTGACAGTAATTGTTCACCCGTTGTACTCGCGAGGAAATATGAAAGCAAAAAACAGCCGGTTGGATCAGATCATGGCCCTGCTCACCGAACAGGGATACCTCTCTGTGCGCGAGTTGGGCGAACGCCTTGGCCGTTCTGAGATGACCATTCGCCGTGACCTGTCAACGCTGGAGAGTGCTGGCCTGCTCAAGCGCACATTTGGCGGCGCAGTGCCTGCCGGGGCAGTAGTTCCGCCGGCTGGGTTGCCGGCCGAAACACCCGTGTCTGTCCATCCCCCAACCTCATTGATGGACCGCGTTGACGTGCTGATCGCAACTTCTGTCAACCCTCAGTATGACAGCCGCCTTTTGGAAAGCCTGGCCAAACGCAGGATCCCGATCATCGCCGAATCGCTTTCCATTCAAGCCGAGGATACGGTCGTAGCCCTGGATTCTTACGCCGCCGGCTTCGCCCTCGGCCAGTGGGCTGGACAGTATGCCCGCCAGCACTGGAATGGACGCGCTCACGCCCTGGATCTGACCTACTCGCTTTCCAACACCCAGGCTCGTTCGCGCGGTTTCATCGCCGGCTTGCAAGAAGTCCTTCCGGAGGCAGAATTGGCTCTCTCCATCAACGCCCAATCTCGTTTCGCCACCGCCTACCAGCTCACCACCGACGCTCTGACCGCCTTTCGCGATATCAACATTATCTTCGCGATCAACGACACCACTGCCTGGGGAGCGATCCGGGCCTGCACCGATCTGGGCGTCAATCCTGATGACCTGATCGTCCTGCCCTTTGGTCTGGAGGGTGAGACTCTCAAGAACGCTCTCGCTGGGCGCAATTATTGCCCTGCCGGTTTGGCCATGTTTCCGGAGATCGTCGCTCCTGCTTGCATGGAAGCCGCCATCGCCGCGTACAACCAACGGCCCCTCCCCCGCCATCTGGTTACCCCCTTTGTCATCCTCACCCCTGAGACGCTGGATGAATATTACACCCGTACCGCCGATGGCTGGCAGATTCGCTGGGATGCCATCCAAAAGAACCTTTCTATTCCTATCAACATTGATCCCAACCAGCCGCGCCCGGCTGGCGAAAAATTACCCGCTCGCGTCGGCTTTATAGTCCCTTTCAGTGAACACGAATGGTACAAGAAGCTCGCCGAGCAGATGCAATCCTACGCCCGAGAACTCGGCATCGGCGCGCCCGGCTGGCGAAAAATTACCCGCTCGCGTCGGCTTTATAGTCCCTTTCAGTGAACACGAATGGTACAAGAAGCTCGCCGAGCAGATGCAATCCTACGCCCGAGAACTCGGCATCGGCTTCAAAGTCATCGATGCCGACCAGACCCTCAAAGAAGAGGTGGAGATCCGTCGCCGCGCCATCGCCCGCGCCGCCGCCGCTGCCATCCAACAAGGCGAAGTCGTGCTGATCGATGGCGGCCCGATCGCCAACTATCTGGCCGAAGAGCTTTGTTCGCGCTCTAACCTCACCGTGATCACCAATTCCATCCCCGTCTTCGATACACTCCGCCAGAACGCCGACCTTTCGCTGATCCTGACCGGCGGGGCTTATCGCCACTCCAGCCAGACATTGGTCGGCCCAACCGCCGAGGGAGCCCTCGGCGAACTGCGCGCCGATAAGCTCTTCCTAATGGTCGCCGGCGTGACGTTAGACTTCGGCCTGTCTCACACCAACCTCTCCGAGGTCACCATGAAGCAGACCATGATCCGCTCAGCCCGCGAGGTTATCCTGCTGGCCGATCACACCTTTTTTGGCCAGGAATCGGTCGTACAGGTGGCGCCGATTACTGCTGTGCACCGCCTTATTACCGACGATGCGCTGCCAGCCAGCGTCCGCTTAGAGCTGGCCCGCCTTGGCATCCAAATCGTCCTCGCAAATGAGTAATAAGGCCCGCTGATACGGTGAGAATCAGGACGCATCCACCTGCCACATTGCCCAACTTCACAACGTATGGGATTCGAACTTTGATACAGCACGCACAAATCCTGATAATTGTGGTATAGTTTTTAATAGATGCTGCGCGGTCTGCTGAACTTGATTTCATTGAAAAAAGCTCACATCTGAAGTAGCTGAAACGGTGTTTGACACATCGCGCAGCAAAGGAAGTTACATTATATGTAAGCGGTTGCTCATCACAGCCACAAGTTGTCGATGCTGCGTTCCTTGGCTGTGAGACTATTTCCAACCCACCATGTAGTGTCTTATGTCAGTTCTTCGCCACGTCAGTGGCCGTCCACCCTTCGCCAGGGTGTATAAACTGCTATCCATCGTCTTCGGCCTCGCCCTCGCCTGGTTGTTTTCCCGCGCTGCGGCCCCAGGATCATCCTTTGATGAACCCGCCGACCCCGAGCAAAAAGCCGCCCTGGCCGATTTGGACCTGATCACCATCATCATCAGCACATCGCTGGAATTGGCCGATGTCCTGGATGGGATCAAAGCCGGTCTGGCCATGCGCCTGGGCATTCCGGGCGGTTCCGTCTTCCTTTACGAGAGTGAGAGGGCGCGTCTGTCGTTGGCCGATAGCTGGGGGCTGCCCGAGGCGGTCGCCAACCGCCTGGAACGCTGGGATCCTTCCCAGCCGCCCTACCAGCAGGCTCTTTCTGATCAACAGCATATCCTGACCCTGGACTTGAGCGCTCTTGAGCCGTATTGCTCCCTCGGCCTTCCGGTCCTGCGCCCGGATTGGCGCGCCTGCCTGACCGTGCCGTTGACTGCGCGGGGTGAACCGGTAGGCATCCTGGATCTCTTCGAGCGCTCTCCCTACGCCTTCAACCGCCATCGCATGGCCCTTTTGGCCGCCATCGGCCGCCAGGTCGGTATGCGCATCCGCAACGCCGAAACCCTCGCCCAGATTCGCGCCGGCCGCGACCGTTCACAAACCGTCTCCCAGCAGATCCTCGAAGCCCAGGAGGCCGAGCGGCGCCACATCTCCCGCGAACTTCACGACCAGGTCGGTCAGGCGCTCACCGCCCTCAAAGTAAACCTGCAGTTTATGGAGCACGCTGCCGCTTCCGAGGAATTTCTTGCCCGTTTGAAGGAAAGCATGAGCCTGGTCGACCGCACCCTGGAGCAGGTCCGCAATCTTTCCCTGGATTTACGGCCCTCTCTGCTGGACGATTTGGGTATCGTATCGGCAATCCGCTGGTACGTGGATCGCCAGGCCCAGCTGGCCGGCTTCGAAGCCCACTTCGATGCCGACCCGCCCGATATGCGCCTAGAGGCTACTCTAGAGACGGCTTGCTTCCGCATCGTGCAGGAGGCCGTCACCAATGTCGTCCGTCATGCCCGTGCGCGGAATGTCTGGGTCGAGTTGAACCAGCACGACCCCTATCTCGAACTGGTCATCCGCGACGATGGCGTTGGCTTCGACGTACCGGCCGCCAAAGAACGCGGCACTTCCGAAACCAACCTGGGACTGCTTGGCATGAGCGAACGCGTTCATCTTCTCGGCGGGGAAATCGAAATCACCTCGGATGCCGATTCGGGTTTTGGCACGCTCATTCGCGCCGTTTTTCCGCTCAGCCCCGAGGTGACGCCGCTCCTGAGACGCCTCAAACGGAGAGATCGCCTATGACGCCGATCCGCGTTCTCATCGCTGATGATCATAATCTGGTGCGCGCCGGTATTCGCTCGCTGCTGGAAGCCGCTGCCGGCATTGAGGTGGTCGCAGAAGCCAGCGATGGACGCGAAGCCTTGCGCCTGATCGAAGAGCAGCGCCCCGATGTGGTCTTGATGGACATCGCCATGTCCGGACTGAACGGCCTGGAAGCCACCGCGCGGGCCGTTCAGGCCTTCCCGCATGTGCGCGTGATCATCCTGTCCATGCACGCCAATGAAGAGTACGTGGTGCAGGCGCTCCGCGCCGGAGCGTCTGGTTACCTGCTCAAGGATGCCGGCACCGCCGAACTCGAACTGGCGGTCAAAGCTGTTGCGCGCGGCGAGACCTATCTCAGCCCACCCATCTCCAAGCAGGTCATCTCCGACTACATCCACCGCATCGGCGGCGAAGCTCCCGGCGAGCGGGGCGCCGCCGGCGAACTCGAACGCCTGACCCAGCGCCAGCGCGAGATCCTGCGCCTGATCGCCCGCGGCCACACCACCCAGGAGATCGCCCGCATCCTCTCCATCAGCGTGAAGACGGTGGAGACGCACCGCACGCAACTCATGGAGCGCCTGGATATCCACGACATTGCCGGTTTGGTGCGCTATGCCATCCGCACCGGCTTGATCGATACCGACGAATGAGTCGCCTGATTTTTTGTGTAAATCGCACATTTGAGATTTACGAAAGGCGTCTCATTGCTCTTCGACCTGGCAAAGCCCTTTTCGACTGAATTCTATTTCTTTGTCAGGCTCGCTTCATGACAGAATTATCCTGATCTGGTCTCTGATGACTTTTTCTTTCCCCGCCCGCCACAAAGCCGGTGCGTCTTCAAAGTATCATTAGCGAGCGCCTTAGGTCTCCCCTGTATTTTTATCCATTCCATCAAACAGGAAATTCCTTACCCTATCGGGGTTTTCCCTGATGGCTTTTCAGGTCAACCCCCGATTGAAGACAGCCCTTACTCCCAGTAGAATGACAAATAACTGTGACCAAGCAGGTGTACATAGTGTTTGACGATGCTCATTATGGCTCCTATCCGCATTTTATTGGTGGATGATCGGGTCGAGTTTCTGGAAGCAGTGTCCAGATTCCTGGCTTCTGACCCGGAAATCGAGGTGGTCGGCCAGGCCGTCTCCGCTGCCGATGCTCTTGCAAAAGTCGACGACCATCATCCCGATCTGGTGTTGATGGACATCGCTTTGCCCGATATGAATGGCTTGGAGGTCTCACGCCGGTTGAAATCGAAGGCTGACGGGCCGCGCGTCGTTGTGCTGACATTGTATGACAATCGCGAGTACCGCCGAGCTGCGCAGAAAGTCCACGTAGATGGCTACGTCACGAAACCCGAATTGGGCTCCCAGCTTCTCCCTTTGATTCACTCGATCTTCAAGCTGCCCGCCGAACGGCCCACCCAGCCGACGCGGGCCAAGTCATAAGCCCGACGGGCTTTTCCGTCGTAATGGGTTTTAAGGAGGTTCTGATGCCTGCCAAAGAAAGCATTCTAACCAAGATCCAGGTCCTTCAAGACCAGGAACAATATCGCGGCCTGCACTGGGAGGGGTCGTTTGAGGATTACCTCGAGCTGGTGCGCAAGGAACCGCGCGTCGCCCGCACGGCCTACCAGCGCATCTACGACATGATCGTGTCGTACGGCTCCACCGAGTACACCCGCAACCGGGATGAGCTGGTGCACTACCATTTCTTCGACGACCCCTTCGAGGATGGGAAAGACGCCGTGTACGGCCTGGATAAACCGCTCATGGAGCTGGTGCGTATCTTCCAGTCTGCCGCCCGGCGTTACGGCACGGAGCGCCGCGTCCTCCTGCTGCATGGCCCGGTGGGGACGGCTAAAAGCACCATCGTACGCCTGCTCAAGAAGGGTCTCGAAGCTTACTCCCGCACCGAAGAGGGTAAACTCTACACCTTCTATTGGCAGCCGGACGACGGTGAGCGCATGGAGTGCCCCATGCACGAGGAGCCCCTGCACCTCATCCCTGCCGAACTTCGCCCTGCCATCATCAGCGAGCTGAACGACAGCCGCAAGGATGGCTACCCGGTCGAAATCGAAGGCGACCTGTGCCCCGCCTGCCGCTTCATGTTCAACCAGCTCCTCGAGAAAGCCAACGGCGACTGGCTGGAAGTGGTCCGCCAGGTGCGCGTCAAGCGCCTGCTTCTCTCCGAGAAGGACCGCGTCGGCATCGGTACGTTCCAGCCTAAAGACGAGAAGAACCAGGATTCTACTGAGCTGACCGGCGACATCAACTACCGCAAGATCGCCGAATACGGTTCAGACTCCGATCCGCGCGCTTTCAACTTCGATGGTGAGTTGAATATCGCCAACCGCGGCCTGGTCGAGTTCATCGAAATCCTCAAGTTGGACGTGGCCTTCCTCTACGACCTGCTCACCGCCTCCCAGGAGCACAAGATCAAGCCCAAGAAGTTTGCCCACACCGACATCGACGAAGTCATCCTGGGTCACACCAACGAGGCCGAATACCGCCGCCTGCTCAACAACGAGTACATGGAGGCGCTGCGCGATCGCACCATCAAAATCGACATCCCCTACGTCACCCGCTTTAGCGACGAAGTGCGCATCTACGAGCGCGACTTCAGCCAGAAGCGCGTGATCGGGAAGCACATCGCCCCGCACACCCTCGAAGTGGCCGCCCTGTGGACCGTGCTCACTCGCTTGGAAGAGCCTAAACACGCCAGCCTGAATCTGATGCAAAAGCTCAAGCTCTACGATGGCCGTGCGCTGCCCGGCTTCACCGAGGACAGCGTCATCGAGCTTCAAGCCGAAGCCAAACAGGAGGGCATGCTGGGCATCTCCCCACGCTACATCCAGGACAAGCTCTCCAATGTGCTCGTCGCCGATCCCAGCGTAAGCTGCGTCAATCCCTTCATGCTGATGCGCGAGCTGGAGGCCGGCCTGCGCCACCATTCCCTGATCACCAGTGAAGATCAGCGCAATCGCTACCGCGAGCTGCTCGGCGTGGTGCGCAGCGAATACGACGAGATCGTCAAGAACGAGGTGCAGCGGGCCATCACCGCCGATGAGGCAGCCATCAAGCGCCTGGCCGCTAATTACATCGACAACGTCAAGGCATACACCCAGAAACAAAAGGTGCGCAATCCTTACACCGGCCAGGACGAACCGCCCAACGAACGCCTGATGCGCTCCATCGAGGAGAAGATCGAGATCCCCGAAAGCCGCAAGGACGACTTCCGCCGCGAGATCATGAACTACATCGGCGCCCTGGCGTTGGAAGGCAAGACCTTCTCCTGGGATTCGAACGAACGCCTGCGTCAGGCGCTCGAGATGAAGCTGTTCGAGGATCAGAAGGACACCATCAAGCTGACCAGCCTGGTATCGAATGTGGTGGATGACGAAACCCAGGAGAAGATCGAGGTGGTCAAGAGCCGTTTGATCAAGAACATGGGTTACTGCGAGGTGTGCGCCAGCGATGTGCTCAACTACGTGGCCAGCATTTTCGCCCGCGGCGACGCATCTAAGTAAATGCCCGACCGGTGGGGTTATCCATGAACTACGACGTCTTTCTGAACATCGATGGAGATGCCAACCGCTACAGGCAGATCGTGCACGGAAAGGTGCGCCAGAACCTGCGCAAGTACATCTCCAATACCCAGCTCATCGGCCGTAAAGGCCGTGATCTGGTCAGCATCCCGATCCCGCAAATCGAGTTGCCCACCTTCCGCTTCGGCGACCAGGGCCAGGGCGTTGGCCAGGGAGAAGGCGAGGTGGGCACTCCCATTGCGGCTGCCCCATCCCAGGGCGGGGACGGACGGGCGGGCAACCAGCCCGGCGATCACATCCTCGAAGTCGAGATCAGCATTGAGGAGCTGGCTGAGATGCTGGGCGAAGAGCTGGCTCTACCGCGCATCCAGCCCAAAGGCAAGCGTAATGTGGAAGGCGAAGTTTACCGTTACACCGGCATTCGCCGCGCCGGTCCGGAAGGATTGCGCCACTTCAAGCGCACCTACCGCGAGGCGCTCAAACGTCAGCTCGCTTCGGGCACCTATAACCCCGATCACCCCCTGGTAGTGCCCGTTCACGAGGACAAGCGCTACCGCGACTGGAAAAGCTACCCGCGCCCGGACAACACCGCCGCCGTGTTTTACATGATGGACGTCTCGGGCAGCATGACCGACGACAAGAAGCGCCTGGTGCGCCTGACCGCCTTCTGGATTGACACCTGGCTGCGCGCCCATTACAAGAACATCATCACCCGCTACATCGTCCACGACGCCAGCGCCCAGGAAGTCGATTCCGAGACCTTTTATCATCTTCAGGAGAACGGCGGTACGCGCATTTCCTCTGCCTACGACCTCTGCCGCCAGATCATCGAAAAAGAGTACGACCCGGGGGGCTGGAACCTGTATGCCTTCCACTTCTCCGATGGCGAAAATTACTCCAGCGAGGATGACCAGCGCTGCTTGAATCTGCTCAGCGATTATTTGCTGCCCTCGCTTAACCTCTTCTGCTACGGCCAGGTCAAGAGCGACCACAGCGACCTGTTCCGCGGTTTCCTGACGGATCACGTGAACGACGAGCGGCTCTCCACCGCCCAGATCAACGACGACGAGGACATCTACGACGCCATCAAAAGCTTCCTCGGGAAAGGCTTGTGACCATGGAACTTACCCCCGACCTGGCCGAACTGGCCAGGAAAATTGCCGCATATGCGCGCGACTTCGGCCTGGATTTCGGCGACGTCCAATTCGAGGTGCTCGACTACCGTCTGATGAATCAGATGGCCGCCTTCGACGGCTTCCCGGTGCGCTATCCGCACTGGCGTTTCGGCATGGAATATGAGCGCCTCTCCAAATCATACGCTTACGGTCTGCACCGCATCTATGAGATGGTGATCAACACCGAGCCGTGCTACGCTTACCTGTTGGCCAGCAACCAGCTCGTCGACCAGAAGCTGGTCATCGCTCATGTGTACGGCCACGCCGATTTCTTCAAGAACAATCTGTGGTTCGCCCACACCAACCGTAAGATGCTGGACGAGATGGCCAACCACGCCTCGCGCGTGCGCCGGCACATCGAGCGTCAGGGCTACGAGACCGTCGAGGCCTTTCTGGACGCCTGCCTCAGCCTGGAAAACCTGATCGATATCCACCAGGCTGGTATCCGCCGCCGCAGTGAACCGCAGGCGGAATTCGAGGAAAGCGAGGCCGCGCCCGCCGGCCGCCTGCCGGCAAAATCTTACATGGACACCTTCATCAACCCGCCGGAATACCTGGCCGACCAGCAGCGCCGCCGCGAGAAAGAAAAGGAGCAGCGCCGCCGGTTGCCCGCCGAACCCGAGCGCGACGTGCTGCTCTTTTTGCTGGAACATGCCCCCCTGGAAAACTGGCAGTACGACTTGCTCGACATCGTGCGCGAAGAAGCCTACTACTTCGCACCCCAGCGCCAATCGAAGATCATGAACGAAGGTTGGGCCGTCTTCGCCCACACCCACATCATGACCCAATACGCGCTCGAGCCGAACGAATTGATCGATTACGCCGATCACCACTCCGGCACGCTCGCCGTCCAACCTGGCCACCTCAATCCCTACAAACTCGGCTACGAGCTGTTCTGTGACATCGAGGATCGTTGGAACCGCGGCGCCTTTGGTCCCGAGTACGAAGCCTGCGACGACGCCCGCGCACGCGCATCTTGGGACAAGAAACTCGGCTTGGGACGCCAGAAAGTCTTCGAGGTGCGGCGCATCTACAATGACGTCGGCTTCATCGACGAGTTCCTCACCGAGGACTTTGCCCGCCAGCACAAGCTGTTTGGCTACGATTTCAATCCCGAGACTGAGATGTATGAGATCTCCACCCGCGATTTTGACGAGATCAAGCGCCGCCTGCTTTTCCAGCTCACCAACTTTGGCCAGCCGGTGATCGATGTAATCGATGCCAATTACCAGAATAAGGGCGAACTGTACCTGCTCCATCGCCATGAGGGCGTCGACCTGGACATCCCTTACGCACAGGATACCCTGCGCGCCCTCTACACCCTGTGGGGGCGGCCGGTGCACATCGAGACCCGCGTGGAGGACCAGGGCCGCGTGCTCTACAGCCACGGACCAAATGGCAGCAGCGAGATCGAATTGGACAATTGACCGGGTTGCTTTCCCAGGGAGGAAAAGCAACAGCCCGGCCGGCATTTCCCACCGGCCGGGATTTTTTATTCTATTTCATAAGATCATCGCTCAAAACGATCCCGTTTTCCTTTTATCCGCGCTTTTGAATGAAGCAACGATGACCCCGCTTGGCGAGGGCCGCCATTCAAGGGTCGGAGAAATGTGATGCGGCATATTTCGCCGCTTGATTGACCCACGCCAGGTCAGAATCTTTTTCCCTATCCTGATGCGGCCAGGATGGCGCACAAATCGCGCAGGTTTTATGCCCCCTCGGTTTTGACCAGCAACGAAACGATTTCTTCCACCAGCCCATCCCGGTTGTGCGCCGTCACGCTCATGACTCTTGCGCCCGGCGTGGCCCGCACCCGCTCCAGGAAAGGATGCGATCTCTGCGCCATGGTGACCAGCGCCGGGTGGGGGCTTTCCAGCGCTTCGATCACCACTTGCCGAAACAACTGTGAGCGCATCTCCATCGGCCCAACTTCGTCAATCACCACCAACGCCCCTGAATGGATGGCCATGCGAACGGCATCTACCCCAATCGTCTCCAGTACACCCAAATCAACGCCGTATTTCCCCACTCGCTCTCGGCCTCGTATCCCTATCCCGGCCAGCAGCCCCCTGCGCCCATCCAATGTCACCAGCTCAAAGCCCGTGCGGGCGCCGCCCGCTCTCACCTCCTGAGTGTAGAATCCGCCTGTTGGCATGCCCAGCTTTTCCACCACTCGCCGCACCAGCGTGGTCTTTCCGCATCCCGGCGGCCCGGTCACCAGAATCTTGGCGCCCATGCTTTCTTCCCCTGCCCCTCACCACACCAGGCGCGCCAGCCAGAAAGCCGCCATCCCTGCCAGGATGGTCGGGAGCACCTGACGCGTCTTCCACGCCACCCCCAATCCCACCAGTCCCGCCGCGATCTCCGGCCCGAACTGCAGCTTGTTCTGAGCGTTCACCAGCAAACCCGGCACGATCAGCGCGGTGAATACTGCGACCGGTACGTAGCCCAGCCAGCGCGAGACCATCGGCGGCAGCTCGCGGCTGAGGATGGCCAGCAGCCCATAACGCGCCAGGAAAGTGACCGCCGCCATCCCCAGGATGATCATCAGCGCTTCCATCGCCCCTCCAGCAACGCTCCAACCAGGCTGGCGATCACCCCTGCGATCAGGATGTACCACTTGCCTGGCAGCCACACTGCCCCAGCCAGGGACAATCCGGCCGCAATCAACGCCACCATGACCGCCGTGCGGTTGCGTACCAGCGGCATCAGCATACCCAGGAAGGCCAGCGGAAAGATCAGCTCCAGGCGGTAAGAGCTTAGCTCCGGCAGCGAGGATTGGAGCAGCGCTCCGCCCAGGCTGGCCGTCGCCCAGGTGACGTAAATGCCCAGGTTGGCTCCGATCAGGTAAGCATAGCTGCCGCCCATTGCAGAAAACTGCGCCATGGCTACTGCGTAGGACTCATCCGAGAGCATGAACGCCGCCAGCGCCTTTTGCAGCCAGGGGCGTTCGCGCAGGTAGGGCGCCAGCGAACCGCCCAGGATCAGATAGCGCAGGTTGACGATCAGCGTCACCAGCACAATCACCCCCGCCCCGCTGCTGCCCCAGATCTGCAGCGCGGAGAACTGCGCCCCGCCCGCGTAAACCGTCAACGACATGAGCAGCGCCTGGAATGCGCTCAACCCGACCTGACGCGCCGCCAGCCCGTACACCAGCCCGAAAGCCGCCACCCCCGGCCACAGCGGCAGCGTGGCCGCGAAGCCGGCTTTCAGCGGCGCTGAAACTTGCTTCCCTTTGGCGACATTCAATGTGAAGGGGTTACCTTTCCGACCAGACAGCCTGGCGTATTTTTCTAACAAGCCTCAATTATATAAAGAGCGGGATGGATTGTCAACCGTCAAATAATTATTAGCTGGTTACAATCCCGGCATTGCTCCCGCTGTCCGAACGGCAAACCCGCGAAAGGCGATAGTCGTGTATTCGCGCTTTCATTCGTGGATGAATCCTACCATAACAAACGAGAAGACTTCCGAAGCCTTTATGACCCCGGAAGTCTCTGCCCTGGTCGGGGCGGGCGGATTTCAAGCATCGCGCAGTCCCTCGATGGGAGAACCGCCGACTGCCTTAATTGCAAAGACTTCCGAAGCCATTATGACCCCGGAAGTCTCTGCCCTGGTCGGGGCGGGCGGATTTGAACCGCCGACCTCACGGTCCCGAACCGTGTGCTCTAGCCGGACTGAGCCACACCCCGAACCGCTGATCGTCATTGTATCATACCCGCCTGTGGATCACAAGATTCACCGGCCATTTCCTCCTTGCTCCCAGCGGCACAATGACTTATGATGGATGTACCGGTTTATACAAATCATGCACCCGATCACCGAACATTCCCAATCCGTCAACTTCGCCTCCCGAACCCTGCCTTCCCTCTTTCATTCCGCCCCCTGGGAGTTCCTCCGCCGCCTCGACACCCAAGGCAGCGCATTCCTCCTCGCCTGCTGGAGCATGGCCGGGGAAGAACTACCCGCCCATCTGCTCATGGATCCCGCCGGCCTGGATTTTGAAATCCGCCCCATAACCAAATACGACACCCTCGTCCTGATCATTTTCCCCGCCCCGCGCCAGCCGCCTGATCCAATCTTCGCCGCCCTGATCCACAGGCCGCTGCGCGTTACCCCAATCCTGGGCATTGGCGACACCACTAAAGTCCTTGTCCTCGAGAGCGCCCCCGCGACTCCCAGCGGCCCGGGCGCTCTTTTGGTCGAGTGGACCCGCCGCCTCAATCGCGAGGTCATCGAACGATGCGGACGGCTGTCTTTGGGAGACTTCTACCTCCGCGTCTCCGCCCTCCTCGAGGAGGGATAGAAGTAGACCTCATCCGAAGCCAAACCATTCGCCATAAGGAGGCCGGCTGGCATCCCGACTTATGGCTTTATGCAATCCGCCGTTCTATTTCCGAACTTACCTCTCTGAAGCCGTGTTCGGGTATAGCGTATAATTAACACACTGTTCAAGGATGGATCCTGATGAGACAATGGTGGGGACCTAAGAAATCGCAGATGGGCGTCTTTGCCTCGGAGACGCTCCCTATCCTCTTCCATATTGCCCCCGAACGCTTCTTTCAGCGTCTGGCCGATCAGGGCAATACCTTCCTGCGCGAATGTTGGGAGAGCGCCGGCGAGAACGTGGAGGCCGCCCGGCGCGCCGCCCCCCTGGGCCTGGCCTACCAGATCCTCAAACCTGCTCCGGACACCTCGATCATCTTGATCACCTTCCCGGTTCCCCGCGGCGAACCTGAGGCTTACTTCGCCGCCCTGGTCCTCCGCCCGCCCAAACGCAAGCCCCTGCTTGGTCCGCCGAAATCCACCCGCGTGTTTATCCTCGAGCATTCGCCCGGCGAGGATGAGCCGCCCACTCGCCTGGTCGAATTTACCCCCCGCCTCGAAAAGATCCGCCTTGACATCACCTCCGATCCCCAGCTTGACGCTTTTTACGCCGTCATCTGTCAGATTCTGGGAGTCTAGCTTCCTTACGACGGTCCTCCTTCGTCATCCCGAAGTCCTCCCCAGCGCAATGCAGACGAAAAATCTCAAACCCCTCCTTGGGACGAACTTCGCACCCTCCTGGTGGACTCAAACCAGTCCCCATCCGGATTCCTTCCCTTACTCCTGGAATTGTCCGCCCTTCCCCGGTATAATCAATCTGTTGCCTGATCCTGTAAATCCACTGTGGGGATGCGTACGCCCTTTCCCTCAGGCAAAGACATTTTCCCTCGATTCACGCCGGCCGGCGCAGCGTGGGTTCTCCGGTCGGAAAAATACATTTCTACATCCATAAGTTAAGGAGGAATCTCCAAAGATGAGCGATCGTAAAAAGGTGCGCGTGGCGATCATCGGCGTCGGCAACTGTGCCTCCTCGCTCGTGCAGGGGGTCCAATATTATCAGAACGCTTCCGACGATGACCGCATCCCCGGTCTGATGCATGTCAACCTCGGGGGGTATCACATCAGCGACATCGAATTTTCCGCCGCCTTTGACATCAACGAGACCAAGGTCGGCAAAGACCTTTCTGAGGCGATCTTCGCCAGCCCCAACAATACCTTCAAGTTTGCCGATGTACCCCCCTTAGGGGTGACCGTCGCGCGCGGCATGACCCACGACGGGCTGGGCAAATACCTCTCCCAGATCATCAAGAAAGCCCCCGGACCGACCGCCAATATCGTCGGCATCCTCAAGGACACCGCCACCGACGTGGTGGTCAACTACCTCCCGGTCGGCTCGGAGATGGCCACCAAGTGGTACGTCGAGCAGGTGCTCGAGGCTGGCTGCGCCATGGTCAACTGCATCCCCGTCTTTATCGCCAGCTCAGAGTACTGGTCTGCCCGCTTCCGCGAGGCCGGCTTGCCCATCATCGGCGACGATATCAAGAGCCAGGTCGGTGCCACAATCCTGCACCGCGTGCTCACCAGCCTGTTCGTCGACCGCGGTGTGCGCCTGGACCGCACCTATCAGCTCAACTTTGGCGGCAACACCGATTTCCTCAACATGCTCGAGCGCGAACGCCTGGAATCCAAGAAGATCTCCAAGACCGGTGCCGTCACCAGCATGCTCCCCTATACCCTCTCCCCAGATAACATCCACGTTGGCCCCAGTGATTACGTCCCCTGGCTGACCGACCGTAAGTGGTGCTATGTGCGCATGGAAGGCACCACCTTCGGCGACGTGCCCCTCAATCTCGAGGCCAAGCTGGAGGTGTGGGATTCGCCCAACTCGGCCGGCGTGGTGATTGACGCCGTGCGTTGCGCCAAACTGGCCCTCGACCGCGGCATCTCCGGCCCGGTCTACCCGCCTTCTGCATATTTCATGAAGACACCACCCAAACAATATAAGGATGAAATCGCCCGCGAGATGACCGAAGCGTTCATCCGCGGCGAGGAAGCATAACAAGATGTCTCTGTTCCACCGACGGCCGGCCGGCCTGGCCAGGAGGTTCGCCCTCCTGGCCGGGCTCTGGCTGACCGCCTGCAGCCTCTCGCCATCCCCTCGCAGCCCGCTCGCGTTGCACTTTGCACCGCACCCGTCTGCCTCCCCGCCAGTTGGAACGTTCCTCCCCGACCCGCCCCTCCCATCCCTCACCCCGCTCGCCTCGGCCACGCCTTTCACCCCCGCCACAGCCACGCTCACACCTACCCACACGGCCACCCCCACGCCCCCGCCGCCGCCCATCTTCTCCTCCCCCAGCCTGCGCAATGGCATCCTCCCTCAGACCTACCTGGACGCCTGCACTTACCTCGAGCGCCGCTGGGACCCGTCCGGCAGCCCACCTGGCACAGTTGTTGTACCCATCATGTTCCATTCCATTGCACAGCCGGGGCGCGCCATCGATGCCAACACCACCATCACCCTGGACTACTTTAAAGCCTTCATGCAGCATGCGCGTAACCTGGGATTCCAGACCATTACCGCCGCCCAGTTGGTGGATTTCCTGGAACACAACGCCCGCATCCCCCCGCGCTCCCTGCTGATGATCGTTGACGACCGCCGCCCTGGCGTGGTCAGCATGTTCATGCCTTACCTGACGCAGTTCGATTGGACCCTCACCCTGGGCTGGATCTCCGCCCAAAACACCCCCGGCCAGTGGAAGCAGATCGAGGATCTCGCCTCCACCGGCCGCCTGGACGTGCAATCTCACGGCTACAACCACGTTTACATCTACCCCAATGTCACCGCCGACGTGATCCACGAGGAGATGTTCACCTCCAAGGCTCTCATCGAGGAGCATTTCGGTCAGGTGCCCGTGGCGTATGTCTGGCCGGGCGGCGATTTCACCCCTCTCGGCGTGTCCATCGCCCACCAGGCCGGATACAAGATCGGCTTTACCGCATTCTCCCGCGGCCCGCTGCTTTTCAACTGGATTCCCCAGGGCGAGCCCGAGCGCAAGATCGGCGATCCGCTCATGCTCCTGCCGCGCTTTTGGAGCACCGCCGCTTACGACAATTTGGACGACGCCCTCAAGATTGCCCAGCAGGCCGCTGATCAGGCCCAGCAGGACCGCGCTCAGGAGCTGGCCTGGATGGAGGCCTATTGTCCGGGGGCAAAGCTGCCTGTGACGGGCTCCACCTCCGTCCCCGGACTCGCTCCCTGAAAACCAATGACCCGCCGCCTGCTCCTCCTTTTCGCCCTCCTGACCGCCGCCTTAGCAGCCTGCACCCGCTCCTACCGCGGCGGGATGGGCTGGATCGCCCCCACTTTCGACGGCCCAACCGTGCTGGCGACTCAGCCGTTCCCCGCCCCGCAGACCGCTGTGCCGACCGCGTTTCACACCCCCACCCGTCCCCCAAACGCGCCAATCCTCTCCCCTACCCCCGATCCTCCCCGCATTCTGCCGACCACCCGCTCCCAGGAGGAGCAGTACGTCGTCCGCGCAGGCGACTCGCTTGGCCGCATTGCCCAGCAATATGCCGTGCCGGTTGATCAACTTGTACGCGCCAATGACATCGCAAATCCCAATTACATCGAACCCGGTCAGGTGCTGGCCATCCCTGTCGTCACCCCCAACGTGCCCCCGTCCAGTTTCAAGATCATCCCCGATTCCGAGCTCGTCTACGGCCCGGCTGCCGCCAGCCTGGACGCCAGCGCCTTCGTCCAATCGAAAAACGGCTACCTGGCCCACTACCAGGAGGACGTGGACGGAGTTACCCTCGCCGGCGCCCAGGTGGTCAGACGCGTGGCCGAACAGTATTCCGTCAATCCGCGCCTGCTCCTGGCGGTGCTCGAGTACCGCTCCGGCTGGGTATTGAGCGCAGACCCCGATCCCGCCTTCAACGATTACCCCCTCGGGTACCTCGATACCAACCATAAAGGGTTATATGCTCAGCTCGCCTGGGCAGCCAACGAGCTGAGCCGCGGCTTTTACCTCTGGCAGATGAACGCCATCGCGACCTGGACGCTCGCCGATGGATCCATCGCTCCGGTCGATCCGACCATCAACGCCGGCACTGCTGGCGTTCAGCGCCTGATGGCCCTGCTCTACGGTCGGGATGATTGGCTCAAAGCCGTTTCCGCGCACGGCCTGTTCTCCACCTACCAAAACCTGTTCGGCTACCCTTTCGATTACGCCGTCGAACCGCTCCTGCCGCCCGATCTCAAGCAGCCTCCTCTCCAGCTCCCCTTCGAACCGGGTGAGGTCTGGTCCTTCACCGGCGGACCGCACGGCGGCTGGGCCGACGGCTCTGCCTGGGCCGCCCTCGACTTTGCCCCGCCCGGCGACGCCCTCGGCTGCGTCCCCAGCAGCGCCTGGGTGGTCGCCATGGCCGACGGCCTCATCCTGCGCGCCCAGAACGGCGAGGTAATCGAAGACCTGGACGGCGACGGCAACGAGGGCACCGGCTGGGTGCTGCTCTACATGCACATCTCCAGCCAGGACCGCGTCCAGCCTGGCGCGCACGTGAGAGCCGGCGACCGCATCGGCCATCCCTCCTGCGAAGGCGGCGTCTCCACCGGCACCCACGTCCACATCGCCCGGCGGTATAATGGGGTATGGATCTCCGCCGACGGCAGCCTGCCGTTCGACCTGGACGGCTGGATTTCTTCCGGCGACGGGATCAATTACGATGGGGTTTTGACACGCAATGGCCAGCGCATCGAGGCCTGGGAAGGCCGCAGGACGGAGAATCAGATCCAGCGTTAGGCGCCGGCGGCTCCGGCGCCGTTTCGTGCTGGCCGGCGCAGCCCTCGTCCTGGCCCTCTTGGCCTGCTCCAACACCTACCTGACCGCCTCCGATCTGGCTGCCACCTCCCTGGCGCTCACCGGCGGCGCGCCCACCTCACCGCATACGCCAGGTGCCATCGGCGCTGGGGGCGACCCGGCGATCCTCACCCCCGCTTCAACGCTGGTTATACCCACCGCCACCCTCGAACCGCTGCAGCCAACCACGCCTCCCCCCACGGCCACCTTCACCCCCAATCCGCAGTACTCGCCCACCCCCGTTCCCACCACCGGCCCGCCCATCCTCTACTATACCCAGGCCGGCGATACCCTGCCTGCCTTAGCGGTGCGCTTTGGCGTGGAACCCGCCCAGATCACCTCCCCCAACCCGATCTCCCCCACCTCCTTCCTCGATCCCGGCCAGCTCCTGATCATCCCCCGCACCCTCGGCGAGACCACCTCCGATCGCCAGATCATGCCCGATAGCGAGGTGGTCTACTCCCCTTCGGCCCTCGACTTCAACGTCGCCGACTTCGTTAAGCAGGCCGGCGGTTACCTGGCCTCCTACAAAGAATACCTGGGCAGCACCGGCTGGACCAGCGGCGCCGACGTGATCCAGCGCGTCGCCACCGAGAATTCGATCAACCCGCGCCTGCTCCTCTCTATCCTCGAATTCCAGTCCGGCTGGGTTTACGGCCAACCGCGCAACCTGGCCCTCACCTACTACCCCCTCGGTTATACCAATGCCGACCAGCGCGGCCTGTACGCCCAGCTCACCTGGGCCGTGGCCCAGCTCTCCGAAGGATATTATGGCTGGCGCCAGGGACTAATCGGCGACCTGACCTTCCCCGACGGTAGCAGCGTCCGACCCGCTCCCAGCCTGAATGCCGGCACGCTCGCTCTGCAGTACCTCTTTTCCCGGCTATACAATCGCCTGGAGTGGAATGGCGTCCTCTACGGCGACCAGAGCCTCCCCGCTCTACACGCCAGGATGTTCGGCGACCCTTGGGTGCGCGCCCAGGCCGTCGAACCGCTCTTCCCCGCCACCCTCACCCAGCCGAAGCTGATCCTGCCTTTCTACCCCGGCCAGGTATGGTCCTTCTCCGGGGGCCCGCACGCCGCCTGGGGTGACCCGTACACCGGCGCCCGCGCCGCCCTCGACTTCGCCCCCGCCAGCACCCAGGGCGGCTGCGTCAAATCCGATATGTGGGTGCTGGCTGCCGCCTCCGGCCTGGTGGTGCGCTCCGAGCGCGGCGTGGTCGTACTCGACCTGGATGGCGATGGGCACGAGCAGACCGGCTGGTCGCTCATGTACCTGCACATCGCCACCGATGGTCGCATCCCCCTCGGCCGGACAGTTAACGTCGGCGACCCCATCGGTCACCCCTCCTGCGAAGGCGGCCAGGCCACCGGCACCCACGTCCATATCGCCCGCAAATACAACGGCGAGTGGATCCTCGCCGGCGGCCCCTTGCCCTTCGATCTGTCCGGCTGGATCGCCCACGCCGGCGCCGATCCTTACCAGGGCACCCTCACCAGAGGGGATAAGACCATCACCGCCTGCCCCTGCGGCTCTATCGAAACCAATATCGTCCGCTCCCCGGACGACAATTGACCTGACCTCGGGAAGACATTCGCAGCCCATTCGCATTCAGATCGGATCAGTTCCCTCGGACGATATGATTTGCCGCCCACAAACAAATTCGCCCTTGCCGCGAGAAGACTCCGCTTGATCGAATCGTCATGATCGAGGGTGGAGACCGATGCCTGATTCATCTTTGTCTCGCCGTGAATTTCTGCGCCTTCTCACCGCCATGGGAGGAGCGGCCGCTTTGGCTTCTGTCCTGGAATCATGCTCCAGGGCCGGTATCGCCCAGCAGAACGAGCTCCCTCCCACCCACACCCTTCAAAGCCCTGCGCCCGTTCAGGAATGGACCTCGACCGCCACGCCTGTTCCGCTAAAACCGGCGCCGACCCAAACCGCCCTTGCTCCGTCGGACACCCCGACCAGGATAGTGGATGACAAAGCCAGGGTGGCTTTTGTCAAGACGAACCATCGCGCCGAAGGTGTACGCCAGGCGATCGACCTGTTGGGGATCAATCCCGTAGCAGGTAAACGAGTCTTCCTGAAGCCCAATTTCAACAGCGCCGACCCGCCGCCTGGTTCCACCCACCCCGACGTCCTGATCGCCCTGGTGACAAAGCTTAAAGAAATGGGCGCCCAGACCATTGCCGTGGGTGATCGGAGCGGTATGGGCAACACCCGCCAGGTCATGGAAAAGATCGGCGTTTTTAAATGGGCACAGGAAATGGGTTTTGACGCCCTCGTCTTCGATGAACTCCCGCCAGAGGATTGGGTGATGATCCAGCCGCCCAACAGTCACTGGGAGCGAGGCTTCCCCTTTGCTCGCCCATGCCTGGAGGCAGAGGCGTTGGTGCAGACTTGCTGCTTGAAAACTCACCGTTACGGGGGACATTTCACCATGTCATTGAAGAATTCCGTCGGGATGGTTGCGAAGCGGATTCCGCAAGTAAATCATGATTTTATGCAGGAGCTGCATTCTTCCTCACATCAACGCAGCATGATCGCTGAAATCAACACGGCTTACACATCCGCATTGATCGTTTTAGACGCCGTCGAAGCATTTATTTCTGGCGGCCCGGATATTGGGCAACGCGTAGAACCGGAAGTGGTTTTAGCGGGCGCTGATCGCATCGCCCTGGACGCGGTTGGAGTGGCCATCCTGCGATACGTTGGCTGTAAAACCGAGGCCAGTCGCGGAAAGATCTTTGCCCAAGAACAAATCGCCAGAGCGGTTGAGTTGGGTTTAGGCGTCGACAGTCCGGAAAAAATTGAATTCATTACCGGCGATGCGGATAGTGCGAATTATAGCAACAGCATCAAAGAAGTGTTGTTGGCCGGGTGATCCCCGGCGCTGGTTGATCCAATCACCGGCCAAGGCGGTGGTAACAATTTATCCAGCGGACTCCCCCCTTCCTACTGGCCTCAAATCTCAAACACTTCGCGTCATGAATACCCAACGGACCAGACCCTGCCGAGCCCTCGTAGCACCGCGTTCCCACTATCCCCTTTGTGTTCTTCGTGATCTTGAAGGTGAAGAATCCCCCACCCCTTTTGTGATAAGATTCCCCCAGCCATTTCCACCCAAGGAGTCCGTACCATCTACCACCCGCAAAAAACCGCCTGCGCCCTAGCCGCAGCCCTCCTGATCCTCTCCCTGGCCGCCTGCCTGCCCCAACAGCCCGCCCCGGCCGAAGCCGGCTTCCCGCTCCCCCCCCCCCCCCCGCCCGCCGACCAGCCCACCGCCACCCCCCTCCCGACCCGCCCGGTCTACCAGCCGGGCCAGCTCGTCGACTACCAGGCCCAGGACGGCGACGTGCTCCCCGGCCTGGCCGCCCATTTCAACACCACCGTCGATGAGATCCTCAAGGCCAACCCCATCATCCCCAGGGATGCCACCACTCTGCCCGCCGGCCTGCCGATGAAGATCCCCATCTACTACCAGCCGCTGTGGGGCTCGCCCTTCAAGATACTCCCCGATAGCCTTTTTGTGGACGGCCCCGCCCAGGTTGGCTTCAACACCGATGCCTTTGTCGCCGCCCACCCCGGCTGGCTTAAGGGCTACATCGAGTACGCCTCCCAGGCCAACCGTTCTGGGGCCGATATCGTCGACACCATTGCCGTCAACTACAGCGTCAGTCCGCGTTTGCTGCTGGCTCTTCTCGATTACCAGACTGGCGCCCTGACCTCCCCTGTCCCCCCTTCCAACCTGGGCGACTACCCCCTCGGCTACCGCGACTACGCCCACAAGGGCCTCTACATGCAGCTCAACTGGGCCGCCAACGCCTTGAACAACGCCTACTACGCCTGGAAGTACGGCCAGCTTCGCTCCTTTGACCTCCAGGACGGCCGCATGGTGCGCCCCGACCCCTGGCTCAACCCCGCCAGCGTTGCCCTGCAGGCCTACTTCGCCGCTGCCCTCCCCCCCGACCAGTACGACCACGCCGTCTCTCCTCAGGGCTTCTACCAGACCTACCTCAGCCTGTTCGGCGACCCTTGGGCGGGTGTCCAACCGCACATCCCCGGCAGCCTGCGTCAGCCGGAGCTGCGTCTGCCCTTCGCCGCCGGCGAATCGTGGGCCTTCACCGGCGGTCCGCACACCGGTTGGGGCGATGGCGCGCCTTACGCTGCCCTCGACTTCGCCCCGCCCTCGCTGGTCGGCGGCTGCGTCCCTACCGCTGAGATGGTCACCGCCATGGCGCCCGGTGTCATCGCCCGTGCCGACCCCGGTTTAGCCGTCGAGGATCTGGACGGCGACGGCCACGAGCAGACCGGCTGGGATATCCTCTATTTGCACCTGGATCACGGCGGCATGCTCTCGGTCGGCATGACCATCAAGTCTGGTGATCCCCTCGGCCACCCTTCCTGCGAGGAGGGCCGCGCCACCGGCACCCATATCCACATCGCCCGCAAGTACAACGGCGAGTGGCTCCCCGCCGACAGCCCCGTGCCCTTCAACCTCGAAGGCTGGATCGCCCACGCCGGCGCCGACGCTTATCTGGGCACCCTCACCCGCTACTCACGCACCGTCAACGCCTGCACCTGCTCCGACCAATCCAGCCAGATTCGCTCCGAAGCCAGATGAACCCGTGCCTGCCCTGCAGTCCCGCTGTCCCCACCCCGACCGTCGCGTGCAGCACTGGCGCGGCGCGGCATTTCCACCATGACTGACCTGCGTGTGCTCATCATCGCCGCCGACCCGCTGGCGCGCAGCGGGCTGGCCTCCCTGCTGACCGGCCAGCCTGGCCTTGATATCGCCGGGCAGAGCGACGGCGCCGGAGACCTGGCCGCCGAGATCGAGGTCTACCAGCCGGACGTGATCCTCTACGACCTGGGCTGGGACGCATCCGCCCTGCTCGAGCGCCTCCAGGATTTGCCCGCCGGCGGCCCCCCGGTGCTGGCCCTCATCCCCGAGCAGGGCCTGGTCGCCCGCGTCTGGCCGGGGCTGGCCATCGGCGCTTTGCGCCGCCAGGCCGACGCTCCCCGCCTGGCAGCCGCTTTGGAGGCCGTCAGCCGCGGCCTGGCCGTCCTCGACCCGACCTACGCCGCCTCCATGCGCGAGCCTCCTCCGGCCGCCCTGCCCGAGCTGGAGGAAGCCCTTACCCCGCGCGAACTGGAAGTGCTGCGCGCCGTGGCTGAGGGACTTTCGAACAAGGCCATCGCCCTGCGCCTGGGTATCAGCGAGCACACGGTCAAGTTCCACGTCAACACCATCCTGGGCAAGCTGGGTGCGCAGAGCCGTACCGAGGCCGTCGTGCGCGCCACCCGCCTCGGTCTGATTGCCCTGTAAGCCTGGTCGTTTTTCCGGGCGGCGGCTGCTCGAATGAGGGATGGAGCCGCCAAGCAGCCACGCTACACTGAATGCGCAATCAAAGACATTCAAGGAGGATCAATAACGATGGCTGACGCATTTGCAAATTTGTCGGCTGCTCTGGTAAAGGCCGTGGAAAGTGCTTCTCCCGCCGTGGTGCGCGTTGAAGCGCGCCGGCGTTTCCCCGCCAGCGGTTTTGTCTGGTCGGCGGATGGGATCATCCTGGCCGCCAGCCACGCCGTGCAGCGCGAGGACAACCCCACTGTTGGTCTGCACGGCGGCGCTAGCCTGAATGCGGCCTTCCTCGGCCGCGACGAGAACACCGACCTGGCGGTATTGCGCGTCCAATCCTCTGACCTGCAGCCCCTGGCGCCAGCCGGAGAGATACAGGTCGGGCAGCTTGCCCTGGCGCTCGCTCGTCCGGCCGAGGGCGTCCAGGCCAGCCTGGGGATGGTCAGCGCACTGGGTAAGGATTTCCGCGCCTGGGGCGGTGCCCGCCTGGAGGGCTTCCTGCGCGCCGAGGTGACTCTCTATCCCGGTTTCTCCGGCGGCCCGCTGGTCGACTCCGCCGGGCGGCTGATTGGCATGAACACCTCCGCCCTGCTGCGTGGTGAACCCCTCACCATAATGACCGCTCTTCTCGCCCGCCAGGTGGAGGCCATCCTGGCCCACGGCCGCGTCCGCCGCGGTTTCCTGGGCGTCGGCTCGCAGCCGGTCCGCCTGCCGCCTGCGCTGGCCTCTCAGCTCGGCCAGGAGACCGGTTTGCTGCTCGTCTCGGTTGAGCCAGGCAGTCCGGCGGATAAGGCCGGCCTGCTGCTCGGGGATGTTCTGGTGGCGCTGGAAGACGCCCCCATCCGCCATCCCGCCGACCTCCTCGCCGCGCTCAGCTCAGACCGCGTCGGCCAGGAAGTGTCCCTGCGCCTCCTGCGCGGCGGAGAGCTGAAAACAATGAAAGTCGTTGTTGGGGAAAGATGAGGAGTTCGATCTTCGATCGATTGCCTACATCCCCGAAAAGTTTAGCGTAGACTGGAAGTAGATGGGTTGTTCTCGTAAGAGAACGAATTTTTAAAAGCCGTCATCTCACGCCGCTTCGAGAATCGTCACCTTGTGCTCGATCGGCACCACTTTGGCCAGCATCGCTTGCGCCGGGCAGTACTTGGTGGCCGATAGCTCGATGGCCCGATCCACCGCCGCTGGATCCACATGATGGCCGGTCACCACATACTCGATCACGATGTGGGTGAACACGTGCGGGTGCTCGCTTGCTTGCTCAGCGTGGACGCGCACCTCGAAGCCGCTCACCTCCTGCTGTTTCTTCTGCAGGATGGAGATGACATCCATAGCCGTGCACGCGGCCAGCCCGGTCGCGATCAGTTCCATCGGGCGGAAACCGTCGTTGTCTCCCCCTACCGTGGGACTTGCCCCCAGTGGCACACTGAAACCGGTGTCGGCGGTGCCGGTGAAACTCAAGCGCCCCTTCCAGGTCACTTTAGCATTCATTTGCTCATCGACTCCTTACGAAGAAATTGGGGAAAGCATTGCTCTAATCGAGCTGGATTGTAGACCTGGCTTTTCCATCCACCCAATCTTACCACGCGCCGCGGCATGATGGCCACCAGCACCAGGGGATTTCGAATAGAAATTTAACTCCGTTACTTCTTCTTCTCGATAATCCATCAGTTAGATTCGTTGTGAAAGGATCGTAAACAGCCCCATAATTCCAAACACGACAGCAATCACCCTGCCCAGAGCCTGTTCATTAATTTGATTGGCAAAGCGGCTGGCCAGTGACCCGCTCAGAATAGTCCCCAGCGAGGCGCCAATCATCGGCAGCAGGGGCAAATTTCCAATCATCGCATGTCCCAATGCTCCAGATGCCGTGGTTAAACCCATGATCAGCGTAGAAGTCCCCACAGCATGGTGCAGGTCATATCCTAGCAGAATGAGGGCGAACATGAACATCATTCCGCCGCCGGCACCGAACATTCCGCTGAAGGCACCGATTACCAGGCCAATAACGGCGCTGGCGGCCATGGCATGTCTTTCGAGCTGGCTGGTGAATCTTGAGGTTTGCAGCCAATTTAAGTTGCTCTGCGTGCCAAAGCGCCAGAAAAATATCGCGCTGATAATGGTAAATACGCCAAACCCGCCGCTTATTCCCGCTCCAGGGACGAATGCGGAAAGCCGGCTGCCTATCTGAGCGCCCAGGACAGCTGTCAGGGCAATCCATATCCCTTCGCGCAGATTCACGCTCTTGTGGCGTTGGTAAACCAGGGTGACAACGATGGAAGCGAACATGTCCACCGCAAGGCTGATGCCGATGGCCTGATGGGCGCTGTAACCCAGCAAGATCATTCCAGGCACAACCACAGCCACGCCGCTGGAGCCCATCAGCCCGGTCAAAATACCGGCAAATACGCCGATCAAGAGCGCAGGGAGAAGGATTGGCTCGATCATGCTTTTGCTCGACCTTGCCGTAATTCAAATCCCTTGGAGACAATGTGTCTGGATGGTAGGGTTAAAATCAGAGCCATGCGAATCAGATGCCCGATCATTTTCCTATCCCCGCATCGCCTATTGTATTACGGATGAATGAATCAAAGATGAATTTGCAAAATTAAAACAAGGAGCGAATGGCTCCTTGTTTTTAATGTGAACGTCCCAACCGCTCTAAATGGCCCTTCTAATCTCCGCTACCAGGTGGCTCTCCGGCACTGCGCCGATCACCGTCCCAGCGTGGCCGTTGATCGAAGTCTGCGGTACACCGGAAACGCCAAATTCATCCGACAGCTCGGGGAATTCCATGGCTTCGATCATCTCAGCCTCCACCATGGGGCTTTCCAGCGCCATTTGGTGAGCGAGTACCACGGCCCGCGGGCAGTATGGGCAGGTCGGAGTGACAAACACCTGCAAGCGAACCGGTTTTTCCAGGCTCTTCAGGAACGCACGCGTCTCTTCGCTCAATCCGCTCTCGCGCTGTGACACAATGATCAGATCGTTGATCAGCGAGGTGAACTCATGTCCCGATGGGATACCCGCGTAGCGGATACCGTAATCGATGATCCTTTCGCCGTCCTTTGCTGCAATCACAATTCCTGGCGTCTTATCGACATGATACTGGCGCGCCACCTCGGCTTGCCGGTCGATGTCATAAACCTCCAGGCTGAGCTTCTCGGAAAGCGCAGTCACCTCTTCCAGGAGCTGACGCGTGTCAGGGCAGTACATGCAGTCATTCTGGTCTTCGAAGAAAAGCACCTGAACCGGCTCCTTCAGGCCGGCGAAAACTTCGCGCACCTGACTTTCGATCTGCTCGTTGAGCAATTCGCCCATCTGCTTATTATCCTCCTCACCCCACCGGGGTTAATCAGTTGTCATTTATCAGGTAAAGCTGCCGCTCTCGCTGAAGCCACATTCCGGGCAGACCAGATTGAGCAGGCCATCGTAATCCAGCCTGCCGTGGCCGCAGCGCGGGCAAATCCGGCCCGCTTCGAGCGGCATCGGGTCCTTATTTTCCGTCAGATCGCCCTTCCAGACGGGAAGACTGGCGGGCCTGTCGGAATCGCGCCTGTCCGCGGATTTCTCACCGTCCTGGGGCGCCTTGAACGCCGATTTCAAGCCTCTTTACCTCAACTCAATTAGATGCACGCCCTTTTCAAAAGTGGCAATTCGCTTCAAAACCTTGGGAATGCAATCATCCCTCATTTTTTTTCTGGTTGGCCGGCGGCATGGGAGCTGGTTTCGTCAGGAAATCATCCAGCTTCAAACGGTAGAAGAGCCGCGCGCGCACATCGGCGGGCACGCCGGTGACCGGGTTGGCCTCGCGGTATAGATCGATCGTCTTGCGCAGTGTATCCACCACGATTCGGCAATCCTGACATTGCGCCATATGCTTTTCAAGCTCGGTGCACAATGAATCGCTCAGGCTGCCGTCGATGTAATCCCCAAGCAAGACCATCAGGTTCTTACATTCTTGAGTGCGGATCATCACTGTTTTCCTTCCATCATTTTTTCGCCGTAATACACCGATAATCGCTCGCGCAACCGCAGACGGGCGCGCAGCAGGCGCGTCTTCACCGCTGTTTCGGTCAGCTCCAATGCCTCAGCCGTCTCGCGGATGGACAGACCTTCGATGTCGCGCAACAAGAACACCACTTTCAAACTCGCCGGCAGCTCATTGATTGCCATTTCCAGCAGGCGCCGGCCTTCGTCGGAAAGCAGCTCTTCCTCGGGCAGGGAACGCCAGTCCACGATCTCCGACGGCTCAATGTCGCCTTCCGCGCCTTCACGCTCTTCGTCCAATGAGGCGACCGGGCCTTTCCGCTGGCGTAGGATCATCAGGGCTTCGTTGACTGCGATGCGGTAGATCCAGGTGGACAGGCTAGACCGTCCTTCGAATTCACCCAGGTGATTGTAGACCTTGAGGAAGGTTTCCTGGAGCGCATCTTCCGCATCCTGCTCATCGCCCAAGATCTTGATCGCCAGCCGGTACACCGGTCCGGAAAAGGCGTCCACCAGACGGGCAAATTCCGCCCGGTCACCCTTGCGCAGCGCCTCGACAGAAAATTCGGGCTGCGTGGCTGTTTCAATCATTTAGATGCCATCTCCATTGAAAAGTTACCCCTGTTCGACCTCTCGACCCGATCCGCATCAGGGAAGATGATGCCTTTCCAGGAAGAGGAAAAATCTTACAAACAGATAGAATGGATCAGCGTGAGCTTGCGTTTCACGATAGCGGCCAGGTGGGCAGCGCGTCGAACTCCAGGCTGTCCTTTTGGCCGCGCACAAAACGAAAATAGCCAGCCGATGCAATCATCGCAGCGTTGTCTGTGCACAGCGAGAGAGCCGGTATGTGCACCGGATATTCATCCTGGCCGAGGAACGCCTCTCGCAGGGCGCGATTGGCCGAAACGCCGCCGGCCACCAGGATTTCTTTGGCTTTGTAGGTGCGCGCCGCCTGCAGGGTTTTACTGAAGAGCACATCCACCACTGCAGCCTGGAAGCTGGCCGCCAGATCGGCCACCGGCAGCGGCCGTTTTTCCTCCTCGAACGAGCGTACTGTGCGCAGGACAGCCGTCTTTAGGCCGCTAAATGAGAAATCCCAGGTGCCGTCTAGCCGGGCGCGCGGGAAGGAGAAGGCGCGCGGATTGCCCTCTGCGGCTGCCTTCTGGATGGCTGGCCCACCCGGGTAACTCAGCCCGAGCAGCCGCGCCACCTTGTCGAAGGCCTCACCAGCGGCATCGTCCAGCGTCGCGCCGAGCCGCTGGTAATCCAGGTGCGAGCGCATTAAGATCAACTCAGTATGGCCACCCGAGACAAGCAGCGCCAGAAGAGGGAACTGGGGAGCAGGCGGTTCCTGGTCATCCGCCGGATAGACCCACGAGGAGTAGATGTGGCCTTCGAGGTGGTTGACGCCGATGATTGGCAGCTCTCGACCCAAGGCTAGACCTTTCGCCATGTTGATGCCCACAACCAGTGACCCGGCCAGGCCCGGACCGCGCGTCACCGCGATGGCGTCTACGTCGGCCAGGCTCAGATGGGCCTGCTGCAAAGCCTGCTCTACGATGGCGTAGATGGTGCGGACATGCTGGCGCGATGCCACCTCGGGGAATACACCCCCATACTGGGCATGCAGATCAATCTGTGATGCGACCACGTTCGATAATAACGCCCGCCCGTTTTCTACCACCGCTGCAGCCGTCTCATCGCACGAAGTTTCGATCCCTAATATTCGCGCCGGAGGCAGATGGTCGTCAGATTTGCTGGCAATCATGGCATTAATCTTACCATTATTATCCGCTAATGGCGGACGGGAAGGACAAAATCGTAAGGATATTCAGCCAGGCGTTCGAATGTTCCATCGGGGTTGGCGAGGTAAGTGTCCTCCAATCGCACACCCAAACCCTTTTCAGGATAATACAACCCAGGCTCAATGGTGAAGACAGCGCCTGGAGTGAGCGTGTCCCCTAAATCTTCATCTACCGAGAAACTCGGACGCTCATGCACGTACAACCCGACCCCGTGCCCCAGCCCATGCACATATCCACGCTGCGTGCCGGGCTCACTGTGTTGCGTGGGGTGACCTTGCTTCTCAAAAAGGTCCCAGGCTCGCCGCTGGTAGTCTGAGCAGCGTGCACCCATGCGCAGCTCACGAACCACTGTATCGTATATCTGGCGGACCTGCTCGTACACCGCCAGGGCCTCGTCGGTAGCATATCCAAGACACCAGGTGCGGGTAAAATCGTAATAATAACCGCCGCCTTTTTCGCAAGGGAAGATGTCGAACACGATTGTTTGACCCAGACGCAAGGGGGCCGCGTCATCCCCTGAGGAATGCGGAAGAGCGGCATCCACACCGCTCGCGAAGATCGTACCCTCCGGGTTTTCTGCGCCCAACTCGGCCAGCCAAAGATCGATGCGCCGTTTCACATCCCCGATCGTGACCGGCTTTCCATCCGGATGGGTGAGCATTTCATTCATGACAACCTGTGAGCTGAGGAACTCGGCCGTGCGGCCCACCACTTCGATGGTTATCATCCCCATATGACGGATACGGGCCATCTCCTGCTCGTCCTTGGTAAGCATGGCTTTCTTTATCAGGTGATCGCCGGTCTCCCCTACAATCTCCAAACCGGGCGCTAGGCTTTTTAAATGATTTAGAATCGCCCAGGCAGCGCCGGCATCCACCGCCCCATAGACGGCCACCCGGCCATGGGTGACGCCCGCTTCTAACAGCGCCTCGTGATACAGTCGCGCCCTGGCCTTGGCGAAATCGCCGCCCAACTCTCGATGCCATTCCCGCATGGGATAATCCTCGAAGCGTTTCAATCGCAATCCACTGCGCTCAGCCTCGCCGCGTTCCATATCGCGGTGGAAAAGGATCGCCTCGTTTCCGCGTTTCTTGACCAAAATCGCATCGGAGACGTGAGCGACGCCGGTGAAATACACCATCGGCGGATTGTGCATGGCCGCACCGACTACCAATATCGCATCCAGATGGCGTTCATTCATTAAACGGTCTAAATCAGCTTTCATTGGCAATCATCTCTCCTTCACATATGGAAATCCTCATTCCGCTCCGCACACGGAAAGGGATAGAGAATGCAAATCGCCGCGAATCGTTAATAATTTTCTTCCAGCGCGACCCGTAAGCCATTTAACAATTCGTCTTCTTGTTCTGGAAGCACCGTGCGCGGATCAAGAACCACGCGCTCAGATGCTACTCGGGCAACTACCGGCGGTTGGCAACGGCGCAAACGCGCCAGGAAGCGTGTTGGATGAGCCGGACTTAAAACCAGCAAATAAGTTGGCAGCGTCTCCCCGGGTAGAGAACCGCCGCCTACCGTCGATTCGCCGGCGACAACCTCGCCTACTGTCAGCATCCCTGCCCACCTTTCAGCGCGTGCGCGCAGTTCTTCCGGCCTGGCGGCGATCATGCGCCAGACGGGTATGGCGCTCTCAGCCCGCCCTGTGAGGTAGTGAACGAGCGTGGCTGACAGCGCAGCCAGACACAGCTTATCTGCGCGGAGCGCCCGCGTCAGCGGGTGTTTCTTCATTTTTGCCACCAGATCTGCTTTTCCAAGAGCAATACCTGCCTGTGGACCGCCTAGCAGTTTGTCCCCCGAGAAACACACCAGATCGGCGCCGGCGGCAAGGGATTCCTGCACCATCGGTTCGTGGCCGAGGCCGAAGCGCGCCGTGTCCAGCATTGCGCCTGAGCCCAGATCGTGCACCAGTAGTGCGCCATGGGCGTGCGCCACCCGCGTCACCTCTTCCAGCGACGGCTCGTCATAGAACCCCACGATGCGGAAATTCGAGTGATGCGCGACCAGAACCATGGCGGTGGGTTGTTCCAAAGCCGATTCGTAGTCGGACAGGTGTACGCGGTTGGTCGCGCCTATCTCCACCAAACGCGCTCCGGATTGGGCCATCACCTCCGGTACACGGAAACCGCCGCCAATTTCCACCAACTGGGTGCGCGAGATGACCACCCGCCGGCGGCGCGCCAGAGCGGTCAATGCCAGCAAAACGGCGCCGGCATTGTTGTTCACCACCAATGCCGCCTCCGCCCCGCTCAGGCGCGTGAGCAATTTCTCTGCATGGATCAGGCGCGTTCCACGCACACCACGCTCGAGGTCGAATTCCAGGTTGGAATATCCGGCGCCCGCCCACTGCAGAGCGTTTGCAGCCTCTGCACTCAGCGGTGCTCGTCCCAGGTTCGTGTGCAACACCACCCCGGTGGCATTGATCACCGGCATCAAGCTGGGTGTAATCCACTCCATCAGCCTTTCACGGGCCATATCCAGGATCTTTCCCGCCGATGGCAGCTCCTTGCCGTACGGATGCCCGGCGCGGATCTCTTCAAGGCTCTCGCGTACGGCTTCCAGGGTCATCACCCGGCCATATTCTTCGATTAGGCGCTTCGTTTGGGGATCCTGGAGTAATTGATCGACCGAAGGGAGGGCGCGCAGGCTGCGCCGGTTCAGGCCTGGGGCTTCCACCGGCTCCTCTCCCGCAGCCTGAGCAGACTTTCGACCACAATAAGGATGAGCGCCAGCACCGCCGCCCAGACGGGCGTCAGCACCCGGCCGAGCTGCAACCAGGCAAGCGTGCTTCCGTAGACGCCCACCCAGATGGATTGGCGCAGGATGACCCCCGGCTCGACTGGCGGTTGGCTGGGGAAGCGCACGTGAAAAAAATAGATCACCGGCAGGGATGTACCGCTGAGCGCCATCACCCCCAGGCAAAAGAACAGCCATCGCGGGCCAAGGGTGGGCAGGGTGAACAGGATTACCACCGCCAGCCCTCCCCAACCAACGACAGACAGCACCGCTGCAGTCGGCAAGAAATCGATGAATGAACGTGGTTTGTTCGCTTCCACAGCGCCCGCTCCCTGATTGGATTGATTATATACCACTCACCGATTAAGCCCAAAGGTATTGACGATCCATTTTCTTTTGATTTTTCCCGACATATGTGGTAAACTTCGCTTCAATTACAACTCAGCTCATCCAGAGAGGCGGAGGGACCGGCCCTGTGAAGCCTCGGCAACCCCTGTGTCTGGCGCACAGAAGGTGCCAATTCCGGCAGAGCCCGACAATAGTCGGGTGATCTGGAAGATGAGGAAGCCCGTACGAAACGACTGCCTCTCCTATCCAGAGAGGCATTTTTGTATAGACGGAGACCCTTATGAGCCTACGCACCTACACCAACCGTCGCTATTTGGACGCCTTGCAGGACCGCGTGCTGATCTTTGATGGCGCCATGGGCACCAATCTGCAGTTGATGAACCTGACCGCCGAGCAGTTTGGCGGCGAGCGCACCAAAGGCTGCAATGATTATCTGGTCATCACTTACCCCCAGGCGGTCGAGGCCGTCCACCGCTCCTTCCTCGACGTTGGCGTAGACGTGATCGAGACGAACACCTTCCGCGCCAACCGCATCACTCTCGGCGAGTACGGCCTCGCGGCTCGTGTGAACGAGATCAATCGTGCGGCAGCCCAGCTCGCCCGACGCCTGGCGGATGAATACAGCGCGGGCGGCCAGCCCCGCTTCGTGGCCGGCTCCATCGGCCCCTCCGGGAAACTACCCTCCATGAACGATCCGGAGATGTCGAATATCACATTCGACGACCTGGCCGATGTGTTCCGTGAGCAGGTCGTGGGGCTGATCCAGGGGGGCGTCGACTTGCTCCTGATCGAGACTTCCCAGGACATTCTGGAAGTCAAAGCCGCCATCGACGGCGTCCAACGCGCATTTGCTGAAACCGGCGCCCGTCTGCCTTTGCAGGTGCAGGTCACTTTGGACACCACCGGGCGCATGCTGCTCGGCACCGACATCGCCGGTGTACTCGCAATCCTCGATGGCCTGCCCATTGATGTGATCGGATTGAACTGTTCCACAGGACCGGATTACATGCGCGAACCAATCCGCTACCTGGGTGAGCAGGCTTCCCTGCCGGTTTCCTGCATACCGAATGCGGGTTTGCCGCTCAACGTGGATGGGCAGGCGGTCTATCCCCTGCAGCCTGAGCCGTTCGCCGAAACGCTGGCCGAGTTCGTGGAGAAAAACCACATCAGCGTGGTGGGTGGATGCTGTGGCACCACGCCAGCTCATCTCAAGCGGCTGGTCGAGCGGCTGCGCGGCAGACCCCATCCGCCCCGTCCAGTGCTGACCATCCCACGTCTGGCCTCCGCTACCCAGGCGGTTCCCATGCTCCAGGAACCCAAACCATTTTTGATTGGCGAGCGTCTCAACACTCAGGGCAGCCAGAAGTTCAAACAACTGATCCTGGCTGGCGACTTTGATGGCATCCTCTCCATGGCCCGCCAGCAGATCGAAAGCGGCGCCCACGCCCTGGATGTGTGCGTGGCCCTCACCGAGCGCGCCGACGAGGTGGACTTGATGGGCCAAACCGTCAAATCGCTCTCGGCCGTAGTCCGCGCTCCGCTGGTGATCGATACCACAGAACCAGACGTAATGGAAGCCGCGCTTAAAAACGCCGCCGGCCGCTGTCTGCTCAATTCCACCCATCTGGAATCCGGCCGCGCTAAGTCCGAGCGCATCTTTTCTCTGGCCCGCCGCTACAACGCTGCAGTGATCTGCCTGACGATCGACGAGCAGGGGATGGCTAAGACCGCCGAGCGCAAGCTCGAAGTGGCCGAGCGGCTCTATCACATCGCCGTCGATGAGTTCGGGCTGCGTCCCTGCGACCTGGTGTTCGACCCCCTTACCTTCACCCTGGCCACGGGGGACGCGGAGTACAGCCGTTCGGCCATCGAAACATTAGAAGGCATTCGGCGCATCAAAGCGGCTCTGCCTGGCGTATTGACCTCACTGGGCGTCAGCAACGTCTCATTTGGTCTGTCGCCGGCGGCGCGCGCAGTGCTCAACTCCGTGTTTCTCTACCACGCCGTCCTGGCCGGACTGGATATGGCCATTGTCAATCCAGCTCATATCACCCCCTACGCCGACATCCCCTCCGAGGAACGCCGCCTGGCCGAGGATTTGATCTATGACCGGGCCCCTGATGCCTTACAGCGCCTGATCGAACACTTCGATCAGAACGCGGCCGCCGGGGCGAACACGGACGCCCGCAAAGAGCCCACCGAGGGGATGACCGCCGAGCAGCGCCTCGCCTGGCGCATCCTGCACCGCCACAAAGAGGGCGTCGAGGCCGACATCGACGAAATTCTCGCCCGCGCGCCAGAACATGCGCGCTCACAGGCGGCCGTCGCGGTGCTGAATACCGTTCTTCTGCCCGCCATGAAAGAAGTGGGCGATAAATTCGGCGCCGGAGAGCTGATCCTCCCGTTCGTGCTTCAATCCGCTGAGGTGATGAAGAAAGCCGTTGCGCACCTGGAAAAGTATCTCGAGCGCAAGGAGGGCGTAACGAAAGGACGGATCGTTTTGGCCACCGTTTACGGCGACGTCCATGATATCGGCAAGAATCTGGTCAAAACCATCCTCTCCAACAATGGATACCAGGTGATCGACCTGGGTAAGCAAGTCCCCGCGGAGACCATCATTTCGCGCGCCATCCAGGCTCAGGCCGATGCCATCGGTCTGAGCGCCCTGCTGGTCAGCACCAGCAAGCAGATGCCGCTGATCGTCAATGAGTTGCATCGGCGCGGACTTAAGATTCCCGTGCTCATCGGTGGAGCCGCCATCAACCGGCGTTTCGGCCGGCGCATCCTGCTCACCGATGCGGGCGAGTTTTACGAGCCAGGTGTGTTTTTCTGCAAGGACGCCTTCGAGGGTCTCGCCACCATGGATGCCCTGACGGATGGAGACCAACGTTCGGAGTTAATCGAACGCATCCACCGCGAGGCGGAGTTCGAGCTGGGGAAGCCATCCCGTAGCGCTGCGGACAGGGGCGGCGCGCTTCAACGTTCAAACGTCGGCCGCGCGACCGTCATCCCCCGACCGCCGAGTTGGGGTCCGAGGGTGGTTGAGGAGATGCCGCTCGAGATCGTGTTCCAGTACCTGCCCAAGAACGAACTTTTCCGCCTCTCATGGGGCGCTAAAAACACCCATGGCGAGGATTGGCAAAAACTGGAGGCTGAATACGAGGAGCGCCTGCTGCGCTTGGAAAAGCAGGCCATCCGCGAAGGGTGGCTGCGTCCACGCGCCGTGTATGGTTACTGGCCTGCCCAATCCGAAGCCGATGACCTGATCATCTATGAACCTGGCAGCGTGGCAGCCGGCTCACCCGCCGAACTGACCCGTTTTACCTTTCCACGCCAGCCATCCGGCGATCATCTCTGCCTGGCAGATTATTTTGCGCCGCTCGAATCGGGCGTGCTCGATGTGGTCGCCTTTCAGATAGTCACCGTGGGCGACCGCGCTACGGAGCTCATCGCCCGCTTACAAGAAGCCGGAGATTACAGTGAAGCGTATTTCATTCACGGTCTCTCTGTACAGACTGCGGAAGCCACCGCAGAATACCTTCACCGCCACGTCCGCCGCGAGCTGGGGTTGCCTGCAGATCAGGGCAAACGCTACTCGTGGGGCTATCCGGCCATCCCCGAGCTGTCCGACCACGCCAGGGTATTCCAGCTCCTGCCGGCCGAGAGCAAACTGGGTATGCGCCTGACGCCCGCTTTTCAGCTCGTGCCCGAGCAATCCACGGCTGCCATCATCGTCCACCACCCCGAAGCGAAATACTTTAATATCGGTGAGACGCGGGTGGAACAACTGACAAAAGGTTAACTTCTGGAGGGCAACATGGCTGCGACGGCAAGATTTTGGGAGATACTCGATTCAGGCCGCCCGCTGCTCTCGGATGGAGCCATGGGTACCGAGCTGCATAACCGCGGTGTCAGCTTTGATGAGTGTTTCGATGAGCTGAATCTGACCAATCCAGCGCTGGTAGCCGAGGTCCATCGCGAATACATCGACGCCGGCTCTCAAATGATCCAGACCAACACCTTTGGCGCCAACCGCTATAAGCTGGCCCGCCATGGTCTGGAAGACCGTGTGGCAGAGATCAATCGCGCCGGCGTCGAATTGGCGCGCCGCGTGGTTTTGGCCTCTTTCAAAGAGGTGCTCATTGCTGGAGATGTAGGTCCCCTGGGTGTGCGCCTTGCCCCATTCGGGCGCGTACAACCCGAGCAGGCTCGCGAAGCTTTCTCCGAGCAGATCGCTGCTCTGGCAGAAGCTGGTGCTGATTTGATCCTCATCGAAACCATGTCCGATTTATTCGAGGCGCGCGAGGCCATTCAGGCGGCTCATCAGACCGCTCCTGACCTGCCGGTGGTGGCTTCGATGACATTCACCCGCGACGACCGCACTCTGCTCGGCGATCCGCCCGCCAAGATCGCGCGCGGCTTGCACGAGGCTGGCGCCGACGTCATCGGCATTAACTGCTCCGGCGGACCGCTCCAATTGCTGCGCATTCTCAAGCAAATGCGGCAGGTGCTGCCGGAAGGCCGTTTCTCGGTGATGCCAAACGCCGGCTGGCCAGAGCAGGTGGGCGGTCGCATCATGTACCCGGCAGGCCCGGAGTATTTCGGCCAGTATGCCCTGTCCTTCTGGCAAGCCGGCGCCAACGTGATCGGCGGGTGCTGCGGCACCACTCCCCGTCACATCGAGCAGATGCGCCGCGCCATGGATGAAGCTCATTTGCCGCTGGACGCAAACGGCGCTCCTGCTCAACCAGCCGATCACGAGGACAATCAGGAAAGCCCTGAAGCCCCTACTTCATTAGCCCAGAAGCTGGCAGCCGGCAAATTTGTCATCGCGGTCGAAACTGATCCGCCGCGTGGTTTTTCCACTCATAAGCTGCTCGCCGGCGCCAGCCTGATGGCCGAGGCCGGCGCAGACGTGATCGATGTGGCCGATAGTCCGATGGCGCGAATGCGCATGAGCCCGTGGGCAGTCTGCAATCTGATCCAGCGCAAGGTCGGCATCGAGACTGTCCTGCACTTCCCCACCCGCGGTCGCAACCTGTTGCGCGTGCAGGGGGACCTGCTGGCCGCCCACGCCCTGGGCGTGCGCAACGTCTTCGTCGTCATGGGTGACCCGACAGCCATCGGCGATTACCCCGATGCCATGGATAATTACGACGTGGTTCCCTCCGGCCTGATTAAGCTGATCAAACAGGGCTTCAACGTCGGCGTGGACCATTCCGGATCGGACATCGGCCAGCCGACCTCATTCTTCGTTGGCTGCGCGCTGAATCTGCTCCCCCCCAATCCAGAAGCAGAGCTGAAGACTCTGCGCCGTAAGCTGCGAGCCGGCGCGGACTACATCCTTACCCAGCCTGTCTACCAGGTTGAAGAACCGCTGGCTTTGCTGCGCCGTTATACCCAGGAGTATGGGCAGCTCAACGTGCCGGTCATCGTCGGCTTTCTTCCGCTCGTCACCGCCCGCCATGCCCTCTTTCTGCATCACGAAGTGCCGGGAATTACTATCCCGGAGGAAATTCTCCATCGCATGGAAACGGCAGGCGAAAATGCCGCCTCTGAAGGGGTCAAAATTACGGTAGAATTAATCCAGCAGATCAAGCCATATGTTCAGGGCGTCTACTTGATGCCCGCTTTCAGCCGCTATGATCTGATCGCTGAGATTATCGAGGCCATCCGGTGACCCCTTACGCGCCCCTGCTGTTGACAATTGATCTTGGCAACACCAATCTGACGTTAGGGCTTTTCGAAGGCGAAAATTTGGTCGCCCATTGGCGGCTGGCGACTGACCACGAACGCATGCCCGATGAGTACGGCATCCAACTCCTGGGATTATTGGAGCACGCCCGCATCAAGCCCGAGGAGATCGGTGGCGCGTGCATGGCCTCAGTTGTCCCTCCTCTGACTACCCGCCTGCGCCAGGCCTGCAATGTGTATATCCACTGTGACCCCCTTATCGTCGACCACAACCTTAAGACGGGCATAATCATTCTCTACGATGATCCCTCCTCTGTCGGCGCCGATCGCATTGCGGACGCGGCCGCAGTCATGAGGCTGCACGGCGGACCAGCCTGCGTGGTCGATTTTGGCACCGCCACTACCTTCAATGCAATTACTGCCGCCGGCGAATATCTGGGCGGAGCCATCGCACCGGGCATCGGCATCGCTGCCGATGCGCTGTTTCATCGCACCTCCAAGCTTCCCCGCGTGGATTTGCAGGTGCCGCCGGCGGCTATCGGGCGAAACACCGTGCATGCAATCCAATCTGGCATGGTGTTCGGTTATATCAGCATGGTCGAGGGCATGGTGGCGCGGTTTCGCGCCGAGCTTGGACCCGCTATGAAAGTCATTGCCACCGGCGGGATGGCCGACGTGGTCTCCGGCCAGACGCCGGTCATCCAGTACGTCGAACCCTGGCTGACCCTGCAGGGCTTGCGCATCATCTGGGAGATGAATCGTTGAATCCGCTGAAAGACAAGACGATCCTCCTCGGCGTCACCGGCTCCATCGCCGCATACAAGGCGGCCGACCTCGCCAGCAAATTGACCCAGGCCGGCGCCACGGTTTCCGTCATCCTTACCCAATCCGCGCTCAAGTTCGTCACCCCGCTCACCTTTGAATCCGTGACCGGGCGCAAAGCATACACCGACGCCGATCTTTGGGGCGGCGAAGCGCATATCATCCACGTCGGTCTCGGCCATTCCACGGAATTGATATTGATCGCTCCAGCCACGGCCAATACCATCGCCAGGCTGGCCCATGGCCTGGCCGATAATCTGCTCACTGTAACCACCCTGGCGGCGCGCTGTCCCATTCTGGTCGCCCCAGCCATGGACGCTGGCATGTTCAATCATCCTTCCACCCAGGCTAACGTTGACATTTTGCGGGCTCGCGGCGTGTCCTTCATCGGACCTGCCTCCGGCCATCTGGCCTCCGGATTGGAGGGTGTAGGCCGAATGGTCGAACCGGCCGAAATCCTCGCCCAGGCACGCTACCTGCTCGCCCAAGGGGGACCCCTTGCCGGCCGCAGGGTGGTGGTGACGGCCGGCGGCACGATGGAGCCGATCGACCCGGTTCGGGCAATCACAAACCGTTCTTCAGGCAAGCAGGGCTTCGCCCTGGCTCAGGCCGCTCTGGATGCCGGCGCCATGGTCTCTCTTATCAGCGGTCCGGTGGCATTGCCAACTCCGGTGGGCGCCGTGCGTCGGGATGTGACGACTGCGGCCGAGATGCTGGCTGCCGTTCTGGACGAGATTCCCGGCTCCGATGCCCTGCTGATGGCCGCCGCAGTGGCCGATTTCCGTCCCACAGTGACTTCCAAAGCCAAGATTAAGAAAGACAGCGGCTTATCCGAGATTCGGTTGGAATCCACTCCCGACATCCTCGCTGAGGTGGCAAAGCGCCGCAAGGAGAGCGGTTTTCCACGCGTGGTGGTGGGCTTTGCTGCCGAGAGCCAGGACCTGCTGGCGAATGCACTGGACAAGCTCCAGCGCAAGAGCCTGGATTTGATCGTCGCCAATGACATCACCGCCGAAGATTCGGGGTTTGCAGTCGATACCAATCGCGTCATTGTTCTATCCGCGGATGGAGGGCAGGAAAACTTGCCGCTGATGTCCAAATATGAGGTCGCGGATCATGTGATTAGTCGGGTCGTTCACCTTCTTTCTGCGTGAGTGTTTGACTGTTCTCGGATCGATGGAAATTTACGCCCCATGGCAGATCTGCCGATCGCCCCTGACTGCTTGAGATAGCCCGAAATACAAGTAGGGGGCAAATAACGCAGATAGGAATATAATTGCCCTTAGATTGGTTTTTGGGCTGCCCATATTTTCGCTAAACTTCGCCACGCCACCCGGGTGATCCGAATACCATGACCTGCCGTTTTCGTGAATCGATTCATGCGCCTGTTTGAGGCCTGAATCGGCTATCCACCCCGCGCAGGAGATGAAGAACTGGGATGAGGAAAAACCTTATGGAACGAGGAAATTTGTTGAAAACCGCGTCAATGCTCGTCGCTGTCTCGATGCTGCTGGCCGCCTGCCAGTTTTCTCTCCCGCTTGGCAATTTGATCCCCAGCCAGAAGGGAACAGCCACCGCCGTAGCCGCTCAAACCGAGAGCGCGTTAGAAACCGCGACCGCCTTCCAACCTGAACCAGCCACGCCAACGCCGCCAGAGCCGACCAGCACCCCGACTCCCACATTGACCCCGACACCCAGTGTGGAGCCTTCCGGGCCCACCAATTTCCCCGATAATGTTGATCCCCTCACCGGCCTACGGGTATCCGATCCCAGTATTCTGAATCGCAGGCCGGTGTTCGTCAAAGTCTCTAATTTCCCACGGGACGGGCGGCCCCATGCGGGTCTGTCATCCGCCGATATCGTGTTCGAATATTATATCGGTGAAGGTACGAACCGATTTATTGCCCTGTATTACGGCCAAAATTCTAGCAAAGTTGGCCCGATTCGCTCCGGCCGTTTGATCGACGCCCAACTGGTGCCCATGTATCAAGGCATCCTCGCCATGGAGAGCGCTTACGTCACCGTCTACAATGCCATCCTGAACGCACTCGGTCGGCGGGTAATCATTGGAGGTCCGTCAACCTGCCCGGCCATTTGCGACGATGGCCGTCATACGGTGACGAGCGTCTTCGCCGATACCGCTGCACTCACCCAATTGGCCACTGCGCGGGGTGTGGACAATACCAAACCCAATCTGGATGGGATGCGTTTTGATCCCCAGGTTCCTTCCGGGGGTACTCCGGCCACCGACATAACCGTGGAGTACAACATCCAGGATAAGGGTGAATGGCGATATGACGCGGCCAGCGGCGCCTATTTACGCTGGATCGAATCGGTGGACAATAACGGCAATGTCACTATGGTGCCCCTCACTGACCGCAACACCGAAAAACAGCTATCCTTCAACAACGTGGTCATTTTGTTTGCCTTCTATAATGAGCTCGCGCCCACCCTGCACCAGGTGAATTTAAACAATAATCCCAACGGAGCGCGTGCCATTCTCTTCCGCGATGGCCAGGCATTCGAAGGTATCTGGAAATCGGTCGGCACTGACAAACCCATCCAGTTTTTCACCAAAGATGGACAACCTTTGCCATTCAAGCCGGGAAATTCCTGGATGGTGATTATGGGAACCAACACTACCGTTAATACCAGCGGGCCCGCCTGGACCTTCCACTTCTACCTGCCCTGATAGGGCCCAGGCAGTATTAACCTTCGCGCTGGGTATTCGGGTTGGCAACCCGAATACAATTAGCGTACGCAGAGATTTTGGGATGGCCGCATGCGGGTATTGGTGATTTCCGACATCCACGCAAATTTGACCGCTTTGGAAGCCGTGTTGGAGGCTGCCGGCGAAGTCGATGCCTTCTGGTGCCTGGGAGATTTGGTCGGCTATGGCCCCGATCCGAACGAATGCATCGAGCGTGTCCGCTGGCTGCCGAACCTCACCTGCCTGATCGGCAACCACGACGCGGCTGCCCTTGGCCAGATTGATGTGGATGCATTCAACATGGATGCGCGCACATCCATTCTTTGGCTCCAGCGAGTTCTAACGCCAGCCAATCAAGAGTTTTTGCGTTCTCTGCCGGAAAAGGTGGTGATCGGCTCGGTCACTCTGGCACATGGCAGCCCGCGCAATCCGGTGTGGGAATACATCCTAGATACGCGGGTGGCTCGGGTCAACTTCGAGTTTTTCGTAACACCGTATTGTTTTGTTGGTCATTCACACCTGCCAGTCCTCTATCAGTTTCCGGACAGCCGCCCGGAAATTCAGCTCATCATACCCGAAGCAAACCAATCTATAAAATTAATACCTAGAACCATCATTAACCCTGGTTCAGTGGGTCAGCCGCGCGACCGCGACCCGCGCGCGGCGTATGCCATTTACGATACTGAAACCGAAATATGGGAACAACACCGTGTGCCCTATGACATTGCCGCCGTGCAGCAACGCATTCACGATGCGGGTTTGCCTGAACGACACGCCATGCGTCTGGCCGAGGGGTGGTAATCTAAGGAACTATTTGGCGACATCATCCGTCTTACGGGCAGGATTTCAACAAAGCAGTGGTCGTTCCTTGAGGAGGGAAAGATGGTCAAGAAGATGGCAATCGCCCTGATAGGATTATCGGCTCTCCTGCTAAGCGCCTGCGCTCCTGCGGCTACGCCTGCCCCAGGATCAAAGAGCTATGGCCTTGCCCCGGCTCAACCACCAGTCATGGAAGCGCCGGCCGCTCCTGCGCCATCGGAAGGCAGTCGGGCCATTGAGAATGCGAATTCTTATGGCCAGGCTTCTCAGACAGAAGCCGACAGCGCCCAGCGCCTGGTGATCAAGAACGCCAGCCTTAACATCGTGGTGGCCGATCCAGTTCAGGCCATGGATAAAATCGCCAAGCTGGCCGAAGATCTAGGCGGTTACGTGGTGACTTCAAACATTTATAAGACAAGGCTGGATAGCGGTGCTGAAGTCCCCGCAGCCACCATCACCATCCGCGTGAAAGCCGAATCGCTCAATGATGCCCTCGGCCAGATCAAGGCCCTGGTGAAAGACCCTAAGCAAGACATTCTTTCCGAAACCGTCTCCGGCCAGGATGTGACCAAGGAGTACACGGACTTGCAAAGCCGGCTGACGAACCTGCAGCAGGCTGAATCTCAGCTTCGTGAGATCATGGCCTCAGCCACCAAACCGGAAGACGTTCTCAATATCTTCAACCAGCTCACTCAGGTGCGCGAACAGATCGAGGTGCTCAAGGGTCAGATCAAGTACTATGAAGAATCGGCCGCTCTATCCGCTATTTCGGTGCAGCTTACCGCCCAGGCCGCGGTCGAGCCGCTCACCATCGCCGGCTGGCAGCCAGTCGGCGTTGCTCGCAACGCCGTGCAAACGCTGATCAACACTCTCCAGATACTGGTCAATGCTGTCATCTGGCTGGTGCTGTATGTCGTGCCGGTGTTGGCGGTGATTGGGCTGCCCATCGCCGTGATCGTTCTGCTCATCCGCCGGTGGATTTCCCGGCGCAGGGCGCGCGCCGCCGCTCCCCCGCCGGCCGCCGCAGTGTAGCCGCCATACGATTATGGGTCCGGAACCCGAACCGGACCCATAATTTTGTCAATAAAAACAGGCTCATTTTCCCGCATATTTTATTTTGATCGTAGTTTCCCTCTCGAAGCGCACCGCCAGGCGGTAGTGCCCCTCACCCAAAGCTTCCATCTGAGCCAGACCCTCATCCTCTTCCACCCGCAGCGGCGCTGCTGGCAGGCGTAGCTCGATAACCCCCTCCACCTCACGCGGGAGCGCCAAGCGCATTACCAATCCCTCACTGCTATCCTGCCAGCCCGCCACTTCCAATCCTTGTGAAATATGCAGATTCCCACCCACGTATTGAGCCTGGTTGGGCAGGAATGGGCGCACCGCCAGCAGGGCCACACCATGGGCAGGTACGGACGGCACAACCAGACTTCCGTCTTCCACCAGGGCTGTCTCCCCGCGCCAGAACGAGCGCGCCAGGTACAGGGGCCGGGGCGGCAGATCGAAATCCAGCAAATAACAGCTTAAGTCTTCCGTTTGATCTTCCCAATTGAACAGCGCCAGCAGATACCATGGTCCGGCCGGGCCGTTCAGATCAAGGCGCAGCCGGGTGGGAGCCTGCTCATCGAACCAGTCCACTGTTCTAGGACGCACTCCAATGGGAGGCACCATCACCTGCGCCAGGCGCAATTCCTCAGGCGAAAGATGGGAGAAATCGTCCGAGAAAATCAGAGATCCGCCGCTCAATGCGATCGCAGTCGCCAGGCTCTCGCGTTCGGCCTGGGTCAAATGGGTTCCCTGACGCACCAGCATGCAGTCTGGGTCGTTCACCCACCAGCGCAGATGCAGCGGGGCGCGCGCCAGGCTGGTTCGGATCGCATTGCGCGCCGATGGAAGAGTGGGGTCATGCCTGAAAGGAGCCTTCAAAGCAGCGAAACCGGGCGCCCAAGTCTCGCTCACATCTGGGCTGACGCGCACTGCCTCGAACAGCCCCAGAGCTGAGCCGAGAGGGACCCCGCAACCCAAAAGCACCGTCTCGGTGCCGGCCGCCTGGCGCAACGCCTCCAGCCCGTGACGCAAAGCCTGGGCGCGTGTGCGCGTTGGGTCGGAACGTTTGCCTGGCAGCGCCCCCGCGTAGAGGAAATCCAGCTTCAGATAGGGATAACCCCACTCGTGAACGGCAGTGTCCACTACCCGGCAGGCGTACTCCAGCGCACCCGGATGAGTGAGATCCAGCGCGCGCGTGAAGCGGTTCCAGGCAAATCCCGCGTTCACCGGCCGGCCACTCCAACCGCGCAAGATGTATTCGGGGTGCTCCTTGTTCAGCCTCGCCCCTGGATGGACGATGAAGGGCGCCAGCCACAATCCCGGGGTGAAACCGGCCGCGCGGATTTCGGCCGCCAACGGCGCGACTCCCTCCGGAAACCTTTCGCTGAATGTGAACCAGTCCCCCACCCGGCTCTCGAAGCCATCATCGATCTGCACCAGCTTTAGGGGCAGTTTGGCTTTCAGCCGGGTTAGCGCATCCAGATTAGCGCGCACGTCCTCTGTGGTAACTTTCTGGTAATACTGATACCATGAGCACCAACCCAGGGGTGGACGTAATCCGCTGGGGACGTTGTTCTGGCGTGCGGCTGCCTCCAGGTAAGGACCCAACGGGTCTTCCTCATCCAGATCCAGGAAGGCGAAAACCGCCCAGTCGGTGTGCATCTGGCTGCCGGGCAACAACCAGGCGCCGTCGCCATTAGCCCATAACCGCAGAGAGGCCTCCCCGACCGTCCAGGCTTCCAGGGAGCCAAACTGCTGCTGTTGACCGAGAAAGCCCGCCAGCAGACCGGTGCGATGCGCGCGGTCACCCAAAACGCCGAAAAAGTCACTGCTGTAATGCCCTGGGAAGTGCGGCCGCGGTGTGGCCGGGTTGAGTACCTTTTGAGCGTCTAGAACCGCCAGAGTCGGATAGCGCGGCGCATCGCCGGGCCCATACGTTCCACAAAACGACCAGGACTGCCATCCATTGGCGAAAAATGCCAGCTCGCCAGGATCAGTGTGCAGACGAATGGTGCTGGGTCTGCTGATGGTTGAATCGGCCGGGCCAATGCGCGCAAATTCGATCCGATCCACGGCAAGGATGTCTTTACTTTCATTCAGAAGCGAGACCTGACATAATAGCAGCGGCGCGTTTTCCGGCAGGGCGAAACGCAGCTCGTATTTCACCCCGCCTTCGTCGGGGCCGACCGAGATGCGCACCAGTTGGATCGGCCCATGCGGCGATGGCAGCAATTCCGGTCCTGCGATGTGAAAATCCGGCCAGATCTTGGTCAGCGCTTCCATCTGCCGCCGACCGACACGGTAGAAGCAGGCCATGCGTGCATTCTCGATCCACATGGCTGTCCCGCTCAGGCTCAATAGACTCCAGGCGGCATGCTCGGGCAGGCAATTAAATTGCAGATGCTGTGATTCGAGGGTGATCATCGGCCCCAATAGCACCCGGGTAGAAGGATGAAGATTTTCACTATCTTATCACGAAACCTTTTCACCTCATTGCTGATGACCAGGTGAAAAGGAGTCCAGGTGAGTCGCATGCATACAGCAAAATCAAATTCCAGAATCTTATGAGAAACGGGTACAGTTTTTCGAGACCCCTCGTACTTAAACAAACCGCGCTGGTGAGCCCATTCCTAAGCTCATCAGCGCGCGTCTGGATAGGAGAATGCAAAATTACTATATCCGCCGAATTTAAAATTCGGCTTAGGGGATATTAATAATTAGATTAGAATTCTCCAATTACCGATCTTCTTATCAGGCCCGCGATTCCAAAACTTCTCTAATCTTTTGCAGGCTGATCGGCCCCTCGCGCAACACCTTTGGCTCTGCGCCCGTGCAATCCACTACCGTGGAGGGCACGCCGCCCGGCGTCCTGCCGCCATCCAGCAGCAGGTCAATGCGTCCGCCGAGTTGCGCCAGCACTTCCTCGGGAGAACGCGGGCTGGGTTGCCCGGAGAGATTGGCCGAGGTCGTCGCCAGCGGGCCGGCTGCGCGCAGCAACATCCGCGCAAAGGGATGATCCGGCAGGCGCACACCGACGGTTGGTAATGGGCTTAAATTATCGGGCAAACCGGCCCGGCGCGGCACCACAAGCGTCAACGCTCCCGGCCAGAAGTGCTCCGCCAGCAGCGCCGCCAGCGGAGTTACCTCCTCGGCCACCAGCTCGAGCTGCTGCGGGTCGCCCACCAGCACGGCGATGGCTTTGGAGCCCTCACGGTTTTTTGCCGCAAACAGGCGCTCGATACCTTGATAGGAATTCACAAGCGCCCCTACGCCATACACTGTATCGGTGGGAAATGCGGCCAACCCACCTTCGCGCAACACTTCCAATGCGCGTGGTATGGCCTGTGGAGAGTCAATGGAGATGACCTCAGTCTCCACGATCCATCACTTTCAACAGCCTGTCCTTGCCGGCCAGATCTTTGAGCACTTCAAGGGCGGCCCCTGGAAAGATGTCTTCCGCCAATCTCAGTGCTGCCTGTCCCTGTCCGGCTTCGATTTCCATCAGCAGCAGCCCGCCATGTGCCAGCACCCGCGGCCCTTCCGCCAGCAGCCGCCGGATCTGCGCCAGCCCGTCCGATCCGCCGTCCAATGCCAAAAGCGGCTCGTAGGCGGAAACGCGCAGTTTCTTTAGCGTTTCCGTAGGCACATACGGCAGGTTTGCGACGATCAGGTCTAGCGACCGGCCCACGGCTGTGGCCAGGTCGCCTTGCACAAGCGCCACTCGCTCGCCGACGCCGTGTCGGGCCAGGTTGCGCCGTGCTAGGCTCAGCGCCTCAGCAGAAATGTCCACGGCGAGCCCGTGCAGGTCATGAACGCGGGCAGCCAGGCTGACGGCGATGCACCCGCTGCCAGTGCCCACATCGATGAAGGTTCGCCTGTTCGGGTGGTCGACCAACCAGCCCAATGCCTGCTCTACCAGCAGCTCGGTTTCCGGGCGTGGGATCAGGACGCCTGGTCCGATTTCGAATTCCAGTCCGAAAAATTCCCGCCGGCCCAACACGTAAGGCAATGGCTCGCCGGAGGCCAGTCTTTCCAGCGAGGCGTTTAAAGCAGCCGCTTGATCCGGTGCGAGCCTGGCGTCCGGGTGAGCCAAAACCCAGGCCGTGCTCCGGCCTGTAAGCCCGGCCAGTAAGGCCAATGAATCGACGAAAGGAGTTTCGCTCTGCGCCGAGAGCGCCCGCTGCGCTTCATTCAACGCCGGGCCGAGATCAATCGTCATTTTCCCTCACTCCCGTCGCTGCCAGACGTTCGGTCTCATCGCGCAAGGCCAGCTCATCGATGAACATGTCCAGCTCTCCGTCCATCACCGCCGGCAGATTGTACGAGGAGAGATTAATGCGGTGATCGGTCACCCGCGACTGGGGGTAGTTGTAGGTGCGGATCTTCTCGGCGCGTTCGCCAGTGCCCACCTGCGAACGGCGCGCTTCGTCCACCTCAGCGCGACGCTTTTCCTCTTCCATTTCGTACAACCGCGCGCGCAGAATGCTCATCGCTCGAAGCTTATTCTGAAGCTGCGAACGCTCATCCTGCACCGCCACAACGATTCCAGTCGGGATGTGGGTGATGCGCACAGCAGTGGCGTTTTTCTGCACGTTCTGCCCGCCCGCTCCCGCCGAGCGGTAAATATCCACCCGGATATCGGATTCGGGGATATCTACCTCCACGTCCTCGACCTCGGCCAGGACGGCCACGGTGGCCGTGGAAGTATGAATGCGCCCCTGCGCTTCGGTCACCGGGACGCGCTGCACGCGGTGCACCCCCGACTCATATTTCAGCCGCGAGTAAGCTCCTTTGCCTCTTACCGTGAAGATGATCTCTTTAAACCCACCAATGCCGGTCTCGTTGGCCGAAAGTACCTCGACCTTCCAGCCCTGGCGCTCGGCGTAACGCGTGTACATGCGGAACAGGTCTGCCGCAAACAAAGCCGCCTCCTCGCCGCCTGTGCCCGCGCGAATCTCGACAATTACGTTGCGTTTGTCGCGCGGATCTTTGGGCAGCAGCAGGCTCTTGATCTCGCGTTCGAGCCGCTCAATCTGCGGCTCCAGGGCGGCGACTTCGGCCTGGGCCAGCTCTAGCAGCTCCTCGTCCGTCTCATCGGCAGCCAGGCTGCGCGCCTCTTCCCAGCGATGCAGCAGTTCACGGTATTCGCGTCCTTTAGCCACGATCTCTTCCAGGTCGGCGCGTTCTTTGGCCAGCTCGGCGGCGCGCTGATAGTCCGCGCCGGCTTCTTCCAGAAGGTGTGTCAGCTCATCGTAACGGTTCTCGATGATTGTGATCTTATCCAGCATAATAAATCCACGATTTAGTCAGGTTTTGGGGGATTATACCATCGCGGTATGGGGAACTTCCGAAGTCTCGCGGCTTTACGACGATGCCTGACCTTATTTCCAGTCTGCATCACCCTTTTATCCGCAGCCGATCGCAGTGAGGGCAAATCCGAAAAAAGCATCGTCCTTAACGCCTGCCCACAAGACTTTAGAGGTCGTCCATGCTCAACATCCATGGCTTGATTGCCCGGCAAGAAGGTCGATCCACGATATCCTCAGCTATAATAAAAATAACGGGAGGGCAATGGCATGAAGCTGCGGCGCGCATTAGGCGTTATCCTGGCCGCCTCATTCAAGATGTGTACCGTGTGGCGATGATGGTTTCCTCACCCCTCCGGGTGAACAGATTGGGAACTTCGTCACGTGCATTGATGATCTATAGTAATTCCAACGACCTTCGATTCTCTTACAATTTTTATCAGGGTTGATACCTTTCTTCGCCGTCCTGCTATCCGCCATCGAAGCAAGGCGATTCCAACCAGTGGTGCAGTTATTTTTCAGGAGTGGGGATGATGAATGTTACCCAGCTCTCCCAATGGCAGTTCGCCATTACCTCAGTCTACCATTTCTTCTTCGTGCCTCTGACCATCGGCTTATCTCTGCTGGTGGCCATCCTGGAAACGCTGTACGTCTCTAGCGGCAGGGAGATCTACAAGCGGATGACCCAATTTTGGGGCCGGCTGTTCTTGATCAACTTCGCTATGGGCGTGGTTACCGGCATTGTCATGGAATTCCAGTTCGGCATGAACTGGTCGCAATACGCGCGTTTCGTCGGCGACATTTTCGGCGCGCCGCTGGCCATCGAAGCTTTGCTGGCCTTCTTTCTGGAATCCACTTTTTTGGGCATTTGGATCTTCGGCTGGGAGCGCCTCTCCAGGGGGCTGCACTTGACAGCCATCTGGCTGGTCGCCGGCGGCACCATCATCTCGGCCATGTGGATTCTGATCGCCAATTCTTTTATGCAGCAGCCGGTCGGCTATACCTTGGAGAATGGGCGCGCGGTGATGACCGACTTTGGCGCGCTGGTTGGCAACCCCAACCTGGCTACTCAATTCCCTCACACGGTTCTGTCGGGCTTCGTCACCGCGGCTTTCTTTGTGCTCGGCATCAGCGCCTACCACCTGGCCCGCAGGCACGAGATCGACTTCTTCCAGCGTTCATTCCGCATCGCTGCTGTGTACGCCGGTATTGCCACCTTGCTGATCATCATCGTCGGCCACCAACAGGCCCAGCACATGGTACGCAGCCAGCCGATGAAGATGGCGGCCGCCGAAGCCCTGTGGTACAGCCAGGATCCCGCTTCGTTTTCGCTCATCACCATCGGCAATCTAAGCCAAACGGGCGACGTCTTCGCCATCCGCATCCCGCGTCTGCTCAGCCTGCTGGCTTACAACCGCCTGAGCGGGAAAGTGGAAGGCATTTACAACCTGCAGAACCAGTACGTCCAGCAGTATGGACCGGGTGATTACCGCCCGCCAATCGCTTTCATCTACTGGTCTTTCCGATTGATGGTGGGCGCAGGCTTTCTGATGCTGTTCCTGGCGGCTTACAGCCTGTATCATGTGATGCGCGACACTCCGGTCGAGAAGTTCCGCTTCCTGGGCCTGATCCCGCTGGCCATTGCGCTGCCCTATCTGTCGAATACGACCGGCTGGCTGATGACCGAACTGGGCCGCCAGCCATGGGTCGTTTTCGGTTTGATGAAGACCACGGAGGCGATCTCCCCAACGCTGACCGTGGGCACTGTGCTGATCTCGCTGATCGGCTTCACCCTGGTTTACGGCGGGTTGATGGCCGCCGACGTGTATTTACTGGTCAAGTTTGCCAAGGCCGGACCCGGGGACGGTTCGTCTGAGCCCTCACCGGCGCCCGTCGGCGAGGCTGCGAAGTAGGAGGTTCCCCATGGATCTGAACACCGTCTGGTTCATTCTGATTGCCATCCTTTACACTGGCTACTTCGTCCTGGAAGGCTTCGACCTGGGCGTGGGCATCCTGCTGCCCTTCCTGGGGAAGCAGGACGCCCGCCGTCGGGCGATCATTAACACCATCGGTCCACACTGGGATGGCAACGAGGTCTGGCTGATCACCGCCGGCGGTGCGACCTTCGCCGCCTTCCCCCACTGGTATGCCACCCTGTTCAGCGGCTTCTACCTGCCGTTATTCCTCATCCTGCTTGGTCTGATCTTCCGCGGGGTGGCATTCGAATTCCGCAGCAAGGGCGAAAGCCCCCGCTGGCGCTCCTTCTGGGATTGGGCTCTGTTCGGTGGCAGCCTGCTGCCTTCCTTTTTGATCGGCGTGGCTTTCGCAAATTTCATGCGCGGTGTGCCCATCGACGCGAACATGAACTACGTGGGCGGTTTCTGGAACCTGCTCAACCCTTACGCTCTCCTCGGCGGTTTGGTCTCGCTGACGGGTTTCACCCTCCAGGGTGCGCTTTTCCTCTCCCTGAAAACCGAGGGCGAGCTGCAGGAGAAGGCGCGGACAGCCGCGTACCGCATTTGGCTGCCCACGGTGGTCATCCTGGTGGTGTTCACCGCGGCCACCTACTTCGTCACCGACGTGCTCACCAAGCTGGGCGTCGATCCTGGTCCGGTGCCGATCGGCGCAGGTCTGGCCGCATTGGCAGTCGGTTACTTCGTGCGCCAGAAACGCGACGGCTGGGCCTTCGCAATCAACACCCTGACCATCATCCTGGCCTCGGCCACCATCTTCCTGATCCTCTACCCGCGCGTGCTGATTTCTTCCCTTGACCCCGCCTGGAGTCTGACCATCCAGAATGCGGCCTCGAGCGCTTATACCCTGCGGGTGATGACCATCGTCGCGCTGATCTTCGTGCCGGTTGTGCTGGCATATCAGGCCTGGAGCTACTGGATCTTCCGCCAGCGAGTGAGCGAGAAGGGTGAGCTGCATTATTAGCCTGACCATCCCTCATCAATCCCCTGATCCTCTCCTTTTGGACTTCGCGCCCATGATCGTAGCTGGAGGGGATCAAAAAAATCGCGGTAATTCCTCCCTTCCCTCACTTTGCGAGAGGGGTCAGGGATGAGGGCTGCTCCTTGCTCATTTCACCCCGCCTTCTTCGCCTGGCACGTCCCGCTCGATCAGCGCTGATCCTGGCGGCGATTCTCACCCTGCTGAGCGCCCTGGCGGTGATCGTCCAGGCACGCCTGTTCAGCGCTGTCGTTGCGCGCGCCTTTCTCGGCGGTGAACCATTAACCCAACTGGCCGTCCCCCTGCGTCTCCTTTCGATCGTCATCCTGGTGCGCGCCTTACTCTCCCTGGGCATTGAAACCGCCTCCGGGACAGCGGCGGTGCAGGTCAAGGCCGGCCTGCGAGCAGCCTTGCTTGCGCACATCCACCGCCTCGGACCGGCCTTCACCGCCGGTGAGCGCACCGGCGAGGTGGTGACAGCCGCCAGCTCGGGTGTGGATGCCCTGGGGCCTTACTTCAGCCAATATCTGCCCCAGCTTGCGTCCGCTGCAATCGTGCCGACGGTCATCCTGATGGCCGTTTTTCCGTACGATCCGCTCAGCGGCCTGGTGTTGCTGTTCACGGCGCCCCTCATGCCGCTCTTCACCTGGCTGATCGGGCGCGCCTCGGAAACGCTGACCCGCCGGCAATACATCGCCTTGGGCCGTTTGAGCGCTCGCTTCCTTGATTCCCTGCAGGGTCTGGAGACGCTCAAATTGCTCGGGCGCAGCCGCGACCAGGCCGAGAGCATCGCCCGCGCCAGCCAGGCTTACGCCGGAGCGACCCTGGGAGTATTGCGGGTGACCTTCCTGTCCGCGCTGGCGCTCGAGCTGGCCGCTACGCTGAGCACAGCGGTAGTCGCCGTACAGGTCGGACTGCGTCTGCTCTATGGGCGCCTCGAGTTCGAGCAGGCGCTCTTCATCCTTTTCCTGGCGCCCGAGTTTTACCTGCCGCTGCGCGCCCTGGGAGCCCGCTTCCATGCCGGCATGAGCGGTCTGGCCGCGGCCCAGCGCATCTTCGCCGTCCTCGACGCTCCGCTCCAGGTGACCTCCTCAGCAGTGCATCCCTTGCCCGCCAGCCTTCCGGTGAGCATCTTTCCGATCCGCTTCGAAAGGGTTTCTTACACCTACCCGGGCGCTGACGGGGACGCCGAACGACCTGCCGCTCTGGAGGATATCACTTTCACGCTCGAGTCGGGCCAGTCCCTTGCGCTCGTCGGCGCCACGGGGTCGGGCAAAACAACCCTGGCCCTGCTCCTGCTGCGCTTCATCGATCCGACCGCCGGCCTCATCGTTGTTAACGATGTACCGTTGACCTCCATTCCGCCGGAAGAATGGCGCCGACATCTGGCCTGGGTGCCGCAAAGCCCGCACCTCTTCCACGGTAGTCTGCTTGAGAATCTCAGACTCGCCCGCCCGGGTGCATCCCCAAAGGAGATAGAAACTGCCGTCCGCCTGGCTCGCCTGGAATCAGTGGTGGCCAGCCTCCCCCAAGGCTACGATACCCCTATCGGCGAAGGTGGAGCGCGGTTGAGCGGTGGGCAGGCCCAGCGCCTGGCACTGGCTCGGGCGTTCCTCAAGGGTGCTCCTCTGCTCGTACTGGATGAACCCACTGCAAGCCTCGACCCCGCCGAGGAAGCGCTCGTCCAGGGAGCAATCATGGATCTGGCGCGCAGCCGCGCCGCGCTGATCGTGGCCCACCGCCTGTCCACCGTCGCTTCCGCAGACCGCATACTGGTGATCGAGGGCGGGAGGGTAGTCGAAAGCGGCGCCCACACCGAATTGCTTGCGCTAGGCGGGCGGTATTCCGCCCTTGTGGCCGCAGCGAGGAACGCGCGATGAGGACCGCCCTGCGGCTGATCGGCTTCCTGCGTGGAATGACGGGATGGGTGATCCTCTCCGTGCTACTCGGCGCGTCCACAGTCGCCTCATCGGTGGCGCTCATGGGCACATCGGCCTATCTGATTTCCGCCGCCGCCCTGCGCCCGTCTATCGCCGCGCTGGAAGTCGCCATCGTGGGAGTGCGCTTCTTTGGGTTGGCCCGCGGTGTTTTGCGTTACCTCGAGCGGCTGGCTTCGCACAATGCCAATTTCCGCCTTTTGGCCAGGCTGCGGGTGTGGTTCTACCGCGCGGTCGAGCCGCTCGCCCCGGCTCGACTGGCCGATTATCGCGCCGGCGATCTGCTGACCCGCGCGGTGGAGGACATCAACACGCTGGAAGATTTTTTCGTGCGCGCCCTGGCTCCGCCGGCCGCCGCCGCCCTCGTGCTGGTGGGCGTGTGCTGGTTCACCATTGGCTACGCCCCGTCCTCTGCTCTGGCGCTGGGGGGCGCCTTTCTGCTGGCCGGTCTGGCTGCGCCATTGCTGCTTCTGGCGCTCAGCCGTGCCCCGGCCCGCCGCCAGGTGGCTCTGAGAGCCAGTCTGAACGCGCTGCTGACCGATGGCATCCAGGGATTGGCGGATACACTCGCCTTCGGTGCGGAAGGAGAGCAACAGGCCCGCCTAAATGATCTCAATGCAGAGCTGGCTGCTCTCGAGCGCCGCCAGGCGTGGATCGCCGGATTGAGCGCGGCGCTGATGAGCCTCTTCTCTCACGGCGGGGCGTGGGCAGTCCTGGTCCTTGCCATCCCGCTGGTCGCCGCCGGGCGGCTGGAAGGCGTGATGCTGGCAGTGCTGGCGTTGGCGGCCCAGGCCAGCTTCGAGGCGGCTGCTCCCCTGCCGCAGTCCGCGCTAACGTTCGAGAGCAGCCTGGCCGCCGGGCGGCGTCTGTTCGAGATTGCGGAAGACCAGGCGGCGGTGGTCATTCCTCCGGTTCCAATTACCCTGCCCCCCGCTACACGCCTGGAGGTGCGCGGCCTGCGCTTCCGCTATGCGCCCGACGACCCGCCGGCGTTGGATGGCCTCGACCTGGACCTGGCGCCAGGCCGTTCGGTGGCTCTGGTCGGGCCAAGCGGCGCAGGAAAGACCACCCTGATGCGGCTGCTGCTGCGCCTGTGGGACTATTCCGAGGGGCAGATTCGACTGGGCGGCGCCGATCTGCGCTGCCTGGACCCCGAGGCGGTGCGCAGCCGCTTTGCCGTGGTCGCGCAAAATCCTTACATTTTCGATGCGACCATCGAGGAGAACCTGCGCCTGGCCAGACCTTGGGCCACACAAGACGAGCTGCTGGGATCATTGGAGGCAGCGCACCTGGCGGACTTCGTAAGCCGGCTCCCGCAAGGGCTGAACACCTGGGTCGGCGAGCATGGCCTGCGCCTTTCAGGCGGTGAACGCCAGCGCCTGGCTCTCGCCCGCGCGCTGCTGCAGGATGCCCCCATCCTGCTGCTGGACGAACCGGTCGCCCATCTGGATGCCCTCACTGCCCGCGCCGTCCTCGAGGCGATCTTGGCGAGCGCCCGCGGCCGCTCCTTGCTGCTTTGCACTCACAGCCTGATGCTGCTCGAGCAGGTGGACGAAATTTGCGTGCTGCGCGGAGGGCGCATCGTCGAGCGGGGCGACTTTGGCTCCCTGCTGGTTCACAAGGGGCTGCTGTATTCCTATTTCCAAATTCAGCAGGACCAACTGATGTGACCATGATTGAATAGCCTTCAGGAATTTGAAGGCAGAACATCCCATTCCCCTCTTTTGCCTGATTTTGAGGTCATAAGATTTACTTTAAGAAGAGAGAGGATCGGCGGTGGATGAGGACTCAGGAACTTTTCTCCCCGCCCATCGTCTTAACCGCAGATTCCCGTTTCGCCACTACCCCGCCGCTATGACCGGGACAACAACGCCCGGCCCGGTTGAGTGCGCCCTTACGCCAGGAGGAGACCATGAAAAAGAGGCTTATCCAAATTCTTGCTCTCGCGCTGGCGGCGGCCTTCTTGTTCCCCGCCCCGGCCAGCGCGGATGGCATTATCATCCCGCAGCCGCCCATCTGCAAGCCGCCCTGTCCGCCCGAACCCATCCCCATGCAGCAGTTGGACATCCGCTACCACAAAGTTGAGGTGCGCATCGACGACCAGGTGGCGGTGACGCGCGTGGATCAGGTGTTCTTCAATCCAAACGATCACCCCATCGAAGGCACGTACGTCTTCCCGCTGCCGGCCGGGGCGGTGGTAAGCTCGTTTACCTTGTGGGTGGACGGCCAGCCGGTCAAGGGCGAGGTGCTTTCCGCTGATCAGGCCCGCCGCCAGTACGAGGAAATCGTGCGCTCGTTGCGCGACCCTGCCCTGCTGGAATACGCCGACAGCGCTGCAGTGCGCGCCTCCATCTTTCCCATCCCTCCACAGGGTGAGCGGCGCATCCAGATCGAGTACAGCCAGGCCCTGACGGCAGAAAACGGGCTGATTTCTTACATCTATCCCCTGAGCACCGAAAAGTTCTCCGCCAAACCGCTGGAAAGCGTCAGCGTGAGTGTGGACGTGCATAGCAGCCAGCCCATTCGCGCGGCCTACTCGCCCAGCCACGCCGTATCGGTCGAGCGCATCGACGCCCATCACGTCGCCGCCGGCTATGAAGCCCAGAATGTCACCCCGGACACGGATTTCGCTTTCTATTATTCCGTGGGGGAGAGCCAGGCCTTCCACCTGCTCACCTTCCGCGATCCGCATGATCTGGACGACCCGGATGGCTTCTTCCTGGCCCTGCTGGCACCCAAACCCGAACAGCCCAAGGAGGCGGTCGCCAAAGACGTGATCCTGGTGCTCGACCGCTCCGGCAGCATGGACGGTGAGAAATTCCGCCAGGCTCAGGCGGCGGTGCGCTTCATCCTCCAGCACCTCAACCCGGACGACCGCTTCAACCTGATCACCTTCAGCACCGGTCTGTCGGCTTATGCTCCAGAGCTGCAACCCGCCGGGGAGTCCCCTAAAGCCATCGCCTGGAGCGACGGGCAGTCCGCGGCGGGCAGCACCGATATCAACCGCGCCCTGTTGGAGGCGGCGTCGATGGCCGGAAAAGAACGTCCCACCTATCTGATCTTCCTAACCGACGGCCTGCCTACCGCCGGAGTGACCGACCGGCAGGCCATTCTGGACAACTTTGCGCGCAGCACACCGTCGAATGTGCGCCTGTTCGCCTTTGGCGTCGGCTACGATGTGGACACCATTCTGCTCGACACCCTGGCGCAAGACCACCATGGCGCCAGCACGTACGTGCGGCCCGGCCAGGCGCTGGACGAGATTCTGTCGGGCTTTTACGCCAGGATCAGCGCGCCAGTGTTGACCGACATCAAGCTCGACTTTGGTTCGCTGAGGGTGAGCGACGTCTATCCCCAGCCCCTACCCGACCTGTTCCTCGGCTCGCAGATCGTGGTCGTCGGGCGCTACCAGGGTGGCGGCACAGCCGACGTCACCCTGAGCGGGCAGTCAGGCGGTAAAACGCAGACTTACCGCTACCCGGACCAGAACTTCACCAAAGATAGCAGCGACAGCACAGGCGCGCTCTCCGCGCTGCCGCGCCTGTGGGCCACGCGCAAGATCGGCGCACTGCTGACCCACATCCGCCTGAACGGCCCCGACAGGGAGACCATCGACCAGATCGTACGCCTGAGCATCCGCTACGGCATTGTCACCCCATATACGTCATATCTGGTTACCGAGCCGCAGGCGTTGGGAGCAGAAGCCCAGCAACGTATCGCCGATCAGACCTTTAACCAGCTTCAGGCCGCGCCCTCCGCTCCGGCTTACGGGCAGGGGGCAGTGGAAAAGGCGGCTGGCGAGGGCGGCATGGCCAACGCCGAGGCGCCCTCCGCTCCGCCAGCCGAGGCCGCCAGCCAGGTGCGCGTGGCGGGCGCTCACACCTTCGTGCTGAACGACGGCGTCTGGACCGACACGGCCTTCGACCCGGGCAAGATGACCACCCTCAAGGTGCCGTTCCTTTCTGCGGATTACTTCAACCTGGCGAAGTCCAGCCCTGAACTGGCAGCGGCGCTGGCCTTGGGAGAGCGGGTAATCGTGCTGTACGGCGGCACAGCCTACGAGGTGGTAGCCGAAGGTGCGCAGGGCTCTGGGAAGATCGACCTGCCGTCATCGGTCGCCACGCTTACTCCCACGGCGACGTCCACCACCTCGCCGGTAACGGGCCAGACTGCGCCGACTGCCGCCAGCCCGACGCCTAAACCCAACCCGCCGTCTGGCGCGGGGGGAGCGGCTTCGCTGTGCCCGGGCATCCTCCTGATCCTCGGCCTGCTGGTGATCTCGGTACTGGCCAAGAAACCATAGGGAATCAACACAAACCATTTCACCTTCTGACCGACGTGCCTGGATGAGCTGTCCAGGCACGTTTCTATGCAAAAAATGCGTAGCTGCGCCGGCAAGCAGGCGGTTGAGAGCATTCTCTTCGGCGCATGTATGAATACGTAACGGCTATTCGTCGCCCGTATATTTGAATCATTTTCCAGGCCTTCCAGCCTCATCGAATCAGACGCGACAAGGCCGACCCGAAATCTCGTTGGTTTGAGGGTAATCATCCTGTTTTCCAGTTTCACCTCCCCAACTCTGGACTTCGGAGGTCTGTGTCCAGACGCGCTAAGACGTCTGGAGTCCATGACAAGGTGGAACAGACCGGAATTAAGATCGAGCGTTCTGGTAGAGCAAGGAGACATCGCAGGTTGTGAGCCGGGTATAATAACCACAGGCATGTCATCTCATCTCCCCATGCGACTCTCCCCTCGCGCCATCCTGTTCGATCTGGACGGCACGCTGCTGGATTCCTACCCCGTACACCTGGCCGCCTTCCAGGCCACCTTCGCCCATTTCGGCATCCCCTTCGACGAGGAGACCTTCCGCGCCCACTATTCGCCCAACTGGTTCGCCACGTACGCCGCGGTGGGTCTGCCGCGCGAGCTGTGGGAGCAGGCCGACGCGATCTGGCTGGAAACGGCCGCGCGCATCGATCCGCCACTGCTGCCCGGCGCGCGCGATACGCTGGAGAAGCTGGCGCCGGCTTACCCGCTGGGGTTGGTGACCTCGGGCTCGAAAGTGCGCGTGCTGCGCAACCTCGAGAATGAGAATCTGGCCGGCTTCTTCCGTACGATCGTCACCCACGACGACGTGCCGACGCCCAAACCGTCGCCGGACTGCCTGCTGCGCGCCGCGGCGGAGATGCAGGTCGAACCGGCCGAGGCAGTCTACGTGGGCGATACGCCGGTGGATTGCGAAACGGCTCGCGCGGCGGGAATGCCCTTCGTCGGCGCAACCGGACGTTTTGCAGTTTTTCCACCCGAGGCTGAATACCCGATTGTTCGATCGCTGGTAGATTTGCTCCCGCTATTTGGCGTCATTTAATCGAACTGCTGCCCGGTCAGCAGCTAAGATCCGCCGAGTTCGTTGGGAGTCTTCATGAAACGGCTTCTAGCGGTGCTGGTATAATCTTTCACATGCCCACCATCGTCGCCCTGGATATTGAAACGACCGGCCTCGACCCAGACGCGGACTCCATCTTAGAGATCGGCGCGGTGCGATTCTCGGGGCGGCGGGTCGAAGAGGAATGGTCGAGCCTGATCAATCCAGGACGGCCCATTCCACCTTTCATCACCCAGCTCACTGGCATCACAAACGAAATGGTACGCAACGCCCCGCCGCTGCACGCCGTGCTGCCCGAGCTGGTGGAATTCGCCGGCGATGACCCCATTCTGGGCCATAACGTGGGCTTCGATCTGTCCTTCCTCCAGCGCGCCGGCGCGCTGCGTTTCAACGAAATCATCGATACCTACGAGCTGGCGGCCGTGCTGATGCCTACGGCAAGCCGCTACAACCTGGGCGCGCTGGGCGCCGCGTTGGGCATCCCCTTCCCCGCCACGCACCGCGCCCTGGACGACGCCCGAGTCACTTACTCCGTCTATGTGCGGCTGGTCGAGCAGGCCCTCGAGCTGCCGGTGGAACTGGTGGCCGAGATCGTGCGGCTGAGCGAGCCGGTGGACTGGGGCGCAGGTTGGGCTTTCAGCCAGGTGCTGCGGCAGATGATCCGTCAGCCATTGCCTGCCCGCCGCGCAGGGGATAGACCGCCGGTCCCGCTGTTCGATACGCAGACAGCGGCGGCGCCCGCGCCGCTGACGCCGAATCAGCGCCTCTCCCCGCTCGACGCGGAGGAAGTGGCCGCGCTGTTGGAAGCGGGCGGGCCGTTCGCCAGGTACTTCCCTGCCTATGAGCAGCGCTCCCAGCAGATCGAGATGCTGCGCGCCGTCACCCGAGCCCTGTCCGAAAGCCGTCACCTGTTGGTAGAAGCCGGAACCGGCACGGGCAAGTCTTTCGCTTACCTAGTGCCAGCCGCGCTTTGGTCGGTGCAGAACGGCGCTCGCGTGGTCGTATCCACAAACACGATCAACCTGCAGGATCAGCTCATCAAGAAAGACATCCCTGACCTGCGCGCGGCGCTCAACCTGGACCTGCAGGCCTGCGTGCTCAAGGGCCGCGCCAACTACCTCTGCCCGCGCAGGCTGGAAATCCTGCGCCAGCGCGGGCCGGAGACGGCCGACGAGCTGCGCGTGCTGGCAAAGGTCCTGGTCTGGCTCCATCAAGGCGGCTCCGGCGACCGCAATGAAATCAACCTGAACGGCCCGGTGGAGCGGGACGTGTGGAACCGCATTTCGGCTGAGGATGAGGGCTGCACCAATGAAACCTGCATCAAGCGCACTGGCGGCGCCTGTCCATTCTACCGCGCACGGCAGGCAGCCCAATCCGCCCACCTGCTGGTGGTCAACCATGCATTATTACTGTCCGATGTCGTCACGGGCAGCCGGGTGCTGCCGGATTACGATTATCTGATCGTGGACGAGGCGCACCACCTGGAATCGGCCACCACCAACGCGCTCAGCTTCCGCGCCAGTCAGGGGGACGTCGAGCGCCTGATGCGCGAACTGGGCGGGAGTTCCTCTGGAGCCCTGGGCCGTTATCTGAGCGCAGTGCATGCGCTGGTGAAGCCATCCGAACTGGCCGCCTTCGACCAGCTCGTCCAGCGCGCCACCGACCAGGCCTTCCGCTTCGAAAATCTCGCCCGGCGCTTCTTTCAGGCGGTGGACAGTTTCCTGGCCGAACAGCGCGAAGGGCGGCCGATTGGACAGTACCCCCAGCAAGAGCGCATTCTGCCGGCCACGCGCACTCAACCGGCGTGGACCGAGGTCGAAATCGCCTGGGATGAAGCCGGGGAGACCTGCCGGGTGCTGCTGGCCACATTGGCCCAACTCATCCAGTCCACCGGCGAGGCGCTTACAGAGTTGACGGACGAGCTGGAAGACGCGCTCGGCACTCTGGGCAACGTCTTCCGCCGCCTGACCGAGATCGAAGCCAACCTGACTGCCCTGGTCAGCAAACCGGACGCCGGGAAGATCTACTGGGTGGAAGTCAACCCCAATGGCAACCGACTGACCCTTCAGGTGGCGCCGCTGCACATCGGGCCGCTGATGGAGCAATACCTGTGGCACGAGAAGGCCAGCGTGATCCTGACCTCGGCCACACTGGCAGCCAACGGCGAGTTCGATTACCTGCGCAACCGCCTGAACGCGGATGAGGCCGACGAACTGGCCCTCGGCTCGCCCTTCGATTACGAGAACGCTGCCCTGCTGTACGTGGCCAATGACGTGCCCGAACCCTCGGACGTCAATGGTCACCAGCGCGCCGTGGAGCACAACCTGGTCAGCCTGGCGCGCGCCACAGGTGGTCGCATGCTGGTGCTGTTCACCTCTTACGCGCAACTGAAGCGCACTTCGCAGGCCATCGCTGCGCCGCTGGCGCGCCACGGCATTTTGGTGTACGAGCAGGGCGAGGGGGCTTCGGCCAATACCCTCCTGGAAACCTTCCGCGGGGCAGAGCGGGCCGTGCTGTTGGGCACACGCGCCTTTTGGGAGGGAGTGGATATCCCCGGCGAGGCGCTCTCGGTGCTGGTGATCGTCAAGCTGCCCTTCGATGTACCCACGGATCCGATCGTGGCCGCCCGTTCGGAGACATTCGAAGACCCGTTCAACGAGTACAGCCTGCCGGAGGCTATTCTCCGCTTTCGCCAGGGTTTCGGCCGCTTGATCCGCACCCAGTCAGATCGGGGAGTGGTGGCAATCCTCGACCGTCGGGTGCTGTCCAAACGCTACGGGAAGATCTTCCTGGATTCGCTGCCGCCGTGCACCAAAGTAATCGGGCCGGCCGCCGATTTACCGCGCGCGGCGGCCAGGTGGCTGAATCTGTGACCCCTTTGGGACCAGGCGGCAATAAGACCGCCTCTTGACGGGCTCACCCTGCCGCTATCCACCAGTCGGAGGTCTCGGGCAACTCGCGCTCCTGGAGGATTTCGGCTCCCTCTTCTTCCAGCCAGAGCACAGCCGGTCGCGGGGCCAGGTTGTAGTTGGAGGCCATGCTGAGCTGGTAGGCGCCTGAGACCGGCACGGCCAGCAGATCGTCGCGCTTCATCTTCGGCAGCCTGATCTCCGGGATCAGCACATCACCGTTTTCGCAGAATTTCCCCACTATGGCGACTGTTTCCTCCGGCTCGGCGTCGGGATGCAGCACCGGGCAGGCGGTGTAACGCGCGCCGTAGAGCGCCGGGCGCGGGTTGTCGGCCATGCCGCCGTCGACAGCCACCACGCGGCGGCCGTCGGCAAGCACCTTGCTTGTCCCCACGGTGTAGACGACCACGCCCGCCCGCGCCGCGATCCAGCGGCCCGGCTCCAGGAACAGCCGGGGAAGCGGCCAGGACAGGCGTCCGCACTGCTCCTGGATCTCCTGGCTGACCGCCTCTATCCAGGGATGCGCGTCATCTGAGGGATCGTCGGCCGTATAACGCACGCCCCATCCTCCGCCCGGGCTCAACTCACGCGGGACGAAATGCTCCTCTGCGGCCAGCTCATACAGGGCGCGGATAGCCAGGCGGTAGGGCTGAGGGTCGAAAAGCTGCGAGCCCAGGTGGGTATGCAATCCGGTCAGCTCCAGCCAGGGGCTGGCCAATACCCGGCGAACAGCCGCAGAGGCCTGCCCATCCGCCAGACTGAAGCCAAACTTGCTCGCAAGGTGGCCGGTGCGCACAGAGGCGTGTGTGTTCACATCGATGCCGGGTGTTATCCGCAGCCAGACGCGCACCCGGGTTTGCTCGTCAGCCGCCAGTCCCTCGAGCAGCTCCAGTTCATCGAACGAATCGACCACCACAGCCTGGATGCTCATGTGGACAGCGAGCTCCAGCTCTTCACGGGTCTTGTTGTTGCCATGCAAGTGGATGCGTTGCGGGTCAAAACCGGCGCGCCGGGCGACGATCAATTCGCCCCGGCTGGCTGCATCCACACCTACACCCAGCGACGCCAGGTGTGCTGCGAAGCGCAACGAGAAGTAGGCTTTGGCGGCGTAGGCTACGACTGCCTCGCCTGGATAATTCGCAGCGAGGAGGCTGCGTAAATCCTGCAACTGCTTGCGAATGGTCGCCCCATCGTACACATAGAGCGGCGTCCCCCAGATGCTTGCCAGGCGGATCAGATCCTGTCCGGCAATGCGCATGCGTCCATCTGCGTCGACACGGGTCGTGATAGGGAAAAACGGCTCAAATATCATCCAACCAACAAAATTTTCGGCCAGGGGGCCGGCTCGCGAAAACAGGCAAGGGACTCAGCCAGCAGGTTGGTCCTCCTCTCTTGGCGACGGGAACTCTGTCACTTCGCGGGTGGAAGTAAGGTGATATTCGCTCGGGCGCTCGGCCTCTTCGAAGCCGGCCAGGACGATGATGGCATTGGTCACGGTGTTGCCCGCATTGCGCCAGCGATGGAGCAACTGTGCGGCGAAGATCAGACTATCACCGGCCTGGAGGACGAAATGCTGGTCATCCACCTGATACTCGAGGCTGCCGCGCAGGCAAAAGACGAATTCATGGCCGGTGTGGATCATGCCGTGTGGTCCGCTGGAGCCGCCGCTTTCCAGGGTGAGCATGAAGGGTTCCATCCTCCCGCTGAAGGCCTCGCCGCCTAGTCCTTCCCACATGCCGCGTAAGAAAGGAACACGGACGCGTTCGGAAGCCTTACAAAACACGATCTTGTTGCGCGGCGGTTCCTGGCGGAAAAAAGCAGTGATGGGTACCTCCAGCGCAGTGGCCAGCTTGTACAGCGTACTGACCGATGGGGAAGTGAGCCCGCGTTCGATCATGCTCAACGCGTTGGCTGAGAGGCCGCTGCGCCGCGCCAGGGCGCGCATCGAAACGCCGCGCTCATCGCGCAACGTACGCAGCCGTGATCCCACATCGATAGACAATGCTTCCTTACCTAAAATATCCACACCCGCCTCCCTTTGTCCAGCGATTGAAACCATGGATCATTGTCCTGCTCGCGCGATGTTGGCCACACCTGTCTGGAAGACTATAAATTCTTTATGATCACAGCGCATCATTTTAATTATAACCATTTGTGCAACCTTCCACCGCAAAAATGACATTGTGACATTTCGCCCGGCGAATGGTGACAGGTTTCACTATTCAATCCCAGCAGGCGCGTGATAATCAAGGTCATTCGATTCAGTTAGACGGACCGACCAGAGCAGGCTGCCAGGGGTGGAGCTGCAAGAGCGGAGAGTTCCTGGGCATTTTGTGTCCATTACGCTGGTTCAATTTCGTTCTTTCCCCACCCTGGCAGCCGTCAGAATTTTCTTGATGCTGGAATTCTATGGATATTCAAAAAATCCGTCAGGACTTCCCCATCCTGCAGTCCGAAGCGGGGAAGAAGCCCATTATTTATTTTGATAACGCCTGTCAAAGCCTGAGGCCTAAGGTCGTCATTGAGGCTCTTCAACAGTATTACATAAAATATTCGGCCTGCGGCGGAAGGAGCATGCACCGCCTGGCGGATGCCGTCACCCAGGAAGTGGATCAGTCGCGGAGCAGACTGGCCAAATTCCTCAACGCCGCCCGCAAAGAGGAAATCGTCTTCATGCGCAACACCACCGAAGGCATTAATCTCGTGGCCGCTTCGCTGGGCTTGCGCAACGGGGATGTGGTATTGGTTTCGGACAAAGAGCATAACTCCAATCTGATCCCCTGGCAGAAGCTGGTCAAAAACCAGGGGGTGCAGGTCAAAATCGTGCCTTCACTGCCAGACAACACCTTTGATCTGGCGGCCTTTGAGAGACTCCTCGATGGCGGGGTGAAGTTGGTGTCCCTCGGCTACACCTCGAATTTCGATGGGGTGACCATCCCCGCCAGCGAGGTCATCAAGAGCGCCCATCGAGCCGGCGCCCTGGTGCTGCTCGACGCCGCCCAGACCGCGCCCCATCGCGCCATCGACGTGAAAGCGTTGGATGTGGATTTTCTGGCCTTTTCCGGCCACAAAATGCTGGGGCCCTCCGGAACCGGGGTGTTATACGGCAAATATGCCCTGCTGGAACGCCTGGAACCCTTCCTGGTAGGCGGCGACACGGTCGCTTCATCCACCTACACTTCCTGCGAATACCTGCCGCCGCCCGAAAAATTCGAAGCCGGTCTGCAGGATTACGCCGGCATCATCGGCCTGGGGGCGGCGGTGCAGTACCTCCAGAAGATTGGCTTCGACGCGATCCGAAAGCATGAGACCCTGCTCAATCAGGCCATGAGCGAAGGCATCCAGGACATCGCGGGCCTTCACATCATTGGCCCCGCCGATCCCGGTCAGCGCAGCAGCATCGTCACTTTTTATATTGAGGACACCGACTCACACCGCATCGCCTTGATGATGGACCAGGCGGCTGGCATCATGGTGCGCTCTGGGCAGCACTGCGCACATTCCTGGTTCAATGCGCATCAAATACAGGGCTCCGTGCGCGCTTCTTTTTACCTCTACAATACGCTCGAAGAAGTCGAGCTGTTTGTCTCCAGCTTAAAGAAAATCAGGAAAGTGCTCTAGGGTCATATGTTTTGTATCGTCGCTTTTATCGTCTTATCGGTTTTGGGGATATTCAGCGCCTCTAACCGGAAACTGGCTGGCGAAGCTCTGGATTGCGTATTGCGCCGGGTCACCCTGCGCCCATGCAACACCGGTTTTGATGAGAAAATGAAAGCCCGCTTGCTGGGCGTGGTCATCACCCGTTCGGAGAAGGCGGCGATTTTCCTGAATCGAAATTTCGAGCTTCTATCTTGGGTTTTCTTTATTACATTAATAGCCAGCAGCGTCTGGTCGGTGCGCGGGTTATATGAGTTTTACACCACCGGCAGTTGCAACGGCTTAAATTCCTCGGCTTTCTGCGTATTTGATCCCAGCGGCGCGAACAATCAGGTCACCACGACGGAAGGCTGCCCGGTCAAACCGGCCGGTAAAGTGGAACTGAGCCTGAATGGCGTGGATTTCAGCACCTTCCCGCAGAGCAAAGCCTCATCCAACGACACGATCGTGATGATCGGCAGCTATCATTGTGATTATACGCGCGAAGTGTATCCGGTTATCCGTGCCATTGCAGAGAAATATCAGGCCAACTTTTATTTTATGAATTATCCGGTAAAAGAGCAGGATGATTCCTTCACCAGGCTGAGCTACAGCATCTACCAAATTGCGCCTGATAAGTATTGGCAATTTAACGATCGCATGTTTCAGGGGGATAAGAACCATCTGGATGACCCGGCTTATATCGATACGCTGCTCAACGACCTTGGGATAAACCCAAATGCGGTCCGTTTCTATATGAGCGATCCGCGGGTGGAAAGCGCGGTGCAAACGCAGATCCATGCGGTGGACAAGACCGGTTTTTATGGCACCCCAACCATCTTCATCAATGGGAAAGCGTTCGTCGGACCCAAACCATACCGGGTGTATGCCATCGCTCTGAAGGGTTTGTTCTATTGGTTGAAATAATCAGAACAATACCCTGAGCGCGTTAAAGCTTCTATGCAGGGATAACCTGCTTCTCTATCGCGAAATCTCTTTCGGGCGCCAGACATTCACAAGGCGGGCGTGAACATCCTCTTTCAGGTCGCTCCAGCGTTTTATCGCCAGCTCAAGCAGGGCCAGTGAGCCGGTCGGCAGGGTCTCGTACTGCCCGGTGAGATCTTCGATCAGCTCTTCCAACCCCGGGTTGTGTCCTACGACCATCACATCCGAGATCTCCTCGTCCAGACCGGCGAGCGCATTGAGATACGCCTCAGGTCCAGCCATGTAGAACTCATCCAGCCAGCGGATCGGCCCGTCAAAACCGCTCTCCCCTATCACGGCTTCCACCGTCTGGCGACAGCGCAACGCAGTCGAGCTCAAAATGATCTGCGGCAGCAGATCCTTCTCGCGCATCAGCCGGCCCATCAAAGGCGCGGTGCGCTTGCCGCGCTTGTTCAGCGGACGCTCATGATCTGGCAACGTTTCATCTTTCCAGGACGACTTGGCATGCCGAAGTACGAATAATCGCTTCAAACCTTCCTCCGCCACCCTTTTCCATTATTTTAGCGGCAACTTGGCGAAGGTCAAGGCCCACATCGAAACCCTTCGCCTCTGCTCCACCCCAACTTAGACAGACAAAGAAGATACCCTGTGGGAGCAGCCTGACCCTCACAGGGTACCTCACAAGAAAAAGCACGGATGGCTTCGAGTTTACTCTCCCGGCGGGAGAAGACCCTTCACTGGGCGGCAAACAAGCGGTCAGCCGCGCGGGCGATCGACGGCAGGCCGCGCACTTCGCTTTCATAGAGGGGCACGGTCGAGCGCACCATGCGATCGAATTTCTCCCAGATGTCGTCCATATATCGGTCTTGCATGGCCACCCGGTTGCGGACAAAATCTGGCGCGTCGACTCTAACCTGGCTCTTGTCGATGAGCATATTGACGATCACGCCGCCGATAGGGATGCCAAAGTCGCGGAACCAGCCGATGAAGCGCGTGATGACGGCGATGGGCAGCGCCTCGGGCAGAGTGACAAAGAAGAAGGCCGTCTTCTCGGGATCGGTCAGCAGTTCTCTGGCTTTTCCCATACGGTCGCGGAAAGAGACCAGGTAATCCATGAGCGGGTCGGCCTCCTTCTTTTTGGTGAAGGAAAGCATCTCGCGCAGACTGCGGGCTTCCTCGCGACTTTTAAGCATCTTGTTGACCCACAGCGAATACACCCTGGACATCCCCAGCAGGCGCCGGGCATTTGCGGTGGGAGCGGTGTCGAACACGTACACATCGTAATCGTTTTTCAGCATGAGATCGACCATATTCTCGAACATGGCCGATTCTTCGAAAGCGGGGTTCATTGTCGCTGATTCGACGAACTCGTCCGCCTTGGTCGAGATGTCGGCAAACTTGAGGAACCACTGGATCTTATCGCGGATCTCCTGCTTGGAGCGCTCGATGGTATCTCGTGTGTCGATCTCGTAGGCCCACAGGTTGGTCGTGTCCTCCACCAGCGTCGGTTTACCGAAAACATCCTGGCCGAGCAATCCGCTCAGGCTGTGGACCGGATTGGTGGAAGCCAGCATGACGCGCTTGCCCTGACGGGCGAGCCATAAAGCTGTGCTGCCCGCCATCACGGTCTTGCCCACCCCACCCTTACCGCCGAAGAACACATAGCGCAGGCCCGGATGTTCGCGCACAAAATCCTGCATCGATACGTCAATTCCCTTTCCCATGTCTGGACCCTCATTCACCATACATAATTTCGGCCAGGCGCTCGATCATCGCCAGCCCGGTGACGTCCCGCTCCAATTCGGGTACCTGGGCCAGTACCCGGCTGCCAAACATCTCGTCGATCTGCTGCAGATAGCGATCCTGCATTTCGATGCGGTTGCGTAGATAAGCGGGAATATCCTGACGGAGAAGCTCGCGCGGTATCACGCGGTTGACCACGTAGCCGGAGATGGGCACATCGATGATCCAATATGTAAAGTACAAAGGAACCAAGCATCCCAAACATGCTTGATTGTGGCCTTCTAGCAAGGCGCTGGTCTTAGCGAAAGGTTTTATCCCTTGCCGCTGATCCTCAGCCCGCCCACGTCATTTTCACCTTGTTTGGGCATTGGTCGTGAGGGATAAAACGATTATTTCAATTAAGACCTTATTAATCCGACAAGCTTATAATAGACCATCGTTCAGAACAACCTATGGCCGGACCGAGAGGCAAATGACCATCCGGCCAACCCATTCCTTTGCAGGAGATGTTTTCATGCCCGAACTGATCTCCAGCGAGATCACATTCACCACCGGCCGAGGGAGCATGCGCGGCTTTCTGGCGCGTCCCGATACGCCTGAGCCTGTCCCCGGTGTAATCGTGATTCACGAGATTTACGGACTGACCGGCCACCACCGGGATGTGGCTGCGCGCCTGGCGCGCCAGGGTTATGCTGCGCTGGCCCCCGACCTTTTCTCCCGCCCCGATCTGGACGGCGTGCTCACGTCCGCTTCGATCAACGCCGTGTATCAGTTCGCCGCCAATTTTCCGCCAGAGCAACGCCGTGATCCGGTTTTTCTGCAAGCGCAGCTCGCCTCGTTGTCCGAGGGTCAACGCGGGAGCCTTGGGCGGGTGATACCGTTGATTTTCGGCCCATCTCTGCGCGACGATCTGGCCGAAGATCTGGCCGCCGCGGTGGCTTATCTCAAAGCCCAGTCTTTCATCTCCCCTGACCGCATTGGCAGCGTTGGGTTCTGCTTTGGCGGAGGAATTTCCATCCGGCTGGCCTGTGTAACGCCGCTGGCAGCATGCGCTGTTTTTTATGGAGAGAATCCGGAACCCATCGAGCGTGTCGAACGTATCGCCGGGCCAGTGTTGGGGGTATACGGCGCCGAGGACCTGCGCATTAACCAATACCTCGACCAGCTGGTGAAAGCCATGGTGGATTATAAAAAAGACTTCGAAATGCGCATTTACCCGGGCGCTGGGCACGCCTTCTTCAACGACACCAATCCGGCCACTTACCGACCGGATGCGGCTGCCGACGCCTGGGAACGGCTGCTGCGGTTTTATGCACGAACACTGGCTAAGCGCTAATCTGGGGCAGCGTTGTTCGCGCAATAACGGTTTCAAAACGGGCCAGACCGGTTACAATATTAACAGGAGGCTGGCATGAACAACCGTGAACTGGCCGACCAATTCAAGTTAATCGCCGACCTGCTCGAAATTAAGGGCGAGGTCGTCTATAAGGTTCTGGCTTACCGTAAAGTCGCCGACAGCCTGAACAACCTGACCCAAGACGTCAACGAGCTGTGGAAAGAAGGCCGTCTGGAGGAAATTCCGGGTGTCGGCAAGGCAATCGCCGAGAAAATCGATGAGCTGCTTTCCACCGGCAAACTGGAGTTCCTGGAGCGCCTCAAAACCGAGGTTCCGCCCAGCCTGACCGAATTGCTGCAGGTGCCCGACGTTGGGCCGCGCAAAGCCGCCCTGTTCTGGAAGGAGCTGGGGATAACCGACCTGGCGGGGCTTGAGGCTGCCGCGCGCGAGGGCAAGCTGCGTTCGTTGCCCGGCATGGGCGAGAAATCCGAAGCGCGCATCCTGGCCGGCCTCGAAGCTTTGGCGCGGCGCGGAGATCGCATACCCATCGGCGAAGCCTGGCCCCTGGCCCAGGAGCTGCTCGCCTTCCTGCGCAAGCTCCCCGGGGTGGTAGCGGCGGAGCCGGCTGGCTCGCTGCGGCGGATGCGTTCCACAGTAGGTGACATCGATTTGCTGGTAGCCTCCAAGAATCCCGGCCCGGTGATGGCCGCCTTCACCGGGCGGAAGGATGTAGTGCGCGTGCTGGCATCCGGAGAGACGAAATCGAGCGTGGAATTCGCCAACGGCCTGCGCTCACAAATCTGGATCCATCCGCCAGAACGCTTCGGCACCGCCCTGGTATACGCCACCGGTTCAAAGGATCATAACGTGCGATTGCGCGAACTGGCCCTCACCATGGGCCTGTCATTGTCTGAACACAGTTTCCAGCGCAAGGATGGCTCTGAGATTCTGTGCGACAATGAAGAGAAGGTGTACGAGACGCTCGGCCTGCAGTGGATTCCGCCCGAGCTGCGCGAGGATCACGGCGAGGTGCAGGCGGCGAAAGCCGGCAAGTTACCGCGCCTGATCACCCACGATGACCTGATTTCCGACCTGCAGACCCACTCCAAATGGTCGGACGGCAAATTGAGCATCCTGGAAATGGCAAAGGCCGCTCGCGAGCGCGGCTTCAAGCTGCTGGCGATTACCGACCACACTCCCAGCCTGGGCGTGACGGGGGGAGTAAAAATCGAGGATCTGGCCAGGCAGCGCGCGGAGATCGACGCCGCTCAGGAAGAGCTGGGCGATAGCATCCGCATCTTGCAAGGGGCCGAAGTCGAAATCCGCGCCGATGGGCGCCTGGATTACCCCGACGAGGTGCTGGCCAAACTGGACATCGTGCTGGCGTCGGTGCATACCAGTCTGCGCCAGCCGCGCGATCAGGTCACAGCCCGGATGATCGCCGCCATCCGCAACCCGCATGTCGACATCATCGCCCACCCCACCGGGCGGCTATTTCCCAACCGCGAAGGGGCCGACCTGGACCTGGAGGCGGTCTTCAGTGAGGCCAAAAAGCACGGCGTGGCGCTGGAAATCAATGCCCATCCCGCCCGCCTGGACCTGGATGATACCAACGCCCGCCGCGCGATGGAGCTGGGAATTCTGCTCACCATCAACAGCGATGCGCATTCCCCGGCCGACTTCGACCTGGCGTTTTTTGGCGTGGCCATCGCCCGACGCGCATGGGTCACTCCGGAGGCGGTGATCAACGCCTGGCCGGTGGAAAAGCAGCTCGCCTGGCTCAAAAATCGCGGGGGATAGGCTCGCCGGCAGAAACTCCGCGCCTGCGGCAGAATAATCTGTCCCTATTTCCTCTTCTTCGTCTTCCCGAAAACTTCGCGGTGGCGGAGCTTCTCGCGATACATCATGCGGTCGGCTTCGGCGATGACCGCCTGCAGATGGGCGGCATCCTCCGCAGTGGCCGCGCCAATGGACAGGCTGATGGGCAGCTCAGGCCGCGAGCGGTTCTGCGCCTCAAGGAAGGTGCGCACCCGCCCGATAGCCTGACTGGCGACTGCTGCATCAGCGTTAGGGATGAGTACGGCAAATTCGTCGCCGCCTGTGCGGGCAATCACATCGTTGTCACGGAAGGCTGCCCTCAGAGCGTTTGCCGCCCGGCAAAGCACCTCATCCCCGGCTGCGTGCCCCAGGCTGTCATTCACGGCTTTCAGCCCATCGACATCGGCGATCACCACGCTGATAGGATACTGGCCGCTCTGCTGACAACGGTTGACCACTTCCTCGAAATATGAGCGGTTGTACAGGTTCGTCAGAGTATCATGGGTGCTGATAAAGCGCAGCTTGTCCTCGGTGACCTTGCGATCGGTAATATCGTACAGGATGCAATGCATTTGGGGGATCTGGCCAGAATCGGTGTGCGCAATGTGTCCGGTCATGGTGGTGAGCAGGGTGTTGCCATCCTTGCAAACCAGCTCGAATTCGACCCCCGAGACTTTGCCAGCCGCAAAATACCCACCCAGCTCCATATGGAAATACTCGGCCGATTCAGGCGTGAGGAAATCCCCGAACCAACGCCCGATCACTTCGCTTCGCTCGTAGCCCACCAGTTCAAGCCAGGTCTGATTGACCTCCAGAATGGTGCCGTCGCGCCCCAACAACTGGTAGCCGAGTGGGGCGTCCTCGTAAAGCAGGCGGAACTTTTTCTCCCGCCATTGCAACAATTTCTCGGTGCGCTTGCGTTCTGTGATGTCCCAGATCGCGGCCAGGATGCAGGCTTCCCCCTGCAGATCGATGGTTTCCAAGGAGACCAGCCCAATGAGCTTCTCCCCGCTTTTTCTCCTGAAGAGGCTCTCGGCTTCGCCGACCCTGCCTTCCTCTACTAAACGGGCAAGCAAAGCTTCTGCTTCTTTGGGGTCAACCCAGATTTCGAGCTCACTGAGTGTACGGCCGATAACCTCCTCACGCGTAAGGGACAGCAGTTCGCAAAAGCGACGGTTCACCTCGATCACACGGCCGTCAGCCAGCGAGGCAATGCTCATGCAGACCGGATTGGCGTTGAATATGCGGTTGAAGAGCTCCTCCGAGCGGGCAAGGGCCTGCTGGCTCAACACCTGTTGGGTGATATCCCGCGCGACGCCCTCGCCGGCCATAAGGCTGCCTTGCTTATCCCGGATGGGGACATCGCGGTGCTCCAACCAGACCGTGCGCCCATCCTTCGCCAGCCAGCGTATTACGACCGCATCCGCATTCCCTTCCCATTTCAAACGATTTTCCAACAGGGGCAGATCTTCCGGGTGGACGGCGCGGAAGAGGAGATCGGGGTCGGCGTAGATTTCGTCAGGGGTGTAGCCCAGAATCGTCTGCACGGCTGGGTTGATGTATTCGAAACCGCGCGGCTCAGCCAGGCGATAACGATAGATGATGTCGATCGCTTTTTCGACCAGGGCGACAGAAATTCCCATCGGCGGGTTTCTGCCTTTCTTCTTGTTGCGCCGGGTTTCCGTCAGATCGCTTCGAACCCCCTCATCAACGACCATACCAACCCCCAATAGATTGGCCAGCAAACCATTCAATAAAAAGCCGGCATTCCGGTATAAATTCGTTATCAAAAAGAATTTCATTGTATAAAACGTCAGCGCGGCGGGTTCGTATCAGGGCTCCAGGCAGAAAGGGATTGAGTTCTGCTGCCCTTCCGGGTGCTCGGTTTGCCCCTGCGCATCGTAGATCTTTACTGCCCGGATGCCTTCCAGACGGAGCAGGCTGGCCATGAGTGGCTGAGCGATCGTGTACACCGAGCCGCCGCTCTTGCATTCGCCCAGCAGATAGACATGAGCCACGCCGTCTTTGACCTCGACCCGCTTGAAACCCGTAAACCCGCTGGTAACCAGCTCAAGCCCCTGCGCCTGCTCAGCGGCCGTAGGCCCTTTGAAATACTCGCTCACGATAAAAGTGGGCAAATCCTCGCCTTGAGAAGCAGTTCGCACCGCTGGGCTTTCGAAAGGCGGCGTTCCTGCCTCAAATTTTTTCTTGTCGAGGAACAGGATGCTGACTGCGATGGTGTGCGGTGTGGTAGCGGAAGGGATGGGCGCAATGGCAGTTGGCGAAGCTGCCGGCGTGGTGACCGCGGCCGAAATCAACGGGGATACAGTCATCGCAGGCGGCGAAGCCGGCGGCATGGCACGGCAGGCCGCCAGTAACGCCAGAACCACAATCATAAACGTCAATCTGCGCGTCACGTTTCACCTCCCGCCGCAGGACCTTACTTGGCCGATCGGATGCCGGCGCCAGACCTCCCATAGAGCAGCTTTCTAACCCGCGTCCAGACCCGCCCTCCAGACATACTCCAAATGACGGCTGCCGGCCCACGTCAGTAACGCTCGGCCCGCTTCGGCCAGCGTCCGCAAGACCAGCCTGGCAGCCAATGCCCTGCAATGCCGATGCGGAACGGGCTGTATGCTTCGGGGGCCGTTGCAACGCTCAGACGTGAGACTCGATCCACGGGACTGCACCGGCTGAAGACAGGAAATTCTCGCCCACCCGGCTCCAGCTGGTCTTGGTATCGCCTGCCGCATGGTAAATCCTCATTAAGTCGCCCATCATAGCGCCTTTCCGGGCTTCTGTTGCATGAAAGATGCCGGTTACCCGCCGCTCGATCAGGGCCGCGATCCAGGCGGCCAATATGAATATAACCCCTTTATAGATCAGCAGGCCACAGCAGGAACGGTCAGAATGAGGCTCATGAACCTCGCCCTGCTTGACCGGCCGAGGCGACCAGATCTTCATGGCGGGTACGGGGGAGACCCGTCCCTTTACCCTTGCCCTTGAGATGAAAAAAAGGAAAACACCTGCAAATCCCTTTACCCCCAGGAAATACCAGTTACAATGTTGGGAATTTTATTCTGGAGATGGGGTATGGAAGAGTTCGGCTCGTACAAATTGTTCGACGGCAAAGTCATTATTCGCATCCGCGACCGCATCTGTGACACACCCGACAGGCTGCTCTCCAGCTCGCTGTTCCTGGCCATCCTGAAGCGCTGCGTCGCGGAGCTCGCGCGCCGAGGTTCTCACCTGATGGACATCTTCGACCACACGCCAATCAGCGACCAGGACGTGCGCCTGCTGGTCGAGACGCTTCAGTATCTGGCCAAGCTGCCCGGTAATCTGGTGATGAAAGTCGTACCCGACTCGCAGCAGTTCTTCCGCGATCCGATCCTGTTCAACGACTTCGTCGAGTATCTGTACAACTACTGGCGCCATCTCCACCGACTGATCGTGTGCGATTCAGAAGGCGACCGCCTCGACCAGCACCCTTATCGCACCTTCAACCAGACCGTGGAAACGCTCACCCACCTGGTGCGCAGCACCTACCGCGAGGTGCAGGAGAACATTACCGGCAATCACCCCCGCATTTACCGGCAGGTGCACGCCGGCGCGGAGGTCGCCGCGATCGCCCTGCCGCGCGACATCCCTTACCCGGCGTACATCGCGGCGAAGCTCAACCACATCGCAGTCATCCGCCAGGTGTTGATCTACCCGCCGCTAATTTTCAGCTCGCCGACCAACAAGCGCACCGGCTCTTTCGAGCGCATCGACGTGAACCCGCTAGAAAAAGTCGACGTTTCCAAAGAGGACTGGCTGTGCTACCCCGCCCGCGTAGGATCCCTGGTGGTCATGGTATATTTCTCGATCCGCCACTTCGAGCTGGGGTTCTCGCTGAGCAATCTGTTCGAGCTGGCCGACGACAGTGATCTCAAACGCCAACCGGACGCGGTGTTCCTGTACGGCGTACCTGGCGACGCTGCGCCGCACAAAGGGGACTGCTGGACGGTCTTTTACGAGGATGAGGCCAGCCACATACTGGTGGCCACCATCCCCGATCACGATCAATTCGGTTACTTCGGCTATCTGAAAAAGATGATGCTGACGTTGCATAACATCCAGATGATGCGCAGCGGAAAGCTGCCATTCCACGGTGCGCTGTTCAACCTGCGTCTGCGGGAAAAGGGTAATGTGACCATTTTGCTGATGGGCGATACCGGGGCGGGCAAATCCGAGACGCTGGAAGCGATGCGCACTCTGGGAGACGAAAAAGTCGAGGACATCACCATCGTGGCGGATGACATGGGCTCCCTGGCGCTCGATGACCAGGGCCGCGTCATTGGTTACGGCACCGAGACGGGGGCTTTCGTGCGCTTGGACGATCTCCAGCCCGGCTACGCCTTCGGCCAGATCGACCGCACCATCATCCTTAACCCCAACCAGACGAACGCGCGTGTGGTCCTGCCGGTCACCACCTTCGCCAATATTGTTAAGGGCTTCCCGGTTGATTACGTGCTCTACGCCAATAATTACGAAGAGGTGGACGCGGATCACCCCATCCTGGAAAAATTCCAGTCCACGGATGAAGCGCTGCCGGTTTTCCGCGCGGGGAAGGTGATGAGCAAAGGTACCACCACCAGCAGTGGACTGGTAGAAACCTACTTCGCCAACATCTTCGGGCCGCAGCAGTATCCCGGGCTGCACGAACAATTGGTGCAGCGCTACTTCGACCAGCTCTTTCGCCAGGGCGCCTTCGTCGGCCAGGTGCGTACGCAGCTAGGGCTGCCGGGCATGGAACGGCGCGGCCCGGAGCAGGCCGCCCGCGCATTGCTCAACGCCATGCTGGAGCGGCCTACGGCAGATCAAAATTCCACCGATGCCGGCTGACTTCCATATCAAGACGTCTTCAGGACGACCCCGATGAGTCCCGCCACCCCCGCCAGGAGAATGCCGCCCACGGCGGCGGCCAGCCCCTGGATGAGGCCGAGCAGCCCCAGGTAAGAGCTGGTGAACTCGGGCAGCGTCCAGGTGATCAGGGCGCCGTTCCAGGCGTAGCTGAAGAGGACCGGCAGCGATAGCAGGACTATCGTGACCAGGGCGAAGCCCAGGGTGGCCTCGGCCGCCGCACGCGCTCCTGAGCGCAGGACGCGCGAGCCCAAGACGAAGACCAGCCAGCCCGCGAACAGCGCGATTAGGCTGGTAGTCGCCATGTACACGATCATTGTGTTCGCATCCGGCACCCAGCTCAGCGAATACGTCAAACGATCGAGCAGATCGTAGCGCAGGTGGAAGATTAACTGGAAGACAACTGCGCCGCTCAGCATCCAGACCAGCAGGCGACTGCGCCTCCAAATCAAGATGCCAATCATGAGCAGTATGATCCCTAGAGCCAGAGCCGCGTGCGGAAGCCGCTCGGCGTTGAGGCGCGCATCACGCGCGGCTTCGAGCGCTTGCTGAAATGCGGCTACCGAAGTGGCATCAGCGGGGATATCCACCGGTCGGCCTATGGCTGCCCCATAATCTTCGATCAGATTACGCTGTTGGACCGTTTCGGCCTCCTGAACAGAGTGGACATAGGCCGCCGGCAGATCGAGCATCTCCGTGAGCGCCTGGCCCTGGGCCGAGGCGGGCAGGTTGGCGCCCAGGAGCGCCGCCAGAGTGGGAGCCACGTCGGCCATATTGACATCGCCGTAATTCCCCGCTTTAACGTGCGCGCCGGCCAGAACGAACGGCTCACGCAGCACAACTGGCTCGTTGCCGCCATGGCCGCCGCGGTCGATCTGCCCGTGATCGCTGCACACGAAGACGACATCCTGAGAAAGATCGAGTGTGGCGAGGATCTCGCCCAGCAGGGCATCGGCGCGGGAAGCGGCGGCGTCCCAGTTGGGGCTGCGTGGGCCGCCTTCGTGGTGACCGGCGTAATCCACCTGGTCAATGTGGATCAAGACGAGCTGGAAATCGCCGCTGCGCAGCCAGGGCAGGGCGGCATCGACCACCTGGCGGTCGGCGCGGCGATCCTCGCCAGGGGTGTAGAAGTGCGCATCGACGTCTTCCTGCGGGATCAACCTCTCGAACCAGTAATAGGCAGAGACAGCGGTCTTCAGGCCGGCCCGGTGAGCGGCGGAGAACAGATTGTCCTGAGTGAAGGTCCAAATTTTCGGATAATCCAGGTTGATGGCCGGTCCGTCGCTCAACTCCGGCCAGGCGCCGGTGAGCAGCACGCTGTACCCCGGCTCGGAATAGGAGGGAGGGCGGCTGTGCATCGTGGCGTAAGCTCCCTGGCTGCGCAGGTGGTCCAGCACCGGCATCACCTGGCGGTTGAGCGAAGTGTCCAACCTCAGCGCGTCGATCAGCACGAATACCACCCGGCGCACCTGCGGCTGGCCGAGCGAAACCCCCGGAGGCGGCGGGTCGGCGCGTAGGGGCGATCGGTAAGCATAGAGCGAATCCATCAGGCTGGAAGCCCAAAAATATGCGCCTGCCGCCGCCAGGATGCAGGCGATAACGCCAGCGATGATCCCGCGAGAAGTTCGCATCAGGTCGTCTCCTCCCGAAGATTAATGAGCGCCGCTAAGAGCGCTTCAGGCACTGCGGGCAGCTTTCATCTCCTCCAGCATACGCTCGATGCGCTCCAGGCGCATCACGAGTTCGCGCTGGCGGCGCTGCTCGATGGACGGCTGCTTGGCGATAAATGTCAACGCCCCTCCCGGTTCCAGGATGGCCTCCTTGACTTCGTCCAGCGAAGCAAAACCCTGTTTGTGGGCCGCCGACTCGAGCTCCTCTAAAGTGATCACCTCTTTCTCCAGGCGGTCTTTGAGCACCTTGCCGCCCACGATCAGACGATCCGGGCTACCCTCGACGATATGATCCACGTGTTCATGGCCATACAGGTAACGCACCACCACATAATTAATCGCCAGCAGAGTCGCCGCGCCGACCAAGCCGCCGGTGACTGAATTATCGTTGCCAATGATGGCATTTTGCACCGTGTTCGAGAGGGTCAACAACACCACCAGGTCAAAGGTGTTGAGCTGCGCCAGCTCCCGCTTGCCCGCCAGGCGCAACCCGACCACCAGGAAGACATAAACCAGGATGACCCGAAAAATCTTTTCCAGAACCGGCAGGCTCAACAAGAACATGTCGCTCCAGATATTTCCATTCACGCCAGACCCTCCAGGCTCAATCGATTCGATCCATAGGGAACCTGTCGCCTTGTTTGTAGCTGCGCCGTCCAGCGCGATTCCAGATCACCACCTGACCGCTGCCGAAGACCGCAGGTTTGCCGTCGTCGAACACCAGTGCAGTGTTGCCCTCCACCCCGATGAGGGTATAACGCATCGGCAGGGCCAGGCGGGTCAGACGCACGAACGTCTCAGGGATCTCATCGAAGTGCGGCAGGATAACGGTATTCCTGAGGAATGCGAAAGCGGGACGCAGGACGAACGGATTTCTGTAGGCGGGCATCTTTTCGCCGAAGATCATGGCTCCCGCACTGCACCCCGCCACCACACCGCCGCGGGAGAGGACGCCTCGGATGGCTTCCCATACGCGGCTGCCAGCCAGCACCGAATGGAGATAATCGGGCTTACCGCCCGAAAGGTAAACCAAGCTGGCCTCGGCGACCTGTGAGGCCATGCGCTCGTCCTCGGCTCCAGCGCGATCCACGACCTCGACAGCCTCGGCCGTCACCCCCAAACGAGTGAAGTGGGCCACGCCCAAATCGGACCAGTAACGGATGCGCTCGGCGCCTTCCGCGCCGGCGGCGGTGGGCAGACAGACAACGCGCACCGGAGGAGAGAGCCTGCTCAGCAAGTATCGGTCTACCGGCTCCATGGGCGGCAGGTATTCGCCGCTTCCGACCAGGGCAAGAATTCCCGCTAAGGATTCCATACCGAACCTGTAACAAACGAACCCCATCAGGGTTCGTCGGATGCGGGCGGCTCCTCCTCCCCGGGCTGGTCCAGTTCCCCTTTGTAGTAGGCGTCCAGGGCCTGAAGGGCAGCCTCCTCTTTTTCCTGCGGGACGAGGATGTGCACCTCACCCAGCCAGCCAATGGTCAGACCGATGGCGGCGCCGGCGCTCTCCTGTGAAAAAACAGAAGGGATCTCGAAAGAAGCCAGTAAACCGCGGACGATCTCAGCCTCGATCTTACCGGCTACAGTCGCCACTTCCACCCAATTCTCCGCCATGGTCAATCCTCCAGAGAACAATATACGGCAAGTATAGCACATGGGTAAAAACAAAAGAACGGCGAGGTGTTTTCCAAACCTCGCCGTTCAATTTCAAAGACCAATTTCCTGGTTGGCGCTATTGATTCCAGAACCAGTTGTAGGCGAAGTAGCCGCTGGCGGAACTCTGCATGCGGATGGCGATGCGCGACGCTCCCTTCAGCGAAGAGGGAATATTGTAGGTAAACGTCTGCGCGCCGCCCGATCCTGAATCGGTGGTAGCCACTACAACCCCGCCAATCCCTTTGGTACCAAAAGCGCCCATGGTGACGGTGAAGGTATCATTCGGCGGCAGGTTGCTGGTCTTGATCGTTACAGAGGTATCCGCGTCCACGCTGACAATCGAGAAGGTCGGAAATCCGCTGTAGCCGCCCGTGGCAGGGATCGGCGTGGCTCCCGGGGTGGCTGTAGAAACAGGTGTGGCGCCAGCGCCCGTGCTGTTGACGAACCAGTTGTAGGCGAAGTAGCCACTGGTAGGACTCTGCATGCGGATGGCGATCAACGCCTGCCCCTTCAACGAGTCAGGAATGTTGTAGGTGAACGTCTGCGTGCCTCCCGTTCCCGAAGCAGTATTGGCGACCACGACCCCACCAATGCCTTTAGTGCCAAATTTGCCCATCGTCACCGTAAATGTATCATTGGGATGCAGATTGCTGGTCTGGATGGTGACCGACTTGTCCTTTTCTACGCTGATGATCGAAAACGTGGGGAAGCCGGTATAGCCGGTTACCGGAATCGGGGTGGCGCCGGGAGTGGAGGTCGGTCCGGCGGTGGCGGTGATACTGGAACGGTTGGCGAACCAGTTGTAGGCGAAGTAACCGCTGGTAGGGCTTTGCATGCGGATGGCGATCAGCGCCTGGCCTTTCAGTGCATCGGGGATGTTGTAAGTAAAGGTCTTGACGCCGCCGCTGCCCGAATCGGTTCTGGCCACCTCGATGCCGCCAATCCCTTTGGTGCCGAATTGGCCCATCGTCACGACAAAGGTATCATTGGGGGGAAGATTGCTGATCGTAATGGTGACCGAATGGTCCGGATCGACGCTGACGATCGAAAACGTCGGGAAACCGCTGTAGGCGCGAACCACTTCGGCCAACGAAGGGATGGCCAGCGGCAGAGCCAGCGCCAGACTGACAATTACCACGAATATGGACAACTTTTTAATGCTCATGCTTTCGTCTCCTTCCGCACCGCTGCGGACTAATTCTTACCCGTCGGCCGGTTAACCCCTGAAATGCTGGCCGCGCGCATCTGCCTGGCCAAAGGGCAACCGGGTAATGGTAAGACGGTAGTTCCGGCCAGATGGTTCCCAAAAACACGAAAGGGCGGGAGACGCAAGCTGGATGAAAAGGTGGAGTTCGCTCCCTCCTAGAACCCAAGAATCAATAAGATGCCGGCGAGGATCGCCACGCCGGAAAAGATCGCCCAACCATAGGGGATCGCCAAACCAAGCACTGGCAGTAAATATGCGCCCACCAGATGGAGGCCAAACAGCGCCTGGCCGATATTGGTGAAATTGCGCTCCTCGCGGATCATCGTTAGAAAGGGTATACCGGCTAAACCGGCCATCAGGCCGAGCACCAGCTCGCTGCCAGGCATATCCGCTGCCAGTAAAGGGATGACGCCGCGCATAACGAACCAGGCCATCAGCAGGAATATACCCACCGCATAAAATGGCTTGGTGTTTCTAACGCGGGCCACCAGGAACAGCAGGCCGGTGGCGATCGAATAGATGCTCAGCACGTACAACTGGGCGGGGAACTGAATATGCACAAAGGGATCCACACCGGAGTACAGCAAAAATATCGCCACCAGCAGCAGGGCAATGCTATCGAAAACATCCATGGTTCATCTCCGTCCCAATGTTTCAGTTTACCGCGCTCTAGCCCCACAAGGCGCTTGGATGACTTGGCTGATAAGATCAGCTATGCATAAACGCCTCGGCAAATCTCCGTAGGGCTTGAATGTGAGCGTCTGGGGTGGTGAAACCGCTGTTCAGCGGGTTGATCGAAAAATTCTGCGCGCCCATCGCCTGCCAGCCCTCGATGTTGGCCGCCCAGTTTTCGGGATTCCCATCGCCGTAAGGGATGCGCGGCTCGATAGGCAAAGTCTCGGGAGAACGCCCGGCTTCGGACAGATATTGCTGTAATTTTTCCCAGTATGGACGGGCATCGGCGGGTGAACGGAAAGCCGGCAGCCAGCCATCCGCCAGGCGCGCCATGCGTTCCAGCGCCGGGTCAGCAGAGCCGCCAAACCAGATCGGTATCGGCCGCTGGATGGGCAGCGGATTGATGCCGGCATCATCTATGTGATGCCATTTGCCCTCGAATTTCACCGACGGCTGCGTCCAAAGCAGGCGCAGCACCTGCACCTGCTCTTCGAAACGCCGGCCGCGATTGTGGAAATTTTCGTTGAGGGCCAGGTATTCGACCTGGTTCCAGCCCAGGCCGACGCCCAAACGCAGGCGTCCACCGCTGAGCACGTCTAGAGAAGCGGCTTGCTTGGCTACCAGGGCCGTCTGACGCTGCGGCAGTATCAGGATGCCGGTGGAAAAGCGCAGCTTGTGCGTCACGGCAGCCATGAAGGAAAATAGGACAAACACCTCGTGGAAGGGCGTCTGATGGGTATAGGCGCCGGTCCAGCCGCCCGGCCGGTCCGGATTGGCGCCTAAAACATGGTCGTAGGCGATCATATACGTATAGCCCAGCGCTTCGGCTGTCTGGGCGTAATCGCGGATCGCAACGGGATCGTTGCCGAATTCGGTTTGGGGAAATACAACGCTAAACTGCATATTCTGCTCGAATCTCCTGTTGATAAAACATTACGAAATTTAGTATAGCGGATATAGAGGCAAAATTCAAATGACAGTGGAGATCCGTCTTCCGGTATGAAAACCCTGTACCTACGGTTGCCGCATATCTTCCGAAAAAGTTCGATGAGTAAACGGAATAAACTTCCCCTGCTTAGTTCGTACTGTATGGCGAAGGCTCCAGGGCCTGCCCCTTGGATGGGTAACGGCGCGCCAGCAGCAAAAAGGCCAGCGTGGCGACACTGCCGATTAGCCCCGCGCCGTACCAGATCCACAGCGGGCCAAGAGCGTCGTTGAGCAGACCGCCCACCAGCGGGCCGATGCCGGCCCCAATTCCCCAGGTCAGCCCATAGATGCTCATATAGCGGCCGCGCATCTCCACCGGCGCCAGGTTAGCCGCCAGACTGGTGGCGGTCGGCGTGACGATCAGCTCGCCAATCGTCATCACCACCATGCATATCCAGAAACCCCAAAAGCCGCGAGCGAAGGCCACACCGCCCACACCCAGGGCGTAAAACAGGGTGCCCAGGGCGAGCGTTCGCAAAGGAGGATGGCGCTTGGTCAGTCGGGTGACGGTGATCTGGAACAGCACCACCATCAGGGCGTTGGTGGTCGGTATCAACCCGTACTGGCGTTCCGAGAGGCCGTAATTCACCTTGGTGTAGACCGATAGGAGCACCCACATCATCCCCGCGACGACCGAGGTCAGCGAAAACGTCGCCACGAAGGCGGTGAACGGCCTATCGCGCAGGATGCGGCCGTAACCGCCGAAGCGTTCGGGCCGCTGGGAAGTCGCCGAATGAGGCAACGTCTCACGCGCGAAGAGAGTCAGCAGCAGGCTATAGGTCAGCATACCGACCGAGGCGATGGCAAAAGCTACTCCGTAAGAGATCGAAGCGATGAAGCCGCCAATAGCCGGTCCGATGGACACTCCGAGGTTGTTGCTCAGGCGCAGGAGCGAGTAAGCGTCGATGCGCCGCTCCGGGGGGATCAGATCGGCCATCATCGCGTCGGCGCCCACACGGTAGAGCGGGTTGAAGGCGCCTTGCAGCCCCATCAGGATGGCGAAGGCCGGCAGGCTGCTGGCCTTGCTGAGGAAAAAGTAACCGGCCGCGTTGCCCGCCAGGCTGACAACCATCACCCATTTGCGCCCCAAGCGGTCGGTGATCGGGCCGGCGATGAAGGCTGCAACTAGTCCCATGGCAGCGTTCAGGGTGGTCAGGCTGGCGACAATCGAGAGTGGCAGCGAGAGTCTCTCGGTGACGTAGATCATCAGGAACGGCCAGATCATGCTGGAGCCGATCGTGCTCAACAACATGCCAAAAAACATCAGCCAGAACTGATGAGGGTATTCATGATAGAGGTGATGTAAGCGGGCGATCATGGCTGGCTGTCCTGGCAAAAAAGCCATTTTACCATTACAGCTCTGCAGCAGGGTCAGCGATTTGATATGAAAGTGCTACAACACGATGAAGCGCGGCTGAAAGGATCGGGTATGCCAACACCAAGGGGAGGTGCTTCTGGAGGCCCGATCTCAGAGCCCTCGTCGGAAGCGGGAGGCGACGCTCAACGTGCCCACCACAACAATGGCAACCAGCGCCACCCCCCACAGGATGATGCCATTGGTATGACTGGATTCGACTGCGGCGTCGAAGGTAGGCGTCAGGCTTGGCAGGCTGGTCCAGGTGGCTTTGGGGAGTGGGGTAAGATCAGATCCCAGTGTAGAAACAGCGGTGGGACTCTGGGTGCCCGCTAGAATTGTGGCGGCCGTTTCAACCGGGCGGGGGCTGGCACTTAAAGCCGCGCGTGCCGCGCTCGATGACGCCGTGACCGCTTGTTCATCCAGGCGGCCTTCGTGAAACGGTTGGATCCAGGCCGCGATTCCAAGAGCGACCAGGAATATAAAGGCAAGGAAACGAAAGCGATGCCTGTGCAGCCAATGTATCAGGTGTTCATTCATTCTCATCAGTCAATTTGATGGATGGACAGCCGTCCGTCCCGAATCCGGGACTCGAACCGTCATGGATTCTGGAGTTTTTCCGCCGCCGCCTGAGCCGCTTTGACTGGATCGCTTTGGCCGCTCAATACCTGGACGGTAGCTTCCTTGAGCGCCGGCCCCAGGCTGCTGAGAACATCGGTCGTCGGCGGCGCCTGAGCAGAAAGCACCACCTGGCTGACCAACGTCTGCAGACTCGGATTGGTCCAACCTGCCAGCGCAGTCGGCCGGGGCGGCAGATAACCGCTGGCGGCCGTCCAGTGCGCAAGAAAGTCACTCTCCACCAGCCACTCGCCCAGGGCGATGTCAGCCATCTGCCGGTCGTTTCGGCCAGCCGGCACCGCCCACAACCAGCCGGTGGCCAGGGTCAAATTGGTTTGACCAAGCGCCGGCAGGGGAGCCGCCAGGGTATCGGCAGGCAGATCGGCCAAGTAACGCGAGATCCAGGAAATCGCCATCTGAGCGCGCCCATCGCGGTAGGCCTGCCAGGCCTGGCCATCGGTATCGAATTGGGCCAGCCAGCCAGGAAACACCCCGACTCGTACGCCATTATTGTAGAGATCGAGCACCTGCTCCAATGCATCAACAGAAATCATAGGCCGACTCTGGGCGCCTTCAAATTGACCGCCGGCGCTCTGATAAAGCGCCAGGGTGACCAACGCGTTGGGATCGCCGGCCGGAAACGTCAGCGGCGAGCGCTGGCGGAGAATGGAGCCCCAGTCGGGGGTCAAATTCTGCAGGCTGGCCGGGCGGTAGAACAGCGCCAGGGCATCGCCAGCAAATGGCAGACCGAAGGTGCTGCCCTGCAAGCGGGCCAACTGACGGGCGTAATTGTACCAGTCGGAATCCTCCATAGCGTGCGTCAGACCATCGAGAGGAGTGAGCACCCCTTTCAAAGCGGCTGTTTCCAGGTCTTCACGCGCGATGAGCACCAGATCCGGCAAGGCTGCGGGAGCCGCCGCGCTGGTGGCTGCCAGCGCATCCAGCAGATTGCCCGGCCCGCTGGTAGCCTTCAAACGCACCTGCAGGAAGACGCCCGGATTCTCCTCGCGGTACTGGTCGAGCCGCGCGCGCAGCAAATCGCCGGCCGGCGTGCCTGCGGATGGATCGAATTGCGGCGGAAGCCACAACGTCAGAGTAACCGGCCCGCCGGAGGGAGGGCGAGTCCCCTCCGGTGTGGTGGTCTGCACAGCGGTGGGTGTGCGGCTGGCCGTCGGCCTGGGCGTAGGGCTTGGCGCGGCCGGCAGGCTGCCGTTGAAAAGATTAACGCCGCAGCCAGCCAGAAGAACAGCAGCCGTTGCCGTATAAAGCCAGCTCCAACGCCGCCGTTGAGAAACCTTCATAACCGTGCCTTTCCCCGCCAACTCGCGCAGGTTTTACCCCATAATTTTATGCCCGTTTCACTCGTTGGCATCATAGCGTCGGGGCAATCCCGCTGCTGCCGGTCGGTGTGTCCGTCGGCGGCGGTGGAGTGGGCGTGTGAGTGGGGGTATGCGTAAGCGTAGGCGTGGGCGGAGGAGGAGTGGGCGTATTCGTCTCGGTCGAAGTCGCCGTCGGAGTAGCGGTATTGGTCAGCGTCTGTGTGGCTGTGGCGGTGGGAGTCTCAGTGGGTGTGGCGCTCGGCGTGGGCGTCGAGCTCGGCGTTATGGTATAGGTAATCGTCAGAGTCATCGTTGCCGTGGCGGTTGAAGTTGCGCTAGGAGTCATGGTAGAAGCCTGGCGCAGCACCGCCCCCACCCGCCAGGTGACCAGACCCAGGCAGTAGCAGGGGATCGTCGCCAATGTGACGATGAGCAGGATACGGCGGATCCGGATACGCCTGTCCAGGTCAACCTGCATGAATGTAGCTCCTCCCAATTAGACAGATGATAACACCTAGGCCAGGGTGTGGCAAGTCAACAGTGTCAACCGTGTCAATTGGTTGTTGCATAACAGAAAGCGGTGATTTAATTGAAAAAGGGTCATACACCAAACCAATCAATAGGATAAAATATTAAAAAATATGTGGGTCTATCTATCGCCTCATTTTGACGACGCAGTCCTTTCTGTGGGGGGCCTGATCTGGGAACAGACCCGCGCCGGTGAGATCGTCGAAATCTGGACGGTATGCGCCGGCGAGCCGCCTGCTGGTGTCCCATTGAGCGCCTTTGCCCAATCGCTACATGCGCGCTGGGGCGGCAGCGTACGCGCGGTGGAAATGCGCCGCGCCGAGGATCGATCCTCCTGCCGGAGAATCGGCGCACGCCCGCGCCACTTTAACCTGCCCGATGCCATTTACCGCATCCGACCTGACGGGCGGGCTTTGATCGAACGCGAAGAAGATCTACAGACCGCCCTGCCGGAGGAGCAGGCGGTTGTTGATGTGGTGGCGGCGATCAGAAAACGATATTCACCGCGCATGAACCTGGTCAGCCCGCTGGCTATCGGGGGACATGTGGATCATCGCCTGACGCGCATGGCGGCCGAACGGCTGGGTGTGCGCCCGTATTATTACGCCGACTACCCTTATGTGGCCGCTAACACCGTGCGCCTCGCGGATTACATCCATGCGGATTGGGAGGAAGTACGCTGGGTGATATCCACGCAAGGGCTGGAGGCCTGGCAGGCCGCCATCGCCGAACACCGCTCGCAGATCAGCACCTTCTGGCAGGGAGTGGGAGAGATGAAAGCTGCCATCGCCGATTATTGGGGGCGTGGAGGCGGCAGCATTCTCTGGCTGGCAAAATAATCACCTCTTCTTCTTTACCCGCGGCCCCTGGGGAGTATCCTCGACCTCATAGCCGGCCGCAGCGATCTGCGCCCGCAGCGCGTCGGCTTCCTGCCAGCGGCGCTCGGCACGCATCTGCTGACGGCGGCTGACCAGCTCGTTGATCTCTGCAGGGATGGCTTCCTCGAGCGGCTGCCAATCAGCCAGCCCTAACCCCAAGATGCGATCGAACTCGAGCAGGGTGGCTTTTTTCGACGATGCCGGCAACTCGCTGCGCACCAGATCCCAGGTGACGGCCAGTGCGCGCGGCATGTTGAGGTCGTCATTGATCTGTTCGGTAAACTTCTCCAGATATTCTTCGCTCACCGCACCCGGAGCGCCCCACTCGTAAGCGGCCGCGCGCAGGCGTTCCAGCGACCTGGCCGCGGCGTCCAACCCCTCCCACGTGAAGGTCAGCTTGGCGCGATAAAGTGCATTCATGCAGAAAAGACGATAGGCCAGCGGATCGTAGCCCTCATCGATCAAGGTCTGCAGGCGGATGAAAGAGCCGCCAGACTTGGACATGCGCGCACCCTCTTCCATCTGCAGAAAATAACCGTGCATCCAGAAATTGGCCAGACGGGTGCCGTAGCAGGCCTCCGTCTGGGCGATCTCGTTGGTGTGATGGACAGCGATGTGATCCTCACCCCCGCAGTGGATATCGAAAAAAGTGCCCAGATATTTGGCTGACATGGCCGAGCACTCGATGTGCCAGCCGGGGAAGCCCACCCCCCACGGGCTGTCCCATTCCATCTGGCGTTTCTGATCCTTGGGACTGAACTTCCACAAGGCGAAATCGGTCGGGTGGCGTTTCTCGCCGATCTCGATGCGCGCGCCCGCCTGCAACCCTTCGATGTCCAGCCGGGCCAGATAACCGTAATCCGGTAGACGGGAGGTGTCGAAATAGATGCCGTCCGATGTACGGTAGGTAAACCCTTTGGCTTCGATGCAGCGGATAAACTCGATCTGCTCCTGGATGTGCTCGGTCGCCTTGGGCCAGATGGTTGGATCCTCAATGTTCAGCCTCTGTAAGTCGCGTTTGAACTCGGCAGTGTAAAACTCGGCGATCTCCCAGGCCGACTTGCCCGTGCGCCGCGAACCCTTTTCCATTTTATCCTCGCCGGTGTCGGCGTCCGAGGTCAGGTGGCCGACATCGGTGATATTCATGACGTGTTTGACCTGATAACCGTTAAACTCAAGGACGCGCCGCAGAACATCCTCGAACAAGTAGGTCCGCAGGTTGCCGATATGGGCGTAATCATAAACGGTGGGACCGCAGGTATACAGGCCGACTTCGGGAGGATGGAGCGGCTGAAACTCGCGCACACTGCGCGTGTACGTGTCGTACAGGCGGAGGGGTATCATCTCGACCTCTATCCTTCGTACGGATTTCTTTTATTTTACACCCTGTATTAAACGGCTTCCGAAGTCTACCCTTTTGACTTCCGAAGTCTCGTCGCTCGACAGAATTCTCCAAACTTTTTTCCAGGATAAACCCCCTTTGAGCGAGACTTCCGAAGTCTTGTTGCTTGATAAAATTCTCCAATCTTTTTTCCAGGATAAACCCCCTTTGAGCGAGACTTCCGAAGTCTTGTTGCTTGATAAAATTCTCCAATCTTTTTTCCAGGATAAACCCCCTTTGAGCGAGACTTCGGAAGTCTTATTGCTTGACAGAATTCTCCAAACTATATTACAGAACAATCCTCTTTGAGCGAGACTTCCGAAGTCTTGTTGCTCGACAGAATTCTCCAAACTATTTTCCAGAACAATCCTCTTCGAGCGAGACTTCGGAAGTCTCCTCAATCAACCATCCCTTCGAAATTCTTAAACAGATTGCAAAAGATGGAAAACCGTTTGATTGGTCTGATTAACTCACAAGGCTTCGTAAGATAAAAAGGGGCGCACACCTACCGTGCGCCCCGAATTCAGCCTTGATATCAGCCTTGCGAAGACCAGATCTGCCCCCTCAGGGTCAATCTCTCACGGCGCAGGCACCGGGCACGCCGGCGACCCCGCGCTGGAGATGCACTGGATGCGCCCCTGCAGGACAGGACTGACCGTCTGATTGGGGAAAGTGCCGATGTAGTTGGCCAACACTGCATCCATGAAGTCCTGTGTGGTGATGAGCGGTGTTACCACCGGATAACCATCCCCGCCGGAAGCCATGAAATCGTTGATCGCCAGCTTGTAGCTGGATGCCGAGGTCAGATCGACGGCCGGGCCGGTACAGCTTCCGTCCGCCGCCTGGCGGACTGCGCTCACCACCCGGCTACCCGCTGGCGCGGAAATGTCGTAGGTGAAGCACAAACCAGAAACCTGCGGGAAGCGCCCCTGGATGCTCGGCATGGTGGACACGCCATTTTCCAGGAAGGCTTTGAGCAGGGCGCCATCTACGGTAAGCGTGGCCACGACGTTGCCGAATGGCAGCACTCCTAGCACCGACCCGCGGGTGATCAGATAAGGGGGCGGAGTGAAAGCCGGGCAAAACGCGCCGGGGTTGGCGACGCCCGAGCAAGTCAGGTCGGCGCGCAGACCGCCCGAATTGGTGATGGCGAAGTCCGTGTTGTAAGTGACGCGCATCGAATCAGTAGTGAGATCACCTTCGAGCGATTCACAACTCCTTCCAGCGGTATTGCCGCAGGAATCGGTGCGCAAGATCGGCACAGTGGACTTGCCGATGACCGTCCCCAGGATCGGCCCCAATTGTGCATTGAGCGAATCGATCTCCGCCTGGATGGCCGCGTCGGGGGTCACACCAATATCCCACGGTTTATGGAAATCGGCCGTCTTATAGAGCACCGCGCCGCTATCGCGGTCGATGACCAGCCTGACGCGAGTGAAGCGGATGCCCTTGCTGCGATTTTCGGTCACCAGAACGCCATTGGGCAGCCGGGTCAGTACCTGGAAATCCGAATGGTCGCCGATAACCACGTCCACACCCTGGACGCTGCTTGCCAGGTCGATCAACGGCCCCGAGGGGTTGGTCAATGTACCGGAGGTGGCTCCTTCATGACCGATGGCGACGATGGTATGGACGCCCTGGGAGCGAAGTCTGGCCGCCTCGGCATTGACGGAAGCGACCGGGTCGGTCACAACGAAGGGATCGAGATTGCCGGGGAAGATCAGCGTGGTCAGGTCTGAGTTCGAGAAGCCCACGATGCCCACCTTCTCTCCGCCCAGGTCGAAGACCACCGATGGCTTCCACTCGGGCGGCGTGGTACCGGTGTTCGGATCGATGATATTCGAGGTAATGAACGGGAAGTTTGCTAATGGGATCAGCTGCGTGCGCAGATACGTCTGCCCTTTGTCGAAGTTGTGGTTGCCCAGCCCATCCGATGTAAAGCCCATCATGTTCATGATCTGAACGGTGGGCTTGTCGCCGAAGAAAGCCGAGATGGGCGGGGTAGCGCCTTCTGAGTCGCCGCCGGCTGCCGTCAGTGCGCCGTCTCTGGCCTCAGAGCGGTACAGGTCGAACCATGGTTTGAGGAAAGCCGCTCCTCCAATGGCGAAAGAGGGATTCGACGTGCCGGCTGCGGTCAGATTATCGGCCGCCTCGCTGAGCGGGACCAACTGGCCATGGTAATCACTGATGTCAAGGATGGTGGCCTCGCGCAGCCCATTAGCGTTCGGCAGGATGTCGTACAAAATGCGTCCACGTGCATTCATCGGACCGGGAAAACCCATCAAATAAGCGATGGTCGGGGCCAGATCCACGGCGCGCACACCCGCAAGCGGGGTCTTGATATTCTTGACGCCTTTGCCGGAGGCCACGAACACCGCGTGCATATTGACGTTGTGAGCCAGATCCACCAGCTCCGGCATATAGCCGTGCTGGCCGAAGAACTGAGATAGGGCAATCGTCACACCGTTCGTCGCCGCGTCAAACTGATAGGGCGGACGGAGCACGATCACCACATCGCCGCTGCGCGAGGGGTGCAGCGAATCGCTGCCATCCACGTTGCGCAGATCTTCCTTCTTGAGGATCTTGGCCACCACCTGTTTCCCCGGGTTGGCCGGATCGGTCAGATTTTGGAAAGCGGCAATGATCTGGTTGCGCACCGCCTCGTAGTTAGCGGCCGGCACCACCCCGCCAGGATCACGCCCTGCCAGGCTGATGTAAATCTGCGCCGTCCCGCCCGCCCAGCAGGCTTTCGCCAACGCGCCTGCAGGGACGCGGCAGTTACGCGCCTGATCGCCAGAACCCAGGCCGGCATCGTTCAGGACTTTCTGCGCGTTGACTGCGAACCATTGCGGAGCAAAGCCGTGGTCGGATGCCAGGAAGGTGGTCGGTTTGCCGCCCATCAGGCTGCGTGCGAGGGCCAGTTTGGCGTCTGCTCCCTGGTAGGCGCTGCGCAGATAGCCCTCACGAACGGCCACACGGTTATCCGCAGGTCCGCTGCACAATACGCGATCGTAGCACGGGTTGGGAGCCCCATCCATATCGGTTGGGGTAACCAGGGCCATGAACTGATGGGAGAACTCGTCTGTCACAGGGTAGCCAACCATCGCCAGGTCGGTGTCCGGCTGAAGCGCACCCAGGATGAAATTCAAAATCGCATCCCCATACGCAGCCTCCAGGTCACGGCCCTGCTGAACGTAGGTGTCTTCGTCGATGATGCGCGCTTCAAGCGGGGCAAAATCAGCATCGATGAAACCAGGGAAGTTATCCGCCAGGTAGTTTTCCAGACGCAGGCTGTCCGGACCGGCAGCCGGAAGAGACAGACAGGCGGGGGTCGAGCAGGTGGCGATGACGCGCGCCACCGAGGTGAAATACAGCTTGAAACTGGACAGGTCTGGGGCCAGAGTGATCAGCTTGACATAGAAGCTGGCCGTTTGCCCGGCGCGTGCGCCGATCAGGCCATCCGCTCCACGCAGCTTGATCTCTTTGAAATCACCCACTGCCAGGTCTGCGGACGCCTGGCTGCCGTCCTTGTTGGCGCCGCTGCGCACCAGAATCAGGTGGTCATAGCCGATCGTCCCATTCGCCACACTATCGTACACATACACGTCATAGGTGCGATTCGGGTTTTGAGCGGCAAAGGTTGTGGTTACACTCAAAGTAGTCTGCATGGGAGGTGCGGCCGGGTCTCCTGCGGGGACGTTACTCCAGCCGCTCGCTGGTGAGAAAGAAGCTACCTGGTATGAGAGGCCAAAAGAGGCTGCGCCAGCCTGCTCGGTCGCATTGAGCGGTGAAACCAAGACTCCCCGCGTGGAGAAGAAATTACCGAAATCCACCGTTGGACCAGCGATGGCGGCGTTGCGCCCGCCGGTCCAATCCACCTGAGCGACCTTCCTGCCGGCCCGTTCGGCCGCATTGGCAAGCGTGTCGGCTTGAAGGATGCCTGTCGTGGAGAAGCTGGTGCTGTCATTGGCGAAACTGGCCGAGCCCACGCGGAAGAACGTGTTATTGGTCGATCCATGTTCTCCCGGATAGGCCCCGGTAGCCAGGGTGTACCAGCCAACGCCCGTGTTGGGGGGGAAGGCCTGCACCATACCGTTATCGCCGACCACACCAGTCTTGATCAGGCTGGCATAGGTTGGCATGAAACCCTGAGAAACGTACTTTTGCATCAGATCGGGGCGCATGCCATCGGATGCAAAGAACAGCACTCGCTCGGCGTGGGGATAATCCGGCGCGGGGGAATTCGACGGAGATACATTTGAAGCCGCCGCTGGACTGGCTGGAACAAATATCATTGAAAGGATTATCAGCACACCAAGGGAACGCGCCATCCGCTTAAAAAGGGTCAATCGCATGTCAGGCTCCTTTCACCCTATAAAAGTATTCCCAACTGGTTGTACAGCTCACAAGGTTCAGGAATGAGCGAACCATTCCCTGCCCATTCGTAAACATCAGATCAGGGATAGGAAGAGGATAACCATTCCGGTGAGAATCACCACAATCACCACCATCCTCACCGGGACGCTGAGCCGATAGTCACCACCTCCTTTTGAATCAGGATATGCATGCTTACCGGTATTCTATGCAAGAGACTGCCAGGAAAACTTCCGGAAAATGCGTTGCATCAAGAAGGTCAGAATTTATTCAACTGTGGACGATATTGATCGCGGCGAGAGGGATCAAGGAGAATGAATGGAGTTACAAGGTCGCAATGGCCGGGCTGCAACGAGAAACCGATCAGTCCAACGATAAAGGACTATGATGATCTATATAATCATATTCTAGCCTAAATTCAACCTGAATACAAGCCGTTAAATCGCCCGTGCAATATGAGGAATTGCGTATAATATAAGGATGAATTTCCCTTTCGGGGTGACACTTTTGTCAGACTTATTCGTTATATACTCTGAGCAGACAGGCCGGATTTCAGGGTGGCAGCATGCTTGAAGATTTCGGCCCTGAAACCGTTGCGCTCGCGCAAAAGGGAGATGTCAATAGCGTCACAGCGATCTACGAACATTTCCATCGCAGCGTATTCCGCTTTTTATATTATCGGGTAGGCGACCGGCAGGCGGCTGAAGACCTCACTTCTGAAGTATTCATTCAGATGGTAAGAAACCTGCCGGGATATCGGCCGCAGGGGGTGCCCTTCAATGCCTGGCTGTTCAGAATAGCGCGCAATCTGGCCACCGATCACTTCCGGAAAACCGGAAAATCGGGACCAACGCGCATTGAAGAGGAGGCCACTACTTCGCCGGATGAGACTGATGACAGCGTAGAAAAAATCATGTCCAGCAAACAGCTTCGCCGCGCACTGGCGAAACTGGGCCACGACCAGCGCGACGTGATTGTCCTCCGTTTTGTATCCGGACTTACGCTGGCAGAAGTAGCAGTCTCTCTGAATAAAAGCCTGGATGCTGTCAAGGCTTTGCAACGCCGGGGTTTGGCGAGCCTGCATGATATCCTGGCCGATGGGGAGGTCATGAATGCCTGACGCAGACGAGCTGCTGGAAAGTAAACTGGAGGAACTGGAAAGCGGCCAGCCTCTGGAAAAAGTCCTGTCCAGCCTGCCGGAGGGGATGGACGAACTGGAGGATATGATCCGCCTGGCTTTCCTGCTGAGCAAGCTGCCGCAACCCGAGCCATCACCCGAGCTGGCTCAGGCAAGGCGGTTTAAAGTGCTCACTTCCGCGCGCACCACCAGCCTGGCGCGACGTGCGACGAAAGGAACGCTGCGCTGGATCGTGTCTTCCGGCGTGCTTCGTCTCACGCTGACGGTGCTGGCCGTCGCCATCCTGGTCGGATTGGGTGTGTGGGTCGCGGGACCTAACAACGCCCGCGCCGCCACGCTGACGGACCTGAGCGGGCAGGTGCAGGTTGCTTCCAGCGCAGGCGCAGGCAACTGGCATCCCCTTGTCCGCGGCGAAAGGGTGTACGCCGGCCAACAAATACGCACCCTGGCCGACTCCTCGGCAACCCTGACGTTCTTCGACGGCAGTCATACCACCCTCCAGGCGGATACGACTCTTTCCCTGACGACCCTCAAGGGCAGGTGGGGCGGAGTTTTACAGGCGCGCCTCACCCAATCCTCAGGAAAGACTGCCAATAATATAGTCCCCTTACGCGGCAGCTCGGCCTTCTTCCAGGTGGTAACGCCTTCTGGCGAGGCCAGTGTGCATGGCACCCAATTCGACGTCACTGTTGACCAAGACGGACGGGCGCGCTTCGCCGTCACGGCTGGGACGGTGGTGGTGCAGACCAACCAGTCGCAGGTGACGCTGACCGCCGGCCAGGTGACCACGGCAAAAGGCGCTCAAGTGGACCTCCCCGGTTACCAGTTTGACCTCCAGGGCACGCTCACCGGCCAGAGGAGCGACCTGTGGACGGTCTCGGGGGTAACTTTCAAAATTGCCTCCAACACACAGATCACTGGCAGCCCGCATCTGGGCGACAACGTCACGGTCACCGGACGCATCTTGAAGAACAACGACTGGGTGGCCGATACGGTCCAGCCTGCCGCCACCCGCGGTATTTATGCGACCTTCACCGGACCAATCGTGTCCATGGATAAACAGGCCTGGCAGGTGGGCGGTCAGATGCTTCAGGTCGACGACCAGACAATCGTTTCCACCGGCCTGCAGGCAGACGACCCGGTCGTCGTGGCATTCGTGGTGCTGGAGGGCGGGGAGTGGCAGGCTCTGAGCATCCAGGCCCTGACCGAAAATGTCGCTGTGGCCGGCCAACGAGTCACCATCACCCCAGCCCCAACGGCGGTGCCCAGCCTGGAGTTCATCCCCCCCACGCTGACCCAGACCGGCTGCTTCACAACTTTCACCTTCGATGGCACCCTGAAGAATTCTACGGCCGACACCCGCGCAACCGCGACCGGCATCCAGCTCGATTCACTGGTAACCGCTGGTGCCCAATATGTTGAAAAAGTGACCATCACGCCGAACAGTTGGGCCTCCCTCGATCCCGGAGAACAGGTTGCCTTCAAAGTCCAGGTCGATTTGAAACCCGAATGGACGCTGCTGAGCGACGGGAGCACGATCCAGGTGCGCATCCTCATCGCACACCAAGTGGATAATGGCGAGAAGGGCTTAACCACACTGGACTTGAACATCGCATCCAACTGCGCGCCGACGGAAACGCCAACCGCCACCGTTCAGCCTCAACCCACCACGGAAACCTGTGTCGGAGCGATGCCTCAGCCCGAAGGTCAGGCGCTGGCCGACCGCTATGGTGTTTCGTACCAGGAAATCATGGGCTGGTTCTGCCAGGGATTTGGCTTCGGCGAAATCGACCGGGCTTATAGCCTGAGCGAAGAATACGGCGCCTCCGTGGCGGACATCTTCAGCATGCGGCTGGCAGGCATGGGCTGGGGGCAGATCGAGAGCAACCTTCAGAGCCAGTCTCAAAACCAGCCTCAGGTCAAACCGACCAAGACGCCCAGGCCAACCCCGGAGAACAGACCGACTCAAAAACCCAAGCCGGATAAAGATACATCCACAAACCCGGCCTCCGCTCAATAATATACAATTTCTTTTGTAGACACGGCCCGCCCTGATCTTCCTGGCGGGCCGTGTTGTTCCCCGGTGAGTCTTTAGATTGTCACCCGGTAAAAGTACAATCCAGTAGCCCCATCCGGAAATGGACCGGCATCGCTTTCGGACTGCACTGCCCCCGTTCCGTCGGTGGCGCGTACGCGCAACTGGTGAGATCCGGGCACCGGCGGCAGATCGAAACGCCACTGGACCCAGCTCAATGGGCTGAGCGCAGGCGCGCGTAATTTGGCCGGCATCCACGCTCCATCATCTATCTGTATCTCCACCCGGCTGATCCCCCGCGCCCCGGCGAAGGCGATCCCGCCGACTGGAATAGTGTTGGTGATCGGATTGCGCTCGCCCATGGCCACGTTGTCGATCACCGAAGTCGTTTTGACCACCGCCAGATCGGACCAGCCGCGCTGCTCCCAGAATCCGCGATCCTCGCTCTCGGAGAGGGTCATGCCGAGCAACCACTTGGGTTGCTTCATCCCGTAATGGTTGGGAATGTAGATGCGCAATGGGAAACCGTGGGTGACCGGCAGCACATTCCCGTTCATCTCATACACCAGCAATGTGCGCTCGTCCATCGCCTCCTGGATGGGCATGCTCTCGGTGTAGCCATCCGCAGCGACCATATTAATCCACTGAGCGGAAGGTTTGACGCCTGCGTCGGCCAGGACGTCTTTCAGCGGCGCGCCTTTGAAGATGGCGGTGCTAATCAGGTCTCCGCCCACCTCGTTCGAAATGCATTCCAAAGTGATCACCTGCGATATCGGCGGGTAGGCACGAATCTGATCCATGCTGAGTTTGAGAGGTTTATCCACCAGCCCATCGATGGACAGTTGATAGGTATTGGCATCCACTTCTGGAGGGGTGATATTAATGTCAACCCGGTAAAATGTCTCGGTGAAGGTGATCTCGCGACGTGTCCCCGGCACAGGTGGGAAGCGGGCTTCGAGGGTCGCGACGGAAGGAGAAGCCGCCGGCCCATTGGTCTGAGCGACCAGATCGGCAAATTCGAGTGCGGGCTGGTTGGGCGTCGTTGGCGTGGGTTGGGCAACCGCCTGTGAAGCGCTGCGCGCCAGGCGCACCAGCCCCAGGCCGCCCAGGGCGACGAACAGGCTGCTCCCTCCCAGCCAGAAGATAAACCGCCGCCGGGATGGATCGAGGGGGGCCTGGTCTGCGGCTGCTGGCCGGGAGCTCAGAGAGGCCCACGCGCCGATTGACCCGCCCCACACCAGGCAGAGAGCGGCGATCCAGGCCAGCCCGAGGACGACGCTGCCCGTCCCCGGGAAATTGAGCATTCCCTCGATGATGGCAAAGAGAAAGAAGAGGACCGCGCCACCGCTCAGCCCGATCCACCCGGCGCGCGAGGGATCACTGCGGGCCAGGGCGGTGACCAATAACCCGAAGATAAAACCGAGGACGATGAACTCGATCACGGCGATGCCGGTCTCGGCCATTTTGGCGGTCGAAGCGGTTGGACCCAGACGCAAAACCGTGATCACCCTCACCATCGCGGCGATAGCTGCATTGATGAACGCGCCGGGGAGGACGCGCGTCAGCCATTCAAACAAATCGAAGGTCACCGAAGGCAGCCGCGCCAGCTGCTCGCCTGCATAGGTCAGCGAGGTAAAGGCCAGACTGAGCAAAGCGCTCAAGAATGCCCCTATCCATAGAGAGGACTTACCCATTTTATATATGCCTTTCTATATCTATTTTAGCAAATTAGAACCGATAAGCAAGCTTTCTTAATGATTCCATTAAACGTTATCCGCTCCGTCTCTTAATCATTACGCAGACGTCAGAAAGATCAGATTGCATTCAAAGGGTTGCTGGTGTCCCTGAACGACGGCGCTGATGCCGGCTCCCCATGTTTTCGTCATCGCGTCGTGGGACATAAGAAGCTCCCCTGCAGATTGTGCCTGCAGGGGAGCCGGAACATTCGACTTCGAACTAGAACAGGCCTACGACCCGGTTGGTCTCCGGATCCAAATCGACATCGAAGAAAACCGGTCGGGTGGGCAGGCCAGGCATGGTCTGCATCGTTCCGATCAGCGGGTAGAGGAAACCAGCCCCCACCGAGGCGCGTACGTCGCGCACCGGTAAACGGAACCCCTTAGGCACCCCCTTGAGGCTCGGATCTGCGCTCAGACTGAGATGGGTCTTGGCCATGCAAATAGGAAGCTTGTCGTAACCCAGGCGGGTGTAGTTCTCGATTCTCTCTTCGGCCAGAGGCTCATAGTCCACTCCGTCCGCGCCGTAGACCTCACGCGCGATGATCTCGATCTTTTCTTTGATGGGCAGATCTAATGGATAGAGGAAATCGAAATGGGAAGGTTTATCGGCCGCCTTAACCACCGCCTCGGCCAGTTTGACCGCCCCTTGGCCGCCCTCCGCCCAGTGAGTGGCAACCACTGCGTCTTCGGCGCCAGCTTCCACCGCTGCCTGGCGGATGATTTCCAGCTCGGCATCGGTATCCGAATTGAAACGGTTGATCGCTACCACCACGTTTACGCCGAACTTCTTGGCGGTGCCGATGTGATGCTTCAGATTTTCCACCCCTTTACGAACCAGCTCCAGGTTTTGCTCGGTGTAGGCGCGGTCCAGCGGCCTGCCGGCAACCACTTTCGGCCCGCCGCCGTGCATCTTCAACGCGCGAACCGTGGCGACCATCACGACCACATGCGGACGTAAACCTGAATAGCGGCATTTGATATCGAAGAATTTCTCCATGCCAACATCGGCGCCGAAGCCCGATTCCGTCACCACGTAATCGGCCAGCTTGAGCGCGATCTGATCGGCCAATATGGAGCTGTTGCCGTGGGCGATGTTTGCGAACGGACCGGCGTGTACGAAAACCGGCGTGCCCTCCAGCGTCTGCATCAAGTTGGGTTTGATCGCGTCCTTCATTAGGACGGTCATGGCGCCGGCGACACCCAGGTCCTCGGCAGTGATGGCTTCGCCTTTTTTACTTAATGCAACCACCATCCGTCCAAAACGCTCGCGCATATCGCGCAGATCGGTGGTCAGCGCCAGGATGGCCATGACTTCGCTGGCCACAGTGATGTCAAAACCGGTCTTCCGCGCAAATTCCTTTTCCTGCTCTCCCAATCCAACAAGGACCTCCCGCAGAAAACGGTCGTTGGTGTCGATGACGCGTCGCAAGGTAATGGTGTCTGGATCGATGTCCAGGCGCACCAGCCGCGAGCGCTCTTCGGGGGTCAGATCGTTCGGGTCTTCCTTATAAATGCCAAGGCGCTGCGCCCGCCGCTTCAAGGGATTGGCCCAATGCCGTGCGCCCTGCTTGTCGGCAGGGAGCAGGCGATCGAAGAGCTGCTCGTCGGTGGCGCCGGCCTCGTGCAGGATGCGCACATCGATGGCCGCGGCGAGCAAGTTGTTGGCTGCCGTGATGGCGTGGATATCACCGGTCAGGTGCAGGTTGAAATCCTCCATGGGGATCACCTGACTGTAACCGCCGCCCGCCGCGCCGCCCTTGATGCCAAAAGTCGGTCCTTGGCTGGGTTGGCGGATGCAGGTGAACACGCGCTTGCCCAGATGCGCGCCCAGAGCCTGGCTCAAGCCAACCGTGGTGGTGGTTTTTCCCTCGCCCAATGGCGTGGGCGTGATGGCCGTCACGTCAATATATTTGCCGTTCGGCAAATCCTTCAACCGCTCGAGGATCTCCAACTTGACCTTCGCCTTATAGGGGCCATACAGTTCCAGCTCTTCGGGCAGGATGCCAAGCTCCTCGGCCACCTGCGTGATCGGTTTGATATCCGCGTTTTGAGCGATCTCGATGTCAGAAGGCACTGGTGTTTGCAGCTTCAGTTTGAGGGGCACGAAATTCCGGGCACCAATCCGGTTCGGGCGAGCGCTCATTGATTTATCAACTCCTTTCTGGATAAGCGAGTTCGGGGATTGAAAACAGATGACTCTCCGAAGAGAGGTTTGACCTATTTTCTTATTGGATCGTCTGTGTGTCCCCGCCAATGACGCGCACAGGCTATCCAAAAACAAGTAGGGCGGGTGGGGATCGAACCCACAAGAGGTTGCCCTCGGTGGATTTTAAGTCCACTGCGTCTGCCTGTTCCGCCACCGCCCCACGGCATTAATTGTATTCCATCCAGACACAACGTCAAGCACCAGATCTATTGTATGACAATTCCATCATGGAGAAGGTCCGATTTTGCGACCGAATCAGACGAATCGAACTATAACGGCGGCGGGTAGCGGGAGGGAGCCATATGTTTGACCCAGCGGGCATAGACCGAGAAGAAATGCACCCAGGCGCTCGAAATGCGCCCATCGATGGATGCCCCACGGATCGAGGCGCGTAAACCCTGTGGGCCTTCGAACTCGGGGACTAGCATCGTGACACGGCCCACTTCGGAGACGGCGTGAGCATCCGATCCAGCCGTGCCGGCCAAACTGTTGGCGCGGGCAAATTCCGCCGCGCGCTGGTTGTATAGCTTGGAAAGGCAGCGCGCGTTAAATACTTCGATGGCATCCACCAGTGGGGCGATTTGCGTCAGGTCGGCAAGATCCCAAGCGCCATGACGCTGCGCATCGAATGGATGGGAGACAGAGATAAAGGCCCCCTGACTGCGCAGGCGGGCGATCGCTTCCATGGGCGGCAGCCCGGGAGGGATGCGCTCCGTGACGTACAGCGCTAACAGCTCGCCCTGGCGAGTCATGATTTCTTCGCCCACGATGACGCGCTCAGGATCCAGCTCCCGCGCCCGCAGGCCGCCCTCGATGCGGTTGTGATCGGTGATCGCCAGGCGATCGATGCTCTTGCGCTGGCAGGCCCTCAGCAGATGCTCAGGACGGGCGAGGCTGTCCCCGGAGAACCAGGTGTGGCAGTGGGTTTCAATGCGAAGCAACATACTTATTTTCCCTGCGCTATCCCGACGGGTCAACCCAGGAGGTCGAAATCAGCAGTCCAGGCGCGGCGACGCACCCAAAGGCGCTGCCCAGCGGTAACCTCCTTAGCTTATTCACAGGCTGTTATTCTAACAGATTAAGGCGGGTGATTATTCCCGCTGCGCGTTTTGCTTGACAAAGCTGGTTTTTCGAGTGTATATTGATGGATGCACTGAGCCTTAAACCTTCCCCCGATCATCTTCAGGGAAATCGATAATTTCATTAGGGCAGGATGGAAACAAGACCAAGCATCTTCCGGAGACGGGGTTTCTGGATTGGGATCATTTTTATCCTTCTCCTGTCCGCTAATTTGCGTCTCTTTTGGGAAGATTTGCGCGTCGTTATCCAGAGCCTCTACCAAATGATCCTGCTGCTGGGGACTGGCGGCTTAGATGCGCCGTTCCCGCCCGCACGCGTCATAGTTCGCTCTGTGTTGGCTTTAATCTTGGGCTTGGGCGTGGGCATCGGCGGGACTTCCTGGCTGGCCATCCGCGCCATTCTACCCTTCCTTCTGCCGGTGCGCGCCCGCTCCGAAAGGAATCTACTGCAAAAACGCTTTATAGACCACCTCTTCAACCGCGATGCGCCTACGATCTTCATTCGTGACGGAGCCACTGAAGCGTCGAAAGAGGAGCTGGACAGCATTCGGCCGGGGGTGATTCTGGTGAATGTCAATAGTGCTATCGCTTTAGAAAGCAAAGCGGGCTCTGCAGCAATGAACAGCGCGAAGCGCAGGAAAAAGCCGGTTCAAACGCAGTCAAAGCCCCGTGTGCGGATTTGCGGTCCAGGGATCATTTTTTCCGAGAAAAACGAAACCGTCTACGGAATGGTAGATCTGCGTACACAGGTGCGCTCGCGCAGCGATGTTCACGGATACACACTCGATGGCATCGAGGTTAAGACCAACATCAGCATCACGTTTACCCTGGGTCAGCCGCCTGAGACGATTTTAGTGACCCGATCCACAGGCGAAGAAAGCGGTTACCGCATTGTGATCCTCGAGGAGGCAAAGCAAAGGGCGAACCATCCGCCGCGGAGCGCCATCCGCCTGGTGAATGAACTAAATCAGGAGGAAATCGAGGAAATCATAGCTTTCAAACACCGCGTGGGCGGAATGGGCGGGGTAGGCGTCCCGCCCCCCGAACGCAATGCCGGAGAACCAGTTGCGCTCAAGCCGGAATTCAATCCCGAGCGGGTCTTTAAAGCCATTTATTCCCAGCCGCTCGAGCCGCATGGAACAATTTCAACCTGGAGTGATCTGCCGGCCGACCGGGCTGCTTCTCTTTTTCGCGACCTGCTCTCGCGCGAGACCTATGACGGCCTGTACGCCCTCAACGCGGACGGACGCACCGTCCTGGAAGAATTGCAGGCGCGCTTTAACCGCTTGATGCAGCAGGAAGGCATTCTCGGCTTTCAACTGGTAGAGCGGCGCGACGGCCTGCCGCTGCGCGAGGGCGAATTCTGGAACGAAGCCGAGATGGTCCGTTATCCGGTGAAGGAATTCCAGAATGGGCGCTTCCTGCGCAATTGCGGCATTAAAGTCCTCATGGCGGGATTCTCCGAGCCGCTCCCGGTCAACGAGTTGATCCTGCAGCAGCGTCTGGATACCTGGCAGGCCAAATGGCAGCGTGAGACGGAGATACGACGCGCCTTTGACGAATACGAAGCCGACGGAGTGCGCAACAAGGCCCGCCTGGAAACGCAAAACGAAATGATTCAAGCCCTCAACCGGATTCTGAACGAAAGCCATTTCAGCCAGGAGGCGATCGCCATCCAGCTTTTCCAGGAGCTGGAAGCCGCCGCCAGCGATCCCGCCACGCATAAACTGTTGCCGCAGGAAGTCGTAAAAATCATCGCTGCCGTCAAGCCCTTCCTTCTTCCGGAGGAAGGCGACGAACAACCAATGGATGATTCGGCATGAGCGAAGGGAAGAGCGATCGACGGAATACGGTAACGGCCGCCGACAGGCCCCTGTATAACCTGCTGTTTGGCGACCATCTGTGGGCCAAACGCCGCCTTTTGATCGTGCTCTCCGGCTTATTGGTGTTCTTCCTCCTTGGACTGCTTATCGACCCTCCGGATGTGACCGCCGCAGTGGCGCAGCGGCAGCTCGAATATGGCCCGTCGCGAGGATTATGGCTTCCCTTGCTTTACAGCATGGGCGCTATGGTTTTCAACCTGCATTCCCTGCGGTACTTCCTTCCCCCCTTGAGTGCGCTGGTTTTAATTTTCCTGCTTGGAGCCAGCTACATACAGGATATTTACGAACTGGAGCGCTACCGCACCGCGCTGCACTACCTGTGGGCCTCGTTGTTCGGCTGGTTCTATCCGCGCATAACCATCGATCAAGGCCAGGTTCAGCCCAGGGATGGGGAGGCCAGCCCATTGGATGTGATCGGTGGGCCGGGCATCATCTGGGTCAATCCGGGTAATGTGGTGCTGTTAGAAAACCTGACGGGAGACATTCGTATCGCTGCGGAAGGCAGGCAGCCTGTCCAGCGTTTCGAAACCATCCGTGACATCGCCTATCTGAAAGATTTCCAGGGGTCTATCGAGGAAATTTCGGCTTTCAGCCAGGATGGCATCAGGGTGGTGGCGCGTGAAGTACGCTACCGCTTTCGCATCCGCTTCTCCACCACCAGCGAACGAACATCCGCCTCCGCTCCCCAACGCACCAAAGACAACCCTTATCCTTTTTCGCAACAGGCGCTGCTGAACATGGCTGCCAATCGCATGGTGGGCGCGGATGGGCCGGTGAGCTGGCCAGATACGATCCAGCGGATCGTTCGGGGAACCATCGCACACTACATCAATGTCCACCCGATCGACTATCTGACCGCTCCGCGGGTCAAAAACCTGGATCCGCGTGGCGAATTGATCCGCTCCTTCTTCTCGGAGGAATTCGATCATCGCATGGAAGCCGTGGGGGCCGAACTTGTTTGGATCGACATCGGCTATTTCGACATTCCCGAGGCCATCGTAAACCAGCAACGCCTTGAAGCCTGGCGTACAAGCTGGCTTCGAGATGCCAACCTGCTCCGTGCCTACGGTAAAGCGAAGCATCAGGCTTATCAGGAATTGGGTCGCGCCCAGGCCCAGGCAGAGCTGCTGATGAGCATCGCTCACGCACTCGAAGACATAGGTGCATCACAAGACCATAAAGAAAATCTGCGCAAGCTGATCCTCCTGCGCACCGCCCAGGTGATTGATGCATTTGTCAATCATGCGTCAGATGAAATCGGAGGAAAGTCCATATCGGGCGGGTATAAGCCATGATGGGATGCCGGTGATGCTCGAAAGAATGGAGCGGCCTGGAACCAGCCAGCAGGTACTGGTGATTGGCGCTGCAGGCCTGGACATCATCGCCTGCCTGGCTGAAATGCCCGTTTCGGGCGTCTCCAATCCGGCGCGTGTGCGCTCCTCTTTTGGCGGCGTGGCGCGCAACGTGGCCGAGAATCTGGCACGCCTCGGCCAACCCACCCGTCTGATCACCGCCGTCGGGGACGACCAAACCGGGCGCCAGCTTTTGGAGTACACCGCCAGTACGGGCGTGGACGTTTCCGCATGCTGGATCGTGCCGGAATGTCCCACCGGCGCTTATCTGGGCATCATGGATCCAAACGGACGGCTGGTGATCGCCCTGGATGACATGCGCGCCATCGCGGCCCTGAGCGCCGCCCATTTGCGTGCTCATGAAAGTGCCTTCCAGTCCGCCGGCATCCTCTTCCTGGACGCAAACCTTGCTTCTCCGGTCCTGCGGCTGGCTTTCAGCCTGGCCCGCCGCTACCGGTTGCCGGTCTGCGCAGACCCAGCTTCCACCCGCCTGGCCGCGCGCCTGCTTCCCCACCTGGCCCATATTTACCTGCTGACCGCTAACTGCGCCGAGGCGGCTCTCCTGTGCCGCCACGAAGTGGACTCGCATGACAGCGCCAGCGCCCTGTCTGCCGCGCGAGAGCTCGTCGCTCAGGGCGTCGAGATCGCATTAGTGACCATGGCCGAACAGGGCGTATGTTACGCCACTTCGGAGACCAGCGGACATATTCCCGCCATCTACACGCGGGTCGAAGATCCAACCGGGGCGGGCAACGCCATGACCGCCGCGGTGATCTTCGCCTTGCTCAACGATATCCCTTTGGACGATGCGGTGCGCCTGGGAGTATCGGCTGCTTCGCTGACCCTGCGTCATCCCGGAACCGTCTGGCCTGACTTGTCGCTGCAAAAGCTGTACGATGAGCTGGTGATTTGAACATGGCCCAACGCTTGCCGTCTTTTTTCATGCTGGCGGTAGAGGTATCGCGCGCATTGCAAAGCGGAACGCCGGTGGTGGCGCTTGAATCGGCGGTCATCACCCATGGACTGCCCCGGCCGGAGAATCTCGAGCTGGCTCGCCGGGTGCAGGTTGAGGTGCGCGCGCAGGGCGCCGTACCCGCCACCATTGCCGTGCTGCGCGGCAAGCTTCGCGTCGGCCTGGAGGATGCCGAGCTCGAAGAATTGGCCAACGCCGCTCCAGTGCGCAAGATCAGCCTGCGCGATTTTGGTGCGGCGGTTGCCGATCTTGCCACGGGCGGCACGACGGTAGCGGGCAGCCTAGCGGCGGCCAGATTGGCCGGGATACGCGTTTTCGCCACCGGGGGTATCGGCGGGGTGCACCGCGGCGCCGCCTGGGATGTGTCCGCCGATTTGACCGCCCTGGCTCACATCCCGATAGTCGTGGTATGCTCTGGGGCTAAGGCCATCCTGGACCTGCCAGCCACCCTGGAATATCTGGAAACTGCCGGTGTGCCGGTAATTGGCTATCAGACCGCCGAATTCCCGGCTTTTTACTCGCGCGAAAGCGGACTTCACGTTGATGCTTCCGTGAGGACACCCGCCGAGGCGGCGCGCATCGCCAGGGCGCACTGGGACATGGGCTTGAGCTCGGCGGTGGTGGTGACCGTTCCGCCGCCGGAAGAGGCGGCCTTGCCCCGCGAGCGCGTGGAGGGGTGGGTCCAGCAGGCTGTGGAGGAAGCCCACAAAAACGGGATCGTCGGCCCGGCCGTCACGCCGTTTCTGCTGCGGCGGGTCAGCGAGTTGAGCGGGGGCGAAAGCCTCGTCGCCAACCTGGCCCTGCTGGCGAACAACGCCCGCGTGGCCGCTCAGATCGCCGCTGAGCTGGCACCAAGAAAAAGATTTGCCTCCATATAAAAAAAGACCCGACCTCCGAAGTCTCGGTGGTTAATGGGCCTAATAAGGGTGTTCCATCTCCGCGGCACTCCTTTTGGATTTCGCAGGCCAACAGCGCGTGGATAGCCTTCCGAATTCCATCCCAACGAGGATGCTTCCTGAACAAAATCCAGGCTCCCGTCATGTCGTGAGATTTCGAAAATTGAAAGGTTCGTCCTACGACGGCTTCGGGGTGGGAAGGTTGGTGGCCGTAGGCATGCGTGTGTCGGTAGGTTTCGGCGTCCGCGTTGGGGGGTAAGTGGGCTGCATCGTCGGCGTCAGCGTGGGCGTGGGCGTCCATGTGACGGTTGGCGTGGGCGACGGGCCGGGGGTTCTGCTGGCTGTGGCTGTCGCGGCTGCGGTGGGCGCCTGGCCAACCACAGTAAACGTCCCCGAGACCTTCCACTGGTCGCCGACAAAGATCTGCACCTCGTATTCGCCCGGCTGCCACTGATCAGGCGTTGGATTCCAGTCGGTGTAACCGTAGCCGCCTGTGCCCCCGTTCCACGGGTAGCTTTCGAAGTGCACCAGCTCGCCGTTGCGGTACCACAATGCGGACCACTGTGACCCGTCCTTCATCTTATCGAAAGAGAAGCAGGCATAGAGGTGCCCAACCGGGTTATTGAATTCGACGGCCGGATTGATCGGACGGTTGGCGTCATCGATCTTGCGGGCAAACAGCAGCGGGCTGAAGACCGCATCGGGGTTGGGAGTGATGGTGGCTAAGATCTGCGCCGCGACTGCCAGGGGCAGCGATGGCGTGTTGGTCTCGGAAGGTGTATTGGTGATCGTGGGCGTATCCGTGATGGTCGGCGTCAGGGTGATGGTGGGTGTAAGGGTGATGGTGGCTGTCTGGGTGGCCGTCGGCGAAGGAATGTAAAAATGGTAGATGGTCGGCTCCGCGAAGCGGTTCAGTACGAAAGCCAGCAAACCAAGGCCAATGGCCGAAAAGATGAGCTGCCAGCCGCGCAGGATGCGATCCCTGCGCTTGCGAAAGAACTGCAGGCGCGTGCCGGAGCGGATCGTCCGGATTCCCAGCACAGCCACCAGGATGACCGCGGCCAACGTGATCAGAAAAGCCGTCTGTACTGCTGCGTGAATGTCTAAATTCATGGAGAGCGTCAACCGTCCTGGAAATTATAGCATGCCGGAATAAAGATGGCCAAACCTTCCAGCCTTACCGAAAAAGCGCATCCGTTACCCAAATTGCTTGACTTAGGTTAAAATTCCTACATCATCCACCAGAGACCATTTTTCTTCCATGACCCTTGAACGTGGAGCGCTACTCAACAACCGCTACCGAATCGTGTCCATTCTCGGACAGGGTGGCATGGGGTCGGTCTACCGCGCCGTGGACGAGAATCTGGGCGTCGACGTAGCGGTCAAGGAAAATCTCTTCCTAACCGACGAGTACGCTCGCCAGTTCCGCCTGGAGGCCAGCATACTGGCCAGCCTGCGTCACCCCAACCTTCCGCGGGTGGGAGACCATTTCGTGATTGAAGGCCAGGGCCAGTATCTGGTCATGGACTTCATCGAAGGAGAAGACCTGCGCGAGCGCATGGACCGCGTCGGCCCTTTGCCTGAGGAAGAGGTGATACTGATCGGCGCGGCTATCTGCAACGCGCTGAACTATTTGCATACGCGCAAACCGCCGGTCGTCCACCGCGATATCAAACCCGGCAATGTTAAAATCACCCCCGACGGCCACATCATCCTGGTGGATTTCGGCCTGGCGAAAGTCATGCACGGTGGACAAACCACCACCGGCGCGCGGGCCATGACCCCCGGCTATTCGCCTCCCGAACAATACGGCACCGCCCGAACCGACCCACGCACGGACATTTACTCGCTGGGCGCCACGCTGTACGCCGCGCTGACTGGCACCATTCCCGAGGACGGTTTGGCGCGCGCGACGGGCAACGCCGAGCTGACCCCCTTGCGCCGTCTGAATCCAAAGGTGAGCCGCCGGATGGCCAGTGTGATCGAAAAATCACTCGCTGTTCGCCCCGACGACCGCTACCAAACGGCCGAAGAATTCAAGCAGGCGCTGATCAATACGAGTTCGGCCACTCGCAAGCGCACCGGCGAGCAGACTGTGACGCCGCCCCCGCCGGACGCGCTCGAAAAGAGCGGCGGGAAAGTGCGCTCGCCGCTCCCCATTGGCCTGCCCATAGACGAACCCCCGCTCCCGCCGCGTCCCATCACCCATCCCCGGCGCAAAGGCAGCGGCTGCGCTCTATGGCTGCTGATCCTGATCCTGCTGGCGGGCGGCGCGAGCGCAGCCGTCTATTACCGGCCGGGGTTGGCCGAGAGCGTGCTGGCCTGGCTTTCCGCCCCGCCCATCTTTACGCCCACGAAAGCATTCCAGTCCACCCGGCTCCAAACCGACCAGCCGGTGCTGGTTTCTTCAGCGACACCGCAGTCCAACGCCACCAGTGTGTCAGGCCAGGAAACGCCTGTTCCCATCGGCACCCCGCCGAAACCGACAGAAACCGCGACGGCCAATCCCACCGCCACACCGACGGGCGGAGGCACCGGACAGCTCGCCTTCGCCTCCGACCGCACGGGTATCTCGCAGATCTGGCTCGTGAATACAGATGGCAGCGGTCTTCAGCAACTCACCAGCCTGGATGGCGGCGCCTGCCAGCCGAACTGGTCTCCAGATGGGCGAGAGATCGTCTTCATCTCGCCGTGTCCGGGCAAGCGGTTTGAGTACCCGGGCGCCAGCCTGCATATCATCAACGCCGACGGCAGCAACCTCCGCAACCTGCCATCCGCGCCAGAGGGCGATTTCGATCCAAGCTGGTCATTCGACGGAAAGAAGATCGCTTTTACCTCCCTGCGAGACAGCCGTCCTCAGGTGTATACCCTCAACCTGGCGGACAACACGGCGGTGAATCTGTCCAACAGCCCGTTCCCCGACGTGCAGCCTTCGTGGTCACCAATCGGCATGCAGATCGCTTTCGTACGCTACCGGACGGCCGCGCAGATCTGGCTGATGACCGACAAGGGCACCCTCCAGGCCCAGTTCTCCCGCAGCGGCGACTACAACGATAATTCGCCGGCATGGACGCCGGATGGTCAGATCATCCTGTACACCCAGACCACCAAAACTGGCACGGTGCCCTGGCTGATGGGCATGCGCTATGAGGATCGCGTCAATCCCTACAAGGAATTTCGCATCCCTGCGGAAAGTGTTTCCGGGCTGGGGCCGATTGCCTCGGTGTCGGTTTCGCCGGACGGCCACTGGGTGGCATTCGAGAGCTGGCCGGACGGGACCAACCATGACATATACATCATGACCATCACCGGCACCAATCTCACCCGCGTGACCACTGATCCCGGCTTTGATTTCGATCCTGCCTGGCGTCCGCTCCAGAAACCCTAAACCTCAAAGACCCTGCAACAGCTCCGCCGAGTACTGATCGGCGAACAGCGCGGGTGTGCCGCCCGTGTGCCAGAACAGCACGGTCGCGCCAGGCTTGAAGAACCCGCGCTTCGCCAGTGCAATCAGCCCGCCGGCGGCCCGCCCTGTGTACACCGGGTCGAGCAGGATGCCCTCCTGACGGGCAAACAACTGGATCGCCTCACGTTCCACCTGGCCCATCACTCCGTAGCCCTCGCCGATGAACTCGTCATTGACCAGCACATCCTGGGGATCGAAGGACAGCTTCTCGCCCAACCGGTCTGCGGCTTCGCTTGCCAGGCTGGCGATGCGCGGCTGAAGTATCGGGGCGCGTTCGTCCACGCTGACGCCCAACACCCGACCGCCCCACCTTGCCCGGCGCGCGCCCAGTACCAGCCCTGCCTGCGTGCCGCCCGACGAGCTGGGAAAGACGATCCAGTCGATGTCCTGCGCCTGGCTCTGCAGTTCCTCGAAGGCAAAAGTATAGGCCAGCGCGCCGATCGGATTGGAACCGCCGTAAGGGATCAAATATGGTCGCCGACCAGCGGCCCAGGCTTCGTCGAAGGTCTCCTTGAGGACCGCGTCACGCTGGTCGCGGGTAGTGTAGACCACCTCGGCTCCGAACAGGCGATCGAGCAGGACATTCCCGCTCAGGCGTTCCGGCGGATCGCCGGTGAGCACCAGGATGCATTGGAAACCGAATTTGGCCGCAGCAGCGGCCGTTTGGCGGCAGTGATTGGACTGCACTGCGCCGGCGGTGATCAGGGTATGCGCGCCGGTCGCTTGAGCTTCGGCCAGCAGCAACTCAAGCTTGCGCGTCTTGTTGCCGCCGAAGGCCAGTCCGGTTTGGTCATCGCGCTTGATCAGCAGCCGCAAACCGCCGAGCGCGGCAGACAACCGCGGTAGCGGCTCGACCGGTGTAGGCAGATGAGCAAAACGCAGTCTTGGAATCATGCAGCGGAGACCTCCTGTCTCGTTCGTTCCCGGCCGCGTCGGCGCATCATATCCAGCACACGCGGCAGGGTTTGGGTGTAAATGCGGTATAACCAGGGTCGGGCAGGGTAATCCCAGGCGCCGAGTGTGCGCACCACGCGGCCGCCCAGCCCCTCCTTGAAACGGTAGACGCCCCACATGGGATCATCTTCGCGGAACTCATCCGGGGCGCCCCATAAATCATAGATCTTACAGCCGGCCGCGCGGGCGCGGCGCATAGCTTCCCATTGCAGCAAATAATTCGGCATTTTCTCGCGATGCTCATCGCGGGACATGCCGTAGAGATACCATGCCTTTCCGGCAAATTGGAAGACTACCAGAGCCGCCACCGGTTGACCTTCGACCTCGGCCACCAGCGCCTCGGCCATACCCGCATCCATAAAGATGCCCCATACCCTGCGGTAGTACGTCTCGCCGCGGATGACAAAGCCATCGCGTACGGAGGTTTCTGCGTACATCCGGTAGAGCAGGCCAAGGTCGTCTGCTCCAGCCAACCGGATGTGCACCGCCTTCTTTTGTGCCAGACGGACATTGTAGCGTGTCTTCTGCTTCATGCGCGCCAGGAGATCCGCCTCGCCAGCGGTGAGATCGACGATAAGCGTGTTGCGGAACTGGATCTGCTCATCCGAAAATCGCCAGCCTAGCCGGCTGAGCTCATCCGCCACCTGGCTTCCCAGGCTGTCCTCGCTGAAATCCGGCTCTCCCGGTCTGCCGGTTCCCACAACGACGTCCGGGTCGATCTTCACGAAAATGGCGCCCCGCTCCTTGGCAAAAGCCTGCAGATCAGCCAGCACCTGCCTGCGGAGCGCGGGTTGACGCCAGTCCAGTAATGGTCCTTTGGGTGCGTACAACACCCGCGCGGCGCCGCCGACCACCGGCAGGGATAGCTCCCTTTCCAGGATCAGCGCGGCAGCGGAGATGCTCCCATCAGGTTGCTTCCACAGATACGGTAAAGGGCGCCATCCGGCCGCCGACTTGACCTGGCCCCACTGCCAGGTCTGCAACAGGTGCGCGCCGGGCAGACCCGCCACGATCCCATTCCACCGCTCGCCGTCGCCCTCAAAAGGCTCCAAATCTGCAGGCCTCCAGACCGAAGAAACGTAAGCTGCCTCGCATGTTCGCGGACGCGGGTTACGCGTTATGTCATCTCGATCAGCCGGGCCCGGCCGTCACCGTCTGCCGACGGGCGATCCAACAACGATATAGCGCATAGAGTCCGGGCATGTAGATGCGATCCCAGGCACCGGCTGTGCGCACCAGTTGGCCGCCAAATCCTCGTTTGAAGCGATAGACGCCCCACAGACCGTCCGAACGGCCCTCGAACTGGCTCTCCAGGGTGGCCTCGTCGGCATCCGGTACCCCCCACAAATCGTACTGGGCGCAGCCGCGCGAGCGCGCCCAACGCATGGCCTGCCATTGAAGGAGATAGGTGGGCATGCGATTGCGCTCCTGGTCGGTCGATGCGCCGTAAAAGTACCAGGCGCGCTTTCCACGGGCGAAGACCATCAGCGCAGCCAGCGGCCGCCCCTGGAACTCGGCCGCCAGCAGAGCGCAGCCGCCAGAGGCCGAAAACAACTCGTATGCCCGGCGGTAGTAAGCCAGGCTGTGGACGCCGAAGCCATCGCGCTGGCCGGTAGTTGCCATCATACGTTGGAAGGCGACCAGGTCGTCCCACGGACGCACGACCACACCTTTCTTTTCCGCCAGGCGCACGTTGTAGCGCGTTTTCTGCTTCATTCGCGCCAGGAGTTCCTCCTCACTGCCCTCCAGACTCACCACAATCGTGCGACGGGGTTGAACAGTGTGCCGGCTGGGAAGAAAACCCACTAGGTCGGCCTGCACCTGCTCGGGGAGCGGTTCTGGAAAATCCGGCTCCACTTTGAGAAAGATTGCCCTGCGGCGGCGGCACACGGCATCTACCTCGAGCCACAGATCATGCCAGCCGCGCCCCAGCGGGCCCTTGGGTACATAAGCAAGACTGAAACCAGCCGGCAAGCTGCGAAATAGCACCTGAACGCCGGCTTCGCCCACCGCCACACGCTCGACTTGCCAGCCAAAAGCGGCTTTCAGCTCACCCCAGGCGGAAGACTGCAGTAGATGAGCATCGGGATAACGCTGCAGGAAGGCATCCCATTCAGCGGCTGAAAGACGAGCCATTATTCGATCGCGGTAAGATCGGGAGGAGGAGTCACTTTGACCGCCGCACCGGGGATCAATTGATCCAGCAAGTCGAGAATGGCAGGAACATCGCCTTCTGCGGCGAGCCGCAGGAGCTCGTCCACCCCCCGGTGGAGCTCCTCGCCGAAGGGAGTCTGATCCTCCGGTAGGCGGAAGATTTCAGGGTGTTCGGTTGGCTCGAAGGTGCGGCCGTCGTCCCACAGGTCTTCGCTCAGCTTCTCCCCAGGACGGATGCCAGTGAAGACGATTTCGATGTCGCGACCCGGTTCGAGGCCGGAGAGTCGGATCAGATCCTCGGCCAGATCCAGGATGCGCACCTGCTTGCCCATGTTCAGCACGAACGTCTCTCCGCCCTGGCCCATACTGGCGGCCTGTAAAACCAGGTGGACGGCCTCCGGAATGGTCATGAAATAGCGCATCATATCCGGGTGGGTGATGGTCACCGGACCGCCGCGGGCGATTTGGCGTTTGAACAGCGGCACCACGCTGCCGCGGCTGCCCAGCACGTTGCCGAAACGCACCACCGAAAAGTTGCGGCCCGAACGCCGGGCGGCGTCCAGCACGATCAGCTCGGCGATGCGTTTGGTGGCGCCCATGACATTCACCGGGCGGATGGCTTTATCGGTGGAGATCATCACCAAACGCTCCACCTGGGTGGCCAGAGCCACATCGACCACATTGCGCGTGCCAAGCACGTTATTGCTCACCGCCTCCTCGACGTTGGCCTCCATGAGCGGGACATGTTTGTGTGCCGCAGCGTGGAAGACCACCTGTGGGCGGGAAGTCTCGAACACAGTGCGCATGCGCGGCAAATCTCGCACGTCGGCGATAACCGGTCGCATGGAAAGGTGAGGATAGAGCTCCTTCAGCTCGAGCAGGGCCTCGAAAATGCTGTTTTCACCGTGGCCGAGGAGGATGAGTTCCGAAGGTTCCCAGCGGGCGATCTGGCGGCACAGCTCGCGTCCGATCGACCCGCCCGCGCCGGTAACGAGCACCGAGCGTCCGCCCATTTTCGAACCAACCAGGGCGACATCCATGTGGGCCGGTTCGCGGCGCAGCAGATCGGCGATGTCCACCTCGCGCAGCCGGTTGACGCTTACCTTGCCGCCAATCAGCTCGTAAATTCCCGGCATGGTGCGGAAGGGAATGCCCTTTAGCCGGCAGACGTCAGCCACAAGGCGCACTACCCGCCCCGGCGCGCTGGGGATGGCGATGATGACTTCGTCGATGTGAAGATTATCCAGCACCCGCGCCAGGTCACTTAGAGTGCCGACAACCGGCACGCCGTAAATCTGGTTGCGCTGCTTATCGGGGTTGTCGTCCAGGAAGCCAATGGGCTTCATATTGAGCTGCACGCTCTTTTGCAGCTCGCGCACTACCAGCGCGCCGGCATCACCTGCGCCCACCACAAGGATACGCCGGGCGACGCCGGAGCGCTTGGCCGCGCCGTTCAGGTTGCGCGTCTCAGCCAGGAGACGCAGCGTGAAGCGCAGGCCGCCAAGGATGAGGAACGACATGAGCCAATCGATGGCCAGCACCGAGCGTGGAAAACCGACGAATGCCCCCGCGGTGAACAGCGCTATCATGAGAATGGCCACAATGCCCGAGGCGACCGTACAGCCGGCCAAAATCAGGATGAGCTCCCAGATACTGGCGTAGATCCACAAGCGCCGGTAAAGGCCAAAGAAATAAAACACCACCGGCTTGACCACCAAGGCTATACTCATCATCCAATAAGCCGATGGAAGATAAAAATAAAATAGCGGGCCTAATTCCAGGCGCAGGAAGTAGCTGGCCAGCACGGAGATCGGAATCAGGAAAAGGTCCCCGAGCAAGACGTAGCGGTTGCGCACATTCATGCGTGAAGGAAGGTGAAACCTGATCGGGAAATGAAACTTGGTCGGGAGGCGCAGTTTCATCGAGCGGCGCTCCTCATCATTGCCCCTTAAAACCGATCACAGTCATGGGGGTGCGCAGCAAAATCAGCAGATCCATCAGGAAATTGCGCTGTTTGATGTAATAAAGATCGTATTCCAGTTTAATGGCCGTGTCCTCGATGGTCGCCGCATAGCCAAAGTTGACCTGTGCCCAGCCGGTGATCCCCGGCTTGACCAGCAAGCGGGCCCGGTAAAATGGGATTTTCTCCTGGAGCTGTTCCACCAGCTCAGCGCGCTCGGCCCGCGGCCCCACCAGGCTCATCTCGCCGCGCAGAACATTGACCATCTGAGGCAGCTCGTCCAGGTGGGTGCGTCGCAGAAAGCGCCCCACCCGCGTGATGCGCTCGTCATTCCGCGTGGTGACACGCACGATACCGTCCGATTCAGAGTCCTGCACCATGGTGCGGAACTTATAGACTTTGAACGGCCTCCCGCGCACACCCAGGCGGTATTGGCTGAAGAAAATCGGGAAACCCGAATCTATGACGATGGCCAGACCTATGAACGGGAAGAGAACAACGCCGATCATCACGCCGATCAGCCCGCCAGCAATATCCATCAGGCGCTTGCCGAGATCGTACAGGCCGCTGGCGTGCGCCCGATCGACGAAAGAGCGGAGGATCCAATCGCTTTCCAGGTGAAAAATGGGCACCCGCCCCAATAGCTGTTCGTAAACGGCCGGCATGGTGGTCACTTCCACGCCCTGCTCTTCGGCCAGCAAGATGGATTGGAACGTGGAGCCCTGCATCTCGCCTGAAATGGCGCATATCAAATCAGAGACATCCTCCTGTGCAATGATCTCTAACAACTGGTCGTTGCCGCCCAACACCTTGTAGCCGCCAATTTCGCTGCCGATCTTTTGGGGATCATCGTCGATCAAACCGACCAGATAGAATGGCAGCGGCCAGCTATTGCGGATGATCTCCACCAGCGTCCTGCCTGCCTTGCCGGCCCCGATGATCAAAACCCGGCGCATAAAGCGGGGTGCGGTGAAGATGCCGATGTAGGCAAACCGCCAGACAACGGTCAGAATGGAAGCAGACAAAATAAAGGCGACCACGCCAACGCGGGGGAGTCCACCTGGGGTGAGAACAAAATAGATCACCAAATAGAGCCCGCTGATGATCATGGCGGCGATGAAGACGCCCAACAGGACGTCCGACCGGCGGCTCGCCCGGCGGGGTTCGTACAGCTCCACCAGCAACAGCAGCCATAAAACCGGCAGCAGATAGAACCAGAACGGAGGGCGCTCCTGCAAGAACTGCAGGGAGAAGTGCAGCCAGTCTTTGGAGGCCCAGAAGAGGAGACCGACCAGCAGCGCCAGGATCGCGGACGCCAGATCGCCAGCGAACAGCAGGGTGCGGCGTTCTGTCGCGCGGAGGCGTAGGTGTCTGGCCCTTTGCACGCGCTGGCTCGCCGCAGCGTATAAACGCTCGTCTTCGATTACAGCTTGGATCGGATTGCGCTCCATAAAAACCCGCTTCCCCATGACAGGTGCATGACGGCAATCGCCAGGGGCAGGCCGGCGAACAGGGCGGCGTCCCTTCGTTTAAGGGCTGCCAGCGCCCCCGCCAGCAGGAGAATTATCCCGTATGCCAGCACCTCGATTAAAAGCAAGATTCGCGCCACCGGCCATAAGATCGCGAGCATCGCCAGAACTACTAATGAAAGCACAAAGAGGGGCGGCAAAGCCTGCCGCCAGCGCAGTGTGGCCGGGTAGCGCCGCAACATGCGCAGCTTCCAGAAGCCATAGCGCCAGTATTGGCGCGCCAGATCGCCAAAGCTGGAACGCGCGTAATACACCGAGCGGATGCGCGGATCGAGCCAGATGTGCCCGCCGGCCTTCTGAATGCGCGCGTTAAACTCGTAATCCTCGTTGGTCAACAATGTCTCATCGTATGGGCCGATGCGGCGGATCAGGTCCGCCCGGTAGGCGCCAAACGGGACCGTTTCCACCAAGCCGGCCTGGTTGGTATAGCGGTAACGCGCATCGCCGACTGCCAGTGGGTGGCTTGCTGCAGCCGCGATGGATCGCGCCGCCCAGCCGGAATTTCCCGGACGGATATCCCACACACCGCCCACGTTTTCGCCCAAACCATCTTCCAGCGCTTGTAGACTGCGCTCCAGATAATCGCTTTGCGGCACACTGTGCGCATCCAGGCGCACGATGTACTCGCCCCTGGCTGCCTCCATGGCGCGATTCAACCCCGATGGAATGGCCCGCTGCGGGTTATCGACAATGCGTACGCAAAGATCGGGGTGTTCACGCCGGAAGGCCTCGATTTCCTCCCGGGTGTGGTCGGTGGACCTGCCATCGGCAATGATGACCTCTACCTCCGCCCGCGGGTAGGTTTGTGAGTAAATCGCTTCCAAGAGCTTGCGGATGGTTGCCTGCTCATTGTAACACGGCACGATCACCGAGACGAGGGGCATACGAGACGTTCGGTCACCCTTTCCTGTTTTTGTATTATAAATCAGGCTTTTGCCATTTCGGGGGTGGATTTTTTCCCCGCGACGGCCGGCAGACGCACCACGAACGTGCTGCCCTGGCCTTCAGCGCTGGTCACGCTGATGCTCCCTCCATGGGCGTTCACAATTTCGCGCGCAATGGCCAGACCGAGCCCAAAACCGCGGCTGGATCCGCTGTGCCTCGATTTGTCCGCCTGATAGAAACGCTCGAAGATGCGTTGCTGCACTTCGGGGCTCATGCCCGCCCCCGTATCCGCGACGCTGATGGCAACCATCCCATCGGCCTGCTGAGCGCTCACACTGACGCGCCCGCCGGAGGGGGTGAATTTAATGGCGTTGTCCACCAGATTGGTGAAGACCTGCATCAGCCTGTCGCCGTCGCCAACCAGCGGCGGCAGCGATCCAGCCTCCACCCTGAACTCGATCCCCGCCTGGCGGGCCTGGAGGTCAAACTTCTGCCGCAAGGCGTCGAGCAGCGCCGCCATATCCACCGGCGTGTGTTCGAGGTCAGCGGTGCCGGCCTGGAGGCGGGCCAATGCCAGCAGATCCAGCACCAGGCGGTACATTCGCCCGGCCTCGGCGTGAATCACACCCGCCGCCTGGCGCAAGGCCTCGGGGGTGCTCGCCGTACCATCCAGGATGGCCTGGGCGAAGCCCTGGATGGAGGTCAGAGGCGTCTTGAGCTCGTGAGAGACGTTGGCGACGAACTCGCGCTGTGACTGCTGGCCGGCCTGAACTTTTCGGGTCATCTCGTTAAAAGCGGCCGCCAACTCGCGCTCTTCGGCCGGGCCTTCCAATGGGATGGGTTGGTATTTACCCGCCGCCACCTCACGCGCGGCGGCAGCCATGCGCTGTAAGGGTGCGGCGATCCACCGCGAGGTGAAAAATGCCAGCAAGAATGCCAGCAGCAGCGCGATCAATGCCACGCGGATCACCGGAGCCACCAGGTCGTCGCGCAGAATGGAGATCAGAGGAATGGCCGGGCGCTGCGCGGCCACCACCAGGAAATCACCGTTGTCGAGCGGCCGCGCGGTATAAAGCCAGACCTTGCCACTGACCGCCCGCACCGTGCGCACGACATCCGGATGAGCGCTGTCAAGCTGGAGACCTGAGGGGAACTGAGGATCATTAGGTCGCCCGCCTGCCACCACCTGCCCCGCAGACGATACAATCCAGATGCGCACGCTGTAGGTAGTTTCGGCGCGTTGAACCGCGTTCGCCAGGTTATCGCGCGGCAAACCGGGCAGGGCCTCGAGCCGGGAATAAACAACCTCTTCCGCCGTACGCAGCCGTTGGGCCACCTGGCGGTAAAGCAGCGGACTGCGCAATAGATAGATCAAGAAACCCAGGCTGGCCAGGCAGAGCGTCACTCCGCTCACCAGGGTGTAGGTCAACCACAATCGCGCCCGCAGGGAAGAGAACATCACTCCACCAGTTTGTAGCCCACTCCGGTCACTGTTGCGATTTGGGTTCGGCTGCCGGCGAGTTTGCGTCGCAGTTGGGCAATGTGCACATCTACCGTGCGCGTCTGGCCGTAGAAATCGAAGCCCCACGCCTTCTGAAGAAGTTGCTCACGGCTGAGAACCAGACCTTTGTAACGTGCCAGCACAAGCAGAACCTCGAACTCCTGCGAACGCAACTCCACCGAGCGTCCAGCGACCCTCACTTCACGGCGCGCAGGATCAATGGTCAAATCGCCCACCGTAACGGGTGCCTCGGCCTGCGCATCGGCCAGCCATTCCCCGCGCCGCAATATTGCCTTGACCCGCGCCACCAGCTCACGCGGGTTGAAGGGCTTGGTCAGATAATCGTCGGCTCCCAGTTCCAGGCCGAGGATTTTGTCCACATCCTCGTCTCGTGCGGTGACCATCAGGATGGGGACCGGGTTGCCCTCGCTGCGCAGCCTCCGGCAGACCTCGAAGCCATCCAGCTCTGGTAGCATCACGTCGAGAACAAGGATGGCAGGGCGGAGCTCATGCACGGCCTTGAGCGCCGCCAGCCCATCACCCACGGATTGCACGCGGAATCCCTCGCGCTCCAGGTACATGCGCCCGAGCTGCACGATGCTGGGTTCGTCGTCCACCAGGAGCACCAGCTCAGCGCCCATAGCCAGGCGAATTACTCCTCGTGCTGCGGCAAATAAGCAACGGCCTCAATTTCCACCGCGGCGCCTTTTGGCAAGGCGGCAACCTGGACGGTCGAGCGCGCAGGATAGCTGCCGCTGAAGAATTCGGCGTAAACCGCGTTCACTCTGGCGAAGTCATTGATGTCACGCAGGAAGATGGTGGTCTTGACCACATGATCCATGGTCACACCGGCGGCCTCGAAAATGTTCTTTAAGTTGGTCAAGGTCTGGCGTGTTTCGGCTTCCACCCCGCCGGGCACCAGCTCGTTGGTGGTCGGATCCAGCCCCGCTTGCCCGGAAGCGAACACGAATGGCCCGGCTTTGACCGCAAGCGAGTAGGGGCCAATGGCTCTTGGAGCCTTATCCGTGCCCACAGCAACCTTTTCTGCCTCACAACAGCCCATGGACGACCTCCGGAAATGATGGGATAGGCTTACGTGTTTTCCTGAGACAATGCGAAAACGATTCTACGCCCGGATGGGTGAATGGTCAATTAATCCTCGCATCTCCGATGCGGGGCAACACGGTCGGAATGCAAACCTTCTCCGATTTAGAGCCCCCATAATCAATAATTGGAAAACGATCTCTGGGAATAGGCTAACTCTTTAACTTTTAACAAACCTCGCCCCGCTCCAACTCACGGGGCGGGGCGGAAAGAGTTTTACCCGGAGTGCCGGGGAGTCTTATTAAGTGAATAGCGATTTTCATTAACCTGGACGCTGTCATCCCGCCAGGCTGCTCAGGTAATCGTCCAACTCGCTGGCGCCCTTTACCAAAGCATTGCGGAGGTTGCGGATGGCATTGCGCAGTTCACGCACTCCCTGGACCATTAACCGCCGGGCGCTGCGCAGGTCCTTGCCCGCATCGCGCACCGTCGCCAGCGCCTGCTGGCGGTCGGTCACTTTTCCCCCGGCGTCAAAGCCAGCGTGCGCCGTCAGCACCGATTTGGCATGATTCAAATCACCGTCTGCCTGCTGCAGGTTCGCGTTAAACTTGTCCAGAGCCTTTTGAAGCTGGCTCACGTCCTTATCCTGATGAGTATTGATGAACTCCTGCACCCGTGCCGCTAATTTTTGTCCTTGTGACAACCGGTTTTCCAGGCGAGTCAGGGCGGCATTTTCCGCTTTGAAGAGGCGCTCCAGGCGCTGGTCGGCGGGTGTTGATTGAGCTGCTGGCGTGCTGGACGGGTCCTGAGCAGCCTTGGCGGCAACAGCCGGTACGGCGATAAAGCTGCCCGTCACCAGGGTGGTTACAGCTACCACAGATAATAAAGCTTTCTTCCAAACGAATGAGAACATTGAAACCTCCTCTCTCTATTCGAATTTTTCCCATTCTTTTTGGGTTATCTATGGGACATTATAGAGAGGGGAGGTTATGGACTTGTTGTCGGGCTGTAAGAAGAATGTAAAAAGCCGGGGAAACAAACGGGGTGTCTTGATATGCTCCGTCAGCTCATTTCTTCTGAATCGGCGGGTTGTAGTAGCGCACTTTCCAATACCCGGGTTGAAGCTCGATGGCAGTGCTCGCCAGGCTGACCAGCTCGATCCAGGAGCTGCCCGGTTTAAAAGCCACCGGGCTGCCCGCAGCATCGGTGAATTTGATGGGCGCCATCAGTCCGGTTTTTTTCTCTTCCGGCCCATTGAGCGTGTTCCAGTTGATCTTATAGACCTGGCCATCGCGGAAAAGCAGGGCTGCGCCCCTGGTATACAGCAGATACACATCGATGATGGTCTCGGCGCGGGGCACGTGGTTGGCAAACAGGATCACCACATTTTGGAAAGCCAGCGGCTGGTTGGTCAGCCGATCCGTTGCGGGGTAGAACTTGCCCGATCCGTCGGCTTTGTCCTGCGAGCGCAGGTAGGCGCCCAAAGCGCCGTCATAATTCCATTCCACCTGATTGAGATAGTTGTAAAACACCCACAACTTGGCGGCAGGCGAACCGCCCGATGGGGCTACCGTATCAAAAGCCATGCCGGTCAAATGAGGCGGCGCGCTGCTCTTCTGGTTGGCTTTGGCCACATCCACCAGTTTGGTAATATCGATCATGGCGCTGTTGATGTCATTTTGATTCGACCCGTACACGTTGGTGGTTTCGGCCAGCGACTGAGCCACCGAGTGATAAGCGCCCGCCATCACCAGGAAGCCGTTATACAGTTCGCGTACACTCTCGTAGGGTAGACGCCCGGAGCGCACCGGACCGACCTCGGCCGTGTCAGAAATGTCCGTCGCGCCGGAGGCAAACTTGCCGTAAAACAAAGCCAGGAATCGTGTCATTCCTTCGCCAATGTAAGGTTGGGGCGGAAACTTCCATGTTCACGATTTCTCCAGCGTCATACCTCGACTGCCGGTATGACGAGAAAATCATTCGAACCGGATCAAGTACAGCACATCCTGCAAGGCAGCATCGAAGATCTCCTGCAAAATGGCGTCGCTGGCCTGATATGCGCCCCCGAACACGCCATCGCCGTACGTCGCGCGGGTCTGGTCGGCATTGAGCAATCCGCTGACCGCTGGTGGTAGCTTTTCTCCTTCTGGCAGATCCGCCACCCGCGTGAAGGGGAAGGCCTCCATCCAATTGGCGTGGGAGGTTTTAAGCCCATGGCGCATGGCCACCGTCTCGATACTGTGCGACAACCACCAGGCGTACCAGGCCAACCGCAGGCCGGGCAGTTGGTTGGCCAGCTCGACCAGCCGGTTGCGGGCCGCATCGTTGCCGCCGTGACCGTTGAGCACCAGAAAACGGCGAAAGCCCTGATGGTACAACGAGCGCACCATATCTTCGACCGCGTCCAGGAAGGTGCTCAGGCGCAGACTGATCGTGCCGGGATAGGCGAGAAAATAGGGTGAGACGCCGAAATTGAGCGGCGGCGCCGCCAGCACGCCGGTCTGCTGACTGGCCGCGTCGGCCAGCGCCTGGGGAATCTTAACGTCGGTAAGCAGGCTCAGGTACCCGTGCTGCTCGCAGGCGCCCAGGATCAAAATAACGCGGTCGTCGCGCTGGAGGTATTCCTCTACGTCCTGCCAGTTCAGCTCGTCGAAGCGCATGGCTCACCCGACCACGTTCACCAGCCGCCCCGGGACGTAGATCACCTGGCGCGGCGGGCGTCCACCCAGATTGCGCTGCACAGCTTCGCTGGCCAGGGCTTTCTCCCTGGCTTCCTCTTCAGTGATGGTCACCGGCACCCTGATGCGGTCGCGCACCTTACCATTTACCTGCACCACCAGGGTGATCTGCTCTTCGCTGGCGGCCTCTTCATCCACTTCAGGCCAGGCCTGCTGATGGATGGAGTAGGGCTTACCCAGATAGGCCCACAGCTCCTCGCTGATGTGCGGAGCGACCGGCGCCAGCATCCTTAAATAGATGTCCTGCGCTTCAGCCCATTCGGGAGTACCTGCCGCTCCAGCGGCGCGGGCTTTGTACATCTCGTTCAGCAGCTCCATCAGCGCGGAGATGATGGTGTTGAACTCGAACGTCTCAAAGTCGCGGGTCACCGACCGCAGGGTCTGGTGCAGTTTGCGGCGCAGGTTACGAAGGACATCGGGCGGCGCCGATTGGCTCGTCTCGGGCGGTTCGGTGAACAGCGCCCAGGTTCGGCGGATCCACCGGGAAGTCCCCTCGATGCCGGTGCTGCTCCACGGACCGCCCATCTCCCAACGGGCGAAGAACATCAGGTAGGCGCGCACCGTGTCTGCGCCATACGTCTTGACCAGCGGATCGGGAGCCACGACGTTGCCGCGACTCTTGGACATTTTCTCCGAATCTTCCCCCAAGACAATGCCCTGATTGCGCAACTGCAGCATCGGCTCGTCGCCTTTGGTGATACCCATATCGCGGCAGGCCTTGTGGAAGAAGCGTGTGTAGATCAGGTGCATGGTGGCATGCTCGATGCCGCCCGTGTAGGTATCCACCGGCATCCAATAATCGTACTCTCGCGGATCGAAAGGTCCCTGCTCGTACGTGGGGCTGAGATAGCGCAGGTGGTACCAGGATGAGCACATGAAAGTGTCCATTGTGTCGGTCTCGCGTTCGGCCGGGCCGCCGCACTTGGGGCAAGTGGTCTGTTTCCAGGTCGGATGCAGCTTGAGTGGACTTTGCCCGGTTGGGTTCCACTCCACATCATCGGGCAGCAGCACAGGCAACTGGTCCTCGGGTACCGGCACGATGCCGTCTTTGGGGCAATAGACCATCGGGATGGGAGCTCCCCAATAGCGCTGGCGTGAGATCAGCCAATCGCGCAGGCGATAATTTACTGCGCGCCTGCCCAGCCCATGCTGCTCCAGGTAGGCGATGGTTCGCTCGAAGGCCTGTTCGCCGGGTGTACCGGTCAGTTCGCCTGAGCGCACCATGGTGCCGAAGGCGGGTACCGCGGCGGTCATGCTGGCGCCATCGAGCGCATCCATATCCTCCGGCTGGATCACCGGGCGCACCTCCAGCCCGTACTTGCGGGCAAAAGCGAAATCGCGCTCGTCGTGGGCCGGTACCGCCATGATCGCGCCGGTGCCATAGGTCATCAACACGTAATCGGCGATCCACACCGGGATGCGCTCGCCGTTGACCGGGTTGATGGCGTATCCGCCGGTGAAGACGCCGGTCTTCTCCTTGTCGGCCGCCTCACGCTGGATGTCGCTCATGCGCTGCGCCTGGTGGACGTACGCCTCCACGGCCGCCTTTTGGACCGGCGAGGTGATTTTTTCCACCAACGGGTGTTCGGGGGCCAGCACCATGAAGGTGGCGCCCCACAACGTGTCCGGTCGGGTGGTGAAGACTTCGATCGGATCACCCGCTTCGGTGTGGAACACGACTGCGGCGCCCTCTGAGCGACCGATCCAGTTGGTTTGCAGCGTGCGCACCCGCTCGGGCCAGTCGATGGTGGAGAAATCCAGCAGCTCGTCGGCATACCTGGTAATACGGAAGAACCACTGCTCCAGATTCTTCTTGATCACCGGCGTGCCGCAGCGTTCACAACGCCGATCTTCTCCCACCACCTGCTCGCGCGCCAGGGTGGTATTGTCATGTGGGCACCAGTCCACGGCAGCCATCTTGCGGTAAGCCAGACCGTTTTCATACAATTTCAGGAAAAACCACTGCGTCCAGCGGTAATACTGTGGGTCAGACGAGACCACCTCGCGCCGCCAGTCGAACATAGCGCCCATAGAGCGAAGCTGCCGGCGCATGCGATCGATGTTGGCGTAGGTCCATTGCTTGGGATGGATGTTGTGGCGGATGGCGGCATTCTCGGCCGGCAGGCCGAACGCATCGAAGCCCATGGGGAACATGACGTTGTAGCCGCGCATGCGCTTGAAGCGCGCCCGCGCGTCCGAAGGCGTCATCGCATACCAGTGGCCGATGTGCAGGTCCCCCGACGGATAAGGCAGCATGGTGAGGGCGTAAAATTTGGGACGCGATGGGTCAATGTCAGCGTGGTACAGCCCGTCGGCCTCCCAGCGCGCCTGCCATTTCGGCTCGATTTCGGCCGGTTTATAAACCGGAACGGATTGGTCGCTCATGGCAACCTCCTGCGCTCGAAATTGCCCTTCGCGGGCAGCGTAAAATAAAATTCCTTCGCCCGAAACAGGGACGAAGGGATTTGTCCTCCGCGGTACCACCCTGCTTGCCCGTATGCACAAACGGGCCGCTTTGGGTCGCGCTAACGGGCGAAACCCGTCTCCGGCTACTGACCTTCACCGGAGAAGTCTGCCCCACTTGATGGGACGGCAGGCGAGTTCAACCTCGACGCTCCGCAGACGTCTCGCCGGGCTCACACCCTCCCCGGCTCGCTGGCGGATGGTTTACTACTCCTGCCATGACGTCACTCTTCTTAATGTTCAGACACTCGGCTCGTTTCCAAGTGTCTGACGCCAACCAGGTGGACCCAGCGAGATTCGAACTCGCGACCTTCTCAATGCCATTGAGACGCGCTCCCAACTGCGCTATGGGCCCACGCGGACTTAATTATAACGGCAAAATCCTGCTATGTCACCCAGTGGACCTGGAGGGATTCGAACCCTCGACCTCTTCAGTGCGATTGAAGCGCGCTCCCAACTGCGCTACAGGCCCTCTCCTCGGGGTGAAAAAGATTGTACCCGAGAGGGATAGGCATGTCAAGGCGGCATCATTTCAGGTCGCGAGCCATTCGCGATCCAGCGTTCCACATCATTCGACAATCAGAACGGCTTTGCCGGGATAGGAACGATCCAGCAGACGCTGCGCCACGGAACCGGCCTGCGTCCAGGATTCCTGCACGGCGATGTGCGCGCTCAGCTTCCCTTCGCCAACCAGGCCCGCCAACCGCCCCAATCCGATCGCCGCCCCTTCGCGGCTGGCCTCGCGGAAGACCAGCAGGGAGTACAGCGTCGCGCCTCCCCGGCCAAAGCCGGCGCCAAGCTGAATGGTGACCTCCCGACCGGCGGTAGAACCGTAATTGACTACCAAGCCAAACGGCGCCAGCATGCGCACGACGCTGGCTAAAGTCTTCCCGCCCACGCTGTCCAACACCAGATCGTATGGGCCGTAGGTTTCGGCTTCGGCAGCATCCTCGCTGACGACCACCTGATAAGCGCCCAGCTCACGCACCAGGTCCGCGTAGCCCGGCTGACGCACCACCCCCACGACACGTCCACCCGAAAGGCCGATTAGCTGGACGGCCAGATGCCCAACCCCGCCCGATGCCCCGGTGACCAGCGCATTGCGCCCCAGCAGGCTGCCGGCTTTTTGCAACGCATAGTAGGCAGTCAGCCCGGCTACAGGCAGGCTGGCCGCCTGGGCGAAGGATACATTTTCGGGAATGGGCGCCAGGGCGTCCGTAGCCACAGCGACCAGCTCGCCCCACGCCCCGTTGTTGACCAGGCCGACCACGCGCGTCCCTTCGGCCGGCCCCGAACCATCAGCAGCCGCTGCCACAACCGTCCCGGCCACGTCCCAACCGGGACGGTAGCCGGGTTGCCCGGTCTGCGCCATGCGTACCTCGCCGCGATTAAGTGATGTGGCTGCCAGGCGCACCAGCGCCTGATTGGGAGCCGGTCTGGGCTCGTCCACTTCGGAAATGGATAAATGGCCCGGCGCCCCAGGATCTACGACAATGGCTCTCATATTTCTTTTAACGACCTCCTTTGCGAATGAACTTCAAAACCAACCCAATTGCATGGTCATTTATTTTATATAGACGCATCAGGTTGATGGCAACTTACAATCCATCTCGAAAATGTTGCAAAATCGGAAGAAAAAGTAACTCATCGCCGCAGATGGACTGACTTCTACCCTACTTCACCGCTTCCGGCTATAATCCGACCTCAGGAGGTTCTATTCTAATGTATCCTGAGCGCATTACCCGCCTGCTCTCCGCCCTGCCGCCGGCCAACCTGGATGCAGTGGCGATTACCCCCGGCCCCAGCCTGGTTTACCTGACCGGCCTGCACTTCCACGTCATGGAGCGCCCGACCGTGGCGCTCTTCTCCGCCCATACCGAACCGGCGCTGATCCTACCCGGGCTGGAGGTCGGCAAGGCGCAGGCCGGCTCATTGCGGGTCAATCTCTATCCATACGGCGATGATCCGCACACCTGGATCGAAGCTTTCCGCCGCGCCTGTGCCGATCTTGGCCTGAACGGGATGACCATCGGTGTGGAGCCCGAACGCATGCGCTTTCTTGAACTGGACTTTCTCCAGCAGTCTGCACCGGATGCCCGCTTCGTTCCCGCCGGGGCCGTCCTGACGAGACTGCGCATCGAAAAAGATGAAAGCGAGATTACCGCCATGCGCAAGGCCGTACAGGTCGCCGAGCGGGCTTTCCTGGCGGTGCTGGAGATGGTCAAGGTAGGCATGAGCGAACAGGAACTGGCTTCCGAGTTGACCGTGCAGCTTCTGCGCGCCGGCTCGGCGCCCGATCTGCCCTTCGCGCCCATCATCGCCTCCGGTCCGAACGGCGCCAATCCGCATGCCTTTCCCACCTCCCGCCGTCTGCAGGCCGGCGACCTGGTGGTGGTCGACTGGGGCGCCGCGGTGGATAATTACTTCAGCGACCTGACGCGTACCCTGGCGATCGGCAGGATCGACCCGGAATGGATGCGCGTGGCCCAGGTGGTGGCCGAAGCCAACGCTGCCGGCCGCGCCGCAGCCCGCCCAAACATACCCGCCGGCCAGGTGGACCAGGCGGCCCGTGCAGTGATCGACCAGGCGGGTTACGGCGCTTTTTTCACCCACCGCACAGGGCACGGTCTGGGCCTTGAGGAGCACGAGGCGCCATACATCTTTAGCGGCAACCCTGAATTGCTGACCCCCGGCATGTGCTTCACGGTCGAACCGGGTATTTATCTGCCAGAGAGAGGCGGGGTGCGCATCGAGGATGACGTGGTCGTGACGCGCGATGGGGCCGAGAGCCTGAGCAGCCTGCCCCGTGACCTTTTTGTGATCGCGTAATCACATCTTCATATTCATGGATGAGAGGATTTGGCCAGCAAAGGAATACATACCTGGCAGCATCCGCTATGGTGGTGAAAGCAATGGAAAAAGTCCTGGACTCGAGCAGGATTATTCCCACCGCCGGGCCTTTCTTTTTCCCCGGCGGCGAAACGGGCTGTCTGTTGGTGCACGGCTTCCCGGGTTCGCCGAGGGAGATGCGCGGCCTCGGCGCATTCCTGGCTGAACAGGGCTTTGCTGTGCTGGGCATCCGCCTGGCCGGCCTGGCCACACAGCCCGAGGATCTCTGGCGTATCCGCTGGCAGGACTGGCTGGCTTCGCTGGAAGACGGCTGGTATCTGCTGAATGATATTTGTCGGCGCATCTTCCTGGTTGGGCTTTCAGCTGGTGGAGCGCTGGCCTTACTGTTCGCGTCACACAAGCCAGCAGCGGGCGTTGTGGCTATGTCCACACCGTATGCCCTGCCGGACGACCCGCGCCTGCGCTTCCTGCCCATCCTGCGCTATCTGATGCCGCGCGTGATCCAGGGTCCGGATGAATGGCGCGATCCAGAGGCCGGCAAGGGGCACGTAGTGTACCCCTATTTCCCCACCCGCATGGTAGCCGAAGTGGGCGGCCTTCTCAAAGCCATGCGGGCGGCCCTGCCGCTGGTGACGGCGCCCGTCCTGCAGATGCATTCCCGCCAGGATAATACGGCGGAGCCCGCCGGTGCAGAGAAGATTTACCAGGCGCTCGGCAGCGCAGATAAACAACTGCTCTGGCTGGAGGACACCAGCCATAACATCGTCATGGATGCGCAGCGCCAGATCGTCTTCCGCGCCGCCGCCGATTTCATCCATCGCGTGGGGGCCGGTGAATGAGCCGGGATTTGCTGCTCGTGGCCATGTCTATGTTCACCTGGGGCCTGGGGGAGGGCCTGTTCCTTTATTTTCAGCCGCTGCTCCTGCAGCGTTTGGGTGCCAGCCCGCTGGGCATCGGCGCGGTATATGGGGTGATCGGCGTTTTTCTGACCCTTTCGATGGCTCCAGCCGGTTACCTGGCCGACCGCGTCGGCCGGCGCCCGATCATGTGGCTCTCGTGGATGATTGGCACCCTGGCAGCCTGGGTCATGGCTCTGGCCGGTTCGCTGCCGATCTTCGTGGCCGGTATGGTTCTTTATGGCATAACCGGTTTTGTCATGCCGCCAGCCAACAGTTACGTCACCGCCGCGCGGGGCAAATGGCCGGTTGGCCGGGCGGTGGCGCTGGTCAGCGGTTTCTACAACCTGGGCGCAGTGATCGGGCCGATCACTGGCGGTTGGATCGGCACGCGCTTCGGCATGAGAAGCGTTTTCAGTGTCGCTGGCGGTATTTTCATTCTCTCCACTCTAATGGTGCTCTTTATCCGCCGCCAGAAGATCGAGGAATGTCCGGACGGCGGCAGCCTGCAAACCTTGATGCATAACCGACGCTACCTGGAGTTCCTCGGCGTGGCCATGCTGATCGCTCTGGCCACCTATTTCCCCCAGCCGCTCACCCCCAATTACTTACAAAACCAGCGCGGTCTCTCTCTGGAGACCATCGGACAGCTCGGCTCAGTGGGCAACCTTGGCAACGCCGTGCTCACCCTGGGTATCGGCCAGCTCAGCCCTCCGCTGGGTCTGCTCCTTGGCCAGATCTCGATGGGGTTATACGCTGCGCTGGTATGGCGCGGCGGAAGCCTGTCCTGGCTATCGCTGGGATTGTTTTTCGTGGGCGGATACCGGGCAGTGCGGGCCATGGCTGTGGCATTTGCCCGTCCTCTCGTCCACGGTGCGCAGATGGGGCTGGCTTACGGGCTGATCGAAACGGCCGCCTCGCTGGCCACGATCATCGCCCCGGTGGCGGCTGGCGCAGTCTATCAGCGCAATCCGGCCGGGATGTATATCGTCAGCCTGGGGCTGATCGCATCCTCCCTGGCCGTCAGCGTTCGCTTCGTTTTCAGCCGCCGCACGCAGGCGGCCTTAGCTCAAACCGCGACAAGAACCACGCTAGATTGAGGCAACAAGATGGGTCTTCTCTTTGAATCCTTCGAGATTGGGCCGCTGCACAATAACACCTATCTGCTCGCCGACGAGGACAGCGGAGCAGCCGCGGTGATCGACCCAAGCTTTCGCTGCCAGCCGGTGATCCATGCGGCTCTCGAACACGGCTGGCAGATCACCCAAATATGGCTCACCCACGCTCACTTCGACCACATCGGCGGGATCGCCGAGATCGTCCGGTCAGTAAATCCGGCTCCGCCGGTGGGCCTGCATCCCGGGGATGACGATTTATGGGAACGGCGTGGCAATTCGAGCGATTTCAATCTGGATTTCGACCCCGGGCCGCGCCCGGTAATCAAGTTCTATCACGGGCAAAAGCTCAAGCTGGGCAAGAGCGAGTTAGAAGTGCGCCACACGCCGGGGCACACGCGCGGCCATGTGATTTTTTACGCCGCCCGCGAAAAGCTGCTCTTCTGCGGCGATCTGATCTTTAACGGCAGCGTGGGGCGCACCGACCTGCCGGGCGGCGATGAGTTTTCCCTGCTCCACAGCATCCGCACCCAGGTGTTGACCCTGCCGCCCGATACCTTGCTGTTGCCCGGCCACGGTCCGAGCAGCACCGTCGGGAAAGAGAAGGACACCAATCCATTCTTGCAGATATAAATCAGGAATAGTCCAGCACGCCGGTATGGAAAATCAACTTCCACTGGCCTCCTACCAGGGTATAGCCCTTGCAGGTGCGGCCTTTCCAGTGCATCTCTTCTCCATCTATGCTGCGCCATAGCGTGTCAATATCCACTACGGCAAAAGCGCCATCACCCTGCTCTGAAATGGCGATCCGAACAATCTCCCGCCGGTTGTGAAGCAGGGCATGACGGGCAAAAAAATCCTGGTAGAAGGCCAGCCAGCGGGTGCGATCGAAGCGGCCGAGGGGGAACTCCCAGTCTATTGGATCGTGGGCGTGGGCGTCTTTCGGCCAGACCCATATCATGTCAGGGTGGAACAGGGCCACCAACGCTTCGGCGTCACCGCTGTCCCAGGCTTGCGTCTCGCGCGTGACCATGGCACGGATTTGATTTTCAACCGAGTCCATCCAATTAGCCAAATTACGCCGCACCTCATTTCCAAAAATCCAGGCCTTACCCTCGCCCCTTTCACTGAGGAGAGAGACCAGATTCCTCTTTCTTGGGAAACGGGGTAAGGCCCGAATAGCGAAAGGATGGAACGCCTATTTCGCGTAATCGATAGCGCGCGTCTCGCGGATCACGGTGACCTTGATCTGGCCGGGATACTGCATGGTCTCTTCGATCTTCTTGGCAATGTCGCGCGCCAGGCGGGTAGCAGCCAGGTCATCCACATCCTCAGGGCGCACGATGATGCGCACCTCGCGCCCGGCTTGAATGGCGTAGCTCTGCGCCACACCCTTGTAGGAGTTGGCGATGTCCTCCAGAGCGCGCAGGCGCTTGATATACTGCTCAAGGTCCTCGCGCCGCGCGCCGGGTCGGGCGCCGGATATGGCATCGGCTGCCTCGACAATCACCGCCTCGACGCTCTCCTGCTCCACTTCATGGTGGTGCGAGGCGATGATGTTCACCACCTTAGCTGGCACGCCATAGCGCCGGGCGAATTCCGCGCCGATCATGGCGTGCGTGCCCTCCACATTATGATCCAGCGCCTTGCCCAGGTCGTGCAGCAGGGCGCCCATCTTGGCGGCCTCCACGTCGGCGCCCAGCTCACTGGCGATCACCGACGCCAGTTTGGCCACTTCTACGGCGTGGTTTAGCTGATTTTGTCCATACGAGGTGCGGAATTTCAGCCGACCCAAAACCTTGAGAATCTCGGGGTGAATGCCGGCCACGCCGGCGTCGAACGCAGCCTGCTCGCCTGACTCCTCGATCACCCGCTCGACTTCTTCCTGTTCCTCGCTGAGCACCTTCTCGATATGCGCCGGGTGGATACGACCATCCACAATCAGCCGCGAGAGGGCCCGACGGGCCACCTCTCGCCTGACCGGGTCGAATGACGATACGGTTACGGCCTCAGGCGTGTCGTCAACAATGATGTCCACTCCGGCGGCCTGCTCGAACGCGCGGATGTTGCGCCCATTACGCCCCACGATGCGACCCTTCATCTCCTCGTTCGGCAGCGGCACCACCGAAGTGGCCACTTCGGCCACCTGATCGGAAGCCACCCGTTGAATAGCATCGGCGATCAGCTCACGAGCTTTCTTCTCGCCCTCCATGCGCGCCTCGGCTTCGATTTGACGGATGATGCGCGCCATGTCGGCGCGCGCTTCCTTCTCGACTTCGGCCAGCAGGACGTTGCGCGCTTCCTCCTGGCTCATCTCGGCGATGCGCTGCAGCTCTTCGAGCTGCTGGTTGTACATCTTTTCGATTTCATTGCTTCGCTTGTCCAGCGCGCTCTGGCGCTTGTTGAGGGCCTGCTCGCGCTGCTCGAGGCGCTCCACGCGCATATCCAGTTCGGCCCGCCGTTTTTGCAGGCGTTCTTCCTCGCGTCCCAGTTCGGCCCGGCGCCTGGCGACCTCTGCCTCTCCTTCCTGTAAAATCTTGAGGGAGCGGTCTCTGGCTTGCAACTCGATTTCGCGCGCTTTTTCAATGGCGGTTTGGATGATCCCTTCCGCCTTGACGCCCTGTTCCTTGCGAACCCTGTCAGCCAGGTACTTGCTGACGGCGTAACCCGTGGCAGCTCCGAGTAACAAAGCCGCCACGACAACGAGAATCACTGTTCCGATGTCCATCTTCCATCCTCTTTGTCCGTTTCAATTCTATCCTTGCCTTCCTTTTCCTCTTCGGATAGCACATCGGCCCATAGACTGTGGATGGCCGCCATAGACGTCTCGTAGGAGAAGCCTTTGCGCGCCATGAACTGCCCCAGCTTGACCCGAAATTCCTTCCATTCCGCACCGGCTTCGATTAACTGACGTGCTTTGCGGATTCCGGCCTGGTATGCCAGTGCCTGCTCATCCGCCAGCCCTTCCAGCGCCTGCAGGATGGTGTCCTCCTCGACGCCCTTTCGGCGCAGCTCCAGGCGGATGACCCGTCGGCTGCGGGGGTGAAGGCTGGCGCGCGCCTCAGCCCAATCGCGCGCGAACTGCCGGTCGTCTAACAACCCATTGTGTTGTAAACGTTCGATGACGCGGCGGATCACCTCGGCAGAATAATTCTGTTCCATAAGCCTGCGTTCGACCTCGGCAGCAGTACGCGGGCGATAATTCAGCAAACGCAGCGCCCGCTGGTAAGCGACTTCTTCGATGTCCTGCGCTTTCAGCCGCTCAATCTGTTCGTCACTCAGCTCCTGTCCCACTTGCAGCCAGGCGGCGACGATGCGAACCAGACCGAAGGCAAATTCTCCGTCCAGGAAGACATTGACGCGCTTCGGGTCGCGTTGCTGGGCTTTGAGTGCAGTAATCGTGTGCTTCATGTTTAAATGACGCAGCCGCAGACCTGCCTGTGCAAGCCACGGCTGCGAAAGATATCGCTATTCAATCTCGGAGATGCGCACCCCCAAATCTCCAGAGTGATCTCGATGGAGACCTGGGGACGCCTTAGGAGCTTATGTGAGCACGCCTCCAGCGTTCAACCAAACGATCCTTCGTTGGTGAGGCCATTCCATGTCGCTGATGCGCAGTCCTTCTGTTCACGCGTTCTGGGCGCGAAAGCCCGTTCAATTGAAACCGGTGAATCCTCGATCCGCCGGTCTTACGATGCCATCTCGCCGATGAACTTCCTTCCGTATGAACGTACGACGGAGCCTGTCTCTACCTGCCGACTTCTCAACAGCTCTATCGCGTTGAGGAGGATAGCCAGCTCACCTAACTGCTTCGCCGAGATCATTCCTTCAAAGCCATGGCCGCACAGGATGAATCCGATGATGGAAAAGTGCGGCGGAACAAATCTTTAAGATTAAATCTCGATTATTATACATGATTTTCTTGAATTGCGGGGGGAATTGAGCGCTTCACCCACACTGCGCTGTCGAATCATGGCCGCGCCAATAAGGTTTTGCTTGGATATCAAGGCGAGGCCGCCTGCTTGCTGCTGTTTCTTCCAGCCAGAGCCGCGCGCCTCGCCCCTTCCATCAGCCGGTGAGAAGACGCTAATCGCGATACCAGTCCGCGCGCGTCAGGGGTAATCCGCTGGGAGCTTTATTCGGTTTGAGCAGCAGGGTCTGATAGATCGTATTGCGTCCATCGCTAAACCCATATGCGGAGCCGGACATGAACAGCCGCCAGACCCGATAGGTGGGCTCGTCCACGTAGCGCAAAGCCTGCTCGTGATTCGCCTCCAGCCGGCGTACCCAATGGCGGAGAGTGAGTGCGTAATGTTCGCGCAGACTTTCCACGTCGCGCACCTCGAAGCCGTTCAACTCGGCCGCCCGCAACGTCACGTTGATCGGCACCAGCTCGCCGTCCGGAAAGACGTAATTGAGGGTGAACGAAGTCGGCCCGGCGGGCTTATCGGTGGCCCGCATGGCGATCCCATGGTTCAGGAAGACGCCGTTCGGCTTGAGCAGGCGGAATGCTTTGGCGAAATAAGTCATCAAAAGCTCAGCGCCGACGTGCTCGAACATACCTACGCTCACCAGCGCGTCGAACGGCATATTTTCGTCGAGCTCGCGGTAATCCATCAGAAGCACTCGGCAGCGGTCGGTTAGACCAGCCTCCGCGATGCGCCGGTTGGCCAGCTCGGCCTGAGGTTCGCTCAGGGTGATGCCGGTAGCATCCACGCCGTATTTCTGCGCGGCGTAGATCACCAGCCCACCCCACCCGCAGCCCACATCAAGCAGGCGCTGACCAGGTTGGAGACGAAGTTTGCGGCAGATGTGCTCGAGCTTTTGCTCCTGGGCGGTGTCCAGGTCATCCTGCGGCGTCTTGAAATAGGCGCAGGAATAAACCATGCGTTTGTCCAGGAAAAGGCTGTAGAAGTCGTTGGAAACGTTGTAATGATAAGCGATAGCCTGCCGGTCACGCTCGATGGAATGCTTCTCGCCGTTCAACCTCGCCCGTCCACGCCGCGACGTGCGCTGTCGGGCCGAGGAAGGCAGTCGCAGCAAATCGGCCGCCAGACGAAGTTTCTTGCCCGTGCCCAGCCTGGCCAGCAGCTCATCCCCCAGTGCGAAGATGGCCTCAATGTCACCTTCCACGTCGAAATCGTCGAACAGGTACGCCTCGGCCAGGGCGACTTCAGTGCCGGCCGACAACATGGCTCGCAAGGCGCCGGGGTGTTTCAGCACCAGGGTGGCCGGGTGTGGCCGATCATCGGGCCAGTAGCTCCCGTCCCAAAGGCGCACATGGATGGTTTGCGCGCTCTTCCCGATCAATTCTTCCAGGATGCGTAGAGTAATAACGGCAGATTCGTCCTTCGTCACAGTCGAAGTAGCTGACATTCACGCTCCTTTCTGCTGTTCACATCGTACCACCCAATAATAAACAAAATCAGCCGTACGGACGACCGATTTCAATGCCCCTCTGCTGAATGAACGTCCGAAATTCAACCGCGTCCTGGCAGAGGTTATCCTTTACGGATGATTATAATCAGCCTGATGAGAGCATGCAAGCTGCTTTAGAGTGATTGCGCAGGCACGTGCGTCCCATCGATTCCATTAAATTCTCCAAAACAAAGTAAAATAAATCCATGAACCACGGCGAGGTAGCCAACAGTCTACCCCCAAATCGGGAGGCGAGGTCGGCTCATCGGCGGCAGGCCTGGCTGCAGATCTATCTGCCGGTTGGAGCAGCACTGCTGATCGCCCTGGGCCTGGCAGTGCTCGTCTGCCTATCTGCCAACGGACAGGTATACCGCTTGGCGACGGTTTCGATTGCCTTTCTTGGCATACCTGCTCTGCTGGTCGGGTTGACCGGTCTGGCGCTTCTGATCCTGGGCGTAGCCCTGCTCGCGCGCATACTGCGCAGCCTGGCAGCGATA